>WLWD01000171.1_pt1 | contig 207108 bp, 136 predicted proteins | sample 6712731 | NCBI WGS metagenome assembly WLWD01 (sample SAMN12718690, study PRJNA576275) | sponge metagenome | isolation source: marine sponge | host: Mycale hentscheli | place: New Zealand: South Island, Marlborough, Capsize Point | collected 2014-11-01
ATAGATAAGCCTCAGCTGCGCAAAGGCGAGCCTCAGGCGATGGCGTCTGGGGCGCGCCAACCCCCAGCAGGGCCTCATTGGAGGCGTGGCCGAGCAGGACTCGGCCCGCACGCGCGACTGCAAATCTCCGGCACACACACTTCAATGATGAGCAAAGCCAACTGTAAGTTATCTTGTCAATGTTTCACGCAGTCCCTCAGCAGGTAACTGACTGCTTCTCATTGCTTGCTGCAATTAAGTGTTCATTAAGCAATCAATTTCCATTCATTAGGGAGGAAACTGACAATATAAGACACTATTCCTAAGCAAAACTTACAGGAAAAAAATTCACTTAACTCCCCAGCAAGAATGCCATTTCACGGAAATATTGCAAAAGGAATTGAATCTGCATGTCCAGTTGGGTACTGGTCATCTGTTGAACTAATCACTAATCTAATAATACTCACAACCCCCTACTGTTGGTGGCGTTTATCATTCCATGCTATTGAAAGGTTCCCGTGTTTGTACTACAAGAGCACGAGGAAGAGAAAGGATTAGCCGGATACTCTCCTGGTTTACGAACCGCAAGGATATGATGAAATTCCAGAGAGAGCTTTCGACTTCAGTGCAATTTGAGGAACACACGCAACATTTCATCTTCGTCACAATTCTGCACAGAGAAGGCTACCACCTAAGAGATGTAAAATTGACTTCAAGCTAATAGTAATTTCGAATGTGTCAGATTCGCTTTTATGAATTGCTTTGAAGACTTAATTTTTTTTTGTTATCCATGGTGCAAATTGTTCCTTAGGAAAAATAACTCAAACATTACATCAGTCAGCAAACAATTCAATACATGAACTGTTTGCTCTTGCTAACTACTAGAGCCTTGTATGTAAGGACAAAATTATACACATACAGTACATACCACTTCAGTGCACAACACTATCCAATAATGAGATAATGAACCCACATGAGACACCTCTGGCATTTTTAGTTTACATAGCCAAACTCTCACAGCTCATAGCCATGACAACAGAAAATGTACAGTATTTCCTGGAGGTTCAATACACAAAGGGCTTTTTTTTTTTGCTGTCATTTCCATGAAATTGATGCCAACTTTTCTGGCATGATGTCATCTAATCTTGACAGGGCATAAATATTAGGATGAGATGGTGAGGGGAGAAGGGAAAAATGTCCTTCCCTTTAAGAAGCCATCCTGCCTGTGTACATAGATGTGCAGGCAGCACTGAAAAAAAAAAAAAAAAAAAAAAAAAAAAAAAAAAAAAAAAAAAAAAAAAAAAACAAACAAACAACAACTGGAAAAAAAACAAAAAATAATAATAATAATAAACGAACAAAAACAAACAAACAAACAACAACTTGTTTTTAGACAACACCAACAAAATGAAGAGTGCAAATCAAATAGAGAAGAGTTAAATGGAGTAATCCTCATATGCCACCATGACAACAGCGATCACAGCACGAAAACGACAACTTCCTATGTCTTTGTAGGATAGTTCGCCTTCCATTCATTCAATGTTTCTTTATGAGGATAGGATAGCTCTGATTGAATTTGGAGCTACAATATGTAGAGTGAAAGGAACGTAGAGTGAAAGTTGAATCCTACAGTTGGAGACATAGGAAATTTTAATTTTCGTCCTAATTTAAAGTTGACTCGTCTTCTAATTGTCCACTCACTCCAAATCTTTAACTAAATTAAGCTTCCAGGATGCTGTGTGCAAATCATCCTCTAGGATATAACTGGTGATGTGCTTGAGCACAAATGGCGAGCGAGCCTCTTGATATCTTGCTTAAAATTACAATTATGGTTATACGATAAATTTTGCCTGCTTTTTTATAACATATGATGACAATATGATTCTTAGTAGTTAAACATTAATTACAACAAATATACACAGAAATGCTTTCTTACCTTAATATCCTGAGTAGTGATAAGTCTGTAATATCAAATTTAAGCCATTGTGACTACTATTATTAACAATAACTCTTGAACAAGCCCTCATTTACAGAGAAGAAAAGGCCAGAGTTACTTTAGTTAACAAAATATGGAATTACTACTTATCTTAGCTTCGCCCGAGTATTGGTATCTTCTTTAGAAGCCATTCTGACTACCAGTGGCCCTTGACAACCAACAAGCGGCACTTACGTAGAAGCTCCAAAAAAGGGAGAGTTTTTAAATTATGCATAAACGGGAAAAGGGATTCAATGCCATAGTAACCAATCCCCACAACTGTTTGAATTGAAAAAACAACAACAAAAAACAACAAAAAACAAGAATTAACGTTTTCTTGTGGTATTCATAATAGTAGCTGCGCACAATACTTTCACACAACCGGACATACCTACACAAAACTTACCTTCGTGGTTAGTCTAGTGGACATTGAATATTCAAGTAAATACTGTTGCGTAGGGCTTATAGCTATGACAAATAGCGCATTAACTTACCACAGCCACTAACTCACATAGAAATGGTACTCAGGCAAGTTTTTTAGTTCAAACTGCACCGCCAAAGAACTCAAAGCGGTAAACAATTCAATTTCTAGTATGATATGGGTAATGATCGCTAAACAAGAGGATTCGGTTTAGTGAAGTTTGGGACGGGGTCAAACACCGAGCTAACACAAAAATATGCGAGGATCAAAGTACAAATGACATACGTACGTCCCCACATATATATGAACAAATACCCCCGATTTTCAATTGAGTTACCCTTGATAGTGTCTTGCTAGCTTCGCTCGCTCGCCAATAAGCAGTAATGTAATCTCCAGATATCTCCCTCTTTACATTGCGTTATTATATCACCACGGAGAGTTTGACCTCAGTTGACCCCTGAAGAGGACTTTGGCAAGAGGTCTAAATGTCGGGTTAAGTTATAATTACGAATATTGGCAGTTAGAACCAGAAAATTTGCTATTATTATAATTATTTCAGCCGAGAATGACCGAATCATTGAAATTAAGTTCACGCAAATGATAAAAGATAAACAAGAATACGTAACACTGCACCGCTAGAAGTATTTAAACAAAGCACCAGTTCTCCCTTGTATGGGGTTTCTTTTCAGGATATGACACGAAAAGGTACAGGATCATCATAGCCACTAATGACAACAAAAGGTACAGGATCATCACAGCCACTAATGACAACAAAAGGTACAGGATCATCACAGCCACTAATGACAACAAGGATCCCTAAGAACACAAACACACATCAGTGTCAGCTATGCTGAAGACCACATCACTGCACACTAAAGTAGCAATAAGACACAGTTAGTAATCGCTGGTGGCAGGCTGCAAATAGCCTGCCATGTGAGCAATCACTTAGAGCATACACAGTTGCAACTTGGTATATCACAGGATATGCAGCTGCAGGACCACATAAACCAAGTAGTAACAACACATTATGTTTATCTTAACAAGTGGAGAGATGAAGAAACAAACAACAATACCAACAACTGACATGACCTCAATGGTAAACAATTTTCTATCAGACTCCCTCTCTCTCTCTCTCTCCTCCATAGCGTAGGTGCAACTGAGCATGTGCAGAAAGTAACAGGCCGGATGAAGTAAGGTCAGTCAATGGAGGCCGGCTGTGTTAACATGTCTTATCATGACAAAAGGATCTAACATTTTGTATAAGAAGCACCTGCAACCAGCATGGATGCAGGTTACCAATTTTCTGAAGGTCTAATCTTCACAGACTCAATAGTCAAACATTCTTCACACTGTAATTTAAACATGACTACCTGGGTCGTGATTACCTTAATCATAACTAGTAAGGGGTCATCAAAAGTGCAGAAACGAGTGAGTCGAAATGCACATCTACAAGCAAAAGGTCATCAATTGAATTAAAAAAAAAAATCAATATCAACTGCAGCTGTGTCTGACGTGCACTCTCTCTCCATGGAAACCTGGGTCATGTGGCAGCAGTTGCTATGACAATAAAGAGCGTAGCCATAACAGTAGAAAAAACTAAGAAGAGTACCAGCAACTTTTTAGCGAGATTTTCAATTCTTAAAGTCAGCGGTTGGTGATACTTACTATGTTGTAATAGTATGAAACAAATAGAATATTTGAAGATGCGGACATTTCTTAAATTTTGGGCAGTCCATGGTCCCACATTGAAGTTTGATATTAACCACATGTTTCTAATGTAAAGTGTTCAACTGTAAATATAAAACCAATAAATAGATCCTGCTATTACCCTACACATACATACATTGGTGACCACGTTGAACCGAAACTTAACCAGAAATAGAAGCCAATAATTGGAATGATATATATTTCACCACAAGCACGAGCAGAACAACGTGCCAGTCTATCAGCCATTGAAATCCATTCAGAGGCAGCATTCAGCTAGCACGGGCTCCCATAGTGAATGGGCATTGTCTCCTTGCCCTGGAGTTTGTCATTGCAACCTTTCAAACATTTCTTTCAATTCGAGCATCCCATACTTAGTGTTTTCAGTAGTAAGAAACAATGCTAGTTTTTGACTATCTTGTAGTACAGACTAACAGAAACAAGCAAACAACAAAACAAAGTGCTATATATGCAGGGCATGAAGCTAGAACAAGATAAATGGTCGCAAGGAAGGGATTCTGTGGATAGTCACAGTTCAGCCTTTGAGAGTAAGCTCAAATGAGCAAGGAGAAAACCTTCCCAGAAAAATACAACAACAATGAAACATTGTATTTCAATGCTTCGCCATTTAATTTCACCATGTGGAGACGATGATTATCAGAGAGTGCATAAAAATGCACACATACAACATAAAAATTGATAACCAGACGTAGTCAGATACATTACACACTCACACACACACACTCACACATGCACACACCCTCACACATGCACACACACACATACCCTCACACATGCACACACCCTCACACACATGCACATACCCTCACACACATACATATGCACACACACTCACACACACACAATACTGTAACAATCCTCTGTAGATTCCAACACTACCAGAACTTGCATCTCGTTAATGTCCTTTATAAAAATGAGGTCAAGTACAAAGCATGATAGGTTCGCGGCCATGCATGCATTACTGTTCAATAAAGCCGTTGCTAATTGTCTTCTTCAAAAGAAGAATTGCCTCCCGTTCTAGTATCTCGTTAATCAGAAGACCTATCTGACCTGAGAAAACTAAAGTGCACTAATATTGAGTTTCAGTGAAATATGGTTTGCCCCTTTTACAAAGTTGCAACGAACTTATCACATTTTAAGCTTCCTTAAAAGTAGACCACACCCCCTGCATGCTATGTTAATTAGTCTCATACACAATAAATTTACAGGCCCAGTTACGTATGTATGCACTGGTTGCAAGACGTGAAATATGAATATGACAATCCCAGCTCTCCTACCCACACTGGAAGAGACATTGGTACTCACTGCTAGTCCAAGGTGTACGCACTCAGCAGGGCAATGCAACACTATACTGCTGAGTTAGCAGATTTCTTGTGTTGCCAAGGATCATGGGCGTGGCACATGCATGTGTGTGCTCTGTGTGCGCACGCTGTATGGTAAGGATTGATAGGAATCAAACAGTGTACGAAGAGGGAGGGGGATCCAGGGGCTGGAGCCACACCCCCTCCACCATAATATCTGGGCATAGTCTAATGAGGCAGGTGGATTATCATATGAACACTTTAAATCACACACATACAACAAACAAACAAACAAACAAACAAACAAAACATGCCCCTGGAGCCCTCCTATACTGAAACATCTCCCTCCACTACAATAGCAACACTTGTAAAAATATTTCCCCAAAGTAAAAAAAAAAAAAAAAAAAAGCAAAAAAAAAAAAAAATCTTATGAAGTACGGAAAATGTGCAACACAGTATTGTATCATCAACCACTCCTAGAGTGAAAATACCCACTATGGGAATAACTCTGGGAATAACTCTGGGAATAACTCTGGGAATAACTCTGGGAATAACTCTGGGAATAACTCTGGGAATAACTCGTGGAAAAACAACAACAAAACATGCACAATTCTTATCTCCAATGCTAGCAAAATTTAATGTGGCTGATCTGCCAGGGGTGGGGGAGACTAACAGGTCAGGTGAGGAAGTATGCATGGGCTCTCACACACATCCTTCTTCAATCAATAGATCAATAAATCCCACACTCAATTTGTTGTGCAAACCAACACACCACATGAGAATAGACAGTCCAGGAAGTGGCAGACATTCATCCAAATTATGACATTACTACATAAACTAAAACTGAAAACCATAAAGCAGCTGTCCATGAAAGACATCCCTCAATCCCAGCTGCTGACATAACCCATCACCTCCTCCAACTTTACTTCTAAATATTTTCTCTGTTCAATTTGATCCTTTTTTTCTAAAGGTGAGAATCTTGTATAAAATATTATTTTTGAAAACTAATACCTGTAGCCTTGAGTCTCACACATCTCTATTATCACAAACTCAACCCTATTCATCTATTCTCATTTTCCTTTAACCCAGGCTAGGATACTGGTCACTTTAATAGCAAACATACCCAAATTTAAATTAAATAAACTCACATGCACAGATAAGAACTGAACTAACACACAAACATCTGGACACTCATGAATATCAAAACTCCACGGAATTCACCAGTTGTCTACATAGTAAAGCATTATTACTCAAACTGTTCCCCCCTGTATCCATTCTCTCTCTCTTCACCTCCCAATGTGCAGCTAGTCCTATATCAATACGCTACACCATAACATTCCAATTTGGTAAGGGGTCTTGAAATGGTCGCGATTCAAGTCTAGACTGGCAACTAAAACTTTCCGCTCCAATTAGCTGTACAGTAATTCAATACCACAGGAATGCCGCATCAGCTGTTATGACTTCCTGAGTAATCAGTCTGGGATGTTCCTAGGAAACCACCAGGCTGTTTACCTGTCTGGACCGACCTGCATTTTTAAGTAGCCAAAACCATTTTACATTTTGCAAACATAAACACACGCACACAGCATTCTTTACTCACTCTCTGCAGTGCACCATATAAAGAGAAAGAAGGATACAGAAAACCAAACCTTCAAAGATGATGAAAGATAATCAATTGTGTGTGTATGCATGTATGTACTACATTATGTATGTATGTATGTATGTACTGTAGGACTACAATATTAGTTGCTATGTAATGCGTACAGAAGAGGGTGTATAAAACCAAATACCATATTGTCATATTTTATTTGCTAATGCAGCAGGATGTTTACTGGAAAGAATTGTTGTTGTTGTTGTTGTCGGATAAACTGATTACCGAGTTAATTAGACTATAGAACAGCCACTTAGAGAAGCTATGGAACTGGTTAAATGCCACACAGGATAGAGAGACTAGCCTAATGGAGTGCTGTAACGTGCAGTGGGCCCATGGCGGATGTGGTTGAAGAAGCTATCTCACCGCACCAACTCTCCACCATCACTCTGAGAGTGATGGTTATTTCAGTTTTCGACAAGAGTTAAAGTTCAGGGGCGTGGTTCTGCTATAATTAGTTGCCGCACGACGTGTGAATAGTTGCATGGATATGTCATCCCCATGTCCGGCTCGTCTGTTAGACACGTGCTTTGGCCTCTGACTCATGCTCGAAAGTGGCTCACATGATCTCGAACAGCTCACATGATCTCTGAAATGGTACCTTGCCTGGCTCACATTATCTTAAATGGGATCACATGATCTTGCCTGGCATATGTTGCCCTACCAGATTATCCTCACTTCCTGCATGGAACCCACAACTAACTCGCAAATTACCCACTATACATTCTTCAAATAATTACAGTAAAAAAATAACTAAAAATAATATAACTTTTGATAAACATTAGGAAATGTGTACGCATACCATACATACCCACAGCTCCATCTAGACTGATACTGGGGAAGGAACTGGCTGACTACAAGGTTTGGGTGATCAGAAGATTCATTGATAAATATTTAAGTTAATAAATAAACAGATTCACCAAAACTAGAGAGCTCAGGAGTGTCATAATATCTTGCACAAATACACTGTCAACCCCCTGCATGACCCAGAGCTGACTGTGCATGTTTAAAAGGATGGGGGGAAAATCCACATGTCATAAAGTGTATAAACAAACCTTATTTACACTCTTCAATAACATCACAAGTGGCAAATTTGAAAAGCGCCTCCAATAAATCAACACTTTACCCATAAAATAAATTAGTAAACAATTGCTTTACACAAAGCAAAGATGAAAAAAAAAATAGAGGAGAGCATAACTAACAATGTTAGAGAGAGAGAAAAGGCAAACAAGTAAAAAATCAATGGCAACTAACTATCCTCATTGCTAACTATCAATTATTCCCACTTGCCAACTCTACTCTGCGTCCCGTTCACCGTACGTACGTATGCACTAGTTTGCAGTTTGTTTGGATCCACTGAGTCTCTATGGACTGACATATTGTCCATACAATCTCACAGATAATAGGCAATTCATAACTACTTCATAGCCTTACATCAAAGAAATGGTGAAGGTTATGGTGGACTACTAGAAAATACACATGTTAGTTGTATATCTACTGGTTGTTGAGGACACGACAGCTTTAGCTAGCTCACGTATCAACTGAAAATGCCTGGGGCTTTGCCTACGCTTTGACAAATCCCAGCAGTTTCCCAGACACACCAGACCTTCATCTCACACAAACCTCTAAACTACGAATTATTAGGCAACTGTACTAACCAAAACTCACCCATTCCTCCGTCCCTTCCTCGTTTACTACGGCGAATAAGAAGTAGAAGGAGGTAACGGTTGTCCACACACACGCAGTCGACTGTGTGATAGATTTACGGGCTTGTCGTTTATTACGTCATAAATAAACATACCGCAAAACTCTGCCGTTTAACTGCTGCGGCTTCCTTAATTCCATTTCAGTCTGGTACAGGGTCATCAAGTAAAGTTGTTGGGGGTTTTTTGTTGTTTTTTCTCGCTAATCAATAATACACGATAATGGAGCCTTATTTTATTAGCTAGGTGGAAGACATCAACTTATGCTCCATACTTTAAACCACACTGACTAATTGCCCCTCCTTTAATCTAAATATCCAAACCCCTTACTTGGAATTTTAATTCTTATGAAGTGAAGTTGTTCTCTTGTACATGCTGAGTGTTTTTCACAGAATCGGCGAACTATGGTTACATTCTTCTTTAGTCCACAATGTGCAATGTTCATGCATAGCACTGACCCCTTAGCTGTAACTAATTTAATAAAGCAGCTGACCTTGCACATGCTCGACAACAACACAACAAGTTACAATAGGTTATAATTATAGTAAAATTATAAAATTTAATGAAATTAGCAGTAGGGCAGTACCAAACCCTTAGAAAAACAAAGGACATAATAAAAAATATAACTAAAGACTCTTCCAATAGGATAGTTGGAGCCTATGGGCTGTAAAATATCACATGGGCATAGACAAGCGCTCTTATTGAGGGGAGGGGAGGGCAGGGAGGGTGGTGGAGGGGGGGGGGGGGCTTAAAGTTGATCACACATTCCACCCATAAAATCATATTGTTGCAAGTAGCTCTAGATTAGAACACTTAAAGATCACTTTAACATTCTTTATGGTAGCTAGGTTGCTAGACAACCACTTGTCTTCAAAATGTATAGTAGAATGATCATTTAAATTTTCCAGTCTCACAATAAAATATATAATAATTAGTGGATTGGATCATTTCAACACTACATAAACATACATTTGAAACCACTTAATTTACTTTATATGTCACAGTTGATGTCCCATAATATTTCAAATATAAATGACATTGACTTTGTTTATTATTGGTTACTGTAGTTATTAATTTCAATATGATTGGAGGGAAGGAAGGGAGGGAGTGAGGGAGGGAGAGAGGAAGGGAGGGAGAGAGGGAGGGAGGACTGTGGGATGGGACAGTAGGACACACATGCATCTGTACAGGGACAGGTGGATATATCCTATGGAATATCCTATGGTCCCATGTAGCTTTGGAATGGGGAGAGACAGTGGAACATATGCATATGTAAGAGAGATAGGTGGACATCCCATGGAATGTCCCATGGTGCCAAAGGACTGTGGAATGGGATAAACAGTGGGACACACATTTATCTTGAGGGACAAAATACAATGGAACACACCTATATCTGAAAGAAGGACAGGTGGACATCCCATAAAATCCTAAGGTCTCATGGGATCGTGGGATATGGACAATTTATTTCATTTTTGGATACCTGTGGAGATGGTAAGCTTACTTTCTTCCTAAACACATACATAAGCACACTCCACACACCAAATTCTACACAACACACAACATTGCTGAAAATATCACACTAGACACAATCACACACACACACACACACATACTATACTCTGGAGTCACACACACACACTATATTCTGGAGTGTTTCCCCCCCCCCCCCCCCCCCCCCCCGTTTATATTTAAGACACACGTTGTTGTATACTCCCAACACAAGCACACCCATATACACTCTCCTAGTTAAGCGGCAAAGCTGTTTTTGAAGCTGACAAGAAACTCAGAAAATGTGTTTGTCTCTTGGCCATTTCTAACTAGTTCTCTTTCTTCCAAGAGCAGCTAAAAAAAATAAAATAAAAAGGGGTATGATGAATTCACCACAGAGCTAGCTACTGCTCTACCCAATGTGTGTTTTAAAGATAGCAGGAAAAATAAAGGTATGGGATGGGTCCCTTAGGTGAGTAAGGCTGGTTTACATGCTGCTCTGAACTTTCACCTATTGACAGAATTCTAAACCTGGTAAAAAATGGCAGCTAGCTGGAATGTATATTCCAGCCACAATCTAGCTAGCTGCTACAACAGTTAATATTAGCCTGAGGTAGCAATACAGTACTCTTAGGGAGGACTAGTTTAGCTATGTGTGTGAGCTATTTTTTTATGCTTTCACATTAAGTCCGACTATTAATAGTAAAAATTATAATTATATTTGCACCAGACATGGGGCAAAGTACTTTGGTACTCATGCTTAAGCACACTTTAGCACAGGTCATTAAGGACTCATGAATCCTTTTGGTGATTTGAGTAAAAATACTTGTACTGTACTTTAAGCACCTCCCATTTTCACCAGCACTTCTAAGTACTTTTTGAGTACTTTGAAGTACTTTTAACTAGTCTCATCGTGCATTATTTCTTTATTCAGCAAGCAGTCACATGCTGAACATTTGGTTGCTTGAAAAACATTGTTATATTCATGATCAGTTGATTGATTCAGATTCACTCATAAATTTTTAAAATAAATTGTAAACCAATTAAATGACTGCTATTAGTTCTTTATATACTACATTTAGTCTCAAAACCAATCATTATATGTACTTCCATTGTACTTAAGTACAAGACCAATGTACTTGTACTCGTACGAGTACCCACCGTGAACTTGTGGTATTTGTACTCGTACCCACCCATTACAAATTTACAATACTCATAAAGTACCCAAATACTTTTCAAAGTACTTTGCTCCATGTCTGATTTGCACATACAGCTAGTTTAATGAAATGAGGGGCCAAAATCATTAGTCTATGCCTATATTCTACATTACGTTACTATTCACACACACATACCACACACACAGACACACACACATACCCACACCCACACACACACCTACACACCCACACACCCACTCTCACACACAGATACACACACACACACCTGTACTTTGAAATATCCCTTTTATACATACACTACACACACCCACACACAATTATCTTCTCTTATTTTCATGCATGTAAATACATAGCTACACACAGTGTGGGAATGGTATATGCAAGATTATGGAGGTGCATGTTGGTTATTGTACAATACGTCTAGTGGCCGTGTTTTTTTGTAAAAAAAACAAACTAAAACAAACAGTCAAAACAACTACACCGTATTTGCAGCTGAAGAAAGATATAATTTTATTTGGAAAACTAACTGATGATACATTAAAATTAATCAGAAAGCTAGCCTTATTTTTAAAAAATAAGCTTAAAAACTAAAACTGAATTGCATTGTAATTTTATTGTAGCTATGGACTCATGAGGACTTGCCAGTAGAGAGAACATTTCAAGATAATGAATTTTGGCTTTGCTGCAGTCCTCAAGCAAAATTTCCATTTGTGAAAACTGAATTCAACCAGAACCAGCTACTGGAAAGTTATTTTTGCAAGACCATCGGAATCCAGCAGTGACAATTATTGTATTAAGGTCTTAGTTGTGAATGCTGTTGTTATTGTCTGGGTTCCTTGATCAAAAATGTTTTTCGAATTCAGAAAATGGTATTGCCTCTGATATAATTTGAGATAATGACAATATGAAGTTAATGTCCAACTTACAGCTATTTAATTAACTGTTGGTATTCTCTCTTTTTTTAAATTTTTTTAGAATATCAGAATGTTTATGCATGCAAGAAATCACTTTATGTGTTGTGCATGATTTCAAAATGCACCTAACAACAGAACATAAAGAATATCATAAAAAATAATTAGTGCACAATATTAAGCCATTATTAGCAGTAACTGCATCACTAGAGTGTGCAGCAGACAAAATGGTAGCTATTTCTGCACCCCATTACATGCTCAAGCATTTATTTTAATAATCACACACACTTTGTTTTTAAGTTGCAACGGAACATTCATTATTACATAAATAATAATAATAATATCAACTGTTGGAGATTATTAGATGGTAATTCTGGATAAGATCGATGCCTACCGCTGTTGCTAATAAATAGTTCTTTGGACATGCAATGAGAAAAAGTGAAACTGATATAATTAGAAATGACAAAAAACATGTAGTGACCACATCTAGTAAAAATTATCTCGTACTCACACTAGGTGTACAGTACAAAAAAAAATCAAAAGAAGCGAAGTGCACTAGGCTAACTGCCCTATCCAAATAACGACAAGGTGTGCTAATAAATAAAACAAATATACTATGGATACTTGATGTTACAGTAGCTAATCACATTTTGTGAAGGCCATTTTTATGTATTGTAAACTTGAGGTTGATTATTTGATGATCGTCTGTTAAAGAAGAGTTTCTTCTTCTGTTTCAAGCTCAATACTTCCACCATCTTTTTTATATGTGTAGAAGTTCCAACCTATTTCAACATCAACACATATAATTATGATGTCACTAAAGTGGGTACATTACTCTCAATAGAAAGTTAAACAATTTTAATACAGTTGGTGGTAGGAACTCCATATGTGATTCACAAGGTAAGACTTAGCTTGAGAGATGAGAAAAAATAACAAAATCTGCTTCTCTTTTGCACCAAAGGTGAGTAGACTTTGACATAAGTGTGTTGATAAAAAGTGGAAACACTCACAACTTTCACTAGCTATTATACTTGGGATAGACAACTCTCTTTCCTTTGCTCATTACTCATATAAAGGTAAACAATTGATGTATATGGTATTTTGAAAATGTGAATATATAAATACAAAGTTCAATTTATAATTCCATTGGGTTTACAATACAAAACACTTGCCATTTGCGGTAAAGTACACCACTAGTTCAGTCTAGCTCACATACCTTTGTGCTAAAGTATAAGTATACAAGTCATTAATTATAAACTGAAGTCTTTCTGACATGATGTATTAATCTTTAATTTAAGAGAGCTCACTAAGAACTATGGCCATGTAATTCTGTAGTATCTCAACTTCTCAATATTTGAAAACCCTCATGGATGAAATGAGAGTATGAATAGTCTGACTCATTAACAACGTGTTAATATTATACCCTATTATATTATAAGGGAAGAGGTTGTAATCTTAACTTACACTTATTAACTCCTTTCCTAGGACAGCAATAAACTGTGACAGCCAATGTGGAAGATGCAGCGAGCATGCTCACAATGAGTATACTCATTCCAATTAGTAAATACCACAGTGTATAGTTGATATCTCCATTATTCCTACTTTGCCAATGAACGGGAAAAACCCATTCGTACAATGGACTAAAAGAAATCAAGTTGATGGTTAGCTTTCCTGCAAAAATGTCATTCTCTGCTGAGCAGGTGTTCTGTCTGATGCTACTGCAGTTAATTTCTGAGGTAAGATTCAGTGACACACAGCCAAAGGTTTGTGACAGTTCACTGCCATTTTTACAAACTTGAACCTGGAAACAGCCATTGTCTGTTATTTTGAAATCAGAGATGACTAACTTGCTAGAAACTCTGTAGCAGTCATAGCCTAAATATGTCTTATTAGTAGTAGTAGTAGTAATGCCAGCACTTACTGGCTGCCCTTGCCTAAGCCAATTTATGGTGACATTTCTCTCACAGCTTTCAACAACACATTGAAAGTTGATATTCCAATGGCTCTTCTGTGGGTTGCATACAAACTTCACATGTTCAGAAGACGAAGAGTTATACAAGTCCGTACAATTTTGAGAACCCTCTACTACTGCAAAGTAAAGAAACCTTTATAACCTATTCTGAAGCTAGTGTTGACTCACCTAACGCAAGTATAGTGAAGGCTGCACTAGTCGACCACTTAAAGTACAACATATCCGTCCGTTAGAGCACATTTGAGCGATACACTATGCAACTAGCGGAGCTGTATCTGTTCATCGTGTTGACGTACACGTATGTTATTTTGTACTTTAACCTTGCGTTTTTGTGTTTGTTTGGTTGGCGACCCCGTCCCCATATTCCACTAAACGGAATCCTTTGATTTAGCGATCTTTACCAGTACAGTCAATTGTTTACCTCTGACATAATCGGATTTTTTTTGCGGACGCAGAATGTCGTACAAACTTAAGGAGTTCATTTTCTACTAGCCGTGTGGGTGGTAAGTTATCTTGGCTAATATGCACCAGTTGATTGGTTCTGAGAGCTGATATCAACTCCTCGTAGTTAGCTACGAGCCCTACGCAACAGTATTGTTTTTACTTAAAATTTCATTGTCCAATACTACGAAAGCAAGTCTTGTGTTGGTATATCCAGTGAACAAGTGTGTGTGTGAAAGTGTATAGTGTTACAGTGCTTAGCTAAAGAATAGCACAACGTAAAACAACTACCAAATAAACTTATTAGCTGCCTCTACACTTTTCGGTTACAGCAGTAGTAAGCAAGTCACCATTCATAAGACTATAAACTGTGTGGCAATTCCTTAGAAATGCATGTTTTTTGTTTTGTTTTTTCAAGTCTAATAGTTGCGGAGAGTGTGTTTACTATGGCATTGAAACCACCATCATTTAAAAACTAGTTTGACAGCTAGACCTCAAAATCAAAACCAAGAAGAGTACACACTGAATTATGAAAGTTGTATATAAAAAGTCCGCACTGAAATTGAGTATCCTATAGTAACTATAGTAATCATGAGTCATCGAGTCTACTACAGTTTCAAACAAACATCTCATCAGTTACTATAGTAAATCATAAAATAACATTTAAAATAAGCTGGCAATGTGTATGCTAGTCAAAAACAGTTATTTTAGTAGATAGTTCTTGAAATGAAAGCTTGTTGATAATTTTCTCGTGGGCGGTGGTCTTGAGCTATATGGTGGGCACGTTTACTGGGTGTGGTTAATGTTGGATTTCAAATTGATTGAGAATTGCTTGCGCTTGCAATTTTTCTAATGATACAATACTCTCTTTGCCTTGCATTTGGTCATCACTGGGCTTAATTGATTTGTGTGAGCTGCTTTTGATAAGTAAATCATCTGCATTCATTTTAGTAAATACTTTACCATTCAATTTTGAAGTATCACTTTGATTAGAGTCTGTTTTGCATCCAGGCTCAGTGATAGAAATGGAATCGATATTAACCACATGATCTGAGATAAAATTATTTCTCTCTGTTGAGTTCATTTCGCTATCTGAGTAACTTCTACAAGCATTAAAGTAGGACTGAGAGCTAGTTGTATTAGCTGTAAATGAATTTTCTAAATATTGGCTCCAAAGTATTGGAATCGAAATAGCTAGAGGCTTGAATTCTAAGTTAGGATCCTTTTTTACCGTCATATCATCATCAATTAACATTATAGGAATCTCCAAGTCATCTTCAAAAGTCACAGAGTCGATGGATTCAGCGCTTTTCATCTGTGGCAAAGAATTTTTAGTTGACCAGTGCTTCAAAGGATGCCTTTTGGATAAATCCTGTCCTAGATATTCTCGATGGTTGGAAGAAAAACTTCTATGAATCAATTGCTCCGTATCACTAACCATATTGTGTCTTATGTCTGGACATGATGAGGATTGTGGTAGCCTTGAAGTGTTCAATTTTACTGAATTTGCATTGGTTAGGAGATCATCCTTTAAAAGCTGTGATGAAGTCAAATGCTGTTCTGTTATAGAGTCATTGAGATTACATACTTCAAGACCATTGAATAGATGACTGTGTCCAGTAGTAGGGGCTATGTAATCAAGGGATATATGACCGACTTCCACAGATGCAGTTTCTCCACATATATCAGTCTGTAGTCCTGAGCATAGGGCTTCTTCTTGATGTCGCTTGTGATGTATTGTTTCGTTTGCAAGGCAGTGCCAGTACTCGTGAATCAGTTCTGCATGGTCCATGTCATCTAAGAACTGACTACATCCTGGATTATATGACATGTTTATTTCAGTGTTATCTAGGACCAACTCTTTAGGAAATGATTGCACAGAATTGTGGTTTAAGGTCTCAAACTTGGATTCATTACTTATTTCTGATGGGCTTTCAGATCTATCCAGTTTGCTGACTATTGGAGATTGCATTGTGATGAGTTGAGATGGAGACAGGGAGGAAGGGCTTGGTTTCATGGAGCTGTCATTGCCTGGCGACAGTTTCTTAATAAAAAATTGAGAACTTTTAACTTTATTTTTCATTAGTGGTTGATACTTAAATTCCGATGACTGAGTACCATCTTCAGGTAAGGAATGGATAGAATTTTCACTATACTCTTTATTAAATCCCCTCTTGCTATCTCTCTTGCAGGAAAAATGTCCAGAATTCGTTTTTTGAGATTTTTTGTGAGCCTTTTTTTGGCACAGTTTGCAATCAATCAGACTGGCATCATGTTCATTGTCCATAGGCTTGATTAGATATTCCCGGTCTAAATATTGACACAAACAGCAGTAGTGAATCAGGATACATTATTTTGGCTCTTAAAAAATATCTTGATTTGAAGTAATTATATATTTTAACTAGCTGCTGTTATAATATACACATAATAATTCATACGTTCATGGAGAAGCTTAGATTTGTATAAATTAGCCCGAACCCTCTTCACAATGATTTTAAGAAATACACACAGTACTGTTACAATGGTTATAAATACTAATCCACCCATCAAAACTGCTAGAATGCTATAAAAGGGTCCCATGTTGTTTCGCGAGAATTCAAAATTCGAAAGATTTGATGACCCGTACCAGACTTCCTTAAAAATAGCCGCAGGGGAATATTAGAGCTGGAGCAGGAGCATAAACTGGGATAGAGCAGGAAAACCTGAAAACAAAACCAGCATGCGGAGCGAAAATAATTGAAATAAAGGTATAACTCAATTAGCGCTTATATGCGTTATCTCGGCCTGTTACGAATGTTTTAGCTATGTGAAATGGTAAGAACACGCTACCAATACGACAAGATGGATCAGTAGAAATATATGGCATATATATAGGAATATATACCGTCCCACCTCCAATGAATAATGTCCCCTTCACCCCAATATTAAAAGGCTACTGATCTTACTGCTGCATTTTTCTAAATTTCCTCTCAGTGAAGCTCCTCGCAGTGCTCCACTATTTACGAACATTAAACTGTTCCAGTGCTTACAGTTGGCATGTTCAACTGTAATACCTATAGCCATTATTTGTAAGACATAGCTAACAATTTTTAATTGAATATATTTTGAACTATTTAAAGTGAGCGTGCTTAATGCATCAAAGTGTGAATTATTACTGGTAACTTTAGTTCCTTAGATAGGAACAGTTACATATTTTAATTTTTTTTATAGTTTCACAGCCTCCCAACTTGTAGAGCACAATTTAAGTGAGACTTTATCTTCTATGGAGGAGTGACATTGGCTCCTGGTGGTGCAAGTTACTTTGAACAAAGGATTTAATTTAGTTTTTGTACATTTATTTGTACCGAGTTTTCACCAGCTTCCATCAATAATTTTCAGGGTTCTATTTAGGAGGGGAAGTTTCTCCCTCAAACTCACAATATTCCCATAAAACTTATCAGCTTCTTCCTCTGTGCATCCCATGCATACTGTTGAAGATGAACTCAGATTACACAGCATTTATCTGCTACAATATCAGTCAATATTAGTGCATTAGCTATAGCTAAAAGGTGATGAACAGTAAGAAAATTTCTAGATAGTACTTCAATTTTTGAGAGTGCCAGAAATATCTTCGTAGCTTATTGTTCGAAATCTCTAAAATTGATTGACTAGAGCCAATGTTGAAACATCCAGAAAACCAAAAAATTAAAATGTACTCTGGAAGGTACTAAAAGGCGAGATTTAGTGCAAGCAGTGTGTTAGAGTTGTTGTTTTTTATTATAGTAAGCTATAAATATTTTCTCCAAATTAGTTATGTAGTTTTAAAACTAAAAGTATTTCCAATTTAGTTATATTTATACCTACATGTTTATTTTACTTGAGTCCTTATTCATCTTCCATAATAAAAGCCACGACAAGAGGATGAGTATGTGGTAAGCATTCAGGCTATAGAAAGAGAAGGGAGGGGACATTATTGACTGAGCAGACAATATTCACTAGTCAATACGTCTCACTTCACTAGAGAATTATGTCCGGGCAACACTATTCACTAGTGAATCTCATCTTGACTGTGGGACAGTATTCACTCTGATAGTGGCATGAGAAGGAATCAAATTCATGTACAGCATGTGGTTTAAAAAACGTGTAAAATACTATCAAAAACCTATAACATTTAATTCTAGCATAATTATCATGTCTAGGTATATCAGCATTTATAGCACAATAAATAAATAGGTTACATTTTTTTTCTCTGCCTTCATTTACTTAGATGTAACTGTTTTCTTTTACAAGCTTTTGTCAAACAATACAGAATTTACAAAAACATGTTTGGCTGCTGTCAACTAGGTTAGAAGTCAGGACCACTTGCTTAGTGATAGAGAGCTTGTGTGTTATTCAAGTGGTTCTGAGTTTGAACCACGGTTAACATTATTGTAAATTCTGTATTGTTTGATAAAAGCGAAAGAAAGAGAATAAATAACAAAGAATGGCACTAAATATTGAAGCATAATACACATAAGGAACTACAGTGGAGTTTCTGATAGTAAACTCTCCAACGAGCACATTACCTCCTATCAGCTTGCCCCATCTGATAGAAAACATAGTGCTTATCACCTCTTAGAGCAAACTATTTCTGATTATAAACTGAAGGCCCTAGTCGCAAAATGTTCTCAGTTCGGAGGCTTTCCTGTACTTGGCTATCATAGAATGCCAGATAAAGTTCACATACTACTACTTGATGAAGTATTTCATTATTAAAATTGGAAAAATTAATATGAGAAGAATTATCATGAGTATGTACAAGTGAATTTCAGCACAATTATTTACAGAGAGTGCTCAACACTTTGCTTGAGCAGCTAGTTATGGCTATGGGTGAACATTGGCTGCTTTCAAGCTGCTTCATGAAACTATAAACTAGAAGCATAGTCATACAATGGCTGACAGCTATTCAGTCATTCTCGGCTAAAACAATTTAAATTTTCTCAGTTCTAACAACCAATTTATAATATATTTAATTAAAACTTTACCAGACTTGGATTTCTTGCCATAGTGTATTATTACACAGTAGCTCTATATGGAGGAGTTTGGTGGTGTGATTCATATCTTATTAACAGTGAAATTATAATTAAAAGGTACATCATGCTTAGTGTGTCATAAATGACCGTACACAGACTTGGAACCCATACGAAGGCAGATGATTCCATGAGTTCAGTGCACTAAATGGGCCTCATTATTTGGTTTTCTATATTATCATCCAGGAATAGCCAGTCAAATATTGAGCTCTTGAACCTCGACTATTTTGTAGGTGTGCCCCCCCCCCCCCCTCCCAAATAGTTACATGGTGTGCAGAATTATTAAATAATTGTTATGAAGGAAGACATGTAGCATTCACTTTTCTTCCTGTGAATTAAATACAATGGCTAGTTCTATAGCCTACACATTAGGTATCAAAGACTTCATTTCCCCAAATATAGTTTCACATTCAGTTATTACTGGCTTGAACAAACTTTGTTATTGAAACATTTTCACAACTTTAATATCCTTTTGGACAAACTCTGCGATTGGAAACCTACAGAACTAAAGTCCAACAGTTTGAATAGAGAGTATGTATGCCATGACAGCCTATACTATCCTAGCTGTCTTATCATCAGCAGCATCTTTGTCAGCTGGTTTACTGATGGAGTCATCATCATCATCATCGGCAACATCCCAGCAGAGCTGCCCAATAGAAAGAAGTTGTCAGGAATCAAACAACTCCTTTCTCCCTTGCCCAGTTGGGTTCATCTGCTCCAACTCAGTGTGCTCTGAAATCAACAAAAGTGGCCAACTTAGCACAATCTTGAAGTATCCAGACATCAACTATACTCTGACTGCTCAAATTCTAGACTGCTATTGCATGACCTATGACAGGGACGAGATCAGTCTCACTGTAGGGGCGTGTTCCTACAATTGTAACCCAGGACAGCGCATGTATGTGCCCCTGGGGCAAAACTATACATTACTGAATGAACTTATGTGTGGTTGCAAACATCACAACAGACATGATACAATGTGCAGCAAGTGCATCAAAGACCATTGTCCCACTTTGTATACATATGACAGTACCTGTAGCAAATGTAACTCTACTCATTGGAGCATAATCAGTCATACTCTCCAGTACATTGCCATAGCGTATCTTCCACTTGTATTGCTCACTGTAGCTGTGTTCCTTCTTAAGTTCAACATCGCCTCCTCCCACATTCATGGCTTTGTTCTCTTTAGTCAGATTATATCCATTCCAGCTGTGATTCGAGTCCTGATGGATAAGCAAATTAGCAGCATTGTTCATGACATAATCAGAGTGTTTTCGGTTGTATTAGGACTGTCTAACCTCGACTTCTTTCGTGCATATGCCAAGTCCATTTGCATGCCAAACATCAGCATCTTCAAAATTTTAATTCTTGATTACATCACAGCTGGTCTTCCGTTGTTTTTTATTGGCGTTTCTTTTCTTGTGATGAAGCTTTACGAGAGAAACTATAGAGTGGTTGTTTATGCCTGGTACCCGTTTCAGCTCCTACTGCTCCACATCCGGCAGAACTGGGATATTCGATCAACCATAGCAGATGCTTACTGCACATTCTTCTTGCTGTCATTTATGAAGTTTTTAAGCGTCTCATTCGATTTCATCATTTGTACTAAAGTTTATGTGGTATTAGCCAATGGAACCATCTCATCTCATCTGCGTCTCTTTTATGATGCTAGCATTGATTATTTTGGACCTGAGCACTGCCCATATGCTGTCATAGCTATTATCATTCTTGTGGTTTTCATCTTGTGTCCCATTCTAATACTACTCCTGTACCAGTGGTCATGGTTTCAAAAGTGTCTCTTCTTTTTTCCACAGATATTCCATGAAACTGTCACAAGGTTCCAAGAGTGCTACAAAGATGGAAAGGAGGGAACAAGAGACCACCGCTGGTTTTCAGGCATGTTTCTTTTGCTTCGCGTGGTTATTTTTATCAGCTTCACTGCTACTCCTACGTACCTCTACTTTGTGCTCTCAGCTATATACATTCTCATATTCTCCTTAATCATGCTTTTAGTGCAACCATTCAAAAAGGAACGATCCCACTACCTGTCAGTAAACCTATTCTTTACAACTCTCCTTTGCCTGGTGTACATTTCCTTGGCTGGACTTAAAATTGCTACTGTGAAAAGCATGAAGCACATACAAATATGCTACTACTTGTCTGCTTTCTTCACCTCAACTTCTCTGTTTTACATTCTTGGTTACACTGTGTACTGGCTCTATACGAGAAGTCGCTCTAAGCTTAAATGGAAGATTCCCAGGAAAATTTTCACCAGACAGAAAACTTATGGAACAACGGATCAAGAAGAAATTGAAGGCTCTTTTCCTGATAGAATCCAGAATCCAGATGCCTATGAAAATATCATGGGATCAGTTGTGGCCCATGAAAGGCCTAAGAAAAGTAAAGACCATTAGCTGATGTTTGTGTTGTTTTTTCTTGTTTGTTAAATGCAAAATGATACTGAAAGTAGATCTTGAGAAAACATGAAAAGTTTTTGTTATAGTGTGTGTTCAAATAATAAACCTATTCCTGTGAGGTTAAACCCATTTTTCCAACAGACTTTTATTGTTCTAAAGTTTAGTTTTTACACCATTTGTACACACCAATACGCATGTTAGAAGTAACTTACCCAGGAGTGAGTCCATAACTTATGAGTATAGCTATTGTTTCAGTAGTTTGGGCAGTGACTCTTTGCCAACTAAAGTCGGAAGTACTAACTTTGAAAGAGAAGCTACTTACAGAACATGACTTATCCGGGCATTGCAAAGTTTCTGGTGAAGCTGGTGAAGAAGTGTGGTGTGGGGCAAATGACACTTGTAGCAGTGATGGCAAAAGTTTATTAACTGAAGGTGATGACTGCCCCGTGTGGTTCTACTGTAGAGATGGAAAATGCACATGCTACCCAAACTATCATGATATTGTGTTGTGCAATGCTAATCGTCAAATAGCCAGTGTTGTGGACTGCTACTGTGTCACATACGACCATAAAATTAAAGATTTTGTAGTTGGAAACTGCGTGGAGATGTGTGCCCACCCCCACCACAATGATCTTGTGGACAATGTTTACCACCACCTGCCTGAACATTCAGCACATTTTAATGAGAGAGTTTGTGAGGTATCTCGCAGAACAGGAGTCTTGTGTGGGAAATGTAAAAATGGCACATACCCTCTGGTTTATTCTTACAGCCACAGCTGCGTTCCCTCACACAAATGTGGGACAACATTGGTGGAGGTGATAAAATACTTCTTCGCTGCATATGGACCCCTGACGATCTTCTATGTCATTGTTCTTTCATTTCAAATAAATGTGACATCTTCTTTCCTTCATGGATTCTGTTTCATCAGCCAGGCTTTGACAACTCCTGTACTGGTTAGAGTCATGCAATCTTCTATTTCCAGCAGAACATTACTATCAAAAGTAGTCAATGGACTGGTCTCACTGTTTGCCATTTGGAATTTAGATTTCTTTAGAGGCATGTACACTGAATCTATCTGCTTTCCCATACCACCCATGGCTGTTACAGCTCTAAATTATGGTGTTGCCATCTACCCACTTGTACTTTCTATTGTATCTTATTACCTGATAAAATTGTATGACCGAAAAATACAACTTATTGTGTACCTCTGGAAACCCATACAGTATCTACTCTCTATATTTCAGAACAAATGGAACAGGCACACATCAGTGCTAGACGCATATGCTACATTCTTTTTGTTGTCCTACATTAAAGTCTTGGAGTCTTCATTTAATTTGCTGGCACCAAGCATTGTATACCACGCAAATTCAAGCAAAACCAGCACTGTTCTATTTTACGATGGTACTGTTGAATATTTTGGCCAGGAACATTTGCCTTATGCTTTCTTGGCAATATTCTTCTTCATGGTAGTCAATATATTTCCTATAATAGTCCTTTTGTTCTATCAATGTAAGTGTTTCCAAAGGATTCTCTCTAAGCTACCTCTGAGGTTGAATGTTTTGCATACATTCATGGATCTCCTTCAAGGTTGCTACAAGAATGGGGCCACTCCCAACACGAGAGATCTGCGATGGTTTTCAGCAGTTTTCTTGATCAGCAGATTGCTTGTATTTGTTATGTTTGCACTGACCCTTGATGGAATGTTCTTTGTATATGGAGCAATTCTTGGTCTTATACTACTGACCCTTTTAATGTTGGTACAACCGTTCAAGAAAACGTTTTCCCACTTTGCTCAGCTGAATTCCATTTTTTTAATTTTCATCGTTCTTTTTTTTGCGTGCATTATCGGAATCAACATTGCTGCAATAGTCGAGAAGGAAGGAATTATAATTGAATTTTACTTCATCTGTACCTTCACGGTCCTCATACCAATTACCTACGTAATCTTGTGCACGATCCATTGGGTGGTGACGAACTGCAAAGGTTGTGTCAAACACTAACCTATGGTGGAAACTGAAATGGATAAAGAAAAAAAGCATGAAGAACTCTAAACAACAAGCATTGAGAAGGTTCAAATAATACACTTTGAATGCCAACACTTGTTTTTTGTTCCACAGTATTGTTTCAATGTATACATGTGTGCCTCCTAACATTACCCTGTGTCAGAATAAAGAAACAAGACATTGTTTTATAATATGCTGACAAAATTGAGTAAAATGCTAGAATTTCGGGTTCAGGGTTCAGCCTAATGGCATAACACACAGCATACCAATATGGGAAGTGGGGGGGGGGGGGGGGGGGTTACAAAGTATTTAGTCTCTCAGTTGATATGATTAGTGTCAAAACATTTTGCTTTTGTTAGCTTTGAATAGTTCAACTGAGCCCTTTTAAATGCTCACTCCCTCTCCCTCCCTCTGTATGGGCCTGTATAGAATGTCTGATGGTAAAGTAACCAGCTAGCATTACTTTTTGTATCAAAAACAGTTATCATTAAGTGCACTTTCCAAAAAAAGCCCCAAAACTATTATAAAGTTATTTGGGATACAGAGGTCAAAATCTCGAGGGGAAACTGATACATTGTTGAGATCTCTCGCATTCATCAATTGTGTAATAAATATCCTTCACAGTGTGAAAGCCCCAACAAGAGTAATGACTGCTGTCAATAGAGCAGTATTATCACAACAACAGTAGCTACTGGACTATTTTTTTTTGTATAAAATAGACCACAATAAGTAACTAAATACTGCAAGTGTGATTTTCGAACTCCATGAAAATGTACCGATATTTAGCTTTAATCCTTCTAGTTTTGGAGAATTATGGTGGAGCAACTAGATGTGTTCAAATATTAAATTCGAACAACTTTAATTGTTCCACCAATCATGTGATGGAGCTGTCAGATATATTTGAAAAAAATAGCAATATTGATTTGGAATTTTCAAGCAAAACGAGTCATACAATTAGAACTAATTACAACTTGAAATCATTGACCATTGAAGGATCTCATTCTAATTTAGTTTGTGATGGGAATGAAATAAATATAACAACAGGAGGTTCACTTGAATTATACAACATCAGCATGAACAGCTGCAATATATGTTGCAATAACTCAGAGGATGTGAAAATTTATGACTGTGAGATGAAAAACATGTCTTTGAAGATTCGTAATACGGTATCAGTAGCTATGGAATACTGCACATTTGAGAGCAGTATTATGAGGTATGACCGCAACAGTTCCGGAAAGAGAATGGATACCAATGTGACACTGAAGAATATTGTGTTCAGCCAAGCCTTAGAGACTGCACTTCAAATAACACTTGGACATTACTCCTACAATTCTTCATTTCTGATTGCTGACTGTAACTTCTCTGACAATGCTGGGCACATCAGTATTGGCACTACAAAAACTGGATCAGGAAATAATAATATATCTATTAATTGTATCAAAGTTGAAGGAAGTAATTTTCAAAAATCAAGAAGGCAGCATGGAGTTTCTGTAAGCTTACAAATAGAGAATAAAGAGCGTATACTAAATCTGGAATTTCAAGACTGTAATTTCTCAGGAGAAGCAGATACACTGCAGTTGAAATTATATCCCAGTGACAGTGCTTTCATTCATGGATGCTATTTTCAGAATAATTATATCGGTCTGTCAGCAAAAAATTTGGGTAATTTAACCATCAGTGACACAAAATTTGTTGGCAATTCTAGAGCGATTGAGTCTTCAGTGAAAACAGATAATATCAGAAATTGCTATTTTAAAAATAACAGTGCCAAAAACATGGAGGGAATTCAAACCATAGTGTTACTAAAATCAGATGACTCTTCTATCACCAACACTATATTCAGAGATAATGACGGTATGGATATGAACTGTACTGTAGTGTATATTGACGCTAATTCCAAGATCTCAATAGAGAATAGCACTATCAGAGATAACAACTGCAGTGGAATATTACTTCTTGGTTCCCATTTAACCATTAATCAAATTTTGGATATTTCAGGAAACAAAGGAGAGTTTGGCGGTGGCCTAAGGATGCATTACCATGTTCAACCGCGGAATATTCTTAAAATTAATGAACCTAAACTTGAAGTGCTTAACAATTCTCAGTTGATTTTAGAAGACAACTTTGCTACTGTGCATGGAGGTGGAATATACATTGACAGACCTTTCTCTTGCTCCAGTGACAGCTCTGCATGTTTTTTCCATGTTCCTAATTTCCAAAATTATTACTTTAAGTTTCAAAATACTAGTGCAGGAATAGCTGGTGATGCAATCTTTGGAGGATGTCTGTCTCACTGTCGCATTGGCAACACCACAATTGATGCTACCAATAAATCTAACATATTCTTTAATATTGCTAAGATTCACAGCCAGTCTGCCTCCCTGTTTGCCGAACCACCAATCAGAGTCGCTTTTTGCAATGAAAGTGGGGAGTATTCCAACAACGGATGCAGCAATGCTTCAGCTGTGGAACCATACCCTGGACAAAAGTTTAGTGTCTCACTCATGATAGTTGATGGGTCATGCTCTGCATCCAGAGGCACCATTAGAGCAAAGTTAGCACAAGAGGGAATTGCCACACTAAAGGATATTCATCAATGTCAGCAAAGTGTGAAGTATTGCAATAGTTATGAATATTTAGTGAATGGTGACTCTAATACAACTATTATTATGGAGCTTTACATGGGAGACTGGACTGCTAACAATCCAGCTATTCTTAAAATAACATTAAGAGAGTGCCCACAAGGATTTCATGTCAATCTCACTGAAGGTTGTTTATGTCAAGAAGTGATCCAGGAAGCTGGAATCAAGTGCTCCCCGGAGAACCACACATTTACTGTCCCAGAATTGACCTGGATTGGAATGGTAGATGAAAAACTAGCTTTTTCCAAATTTTGCAGAAGGTGCCTTCCCAGAATGACACCTGGCATCAATCTATCGCATAGTGAGTTGCTTTGCACCCTAAACAGAACTGGAGTTTTGTGTGGTGAATGTGAGCAGAACCTCAGTTTACGATTGGGAGGATATTCCTGTGACAATTGCAGCGACAAGAGTCATCTTGGAGTCATTTATATTGTCTTTTCAGTTTTAATGGGGATAGTGCTGGTCCTAGCTATATTTAAATTGAATTTAAATATCTCTACTGGCATGCTTAATGGATTTATATTGTACTCTAATATAATCTATTTCAACAGCGATGCATTCATTCATATTTCACGGGATGAAGCAGACATGAACACCAATAGAGTGGTCAACTTTCTTTTTGTCTTACAGGCATGGGTCAACTTAGACCTGGGCATTGACACTTGCTTCTTTGACAAGTATGATGACTATCAGGCTGTGTGGATACAGTTTCTCTTCCCACTGTACTTGTTATTCTTAATCTTTGTGGTTTTCATAATCAGCAAGTACTCGATTCGCATTTCAAAGATGACGGGATCTAACACAGTACCTGCTCTAGCCACAATAGCTATTCTATCGTTCACCAAAATATTGGCAGTAATACTAGTGTCACTTTCAATCACAGAGGTCACATTTGTCGACTCTACACCACCAAAGAAACTTTGGATACAAGGCTCTAACATAGCGTACGGCCATGGAAAACATATCTCTCTTTTCATACTCAGCGTTATGATCGGATTTTTGTACATCATACCGTTCACACTGCTCATTGCTCTAGGGCCAGTTCTACAGTCATTGTCACACTACCGGCCATTAAAGTGGGTGGCAAAATTGAAGCCATTCTTTGATGCTTTCTACGGACCTCACAGTGACATTTTCCGATACTGGCCAGGAATACTCCTTATTTTAAGACTAATTGTATTAGTTCAATTTGCCTCTTTTTCCTTAAATGAAGGCAGATACAAATTAGTCGTGATCTCTGTGTCCATGTTTCTTCTTATTCTGCTTCTTTTAGGAATGGAAGAAATTAAATCGCAGACAATATATAGAAACAAGAAGGCGAAGTATCTAGAGCTTTTCTATTTAAGTAACCTAACTCTATATTCTATCACTACACTGTATTTCTACAATGCTCCTAATATACAAAAAAAGCAGATTGTGACCGTGATCTTTTTAGGAAGTGCTCTAGTTATTTTTCTAATAATTATTTTTCAGCATGTTTACACCCACATAGGATTAGTGAAGAAACCATTTCAATATATTTATTCCCATTTCTGCTTAAAACTGAAATTGGTTTTCCCAATTCGGAAATCAATAAGCTCAATGGAAGCAGAAATAACAGAAAAGGAAAATATGTCCATGAATTTAAGGGAACCACTCATTGACAACTAAGAAACTACTTGGTATGAAGCATGTTAAGAACAACAACAACAACAACAAAAAACTATTAAGTTTGATGTATCTGTCAAAGATCAGAGTGTACTAATATTTTTTATCACATGTTACATTTAGCTTGTGAATTACACATATTCATGTATTTACTGTTGGTATGAATAATTAAGTATTTACAGAAGTATCATTGTTTCTATGCCATACTAGAAATGGAAAAAAATTATATGAGTAACTTCACACCAAATTTGGGACAAATGTTAGATGGGGCTACACACAAAACAACAGCAACAACAACAACTCGTTCTTCTCGGATTCGTTTATAGTGAATTTTACATCTTCATACAATAAATAGTAAAGAAAAATACAACTGACTTTCTTTACTATTACAAAAAGTGATCGTTATGTATTTTTTAGCCACACACTAACGTTTCTCTATATAATCGCAAGACAATGTAGTCCAATAAATTGTGTCATGGCCTTCTGATGAGCACAAACAAGAGCGATTGTAGTACAATCTATAATATTAATAACAATAATAATAATAATAACAATAATAATAATAATAATAATAATAATAGTAATGATAACAACAACAACAACAACAACAATAATAATAATAATAATAACAATAATATACGGTATGTCACTAAAAACCTACCTGTCTATTAGTCTCGCTGCCACTCACTCCCTCTTCCCCTGCTAACGAAGAGAACGAAGCAAGCATGCAATGGTATGGTAAAGGGTATGGCACGGGAGACAACCAACCTCCTCAACGAACTCAACAAAAGAAACATACACTCAAAAGGACACACAAACATCTAAATGCACGTTACACCTTTAAGGTAGAAAACATCGGCCTCTGTGTTCAGAGTGGTATAGTCCGTTTCTACGGGTAACTGTTGTGCGCGGCGCTGTGGAATGCTGGCTGTTAAACAGCTCTGCCCACACTAGGTATTGCGTGTGTGAGCGTTGTGTGACTGGATAAGTTCGCTGTGTATAGTTTCTGTGGGGCAGAGTCTGAACAAGAAAGTGTCACCTGATACTCAGGTACAACCAGCCCCACATTAGCTCCACCACCCAGATGATTAGAGTGAAAAAAAACAAACTAATTGAACATACTTTCACATGTAAATGAACGTCATTCATTCATAAGGCTGTAAGGGGTGTGGTCTCTTTGGGGTGACTGCCAGCTCACATATATATCTCTTGTATTCACCATTTTAGTCAGTTCCTAGTTCTGTGTCATTGCCCCAATCCCTTCTGCATGCTTTTTACATAAAACTTGAAGTGATGTGAAGCTGGATTGGACTTTAGCATAGCAGCTGAGGTACTCTGGTGGCAGCGATTATACCGTAGGTGGAGTAACCGGACTGATCCAAGGATTGCCAGCCTCCCCATCTTCCTCCCACAGTTTCTAACTATTTTTTTTATTTGTTACTGGTCCTGTTGTGCTCTTGACAATTTTTTGTGCTCTTTTACAGGTTGAAATTTCGGCTAAAATTGTTGGAAAAAGTATTTCTGGATATCACAGTACCTCCTGCTACTTATTGTCTACACACACTGGATAGGTTAGTATTGCTAGTTATATTAGCTAGCTTCGGGTAGATTTAGAAATAGCAATAGCTAATTAACTTTGTAGATGTGTTTTGTAGTTAGCTGTTGCACTAACTTATTAGTTTAAGTAGTAGTTTTTATAGAGTATTACTTTGTTGTATCAGGGTTTGAGTAGTTAGCTGAGGAAGACAGTGTTAGAGTAGGATAATTGTAAGTCAGTTGGCACGTGGTCCCTCTACATGTGCACACTAGATGTTTTTCTCTAAAAATTATAGCTTTTTTTAGGCTTGACCTAAAGTTCTTCTTATACTACAGCAGTTCATATCCAGTTAGGGTCAAAATTGTGTGATAATTGCTTCCCCCCCCCCCCCCCCCCCCCCCCCCCCCCCCCCAAGGTACTAAATGCTGGGGTGTGTGGTTACAATAGTTTTGAGGACCCTTTACCAGACATGGTTTCAAGTGGTTTTTCTTCTGTTAGTCAGAATGGCTTATCCAAAGAAAATGTCTCCCTCTTTTCTCCACTCTTCCTCAATCTATGTAATTCTCATTAAAAAATTATACGAATTAAAAAAGTTTAGCTTGAATGCACGCGTAAGGCCAACCTCTCACCCTGATAGAATGTCCATGTCGCTATATGAGTGGATTGTAGGAGACTGCATGTCTGCATTAAATTTAAGTGAACTGGTGCCTAACTTTGTTACTTGACATTTAAAATTTATTTCAAACTGTTCATCACATGCAATCAAGCTAAAATGAAATTTAAAATTGTTGTGATATCAAAATTTTCATGGTACAGCTGTGGCTCAAGTGGCTTCATAACTTTTGCTCTGATAGGCATGAAGATGGCTTGCTTTCTACAAAATTTCAGGTGAAGGTCATCTAATGTACACATTTGCTATATTTATTGATGCACATTTCGTGGCATTTCTCAAGACCTACACAATGACATATTCTTCCTGTAAGACCATTCTCCAGAATGGTCAATATATCTTGTGAGATGGTGGTCATATCAACAATTAGCTATAGTTATGGTCTGAAATCAGCTTTTGATAGTTTGGCCTATCAAAATCACTAAATTAAGCTGCCATGTATTTTAATGCACACATTCTTAACTCCAGTCACCAGTTCATATAGCTAAGTGAAAGGAAACATAGGCAAAACCATCTACTGGTACATATTGTTTCCATAACTTCCAAGTATTATTTTTGCTAGCATTTTCATGCATGAAGGATAAAAATTTTTTTTTTAAATTGGGTTTTTTTTTCTTTTCTTTTAAGTTTCTAGCTAGAAGCAATGTACTGGTCTGGTGATAGTGGAAGTGAATTTAGTTCTTTACTTCTTTGGGGTTTGGATTATTTCTGTGTACCAAAATAGTGAGAGAAAATATCTGTAAAGAGCTCCCCATGTCTCAATAATGAAATGATGTATCCTCTTAAAGTTTTTCACTATTGAGTTTGGTTGATACCCACAAGTTTTAGCTAAATGAAGAAGTCCACCATCAAAATATGCTTTCTGTAGTCCTTCTTGAAAACAATACGTGCCAGTCACCAGGTGGGAATAAGCCAAGACAGATGCTAGTGTTGTTTTAGTTAACTACAACTAAAACCAAAACCCCTTAGGTTTGGGGTATTTTACTTTTGGTAAGAATAACTAAAACTAAGCTATAGAGAACATGAAAAAACTAAAACTAATTATTTTAGAAGACAGTAAATTCAATAATAACTAAAACTACCAGTAGAGTGGATGACAAAAACTAAAACTAAGCAATTTTATTGTAAACAATTCACCTTGAATTTTAAATGAAAATATAAATTCCCATCAAGTAATTATTCTCTAAACTACATAACAAATACCATACTTTATTAATAATACCCAAGTTTTCTCAGAAATATGCCATTTTTGAAGTTCTTTGAGAAAACTACATGAACAACTTTCCTTAAGGAGTCTCATTATTGCATAATTTGAGAGGCAAACATAAATTAACTAAAACTAAGACAATTGATAGTATGACTAACTAAATCTTCTACATGGTATTGAAGAAAAACTAAAAACTAACTAAATCTTCAGGGAGAATTTGGGAAATTAACTAAAACTAAGCATTCAAGATATTTTTTTAGTATGAATAACTAAAACTAAGAAAGTCTGGAATCTCTAAACCAAAACAACACTGGACAGATCATTTCCATAGTCTGCTTGGACTGTAGCAATCAAGCTCTATGTTAATTGATCACCATCAAGCATTATCCACTGCTTTTTCTATTTATATGTTCAATTTTTATGGTTGTTGAGTGTCTCTATGAATTAACTGTTGAATAGATTGATGAATTTTTGTGTTTAGAGTTTCACAAACATTATTTTGTTAATGACTGCTGGAAGGAATTTGCTAGTTTTTGCTGCCTAATTGCACTAAGTAAGTAGTTCATTCACAGTAAAGGTCAAATCACTGCAATGACAATATTCTCTTTGGCATAGCAATGATATGCCATATGAGGTTCCAATGTAGCAGACACGTGGTTTCGTAATAAGAGTTTGATTATATTATTTTATGATATTGGACACTTTCTTAATTCACCAAGTTTATTGCAGAACATTTCATATATATCAGGGAGTAAAAGGGCTTCTTGATGAAGCAATACTTCTCCAACATGTATTGCTATTAATGATATTGTGTATGTCATGAGTTCCTGGCTGTTTTCTGTGTTGCCAGTTCAAGCAATTGGAATTTCAGCTGAGAAATTAGAGTAACTAGGTCTGAATCTGTGCTTTCATTGGTTGCATGCTTGATGAGAACCAAGTGTGATTTGTAACATGTGTTACTAACTCAATCATGTCTGATACGGTTTCAATGAAGTCATGGTTGGTTGGAAGACATTTTTGGATTATGGAAGGATTGGGATATTTTCTTGCCTTTGATATGTCATCTTACAGCATGTTTTTACAGTTGTGTTGAATTGGGTTTAGTAATCTGTACACTATCCCATAATGATGTCCACAAAGGGAGAATCCTCCATCTTGTTTTAATGTATAATCCACTAGTTTAGTTGTTTTTGAGGATACTTTCGTACAGTTAGGAACAACACATAACATTGTATTGCTATATTTCCTCCATCAGGTGTAAAATTTTCATTAATTTTGCCAGTGTCATCACAACATAATCAGTAGATACTGCAAGTGTCGGGTTGAATGTCAAGATCAGGTTCATACCATAATTATGACCTAACAACTGCTCGTTCTTCAAGACTTCGGATGCACGTACTTAGAAGATTTCCTTGCTTACACAACATGCAGGGATTACGTGCTATATCTCTATGAATGGCAGAAGTCACTTGCTGTAACGGCTCTCCATTTACTCGTGTCTATATTTAAAATAAATTTTCTGATTGTTATGTCCATTTTTATTTGCTGTATCTTACCTTCTAGATACCAGTAAACCTAACAACAGAAGGAAGTGGTGAACTATCAGTGGCCATAATACCACATGTGTCTGTGCGCTTGGCACTATATAGCTATAATCTAGCAGCTGAAGTTAAAGTGCATAGTGCTGCTGTGTTAAAAATGCATATATTTATGGCAGTCAGTTTCATGAAAATTTATTGCAGAACAATGTAAAATTAGCTAAAAAAATACCTAGCCCTTTCTAGATGGTTTGGCAATAGTTAGGAAGATGAAATACCTTTGAAAACTAATCTTCAGGAGCTGTTTGTGCAGATACTCTTACAGAAAGGGAAGTAGGATTGACTTTTCACAGTGCATTTTGGGACCATATTGTTGAAAAACAGTTAAATTTTGGTAATTATAGGTTTAAAGTTTATTCATATGCTTGTTTGTTTAAAATATTTATAAGTGTGAAATATTTTAAGAAATGTAAGCTTGATAGCACCACTACAAAAATGGAGGAGGTTAGGCTATAGTGGGTGGAAAAGGACATCAAATGTAAAAAAATACTTTGAGTGACACGCAGTACTAGCAGCAGCAGTGGTAGTAGTGATGATGATATGACAATAATAATAAAACAAGTAATTAAAAATAATGAATAGCAATGATAATATAATAATAAGGATAATGGAAATAAAAAAAGTCATAGAATAAGAATCGTTATAAGAATGAAGAAGAACGATTATTAAAAAATGGTAATTACATTATTAAAAAAGAAGGGTAATTAAACAAAAAAGAAAGAAAGAAAAAAAAGGAGCAGGACCAAGTGAAGACAGTCAGAAGGAGGCACTCCCTCACCAGCATATGTAGCAACCAACCAAAAAGAACAGCATGTAAATAAACCACAGCATCAGCACACGCGGTACACCCTTTGAAACTGAGTTCAGGACCGATCTTTAGGTCCAACAGTTGGCTTCATAGTTGAAAGTCAGCCTAGCCTGCGTTCAGTTCGCCTGTTGGTTTCACAGTTGAATGTTAGCCCAAGCTGCTGCGTTCAGGTTGTGCATTTTCATTTGACGCTCTAGGTTGAAAATTTTGCATGTGTTCATGTTATATCTGTAGATATGCTGATCAACAGATTCATGAGGACAACTTAGCCAGTCATGTTACATTAGTTTTCCAACACACAACATCTACTCCTACAGAAAAATGATGACGTATACATTATAACGATACATAAATCTTAGATGTGATAATATGCTGATATACATTGTATGGCAAAGAAACATAGCATCTGTGAAAACATAAGGTCATAAATTATTTTTCTACGTGAACTAAAATTCTGCACCGGACCATAAATTTTTTTCCTGAAAAATTAATACAAGCTTCCCCTACCTAATGTAAAAACTGTCGGTGGTTTGATCTGAACATGAAGCAAAAGCCTACAATAAACACATTCAGGTTCATTTGATGATGGTATAATTTTCAAATTTATGCACCACCACGGTTTGTAGATTTGGATAGTAACAGTTTGTTTTTCCTCTTCAATATGTGTGCATGTAAAGCAGTATGTGCTGGAAACAAGTTTGGTGTCAGTAGACAATAGGAAATCTCTGACTTTGAAGGATCCTTGTTGAGAAGATTAGTATTACCTATGTATTGCTCATTACATCACAGAGTGTTCAATATGAAGTGCATAACAAGAGGATTAGGAAACTGTGTCTCTTTACTGGTGTTTTTTGGAATCATAAATGGTATCTCTCAAGTGAGAGGCAATCTTGACTTGTATCACTCAAAATTGGGCAATTCATTTGAACAATGTGCTTTTGAAGGACCTTCTCTCTTTTGTAGCAGTCCCATATTGGAAACTGATCTTCAGGTGTGTTACTTCTGCACTAATGGAACTGCAACTTGTGACAATATCCCTAACACAGGAATGATATGTAAGAATGGACATGTATATATTCATGAATGTTATTGTGCTACATACAATGAACAGTCTAATTCAATAGAGTTTGGACAATGTATTTACAATTGTCCGAAGAAAGGTACAACGGAAATAAACACTGGATATACAAAACTACCGCAGAATATTTCAGAATTGAATTCTTGGACGTGTGGATCTTTACATAGAGATGGCACACTGTGTGGGACATGTAGGGACACTTACTATCCATTGGCTTTCTCTTACAATGTGTCTTGTATGAAATGTCTGAAGCCACATTTGAATTATTTGAAGCTGGGATTGTACACATTAATTCCATTAACTGTATTTTGCATCATAATTATGATATTCAATATAAATATTACATCTTCTTATCTCCACGGATATATTTTGTTTAGCCAAGTAATTTCTGCACCTGCAATGGAAAGAGTTATTATGCTGGTACACAGAAATAATCCCAAGTTAACAAATTATGGTAGTATTCTATTTTCTATTTGGAACTTGGACATTATGCGAGGCATTAGTCCTAACATTTGTATTAATGATAATGTGAATGATATTGTGAAGATTGATTTACTTCTTGGACTCTGTCCTTTAGTACTGATTATCATTACTCACTTCATGATTAAACTATACGATAAAAAATACAGATTACTGACACTGCTTTGGCGGCCATTTCACAAATTAATATCGCTTTTACACCGCTATTTGAAGATTAAAACGTCCACTATCGACTCATTTGCCAATATTCTTGTTTTATCAAATGCAAAGTTTATGAATGTGTGTCTTGATGGTCTCGCTTATGTGACAGTATCAGCTTACTTCTTCTCGCATACATCATGTTGATCGAGCTTTTTATGATGCATCCAATAAACCATATTACAATAGACATAATTAATCCTACGCCTCTCGTTCCGTTAAACTCACCCTCATCTCCATGTTCGTCATCAGTGGGCCTCCCTGATTCCGCAGCTTCAATAGCTGAGTGGTTTGGCAAGGGCGGTGGCCGGAAGCCCCGCCCCCAATCAGCAGTTGCCGAGTTGGGGCAAATTAACGGGGTGGGGATAAACCCCTTTAATTCCGACCACACGCGTCACGGCAAAACAGCCGAGGCTGTCTACCGGAAAATTGAAATGACCCTCCCCCCCCCCTATTTGGGTAAAGGTGTGTGGGTGGGTGGGAGAGCTTCGAAACAGAGTCTTGCGTTGTGTTTCTCAAATGACTGACTGAACCACTGACCATGTGCTCTCACCATTTACCCGCCCGGCACGCTCGCGCGCGTCGTGCCACCCTTACCCAATGCCGGAACTTCCGCCTTGGATTAACCCCACCTAGCCTACGTCTAAATGGCCATTAATCCTACGCCTCTCGTTCCGTTAAACTCACCCTCATCTCCATGTTCGTCATCAGTGGGCCTCCCTGATTCCGCAGCTTCAATAGCTGAGTGGTTTGGCAAGGGCGGTGGCCGGAAGCCCCGCCCCCAATCAGCAGTTGCCGAGTTGGGGCAAATTAACGGGGTGGGGATAAACCCCTTTAATTCCTCCAAGGGAAGGCACGACCTTTGCCCCAAAGGCGGCAACCCCCATCCCGCATGAACCGGAAGGGAGGGCCTAACCCACAGAAAACTCATGCGCCCACATTGACTCAATCACATCAGAAACAATTATTCAAAGTAGCACAACATGAATGCATCGTAAAATACAAGTCTGGACAAGTACAATGGTATTAACACAAACATGACCCCTCAGTCTGAATGATACATCAACACAGCCTAGCGGAGTAACTGGCCAACTGGTGTCTAGGAATCCGGATGTATTCCAGATAGGCCAGACTACGCCATCTACCCAACGTCTGGATAGTAGAGTCCTCCAAACCTCTCGAGGCAGCTGTAGTGGCAGCCCCAATTCGGAAGCTGTGACCGGCATACTTGTCTGCCTCCACCCCGGCGCACCTCAGGGCTTCTCGGACTGCCGACACCAGTCTCTGTCGGGTCAAGGGCTTGCCATCCTTGAATACGAAGAGTGGACCAGGCTTCTTGCCTCTGACTGTCAGGTAGGCCAACACTGCTGACACTGGACACAGGTCCGAGGTCGCACGCCCAATGTACAACGTGATTCCTTTCCTGAAGGGATCCGTCTTGGAGGCCTTCAGAGTAACACTCAATACAGCTGGATTCACTGGGTTGTCCACGGCCAGGTCACCCCAGCAAAGGTGCACTGAAGGATCAAAGGAGGAGTCATCAGGGACGGTGAACTCTCCAGCACGCAGGAAGCCAAAGAAGGCTAGACAGCATGCCGCCCACAGCATGACAATGTCGCTGTCCTCAGCCTGGTCATCCCAAATTATCTTCATCTTACGCAACAAAGGAGGCGTAATAGGGAGTCTCACTCTCTTGTCACAGTCACCTTGCGACCTCTTCACACCCCTCAGCACGTAGTGAAGTTTTGACCACGAAGGAAGGAATGGGTCGCCCAGGCCTTCGCCAATGTGCAAGTGCCTCACACCTGCCATATATGACTTGATCGTGCGATGCTTGAGGCCCTCCATAGCAAGCTGTGCCACAAACTTGCACACGACACTCTCGGAGGCTGGGACTCCACAGAGCCCAGTTCGGCTACAAAACTCCAAATACCGCTTCTGACCGGTGCGATAGACCCGGAGGGTGTTATCTGCCAGTCCTCTCATAAAAAACGTCTGAACGTGCCGATCCAGTCCACCCTGGTCCAGTCTGGCGTTCCGAGCACCAGGCACTCCAACAGCCTGTCCGGAAGAACGGTGGGTGACTCGTTCGCCCCTGGAACCAAACGCTGGAAGGAAGGCAAAGCATTTCTGGATAAAGCATCAGCTGCCCCATTTAGAACTCCAGGAATGTGCCTACACTTCAAGGACACTCCCCACCTGGCCAGAAAGAAGGATAGACACCTCATCAGGTTCATAGCCCTATCCACTTTGCTCCTGCCAGAGTTCACTATTGCGACCACTGCTGCGTTGTCGCATCTACAAGAGACGCTCATGCCCTGCCACATCTCGCCCCACACAGCCACACCCAGGACAATAGGAAGCAACTCCTTGATGGTGATGTGTATGCCAGACCAGCTCTCCGGGAGCGGCAGCTGGAACCAGTGGCCCTGTGAAGTATATGCACCGCAGCCCCAAGAGCCAGAAGCATCTGAGGTCAACTCCACACTTGGCATGCTCAGTAGGATACTGGACACTGGACAACTGCCGTTCCATATGGGCAAGAAGCAGGCCCACCACTTCAAGTCTGAACGGAAGCCTGCATTCAGATGGACCCTGTGGTGCAGCTCCCGAACCGACCTCGCCAGCTCAATCATTCTCCTCAAGAAAGAGCGACCAGGCTTGATCACGCAGCAAGCATGCTGCAACTGACCAATCAGGGACAACAGGTCTCTCTTAGTTCCAAACTTCAGAGTACTCCACTTCTGGATCTCCCTCTGAAGTCTCTCCAACTTGACCACTGGCAGCCGCAGTGTCATGGCCACAGTATCGATCTCTATGCCCAAGAAAACCAACTTGGTAGTTGGGCCCTCGGTCTTTCTGGGGGCCACAGGCACCCCCACCACCCTGCACCGGGCCAGCGCCCGCTGCAGGGACAATCCGCATTGTGGTGAATCTGGCTCGCCGAAGAGCAAGAAATCATCCAAGTAGTGCAAACCATTGACATTGTCATGGTGGACGATAATCCACAACAAAGCATCCGCGACTGCATTGTATAGCTTAGGAGCGGACCTCAAACCGAAGGGCAACACTTTGTCTACGTAGACCTTGCCCTCCCACTTCATGCCCAACAACCACCTGTCATCGGGATGAACTGGCACCGTTCGAAAGGCACCCTCCACATCGAACTTGGCCAGCTGGCAACCGCGACCAATGGCGACTACCCTCTCGCAAGCTGCGTCCACTGACGTATAGCTCACAGAACAAACTTCACGCTCTATGCCATCATTTACACTGGCACCCTTGGGTGAAGATAGATCTACTATGAGCCTCCAACGGCCCGGCTGGTGGTTCTTAGGCACCAACCCCAACTTGTTGATCTGCACCAAAGACAGACACTTGCCCTCAATTGGGCCGATCACTCTGCCTGCTCTGAACTCAGTCTCTAAGAACTTGCTCACCACCTCAGGGTGCTCACGAGCGGTGGGCATGTTTGAAACTGCACTCTTGCCGACGGCCCCACCATATCGGAACCCAATCCGGAATCCAGCACGGAGACCATCCAAGAGAAACCCACAATACGCTCTGTCGGGGTGGTCCTGCAGGTGGCTCATCCACGCGTCGGCACACATCGGAGTTGTGATAGAGCTCCACTCTCTCGGAAACAGATGGGAATGAGTGTTGTCTAACGGCTTCCGCCCAGCTAAGGTGAGCAAATCAGCCACGTGCGAGTACACCCCCGCAAACACTCCTACTCACACAAACACAACAGTGTACCCAAATCTAAGTTTCCACTCGACAAGAAATTCCAATCAAATAATTGCAAGCAAAATGACAACAATCGACATATCGGAATCAACAATGATCAGATAGCAAGTGGAACACACACAAAAGTCATGAGCACACAGCAGCTCTACAGTCTCAAACGATCGCAGGTCAGACACTACTGGCTGGACCGGAGGCGCTCTCCACTGGGGGAGTGCACGCAGACTTGCGGTGATCCCCACCACACTTCGAACACACATGTGAGAATCGACATGGAGTAGAAGCACAGAGCTTCCCGTCGTTCCAAGCGAAACACGGCGCCACTCTGCGCCTCTTCGCTGGTGGTACACTCCTGCCCTCTGCCTGAACAGAAGCGCCTCCACGCTGACCACTGCCAGCAACGCCAGTGGCAAAGATGGAACGGGTGAAGAGCGCTTGGTCGAGTTTCCCAAACTCCGCCGACTCAAGCGCCGGAATTTGCTGTCGAAACCGACTGTCGCAAGCTCTCCACCAATCGCCCTTCTCGGCACCTGCCAGCAGTGTAGCCAGATAGGCCAACAGATCCCTAGCCTTGTCGGGATGGGCGCTAACAACGATTCCGGCATAAATGCAGAAAGACCTCGCCCAGGTCAACGGGTCTGCCACCGGCTTCAGCTTGCTTGGAGGGGTGGGCTTCCCCTCCTCGCCCTCAGTCGACCGACGGAGCTCCAGCTCCAAGTTGTCCTCTGACAATTCGGCCATATCCACGTAGTCACCTCTCAGCACGCGTCGCACAATGCGTGCCGGTACTACTGGCAGAGTGGGGCCCAGCTGGAACTTCTGCACAGTCACATCACCCTTCTTGGAACTGGCAGACTCCCGACCCGCTCCGACACACTTGGGTCCCTCCACGGGAGCCACTGACGGAGACCCGTGGTCATCAAAGACTGGGAGACCGAGGTCACGCACTCGTCCAGCCTCAACTGTGCCTAGACCTACATGGACACCAACACAGTTTCAGTGACACATGTATCCAGAACACCTCTAATATCAAGGGCACACTTGTGCCTGTAAACCACACCCACCCGGGGTCACACCACCGGAATACAATTTTTGAGAAACCAAGCAGTCTGGTCATACCACTGGCTGCCAACCACTCCACACCTGCACATTGGCAGCAGAAAGAGACGGCCCACTGGCCTACACAGTGCCACAGGGACCAGCCATGCTAAAGTCTCAAGTCTCGCCACCACGGGCACACAAGTTCCTGGGTCACACCACAGGGACCATATATCACTCACTGGGGTAGCGCCACCAGTACCGTCCTGGGTCTCGCCACAGAACTCACAGTCCAAAAAAAGAAAAGAAAAAAAGAAATTTTTTCTCCTCGAACCAGGTGTGGTTACCTATGAACTAGAAGTACATCGCACTACCCCATGCACTAACCACAGCTGCTTATTATCTATTGATTATCTATTCCCACACTGGAAGCTAAGACCAGTACTGTAACCAACATTCCAGGTATTCTACAGCCTCCAGCTAGCCCTAGGGAACAACGCAATCTAAAAGTATTGCACTAATCTCACACCAACCAACCCCTCTGAATTGGCTCACCAGCTGCTGATGCCGGAGTACTTCCAGCTGCGCCTTCCACCGGTGTACCCTCCCCGGAGCTGGAGCCCTCGCTAGGCCGAACCACAAGTCGCCTGACTGTCTCCTCAACTACCTTCTGTATGCAGGCTATCATTTCCGGGGTCGGTCCTGGTCCTGGTCCTGCCCCATCGGTAGTGGTGCCCTCATCGGCCATTCGCTTGTACCTAGGGTTCAGTCTCGCCAGAAACACACAGAGCTTCGAAACAGAGTCTTGCGTTGTGTTTCTCAAATGACTGACTGAACCACTGACCATGTGCTCTCACCATTTACCCGCCCGGCACGCCCGCGCGCGTCGTGCTGCCCTTACCCAATGCCGGAACTTCCGCCTTGGATTAACCCCACCTAGCCTACGTCTAAATGGCCATATACATCATGTTATCATCACTCTGATTGTGTTTGTAGTGTTTACAATCTTTCCAATAATTCTGTTACTGCTATATCCTTTGAAATGTTTTCATAAATTGTGGAATAGAACACCAGTGAGGTGGCATGCTCTCCACACATTTGTGGACGTCTTTCAAGGTGGATACAAAGATGGATTTGACCATGGAACTAAAGACTATCGATTGTTTTCAGCTCTCTTCATCATTCGGATATTCTATTTTGCAATATATGGAGTGACATTGTCAACAGTATTCTTCATATATGCTGCAATGGTGTCAGTGGTGGTAGCTGTATTACTGATAATACTTCAGCCATTTAAACGAGAGAAGGATAGCTATTATTAACACAACATTTCGTATGTTACTCTCTCTGTGGTAAACAGAATATAGTTTGGGATATTTCTAGCACAAAGTAGTACAAGCTCTCAATTTGTTCCATTCCTCACAGGCTTTTGTTATGCAGTTACTATTCTACCAGTTATTTTTACTTCATTATTAGTAGCACACTGGATCTACAGTCACAAAGTTCTTAATAAGACTTAGTTAGACTTACATTATTTAATTTTTTCGTACACATACTTATATTTTTGTGCTTGTTTTGTTGAACTTTAGAATACACTTTCAGAAATACTAAAAGTTACTCATAACACATTAATACTGCAGGCTGGTATATAATACACACTGAATGTGTTAGACTAAAAATACACATTAATCTCACCAAGGTTACGGTACAACTTTGCTGGAGTTTTCAAAAATATTAACATGATGTTCTGCTGTTGACAGCTAGTTGTCAAAATATTGACATAGCTGCTCCAGAGCATTTTAAGATAACATTAGCTGGTGTTACATCAACAGAACTACACCATAACATTCTCGAGAAAACTTGGGAAATAAAAGAACACAGATACTCAAACATAGATGTAATTCTTGGCATAGGTTCTACTCAAGTATTATTTTAGATAATCATAAGCTAGAATAGACTGGTATTAATCATCTACGCGACAATGCATTGAGTATGTATAATATCTATTGGTTATTAAGATTATTATATACATGAATAAGATGAAATTTTGTTGGCTTTCTTATACAAATACTTAGTAAATAATGATGGGATAGTAGAGGCTTTAAGATATTTTCGACCCTAAAAATATAATAGAATAATCCAATATTGAAACTCTAGACACGTGTTACACATGGCTAGTTGATGAGAAACTTAGTATTGCTAATGTAGCAAAGTGAAATAAAAAATTTGAAGCACAAAGTAAACAATAACATTATTTTTAGCTCGTTCTATTTTCATACTACCCTTATAAAAGCACTAATTTCAGCCTTACTTTTACAGTAGGCTTGTGGATAGAAGCGACAAAACGAAATTAAAAAGAAAAATTCATAGAAAAACTCTAGATAATAGCTATGTTTAGGAGCATCTTCTATATGTTCATTCTACTCTTTTGTAAAAATATATTTACATATGCTACAATAGTCTATGATGAAAAAGAGCCTTCTTCTGTGATCTTGAACCACTCTGGTGAAGAATGTGATTTTGAGGGACCTTCACTATTTTGTAGCAATCCCGCATTGGAATTTGATCTTCAGGTGTGTTACTTCTGTGCTAATGGAACTGCAAGTTGTGGCAATATCCCTAACAATGGAATGATATGTAGAAATGGGCATGTTTATATTCGTAGATGTTATTGTGCTACCTACAATGAACAGTCTAATTCCATAGAGTTTGGACACTGCCTTTATAACTGCCAGAAGAGAGATTCAGCACATATTATAGATATTGGATATACCAGACTACCACAAAATATTTCAGAATTGAATTCGTGGATGTGTGGATCACTAAATAGAGATAGCACTCTGTGTGGGAGATGTGCCAACACCTACTATCCTATGGCTTTCTCTTACAATATATCTTGTGTGAAATGTCAGCAGACATATTTGAATTATTTGGAGTTAGGACTTTACATATTTCTTCCTCTAACTGTTTATTGCATCATAATTATGATGTTCAATATAAGCATAATGTCATCTGTTATGCATGGATTTATATTCTTCTGCCAAATAATATCTGTTCCAGAAATGCTTAGAGCTATTGCATTAGCTAATGAAGATAATCGCAGTTTGCTGATAATGAAAATTTACAGCACATTTCTTACTCTCTGGAATTTAGATATTTTGCGAGGTGTTAGCCCTAACTTTTGTATACATGATGACTCTTGGAGAATTCTAATCCTAGATCTAGTTATTGGACTATACCCATTGATGTTAGTTATAGTAACACACTTCATTATTATACTCTATGATAAAAGATACAGAATTCTGGTGGTACTTTGGGAGCCATTTCGTAAGTTACTTCATTGTGTACATCGCTATTTCAAGATCAAAGCCTCACTCATTGACTCCTTTGCCACTGTTCTTGTTTTGTCTAACGTAAAATTTATGAGTGCATGCTTTGATGCTCTTGCTCTAGTGAGGGTATATGAGCTTTCTTCCTCGACTAACATGCCATATCAGTACAGAGCATTTTATGATGCTTCAACAGCACCATATTATGGGAAAACAAATATAATCCATACCATCTTGACACTTGTGCTATTCTTAGTGTTTTCAATATTTCCTATAGTTCTATTATTAGTTTATCCCTTCAGATGTTTCCAAAAGCTGTTAAATAAAATACCAGTGAGATGGCATGCCCTACATACTTTTGCGGATGCCTTCCAAGGCAACTACAAAGATGGATCCGATCATCTTACAAGGGACTTTCGCTGGTTTTCTTCTCTCTTTCTTATAGTACGAATAATCTATTTTGTAACATACGTAGAGACATTATCACCAGTATTCTTCATTTATGCCTCAATGATAACTACATTAATGGTTATGGCAATTATATTATTGAAACCTTTTAAAGAAGAGCGGGATAGCTTCATTAGTGCAGCATTTCTTACTCTACTCTCTCTGTGGTACACTGGAATAGCTGGAACAATATTGGAACTGGGTACCAGCTCTCATTTTGTCCTATTCTTCACTGTGTTGTGTTATGTAGTTACAATTTTGCCACTTATTCTCATTTCAATACTCTTTCTACAATGGATAAAGAATTTGTAAATATGCTAAAACATTATATAACAGAAAAGCATGTCCTACGTTTGTATCTAATTATTGTATGCATTTCAAACAGCATAGTATTTATTTTGAACTGTAATTGGATGTCTACCTTATTCATGTATACTCAATTATAATAAAATTCTTAGTTTTTAGTTCAATTACATTATAATTACACTAAATGCATTATCAATAAAGGGGTGGACAGCAGGATTGAGCAAATAGTTAGACTGAATATTAGGAGAAACCCAACGTAAGGAACTAAAATAAACATGCTGTATTACAGTACCAAGTAGTCATCATATGCTGGACTGACTATGAAGTCACTGGACTTACTTACCATTAGTGTGCAAGCACAGCACTACTTCATATGTGCTCATCATAATGTGGTCCTTTTTTAATGTTCAACTTTAAGCTTTTTGTGTAGAGTATGTGATAGTGAGGAATTCTAGTCAATTTCTAAAAGTCTTCTTCCTTCAAAACATGCATGTTTGTTCTTTTTCCAGTGACTGTTTTTTAACTTGGTGTTTGTGTATTTTTCTATATAGCATATGTAACATGTATAGTAAATGTTATGTAAATAATTATGTAATAGCAGTCTCAACCAGATTAAGAAAAATGGCATGTTAGCTACCGCAAATAATTACGTATTTTGGTTATCTCAGATCAAATTAATCATTCATCAGTTACAGTCGTGATCAAAGTCTTGCTTATAGCTCAACTCAGGATATAGCATTCAGGAGCAATTCTGTGATGTTGGGGTGGTACATTTAGCGCTTATTATATAATTGTACCAGACATGTAAATGTTGTATTATCGACTAGGACCTAGCACATGTTTGTATGCACTCTATTTAGTAGAGGATAACTCAATTTGTAGACTACTTTGACCTCAAGAAATAATTTGTTATTATGCCAAAAGTTCCAGCCCAAATCACCACACCCTGTAATCAAAAGTGATTACATTATATCTACTATACTATGAGGCTTTAGTGTCAGTTAGTTGTTGCATTAGCTATTACTGTAGTTTAAGTAGTAGTTGTTATAGAGAATTACTTTGTTGTATCATCACTAAGTAGTAGTGGTAGTTGCGAGTGAACGAGATAGAATTAGAGATAGAATTAGAGTTGAATAATTGAAAATCGTATATGTAACCATCAGATTCTTTAAGCCTATAAAATCCGGGTGCTCATGGAATGCTTTAACAGTTTAGAGCTATTTGTAGCTTGTTGTTGCTCTCGATTGCTTTGCAATGAACTATACCAAATTTCGAATTGATTCATTGTCTTGCGGTTACGAGGCCATTTAAAACCTCAGTTGTCAGTTGATCATGTGATGTGCTAACTGCAGTTTCATTGGCCACACAGGAATTATGTTGTCTGGTACAGATCGGTATACAGTGCTTCCAACTTAAAGAGTGGATTTTTTTAAACTACTGTATAGACCCTCACTACAGTCATTTAACATACACATACCTTTTCTTCATCATACCAATAATGTTTACAATAGTAAAACTGCCTGTTTAGAGAATGGAAAACGGAGAACAGAACTTTTCTCATTCACTCTAATACATTTTACGCCATTTTTTTGACGTCAAGATTTTGCGGTAGTTCGTCATTAAACGTAACTAGTTAACGAGCTAAAGGTCGAACGGTTATTTCCCCGAGCGGTAAGACGGGACTTTCCCTACTGCAATCGGCTGTATGGATTCTCATCGTTCTACTAGCAGCAGTAAACGAAGTCGAAATCAGTCAGAATTGTTGGCTGGTATATTACTAACTTGGAGCCAAGCCTATCCAAGAGGTCATCTTTTTCAAGAGCTGAAGAAAAGCTGAAGGAGTTTAATACTCCCCAAGGCTCCCAGCATTCGGTATTCTGACAACATCAGGGCGATGCAATTGGAGTCCTACGGGTTGTGCAGCTCCAGACGGAAGCTAAAACGCTGGCCGCGATAGGCAGTAACGCCGTAAAACTTGATACCTGCTAGGGCCTGAGATACAACCGTAGCTAAATCAGCCATCCCGTGCAACAATTAGCGGTAAACTGGCGCCCTTGCACAAATACGCATGCGCTGTTTAATGACGTCGCGTTTACGTGTACTATAGGCCCACAATCCTATGTAAACGTCATCATTTGATGACCCTTACCGTGCATAATTTTTTTTTGGTGAAAAACAGCCACAACTCACTTAATTTTCAAGGTATAGCTACCAAAGTTATACATAATAATTTTAAGGCAATTTTACATCATGTGTCAAAATTTTAGAGATATAACTCAATAAATTCAAAAATCCTGGCTTAAACACTTTTTTTCTTAAAATTTTAAATATTTCGAGATTCAAATTTCGTGTGCCCACAAAATTAGGCTCATATGAAACTTCAGGTATTAAAGTATCAGTATACCAAGTTATAGAGATAAGGACAAATAATTTCTCTTTTTTCAGCTTAAACACTTCCAAATTCACTGTCTTGAAGCTCCCAGTTCCATCACCTATAACCACAAAAATAACCACAAACCCACAAAATTGTTTTGTCTGTATGTTAATATGACATTAATGTATAATAATACAGATTTTTAGCTTTCTATTACACATACTTGAGAAATTATAGCTGAATTAGCAACCTTAACCAAAAAGCTAAAAAATCCACTCTTTAAGCTGGAAGCACTGTATGTTACAACTGAATTTTAAATGAGTTGAGTTAGTGTTTCCAATAAAGTGGAGGAATCTAAGAGTTGAACTATTCGAAACCTATATGGTCCCCTCACTGGTCGCAGCATAGGGTATGTTATTATTACTAGAATTTCGCTGGGGTTGCACTTCAGTGCTCTTCTTTACATCTGATAAAGTTATAGCAACCGCCATAGCGTATCAAAGTCTCAGTATAGTATAAATCAAATTGATGACATGAAACCAAATTGATGATTGTGAGTTCAAGAAGAAGTGTACAAATAAAGTGGGACATGACAGAATGCATGACAACAGGTGTAAATTAACAAATTAAGCTGGAATGTTCATAGCGTCTTTTCCAGTCATCGTGAGGGAGGAGGGGGGGAGGGGGCAATTCATCCTTGGTCTGGAAGATCCGTTAGCAAGAGTTGCTTTTCATGGGCACATGTACATCTAGTTGAGCAGTAGCCTGGCTAGGGCTAGGGCTAGGGCTAGGGCTAGGGCTAGTTGCCTTGTTCTCCAGCCATGCTATTCACTTTCCCCTCCAGCTACTCCTGTCCTGTGTGGTCACATACCATGTCTACTCTCTCTATTCAAATCGCGTCCTGTCCCTCCATCATCTTGGACCATGAGCTTGCCTTTGCACCAGCAACCCTTGGAGATTCCCTTTTTGTCCACACATACACAACAAACACACACAGAATAAAAAGTATGTATGTATATATACCATTTTTGGTGGATCATAAATGTTGACATCACAATTATGAATACTCAGATATGCACTAGAGTACTAGATAAACTAAAAATATCCATCTATTAATACTAATAAAAGTTACCTTTGATCATTGAGACCACCTACCGTAACATGAGATTGACAGTTAGATTGAAACCAAGCGAGGTTTTATTTTATTTTTTTTAAGTATGCTACAGTTGATACACAATAACTCAGCAGATGAACAGTTACAAAAAAATTAGTAAAGATTGCCACATTAACCTACAAAATAATATGCCAGTTAAGGTGTAATTGTATATACTCATTTCATGACTACAACTGTGTACCATTACCTCAACCATTAGTCTTGCCTTAGTTGAAACACAATAGAAATAATATTTCACAGTCAAGATTGCCACATTAACCTACAAAATAATATGCCAGTTAACGTGTGGGGTCGGGCCTAAAGTCAAGACCGGGCGTGGTCCGACCACGCCCGCATCGAACTGTTTAAACTTAACTATATTTTAGTCATGCATTTGTTTCAGTTAATTGTTGTCCACAGTAAAGTTAATCATTATTGTGCAAGTCATTGGTGTTGATCCATAGGTGTTATTGTGCGTATGGTGCCTGTGCTGTAGTGCGAACTAAACGCTGCAGTGCAGGAAGTCTAGCTCGTGTGTGTCATCGTGTGTCAGTACTCGTCATAATTTATAGGCAGGCCTGCTTGGTTCACTAAATATACGAGCGGCAATCTGACCAACCTGAGCACAGTTATTTCGAGAAAACTGCGATTAAAACTTCTTATTCAATTTCTCGCGGAGTTAACGTTGAATTCCGTAATCTAACCGGAAGTCCGCGTTACGGGTTACGTAAGACTGTTACTTATGCTTGGAAAATGGTGGCGATCAGCTGAACGGCAGTAAGTCATAGTTGGGGCCGCTTACTTCATGGGGGAGGCCTTACTCAGTTTAGACCCTACATTGTGTAAGAGTACTAGACAGGTATGGCTTTAAATAGCACTAGATGCGTATAGACATAATTTTGCAGGCCGTTTTGTGCTTCTTTTTTTTCTTCTGTTTCCAACAGTTTGATAGTTACAGTAAGTCATGGTAACTATAATACAGTCACTCTTTTAGAAATGATCAACTAGCTTGGTTTGTTAGTTCACTGGCTAGCTAAGTTTAGAATTATATTTGTCTTGCAGCCAGCTTGTTGCCTATTTTGGAACAAATGAACAATAGGAATCTCTTTAAATCAATGAACAAAAATGATGGACTTTCAAAATGTGTTGCCTTCTCTTGTTGCAGTGTGATAGAAGTCCTCATCATCACTGAAACCTTGTCCAGTCTGAGACTTGCTGATTCTTCTAGTGTCTTCACAAAAATAGTCCCAGGAGTCTCCAGGTCTGCAGACTCCAACTACAAGACTCCATAAATAGCAACATCAACCTATATAGCTTGATTATTCACAGTTATTATTTCTATTCTGTTGCTGCATTTCTATAACAAAAACTTATAAGAATTTACCCGCGATTATCCGAGATAGGGGTAATTTGTTGCTAGGCAACAAATTGAATTCGCCCACGATTTTCAGTTACTCACGGGTTGGATTTCCGTGCACGCACGGAAGGTCAAAATAGAGAGTAAAAGGTGACTGTGTTTAAACCGGGCGCTCGGACCTTTAACAACGGTTTCAGCCACTCAAATTTAGTGTCAGTGTAGCTAAAGGGTAGGAGATACCTGTGGGCATGGTCCCTTTTCCTAGGCACTGTCACATATATCTTCACTGCAAACCAAGTTTGTAAAGTTGGCAGTGTTAGTTCAAAAGGGGCTCTTCCACACTCTTAGCTAATAAATGTATAGCGGCTGCTTTGACCTGGACAGTTAGTTCTTGTAGAGAAAGATAGCTGGGGAACTAGTAAGATTGGCGATTGCTACTATCAGTGTATTGTATTGCTTGTGCAATGCAGCGTGTGATATCGTGAAATATGTCATGGGTCATAAACTTGAAAATACTATTGTGAAGATATCGAGCATTATTGGCGAGCGAGCGTAGCGAGCGAGACACTTACAGGGGTAAAAATGAAAAAATCGGGGATTTTTGTTTGTTTATATATATGTTTGGACGTACGTAAGGTATTTTTGTACTTTGACCCTCGCGTTTTTGTGTTAGCTCGGTAGTCGACCCCATCCCAAACATCACGAAACAGAATCCTCTGTTTATCGATCAGTACCCTTATCACCCTAGAAATTGAATTGTGTACCGTTTTGAATTCTTTTACGGGCGCAGTTAAAACGTGAAAACTTACTACAGGACTTCCATTTCTATTCGAGTTAGTGGCGGTGGTAAGTCAATGCGCTCTTTGGCATGGTTATAAGCCATAGCAACAGTATTTACTTGAAAATGCATGACTAACCACGAAGGTAAGTCTTGTGTAGGTGTATGTCCAGTTGTGTCAAAGCCATTGTGCTTTACAGCCACTATTTAGCTAAAGAATATCACAAAGAAAACGTTTAAATAGCGTGTATTGTTTGGTTGTGGTTGTTTTCCTTCAATTCAAACAGTTGCAGCGAGTTGTTACTATGGTACTGAAATCCCTATACAGTGTATGCGTAATTTAAAAACTCGACCTTAGTTTCAGCAGCTTCAGTGTTAGAAGTCAAAATCATTCATATAAAAATAGTATAGTCTTTAGGCTCGCTCGCCATTTGTGCTCAAGCACATCACTAGTAATAATATATTACGGACAATTAAACGAATGCTTTCATTTTACCCTGCTGCGCTAGTGTGCGGTTAATTAAAAATAAGTATAATTGGCGAGCGAGCGAGACACTTACAGGGGTAACACAATCGAAAATCGGGGATGTTTGTTGGCGAGCGAGCGAAGCGAGCGAGACAGTATTAGGGGTGGATAATGCAAAATCGGGTATATGTTATATGTATATATGTATGTGGGACGGTGCGTATGCCCTTTAAACACACCCGCGGGGAACTCTTTTCTCCAAAAAACATGACTTTTTAGGCTTGACCCCAGTTTATTCTGAAACTACAGCATTAAACAGGCCTTACTTTATACTTAAGCTCCAAATTGTGAGAAAATTCCTGCGAAAATGCTTACTTTTCAAGAAACAAAAAGTTGATTCGACCGGTTACTATGGCATTGAAGACCCTTTTCCAGACTTAATTTATAAACTTCGCCGTATGGGGGGATACGGAGTGCCGGTTGTTGGTTGTCAAGAGCCGTTGGTAGTCAGAATGTCCTAGTATTAATGCTAAGGAAGCTACTACTTCTCGATGGAAGCTGAGGTAAGTACGTAATTCCATATTTGTTAGCTAAATATGCAAAATTAACTCTGGCCTTTCTTTTTTGTAGCTAAGAGCTAGTCAACAGTGACTGGTAAATTCAAATAGTCAGAATGGCTCAACTATGGTACTACAAAAGTTACCACTGCTCAAGAAGATGAGGTAAGAAAGTAATTTTGTATTTGTGTGCTAAAATTGATTGTCTTTTGTTTTTGTAGGTGAGAGCTTGTTGTCAAGAATTCACGGTAATTCAGATAGTCAAAGTAACTTCAATTTGATACTGCAGAAGTTATCAATACTAAGGAAATTGAGGGAAGTAGTGATTCTATAATTGTAGGCTAAAATTACAAATAATAACATTGTTTTATTTTTTTATCATAGCTGAGAGCTTGTTCAAGAGTTACTGGTAATTGAAATTATCAGAATGGCAGAAAGTTTACAAATCAGGTAGGAGAGTGATTTTGTATTTTTTTGCTGAAATAAAAGGTCATAACTGCTATTATAGTGTTTGCATGAAGTAAGCTAAAAATAGTAACATTTTATGTTACCTAACTATCAGGCTCGCTCGCCATTTGTGCTCAAGCACACCACTAGTTTATTTGTATATATGTTTGGACGTACGTATGTCATTTTGTACTTTGACCCTCGCGTTTTTGTGTTAGTTAACGTGGTCGCCCCCCGTCCCAAATTGCACTAAACAGAATCCTCCAGTTTGTCGATCAGTACCCGTATCACCCTAGAAATTGAATTGTTTACCGTTTTGAATTCTTTTGCGGGTGCAGTTAAAACTTGAAAACTTAAGGGACTTCCATTTCTATTCGAGTTAGTCGCGGTGGTAAGTCAATGCACTTTTTGTCATGGTTATAAGCCGTGCGCAACATTATTTACCTGAAAATACATTGTCCACTAGACTACTGCGAAGGTAAGTCTGTGTAGGTACATGTCCAATTGTGTCAAAGCATTGTGTGTTACAACCACTACTTAGCTAAAGAATATCACAAAGAAAACTTTTAAATAACGTGTATTGTTTTGTTGTTGTTTTTTTCCTTCAATTCAAGCAGTTGCAGAGAGTTGTTACTATGGCACTGAAATCCCTTTACCGTGTATGCGAAATTAAAAAACTGGACCTTATTTTCAGTAGCTTCAGTGTTAGAATTCAAAATCATTCATATAAAAATAGTATAGTCTTTAGGCTCGCTCGCCATTTGTGCTCAAGCACACCACTAGTTTATTTGTATATATGTATGGACGTACGTAAGGCATTTTGTACTTTGACCCTCGCGTTTTTGTGTTAGTTCGGTTGTCGACCCCGTCCCAAATTGCACTAAACAGAATCCTCTGGTTTATCGATCAGTACCCGTATCACCCTAGAAATTGAATTGTTTACCTTTTTGAATTCTTTTGCCGGTACAGTTAAAACTTGACAACTTAAGGGACTTCCATTTCTATTCGAGTTAGTGGCGGTGGTAAGTCAATGCGATCTTTGTCATGGTTATAAGCCGTGCGCACAGTATTTACCTGAAAATACATTGTCCACTAGACTACTGCGAAGGTAAGTCTGTGTAGGTGCATGTCCAGCTGTGTCAAAGCATTGTGTGTTACAACCACTACTTAGCTAAAGAATAAGAATATCACAAAGAAAACTTTTAAATAACGTGTATTGTTTTGTTGTTGTTTTTTTTTTCCTTCAATTCAAGCAGTTGCAGAGAGTTGTTACTATGGCACTGAAATCCCTTTACCCTGTATGCTAAATTTAAAAACTGGACCTTATTTTCAGTAGCTTCAGTGTTAGAAGTCAATAAAAATAGTATAGTCTTTAGGCTCGCTCGCCATTTGTGCTCAAGCACATCACTAGTATGAATGTATGTATGTATGCAGTGTGGATGATAACTGCGTCAATGCTCAGACAAACGTCAGAACAATTTAAGCTTGGTCTGATATTTAAAAATCTGGTATGACAAATGTTACTATATTTTCATTGCTTTACAGACTGTGGTAGGACATGTATTACATATTGGTATTGCTTTATAAGCTTCAAAATGAGTAAAATTAATTCATATTATTGATCAATCATATTTAAAGAATTGATTGTTATTTAATCATTATTGTGTCAATAGTTCTGTGAAAAAGTATATTGTCTTGTTCATGGCCTTAGCTTGTTGTGAGTGCAGTAGGTCACTGAGAGTTAATGCTGAAGTGTACTGTTGGGCTACATTACCAAGTGTAGGATATTCAATTATTGAACATGGACACTGGATCAAACTATAGTTCAGAACTGAGTTTGAGTGAGGTGCATCAATGTAATGGGGAAAATAAATCTGGAATAAAGCAAAAAAAAAAAAAAATCATAAACTAAAACTAGAAGCAAGAGTGCAAAGAAAAAGGGAAGAAAGAAAAGAAGAATGCCCAGTTAAAAAAAGAAAAAAGAAAAAGAAAGAAAAAAAAAAAATAGAAAGAAAAAAAAAAAGAAAAGAAAAAACCAGTTATTGTTTTGGTTGAATATCAAGCACTCTTGGGCAGCAAATATCCAATGGCCAACTGTAATAATCCACTCTGAGTATGTATAATAACCAGTGAAATGCATACTACTTTTAGCCCAGTTTCCCCAAAAACCAATCATAATGTACTTTAGTTGGTCATCTGATGCTTAATGTTTTAGTTGTCAAAATATGTATTTCATAAAGCAACATAAACTGCCAGTACAACATTCTGATGCCTATTTCTTCAATCTTTGGAAGGCCACTGTCTTTGAGATCTGTTGTTGTGTGACAGAAAGACTGACAGACAGACTAACAGACAAATTGAGTACTGCAACCCTACCATGCATGTGCGCCAAGGGTTAAAAACTAGATGGGATGAGCTGAGTGCTAGACCAGCTTAGCAAACATGGGCATTATATATACTTACGTATGGGTGTGGCTATCCAATAAATATAAGTTGTACAATGGAGGAAATGATACTTTTGTGCACCACATGAACACTATCAAACACATGCACACACCATCACCTATATGCTCAAACCACTCCTTACAGAAAATCATTATTCACCTAGGTTAAGGTTGGGCGATATTGGGGTATATTGTATCACGATATTTTGGCAGGACAATATTGTGATATGACTATATATTATTGTATATTTTTATATTATTATTTATTTAGGAAAAAAATGTAACAGCAAGAATTTTTAATGATGATAACATCTAATGACAAGCCAAACTGTGAATGATGAGGAAAAAAATTATAAAAAAAAGATCATTGAAAATTTGAATGATGAGGGGTGGGGTAAAGAAATTACTGAAACTTTTGAAGGATGGGAAAAAGAAAATATTGAAACTTTGAAGGATGGGAAAAGAAATTATTGAAACTTTGAATTATGAGAAAAAAATGGAGAATTATAGGTCCAATTACAAGTTTTTCGAAAGAAAGGTTAGCATCTTAACCTTGTCTGGCTTCAAATGAGCTCTCAGAGGCGTCACTACATTTCCTGCTGCACTAAACAATCTTTCTGAGCTAGTACTTGTTGCACACACACAAATACTTGCGAGCTAGTTGAGATAAAATGGGCAGGTTGAAGCAGTTTTGTTTCCACCAGATCAGTGGATCTTCTTCAAAATCAAGGCTGATGGAAGACTTGTAGCGTTCCAATTCTTCCTTGAACTTCTGTTCTGGGGATATTACTGGCCGAACATCTTCTATGTCATTTTTTTCTTCTACATCTTTAAACAAGCTGTCTAAATTACGCTTCTTCTTCGGTGGAGGATGACAATCTTGACTAGATGTAACAGGAGGAGGAACACGAGGTTGTATCTGGACACTCTCCATTTCCAGTTTACTCTCAATGCTGGCAATCTGGTCGGAACAGATGTATTTTGATTTGAAGCGTGGGTCTAAAAAGGAAGCAAATTTCAAGAGCATACTGGACTTTTCACCCAACTTAGTTACTGTGTACCGATTACTGATGTCATCTATAATTTTTTTCTTTATGTCACCAGTAAGCTTTGAGTCGGAGATGCTACCTTTTCAAATATCATGCTCTATCAAGTGAAGCAATGGCAGTACAGCAGATATAGTTACATATGTCTCCCCAGATAGTAAATCAGTCAGAGATGCTAAGGGATTGAGAGCTGCATCAATGGACTGAAGAACATCTATGTCCTGCCATGTTGGAATGAGGTGTGTGGTTTTCCTGTCAGCACTCAACACACTACGGATGGCTTGTTCTTGCTGAAGACGCTTTACCATAGCTCCAGTCATTCCCCATCTTGTGGGACAATCCTAAATACTTTTAACACAACTGTTACCAACTAATTACTGTATTAATTATTTCATTAATTGTTTTGAATTAATATTCTATTATTGTTATTGCATTTAAATTGTATTAACTATCAAATGAGTATTTAACTTACTGATATCAAAGAACGTTGTTCAAGTTTAAAGTTTATTTGAGATTTATTTAATTTTCTCTTCCTCTTCCAGCTACCAGAAAATGCCGAAACAATTTTGTGGCATAAACCCAATGCTCGGCTACACCGTGAATCATCAGCCAGTGATTTGGTTACACTTAAATGAAGGTTGTGGCCAAAGCAGGAAAGTCTCAACCAGTCAAGCCGTTTAGTTGCATTGATGATATTTGCAGCACTGTCGGTAGTTATGCATACTTGACACTCCACTGCTAAGTTCCATGTACTCAAAGTATCTTCCAACGAATCTGATAAAACTTCTCCTGTGTGATCTTCAGGGAGAAACTTTGTCTGAAGGCACTGATTTTGAAGTTTCCAATCAATGTTCAAAAAGTGTACTGTATAGCTAATGTATGGGGTCAGACTACCATCACTGGACCAAAGATCAGTAGTTGCTGAAAAATATGTGATAGGCTCTAACTCGGCCTTTACCTGGTCTCTCACTTCAGCATACAGCTCAGGAAGGGCAGTTCTTGAAAAGTATGATCTGCTAGGTAGATCATAACGACTGTCAAAAGTGGACTCAAGATTTTTAAATCCTGGCTTTTCAACAGTGTAGAGAGGCAAGCAGTCTTTCACAATATAAAACATCACAGCATCAGTAAATTCTTTCCACTTTTTGCCCTTTCGTTCATACCTCTGTACTCTATCCACTGACTCTGCAAGTGACAGTTGATCAGCAGGCCTCTTCCTTGAAGTTGACGCTCCTAGTGTTGCTAGCGATTATTTCATCATAGCCTCCTTTAAATGCAAGTGAAGATTGCTATGGGTAGTGCGCAAATGTGCAAGCAAGTTACTAGTGTTCCCATTCTTGGTTGCCACTCTTCGATAACAAGTGCGACAAATTGCAGTCTCCTTCTGAAACTCTCCATCCTTTTTCTCCAAGCCAAAATAGTTCCACACTTGACTCTTGCTTCCAGGCTTCTTGTGTAGCTCCGGTACTCTCGTCGCATGGTCTGCCATACTTACTTCTTGCAAGAGAATAAAAATACAGCTGCTCGACTATTGCGTGCGCGTCACTTTCCGCGCATTATGCGCACGCAGGTAAGTTTTGGCGGTTTTTCTAGATTTTAATTCAATATTTCAATATTGCTAGCCAACACAATACCGCCAGACGGTTATTGACAGATACCGCGATCATGACTATATACCGGTATATCGCCCAACCTTAACCTAGGTGATACAGGAAGCCCATTACAGCACAAAATGGGTATATATGTTGACAGTATACTCATCATACATGTATGTGTAGATGTGTGTGTGCGTGTATATGTACAACATAATATTCTGAATGTGTAAAGAATTAGCGATAAAAATCCAAATTTTTTAACTATAAGTTTCACTCTATATAACGTCAAGTGCATATAGTGTGCACTAAATAGAATTGAACAGCCCATAGTGCATAATTACTTAAAATATATTGCAATTACATCTTTACTAGAATGCATTGTACTAAATCATAATAATACAACAGTAATGAGTACCAACAGGTAGTGAATGCCAGCAGAGATTGACACGTTCAATTGGTTATAGAGTACGCATCACAAAGACACACATGGATACAGTGTGTGGTGTTATAAGATAAAAGTGGGCAGAGACAAATATACTCAGGGTATAATATGTATGCACTCATAAAATGATTACAGGACTGAAATATTAGTTAAATGATAGCGAGTTACTCGAGTCACATATCACAGGGGAGTCGGAACAGGTACGGCAATGGCCACACCAATATTTTAACAAAAGGGGGTGTGTCAGCCATTTTTCACTTATAGCGAAACATGTCCCCAGCTATGCCCCTTAATACACAACCACCTCATTTAAGACTTATAGTGACTCATAAGACATGGACAGCCACACTACTTCTAGACAAAAGTTAACTCTAATGCTTTAGCTTTTACAGTAGCTGTGATCTATAATAGTAGCACCTTTGAACACAGAGTTTGTCGATGAGAACGAAAAATTCACTGCCATGGTCAAAGAGATACATAAAAAAAAAATCATAACAAATCAATTATCCACTCGTCCCCACCCACCCTGTTTTTTTCTAAATTATTACATGTACATTACATGGGGAATTACTCTCTTGTCCGGTTGTAGCTAAAACTGGTATAGTGAATTTTCTGCAATTGAGAAGATTACTGCAGCAGTGATAATGCCGTTGCTGTACCCATTGTATAGCTTAGAACTGGAAATCAATGAAATATTGGTGTCCTGCTTCAAACTTGGATGTTTATCAGTAATTTTTTTTTGCAGCACAAAATGAAACCGTAGATTAAATGTGACCTTATACCAGATGAAAAAATAATCATGCCACTGTTTGCTTGCTCTTAGTAGTGAAGGTGAGCAATGTCATACTTTATAAATGAGGACCTAGGACGAAGGTAAAATTTGAGTCTGTCCTGCAGATTCCGGGACAGTTGGAGCCTATGAAATTTAGGCTGTTAACATTCCAACATGCATCTACATTTTCCCACAAAGAAATAAAAAAGTTTTGAGTGTGCAAAGAAAACACAACAACTGGGAATCCACTGTCCTTATAGGATAAATTTTGAGGACAAGAAACACGACTTAAACACAGTTTTATGATGTTTGCTGTGTAGCTAAAATTAAAATGAACCTTTAGTGACTACTGACAGCAAATTCAGAGATTTACAGTATATCTGGTAAAAGAGAATTCAGTTTTCATGCCAGGAAACTATACTCACCTAGACTTTGAAGCCCGTGTACACATAGCGCAAGTTTCCACTCTAGTCCAGTCCATAGAACATATTGGTATTACAGTCTGGCGGAGCCAAACTCTGATCTTTTCCCCGCGTGTAGCATATCAGGATTGGTAAAAGGTCTTTCCCCAACTAATCACTGCAGCATGCAACCTTTGACAATGCTTTGGACAACCATTTCCAGTCTCTACTAATACACTTATGGTAAAGGGTTTTTACTCTAGGGTTTTCGGGGTTACGAGGTTATTGTATCTTTTTACTATAACAGTGTAGCTCAAAATAAACCTTCAAATAGATGAGAAGTAACCTGTTCAGTTAAACTTCATAGCTGGGTCACAAGTTTATCCTCTGGGTCACAAGTTTATCCTCTGGCTAACTCATTGGGAACATTTCAAAACGTTCTAAAAAAAAAAGAAGGAATAGCTGTAGCTATTTCAATTGACAGTGTAGAGGTGCTTATTTTTTACGTGATCAATCAAATGTATTGAATTATTTATTGTTGTTACAGTAATTACTAAGTATGTTAATTTTAATGAAGTTGAGTGCTCGGGAGATATAGGCCCATCAATTCTTGACCTTCTTATGGCACTAGGCAGATGCGTGTCTCCGAACCATGTACTACTATAACCCTTTACCCATTGACTTTTAATTATTATTATTATTAATGTGTTGGAAATTTAGAACTGTTTTACCTTGTTGTTGGAGTTACTTGTGCATAGGCTCGCTCGCCATTTGTGCTAAAATGCGTTTCGGGGGGTGTAACTCCCTCGAGCGACTGGTCCTAGCACTGGGTGGAGCTTATCCCGAAGACCAGATAGCTGCGTTCTAGTCCTCTGCCGCAGTTTACTCACAACCCCTATCGCTGGCACTCTGTGGTGCTTGCAACGAGGGGCTGGTTTGAGGTTGCATGAATATGATTATATGAAGTTAATTGGTAAAGGGTTGGTTTAACTGTGTGCACATAGGATTGTTAGAGTTAGTGAGAAGGCCGGCTTCATTGTTATTCATCTTGGGACACAGTCTCGGGCGTCTCTTCAGCTGGAGAGTCGAGGCTCGTAGCCCAGAAATAATGTATCCCCTTTCTTTTACTAGCATGTTCAATAACTCGAAATATTGGCTCTTATGATCAAACCCAGAAACACCAGCCTAACAGATACTTTAAACACTGAGGCACAGCCACCAATAGGCAATCCACCTCTAAGGAGTTAAAAATTTTATGCTACATTCCAATAATGTCTCAAACGTGCTCTAAATTAGTTTTATACCGAGACGTAAGTAGAATTATAGGCCATATTATTGTACTTACTTTTTCTGGTGATGTAATATAACTAAATGAGTGAGAATGTCATTTTGGCTTTGTGTGAGGTATTTGGGCATACCTAGTAGATTCCACAAATCTGATAGGAAATTCTATGAAGCAATGAATGACATGAAGTATATCCTAAATGCAATAACAGTTTCCCTTTTATTGTGTATTGGGGAAAAAAGTACATGTAGTTACCTTGTTGCTAATAAAAACAAGCTAAATGATATCTGATCTGATAGATGATTTCTTAGTGCCAGTACAATGATCTGTCAGTCCTCCACACAATGTCTGGTACCTCATGGTTAAGGATATTGTTGAGACAAATAAGTCACCGTAGAAAATATTTACATTTGAAAGTCAAACAACACCAATCATTGAAAATATTGGCAAAAATACTTCCTGTGTCTTGCAATTCTCTTGAATTTGGTGGTCACAGATTGTGGGGAATAGTTTATTTCCAGTCTGGAAGTGTCGAAATATGCCTTTGTACGAAAAGAAGTCGAAGGAGAGGAAACTCGTACGAACATGCAATGACAGATGTTACAACACTTCTCTACATTATTTAGTATAAAATAAACTGGTGAATTTAGCTAGCGACAAATCAGCATTAGCAAGTCGCCACAGCAAAGACAGCACTATCTTCAAGAATATGAAGTTCTTTTTTTGCGCTTCTCTTCCAGTCTTTCTGCTGTGTTTTGCACAGTTAGACTTGATGTCTTCCTTACCTATGTACTCTACGCAAATCCCAGACTACATTGATACAAGCTGCCACAGTCAGAGAGATAGATGCAGGTCTCTGTCTACTACTAACTGCACATCTCTAACTGAAGCCCTTGTGAAATCTTACAATGTAAACCGTGGGTCTACTCTCTCTCAAGTGGCTCCATATCCTTTCTTCAGTGTGTTTGACTTGTTCTTTTCTGGCCTCATTACTGATTCAAATGCTCCACGAGCTAACTCATTGTATGATGTGTTGATAACAAGTTCTGTATTGACAACCTCTCAAAAACGATGCGAATATTTACTACAGAATATTCGCTTGAGCCAGAAAGATACGGAGGAGTGCAAGTGGTCATACTCTTGCAAATATAATCCTCACTACTTCCCCAGCTTCACAGTAGAGGCTCATCGAGACGAGACATCCCAAGAGAGAAACTGTCAAGGCATTACTCTACCAAACATCAAATTTGTTAAAACAAGATGTGAGGCCGACCCAGGGGAGGAGCACTGGTGCCAGTGTGATGCAGGCCATATTACCACTGGGTACAGACATCAAACATCAGATAATTAATTGGCATTCAAACAAAAGTGTGTACACTATAATGGAATTAGTGTACTCATCATTGGTCAGATATCATCACATTGCTAATTTCAAAGATGTATTTATGCTTCAAATTGATCCATTCAAACTAATAAATTATGTCATTTTAATTGAATTTATTATTTAAAAAACAAATAAACAATCTTCTGATTATTTTTACTGCAAATATTAAAACATGGATAAAGAGTAAAATTTTGTTGGAACTGATATAGTATTATATATTATATAATTTATATTGACTTTTAAATCTTATCTTCATTATATTATGACTATGGGAGATAATTTATTGAAAAGAGCATTGAAGCAAATTCATATTTATTATTTAGTGCAAAGTATATCATTCATTACGATCAGTAAGTTCTATTAATAATAATTTATGATTAGGTAGCTGATTACTTTTTAAGAGCTCAGATTAAAACATCTTTTGGTATTCTGCAATTGACAATACTCGTTAACACTATTATTTTATACTACAACAATTATATGTGATGCTAGGTCTCAGTTTAATCAAGTGGTTGTCACCACTTCTTACACATGATAAGATTATTAGAGTATTCTGACAAACAAAATTACAATATATCTTTGAAATAATTTGTATTTGTTTTATAATATCAGTCCAGTATTTGATGTCTGTACCCAGTGGTAAGGCCTGCATCACACTGGCACCAGTGCTCCTCCCCTGGGTTTGCCTCCATCTTGTTTTAACAAACTTGATGTTCGGTCGAGTAATGCCTTGACAGTTTCTCTTGGGATGTCTCGTCTCGATGAGCCTCCATTGTGAAGCTGGGGAAGTAGTGAGGATTACATTTACAAAAATATGACCACTTTTTCTCCTCCTTAGCTTTCTAGCTGAGCTAAGTTTATTCTGCAACAGATAATTGCATCCTTTTCAAGAGGTCGTCCATACAGGGCTTGTATTCAATACATTGTAGAAGGAGAGCTTGTGAAGTATTTCTATCAGTAATGAGGCCAGAAAAGAACAAGTCAAAGACACTGAAGAAGATAAGGAGCCACTTGAGACAGAGTAGACACATAGTGTATGTTATAAATTTTCACAAGGGCTTCACTTAGAAATGAGTAAGAGGCAGAAGCCATGCAGCTACCTCTCTGGCTGTGGCAGCTTTATCACTGTAATCTAGACTTGTAGAATAGACTGGAGAAAAAATGTCTAGTCTAAAGGCACAAAAGACAGCTTTGAGGTGATAAGTTCAGAATGTGCTTCATATTATAGAAGAGAGATATTTTCTGCTTTGACAGCTGGTTGGTGTTGACAATAAACGAGCTAGTATTTTATTTATAATTTGATAGAGAAGGAAAAGGTATCACAACATCTGTCTTTGTAAGTTTGTATGAGTTCCCTCTGCCCCCATGCATTTCAGTGCAATAGATGCAGAAAATAGGACGAGGGAATTCTAACGTAGTATTTTAACACATCCAGTCTGGAAATAAATTATTCACCACAACCTGCAACCAAGCAAATAGAGGAATGGAACAGGAAATAATAACAAGTGTTTTTTTTTAACAACCTATTAGTACATATTTTATTTAAGCGGCAAACCTTATTTTTGTTTAGAGAATGCTTAATTGATGAAAAAAACTGTTGCCCGTAATCATCAATTAAAACTAAATCTATTGCTGTAGTGATGATTTTATCCTCTCCTGTTTAGCTGTAACTTCTTTTCGTCATGCACCAAGTGGTATCTTAGTTTACATAGTTTACATCAATATGATTTTATTTAAAGACGTTCAGTTAGTAGCAGACAGAAACTTGCAGCTATCTCTCTGACTTTGGCCAATGTTGTCTATAGGCTATGTAGGTTGATAGAGAGCAGGAAGTCAAGTTTTGATAGCCTTGAAATGATAAGCACAGGAAGTACTTAATATTTTAGAAGAGAGTAGTTTTTCAGTAGTAACTAGTTTGGTGTTGAAAAAGTGGACACTTGGTAGAGCTAATTTTTTAATCAGATAGAAACAAAAGAAGGTTATTGTAGTACTTGTAGTACTTGTATTGCATGTTACCCATGTAATTATAGCAACCTGCCAAACTTGTCTCATTTCCAGCTATTTTCAGCTACCTTCCTCTTGTGTAGAGTACTCACTGGGTTAGAGCAGCTGTTAAAGTATCAGGTGGAGGTGTGGATAGCCCCAACAACCAACTTTACCTGTGAGTTACTAGTCCTCTAGTACTAACTACAGCAGTGAATATATCTAGTGTGTAATAAACAACTTATTACACTCTGTCAGTGTCAGAGTGATATGGCTAGATATTTCACTCTCAGGCTTTAATTTCATTCACCTCTGGCTCATGAAAATAAATTAGCAGGCTCCTGAAACATTTCGCCATATCAGATTCTGGATCATGTAATAAGTATTGTGTGTGTGTGTGTGTGTGTGTGTGCTTACACAGATTATACCTCATAAGGGAATATAAGGCATGGTATTCCATGGTTCCAATATAAACATCACTTAGGATGTGGTAGAGACACATACATAACCACAGGCAAATACCAGATATTGGGTACACACTAGCAACGCACATGAAACGCCAAATACCCGATTTAGGGTATGGATTTAGGGTACCAGAAAGCAGGTACATAATTAGTTTCCAAGCACAGCTGCTTACTACCTGGGTACAGCTAAGAGTCTACAGTCTCTGTGGTTTCTATAGTGGTGTAAGTATCTTATCAGTATATCTACCTGGGGGGGTTGTATAGAACTTTATTGAGATTTTTGGGGTTGAAAATATGGTTTTATTTAAAAAAATTGAATATGTCCCAAGAAAGAATTGTTACAATACTAATTTTTTAATTATTTAATGAAGGTTCAAATGGCATCAAGAGTGTTCTCCACTAAAGAAGTACTTTCTTTTGTGGTTGATAATGAGGAACCTGAATATGATGACCCAAATGAACCAATAGTAGATGGTAGTAATGAAGAGTTTGAGTGTACAGAAGGAGATTTAGAGAGTGGGGATGAAGGGGAGAGTGCAGAGGAAGATATAGAAAGTGTTGAAGAAAATTTAGAGTGTGTGGAAACAGATATGTATGGTAAATATGATAATAGTTTTATTTAATTAAAATGTAAAAAATAAATTTTCAAAAAATAATTTTATAGAGCATGAATCACAAAATATCCGGAATGGTGCATTGGAATCACAAGAAGCTGGTTCTTCATACGAAGTTACACCACCTCACACTCCTTCAGTAGCCTCAAAGCCATCTTCTTTTGATACAGAATGGTTGCAGTCTCTCGAAAATATCATATTCATCCGCAGTTGGTCCAACAGTGAACATTCCAGATACAGAATTGGAAATTTTTCAGCTAATGTATACAGCAGAATGTTTGACGAAGATCGTGATGGAGTCCAATCGATACGCCAAAGAAGTTATGAATCCAGAACAGTTTAATAGTTGGAAACATCGATGTCGCTGATATCAAGGCATTCCTTGGATTCACTATTCTCATGGGGTTGACTAAATTGCCATCAGTTAATGATTATTGGAAGCAAAGTCCAGTATATCACTATTCTCCCATCGCTGACAAAATTTCAAGAAGAAGATATAGAGAGATCAGTCGATACCTTCATTTTGCTGACAACTCATTTAGCTCCACGAGAATCACCAAGATATGACAGACTTGGTAAAGTTAGGCCACTACTGGAGCACATACAGTCTCGCTGTGCTGAACTATACAATCCGTCCAAACATCTTGCTGTTGATGAGGCAATGATAAAATTTCAAGGAAGGTCCAGCCTAAAACAATACATGCCTAAAAAGCCTATCAAGAGGGGGATAAAAGTTTGGGTATTAGGTGATAGTAGCAATGGGTACTTCAGTCGTTTGGAAGTTTATACAGGTCACAAAGTACATGTAGAGCGAGGGCTGGGAGCTCATGTAGTAAAAGATTTATCGAAAGATTTCTATGGAAAGTGGCATCATGTTTATTTTGATAATTTTTTTACTTCCAAGAAACTTCTCTGTGATTTGGAATACATCCAAATTTATGGGTGTGGTACAGCTAGAAGGAACAGGTTGGGGTTTCCAGATGAATTGAAAAATCCACGGTTGAAACAAAGGTAATCAATAATTCATTTAGAACTTTATTTATTCACTTTTTATACACATAATAGGGGTGACAATATCACAGTGCAATCTGATAATATCATAGCATCAGCATGGCTGGATCGAAAGAGGATGTGATCCCACGATGACTGGTACCGTTCTTCGTCGCCAGAAGGATGGAAGCCGCAAAGAAGTTTCTTGTCCAGTAGCAGTGGTTGACTACAACAAGTATATGGGAGGAGTGGATCGAGGTGACCAACTTCGTGGCTACTATCAATCCAACTTCAAAAGTCGAAAGTTTTATAGATATATTGCTCACTTCTTATTTGGAGTTGCAGTTTCATTTTATATAAACTTAATAATACCTCTAATATATACTAACTAGTACTAACATAATATAAACTTACCTTATACCATAGCTTGTTGGGTTTATACATAACAAAAGAAGATTTAACTAGCGTTTGACATCTGGCCATTATCCCATGGCAACTTAAAAACAGCAGTTTCAAAGGGCCTTCATGCGTTTTGTTTCCCTCAAGCTATCTAGCAATAACATGGGGACTCTGAACTCTCATAAATAGCGAGAGCGGACCGTTAGCTACCGGCGATCTATACATTCCAAGAAGCTGCGGGCGATAGTTTTCTTGCTACAGAGCTTTTTTTATAGCGCATCTTTGTAAGGGCCATTTCCGGCTGAAAAGAATTCGGCGACCCGCGTATGCGGCTTGACAATTAAATACGGCCGATAAGACGTTCAGTTAGTAGCAGACAGAAACTTGCAGCTATCTCTCTGACTATGGCCAATGTTGTCTATAGACTATGTAGGTAGATTGGAGAGCAGGAAGTCAAGTTTGATAGCCTTGAAATGATAAGCACAGGAAGTACTTAATATTTTAGAAAAGAGTAATTTTTCAGTTGTGACTAGTTTGGTGTTGAAAAAGTGGACACTTGGTAGAGCCAATTTTTTAATCAGATAGAAACAAAAGAAGGTTATTGTAGTACTTGTATTGCATGTTGGTATGAGTTCCTCTCCTCCAAATTCAGTGCAATAGATGTAGAAGATAGGAGGAGGGAATTTTAACATATGTATTTCAACACATCCAGTCTGAAAATAAACTATTCACCACAACTTGCAACTAAATTAAAATTGAAGCGAATAGAGGAATAGGAACAGGAAATAAGTTGTTATTATTAGCCTTTTTTTTCTCTCCTAATTTCAATGATCGAGGTCATTCATTTTAGTGACCTTTTGGTGCATTACAGGTAATATTATAAGGAACAGCTGTTTTGTATTAGTTTGATTGTATCTTGCTCCATCTCCCCTGGCATTTCGAAATTAATTAGACTCTATAACCAGCTTTATGTATTATTTCTCTAATATCAGTGTGTATGTGTTAGCTGACACATATAAATTCATGCAGTCAATGAAACAATTTCTTGCCACTAATTGATGAGTTTTTTAAAAACAATAAGTAATGCTACATAATGTCTTGATTCTGTTTGTACTATTGACTAGAGTCCTCAGTTTGTTTTGTTAAACTTCTGCTTCTTAACAGCACAATATTAAAGTTTAAGCTCTAAAGTAAACCATCAAATGTTCTCATTAAAATCCTGTACCTGTTTATGTATGTTTTATTGAGCTACAAACTGAATTATTAATTTTATAGAATGCTAAATAAAATGAAATCAGTTGCCTTTAATTGAAAGTGGCCATGTGTATAAATCTATAAGTGTAGTGATTACATTTATTCAAGCTGCAGCTTACTTGTGACTTCTTTTTGACATAAAAATTGTAATCATACTTTTGCGGTATTTCCAACTCTTGTGTATAATACGTGTTAGTGCATTCCAATATGGTATAGAAGACATTATAAAGCACAAGCAGGTTGTTCTACAACTCTGACGAATTGTTGTCTATTAGGACATGAATACATGTGCTAAAAATTTTTTAGCTTGTTGTATATATGCTAATATCTACATCTTATTCTAAGTAGACTTCTATATCACCCCTGCAATTAATAGATCTATTTTAAATAATACTTTATGTAAGTGTTTGTCTAATAATGTGTGCTATTCCAAATTGGATACCAGGTTTAGATAGTTTATTGTGTTTTTTAAATGATATTTGATCATACTAGATAATTGACTAGGGCAAAGCAACTATAATAAGTGATATAATGGTATAATAGTATATAATCTATCAAAAACAATGTATAGTTCCTTCATACTCATCAAGCAAGTGTTTGATGTCTGTACCCAGTGGCAATATGGCCTGCATCACACTGGCACCAGTGCTCCTCCCCTGGGTCTGCCTCACATCTTGTTTTAACAAACTTGATGTTTGGTAGAGTAATGCCTTGACAGTTTCTCTCTTGGGATGTCTCGTCTCGATGAGCCTCTACTGTGAAGCTGGGGAAGTAGTGAGGATTATATTTGCAAGAGTATGACCACTTGCACTCCTCCGTATCTTTCTGGCTCAAGCGAATATTCTGTAGTAAATATTCACATCGTTTTTGAGAGGTTGTCAACACAGAGCTTGAATTCAACTCATTGTACAAGGAGTTAGTTTGTGGAGCATTTGAATCAGTAATGAGGCCAGAAAAGAACAAGTCAAACACACTGAATAAGGGATAAGGAGTCACTTGAGAGAGAGTAGACCCATAGTTAACATCGTAAACTTCCACAAGGGCTTCACTTAGAGATGTGCAGTTAGTAGTAGACAGAGACCTGCATCTATCTCTCTGACTGTGGCAGCTTGTATCTATGTAGTCTAGGCTGTGCACAGAATGGATGGGAGATGAAGATGTCAAGTTTAGCTGCACAAAACACAGTAGCAAGACCTGAAGCGAAGAAAGCATTGGAAGTCTCATTTTTGAAAGTCTTCAGCTATGACAACTTTGTAAATAGTTGGCTCAATATGTTATTGCCGATTCAATCTGTTTTTTTATATCAATTAGAACAGGGCTATGGTGTTGTAACATCTGCTGTCATAATATATACATAAATTTTCTCTCCTCCCAATTCAGTGCAATAGATTCAGATAATAAGAGGAGGGATTTCTCATTATATAGATTGGAATTACACAATTTTTCTTTTAAGCGGAAACAAACTGAAGAAAAGGCTTAAGTGATATGTCAAAAAAAATAATTTAAAACTATCTGTGTTTGTTTGATTTAAACACCCCTTACATAATCAGCTCTTTCATTGTATATTTAAAATGCAATATTTTTATAAAAATGTATACAAAATATTATAAGATGCAAAATTTTATATAATGTGCTGTTGGTTTTACATCGGTAAAGGGACTAGACCCCAAAAAATATCCTGGACATGACAACATTAGCCCATATATTTACAAATTCTGCGCATCTTCACTTGCACATACAGTTTCTCTTCTCTTTACTGTCATTATGGAATCTCATTCCATTCCAGCTGACTGAAAGGTACACAAATTATTTCCTCTCCACAAGAAAGGAAGTGTATCTGAAGTTAGCAACTACAGGCCTATTTCTCTTCTAAGTATTCTTCATAAAGTACTTGGAATTAATAGTCTACTCTAAGATAATAGATTTTATATATCCAAAAATTTCAAAGACACAATTTGGTTTTATCAGAAATAGATCCACTCTTCAACAACTTCTTCTATCATAATACTTCAGTTTTCAATTCTGTGGAGTCAAAGCGACACACAGAAATTGTGTTTTTTGATTTTGCCAAAGCCTTTGATTCAGTCCCCCACAATGAACTTCTGTATAAACTTTGGCTATCTGGCATTACTGGTCCTCTTTGGTTATTTTTCAAAGATTGCTTACAGCATTTTGTTGAGGTTGAAGGGTGTAAATCTGACTTGCTTCCTGTCAAATCAGGTGTACCTCAAGGTAGTGTACTTGGACCTCTGCTTTTTCTTATTTATGTTGACGACATACCGTCTCTCTGCTCTTTTTCGTCTGTGATTTTATTTGCTGATGATGCCAAACTTATTGCCTCTCTAAACTCTGCAAGTGAGAATTTAGCTTTTCAAAAGGATCTTGACAATTTATTGTCATGGTGGTGTCAATCTTGGAAACTTTCTTTAAATACTTCTAAATGTGCATACATGAACGTCTCCCTATCATCATCTACTAACAACAATAACACCATCGATAATACTATTAAAACAGTAACTCAACAGAAAGATTTAGGTATTTTACACTCTGATAGTTTATCTTGGTCTGTTCACATCAAACAAATATGCAGCAAAGCTTATAGGTCTCTGTATTTAATTAGGCGAACAATTCCTTGCACATCACCCATTAACATTAAGAAGTCCCTCTATCTATCACTTGTAAGATCTCAGCTGACCTACTGTTCCCAGCTATGGTTTCCCAACAAAATACAAGACATTGTCTTATTGGAAAGAGTCCAACGGCGTGCAACTAAATACATTTTAAATAATTATAATATTTCTTACAAATTAAGACTTATTCATCTCAATATTTTACCACTAATGTACTACTTACAATTGCTAGACCTATTATTTTTGGTTAAATGTCTTAAGAATCCGTCTGATTCATTTAATGTATTTAATCATGTCACTTTTCATTCTGGGTCCACAAGATCTTCATCTAATCATAAATTAGAAATTAAGTTCCAACGCACCTCCACTACATGACGACATCAATATTTTAATCGCATATCTCTACTATGGAACACGTTCTCTCACCTATTGATCTTTCATTGTCCTTCACTTATATTAAACGTTCTCTCAAGCAAAAATTTTGGGATCTATTTATTGCACACTTTGATTCAGACAATTCCTGCACATTTTGTTGTTTATGTCCTTGCTCCAGATGTCACAGTCACTTTATTAATGTATCACTCCCCTCTCACACTTAGCTGTTTTATTATCATTTATATCCCTTTTCTTTTATTTTAGCTAACTAGGCTGCTCTCTTGTACATAGAGTTTGTCCTTCATCCACCCATCATATCACATTTCATCTCTTTTAATTCTCTTTGTTATATAGTGGTTGTAAAGTTATAATAATAATAATAATAATAATACTATAACCATTTACCCATTGACTTTTAATTATTATTATTATTAATGTGTTGGAAATTTAGAACTGTTTTACCTTGTTGTTGGAGTTACTTGTGCATAAGCTCGCTCGCCATTTGTGCTAAAATACATATATAATAAACCACCTGTTTTTAGCGATTACATTCATTTAATATGTTCGGGGGACGTAACTCCCTCGAGCGACTGGTCCTAGCACTGGGTGGAGCTTATCCCGAAGACCAGAACTGCGTTCTAGTCCTCTGCCGCAGTTTACTCACAACCCCTATAGCTGGCACTCTGTGGTGCTTGCAATGAGGGGGGCTGGTTTGAGGTTGTATGAATATGATTATATGAGGTTAATGGGTAAAGGGTTGGTTTAACTGTGTGCGCATAGGATTGTTAGAGTTAGGCTTCGTTGTTATTCATCTTGGGGCACAGTCTCGGGCGTCTCTTCAGCTGGAGAGTCGGGGCTTGTAGCTCAGACATAATATGTCCCCTTTCTTTTACGAGCATGTTCAATAACACGAAAGATTGGCTCTTATGATCAAACCCAGAAACACCAGCCTAACAGATACTTTAAACACTGAGGCACAGCCACCAATTGGCAATCCACGTCTAAGGGGTCAAAACTTTATGCTACATTCCAATAATGTCTCAAACGTGCTCTAAGTAAGTTTTATATCGAGACGTAAGTAGAATTATAGGCCATATTATTGTACCTACTTTTTTCTGGGAATGTATTATAAATAAATGAGTGAGAATGTCAAATATTTTGGCTTAGTGTGAGGTATTTGGGCATACCTAGTAGATTCCACAAATCTGATAGGAAATTCTATGAAGCAATGAATGACATGAAATATATCCAAAATGCAATAACAATTCCCCTTTTATTGTGTATTGGGGGACAAAGTACATGTAGTTATCTTGTTGCTAATAAAAACAAGCTAAATGATATCTGATCTGATAGATGACTTCTTAGTGCCAGTACAATGATCTGTCAGTCCTCCACACTATGTCTGGTACCTCATGGTTAAGGATATTGTTGAGACCAATAAGTCACTGTAGAAAATATTTACATTTGAAAGTCAAACAACACCAATCATTGAAAATATTGGCAAAAATACTTCCTGTGTCTTGCAATTCTCTTGAATTTGGTGGTTACAGATTGTGGGGAATAGTTTATTTCCAGTCTGGATGTGTTGAAAAATGTTTGAATTTCCTTTGTACGCATTGCAATGAAATCGTAGGAGAGGAAACTCATACAAACATGCAATGACAGATGTTACAACACTTCTTTACTTTATTTAGTATAAAATAAACTGTTGAATTTAGCTAGCGACAAATCAGCATTAGCAAGTCACCACAGTAAAGACAGCACTATCTTCAAGAATATGAAGTGTTTTTTTGCCCTTCTCTTCCAGTCTTTCTGCTGTGTTTTGCACAGTTAAACTTTATGTCCTCCTTACCTATGTACTCTACGCAAATCCCAGACTACATTGATACAAGCTGCCACAGTCAGAGAGATAGATGCAGGTCTCTGTCTACTACTAACTGCACATCTCTAACTGAAGCCCTTGTGAAATCTTACAATGTAAACCGTGGGTCTACTCTCTCTCAAGTGGCTCCATATCCTTTCTTCAATGTGTTTGACTTGTTCTTTTCTGGCCTCATTACTGATTCAAATGCTCCACGAGCTAACTCATTGTATGATGAGTTGATAACAACTTCTGTATTGACAACCTCTCAAAAACGATGCGAATATTTACTACAGAATATTCGCTTGAGCCAGAAAGATACGGAGGAGTGCAAGTGGTCATACTCTTGCAAATATAATCCTCACTACTTCCCCAGCTTCACAGTGGAGGCTCATCGAGACGAGACATCCCAAGAGAGAAACTGTCAAGGCATTACTCTACCGAACATCAAGTTTGTTAAAACGAGATGTGAGGCAGACCCAGGGGAGGAGCACTGGTGCCAGTGTGATGCAGGCCATATTACCATTGGGTACAGACATCAAACATCAGATAATTAATTGGCATTCAAACAAAAGTGTGTACACTATAATGAAATTAATGTAGTCATTATTGGTCAGATATCATCACTGCTAATTTCAAAGATGTATTTATGCTTCAAATTGATCCATTCAAACTAATAAATTATGTCATTTTAATGAATTTTTTGTTTAAAAAACAAACAAATAATCTTCTGATTATTTTTACTGTAATATCAAAACATGAATAAAGAGTAAAAATTTTCTTGGAACTGATATAGTATTATATATTATATAATTTATATTGGCTTTTAAATCTTATCTTCATTATATTATGACTATGGGAGATAATTTATTGAACAGAGCATTGAAGCAAATTCATATTTATTATTCACTTAGAGATGAGTAAGAGGCAGGAGCCTGCAGCTACCTCTCTGACTGTGGCAGCTTTATCACTGTAGTCTAGACTTGTAGAGTAGACTGGAGAAGAGATGTCGAGTCTAAAGGCACAGAAGATAGCTTTGAGGTGATAAGTTCAGAAAGTGCTTCATATTATAGAAGAGAGATCTTTTCTGCTTTGACAGCTGGTTGGTGTTGACAATAAACGAGCTAGTATTTTATTTATAATTTGATAGAGAAGGAAAGGGTATCACAACATCTGTCTTTGTAAGTTTGTATGAGTTCCCTCTGCCCCCATGTATTTCAGTGCAATAGATGCAGAAAATAGGACGAGGGAATTCTAACGTAGTATTTTAACAGATCCAGTCTGGAAATAAATTATTCACCACAACCTGCAACCAAGCAAATAGAGGAATAGGAACAGGAAATAATAACACGTTTTTTCTTAAACAACCTATTAGTACATATTTTATTTAACCGGCAAACCATTTTTTGTTTAGAGAATGCTTAATTGATGAAAAAAACTGTTGCCCGTAATCATCAATTAAAACTAAATCTATTGCTGTAGTGATGATTTTATCCTCTCCTGTTTAGCTGTAACTTCTTTCGTCATGCACCAAGTGGTATCTTAGTTTACATAGTTTACATCAATATGATTTCATTTAAAGACGTTCAGTTAGTAGCAGACAGAAACTTGCAGCTATCTCTCTGACTATGGCCAATGTTGTCTATAGGCTATGTAGGTAGATAGAGAGCAAGAAGTCAAGTTTTGATAGCCTTGAAATGATAAGCACAGGAAGTACTTAATATTTTAGAAGAGAGTAGTTTTTCAGTTGTGACTAGTTAGGTGTTGAAAAAGTGGACACTTGGTAGAGCCAAGCTTTTAATCAGATAGAAACAAAAGAAGGTTATTGTAGTACTTGTATTGCATGTTGGTATGAGTTCCTCTCCTCCAAATTCAGTGCAATAGATGTAGAAGATAGGAGGAGGGAATTTTAACATATGTATTTCAACACATCCAGTCTGGAAATAAACTATTCACCACAACTTGCAACCAAATTCAAATTGAAGCGAATAGAGGAACAGGAACAGGAAATTAAGTTGTTATTATTACTTCTTTTTTTTCTCTCCTAATTTCAATGATCGAGGTCATTCATTTTAGTGACCTTTTGGTTACCTTTTGCATTACAGGTAATATTATAAGGAACAGCTGTTTTGTATTAGTTTGATTGTGTCTTGCTCCATCTCCCCTGGCATTTCGAAATTAATTAGACTCTATAACCAGCTTTATGTATTATTTCTCTAATATCAATGTATATATTATGTGTTAGATGACACATATAAATTCATGCAGTCAATGAAACAGTTTATTGCCACTAATTGATGAGTTTTTTAAAGACAATAAGTAATGCTACATAATGTCTTGATTCTGTTTGTGTTCTCATTAAAATCCAGTACCTGTTTGTGTATGTTTTATTGAGCTACAAACTGAATTATTAATTTTATAGAATGCTAAATAAAATGAAATCAGTTGCCTTTAATTGAAAGTGGCCATGTGAATAAATCTATAAGTGTAGTGATTACATTAATTCAAGCTGCAGCATACTTGTGACTTCTTTTTGACATAAAAATTTTAATCATACTTTTCCGGTATTTCCAACTCTTGTGTATAATATGTGTTAGTGCATTCCAATATGGTATAGAAGACATTATAAAGCACAAGCATGTTGTTCTACAACTCTGATGAATTATTGTCTATTAGGACATGAATACATGTGCTCAAAAAAATTAGCTTGTTGTACCTATGCTATTTACATCTTATTCTAAGTAGACTTCTTTATCACCCCTGCAATTATTAGATCTATTTAAAATAATACATTATGTAAGTATTTGTCTAAATAATGTGTGCTATTCCAAATTGGATATCAGGTTTAGATAGTTTATTGTGTTTTTTAAATGATATTTGATCATACTAGATAATTGACTAGGGCAAAGCAACTATAATAAGTGATATAATGATATAATAGTATATAATCTATCAAAAACAATGTATAGTTCCTTCATACTCATCAAGCAAGTGTTTGATGTCTGTACCCAGTGGCAGTATGGCCAGCATCACACTGGCACCAGTGCTCCTCCCCTGAGTCTGCCTCACATCTTGTTTTAACGAACTTGATGTTTGGCAGAGTAATGCCTTGACAGTTTCTCTCTTGGGATGTCTCGTCTCGATGAGCCTCCACTGTGAAGCTGGGGAAGTAGTGAGGATTATATTTGCAAGAGTATGACCACTTGCACTCCTCTGTATCTTTCTGGCTCAAGCGAATATTCCGTAGTAAATATTCGCATCGTTTTTGAGAGGTTGTCAATACAGAGCTTGAATTCAACTCATTGTACATGGAGTTAGCTTGTGGAGCATTTGAATCAGTAATGAGGCCAGAAAAGAACAAGTCAAACACACTGAAGAAGGGATATGGAGTCACTTGAGAGAGAGTAGACCCATAGTTTACATCGTAAACTTTCACAAGGGCTTCACTTAGAGATGTGCAGTTAGTAGTAGACAGAGACCTGCATCTATCTCTCTGACTGTAGGCAGCTTGTATCTATGTAGTCTAGGCTGTGCACAGAATGGATGGGAGATGAAGATGTCAAGTTTAGCTGCACAAAACACAGTAGCAAGACCTGAAGCGAAGAAAGCGTTGGAAGTCTCATTTTTGAAAGTCTTCAGCTATGACAACTTTGTAAATAGTTGGCTCAATATGTTACTGCCGATTCAGTCTGTTTTTTTATATCAAATAGAACAGGGCTATGGTGTTGTAACATCTGCTGTCATGATATATACATAAATTTTCTCTCCTCCCAATTCAGTGCAATGGATTCAGATAATAAGAGGAGGGATTTCTCATTATATAGATTGGAATTACACAATTTTTCTTTTAAGCGGAAACAAACTGAAGAAAAGGCTTAAGTGATATGTCAAAAAAAATAATTTAAAACTATCTGTGTTTGTTTGATTTAAACACCCCTTACATAATCAGCTCTTTCATTGTATATTTAAAATGCAATATTTTTATAAAAATGTATACAAAATATTCTAAGATGCAAAATTTTATATAATGTGCTGTTGGTTTTACATCGGTAAAGGGACTAGACCCCAAAAAATATCCTGGACATGACAACATTAGCCCATATATTTACAAATTCTGCGCATCTTCACTTGCACATACAGTTTCTCTTCTCTTTACTGTCATTATGGAATCTCATTCCATTCCAGCTGACTGAAAGGTACACAAATTATTTCCTCTCCACAAGAAAGGAAGTGTATCTGAAGTTAGCAACTACAGGCCTATTTCTCTCCTAAGTATTCTTCATAAAGTACTTGAATTAATAGTCTACTCTAAGATAATAGATTTTATATATCCAAAAATTTCAAAGACACAATTTGGTTTTATCAGAAATAGATCCACTCTTCAACAACTTCTATCATAATACTTCAGTTTTCAATTCTGTGGAGTCAAAGCGACACACAGAAATTGTGTTTTTTGATTTTGCCAAAGCCTTTGATTCAGTTCCCCACAATGAACTTCTGTATAAACTTTGGCTATCTGGCATTACTGGTCCTCTTTGGTTATTTTTCAAAGATTGCTTACAGCATTTTGTTGAGGTTGAAGGGTGTAAATCTGACTTGCTTCCTGTCAAATCAGGTGTACCTCAAGGTAGTGTACTTGGACCTCTGCTTTTTCTTATTTATGTTGACGACATACCGTCTCTCTGCTCTTTTTCGTCTGTGTTTTTATTTGCTGATGATGCCAAACTCATTGCCTCCTAAACTCTGCAAGTGAGAATTTAGCTCTTCAAAAGGATCTTGACAATTTATTGTCATGGTGGTGTCGTTCTTGGAAACTTTCTTTAAATAACTTCTAAATGTGCATACATGAACGTCTCCCTATCATCATCTACTAACAACAATAACACCATCGATGATACAATTAAAACAGTCTCAACAGAAAGATTTAGGTATTTTACTCTCTGATAGTTTATCTTGGTCTGTTCACATCAAACAAATATGCAGCAAAGCTTATAGGTCTCTGTATTTAATTAGGCGAACAATTCCTTGCACATCACCCATTAACATTAAGAAGTCCCTCTATCTATCACTTGTAAGATCTCAGCTGACCTACTGTTCCCAGCTATGGTTTCCCAACAAAATACAAGACATTGTCTTATTGGAAAGAGTCCAACGGCGTGCAACTAAATACATTTTAAATAATTATAATATTTCTTACAAATTAAGACTTATTCATCTCAATATTTTACCACTAATGTACTACTTACAATTACTAGACCTATTATTTTTGGTTAAATGTCTTAAGAATCCGTCTGATTCATTTAATGTATTTAATCATGTCACTTTTCATTCTGGGTCCACAAGATCTTCATCTAATCGTATATTAGAAATTAAGTTCCAACGCACCTCCACTACATGACGACATCAATATTTTAATCGCATATCTCTACTATGGAACACGTTCTCTCACCTATTGATCTTTCATTGTCCTTCACTTATATTAAACGTTCTCTCAAGCAAAAATTTTGGGATCTATTTATTGCACACTTTGATTCAGACAATTCCTGCACATTTTGTTGTTTATGTCCTTGCTCCAGATGTCACAGTCACTTTATTAATGTATCACTCCCCTCTCACACTTAGCTGTTTTATTATCATTTATATCCCTTTTCTTTTCTTTTAGCTAACTAGGCTGCTCTCTTGTACATAGAGTTTGTCCTTCATCCACCCATCATATCACATTTCATCTCTTTTAATTCTCTTTGTTATATAGTGGTTGTAAAGTTATAATAATAATAATAATAATAATAATACTATAACCATTTACCCATTGACTTTTAATTATTATTATTATTAATGTGTTGGAAATTTAGAACTGTTTTACCTTGTTGTTGGAGTTACTTGTGCATAGGCTCGCTCGCCATTTGTGCTAAAATACATATATAATAAACCACCTGTTTTTAGCGATTACATTCATTTAATATGTTCGGGGGACGTAACTCCCTCGAGCGACTGGTCCTAGCACTGGGTGGAACTTATCCCGAAGACCAGAACTGCGTTCTAGTCCTCTGCCGCAGTTTACTCACAACCCCTATAGCTGGCACTCTGTGGTGCTTGCAACGAGGGGGGCTGGTTTGAGGTTGTATGAATATGATTATATGAGGTTAATGGGTAAAGGGTTGGTTTAACTGTGTGCGCATAGGATTGTTAGAGTTAGGCTTCGTTGTTATTCATCTTGGGGCACAGTCTCGGGCGTCTCTTCAGCTGGAGAGTCGGGGCTTGTAGCCCAGACATAATATGTCCCCTTTCTTTTACTAGCATGTTCAATAACACGAAAGATTGGCTCTTATGATCAAACCCAGAAACACCAGCCTAACAGATACTTTAAACACTGAGGCACAGCCACCAATAGGCAATCCACGTCTAAGGGATCAAAACTATATGCTACATTCCAATAATGTCTCAAACGTGCTCTAAGTTAGTTTTATATCGAGACGTAAGTAGAATTATAGGCCATATTATTGTACCTACTTTTGTCTGGGAATGTATTATAAATAAATGAGTGAGAATGTCAAATATTTTGGCTTAGTGTGAGGTATTTGGGCATACCTAGTAGATTCCACAAATCTGATAGGAAATTCTATGAAGCAATGAATGACATGAAGTATATCCAAAATGCAATAACAATTCCCCTTTTATTGTGTATTGAAAAAAGTACATGTGTAGTTATCTTGTTGCTAATAAAAACAAGCTAAATGATATCTGATCTGATAGATGACTTCTTAGTGCCAGTACAATGATCTGTCAGTCCTCCACACAATGTCTGGTACCTCATGGTTAAGGATATTGTTGAGACAAATAAGTCACCGTAGAAAATATTTACATTTGAAAGTCAAACAACACCAATCATTGAAAATATTGGCAAAAATACTTCCTGTGTCTTGCAATTCTCTTGAATTTGGTGGTTACAGATTGTGGGGAATAGTTTATTTCCAGTCTGGATGTGTTGAAAAATGTTTGAATTTCCTTTGTACGCATTGCAATGAAATCGTAGGAGAGGAAACTCATACAAACATGCAATGACAGATGTTACAACACTTCTTTACTTTATTCAGTATAAAATAAACTGTTGAATTTAGCTAGCGACAAATCAGCATTAGCAAGTCGCCACAGCAAAGACAGCACTATCTTCAAGAATATGAAGTGTTTTTTTTGCCCTTCTCTTCCAGTCTTTCTGCTGTGTTTTGCACAGTTAGACTTGATGTCCTCCTTACCTATGTACTCTACGCAAATCCCCGACTACATTGATACAAGCTGCCACAGTCAGAGAGATAAATGCAGGTCTCTGTCTACTACTAACTGCACATCTCTAACTGAAGCCCTTGTGAAATCTTACAATGTAAACCGTGGGTCTACTCTCTCTCAAGTGGCTCCATATCCCTTCTTCAGTGTGTTTGACTTGTTCTTTTCTGGCCTCATTACTGATTCAAATGCTCCACGAGCTAACTCATTGTATGATGTGTTGATAACAAGTTCTGTATTGACAACCTCTCAAAAACGATGCGAATATTTACTACAGAATATTCGCTTGAGCCAGAAAGATACAGAGGAGTGCAAGTGGTCATACTCTTGCAAATATAATCCTCACTACTTCCCCAGCTTCACAGTGGAGGCTCATCGAGACGAGACATCCCAAGAGAGAAACTGTCAAGGCATTACTCTACCGAACATCAAGTTTGTTAAAACAAGATGTGAGGCAGACCCAGGGGAGGAGCACTGGTGCCAGTGTGATGCAGGCCATATTACCACTGGGTACAGACATCAAACATCAGATAATTAATTGGTATTCAAACAAAAGTGTGTACACTATAATGGAATTAATGTAGGCATCATTGGTCAGATATCATCACATTGCTAATTTCAAAGATGTATTATTCTTCAAATTGATCCATTCAAACTAATAAATTATGTCATTTTAATGAATTTATTGTTTAAAAAACAAACAAACAATCTTCTGATTATTTTTACTGTAATATCAAAACATGAATAAAGAGTAAAAATTTTGTTGGAACTGATATAGTATTATATATTATATAATTTATATTGGCTTTTAAATCTTATCTTCATTATATTATGACTATGGGAGATAATTTATTGAAAAGAGCATTGAAGCAAATTCATATTTATTATTCACTTAGAGATGAGTAAGAGGCAGGAGCCTGCAGCTACCTCTCTGCTGTGGCAGCTTTATCACTGTAGTCTAGACTTGTAGAGTAGACTGGAGAAGAGATGTCGAGTCTAAAGGCACAGAAGATAGCTTTGAGGTGATAAGTTCAGAAAGTGCTTCATATTATAGAAGAGAGATCTTTTCTGCTTTGACAGCTGGTTGGTGATGTTGACAATAAACGAGCTAATATTTTATTTATAATTTGATAGAGAAGGAAAGGGTATCACAACATCTGTCTTTGTAAGTTTGTATGAGTTCCCTCTGCCCACATGTATTTCAGTGCAATAGATGCAGAAAATAGGACGAGGGAATTCTAACGTAGTATTTTAACACATCCAGTCTGGAAATAAATTATTCACCACAACCTGCAACCAAGCAAATAGAGGAATAGGAACAGGAAATAATAACAAGTTTTTTCTTAAACAACCTATTAGTACATATTTTATTTAAGCGGCAAACCTTTTTTTGTTTAGAGAATGCTTAATTGATGAAAAAAAACTGTTGCCCGTAATCATCAATTAAAACTAAATCTATTGCTGTAGTGATGATTTTATCCTCTCCTGTTTAGCTGTAACTTCTTTTCGTCATGCACCAAGTGGTATCTTAGTTTACATAGTTTACATCAATATGATTTCATTTAAAGACGTTCAGTTAGTAGCAGACAGAAACTTGCAGCTATCTCTCTGACTATGGCCAATGTTGTCTATAGACTATGTAGGTAGATTGGAGAGCAGGAAGTCAAGTTTTGATAGCCTTGAAATGATAAGCACAGGAAGTACTTAATATTTTAGAAGAGAGTAGTTTTTCAGTTGTGACTAGTTAGGTGTTGAAAAAGTGGACACTTGGTAGAGCCAAGTTTTTAATCAGATAGAAACAAAAGAAGGTTATTGTAGTACTTGTATTGCATGTTGGTATGAGTTCCTCTCCTCCAAATTCAGTGCAATAGATGTAGAAGATAGGAGGAGGGAATTTTAACATATGTATTTCAACACATCCAGTCTGGAAATAAACTATTCACCACAACTTGCAACCAAATTCAAATTGAAGCGAATAGAGGAACAGGAACAGGAAATTAAGTTGTTATTATTACTTCTTTTTTTTCTCTCCTAATTTCAATGATCGAGGTCATTCATTTTAGTGACCTTTTGGTTACCTTTTGCATTACAGGTAATATTATAAGGAACAGCTGTTTTGTATTAGTTTGATTGTGTCTTGCTCCATCTCCCCTGGCATTTCGAAATTAATTAGACTCTATAACCAGCTTTATGTATTATTTCTCTAATATCAATGTATATATTATGTGTTAGCTGACACATATAAATTCATGCAGTCAATGAAACAGTTTATTGCCACTAATTGATGAGTTTTTTAAAGACAATAAGTAATGCTACATAATGTCTTGATTCTGTTTGTGTTCTCATTAAAATCCAGTACCTGTTTGTGTATGTTTTATTGAGCTACAAACTGAATTATTAATTTTATAGAATGCTAAATAAAATGAAATCAGTTGCCTTTAATTGAAAGTGGCCATGTGAATAAATCTATAAGTGTAGTGATTACATTAATTCAAGCTGCAGCATACTTGTGACTTCTTTTTGACATAAAAATTTTAATCATACTTTTGCGGTATTTCCAACTCTTGTGTATAATATGTGTTAGTGCATTCCAATATGGTATAGAAGACATTATAAAGCACAAGCATGTTGTTCTACAACTCTGATGAATTATTGTCTATTAGGACATGAATACATGTGCTCAAAAAAATTAGCTTGTTGTACCTATGCTAATATCTACATCTTATTCTAAGTAGACTTCTTTATCACCCCTGCAATTATTAGATCTATTTAAAATAATACATTATGTAAGTGTTTGTCTAAATAATGTGTGCTATTCCAAATTGGATACCAGGTTTAGATAGTTTATTGTGTTTTTTAAATGATATTTGATCATACTAGATAATTGACTAGGGCAAAGCAACTATAATAAGTGATATAATGATATAATAGTATATAATCTATCAAAAACAATGTATAGTTCCTTCATACTCATCAAGCAAGTGTTTGATGTCTGTACCCAGTGGCAATATGGCCAGCATCACACTGGCACCAGTGCTCCTCCCCTGGGTCTGCCTCACATCTTGTTTTAACAAACTTGATGTTTGGCAGAGTAATGCCTTGACAGTTTCTCTCTTGGGATGTCTCGTCTCGATGAGCCTCCACTGTGAAGCTGGGGAAGTAGTGAGGATTATATTTGCAAGAGTATGACCACTTGCACTCCTCCGTATCTTTCTGGCTCAAGCGAATATTCTGTAGTAAATATTCGCATCGTTTTTGAGAGGTTGTCAACACAGAGCTTGAATTCAACTCATTGTACATGGAGTTAGCTTGTGGAGCATTTGAATCAGTAATGAGGCCAGAAAAGAACAAGTCAAACACACTGAAGAAGGGATAAGGAGTCACTTGAGAGAGAGTAGACCCATAGTTTACATCGTAAACTTCCACAAGGGCTTCACTTAGAGATGTGCAGTTAGTAGTAGACAGAGACCTGCATCTATCTCTCTGACTGTGGCAGCTTGTATCTATGTAGTCTAGGCTGTGCACAGAATGGATGGGAGATGAAGATGTCAAGTTTAGCTGCACAAAACACAGTAGCAAGACCTGAAGCGAAGAAAGCGTTGGAAGTCTCATTTTTGAAAGTCTTCAGCTATGACAACTTTGTAAATAGTTGGCTCAATATGTTATTGCCGATTCAGTCTGTTTTTTTATATCAATTAGAACAGGGCTATGGTGTTGTAACATCTGCTGTCATGATATATACATAAATTTTCTCTCCTCCCAATTCAGTGCAATAGATTCAGATAATAAGAGGAGGGATTTCTCATTATATAGATTGGAATTACACAATTTTTCTTTTAAGCGGAAACAAACTGAAGAAAAGGCTTAAGTGATATGTCAAAAAAAATAATTTAAAACTATCTGTGTTTGTTTGATTTAAACACCCCTTACATAATCAGCTCTTTCATTGTATATTTAAAATGCAATATTTTTATAAAAATGTATACAAAATATTATAAGATGCAAAATTTTATATAATGTGCTGTTGGTTTTACATCGGTAAAGGGACTAGACCCCAAAAAATATCCTGGACATGACAACATTAGCCCATATATTTACAAATTCTGCGCATCTTCACTTGCACATACAGTTTCTCTTCTCTTTACTGTCATTATGGAATCTCATTCCATTCCAGCTGACTGAAAGGTACACAAATTATTTCCTCTCCACAAGAAAGGAAGTGTATCTGAAGTTAGCAACTACAGGCCTATTTCTCTCCTAAGTATTCTTCATAAAGTACTTGAATTAATAGTCTACTCTAAGATAATAGATTTTATATATCCAAAAATTTCAAAGACACAATTTGGTTTTATCAGAAATAGATCCACTCTTCAACAACTTCTATCATAATACTTCAGTTTTCAATTCTGTGGAGTCAAAGCGACACACAGAAATTGTGTTTTTTGATTTTGCCAAAGCCTTTGATTCAGTTCCCCACAATGAACTTCTGTATAAACTTTGGCTATCTGGCATTACTGGTCCTCTTTGGTTATTTTTCAAAGATTGCTTACAGCATTTTGTTGAGGTTGAAGGGTGTAAATCTGACTTGCTTCCTGTCAAATCAGGTGTACCTCAAGGTAGTGTACTTGGACCTCTGCTTTTTCTTATTTATGTTGACGACATACCGTCTCTCTGCTCTTTTTCGTCTGTGTTTTTATTTGCTGATGATGCCAAACTTATTGCCTCTCTAAACTCTGCAAGTGAGAATTTAGCTCTTCAAAAGGATCTTGACAATTTATTGTCATGGTGGTGTCAATCTTGGAAACTTTCTTTAAATACTTCTAAATGTGCATACATGAACGTCTCCCTATCATCATCTACTAACAACAATAACACCATCGATGATACAATTAAAACAGTGACTCAACAGAAAGATTTAGGTATTTTACTCTCTGATAGTTTATCTTGGTCTGTAAACATCAAACAAATATGCAGCAAAGCTTATAGGTCTCTGTATTTAATTAGGCAAACAATTCCTTGCACATCACCCATTAACATTAAGAAGTCCCTCTATCTATCACTTGTAAGATCTCAGCTGACCTACTGTTCCCAGCTATGGTTTCCCAACAAAATACAAAACATTATCTTATTGGAAAGAGTTCAACGGCGTGCAACTAAATACATTTTAAATAATTATAATATTTCTTACAAATTAAGACTTATTCATCTCAATATTTTACCACTAATGTACTACTTACAATTGCTAGACCTATTATTTTTGGTTAAATGTCTTAAGAATCCGTCTGATTCATTTAATGTATTTAATCATGTCACTTTTCATTCTGGGTCCACAAGATCTTCATCTAATCGTAAATTAGAAATTAAGTTCCAACGCACCTCCACTACATGACGACATCAATATTTTAATCGCATATCTCTACTATGGAACACGTTCTCTCACCTATTGATCTTTCATTGTCCTTCACTTATATTAAACGTTCTCTCAAGCAAAAATTTTGGGATCTATTTATTGCACACTTTGATTCAGACAATTCCTGCACATTTTGTTGTTTATGTCCTTGCTCCAGATGTCACAGTCACTTTATTAATGTATCACTCCCCTCTCACACTTAGCTGTTTTATTATCATTTATATCCCTTTTCTTTTATTTTAGCTAACTAGGCTGCTCTCTTGTACATAGAGTTTGTCCTTCATCCACCCATCATATCACATTTCATCTCTTTTAATTCTCTTTGTTATATAGTGGTTGTAAAGTTATAATAATAATAATAATAATAATAATACTATAACCATTTACCCATTGACTTTTAATTATTATTATTATTAATTTGTTGGAAATTTAGAACTGTTTTACCTTGTTGTTGGAGTTACTTGTGCATAAGCTCGCTCGCCATTTGTGCTAAAATACATATATAATAAACCACCTGTTTTTAGCGATTACATTCATTTAATATGTTCGGGGGACGTAACTCCCTCGAGCGACTGGTCCTAGCACTGGGTGGAGCTTATCCCGAAGACCAGAACTGCGTTCTAGTCCTCTGCCGCAGTTTACTCACAACCCCTATAGCTGGCACTCTGTGGTGCTTGCAACGAGGGGGGCTGGTTTGAGGTTGTATGAATATGATTATATGAGGTTAATGGGTAAAGGGTTGGTTTAACTGTGTGCACATAGGATTGTTAGAGTTAGGCTTCGTTGTTATTCATCTTGGGACACAGTCTCGGGCGTCTTTTCAGCTGGAGAGTCGGGGCTCGTAGCCCAGACATAATATATCCCCTTTCTTTTACTAGCATGTTCAATAACACGAAAGATTGGCTCTTATGATCAAACCCAGAAACACCAGCCTAACAGATACTTTACACTGAGGCACAGCCACCAATAGGCAATCCACGTCTAAGGGGTCAATACTTTATGCTACATTCCAATAATGTCTCAAACGTGCTCTAAGTTAGTTTTATATCGAGACATAAGTAGAATTATAGGCCATATTATTGTACCTACTTTTGTCTGGGAATGTATTATAAATAAATGAGTGAGAATGTCAAATATTTTGGCTTAGTGTGAGGTATTTGGGCATACCTAGTAGATTCCACAAATCTGATAGGAAATTCTATGAAGCAATGAATGACATGAAGTATATCCAAAATGCAATAACAATTCCCCTTTTATTGTGTATTGAAAAAAGTACATGTGTAGTTATCTTGTTGCTAATAAAAAGAAGCTAAATGATATCTGATCTGATAGATGACTTCTTAGTGCCAGTACAATGATCTGTCAGTCCTCCACACAATGTCTGGTACCTCATGGTTAAGGATATTGTTGAGACAAATAAGTCACCGTAGAAAATATTTACATTTGAAAGTCAAACAACACCAATCATTGAAAATATTGGCAAAAATACTTCCTGTGTCTTGCAATTCTCTTGAATTTGGTGGTTACAGATTGTGGGGAATAGTTTATTTCCAGTCTGGATGTGTTGAAAAATGTTTGAATTTCCTTTGTACGCATTGCAATGAAATCGTAGGAGAGGAAACTCATACAAACATGCAATGACAGATGTTACAACACTTCTTTACTTTATTCAGTATAAAATAAACTGTTGAATTTAGCTAGCGACAAATCAGCATTAGCAAGTCGCCACAGCAAAGACAGCACTATCTTCAAGAATATGAAGTGTTTTTTTTGCCCTTCTCTTCCAGTCTTTCTGCTGTGTTTTGCACAGTTAGACTTGATGTCCTCCTTACCTATGTACTCTACGCAAATCCCAGACTACATTGATACAAGCTGCCACAGTCAGAGAGATAGATGCAGGTCTCTGTCTACTACTAACTGCACATCTCTAACTGAAGCCCTTGTGAAATCTTACAATGTAAACCGTGGGTCTACTCTCTCTCAAGTGGCTCCATATCCTTTCTTCAGTGTGTTTGACTTGTTCTTTTCTGGCCTCATTACTGATTCAAATGCTCCACGAGCTAACTCATTGTATGATGAGTTGATAACAAGTTCTGTATTGACGCCCTCTCGAAAACGATGTGAATATTTGCTACATAATATTCGCTTGAGCCAGAAAGATACGGAGGAGTGCAAGTGGTCATACTCTTGCAAATATAATCCTCACTACTTCCCCAGCTTCACAGTGGAGGCTCATCGAGGCGAGACATCCCAAGAGAGAAACTGTCAAGGCATTACTCTACCGAACATCAAGTTTGTTAAAACAAGATGTGAGGCAGACCCAGGGGAGGAGCACTGGTGCCAGTGTGATGCAGGCCATATTACCACTGGGTACAGACATCAAACATCAGATAATTAATTGGTATTCTAACAAAAGTGTGTACACTATAATGGAATTAATGTAGTCATCATTGGTCAGATATCATCACTGCTAATTTCAAAGATGTATTTTATGCTTCAAATTGATCCATTCAAACTAATAAATTATGTCATTTTAATTGAATTTTTTGTTTAAAAAACAAACAAACAATCTTCTGATTATTTTTACTGCAAATATCAAAACATGAATAAAGAGTAAAAATTTTGTTGGAACTGATATAGTATTATATATTATATAATTTATATTGGCTTTTAAATCTTATCTTCATTATTATTATGACTATGGGAGATAATTTATTGAAAAGAGCATTGAAGCAAATTCATATTTATAATTTAGTGCAAAGTATATCATTCATTACAATCAATAAGTTCTATTAATAATAATTTATGATAGGTATCTGATTAATTTTTAAGAGCTCAGATTAAAACATCTTTTGGTATTCTGCTATTGACAATACTCGTTAACACTACTACAACAATTATATGTGATGTTAAGTCTCAGTTTAATCAAGTGGTTGTCACCACTTCTTACACATGATAAGATTATTAGAGTATTCTGACAAACAAAATTACAATTTATCTTTGAAATAATTTTTATTTGTTTTATAATATCAGTCCAGTATTTGATGTCTGTACCCAGTGGTAAGGCCTGCGTCACACTGGCACCAGTGCTCCTCCCCTTGGTCTGCCGCCATCTTGTTTTAACAAACTTGATGTTTGGCAGAGTAATGCCTTGACAGTTTCTCTCTTGGGATGTCTCGTCTCGATGAGCCTCCACTGTGAAGCTGGGGAAGTAGTGAGGATTATATTTGCAAGAGTATGACCACTTGCACTCCTCCGTATCTTTCTGGCTCAAGCGAATATTCTGTAGTAAATATTCGCATCGTTTTTGAGAGGTTGTCAACACAGAGCTTGAATTCAACTCATTGTACATGGAGTTAGCTTGTGGAGCATTTGAATCAGTAATGAGGCCAGAAAAGAACAAGTCAAACACACTGAAGAAGGGATAAGGAGTCACTTGAGAGAGAGTAGACCCATAGTTTATATCGTAAGCTTCCACAAGGGCTTCGCTTAGAGATGTGCAGTTAGTAGTAGACAGAGACCTGCATCTATCTCTCTGACTGTGGCAGCTTGTATCTATGTAGTCTAGGCTGTGCACAGAATGGATGGGAGATGAAGATGTCAAGTTTAGCTGCACAAAACACAGTAGCAAGACCTGAAGCGAAGAAAGCGTTGGAAGTCTCATTTTTGAAAGTCTTCAGCTATGACAACTTTGTAAATAGTTGGCTCAATATGTTATTGCCGATTCAGTCTGTTTTTTTATATCAATTAGAACAGGGCTATGGTGTTGTAACATCTGCTGTCATGGTATATACATAAAATTTTCTCTCCTCCCAATTCAGTGCAATAGATACAGATAATAAGAGGAGGGATTTCTCATTATATAGATTGGAATTACACAATTTTTCTTTTAAGCAGAAACAAACTGAAGAAAAGGCTTAAGTGATATGTCAAAAAATAGATTTAAGACTATCTGTGTTTGTTTGATTTAAACACCCCTTACATAATCAGCTCTTTCATTGTATATATAAAATGCAATGTTTTTTATGAAATGTATTCAAAACATTATAAGATGCAAAATTTTACATAATGTACTGTTGGTTTTACATCGGTAAAGGGACTTGATGTAATTGAGCATGTCAGCTAATATTGTGTAACTTATGGCATAGCTAATTAAAACTTCTGTGGTTAAAAATGGTACCACAATCCTATCCATATGGCAATTCAGCACATGATTAGCTGAGCACTCAAGTATTATTTGAGACATTTTCTATATACTTGACGAGGCTACATTCACATCTGTCGATGGCGGCTTTAATGCTATAAGTACTAATTATTTTTCATTTCCATTGAAACAAAAAAGCAAGTATTGAGGAAGAGTGCAATAATGGTGGTGCATAAGAACAATGAATGGAACATTTGTCATAATTATCTTTATCATGCTACTTACTTTCTGATAGCTACACTATTATGCTATTTATATACTATTGGATACGACTTGTATACATTATTTCATGTACACTTCTGGAAATACTTTGATGGAAAATTTAACAAAAGGCACATACCCAGTTGGTAAATCTGAATGAATATTTATTTGTGCTTGAAATATTTAGCCACGAAAAACTTCACTTACAGCTAAGTTTAGTAGACCTTGGGCTGGTGGTAATTCCCTGGGCAACATCCTCTACCCACCTGCTGCTAGTAACAGCTGGAATCAGGTGAAGTAGTTGCGCAATGCTTGCAGATAGTTCTTCCTTCCTACTTCCTTTAAATCAGGAGATAACAATGGTGTGGTTTTCATTGTCTAACTGAGGGGTACAAGGTATTTCAGAATAGTGTAGCATTTAAAAACGTACTGCAGTAGAAGAAGTTTAGCCAAATTTATTTAATAAATATGTGATTAATTGACTAATCAAGGATACCGGCAAGGGTTGGATAATTGTGTACTACATTTTTTGGTGTCATTCTGGCTACCTATTATTGAGAAAGAGATAATTCAAATTAGAAATATTAAGATGTAAGGAAATATTTTGAGACTCTGAAAATAAAAAGGATATTTGGGTTTTATAAAAAAAATAACTTGGATTCCTTGTTTTTTATTTTTATTTTTATGGTTGCCCACAGTTTTCCTAATAGTTCTGCACTTCTTATATCTCTCCATGGCATTTTAAATTATCACTATGATCATGATTTAACAATAAACTAGCATTTTTCTGGGAAGTTAATGTTTATTGTGTTTCATGAGAAACTGGAACAGTCAGCATCCCTTCGTTTTGTTTTAAGTTTTCATTTCATTTTGTGTTTTCTTCTGTTGTTAACCACTAATGAAAAACTCTTCAGAATGTGCATTCATTTCAATGGTTAGAACTTACAATTATTAAATTTAAGCTCTATAATTGTAATGCACAGTACCTTATGTTGCTATGCATGACAAGACCACTATCATTGTCATAGAATTGAGGCTAGTGGTATACTGTATACATGCAGGCGCTAACAAGTTAAATGTAGTTGAACTTTATTAAGGAAATACCTTAGCTGCTATACCACCCTTATCGTGTGGTATGAAAATGATACTTTACCTAATCATTTGATTGATGTAGTATTGGGAGAGTTGTGTACTATTTTTTGTCTTACCATTGACTGCATTATCATAAACTGGATCAATAGCATGGAATGTATTTCTGATGGAAGGGTTTATAACACATTTTCTAAAATGACAAACTGTGTACATCAGATATGGAATGGTGGTTGCAAGAGAGGAGAAAAGACTACCACATGGCTGATGTCATGAAGCTGAGGAGGGTCATTTTCAAACAAAGATACGATCACAGTTTACAATAGGTAACAACATATCAGATATTCACTCTGCACAGATGCTTCTAGGCTCAAGCTACAATGGAGCATCATTATATTTCAAGCACTTCAGAAATTGTTACACCGTGGGTTCTTAAAATCTAAACATGCTGCAATGATATTCCCAAAGTGTTGTAGAACTAATTGAGACAATCCATATTGCAGTGATCTTGGTAACTGGAGGAACAGTTTGCAAAATGCAAGTGGTAAAAATGGATAATGTTTTTTCTTCTATTAGTATAAAAGAAACCAATTTGAGCTCATGCTTTCATATCAAAAGTTGAACAGTCTCAAATTGTAATATTTTTATTGTACGAAGAACGAAAAATGAAGTCCTACATACTTCTTCAAGTTTTACTTCTTATGCTCACTTGGTTGGACTTTATTAATCTTTCTCCCATTCATTCAACACAAAGCTTAGACTACATTGATACAAGCTGCCACAGTCAGAGAGATAGATGCAGGTCTCTGTCTACTACTAACTGCACATCTCTAAGTGAAGCCCTTGTGGAAGCTTACGATGTAAACTATGGGTCTACTCTCTCTCAAGTGGCTCCATATCCCTTCTTCAGTGTGTTTGACTTGTTCTTTTCTGGCCTCATTACTGATTTAAGAGCTCCACAAACTAACTCCTTGTACAATGAGTTGAATTCAAGCTCTGTGTTGACAACCTCTCAAAAACGATGCGAATATTTACTACAGAATATTCGCTTGAGCCAGAAAGATAAGGAGGAGTGCAAGTGGTCATACTCTTGCAAATATAATCCTCACTACTTCCCCAGCTTCACAGTGGAGGCTCATCGGGACGAGACATCCCAAGAGAGAAACTGTCAAGGCATTACTCTACCAAATATCAAGTTTGTTAAAACAAGATGTGAGGCAGACGCAGGAGAGGAGCACTGGTGTCAGTGTGATGCAGGCCATATTACCACCAGTTACAGACACAGTATATAAACTAGTGGGTCTAATAATTCATCCAATGCCTACAAAAATGATTATAGTGTTATTTTACTGTTTTTATTACCAGCCAGTTCTGTTTAGTTATTATTTTATCTAATAGAGAATATCATTGCACACAACTTATTGTAGCTAGTCAGCTTAGAATTACTTAACCAAACTTCAAGTAAGGGTATCCTCACATAGCCAGACCCTTTACCAATCTCAATGTGGTACAATAGTCTGGTAGACTGATGTTGAGAAGTTTGTTCTTGCTTAGTCAGCAAGTGGTTAACTGTAGTTCAATTAGTGTAGGTGTATATCATTAACATTTTTAAGGCGTGTGAACTGTTCAGATCAGTAGGCAGAGCTTGTTCTGTGTTGCCAAGGAGAAATGTTGCTTATGCAAAACTACGCTGGGAGATCCTGTTTGTCTTGATTTTAATGACACGGATGTTGATTCTTGGCTTGAATTACTCATCTTTTAATTAAGGTTGTAAAAAACCTAAGGTACCATTATATATATATATATATACAATGGCCCATAGGCAAAGCAACAACTGTATCTTGCTGCTAAGCAACACTTCTTATAGCTTCCAACTGCAGACCTCTTAAAGAGGCTATAGTCTGGAATTAATGTTAGCATAGTTTAAATTTTTGTTCTGTACACTACTTCGGACTTTATCTTAGGAATGGGAAATGGAAATGACTTCAAATTTGGACCAGAGCCCAACCAGAGTCTAGTCAGCAAAATGTTCGTTACAATTTTTTGAAAAAATTTTTTTCACAAAAATATAGATCTAATAAAGTGTGCACATACCATAAGTAAAAAGCAATATTTAATAGAGAAAAAATAGAACGAAATTATTGTAGGCAACGGGTCCGAGAAGTAGTTTAAATACAACAGAAGACAGTTTAAATACAACAGAAAAAGAACAATTCTTCCTTAGCAACCAGACTCAATTAACCGCGTGGGAGGTGCGTGGGAAGTGTGCGAGCACCCTTAAGATCCAGTTTGCCTCCCTAAGATTTGGATGATCGAATATTTGAGAACCAAATAAACTAGAACACCCATAGGTGTGAACCGTCAGCACATCCACTCTACTCTAAAAAAATAAACTAAACTCTAAAAAAACGGCTAAGTTTATTGAAAACTACGTGTAAAAAATAGTAAGCTACCATGCAAGGCTCAAAAGAGAATATTTTTTTCTGGAGAATAGTCCAAAAGGAAATTTCTGAAATTTTAAGGGACTTTGTAGATTGGTGCAGTTTGATACTATCATTGATACCTGAATGGCTGCCAGTTTGGAGACGTGTTGTTGACAGACAGACAGAATGAATGAGTGAACAGACTACTGTAACCCTCACGCACATGCGACTCTGGGGGTTAATAATAGTAGATGTTTTTTATCGGATTTAGACAAATAAAAGTTAAGTCTGGGTGTCAGGGACCACCCCCCAGGTGAGCTGAAGATAGCAGTGCAGACAGGAGGACATCGGTGAGGATAAACAACAGTAGCCAACAGCAACCATTCATGTTTAATGAACCGTTACATTGTTTATTTACACATTTGGTTTTAATTAGTTATTGACTGCAAATCTTGACTATAACTTATCGTGATTAATGTCAATAGCTCAGTCTAGCAGAGGTTAAAATAGCTTTATTTCGATTGTTCAATCTCTTATCTTCAATTAAAATTTAACTCTACACTTGTTGACCAGGGCTAACTAGGCTCGGATAAGTGCGATAGTAGCTAAGGTTGGGGTAGAAATCGTCACAGTGGAGTACACAGAAAGTTGTGGTAAGTATACATTAACTCTAGTCGCTACCCAGAGGTAAGGTAGAGCTGTGCATCCTCTTGCCTATCTAAGTATCTTTGGAAGGAACTGGGCTGGCTACCCGCATATCAGTTCAGAGGTAGGTGTGTTCACCCAAACCCCTTTCAGCCAGGGAAATCCCCAGCTTTGGGGGGAAGGCCCCTTTGCGCAGATCGTGCCACGCATTGGGGCCTTGTGGCCAGCCCAGTTTCACATCACATGATAGGTGATGGATTTAAACACCCTAGTTAAAAGGAGGATGTTAGGGGAGGAAGGTGGGAGCCAAAATTTGGTAGCCTTCTTGTCTAGCACCCGCTATAGGCTATTGTAACTGTGCTGCATGTGCCTTCCCGCCTGTATGCATGCGCTTCCTGTGTGTGCCACACCTCCCCGGTGTGGGCGCCGTGGCCCAGCTCCTGCCGTTAACCTCATTTAACTACTTTAAATAGCATTTACCATAAAACCTCAAAGCAGAGAACTGGAAGTTGAACTGGGCTGTATTCAGCAAAGCAATGGAACCAGAAATCGAGAAAACATATTTGAATTGTCACTTCCAGTATAATTGACATTCCGTTTACTTACCCGCGTAACGAATATAACCAAATCTTGCAGCCGCATGATGTTGACAGAGTGAATGAATGAACGAATGACAAGATGACTACTGCAACCCCTCAAGAGCACACTGAAGGTTAGCTAACACAGGAAGTCCCTTTTATTATTCAGTGCCTTTCATTAGTATGAATGAGAGTAATGTGGATTCTGCCTGGATGAGGTAATTTAGCTGCTTGCTCTGAGGTAATAGTGCCCAATTCAGCATAATATCTTTGAATGGAAGTGTTAATAGATGTTATGTTAACCACTCATTCATACTTTTAACCACACCACTTGTCAGGTTTCAATGGACTACTCACTGAATTCATACTAATGAAACACAAAAACTCTTGCTACAAGGATGTGCTCCTTGACCATGTTGCACAACACATGCACACACATACACCATTCAGAGAGCCCTATCACTGAAGTTTAGCGTGTAGCCTCTAACACAAGTATTGTGTGCTTGCCTTCTGAATATTCATGTCCTTAGCAACCTCCATTGATGATTCTCATGTCATCTCTGCATCACATAGAGATATTAGGTAGTCAATTATATATCTTACAATCAGTGACAAGATTTCACTTCTATACCAAGTTGTGGCGAAACACATTGAATTTTCAGTAAACTTGTAATTCGCACTTTATATCTTAAAATCTCAATTTCTTAAAGTGAGGCTGCTAACTCCACCCAAAAAAATATATTCCTTCACACACTTGGGGAGGTTGAGTACTACACAAACACAACTAGCTACTGTTTGAAACCAAACACAACAAGAACTGCTCCCACAGTAAAAAGTGAGATAATTAAAACTTAAAATAAAATCTTATGCATATAGATAATATTGTACCATAGTAAGTTCAAACCGCCCAATCAAATTGCTCAAAATGCGGTGAATATATTTCATGTATACCTCATAGGCAGCATATATTTTTTGCCCCGAGCTTCTTTAAACGGTCCAATCAAATTTACGATTGATTGCATTTCCTATGGCCTAAAGCCATGGTACCAGTCGGCTGCACCACTCGGTACGGTCTGTACGGAACTTACACTATCTGCGGGCCTTCAGCTCTCGGTTGTGTAAATCCCATAATTACCTTTACCTCATGATGTAACCTATACTTATTTCCAATGCAAAAATTGCACACAATATAAGAAAAATAAGGAAGTTCTGAGGATGATTCACATCTTGTGACTGTGTGGGACCTTCATCTACACTTATGTAAAGCTAGATCACTTCTATTCACAACCTCTATGTCTACCATTGAGCTAACATTTTACAATCAGGGAAATATTTTGAGCAAATCAATAAAATTCTAATTTGAAGGGGGCATAATGGAAATTGAGGGAGTCATCTGTATGAGTAATAGCACGGGAAACCGTTCTGTTCGGGATTAATTGTACGAGTAACGCGATTGAAATAGCATGAGGTGAAGCCAAGTGCTATTTCAATTGCTTTATGAGTGCTATTGATCCCCAGTTGCACAGGTTATCCGTGCTATCACTCATTAATAGTAGGTCAGGTCAGTTTTTGTTTTGTTTTTAAATCATTTGCACTTGTAGCTACACTATATCACTCACTCACTATCTCGGTATTTGAGGAATAGCTTCCTCTGGAACTTCGCTTTCAACCTACGGCCCCTTCTAATCTGTTGAAAAACATTCTGTCTAATACGGGTAGAGCTTCTGTGGTAAAGAATGACATTGTCTCCAACTAGAAACAACTTGAACTGTACGTTTCCAAGATTAATGCTGCATGCGTGCGCACTCACCCGTACTATTTACTATTTCACTTGGCTACCATGGTGTTTCACTTAGTTTCCACTTAGTTTATGTGCTATTTCACTCAGTTACATGCTATTCCACTTTTCCAGACAAAATGAAAGGAACTGCAGGAATAACAAAAGATCTGGCCTAAATAAGGTAAATAAATGATCCACAATATACTAGCTCAAGCTATTTTTCAACTATTAAAGGGGGGTAGCTGGGGACATATTTCGCGATAAGTGGAAAATGGCCGCTGACAGTTTTTGTCACCGACTCCCCTTTAGTAGTATTACAGCAACTTAGCGAACACTAAAGCTTGGAAACAAAGTCATGAGCATCTTAACAGAAGACAAAATAAAAAATTAAAAAAACAAGGAAAAACAACAACAAATAGCGGGCTCTAAATAGAGATGAAAAAGTACTGTTTGCCATTGACGCAGCTGAATTCAACTGCAAAATATATACAGCGTGCTGTCAGAGTTCTCCAAGATACTATCCTGAGGGTTCATCTTCAATCAAAAAATACTTTGGTACATGCACAAGGCATTGATAAATGGACTTGAGTATTACTCGCAAAAATGATTACATATAGCTGTTTTTTAGTTAGGGCAATTGTTGTAAACATGGTGTGGATCGATTTGAAAGGTAGTGAGCTACGAATAATGGAGGGTTCTCTTTGCGCAGCTACCTTATTTTAATTGAATAGGAGCTAGAGGTCAAAGGGCATGCCGGGGATTCTTCCATTTATACCCGGACCTCCAAAAGGAGTTCAGAATGTGGTATACGAGGCAACAGATTTCGCGTACGGAGAATAGCATTGAATTATAAAAGTGACCTCTACGTTTAACAGGTCACTTGAATCCATAATAATAAAATTAGCAGGTAAAGGACAATCACCAGGACTATGACAATTAGCAGGTGAATGACATTGCCAGTTAAATCTTGCAGCTTAAACTAAACTGGTCATTAGATAAAATACTCTATAGAATTTGGATATACTGATGACTCATGTAGAGATCTGGCCAACAAATACACATCCATAAAGCCAGTAAGTAGCTTCTTACCCAGTAGGAGGAGCTCATGACAACAGAATGAGACGTGAAATTCTTTGCTTATTATCCATACTGAATTAGACTCCTACATCACAAATAGTAAATATTCAATAACTATTGGTGAGCTTAGCAAAAACAAAAACAAAACAAAAAAACAAACAAAAAAAACCCTAGCTATATATAACTGAAGCACCTACTCATGAACCCTCAGCACTACTATGCACTAGCTAGCTTCTACAAAATCATTTCTCAGGCAACAAGAATAATAATTTACTTGGCTATTCCTAGTCTGCTCCAGCAATGAAACTGGTAGATGTAAATGTTATCTTCATAAGGAGTAGCTAAACATGCAGGAACACAAAGCCAACCAGAACCTCAGGTACGCCTAATGGTTATCATCACATATGCTTGAGGTTTGTGAGCAGACAAGAAATTAGTAAATTAACACTGGTGGACATTACAGATGAATGAAAGTGATAAAAGCATAAACTACTACCTCAAATCTCTCTGCAAAAGGCTTAGGAAGTCCAACACACGATTTTCAATAGAACACTCACAACACCACTGAACTGATACATGTGTAACTGTGATATCAAACTTGTCACCTCCTAAACTATTCTTCATACTAACACATACACATCCCCACATCTTTTATATCACCCCTTACCCGTTCCCTTAATTGTATTCATTCTTGGAGTGTGCGTTATTAAGAATAAAGTTTGCTCTTTGGGAAAGACACGCTTACAGTGGAGGTCCCGCCGAGACCCTCTCTAATCGACCGTGTCCAGTGTTCTGGGTGTGTTTAATAGCGAGCTAAAAGGAGAGGAGTGCGGCCTTTTAGGCTAGCTAGTATTTTAGTAAGTGGTGGCAAGACTGTCTAACACCACGCGTGTAGTTAGCGGTTAGTCGACAGGCTTCAAGTTGGAGAGACTTAAACGTCATTCGTCGAGTGATGGACGTAGTGAACAGTGAGCGAATACCGCCGACTCGAGTTCGGTCGGGATCCAGTGAGGCGTCTGGATCGGGTATAGAAGAGGAAGTGCCAGAAGGGCGTGCACTTCCATTGACCTCGTCGAGGGTCACTTTATTGTATTTACGTCGTATTGCTCAGGCACTTTCGCTGCCTGGAAGGGGGACGAAGACGGAGTTGTTGACTGCTATTGAAGGAAGAATTGGACAGGAGCATGAAGTTCGAAATGTACAGGTCATCATACAAGAGAGGGAATCAGGAGAATTGTTATTTTTGGTCGATAATCGAGATGTGTTTTTGGAAGTAACAGAGGTGTCAAGAGAGCAAGCTAGAGATTCAATAAGTGAGCAAAGTGAGTCCATTGAGAGTCTGAAACAAAAAAAATGAAGAGCTTTTGAAAGCTGTGCAAGAAGCCCAGGAGAGGCAAGAGGAGCAAGAAGCAACTATAACACTGCTTCAAGGAGATGTGGATCGTTTGACTGCTGAGGCGGAAGTAGTTACGGAAGTGGAGAGTCTACGTAACCAGCTCAAGAAGGAAAAAGACAAAGCAAAGAAGTTGTGGTCCTTGAGTTGCAAGCGAGCTAATGAACAAGAGGAAGTGATTGTTGCCCAGGAGTTGGAGATTGAGGATTTGAAGTCGAGATTGGGTGAAGTTACCAGTCGAGCAGGAGTGAGCAGTCCAGTTGATAGTAGTCAAGATGATTGTGATAGTAGTCATCATTCAAGTAGTGAGTCTCAGAGTAGCCATAGCATATGTAGGGCAAGAAAAGGGCGAGCGCCGCCAATTGATTCCTACACTGGAGAGGATCCAGAGGTCAGATTTGATGATTGGCTTCCATCTCTAATTAGAGCGGCCAAATGGAATGACTGGACAGAGACAGAGCAGCTGATTCAGCTTGCAGGGCACCTTCGTGGTCGTGCTCTACAGGAGTGGAATCTCATGGAGGGAGGTGACCGAACCTCTTGGGATAAGTGTCTGACAGTCCTACAAGAGAGACTAGACCAAGGTACCAAAGTTCTCGCAACACAGGATTTCAGGCATACAGTACAAGAAGAAATGGAGGGAGTTGCTGATTTTATCCGTCGTCTTGAGAGAGTGTTTCACATTGCGTATGGTCGTGATGGTATGTCCAAGGAAACCCGACAATCTTTTCTCTATGGCCAGTTACAAGAGGGGTTGAGACATGATCTGATGCAGAGTGCTGCAGTTTCTGGAGCTCTGACGTATACTGAATTAGTAATGGCAGCCAAAAATGAGGAGCAGCGACAAGCAGAGCTGAAAAAAAGAAGCAACTACAGGTCTGGGCCTAAGGAAGTAGGTGGGAGCAAGTCACCTAGAGCTTTCAATACTGAGGGAAGCAGACCCAAGGTAGATGTCACCAAAGTACCAGATGCTGGAGATAGATGGAAATGCTACAACTGTGGCAAGCCAGGGCACATTGCTAAATATTGTCGCAACAAGAAGTCAGAAAGCAGAGGTGGAACAAGAAGAAGCTCTAGTGGTAATCCTAATGCACGGCAAGTCCAAGCACCAACCAAACCAGACCAAGGGAAAGAAACCTTCCAGAGTCATAATGTACCTCAGTCAGAGAATACAGATCCACCGGAAGAACTTCTATCCTGCCTTTTCTCATCTGATGAAGAGGGTAGTGTGAACCTAGTGCGTGTCAAGGACGAAGGAAGTCACTCTCGGTTGGCTAAGGTACTTATTCAGGGCTTCCCTGCTGAAGGCATCATTGATAGTGGCGCTGACATCACTATCATGAATGGCGATATGCTCAAGAAGATTTCCACTGCAGTGCGTCTGAAGAAGAAGGATCTAAGGCCAGCTGACAAGTCACCTCGTGCCTACAATCGACAACCTTTTACTCTTGATGGTCGGATGGATTTAGAAATTGCTTTTGGTGAGCGAGCAATGACTACACCTGTATACATCAAAATGAAGGCACATGATCCACTTTTGCTATCAGAAGGTGTTTGTCGTCAGTTGGGAATCATTACTTACCATCCAGAGGTGGTGTGCCAAAATGATGATGAACCCTCAAAAGAAGTAGCAGTACCTATGGTCAAGGTTCAACTGTTACAGAGTACTAAGATTTTGCCATGGCAGAGTGTGCAAGTGACGGCAAGGATTGAGGAAGTGGCACAAGGGACCTGGCTCTTAAAACCTGATGATGAATTGATGTCTACTGGCATTTTTGCTGATGAAGCAGTATTGCAGATTGAAAAAGAGACTGTTCAAGTAGTACTTAGTAACCCTACTGGCATTACTCAACTTGTTGAAGAAGGCACATTAGTTGGAACTGCTGAGTGTGTGGCTATAATTCCAATGGACTCTGAAGCAGAGAGTGCCAGTGTTAAGAATGTGTCTATACCTAATAACTCCCTGAATCGTAAAAGCATGGTTCGGGAGCTGTTTAACAACACTGAAAATTTAACAGTTGTCCAGAAGAAGAAGTTTGTTGAGTTTTTGGCAGAAAAGCATGATGTGTTTGCACTAGAGGAGGGTGAAAAGGGTGAAACAGATTTGGTTCAGATGGAGGTGATCACTGGTGAGGCCCCACCTAAGAAACAACGTCCATATCGATTACCTTTTGCGGCACGGGAAGAAGTGGCCAGACAGATCAAGAGAATGGAAGAGGCAGGCATAATCCAGCCTTCAAAAAGTCCATGGGCCAGTCCTATTGTGTTAGTGCGGAAGAAAGATGGTAGCCATAGATTTTGTGTTGACTATCGGGCCCTTAATGCAGTGACCACTCCTGACACATTTCCCTTACCTCGAATTGATGATCTCTTAGACCAACTGGGAAACGCCAAGTACTTCTCCACACTTGACTTAGCTGCAGGATATTGGCAGATACAAATGCACCCGGATTCGCAGCAGAAGACGGCTTTTACTACTCATATGGGTCTTCATGAATTTCGAGTCATGCCATTTGGACTCCGAAATGCGCCGGCAGTGTTCCAGCGCTCGATGCAACAAGTTTTGGCTGGATTGAGTCCTGAAGATGGTCCGGATTTTACATCAGCTTACATTGATGATATTCTTGTCTTCTCAGCCACGTTGGAAGACCACATACAACATTTGGAGCAGGTGATCAATCGACTGCTAGAAGTTGGTTTGAAGCTACGACCAAACAAGTGCAAATTCATTCGCCAGGAAGTTAACTATCTTGGATTTGTCCTGACACCCTTTGGTCTTAAGACCAGTGAAGAGCATGTACGTGCTGTCCGAGAATATGTGGCACCTACAGATGTTCGAGGTGTGAGGCAATTTCTTGGTCTTGCCTCATATTACCGCCGATTCATTCCCTCATTTGCCAAGATAGCACACCCATTGCATGCTCTGACAAGGAAGGGAGCTGTATTTGACTGGAATGAGGATTGTCAAGATGCATTCGAGAAACTGAAACAGGTCCTCTCAGATTCACCTGTACTTGCATTCCCCAGTTTTAATTTAGAGTTTGTGCTAGAAACAGATGCGAGCGGAGTGGGACTGGGAGCAGTGTTGTCCCAGAAGCAACAGGATGGGAAACTTCATCCAGTGGCATTTGCAAGTCGCGCTTTGTCACCATGTGAGAAGAACTACGGTATCACTGACCTTGAGTCACTTGCAGTAGTATGGGCGCTCTCGCATTTTCGCAGTTATCTGTATGGACAGGAAGTAGTGGTTTACACTGATCATTCAGCTGTGTGTTCAATTCTTAGTAGTCCTCACAACAGTGGTAAGCATGCACGATGGTGGATGCGAGTGCATTGTGGTGGAGTGAAGTCATTGCAAATTCGTCATCGTTCTGGTCGAGAGAACACAAACGCAGATGCTCTATCCCGAAGCCCTACAGGAAGGCCTGTATTAGAAGGAAGTGATGACGACGTTATTATGCAGGTTCAGTCAGAAGATGTATCTGACTTACTGAAGTTGGCACCAGAGGATCAGCCCATCATTCAATCAGATGTGTTGGCCACAGAGCAACGTAAGGAGGCCAAACTGCAGGCTATTATACAGTTCTTGGTAACAGGTACTTTTCCAGAGGATGAGAAGTTATGCCGAGCTGTGGTGCGGCAGAGTTGTCTGTTTACACTCTCAAATAATGTACTCTATTATTTGGATCCTAAGAAGGGCTACAAGAGAGCAGTTGTTCCAAAGACACTTCGTGAGGTGGTCATGAAGAGTGTGCATGGTGGTCCATTTGCAGGGCACTTCTCTGGGGATCGTCTTTTCAAAACCTTGATGAGATCCTGGTACTGGGAAGGCATGTACACTGATTGTGAGAAGCATCGCAAGGGTTGCCCTCAGTGTTGCATAGTTGTTGGAGGTGGGAAACATGGAAATCTTCCTTTACAACCTATCCCCGTATCTAGGCCGTTTCAGATACTGGGCATTGATATTATGGATTTACCAAAGACTGATAGAGGAGCCAAGCATGTGGTGGTTATACAAGATTTCCTGACTAAGTGGCCTTGGGTCTTCCCATTGCCAGACCAGAAGACTAAGCGTCTGGTTGATATATTAGTGGAGTCTATTATTCCCATGTGTGGTGTGCCAGAGGCACTGTTGTCAGACAGGGGTACCAATTTGTTGTCATTTTTGAGGAAGGATGTTTGTGATTGTCTCGGAATAGAAAGACTCAACACGACTGCATATCATCCCCAGTGTGATGGGCTTACTGAGAGATTTAATCGTACCTTGAAGACTATGCTGAGGAAACATGCTGCTTCCTATGGCACTCAGTGGGACAAGTACTCACATGGAGTTGTGTGGGCTTACCGGAATGTCCCTCATGAGTCAACGTCGGAAAAACCCTCCTATTTGTTGTTTGGAAGAGATTGTCGATATCCTATTGAAGCTGCTTTCTTACCTGTCACTGAGCCAGAACTGACAGATGTGTCTGACTACCGCAGTGAGCTTGTGACAACTTTGAGTCAAGCAAGAGACTTAGCAGTTCAATCAATACAGGAAGCTCAACGCAAGTACAAACGTCAATATGACAAAGTCAACAAATGTATGAGAGGAGAGCACAAGATTGGTTCTTGGGTACTCATTCGATTTCCTCAAGAGGAATCTGGTGGTCTGCGCAAGTTGTTGCGACCATGGCATGGACCATACAGAGTTATTGAAGTCACCCCTACTGGGATTACTGCTGAGAGAGTATATACGTCGAACTGAAATCCAATTCGTGTTCATCTTCGACGTGTTAGTAGATGCCCTCCAAACTTCCCTGCTGGATATTTTTGGTATGGTGATCGGAGAAATGGGCCAGGTCGACCACCCAACTGGATTACCAATTTTGTGGAAGTGTCAGCATCAGGTGCAGAAACGAGCAATGGAGAGACTGATGACCCAGAATCAACTCAGAGTAGTACTACACGGGAAGTGGCTAAAGATGTTGATATTTCACGAGATTCTACAGGAACAAATGCTACGTCTCATTCCAAGGCTACTCGTACAAGAACAAGGATTATCACACACCCTGATCGCTACAAGTGAAGCTCGGGACGAGCTTCTTCAGGAGCCGGAGTGTGTAACTGTGATATCAAACTTGTCACCTCCTAAACTATTCTTCATACTAACACATACACATCCCCACATCTTTTATATCACCCCTTACCCGTTCCCTTAATTGTATTCATTCTTGGAGTGTGCGTTATTAAGAATAAAGTTTGCTCTTTGGGAAAGACACGCTTACACATGTGCCATTACCATGTGACAAAAGTCAATATCCTGAACAGTCTACTACCATGCAACTGATACATATGATGCCATATGTAACCAAGTCAAGCCTTCACCTGTACCATATCTATAATGACTTGTAATAAAACCAGCAACCTGTTGTTGTTGTTGTTGTTTTCTTCATTTTAAGGCCATATAAACAGAATGTGTCTCCTGTTATTCCTCTCACCCTACATAATAGCAACTCAAAGGTCACACAGATGTCACGTAATCAGTTATGCACTGGTCATGATCATAAAATCTTCCAATCACCTCAAACATAACTACACGAAACTAAAACAAAGGGACCACATACCTTCCCAATTGAGGCTTACGTCTTACTTATAGGGCTCACAAGTAGTCCCTAGCATTGAGTGTGTGCACACACATACCCTATGCTACCTCCTCAGAAATAATGATAAAACTCTATTTCCCAAAATCTGGTCCATCTGCCCAATAGCACATGGTAGTACAGCTGGGAGATATACCGATACAGTATTATCATTGCACTTTGACAAAAGCCCTATATCGTAGAGACAATATTTCAATTGTAGTCACACGGTATTACCGGTTTCTCACCAAACGTTAGCACAGGTCACAAAATTAATGTGGGAGCATCATGGCAAGACAATTATGAGGTACAGCTGCCTTTATTGCCTGTAAACTTGGCTATAAAGTCAAACTGAGCTGTATACTGGAATGTAATTAATACCGACTATTTTGTACAACACCGTACCATATATATCGAGTGCATGTAACCACCGAATTACTGACTGCTCGCTTTCTGCGTGCAATTAATTTACGCGCGCCGTTTAAATTCCAGATTTGGGCAGGTGTTTTTGTTCCAAATGATGCACAACAATAACTGAGTTTGCAAAAACGTAGAAAAAGAAAGCCACAGCAGTGCTGAAGAAATTGTGGACATTGGTACTGTTGTTTGCCAGTTCTATCGCTGCTAAGCATGGTAACATTTCCAATCTGCTCATTCATCTGTCTTCATAACAAAAGAAGCTAAACTGGCCAGAAACACTCACCAGTATACATTTATAATGCAATACTTCACTTCTTTCAACTCCGTTAACTTCCCCTATAAAGCAAACTACATCAATGTCAGCAAAAATTATTTGCTCACGTGATTATGATGTGACGCTAGGGGGAGTTGTCACAAAAGCTGGTACCTACGCAGAGCTGAAGCTTCACATTTTCTCAAGAATCAGCCCGAAATTTAAAAAAAGCATAATAAAAGGTCTTAAATTTAAATCGTCATTGTGAGTAAGTTCATACCTGAATCAACAGTTAATTGTCAGTAATCTCCAAAATCAGAGCGTGACAGACCGACAGACAGACAGACAGACAGGATGACTACAATAACTCTCTCACGCATGAGTGAGGGTTAATCACCATCATTTGCAGACCAACACAACCCACATACCATATTATATACATTACACACACAGCTCTATGTCCTTAGACCATAATTCATTGTAATTAAATACATTATGATAGCAGACTGAATTTTAAACCTTTGTGGGTCATGATCATTGATCATACTTGTACTTAAAAAATAGCCTCAAATAAATCACATACATACCTAGGTATACCTCCTGACACACCTCACTTCCATGAATTGAATTGTGTAGTGGAGAAAGTGTAGTTACAGTGTCAACTTCACAAAATAAATTACAGCTGCTCAAGGTTTCCAGGTACAAGCCACCACATCTAACCACATACAACCACATACATCATATACAGCTCAGACTGAACTAATGCATGCACACACTGCAACTATTGAAGGTGTAAAAACATTGGTGTACCAAACAAATAATAATAAAACATAACTTGACAACAGACCTCCTCCTCATTTATGGAATGAAGTCTTAGTTTATTTTTAGGCCAAACAAACTAAATACCTTGTTTCTCATCTGCACCTTCCTGGGTGATACAGCCACTTCAAAATTTATTATGCAGGTCACGCCCACTGCTTTAACCACACCCCTACTACTTCATACTATACTTGTTATATACCATTTCAATATTTTTCCTATAGGTCAACTACATATCCCAATTTATAGTTGATGAGAAACAAGAAATGTGGTTTCAATTCACACTATAATTTAGTACACCACCAGGCCAGCTATACATTGCACAAATGAAGACATGCTAAAGGTGCATTTAAGAGGCTTTGGATTCATCTAAAGGAAGGTGAGTGGCTACAACTTGTGAAGAATAAAAGTGATCTATATCAAAAATTGTAAACACTATTCCAAAAGTTAAATTTGCACGCCTATGTATAATCAATGCATGTGCACCAGTTCAAACTACTGCAGTTTTTACAGTTTCACCTGATGTCAATCAAACTAAATAGCTACAACATTTTTAATATTGAAAATTTTACCAGAATTTGCCACATTATAAAAGTAATGAAGTGAATATTTCAAGTTATGTAATACGCAATCACAAAATAAAAAAAAATCGGAAGTCTACACTACAATACAGGCTTCCATACTTACAGCAGCTTGCAAGTGGTTTTTTCCTTCATTTTTCTTCTTTTCTTAATATTTATAGCAGATACATGGTAGAATAAGACCATTTTGGTATTTGGCAAGACTAATAATAACAAATAAAAATAGTTTTTCTTATTACTAATGCTTAACTGGCTAGTCAATAATTCAGTCGCGATAGTGAGTAAATCATCAGATACTTTGTGATCTAAATATTTTCAAAGCTTCTACTACAGTTAGCTAATTCTATCTGATCTTTTAAACCTGGCTCTGTTAGAAATAATGCAAAACACACTATTAAAGTTTATTTTAGCACCCTTAAGCTCTACTACACTTCAATATCTCTTGAGTGGGATAGACTAGACAGGTTTCGCTTAGTGCCAATCTAAATTACTATTTTTAAGAAACCTTTCATGTTGTGTGTGTGGTCCTATAAAATGAGACCATACACACGATACACATAAAAATATTAAACATAAGTGCAACTAGAAAACTAAACACTACTAATCTTAGCTATATCACCTATCCAAATAATAAAGAAAGCTCAGGGTACCAAATTTTACTATTATTAGCAAGAGCCAAAGTAACACTAATGCTCGTACAGTCAGTAGTCTCACAAGAGCTAGCACGTACGCAGTTTGGGGGGGGGGGGGGGGGGAGACTGTTGCCACCTCTCAAGATAAAGCCTCTTTAAAGTGTTCCGATAAACCTGTCAACATTCAGTTGATTATCTCTTATAAATATTCATGCAAATGTCTCCTCTTGGGACTCATGGGCTGAGCTGCAAAGGCAGACATTCTAAATAAACTGTTAAATGAGATCATCCACCCCACTGTCAGCAGCTAAAGTTCCCTCCAGATTGAAACCTCCTGGCTTTTCCAGATCTGATGGTAAATGACCAGATTGCATGACTTTGGTGCCATGGAGTGCTGGAAAACCCTTTGTATAGGATGATGCCACCTGTCCAGACACTCTTACAGGAGTCATGTCACCAGATAAGCATGTTGTGTGGCTGCTTTTGCATAAGACAAGAAAGTCGGGGGGAAAAACACTAGGCAGATGTGTCTCTGGCAACTAGTACTATATGGTACTAGCTACCTCCTCTAGAAACTCTCAGTGGCAGTTCAGCTGGGAATGCCACAGCCGTTTTGGGTTGTGCCTATCCACCCTTGGATTTTTAATAATTTAAAATGGTTATTATTATTATTGGCGAGCGAGCGTAGCGAGCGAGACACTTACAGGGGTAACACAATCGAAAATCGGGGATGTCAGTTTATTTATCGGCGAGCGAGCGTAGCGAGCAAGACACTTACAGGGGTAACACAATCGAAAATCGGGGATGTTTGTTTATTTATTTATTTATTTATTTGTATATATGTATGGACGTACGTAAGGCATTTTTGTACTTTGACCCTCCCGTTTTTGTGTTAGTTCGGTTGTCGACCCCGTCCCAAATTGCACTAAACAGAATCCTCTGGTTTATCGATCAGTAACCGTATCACCCTAGAAATTGAATTGTTTACCGTTTTGAATTCTTTTGCAGGTGCAGTTCAAACTTGACAACTTAAGGGACTTCCATTTCTATTCGAGTTAGTGGCGGTGGTAAGTTAATGCGCTCTTTGTCATGGTTATAAGCCGTGCGCACAGTATTTACCTGAAAATACATTGTCCACTAGACTACTGCGAAGGTAAGTCTGTGTAGGTGCATGTCCAGCTGTGTCAAAGCCTTGTGTGTTACAACCACTACTTAGCTAAAGAATATCACAAAGAAAACTTTTAAATAACGTGTATTGTTTTGTTGTTGTTGTTTTTTCCTTCAATTCAAGCAGTTGCAGAGAGTTGTTACTATGGCAGTGAGATCCCTTTACCCTGTATGCTAAATTTAAAAACTTGATCTTATTTTCAGTAGCTTCAGTGTTATAAGTCAATAAAAATAGTATAGTCTTTAGGCTCGCTCGCCATTTGTGCTCAAGCACACCACTAGTTATTATTATTATTATTATTGTTATTATTATTGGCGAGCGAGCTTAGCGAGCGAGACACTTACAGGGGTAACACAATTGAAAATCGGGGATGTTTGTTGGCGAGCGAGCGAAGCGAGCGAGACAGTATTAGGGGTGGATAATGCAAAATCGGGTATATGTTATATATATGTATGTATGTATGGATGGTAAGTATGCTCTTTAAACGCGCGCGCGGGGATCTTTTTTCTCCTAAAAACACTGCTATTTAGGCTTGACTCCAGTTTATTCTGAAACTACAGCATTAAGCAAACCTTACTTTATACTTAAGCTCCAAAGTATGAGAAAATTCCTGCTAAAACGCTTGTTTTCAAGACACAAAAAGTTGATTCGACAGGTTACTATGGCATTGAAGACCCTTTTCCAGACTTAATTTCAAAACTTCGCCGTTTTATGGGGGGATACGGAGTGCCGGTTGTTGGTTGTCAAGAGCCGTTGGTAGTCAGAATGCCGTAGTATTAATGTTAAGGAAGCTACTACTTCCCGAGGGAAGCTGAGATAAGTACGCAATTCCATATTTGATAGCTAAATATGCAAAATTAACTCTGGCCTTTCTTTTTTGTAGCTAAGAGCTTGTCAACAGTGACTGGTAAATTCAAATAGTCAGATTGGCTCAAATTTGGTACTACAATAGTTACCATTGCTCAAGAAAATGAGGTAAGAAAGTAATTTTGTATTTGTGTGTTAAAATTGATTGTCTTTTGTTTTTGTAGGTGAGTTGTCAAGAATTCAAGGTAATTCAGATGGTCAAAATAACTTCAATTTGATACTACAGAAGTTATCAATACTCAAGAATGATGTAAGTAGTAATTCCATATTTGTTGGCTAAAATTACAAATAATAACACTGGTTTATTTTTTATCGTAGCTGAGAGCTTGTTCAAGAGTCACTGGTGATTGAGATTATCAGAATGGTTGATGTTTGATACTACCAAAGTTACCATTAATCAGGTAAGAGAGTGATTTTGTATTTGTTTGCTGAAATCTAATGTCATAACTGCTATTATAGTGTTTGCATGAAGTAAGCTAAAAATAGTAACATTTTATGTTACCTAACTATCAGGCTCGCTCGCCATTTGTGCTCCAGCACACCACTAGTCAGCGAGCGTAGCGAGCGAGACACTTACAGGGGTAACACAATCGAAAATCGGGGATGTTTGTTTATTTATATATATATGTTTGGACGTATGTATGTCATTTTGTACTTTGACCCTCCGTATTTTTGTGTTCGCTCGGCGTTCGACCCCGTCCCAAACTTCACTAAACAGAATCCTCTGGTTTAGCGACCATTACCCGTATCACCCTAGAAATTGAATTGTTTACCGCTTTGAATTGTTTTGCGGGTGCAGTTAAAACGCAAAAACTTATGGGAGCTCCATTTCTATTCGAGTTAGTGGCGGTGGTAAGTTAATACGCTATTTGTCACAGTTATAAGCCCTACTCAACAGCATTTAGTTTGAAAATTCATGGTCCACTAGACGAACCACGAAGGTAAGTCTTGCGTAGGTATGTTCAGTTGTGTGAAAGTATTGTGCGTTACAACTACTATTAAGAATATCACAAAGAAAAATATAAATAACGCGACTCTATTTTGTTGCTTCATTTTCAATTCAAACAGTTGCGGGGAGCGGTTACTATGGCATTGAAACCCCTTTACCACATATACTTAAATTAAAAACTCGACTTTATTTTAGTAGCTTGAGTGTTAGTTGTTAAAATCAATCATTTAACAATAGTGTGGTTTAAGGCTCGCTCGCCATTTGTGCTCAAGCACACCACTAGTTTATTTATTGGCGAGCGAGCGTAGCGAGCGAGACACTTACAGGGGTAACACAATCGAAAATCGGGGATGTTAGTTTATTCAGCGAGTGAGCGAAGCGAGCGAAGCTGACTATCAGTCGTGTTCAATTGAAATTTCAGATATATATATGTATGTAGGTATGTACAGTGCTTCCAATCTAAAGAGCAAATATTTGTGTTACAAAAAAAATGCCTGTTCTGATGGTCCAAGCTTTGGCACATTGTCTTTCCCCTTTATTTCAAGGTTCATGGCAAAAACTCACCTTGTAGAAGGCTATGAATCACACTTCTCCTATAGGATTCCATACATTTTTCGCCATTTTATTCTACGTCACCTTTTTCCAGTAATCGTCACGTAGCGTACTAATGGGTTCACGCTACAGTTAAAGGGAATATCCCTAAACCGCGGGGCAAGCTGTAGTGGTTTACTAATAATGCGGTCACGCTACTGTTAAAGGGAATTTCCCTAAACCGCGCGGCAAGTTGTAGTGGTTTACTCTAATTACAATTCAATTAGTGCCTTAGCTTAGTAGCTTCTATGGCTTCCCCAGATGATTCTGTGGCAGATGTTTATGTTGCTTCAAGTGCTACCAGAAGAAGAAGAAGGCTCCAGTTGTTGACTGATGTAACCAACACCTCAGAGAAGTGCAAAAGGGCATGCACATACCATGCAGAAGATAAGATCAAGGAGTGTGTGAAGGTGAAGGCTCCAAGAGGAATGCACGCAGTTAAGACTCCTTCAACCAGTTCTTCTCAGGCCCCACACTACAACCTCAGGGATAGACCTGAAGCTACTCAGTCTCCTGATTTGGTGACATTGCGTCAGTTGGTTAAAACTAGACCGCATGTTATCTCACAAGGAATGCACACATTACAGGCACGAACTGAGCGCAATACAACATTTGTAACTCAGAAGTCTGTTGCATTACAAGTTGTTGGTGCTTGCATTTCTACTGGCATGGGAATTCTGAAGTCTTGTGAAGTGGCTGGAATTGCTACTGGATTTAATGATCAAGTAGTCAGAGGTTGGGCCAAAGAGATCTATGCTGATTTTTTTGGTGTAGTTACTTCACTTGAAAATGTTACAGATGAGATCCTAGACATGCAGTTGGAATCTGAAAGAGGAAAACACCCAAAACTAGTGTCTCTAATGTCAGATGAAAATTTTCAAGCGGATGTTAGGAAGTTTGTTCAGGAGAATAGCAATGTGAAAGGCCGTCCAAACCTTACCCTGCAAGATGTTGTCACTTGGCTACATGAGACTCATCATGTTGAAGTCTGCAAGTCCACTGTTTCATTATGGCTGCATGAGATGGGATTTTCTTATCATCAACACACAAAGGGAGTATACTTTGATGGTCATGAAAGAGAGGATGTGGTCGCTGATAGGAAAGCTTATCTTGATACTCTACAGTCACTTGGCAGTCGTATGTGGACCTTCAATTCGCCTTCTCCTGACCCAGCCATTCATCCAGTAATACGCATTTACCATGATGAGACCACTTATTATGCTAATGCGTATCAGTCGTTCCACTGGACAGATGGGTCCAATCAAGTCTTGAAGCAGAAATCTCTTGGTCAAGCCATTATGGTATCTGATTTTGTTGAAGAGGTAGGTGGAATGCTTGAATGTGATGGTGAAAAGGCCACCTTGTTCCTTGAGCACCAGTCAGAGGGCTACTTCACGAATGATATGCTCATCTCTCAGGTACTACAATACAATAAAATAAAATAAATTATCAATAATAGTACATGTAATGTGTAATCATGTGTGTACAAAATTAAAATATAATTATTATGAATAATTGCTGTGATAAATTGCATATTTACAGACTCACAAAGCCATAACATTGTTTGAGAAGAAGTATCCACAATGCCAAGGCCTATTTATCTTTGATAATGCGCCATCTCATATGAAGAGGCCAGACGATGCTTTGAATGTGGACCGTATGAATGTGAAGGATGGGGGTAAGCAACCGTTCATGCGCGACACAGTTTGGGATGGCAAGTGTCAACGGATGGTTACAGCACAGGGCTTGCAGAAGGGAATGAAGACAGTGTTGGAGGAGAGAGGTGTGGACACTCGTGGTCATAATGCTGAGAAGATGAAGAGTGCACTTCGCCAGTTTCAGGCAAGTTACACAAATACCTATGATAACAATTATGCTTGAAAAAAAATACATTCATAAATATTACAATTTTACTATCATTATCATTAATTGTAGGACCAGGAACGAATCACTATATTGGAGGGGATTATTCATAGCCGGGGACACATCTGCCTTTACCTACCCAAGTTTCATTGCGAGCTTAATCCAATCGAACGTGTGTGGTGCCATGCAAAGAAGTATTCAAGGGCTCATTGCAATGGAACCATTACAAGACTCAGACAAGTTGTTCCCGAGTCACTTTCCAGTGTCACACGTGAAATGATTGGACGTTTCTTTGCAAAGTCTTGTGATTATGAAGCTGCCTACCGAGATGGACACACCTGTGCATCAGTTGACAACGTAGTGAAGGCATACAAGTCTCATCGAAGAGTAACCAATTGTACTTAGAAGCTGTGGCTCCTCCAATGGCTACCTGTTGCAGATTTTATTTTTCATTATTTCCCGGCTCTTTTCAGAGCCACCATATTTCAAAAGATTTCACTGAAAAATCCATAGTCGGGTAACCACTGATACTAACATATGGGAACTAGATATAGGGAAGTACTGATACACTTCTAGGCATTTCATAATTGGTTCAAACAGGTACAACCACACTTCTCCTTTGATCAATGTCAAAAATTGTCAGTGCATATATAAAAAATTATGTAAAAAAACTAGAATATTTAATTATTAAAGATAAATTTATTCACTTTACAGTAGATCCAGTCTAGTCAATATGACTATCTTTATTTTTGATATAAACTGTTGTTTAAAGAATTTTTTTTAAAGAATTTTTTTTTGTTCTGTAGCGAGAGCTACCTATAATAGCTATTTATTAAAATTTAAATGTATAAAGATTAGACTATTAACACAACCTTTATAAGGACTCACTTTTCGGCGCTAAATTGAAGCTTCCCTGGCAAGACGCGAAAGCATTGAAGCCAGGGCTATACTGCTGTCCCGGTCCTTCCATTTGAAAGGCATCAGCAAAGCAACTTTAGCTTTGCTCTATCTTCAGTAAAGACGTTCAGGCGATCTCTCCCTGCTGTCCTGGTCCTTCCATTTGAAAGGCATCAGCAAAGCAACTTTAGCTTTGCTCTATCTTCAGTAAAGACGTTCAGGCGATCTCTCCCTGCTGTCCCGGTCCTTCCATTTGAAAGGCATCAGCAAAGCAACTTTAGCTTTGCTCTATCTTCAGTAAAGACGTTCAGGCGATCTCTCCAAGAAGGTGATTTAACTCCTCAAGAAAGTTGACCGATTGGCTAAGCTGTGAGCAGCCGTATTGGAGCTCGTTCACGGCGGGCATGCTCACTACAGCGTGTCATAAAATGTCACAATAAACGTCACTTATATTTGACGTAATGATAGAAATGTCATAATACGTCATCGCTATTCAGCGCTTGCCGTTTTATTCCCCAGTTCCTGAAGAGATGCCATTCCTGTGAGCCCAGTTTTTGCCCTAATGCTTTGTTATTGCAGGTATGTAATTTTTAATTATTTATCTAGAGTCTATCAAACATAGAAAGATATGGAGCCAGAAATGTCCCTTTCTGGCTCTAAACACTTTTGCCCCTTCAAAAGTTGTTTTTTTTGGAGATTTCATAATTGTTTGTTAGTAAAGATAAAGTGTTTTGAAACCAAATTTGGTACACTAAAACTTCAATTACTTGACTTTATGCCTGCAAAATTTTAAGGATATAGACACTATAATGCTCTTTTTCTGTTCTAAACAAATGTGAAGAGTCGTTCAGAATCTGGTTACACTGGAGCAGGCATAACCACAACACATAACCACTTAACCACAAATCTAAATATTCTTGGACCAGAAAATACATCAATATAGTGAAAAAGACAAAATAACTACTGATTACTTGATATCCATTCAATCTGCAAAGGAAAAAAGTAACATATAACAATAATTCAAGTTATTTGTTCTTTAGACTGGAAGCACTGTAAATAGAAAAAATTGCGAATATATCATAAAGTAATATTGAAATGGATAAGAACTCTCTGTCTTGCAGTAGAGTATCGGCTCGGCTAGTAGTGCACCAAATTGCGGAGCTCCAACTTACCGCACCGCTCCAAAAAAGTGCCCCAAAGTTTTATAACCAGGCCAGATTCGCTCTAAAATTAGTGAGCGGCTCCTTCGGCAGGTACTTTGTCCTTGTGTTGTAGTGGAGAAGCCCCTGTAAGTATGCAAATAGTAGTAATCGTGCATAGCAACCATCAACAAAAAATTGCGTAGGCGGTGTGCGGGCACCCTTAACCTTTACTTTTTCTGCATGTGCCCTTACCATGATTCTGCTGGTTCCCCTTTACCATGTTTCTGCTGGTTTCCTTTTGCCATGTTTCTGCTGGCTTACCTTTACCATGTTTCTGATGACTTCCCTTTACCATGTTTCTTCTGGTTTCCCTTTACCATGTTTCTGCTGGTTTCCCTTTACCATGTTTCTGTTGGTATCCATTTACCATGTTTCTGCTGGCTTGCCTTTACCATGATTCTGCTGGTATCCTTTTACCATGTTTCTGCTGGTTTCCCTTTACCATGTTTCTGCTGGTTTCCCTTTACCACATTTGTGCTGCTTTCCTTTACCACGTTTCTGTTGGTTCCCTTTACCATGATTAACCCTCAGTGCGCATGTGCGAGAGGGTTATAGTAGTGTGTTTGTCTGTCAGTCAGCATTCAATTTCATGAATGGCTGAGAACTAACCTTTAATACAAGTATGACCTGACCCAGTAAATGAATCAAGTCCCTTCAATTGACCACTTCTTCAAATTTCTAGCTAATTTCAGAGTAAGTGCGGAGATTCGTCAGCTCCAAACAAGCTCAAACTAGATGCAACAACCCTTACCTTTCAGTACATTGGTTTATGTCACACAGCAGTCACATGATCACTTAAAGTTCACGTATTTTCTCTTAACCGTGTGTGTCCTCGGTAGTTAGAAGTTAATAATGCACTGATGGTTTGTATTGGTACGCTGGTTTTTTTTTTCTGCTGGTTTCCCTTTACCACTATTCTGCTGGTTTCCGTTTACCATTTTTCTGCTGGTTTCCCTTTACCACTTTTCTGCTGGTTTCCCTTTACCACTTTTCTGCTGGTTTCCCTTTACCACTATTCTGCTGGTTTGCCTTTACCACTTTTCTGCTGGTTTCTGTTTACCACTTTTCTGCTGGTTTCCCTTTACCACTATTCTGCTGGTTTCCCTTTACCACTATTCTGCTTGTTTCCCTTTACCACTTTTCTGCTGGTTTCCCTTTACCACTTTTCTACTGGTTTCCGTTTACCACTATTCTGCTGGTTTCCCTTTACCACTTTTCTGCTGGTTTCCCTTTACCACTATTCTGCTGGTTTCCCTTACCACTTTTCTGCTGGTTTCCCTTTACCACTATTCTGCTGGTTTCCCTTTACCACTTTTCTGCTGGTTTCCCTTTACCACTTTTCTGCTGGTTTCCCTTTACCACTTTTCTGCTGGTTTTCCTTTATCTATTAGTTTTGTGAATTCCCTGTATTGTGATACTTGTGCATAATTAAGAATAGGAGAATCCTAACTATGTATGTGTGGAATCCCCAGTGGAAACTTTTCTAAAAAACACCACAGTGTCGCTTTACCGTATTCCTGCTGCTTACCTAGCATACGGGCTGGGTAAAGCGAGAGTATGGACTGGGTAAAGCAAAGAGTATGGACTGGGTAAAGGGACAGTATGGATAGGGTAAAGGGAGAGTATGGATTGGGTAAAGGGAGAGTAAGGACTGGGTAAAGCGAGAGTGTGGACTGGGTAAAGGGAGAGTATGGACTGTGTAAAGGGAGAGTATGGATAGGGTAAAGAGAGAGTGTGGACTGGGTAAAGCGAGAATATGGACTAGGTAAAGCGAGATAGTGGACTGGGTAAAGAGAGAGTATGGACTGTGTATAGGGAGAGTATGGACTGTGTATAGGGAGAGTATGGACTGTGTATAGGGTGATTGTGGATTGGGTAAAGGGTGATTGTGGACTTGGCAAAGCGAGAGTATGGATTGGGTAAAGGGAGAGTATGGACTGTGTATAGGGAGAGTATGGACTGTATAGGGAGAGTATGGACTGTATAGGGAGAGTATGGACTGTGTATAGGGAGAGTGTGGATTGGGTAAAGGGAGAGTATGGACTGTATAGGGAGAGTATGGACTGTGTATAGGGAGAGTGTGGATTGGGTAAAGGGAGAGTATGGACTGGGTACAGAGACCTTTACCTCAACATTTGCAAAAGAGTGACAGTTTAGTGTAAAATGAGTGAGACGAGTGTCAAAGTGAGATGTGGAAAACAGTCATGCTTGGTGATACACGCCCATACACTTTGGTTGCTATGGTAGAATTATATTGGTTTGTTGAGCATGGGGCTAATTTTATTTCTAGTAAGCAACCAATGATGGAATACCTGGCAGGTCTAGAGTAAACACTGCTAGTATTGACAGTCACAGAAGGTTCTACAGCTTGTTAAAGATCTGACTTGAGAACCTGAATCTGAAGAACCGATTATTTGTAGGAGAATAGAAAAATGATTATTAAGAATCCCATAGAGCAAAAGCTACTACTATTCTCTTACCTTTTATTCTATGAGACCGTCTACAGGAAAACCAGGCACAATGCGGCACCCTTCGAAATTTTTTTTTGCACTTACAAAGTTGTTGGCGTCCAGATATTGAGCTCTCCAAGTTTTATCGTCGTAGCTTAAGTCGTTCCCGCTATAATAGACCAAACTGTTCCCTTCCGTCGGCTTGAAACAATACATATTTAAGAGATCTTTTTTCCCGATTTTACGCACGCCGCGTTGTGCCCGGTTGTCACATATTTTGGTCTAAAACTCTTCACATTTTCGATTCGTGTTGCGCAATAGTTCAACCACGCCCACATTATTGAAATCTAAAATTGCGTGAGACTATAACTTCAATGTGTGTGAGCGTGATTAAATGATGGAATGCGTGTGACTCACGCAAAATGCTTGAGAGTTGAGAGGTCTGTGTGTATAGGGAGAGTATGGACTGTATAGGGAGAGTATGGATTGGGTAAAGAGAGAGTATGGACTGTGTATAGGGAGAATATGGATTGGTTAAAGAGAGAGTATGGACTGGGTAAAGCGAGAGTATGGACTGGTAAAGCAAGAATATGGATTGGGTAAAGGGAGACTATGGACTGTGTAAAGGGAGACTGGACTGGTTAAAGGGAGAGTGTGCACTGTGTAAAGCGAGAATATGGATTGGGTAAAGGGATAGTATAGACTGGGTAGAGGGAGAGTGCACTGGGTAAAGCGAGAGTATGGATTGGGTAAAGGGAGGGTATAGACTGGGTAGAGGGACAGTGTGGACTGGGTAAAGGGACAATGTGGACTGGGTAAAGGGACAGTGTGGACTGGGTAAAGGGACAGTGTGGATTGGGTGAAGGGATAGTGTGGACTGGGCAAAGCAAGAGTATGGACTGGGTAGAGCGAGAGTATGGACTGGGTAAAGGGAGAGTATGGACTGGGTATAGCGAGACTGGATAGGGTAAAGCGAGGGTGTGGACTGTAAAGCGAGAGGATGGATTGGGTAAAGGGAGAGTATGGACTGTGTAAAGGGAGAGTATGGACTGTAAAGGGAGAGTGTGCACTGTGTAAAGCGAGAATATGGATTGGGTAAAGGGATAGTATAGACTGGGTAGAGGGATAGTATAGACTGGGTAGAGGGAGAGTGCACTGGGTAAAGCGAGAGAATGGATTGGGTAAAGGGAGAGTATAGACTGGGTAGAGGGACGGTGTGGACTGGGTAAAGGGACAGTATGGACTGGGTAAAGGGACAGTGTGGATTGGGTAAAGGGACAGTGTGGATTGGGTAAAGGGACAGTGTGGATTGGGTAAAGGGACAGTTTGGATTGGGTGAAGGGACGTGTGGATTGGGTGAAGGGATAGTGTGGACTGGGTAGAGCGAGAGTGTGCACTGGGTAAAGTGAGAGTATGGATTGGGTAAAGGGAGAGTGTAGACTGGTAAAGGGACAGTGTTGACTGGGTAAAGGGACAGTGTGGACTGGGTAAAGGGACAGTGTGGATTGGGTAAAGGGACAGTGTGGACTGGGTAAAGTGTGGATTGGGTAAAGGGACAGTGTGGATTGGGTAAAGGGACGGTGTGGATTTATAGGGATAGTGTGGACTGGGCAAAGCAAGAGTATGGACTGGGTAGAGCGAGAGTATGGACTGGGTAAAGGGAGAGTATGGATGGGTATAGCGAGACTGTAGATAGGGTAAAGCGAGAGTGTGGACTATGTAAAGCGAGAGTATGGATTGGGTAAAGGGAGAGTATGGACTGGGTATTGCGAGAGTGTGGACTGGGTAAAATGTGAGTATGCTATATCATAGACTGTGAAAGGGATATACCTTTGAATGGGTATACCATGAATAAGGTGAAGATTGAATTGGGTATATTTTATATTATATAAAGAGTGAAGCATTATTTAGGAGAAAACATACAGTGAATAAAGTGGAAATATGATGAATTGAATATAGTTGCCAACCAACCCAGTCTTACTGAGGTTCTCTTAATTTATTTTTTCCTGAAGTCTACCCTGTTCTATTGTGGACTATATAAGCTTAATCCAGTTTTTTGCACTATTAAAACACAATTATTTAATAGTAGAGCATTCAATAGTTACAATTTTGAGTTTAATTGGCAGCCATTGAGAAATTTGTCTTTGTGATCATTTTTTTGTTATTCAATTAATGGGTGTAGCCAATCACACATTTAAATTCTGAGGAGTTGGCTAGTATTGGTATGTAAATGTTATGAATTTTGTTTAAAGATTGAGCGTGTATTATTGATTAGGTAAGGAATACTATGTTTAGTAAGAGATACCACGTATTTGGTAAGGTAATTTATCACTGGTTTGGTAAAGGACAGCATGAACTAGCTGATGCAGCCACAGGCACAGAGTGCGTACTGCTGACTTCACACTTTTTATGTTGTGTTTTCATCTGAATAGGGTAGTTATTTCTAATAGACACAGTTGAAGTGTAGTTTTGAATCTTTTTGGGTGTTGATCAAAATTTCAAGTTTAAGAAAAATGTTTACATGCATGCATTATGCTTTTAAAAATACTTATAATTGAATTTTTAATTGTGAAATTTGTTAGGACTTATGTGTAACTTAGTATTATGGTGCATCCTCATGTATTTGAACTACTTGAACATTCCGAGTGAAAGTAATTATATTTGTTATTATATATTGTAATTTTATGCATTTCACATCTGAACTTTTCTATACTTCAAATGAATAATTTTAGATGGTTTGAACGAATGAGAATGCACCGTATTTTTTTAAAGTACTGTTTTGTATCATTTATTATTGTGTATTGTAGATGGAGTGATAGAGTTAACATTCAAGGAAACAGACAATTGAATTTTGAATTAATTTCAGACAATTCAAGTTCTAATTCATTTCATTTTAACATTACCTTTTGTTATTAAATTAATATTAAAATATTTTTTTATTATATCAAAATGAATTAACAAGAAGTTTTCAATGTGGTTGTCCATGGTTGTCAAAGAGGGTTAACGTAAAGGTTCCAGACATACTAAATTAGTTCCCAAGAAAGTTGCAGCCTTATCAAGGTGGTTTGCCAGAAAGTTTTGTCAACGTAGTTAACAATGAGTTTACAGCCAGGTTAGCAAGGCTTGTAAACTAGCTTAACTAGTGTCCGTTCACGACGCCAACAACGGAGTTCCCAAAATTTGTTTACCACTCGGTAACTACGCGCGAACTAGTAGCGAGCTAGTTTGCAATTTGTAAACTTCGCTTTTTGGATAGCTAATCTGATTAGCACTTGAAGTTCGTGAGGATGGAGACTAAACAGTTAACTTTGACTGCCTTGGTTTTAGCTGTGTGTTTGGGTCCAGCAGTATGTTTTAGTTCTGGTCCCCCTCCAGAAGAATCTACGTGTTTGAACATGAGGCCTGAGAGTAGAGCACCTCATAAGTTACAACCAGGCAATGGAACGTACGACCTAACAGTGGATTTCTTAGGAGATGCTAACAGCAATGGCTATTTCTCGTACATGGCTTCTACCTCGTACACTGGTGAGTTTCAATTAATACCCTATTTGTATAATCTTACATCTAAATGCTTTGGTAGAAACAAACCAAGTTGAATTAGATAACTTGATACCTAATAAGGATAATGCATGTATCACAACAAGTCAACATGGGATATGTTTCAAAAACATCTCCTGTGGTGTTTACCTGTGGGACAGAGTTTGTGTTGTACTTACTTCTAACTGGCTAAAAGCTTTTTCTTTTTCTTAATTCACTTCATTTTATGGATAAATTAAATGAAGTACTGAAATGATATATTACCCACTTACAAGAGCTCACATATAGGATATTATAGTTACACCTGGTAGATAATACAAATGAAGTGGTAATAATGCAATTGAAGCCGGTTCATTAAACAACTACACTAGTTAAGCATGCACATTAAATGGAGTTGATCAATTTCATCCAGCATGTTCAGAAATTTTTTTAGAGAGGTTAAATCATTAATTTTGAAATACCTGGGGATATCAGCGTGCATGCTCGAGAGGGTTACAGTAGTCATCCTGTCTGTTTGTCCGTCTGTCAGTCTGTCACGCTCTGATTTTTGAGATTACTGACAATTAACCATTGACTTATGTATGAACTTACTCAGGACAAAGATTTAGGACCTTTTATTGTGCTACTGTTTTAATTTCAAGCTAATTGTTGAGAAAACGCGAAGCTTTCAGCTCCGTGTAGGTACCAGCTTTTAGGTAACATCCCCTAGCATCACATCATAATCACATGGGCAAATAATTTCTTGCAGCCAGCTGTGTAATTTGATTTATGCTCAGGGAAGTTAACGGAGTTGAAAGAATTGAAGTTTTGCACTGAAAATGTATATCAGTGAGTTTTTCTGGCCTGTTTTAGCTTTTTCTCTTATCAAGACAGCGTGTCCATGTACCATTTTCATTGCTCGAGCTATATTGATGCCTCATTAAAATAGCTAACAGATTGCTTGTTTTATAATGTAATATACCTAGGTAGTGTTTAATAGCGCTGAGGGTTTGTACCTTTTTGGTGCTTCATTGTCACAGGTATTATATTAATGGTAATAATAAATATCAGGACAGAGAGAATTCCATGAGATCTGTGATGTATGATAGTCAATTCACAGCAGTGTGTTTTGTTTATCCTTTGCTGCATGCTGCCTATATAAAACAGTGCTTTGGGGCTGGATAGAGGGCCTCTGTGCACTATGACATTTGTGACCGGTTTTGGGAAAATCGGCCTAAACGCGGCAAACAATTTTTTTCAGTATCCCGGGGTAAAGCCGTATGGGTCGATTTTTTTCGAAAAAATTTTTATGGCAGAAATGGATAGACACCAGTTAGCTCTAGCTTATGACCCAGTTGTAAGCTCTGGCGTGCTCTAGAACTCACACTAGGAGGCTAGAAACACTAGCCGGTTGGACTCGTGTACGGAGAGTTGCTAAGAAATTATTGGCGGGCTTTTCACTAACAGCGGGGAAAAAACTGTAGCTAACTAATTCACTTACTATTCTACATAATTCACGTACTCATGCAATTCTCGCCATCATAGTTTCTTAAGGAGCCCTGCATTAAGTCTTTTAGACTTCTATCAATCCGCCTGTAACCAGTTTATTCCATAGTGTCCCGGAGACACGCAGTAATAGTATACGGACACAAGGCACGCCCCCTGACCTTAGCAACGCCTTTACCCGGCGTTTATTTCGAAATCAGCAACAATAAGTTTAGCAAAAATACTGAAGTGTTGTAGTGCGTAGGGCGAAGACGGCTTGTGCTACAGCTTCCAAATTAGGAGGATGGCATCCAAAGGCCCCGTGCAGCCTACTGGTAGAATAAACTAGAAAACTTTAGATGCCGCGTTTAGACCGATTTTCCCAAAACCGGTCACATTTTATTTACTTATTATTATTAGTATTATTATTGTTGTGGTTTGCTTTGTTGTTCTAATAATAATAATAATATTAAAATTATAATAATAATAATAATAACATTATTATAATAATAATAATAATAATAATAATAACAATAATAATAATAATTCTTTATTATTATTATTATTATTATTATTAACATCATCATCATTTAAAAGATGAATTGTGTATGCATAATTTGTTTTAATTATTGTTTCCATTTTACATAAATACATAATAATACATGAAAGGTTCAATTTCTTCTGCTCCTGGAATGAATATTCGGGGGTACTTAGTTCAAGCAGTAGATCCTTCTGGTGCCAGAATTGGTCAGTTTGGAACTCAAACTGGTCAACAGAAGCACCTGGCATGTAGCAGCGTCAGTGCTGCTATACCTGATCAAGTAAGTACTGCATTAAAACATACAGCATAGACTTCTATGTTGATATAATCTTAATTTACTGCTTGATCTTCTTCCTTCCCCTGTGTTTAGGCTACTCTAATTCACAGTACCCCAAACACAGGCAGTGTGTCCTTCACTTGGAATGCTCCTGCTACTGATGGCTTGGTGGACTTCAGGTATGGTACACAAGGCACTCGAGGTGCAATTACATGTAACTTCTAGTGCTGACTACTTTTGGTTATGTACTCGTACATTAAATATGAAATTGCAAGTATTAAATTTTGTGTATTATGGTATAAGAGGTATAATAATGTTATGTACTATAGTAACTCTTATTTTTATCGTTTATGTAATGTGAGGTTTTGATCAAGTTTCTTCAAGCATAGAATGTGATTTACATGTAAACACTGGTATATATAAATAATATTAACTTTTTGACAGCTAGTAAAATCAACTGGGAGACATAAACAGGCATAGATTGACACAATTCTTCCATTACACTTATACTAGGAGGTAATGAGCTTGTTTGCCTAATCATGTAGTTCATGGGATTGAAGGCACTTCTGGACTTCGCCCAGGTACCAACAAAGTTTTGTCCATTGTCAGCAGATATTACATCAGATGGAAGACCTCTCCTGATAGAAAAGTGGGCGGACGAAGCAAGAAATGAATCTGAAGACAAGTCAGACCGTACTTCAATTTTATTGTCTTTCGTTGCCATACACACAAAAAAAGCAAGCATAGGACTTACTTGACATAGCACATAGGCTTCCTGGTATTGTCTCTCTTAGTGGTCAATATGCTAACAGATGAATTAGGAGTGCTGGTTGAATACAATTGAGTGGTAACTCGCCCATTTGCTGCTGAAGTGGCTTCACGTATGCTCGTGGTGGATTATGGTTAGCTACTGTAGGTAAAAACTCTTTCCCAACTAAGTTCAGCAAGATTGATGAAGAATACAGACATCTAGTGTTCTGTTTTTATAGAGTGGGAGATTGGCATAAAGGATTCAGTCATTTACATTAAACATGGATCTACTAAACTTTTGTGAGCCTATAAATAGCTATAAATTTGTGAAACAACAGAAAAATATGTAAAGTTCTTTTTGAAACATCTAAATGACAATCATAATTTTTCATAAATAATTCCTGGCATTTCATTTTCATTGTAACTGTATTATTAGTCACTTCTGTAGTGTTGAGTTTTACTCTAATCATGTCTCCTCAATGTTTGCAAGTATTCAATTGTATCATAAAAACTAACAAAAAGGATAACATTCACTTACATCTAAACAAATTAGTCAACTTAACTGTATGTTCATTCTTCTGTTAGTTTTACTATTACACTAACTTTGCACTCACTATTTACACTGCCCTCAGTGTTTCTATAACAAACACAAATTATTACACTCTTGAATTACACTTCTAAAGTGTTACTGTAACACTTCCATTTAAACAGTATACAATACTCACTCCACATTGATTGTTTTATTATTGTTGTTTTGGTTATTCTGGTTTTTGTTGTTGATGTTTGTGAGTGTGAATGTAAAAAAATAAGAAAGGGATATATTTTTTTTTAATGTGTCGTGTTTAACAAGTTATTTAGCCATGGAAAATTACAAACAAATTTTATCCGTTCTTATTATCCTCTACTACTAGATTTAATTACATCAGTTTCCTCTTCTGCTCCTTTCTTTCTGAGTCATCTCGGCTCTTCTTAATATTTTCTCTATTCAGCTTTATCTTCTTATGTTGTTGATTCCTTTCTCCTCCTTTGTCTATCTTTCCTGCTTCCCGGGCTCTCTATCCTTCTATTCGTGATGTCATTATGAAGCTATTGCCTTCTCCGTCCATTCCTCACTGATTTTAGCTACTGTAAGTCATCGTTTCTAATTGCCTTCAATACAATAATCACTTTCTACATAATGTGAAGACACTTTGCCCATTCAGTTCAAGGTGACACTTTACCAACCGTGCACAGCTCAGGAATTATTCATGAATACACAACAGAATCATCATTTAATCATCATGTCAATATTGTACTAGCCCGGATCAATTAATGAATTATTCATCAATGCACACACTGTTGTCATCATGGTTAACTGACACACAAACATATTAAAACTAGCATTTTACTGCTTGCTGCTCAATAGTCAACAGTGCATACTTGCTAACTGTCCCCAAAGATTCAGATAGTCCCAGATTTATTACTGAGCTACTGTCCTGCCATGTATTATTTGTCCCGGAATGCATGATCTGATAAAACGTTACTTAGCAATCCACTGATAGTTGCTGGTGGCGTGTAACTCGAGAATGCTCATGTTTTGTATTTTTGAATCGGTTCAAAATTCACATATTAGTGTGTTCATTTCTCTCTATAATTCAAGAATAATAATATATTCCGCACATCAGTCATTGACACCGGTTCATTACATTGTTTCATGAAATTCAGCTTAGGCAGGAGCAAACACTCACTTGAGTAAATAGATACTTGTAAATTATCATGTAGTTAATTCTTCTTATAAATTGTGTAGGTTTTGGTGTTGTCTAGAGGTGTGGCTTACTGAACTAAGTTAGAAACTCTGACAGCTAAACAATGTCCACAAGAAGTGATTCTATGACAGAGCCATATCAATATGATGTTCTGCCATAGAAGCATTTCTTGTGGACATTGTTTTACTTCACTGAAATATCCATACATCAATGATGGCCATTGGAAAATGGTTGTAACGTTTGTATTAAATCATTTTATGACTGGTGAAAGTACAATATTTTGAAAGTAATGTCTAATATACCTAGTCACTGAAGATAATTCACAATAATAAAGATTGAAGATAAGTATATGTTGCATATGCTTAAATATATAATGTTAGGCATGTTTTCTAATCGAGGCCTATAATGATCACTTAAGTTTATTTGCTGAATATTTTTCTGTAGTCCAGGTATAATCTATAGCATGTTGAACTCAAGTTTACTCACCTTTTCTGTTCTCCAGTCTGTCATTCAATTTCATTTCTGCACTATAACTGATATTATAGTACAGCTACTCAAATAGGAGTAGGTCTCCAGACGTATATAACATTGTCTCATTTTTTCTCTCATCCTGCAGGTTTACCATTGTGAGAGAACGAACAATGTACTTTGGCCCACTTAGTGCTGCTGTGAGTTAATATTGAGTGGAATCACTGATTAACATTAATTCATTATTATTTGTTTAGTCATCAGATGGACTATTGACTACTGTGGCAGTAAGTTCATTTATGTACAGTTACTCTTAAGAGTTTAAATTAAATTTATTAAGTGTATTGCTTGTTGGATATTTGAATAAATCATTAAGCAAGAGTTAAAATTGAGGAAAAAATTATTTGTTTAGTCATCAGAAGGACTTTTGACTACTATGGTAGTATGTTCATTTATGTAGCAGAAGCCCTCAATTGTCGGCCACAAAACTTTGACCGCTTGGTATTTTCTTACCGTAGTAGATCTGGATTCCAAACAAGCGCAAATTAAGAAACTCATAATACTTCGACCAGTACTCAGATTGTCACCTACTGCCAGTAATTGTCCATTGAAAAATATTGTCGCAGAAGAAACCTCTTCCCCGAATGTCGGCCACACATATTTGAAGTCGGCCTTCCGTAGGCTCTTATTATTGCATTGTCGGCCACCGTCTGCTAAATTCTGTATTCATTTTTTATTGTCAGATTTCTCACTGAAATTGACTTCAAGGACGATAATTTATAGCATACCAAGTTGTACATATACTTTTTAGCGCGGACAATATCATATTAATTAACATTATGCTCTTCTAGAAAAAAAAATCATCAAATTTTAAACTTGTAAAGAAACTACAACTTTCTTTCACCTGCTATGATGTAATTCCAAGCAACACAGTAATTTTCTGATGATGGATCTGGTATTGCAATCCAAAACAGATAGCGAGAATGCCATAGAGAAACCCTGTACCCACTGAAATCACTAAGGCCAGCTGGGAATAATAGGTAAAGGGTTTAATTGTCGACTTTCTACTCTACTAACTAAATACGAATAAAAATTCAATAGAAGCGTGGTATAAGCAAATGTTTGTTCACAAGAACTTTAAACAATCATTGTATACACTAAATGAAATGAAACTGAGTGAAATGAGAGAGAGGGGATAGGGTCACTCCTTGATTTAATCGTGAAGTTAACACTCAATATATTTGATGGGGTGTGTAAAGTCCCACCACTTGAGATCTTCTAATTACGAAGAACCAGACTGTTTACTTAAGATGGCGCTAGACTAGAACTACCCGCAACCACTGGCGCAAGCGTGCAGTCTTGAGCAGCAGTCTTATAAAAGCGCGCACTCTCTAGCGATGTCTTGCAGAGTTCTCAGAGGTAAACAATATTTATCAACATACAAGCACAAATATTATAAGGAGCACAAAGGATAAGGAAAGTTGTGGTTACACGGAAATCATGAATATAATTAAGAGGGAAGGGAATAGGAAATGGTCAACAGAAATAAATGACAAGTACGGATTACAACAGGTAAGGTAAAGTAAACGTTCAACGTTTGAATGTTTATGTCTAGGTGACGTCTTTACAGAATCCTAGACATACTCCCGGGGCAGCTATGTTGGGCTTCTTCTCTGGGTGTAATCTTGGGATCGTCTTGGTCGGTATAGAAGGGGACAATCTTTGTTGTGGGACGTTTGTAGGTACGGCCTCGCCGTCGTCTCCTGGATGTACCTTCTCGATTACTGCTACCGGCCAGTCTCTGGTTCTCAATGTTTCATCTCGTACAAACACAAGGTCCTTGGGCTTGAGAGTTCTTCTGGCTGGCGTCATCCACTTACTCCTTTGTGCACAGGAAGCAAGGTAGAAGGAGCACCATTGTCTCCACAAGTCAGACTTGACTCGGGAGACTAAGTTCCAACGACATAGGTCAGAGATCTTTGCAGTAGGTGGCAGCTTGGTGGGTGGAGCTCGAAGGGGTTTGCCATTGATGAAGTGGCCTGGTGTTAGGTACATGCCTTCAGAGGCTTCCTCAGAATGAAGAGGCATGAGTGGGCGGCTGTTGAGGATGGCTTTGGCTTCTGTTAACACAGTGTACAGTTCATCCCATCTGAGACTGTGAGGTTGGAGGTTCTTTCTCAGCTGTTGTTTGATCATACGCACTGCGGCTTCCCACAATCCCGCAAAATGTGGAGTTCTGGGTGGAATGTGATGCCAGTGAATTCCATTGTGGGTGGTGAAGTGACTGATGGCGTTCTTGGTGGACTTGGATTCGATGAAATCTTGGAGTTCTCGAATCTCTTCCCGGGCCCCTAGGAAGTTGGTCCCGTTGTCGGAATGTATGTCCGCCGGGCAACCGCGTCTGGAAATGAACCTCGAGAGTGTGGCCATGAAGTCCTCAGTAGACAAGGAGGCACAAAGGTCCAAGTGAACAGCTTTGGACACTAAGCAAACAAAGATAACTGCATAACATTTAAGAAACGAGGGCTTACGGGTGTATCCAACACGAAGAGTGTAGGGTCCAGCGAAGTCGATACCAACATGTCAGGAGTCGTGCGCGACAAAGGTAGCATACCCATGGAATGGCTGAGGGGCTTGGCATACGCACGTTGACAAATGGAGCATGTTCGGCTGACTATCTTCAGTAAGTGTCTCAAGTTGCTGATCAGATAGGTGTTAGCCAGTATAGATGCCATAGCTGTGACACCTGCGTGGCTGTAGGTGCGATGAAGAGTTCGCACCAACAATTTGGTGACGATGGATTTGGAGTGAAGAAGGGTAAGCTGGAGAGGCGTGATGGGTGACTCCGGATCTCTAACTCGACTCTGCACCAGGATGTGGCCATGTCTGGAGAGGCGGAGTTCAAATTTGAAAAGATGATGGCTTCTCGGCAGGCTGTGGGACTGTTGGATTGTCAAAAAGACTTCTGGAAAGTGTTCTCTTTGGGAAAGTTTGTAGATGGAGTGTTTAGAAAGTTCAATTTCCTCGAAGGTGAGAATGTCCTTGAGGCTGTTTGAAGTGTCACGTCTACAATTGGAAACAAGACGTAACATCCAAGCTATTACACGTACCAGCGTGAAAAACGAGGAGTATCTGTTTTACAACGAGTGAAGGAAGTGGATCCGGGCTTGTGGAAGCTGGAGGCAGAGTTTGATGGAGACTGAAAATAAGGATGTAGCTGGTTTGATGATCTTGCTCTTAGGCCATGAAGGTTGAGGTTGGAGGAGCCAGGACGGTCCTGCCCACCAGAGTGCTGACGTGGACAGTTCTGGGCCCCGGACACCTCGGCTGGCTAGATCTGCTGGGTTGTCTTCTGATGCGACATGACACCAGGTGACACCAGGGAGCTTCTGTTGTATCTTGTGAATCCTGTGGGCAACAAACCGATCTAGTTGAGATGGTGTCTTTGGCAACCAGTGCAACACAATTTGGCTGTCTGTCCAAGCATGGACCTGTGAGGAAGGAATGGAAAACGATGTCATACAGTGACTGAGTAACTCAGCCATGAGGAGAGCTCCGGTTAATTCAGCCCGAAGGATGGTGATTGGCTGAACAGGAAGGACTCTAGACTTGGCAATGACTAGAGAGGTGGAGACATTGCTGTCAGAGTCTGTAGTCCTGAGGTAGATCGCTGCGCCATAAGCCACGGTGAATGCATCACAGAATCCATGAAGTTCCTCTGAGATGGGTGTGGCTCCAGGTGCTAAACATATAGGTACAGGATGGCTGTGGATGGAAGGCAAATCCTGAATCCAGGGTCTGCCAATGGGTCTTGATATCTTCAGGGACTGGTTTATCCCAGGACAAGTTCTTCCTCCATGTGTCCTGGAATATGATCCTAGCTGGAATCACTGCAGGGCAGAACAGTCCAAGCACATCAAAAACTCCTGCTGTCCCGGCTGCTATGACTCTCTTGGTTATAGGTTCTGTAGGATGGGAAAAACAAGGAATAGCAATGAATAATGAATCACTTACAGTGTCCCAATGAACACCGAGAGCCTTCTGGTAGGAGGATTGGAGATCAACAGGTGTAGTTTCCTTCTCCCTCAGCTGGTCAGGAACCTTCTCAAGGAGTTCCATGGAACTGGACCTCCACTTGCGAAGGACCATTCCTGCTTGAGAGAGAAGGTCGCACAACTCAATCCTGAGGGCGTTGGCTAGTTCCACTGTATCTGCTCCTGACAGGAAATCGTCAACATAGAACGACTCTTTAATAGCTGTTGAAGCAGAAGGGTGGCTGTAATGATGGAGATCTGCTAAAGTTCGTAGGACTTGCGTTGCCAGGAACGGTGAACACTTAACTCCAAAAGTCAGGCGATCCATGCGACAATCCAGGATGGATCCTGAGGTCGAACGCATGACGAAACGATGGAAATCACATTCTTCTGGGTTGAGGAGTATCTCCCGGAACATCTTGGAGATATCCGCAGACATCCCCACAGCATGTCTTCTGAAACGGAGTAGGACGTCTGGTAAGGGAGAATACAGGCTCGGGCCAGCTAGCAGAGTGTCATTGAAGGAGTTGTGGGTGGAATATCTAGCTGATGCATCAAAGATAGCTCTCACCTTCGTGGTAGTGAAGGAGTCTTTGAAAACACCATGCACCGGTAAATAACAGTGCGGCGTGCGTGGAATCTCACTCTTCAGGATAATATGGGCGTGGTTCAGGTCCAAGTATTCCTGCATGACGGTGTTGAAGACGGAGAGCTTGTCCTTGGCCCTGAGCGACTTCTCATTGGATATCAGTCTTGACACGGCTTGCTTCCGAGTATATCCCAGAACTGGTGGATCTTTTTCCTGGGTAGTGACACTGAGAATCTTCCTTCTATTCTTTTGTACGAAGAGTTGAACTCCTGGAGAGCTCTCTCGTCCTCCAGGGCATGAATAGGTGATTCAGGGACACGATCAAGCTCCCACAGCTTGCTGAAGTTCTCAAGGAGGTCACTGGGAGAGGTGCTGGAGATCATGCCGACGAACTTGGGTCGATCTTGGAGTGGACAATTCATGACTAGACCCATGGTGGTGTCCTGGACAATACAATCATCCACCCAGAATCCTTTGTAGTCTTCAGGAAGTGGTTGTAGGCCTTGAGGTTGAGGATAACTTGAACATCTCCACCGAGCTCAGGATCTGCTACATGGCGGCCTTTAATTCTCGGATCTGCTAGGATTCTGTCTCTGCAGGCAGGAATGGAGAGTGGCTTCAGCTTCAGATGCACCACGAACTTGACTGAGGGGACTTTGCACGAGCCTGCATCCAGGGACTGTAGGGTGGCTCTGCGGAAAACTTACAGAGTACAGAATGAGAGGTGGTATTGTTCAAGTAAATAGGATTATAAGTTCTTTTCAATTGAAGCTCACGTGTCAGGTCTTCTTGAATAGTGCACACTCCTGCACCACTGTCAAGGACAGCACGAGCTCTGATCACCCTGTCACCATTGGAGATAGCAACAAGAGCAGTCTGAAGGGAGGTGGCATCGCTGGTGTCAGACATCTCATCTTTCTTGACTGGACCTGTCAAGTGGAGGGCAGTTTGAGGAGTCTGTTGAGGAGGTTGGTTCTTGTGGAGCATGGTATGATGTCTTCCTCTGCATGTTCTACAGGCGAAGCGACTAGGACAGGTTCTGAAGCCATGTTGGGAAGAGAAACAATTTAAACATAATCTGTGCTCTCTTACCAGCTTGTTGCGTTTGTCTATGTCAAAAGACGCAAACGTGGAGCAACGCAGGAGTCCATGAGTTTCCTTGCATGCTGGGAAACCAGGTAAACAGGTAGAAGCTATCTCTGTGATGACTTGCCGTTGTGGAAGGTCTTCTGATAAGATGGAGAGGAAGGTGGCGTGGATGCTGAAGAGGAGGATGTGGTTGATTTAGGGTTCACCGGCTTTGGAGCTTCAGTGAATCTACTTCTCCACTTCTTGAGGAACACTCTGAATGATTCTAAGTCCGGTGGTCCGTCATCTTCAGTAAAGGTGCGCATCCATTCAGTCTTGCAGGTTTCTGAGAACTTCGATACCCAAGATAAGGCCACATACTTGGAGAAGCTGTCACATACAAGGGTAATAAATCTATTGGCAAGTAAATAACCATTGTCATACACATAATCAAGATCTTTTTTGTTGAAGTCAATTGCTGTGATAGATTCCAATCTTTCGATGATGATGGGGAGGAGTATCTTTGGTGAACCAAACTTTTCCCTGAGTAGACCCATCATTGTGGATAAATCACAGCTGTCGTCTTGAAGGTTGCTGAGGGTCTTCTTTCCTTCTTCATGCAGCATGGACTTGAGCAACAATCCACGAATCTTGAGGGGACTATGTCCTTTCGCACGAGTCTTGATGGCAGTGGTAAACAGAGTTTCAAACGTTTGCCATTTGAGCGGGTCCCCATTGAAGGAGAGGAGCTCAATGTGAAGAGCAGCTCCTTGTGAGGTGGAAGATGAAGGAGTGGTAGGAGCTGAAGCAGGAGTGGTCGACGATGGTGGGGTATCCTTGTATGTCTTCCGGATGGAGGATGTCAACAGCTTGCCTTTATCCTGGAGGTACTGAATACTCTCTTGAAGAAATGGATTGTTTCTGGACAGAGTGCCTGCTTTACAGTAAAAGGTGTAACATTATTTGAGCAGAGCATCTGCCATTGTGCGGAAGTGAGGAGAGTCTGTTTCTGATTCATCCAGGGTGGCATCCATGTCGCGGACTAGAACCTTGCACTCATCCCAGAGGGGTAGGGAGTCCCTCAACATAAGAAGTGCTTTGTTCAGATCACGATGTAATTCATGATGCTTGTCACGTTCTTGCTCCTCGAGTAGAGCAGAGTCTTCGTCTTCTTGTACAAGGTCTTCGATGTCTGAATGATAGGTGTCATGATCCTTGATGTGGGCTTTGAGATCTTTGGAGAGATCATTTATATCATATATATTTATGTCGTCCGGATGGTTGTCCTGAATTTCCATGATCTTCTTGTGAATCTTGGTAATCTGGCCGCACTTATATGCTCTCTTGTGGCGGAGTCTTCCTAGATCACCGTTCGGTCTGGTTGGTTCATCCATCTATATATAGACCGGATGAGATTCAATACTTAAGAGTAGTTTGTTGACTCGGAGGCTAGAATAACCAAGTCTTCGAAATTTCCGAGGTGTCAATTAACGTCTGGCGGAAGTGACGATTGACGAGGAATTTGGAGAGTGACCTTTCTGGAAGGAAGACGAGATGTCAACACTTCACTTCAACTGAAGGAGTCAGTGTGTTAGTGTATAGCTCCAATGGAGGGCGTTGGCTGATTCATCACAGAGCGGCTCGAAGGACCAACAATGATGGGGTGTGTAGAGTCGCACCACTTGAGATCTTCTAATTACGAAGGACCAGACTGTTTACTTAAGATGGCGCTAGACTAGAACTACCCGCAACCGCTGGCGCAAGCTTGCAGTCTTGAGCAGCAGTCTTATAAAAGCGCGCACTCTTTAGCGATGTCTTGCAGAGTTCTCAGAGGTAAACAATATTTATCAGCATACAAGCACAAACATTATAAGGAGCACAAAGGATAAGGAAAGTTGTGGTTACACGGAAATCATGAATATAATTAAGAGGGAAGGGAATAGGAAATGGTCAACAGAAATAAATGACAAGTACGGATTACAACAGGTAAGGTAAAGTAAACGTTCAACGTTTGAATGTTTATGTCTAGGTGACGTCTTTACGGAATCCTAGACAATATTCTTGAAATCATTCAGTTCACAGGTCAGGAAGCCATGATTCTGCTCTTTGATGGGTACTCTCCAGACATTTTATTATATTCATGCCAAAACGTGTCTGCAAGTTCTGTTGACACCTACAAACCATACAAACACACAAACACATATACAAAAGAGAGCATAAACCCTGAAGTCAAACTTTAATTAGATAGGTAATTGGAAAAATGAATTTCTTTACAGAGTCACTCAAAAAATGCACACATGTTAACACTAAGAGTAATATAACCCACTATACTGACCAGTGGCAGAAACACCACTTCAAAAGTGGGGGGGCAGAAAATAACTGGGGCATAATAAAGAAATTGCTTAGGAAATCAAAACTGTGCGTTTTGAAGATGCAAAAAATTTATGAGCCTAATAAAAGTAATTGGATCGTGATAAAAATAAAGAACAAAAAAGTTTATAAAAATGACAATGAATCAGGAGTACCAGCTGAAAATATACGAATTATAGTGTGCTTGAAAATTATAAATTTAGTTCCTTAAGCTAGACTGTCACAAAAAATTACCAAAGTATTTTCTCCGTGTATCATACATTCCAACAAATTCTTTTGCTACTTCGATTAGATTCATCGAGTCTGTAAGTTCCTGATGTATATGCAGAAGTAAACAGTTTTTCAATCGCTTTTCAGTCATAGTTGAACGTTTTGACGTGAATACAAACTTGAGGGCAGAAAAGGTTCGTTCAGCTGTTGCTGATGATATAGGGACAGTCAGAGCAAGTCGAAGAAGTCCATGTATAGATGAAAGCAACTCCTTGAAGCTATCTCTCTCATTCATGGCATCACATATAGTGTGGATAGAAGTGACCGTTTTCACTGTTGGCAGAGCTGTCTTCATTGCACCATGAAGAAGTTGAAGTTGCTTTCTTAATTAAAAAAAATTGATATCCTTAGAAAAACAAGATTTGTCAATTTCTTTCATTTCACTCTCAAATTCTTGATTATTGGCAGCTTTTATTAGTGCCTTTTCCATAGACACTACTGCTGGAATGGTCTTGGATTCTAATCGATTTTGAAGCTCTCCTAACAGTACGTCACAAGCTTCAAAATACATCTTTCTGTAATGTAGTTTAGGACAATATGGAGTATGTGGCTCACTTCCACTTGAATAACGCCGCGGCCTTCTCCTCTTTCTAGGAAAAATAGGCAAATCAATTCCATGTTCTTCAGCTAAGCTTTCTGCTCTGCTATAGAAGCGATCGAGCTCTTCATCAGTTCGTAATATTTTGAAATGATTCTTTACAGCTTCTACAGCAGATAATGCATCATGAATTGCAATATTTTTCTTTTGAAGTGTTAATGAAACTTGTTCAGAAGCACTAAACAATTGGTAACTCAGATTTAGACCAAAAAGTGTGTCAAATTTTTCCAATAACTGAATTAGGCCAAATGCTTTCAATCCATATTCATCCTTAGTTGTATCATGAATTTCTTCCAAGATTTCCAAAAGCACATAGTAATCTTTAAGTATGGCATCAATTGCTGCTGTACGAGCAGTCCAGCGAGTCGTGCTTAATAACTTCAAACTTACTGTGCCTTCTTCCTTGACTTCTTTAATTACAGAAGAAAATAAGTGAAGCCTTTTGGGGGAAAACCTTATTAGCTTACCAATTTCACGAACCACGTCCAAAGCATCTCTAAGGCAGACTATGTTTCTTCCTATTCCCTGAAGGCATAGGTTTAAAGAGTGGGCAAAACAGTGCACTGGAACAGCTGCTGGATTTTCAGCTAGAAACCTTGCTGCCACTCCAGAACGCTTACCTTGCATGTTGGCTGCTCCATCATAGGCCTGGCTACGACACATTTCCAATGGAAGATTACACCTGATGAAAAGATCTTTAATTACTGCAAATAATGTTTCTGCCTTTGTATCCGGCACTCTGAATAAACCAATCGGATCCTTAAACGATTCATACATGTTATTCACCCAGCGAATTGACAAGTTTAGCTGTTCTTTGGAGCATATGTCTGTAGCTTCATCAACAACAACAGAAAACCAAGCTGGGTCTTGTGCACCAATTCTTGATAGTAGAACACGTAACAAATTTTTACCCATTATATTTATTAAATCGTTGACACTTTGATGACAGGTGTATCGATTTTCTTTCAGCCATGACTTAACAACTTCACAATCATGACTCCAGGTAACCAACAACTGATAGAGAATTGCCATCTTCTTGTTGATGTCCTTGTAGTGCAACTCCTTGCCGTGTGAGATACTGTATGCCTCTCAGTTGTTTCAGCAAGCCAGCTCGTCTATTTTGCTGAAGCTTATTCTGTTGTGCAATTAACTGGGTTGTGATGGTTGGCTGTTCTTGAGCAATCCACTTCAACTTAGCTTCTTGATGAAAATGTGAGCTGTCATGATCTTTAAATTTAGCTACAGCCTTCTTCCAGTTTTGAAATCCACTATCAGTGAATGTTTTTTCCCCACATTTACTGAAAGTAAATAGCTCATGTTTTTTTGCATGCTTACAATAAATGCAAAATACTTTCTTCCGATTGACACAAACACTAATCCATGGAAACTGTTTAAACCAGCTAGATTGAAAACTTCTGCCCTTGGTTTTGAGAGCCTGAAGAGTGAACTTATCTGTGGGATGGTATGCTTTTGTTTCATCAGAACAACATACACTTGAACAACCAGATGTCTCAGATGTCATTGGCATTGTGGCTTGGTCTACCTGATCGATAGCTTTAGTAATTTCATCTTCTATTGCAGAGCTAGGGCTATCTTCAACAGATTCAACTACTGGTTCTTCAACAGATTCGACTACTGGTTCTTCAACAGATTCGACTGCTGGTTCTTCAACGGATTCAATTGCTGGTTCTTTAACTGGTCCTTGAGAGGAAGCTGACCAGAAACTCAGCAGACTTGTTTGTTTCTTTGCCATTACTAGCTAGTTCTCTTCCTTCAAAGAGCAGCTGCATTGATTAATTAACCACAGCTACTTAGTCTGTGGATATGAAAGGTGATAACAAAGGTGAGATAGTCAGTTACATAAGAGTATGGCCTCAACTTTTGAAAAATGTTTAGGGATGGGGTGGCTATCACTCTCCTAATATAAAATAGGGCCTCTGCTCTTTGTAGTGTAAAAGTGGGGGGGCTGTGCCCTCCCTAATGAAAGAGTGGGGGGGGCGATCGCCCCCCCTGCCCCCCAGTATCTCTGCCACTGCTGACAATCTTCAACTAATATTAAAAAAAACACCCACAAACATGTTATTTCTTAACTGCATTTAGTGTGTGTAGCAAAGATGTGTGTGACAGGGTGAGTGCATGAGTGTGTGTATGTTAGAGGGTGTGTGTGGCAGAGTGTGTGTGTGTGACAGGGTGTGTGTTTGTGTGTGTGTGTCAGAGGGTGTATGAGAGGGTGTGTTTGTGTGTGTGTGTCAGAGGGTGTGTGAGAGGGTGTGTTTGTGTGTGTGTGTGTCAGAGGGTGTTGTGTGTGAGAGAGTGTTTGTGTGTGTGAGGGTGTGTGAGTGTGTGTGTGTATGTCAGAGGGTGTATGTGTGTCAGAGGGTGAGTGTGTGTCAGAGGGTGAGTGCATGTCTTGTGGTGTGTGTGAGAGGGTGAGTATGTGTGTGGGTTGGAGGGTGAGTGTGTGTGTGTGAGGGTGTGTGTGTGTGTGTTTGTGTGTGTGTGTGTGTCAGAGGTTGAGTGTGTGTGTGTGTCAGAGGTTGAGTGTGTGTGTGTGTGTGTCAGTGTCAGTGTGTGTGTACACATTACAGGGATTCATACAGAATTTTTTGCTAGGGTGGGAGATTTTGTAGAGTCACAAAAACCATTTAGCCACATGAATATGGTGACGTCAGCACTTGTAACAGATTGTCAGATGAAAACTTAGACAAACTATTATGAATCAAAGATGTATGGGACATTTTTAAAGAAACTAGCAGTAGAGTAATGAAGCTATAATTTTTCATACTCATATTGATCATCATATTTTTTCATTATAATAGTTCAGTCAGGATAAGAAAAATTTAGTGGGAGGAGAGGGGGAAGGGGGGGGGGGGAATTCCAGGGCTCCCATAGTCTGTATGAAACCCTGTATAATGTATACATTACTCAATAAAAAAATCAATATAAAATCTATAAGGCAAAGAATATAATACAGAATAAATAAATAATATTTATATATTTATTTACCTGTGCAATACCTGTCTAGTGCTCTTACACAATGTAGGGTCTAAACTGAGTAAGGCCTCCCCCATCAATGAAGTAAGCGGCCCCAACTATAACTTACTGCAGTTTAGCTGATCGCCACCATTTTCCAAGCGTAAGTAACAGTCTTACGTAACCCGTAATGCGGACTTCCGGTTAGATTACGGAATTCAATGTTAACTCCGCGAGAAATTGAATAAGAAGTTTTAATTGCAGTTTTTCTCGAAATAACTGTGCTCAAGATGGTCAGATTGCCAGTATATTTAGTGAACCAAGCAGCGCCTGCCTATAAACTTGGTATCAAAATACTCCATAAGAAGTGCTCTACACAGTGGTATGAATAACTAATTTTTCATTTTTTTTCGGAAATGGTTCCTTTTCCTAGGCACTGTCACAACATATCAAAAATTCATAATTAAATTATAAACATTAATAAATTGTAAGTAAATAAATAACTGATAGAATAAAGGAATAAACATAATACACAAATAATAAATACATAAATAAATGAATAATAAATCAACAATTTGACATAAGAAACCTGGCTAATTAAATAACTTGGCTGAAACCTACATAAACATGTCCATTTATATCAGAGGATGAATCATTGCCCCATAACTATAAACTCAGGAACAAATACTGAAATCTGTAATTGTGGAAATAACTAAAAGTATTATTGATATGTAATAACCAGTGTAACCATAACTCCTCCCAGTTACAACCAAACACATTTTGAGGCCACTATTAGTGTTTACTGCTGTCTAGGCAATGTACCACATGTAGTTGGTACCCATGTTTAAGGATAGCTAAAGATGTATGATAAAGTAGAGCACATTTTCATACCAAGTTGGATTTAAAGTACATATGCAATTGACTGAAATTGCACATAGTCAATATTATAAACAAAGTAAGATTATTTACATAATGCAAGACAATTTCTTTAGTTTACACATGTTAATTTGCTAACCACAACAGAGTAGGCTGGCTTTCCTGCTAACTGAACGTGTGTGAGACTAGTGATGACTAGAGGCCACTACAAGCCCATGCAAACAGGTCATTTCTTTCAAATCAATAGTACCAGCACATTCACTTTAAACAAGATTAATGAAGGAGAATCCAATTGAAATAACAGTGTCCAAAGTAACACGTCCACAGTGCAACAAACCATGTTCCGCTAGAAAAATACGTGACAAATGGCACACACATAGCCACCCTGTTGTTCCTCCAGATAATTGACATGACTCCAGGAAGCACAGTCTTTATTGGTGGACTGAATCCAATCACAGCCATCCAACAACAACCCAGTTCCGCTAGTAGAGACCAAAACACACGGAACAAGTATGTTGACTTGATTCATGAACATTTTTCATTTCAAGACGTCTTCTCTTTGGGCATGTTTTTAGAGAAGACTCACCAGGCAAACTTTTTTTGACTCTGCATTCACTTACTTTTTAGTTTCTGCTTTTCTTGCTTCTTGCTTGGCTTGCTCCTCTTTCCTTATGGCCTGCTCTTCTTTCTTCCTAGCTTGTTCAGCCTTCTTTACCTCTTTCTCCTCAATTTTCTGTTTCCTCTCTTCTTCCTTCATCAATTTTTTTTGTTCTCTCTCTATTTTTTCTTTCTCTTATCTTCCTCTTCTTCTTCTTTATTCATTTTCTTTCTTGTAATGGTGCAATCAATTCTGCACTAGTCAAAACACGAGCTGATTTGCATGTTGGCTGATGTTCTGACTTACTGATGGCCGTTGGATACACAAGAAAATCGGAAATAGATGAATCACCTGACTCACAATTATTACTGGTGGGAGTAGAATTGATAGGACGATCAGTCGGACAAGTGACAGGAGCAGAATTGACAGGATAAACAGTCTGACAAATGACAGGAGCAGAATTGACACGACGAACAGTCTGACAAGTGACTGGAGCAGAATTGTGACAGGAGCAGAATTGACAGGACGAACAGCCTAACAAGTGACAGGAGCAGAATTGACAGGACGATCAGTCTGACAAGTGACAGGAGCAGAATTCATAGGGCAGACAGTCTGACAAGTGACAGGAGCAGAGTCGATAGGACAAACAGTCTAACAAGTGACAGGAGCAGAATTGACAGGACGGATAGCCTAACAAGTGACAGGAGCAGAATTGACTGGACAATCACTCTGACAAGTGACAGGAGCAGAATTCATGGGGCAGACAGTCTGACAAGTGACAGGAGCAGAGTCGATAGGACGAACAGTCTAACGAGTGACAGGAGCAGAATTGACAGGACGAACTGCCTAACAAGTGACAGGAGCAGAATTGACAGGACGATCAGTCTGACAAGTGAGAGGAGCAGAATTGACAGGATGATCAGTCTGACAAGTGACAGGAGCAGAATTGACAGGACAGAGAGTCAGAAAACTGGCAGAAGTACAAAAGTCTCATGGGCAACATACGAAGAACCAATTACGCCTGCAATATTATTATGGTACACATGACAAGCTTTTCAATTTATACAATACATTAAGTATTTCCTAGAAATGGGGTTGATAGGAGTGACAATCGGACAACTGGTAGCTGCAAAGTTGACCAAACAGAGAGTCCATTTTTACTTTTGGGGCGCTCAATATCATCTCAACAGCTGCTTCAGTTCTGGTTGCGTAAATAGAGCTTTCGCGTGATTCAGTCCGTGTAGCAATACTTCTTACTGAACCACTAGGCAAAGTTGGTAAGGTAAAGGGTTCCACGGTGTAGTGGCCGACAATACGGTTGCTAGGGGCCGACTTTAAGTGGTGGCCGAGAATTGAGGGCTTACACTACAGTTACTCTTAAGCTTTTACATTTAATTTATTAAGTGTACAGCTTGTTGGATATTATTGAACAATTATTAAGCTAGTTATTTAGTGCAATTCTTGAAATTCTAATCAGTTATATTATTGTACCTTTATTTTAGGTGATTCCGAATGGTGCTATCACTTATACCAGCAAAGCATCTGCTTTATTGGTATGCATCACATTGACATTGCTTCAGCTTCTATAAGACTTTCTGTTAAAAGAATTAGACTTATGTTTTGACATTACCTCAGCTTTTATTGTTCATTTTGCTTCTTTATTAATGTGTTATATGTGACCGGATTTGTGAAAACCTGGCTAAACGCTGCATCTAAAGTTTTGTAATTTATTCTACCAGTAGGCTGCACGGGGCCTTGGGATGCCTTCCTCCTAATTTGGAAGCTGTAGCACAAGCCGTCTTCGCCCTACGCATTACAACACTTCAGTATTTTGCTAAACTTATTATTGCTGATTTCGAAAAAATGCCGGGTAAAGGCGTTGCTAAGGTCAGGGGGCGTTCCTTGTGTCCGTATACTATTACTGCGTGTCTCCGGGACACTATGGAATAAACCGGTTACAGGCGGATTGAAAGAAGTATGCAGGGCTCCTTAAGAAACTATGATGACGAGAATTGCGTGAGTACGTGAATTGTGTAAAATAGTAAGTGAATTAGTTAGTTACAGTATTTTCCCCGCAGTTAGTGAAAAGCCCGCCAATAATTTCTTAGCAACTCTCCGTACACGAGTCCAACCGGCTAGGGTTTCTAGCCTCCTAGTGTGAGTTCTAGAGCACGCCAGAGCTTACAACTGCGTCATAAGCTAGAGCTAACTGGTGTCTATCCATTTCTGCCATAAAAATTTTTTCGAAAAAAATCGACCCATAAGGTTTGCCGCGTTTAGGCGGATTTTCCCAAATCCGGTCACATATGATGTTTTGGGATTTATGTAGCAATTTTCTTAAATAAAAAATTTAATTCTTAATTGACTAATTAACCCTCAGCACGCATGTGAGAGAGGGTTCCAGTACTCTGTTTGTCTGTTAGTCAGTCAGTCTGTAAGTCAATCTGTCGCATTACAAAAAGCGGATCTCAAAGATGGGGATCACTCACATCTTTCAGATATATTAGCTCAGACACTGGCTCAAACTCCAGCTATTCTTCTTCAGATACAGCCTCTTCACAAAGTAGCCCTGAAGGCAGTGAAGTGGAAGAAATTCATCCATTTCTGTATGAGCCCATTGTAAGAACTAGCAGTGGTGAGGACAGCAGTGATTCTGATGAAGATCTTTCACTTAGACTACTGAATTTGAACTGGTAATAGTAGTAGCTAGCAACCACCCAGTCAAAATTATTGCTTTGCTTAAAGGTATAATTGTAGCCACTGCATCATAATGCCTACTGGAATGGAATGCCGATGCTGTAGAGAGATAACTGAAATGATGAACAAGATATCTTCTCAGGGAGTACAGTGCATTACACTTCATCCAGGGTTTCAAACAGTATGTTTGGATCCATGGGTGTTACAAACTGCATACTATAGCTACAAACACCAGTATGGAGTAAATGCCATTGAAGGAGCACTGAATGAGTAAGCTTACACTTCATATTTAACCTCATCATTTTGATAATTATTTGTCTTTTGTGTAGAAAGTACTGGCATGTAGCTTATCGTCAGTTGACTCGATGGTGCTGGCAATGGCTGGGAAGAACCATTCGCGTAGTTCTTCCTTCTTGTGCAGTGACAAAAATCAGACAAACCTTTCCCTCAACCATTGACACACACACGGGTTTTAAGTTACCTGATATATAATATTATTTGCTAGACAACAATCAATTGAATTATTTAACGAATCTGGTTTGTTTATCTTTGATTGCTTTTTTCTTGGAAAAATACTTGGTATTGCATTTGGTTTGAGCTTTGTCCGCCTTTGTAAACCCATTTCTTTTGATAGAATGGACATGGACTCAAAGCATTCAACAGTAAAGTGGTCGCTGCATAGTGTGGAGCGTTCATTGGGACCATCCCACCTATCTCTGGTTCTCTTTACTTGCAAAGTCCAGGCCCTTCTTAGCTTAATATCAGTAGGAAACTTAAACAGACTGACATTGTCTTCGTGTGTTTTAGAAACATCCAAAAGCTAGCATTTCTTTACCAGTAATCCACCACAATACCTGCACTACAACTACTGGGCAGCTGGCTGATAAAGCCCCCTATTGCGTCATCAAAGGCCACGCCCACTTTAATAATATCATTTTAAATGCCAATTTTAAAGGCCAGTAGCTAAGCAATGGTAGAGATTGGACAAATAAAACTTGGCACAGTGTTTAGGTATCCCTAAGACTAGATTTTGAAAGAAATTGCAGACTTTTTTTCCCACTGTATTTACCCTTTAAGTCGGATGACCACATTTGAAGTACTGCCGAGTCTTTTTGTAATCTGGTCTGTAAGTACGAATCCCAGAGCGTTATCTGGTGATGATAGGACTCTTATGTCTCTGTGTAGTTGGAGGTGAATGATCAATAGTTGAAGTCTCATTTGAACTTGTGGCTCCTCCATTATCTCTAGAGTTTGCTTGGTCCTCTGACTGTGATGTGTGTTCTGGAACAGTGTTGAGATGATGTCGATTGCGCTGTACTTGACCTGTTGGAGTTTCTATTTGGTGTGTCTGCCAACTCTACCACTCTCCTCTCCACAGGCTGATCTTCTGATGTGATCCAAACCTGAGTAGTGATTGGTAAGGGTGAGTGATCTTGAACTTTGTGCCTCTTGTTATAGTCATCCACTTGTTTCTGTTTGAAAATTAGTAAATTTAATTAGTAGCTGGTTTGATTGTGGAATAGTGGTCCTGATTTTCCTTCCCATGCAGAGTTCTGCTGGTGAAAGGCTGCACCAGGGTAAAGGTGTTGATCTGTAGCTAAGTAAAGCCAGATACAGATCCTCAGATTTGGACATCATTGCCTTCATTGTCTTAACGAAGCGTTCCACTTGCCCATAGCTCTGTGGAAATCTAGGACTACTTGTAATGCTGAAACTCATAAGTACTTGCAAACTTTGCAAATTCTTGGGATGAAAATTGTGGGCCATTGTCACTCCTGAGTATTTCTGGAATACCATGATGAAAGAATAGTGATTTAAGGTGCTGGATGATAACTTTAGAAGTAATAGATTTGAGTTATCGTACCTCAGGATATCTGGAAAAGTAGTCCACTAGTAAGAGGTATTGCTTGTTGTTGAGCTCGAACAAGTCAACTCCGGCCATTTTCCATGGATAGTCAGGTAATGAAGTAGAAATCAATAGTGCTTTAGGCTGGTACTTTATTTTTGGCACATTCAGGACACTATTGAATTTTGTTAACAATTTCTTTGTTTATTCCGGGCCACCACACTGCAGTTGCAGCTCTGGCCTTGCAGCGCTCCATGCCTTGGTGTCCAGAATGGATCTTCTCCTAGGTGCTTAAACATAGCGACTGAGGAATCACAATCCGTTGTCCATACATTAAAAGATTGTTCCCAACTGATAAGTAGCTGCGATCTTTCCAGAATGGTGCCACTGCAGCAGGAATGGACTTCTTGTCTGGCCATCCTTCAGTAAGGTATTGCATTATTAGCTTGCATACTGGGTCACTTCCTTGAACTTTCCTGTATTCCTCCAGCCTCTTATGTGTGGCTGGTATTGAATGCTTGGACACAGCATTGATATAGTTTTCCACTCCCTCCTCCAATTCATTCTCGTTTTCCTGTCCTTACAGGTGCTCTAGATAAGGTGTCCGCTAAGTTGAGGTCTTTTCCAGGTATGTGAACAACATTATAATTGAATCTGGCTAGTCGAAGACGAAATCTCAAAACTCGAGGGGGACAGGCTGTCCAACTGTTTTGAGTTCAGGAGAGGTATTAGCGGTTTGTGGTCGGACTCAATTGTGAATTTCCGTCCGAGTAGGTAGTCTGCCAGCTTCTCACAAGCCCAAGTAGTGGCTAGTGCTTCCTGTTCAATTTGCACATAGCGACGTTCTGTCTCAGACATAGACCTGGATGCGAAGACTACAGGCTTCCAGAACTCTAGCGCAGATTGAAACAATACAGCTCCCAAAGCCATACGATGATGCATCTGCTGACAGCTTCAAATCTCCTTCTGGGTTATAATGAGCCAATGTCTTGATCAGTGCCCCATAGCCATGCTTTCGTTGTGCTTAGCAGTTCTCGAAGGGGTTGAGTGAGGTTAGCAATGTTAGAGGAAAATTTGCCTAGTTGATTAACCATTCCTAAGAATCTTCGGACTTCTGATACTGATTTAGGAACATCCATATCCCATACAGTTTTTGTCTTTTCCAGATCCACACTAACTCCATCCTTATCGATGATGTATGGAGAGGACTGATTACGTGGATGTCGAGGGTCCCAGGTTGACCAGAGGTCCAATGAGGGAGGTAGACGTTGGCTGGACGGGTCTGGGAGCTGGCGACTAAGCCGAGGACTTTATTCGTAGGTCCGAGCGCAGCACTCTGTGCGGCGGTGAATATGACGTCACCACAGCAGCTGCGGATAGAGTACTTGTCGAGATTGAGCAGGGGCTAGCAGGAGTAGCAAGACTCCATCCAAGCAGATAAGTTAGGGATGCGGTTCCGAAATTCCCTGAACTTGGCTTCCCGGCTGATGTAATTGAAGACGTTGAAAAAGTCCAGGAAGAGGCCCCAAGGTGTGTTGGACGTGGAAGAGAGCAAGTGGGAGGTGGCGTGAATTATTGCTTCACACCCACACTTGACCCCCACCCCAAGCTGGCGGGGGGTGAGAGTAGAAGTGACCGTACTGTGCGAAACGTATGATAGACACTTAAGGGTGAGCCGGCGAAGCACTTCCCCCACGGCGATGGGACGGTGGCCTCCACTTTTCTTCCAGCAAGCAAGTAGGGTGGAACCACAAAGGTGGGGGAGAACAGATGTGGGGGCGCAACTGATGCAAGGAGGTTAACAAACCGGGAGAGGGAGGAGACGATCTGGCCAGCACGATCTGGAGAATGGCACAAAATGGCTTCCTGAAGGTGACTAGGATGAAGACTTGAGGGACCGGCTGCAGAGGCGTTAGGGAATGATTTCACACTCCGGAAGATGATGGACTCGGGGGGCAAAGTGGGAGAGGGGGGTGGGCCTGGGGGCTAAGTGGGATGAGCTTGGGGGTGTTTGTTTAGCATATCTTAGGGGCCAGTCTGAGCAAGCCCTTCAGAAGTAAGGGCTTTAATAGCTTTGTTCTATAGACCTACCTGAGTGGCTTTCCTAGCACATCTAATGTTGAGAGAGTAGGAGGTAGAGGTGGATTTCTTGCCCCTTTGGCAAGGGAATCCAATATCTGTGCACCACTGCCTCAACCCATAAGGCAGCTGCCTCACCGTCCAACCATCTTTGCAGGCAGGTAATCCAATGTTTTGATGTAGTAATACATACTACCACAGATTTGAATGCAAATCTCTAATCAGAATAAAGTGCGATCACATGGGGAGAAGAGAGGTTGTTAAGCACTGTGAAACACAAAGCCAAAAGGATCAAGTTAAGTCGTTTTATTTGCAATCTAGATTGCCGTTGAGTACTTGGAGACCGTCCTCCCAGCGACTTAAAGCTGAACTAAGAATGGTGAATTTGACAGCTAGCAGCAATATTTCATTAGCTTTCCATGACAAATTGTCACCAATGATTAGAAGTATATTTCCTGATTCAAGAATAGCTTCAGATTATCATTCAGCTTCAACAAAGGCTACTTGCATGCTGAATCTAGCTGTAGCTCCTATACTGGTTGAAAATCTGGTTGAGAGTATGAAATCACATCCATTCTCTATATCAACTGATGGCTCAAATGACACTGGATTGGAAAAAATGAATCCGGCAACTGTACGCAGTTTTGTATCCACTCGTTTTTTGGACATGTGCGTGTCTGGTAGTGGTGTGACAGTCAGACAGACCACCTTAACGTAGCTGTCCAGGGCAGGCTGTCCATTCAACATCTAATACTACTGTGTACTGCCCCTCACAGCTATTAGGGCTAGCAGCCCTTCAGCTAATCACTCAGTGTGATACGTACACTCTGCCCTTGCTCAGGTGTTCTTACCTGGGCATGTGGTCCCTCACTTATTAACGACAGCTGGGGGCACTCTCCCCTTACTCGACAGCTACTACCCAGGGTGAGTTCCTGGAGTCTACTTGGACATCAGCGTGCAGTGAAAGCAGGTGAGATTGGAGTATGCAGGGCTCACCAGTCCTGGTTTACTGGAGCTGTGCCCATTCGGGTTACCCGAGACAGACATGGTGGCTGGAGTTTTCCAGGTACCAAGCGCTGATCACAGCTCCAAGGTCAGTGGCACCACTCCCTTCTCCGAGGAACCAATATGTATTCATTGTATGGCCACATCACAAAGCCAGTGAGAGGGAGAAGGTTGGGGGTCAAGGGTAGTTCAGCATTACTCATCATAATGCTCAGTTCTCAATGTGTATGCTTGTCTGTACTTACTTTCGCAGGTATACAGCCAACAACTACCATTGGTAAGAGAGCTGTCAACCCCCTTTCCTAACCTATCACTTATAGCCTTGGGGGTATAGGCCGCCTCCTGCGACCCTTTGGGGGGACTCCGGCAATGCATGCCAATTAACGCTAATTGCCACTGACTTGCCGAGTCTCTCACCCCCAAGGCCACACAGGGGGGGGGGGGGGGGGTCCAGGGTCATACCACAGCCTCACATGCAAGGAGCATGCGCAGACATGACCACGGGCTCACATCAGCACAGACTGCCAATGTGTAGTTTAGGAGGATGACATCAGGTAACCATACCAATAAGGCAAATTGCAGTTAACAAACTGTTCTGTGTCAGTCTACCAGACTCTTTCCCCATGTAGCAGTAGGTAAAGGGTCTGGCAATACTAGACTATCCCATGTTGATGTCTCCCTTTCTCTCCACCCACTTTTTTTCCACATCAGTTCTTTTGTTAGTGGAAGTATGTGTACATCAAAATATGAAAGAGACCATCAACTATTTTGTTTACTTTGCCATTCATGAATCTTGAGCTGATGGAAGCAAATTAATTTAATATTAGAATTCCACCATGTGTTAAAAATGTTACTGCAAACATGTCTTTCAATATGCATGCTTGTATCTTCATCAGCAAGACCAAATCTCTCTAGCACATTGCCCATTTTTGTGAAATAACATGTAATATGTACGTGTATTACATTGAGCAACTAATAGTTTAGTTACATGTAGCGTAAGTCATCAATCGCCGACCAGCACTTAATGTCGACCGTACCCTCTGCATTGTGGACCATGCCTTCAGTAAAATTAAGAATACTGTAGTTTACGGCTGCATTTATTTAGTTTCCGGGAGGAATTGATGAGCCGCCATGTTGAGGAATAGCAACTGTCTGGGACCACCCAGACATAGAAGATTCAAAAAGAAGAACTTTGTCGTCCTTTAACATTTCTCTATGTTTACATACCACAATTGTCATGCTCCGACTTAATTGGCGAGCGAGCGTAGCGAGCGAGACAGTATTAGGGGTGGATAATGCAAAATCGGGTATATGTTATAGGTATATATGTATGTGGGATGGTACGTATGCCCTTTAAACGCGCGCGCGGGAAACTTTTTTCTCCAAAAAACACGGTTTTTTAGGCTTGACCCCAGTTTATTCTGAAACGACAGCATTAAGCAAGCCTTACTTTATACTTAAGCTCCAAAGTGTGAGAAAATTCCTGCGAAAATGCTTGCTTTTCAAGAAACAAAAAGTTGATTCGACCGGTTACTATGGCATTGAAGACCCTTTTCCAGACTTAATTTCAAAACTTCGCCGTTTTATGGGGGATACAGAGTGCCCGTTGTTGGTTGTCAAGAGCCATTGGTAGTCAGAATGCCGTAGTATTAATGCTAAGGAAGCTACGACTTCTCGAGGGAAGCTGAGGTAAGTACGTAATTCCATATTTGTAAGGTAAATATGCAAAATTAACTCGGGCCTTTCTTTTTTGAGCTAAGAGCTTGTCAACAGTGACTGGTAAATTCAAATAGTCAGATTGGCTCAAATTTGGTACTACAAAAGTTACCACTGCTCAAGAAAATGAGGTAAGAATGTAATTTTGTTTTTGTGTGCTAAAATTGATTGTCTTTTGTTTTTGTAGGTGAGAGCTTGTCAAGAATTCAAGGTAATTCAGATGGTCAAAGTAACTTCAATTTGATACTACAGAAGTTATCAATACTCAAGAATGAGGTAAGTAGTAATTCCATATTTGTTGGCTAAAATGTTCAAGAGTTACTGGTGATTGAGATTATCAGAATGGTTGATGTTTGATACTACAAAAGTTACCATTAATCAGGTAAGAGAGTGATTTTGTATTTGTTTGCTGTAATCAAATGTCATAACTGCTATTATAGTGTTTGCATGAAGAAAGCTAAAAATAGTAACATTTTATGTTACCTAGCTATCAGGCTCGCTCGCCATTTGTGCTCAAGCACACCACTAGTGATATTCATATTTGCCTGTAACCACAGTCATCTAGCTCTAAGTCATACCTATATATTGTACCATGTCTGAATGATAAAAGGGTTGCTTACCTCTGAAAACTCTAGCGAGTACCACTGTTAGAGAGTGCGCACTTTTACTACTGCCCAAGACTGCAAGCTCACGCCAGCGGTTGCGGGTAGATATAGTTGCGCCAGATCAAGTGAGCACCTGGTCCTTCACCGAACGGTGACTCCTCCCACGTACGTACGCCAGAAACTAACACTGTCTCACACTCACACTCATACAACCCATTCAATACACAGGGGAGTCCCGTTCATTTGGTCCTTCGAGCCCGTCACGGACTAGCACCAGTTGTTGAACTTCACTCGTTCGTTCGCTATTCTATTGTTGCTACTATCAGTCGAGTTCAGTACCAGTTGCTATTAGTTAGCTTCTTGCCTATCTCGATTGTTTTCCTATTTTCGACTTCAACTTCACTTCGAACTTCACTTCGTGGGAGCCACAACCAGCACCATAGAGGAAAACGTCACTCATTCACGTCTCGAACTTCTACGCCGCCAGAGAGCTCATCGTCGAGGAGCTATCACTCGTTTGTCCAAGAAATTGACCACTTTTATGGGCGAACCACTTGGAGCAGTCTCCGACCTTTCTATCAACCTGGAGATTAACCTACGTTCTGACATCGGCAAACACGAATCACTTCAAGATGACATCGACTCACTTCTCGACCAAGAGGCCATCGAGGCCAATGAAGCCGAGAGATCACGACACGATGAACTCCACGCAAGTCTCATCATGGACATGGATACTCTCAAACACTCACACGATATCTTCACGGAATGTCTCTGCTTACGACCACGTATACTCGAACTACTCGACCTGGGTAAAGAATTATCATCTACTCATACGTCTGAATTCAAGGATCTCGCCAACTCACCGGATGCCATCAGGAAGAAAGTCCTACGTCTACCTGACAACACTCAACTCAAGGAACTCATCCTCGACATCGATGACCTACTCATGAAATTACGCAGAGCTCTAGCAGCAGCTACTACTCCTACGTCACCTACCCCTACCACCACTTCTTCAGGACAATCCGTCATGCCCATGATGGCTCCATTGACTCTGGATATTCCCAAGTACACAGGCGATCCACTTCAATGGGAGTCCTTCGCGCTTCGTCTACAATCACTGCTCACTCACAGAGCTGATGGATTCTCCGATATGGACAAGTACGCCATCGTAAGCCAAGCTATAGTCCCACCTCAAGGGAAAACACTGATCAACGACATGATGAAAGAAGGAGCAACTATACCTGATCTTATCAAAGCTCTACGCAAGATGTATGGACGACCTCAACTTGTCATCCCCATCCTGGTACAAAAGGTTGCTGACCCGCCTACTACCAACCGTACGGCTGCTTCACTCAACAATTTTAAAGAACGAGTTCTCGACAACTACAGAGCACTCAACACCCACATAGGAGGTGATCTCCACAGATTCATGCCTCACTTCCTTAGACCCTTTCTAGAGGGAAAACTTCATGAGGACTGGGACCGCCTTCTATACGAGACAGTCGTTACGCCACCCGTACAAATTTATTTGCAAACCGGAAGTAGTCTACCGAGAGCCCGCGCAAAAGGCGCTAAATTGGAATAAATAATGGCTACTTATTGAGCCTCAAAATGTTGAAACTACCTGGCTTTTGCCGTCCAAAAGACGTACAATTGAAGAATAAAGATTAAACTAGTGCTTGCCTGTTCATAGAATACCCAAGGAGTCCCTAGACGCCCTTTGTGCTGGCTTCTTTATGAGCATTTCGAAATGGCTTCCAGAGAGTCATCCCACACATTGCTATTAACTAGCGTTCCTGACCAATAAATCTCGTTAAAAATATATGCATTATTGAAATCAAGGATTAAAATTGTTGAATACTGACTTTCATTCTTGTTGCATCTAATTTCATGTCATAATTTCTTCATTGAATATTCATTAGAAAAGGTAAGGATTATCAAGTGGGTAAATGGTAGCAAGTTGGTAAATGGTCAGTCAAAAGCCACATGTTGGTTCATGTGGGTGATTGCATGGTTTCTAACAAGTGTCTTATGAAAACATGGTCTGAGATAAGTATATGTCAGTGAGAAGAATGAGTTCTAGTGAATCCAACCCTAGAAGAAATCTCTTTCCTCCTGAAAGTACCAGTTCTTCTACAGGTTTGTCCAGTAGCTGTAATAAAAAATAGTATTTAATTTCACAATATTTTAATAAATACAACAGATTTACCTGAGCAGGCACAGCGAAAGGACAGTCAGTCACAGTCAGTCTTCTCTGATGCTCACAAAGGACGTCCCTGTACAGCCTGCATTTTGTGTAAGGAAACGTCAATAAAATATACTCATCCATTAAAATGGAAAGATCAAGAATTATTTCAATTCTTGAAGTCCATAGAGCCAGCAACCAAAGTTATGCATGATGCATGTATCTGCAGAAATTGCTATAGCAACCTATTTAGTGGGAGGAAGAATAAGGATTACAAGCCTAGGTGGAGGAAGACTAAAGCTAGTAAGCCATACTGTGAAGTGATAGGCTGTGGTGTAATTTTAAGTAGATGTACTAAGCTAGCCAGCAAGGAGGACATCAGTTCAAACTTGCAATGCACTTTGGCACCTTCACAAAAGCATGAGACACATCTTTGTGACAGACACTACAGAGACCTACATAGGCAGCTGAGTCCCTCTAGCTATCAGTGGAATTGTACTGTGTGCTCAGTAGGCATTCGTGGTTCAAACTATCATGGTTTTCGAACATGTGCTGAACCGGAAGTATTTGAAAGACACCTAAGGGAAAACACTAATTTTGATGGAAAAATAAAAAGTATAGACAAGGTGTGTAATGCATGCTACCGTTTCAGTTGATCATTTAAACAAAAAAAAATAAGTTGTGATGAAGAATTTAAAAGTTTGCTCGAATCCATCCAGAATTCTTTAGGGTCCAAGCCATTGCCATTTTCTGATGAGAAGAAAATAGTTGACTATGCTTTAAATTGTCAGCCATAACTATTGCTGAGAAGCTATTAAAATAAAGTATAATAAGTTCATAGTACCTTATCTCAAGAAGGGAAGCCAAGAAATACATTTACTTTTTGATAATCCAGGAAGACAGACTGAGAATCCTAAAAAATTTGAACAGTTACGAAGAGATACACTTTCTGATGACCACACTTGTTTTATTTTTTTCAATGATGCTGAGATTCCTGTAAAATGGCAAAGTATTATTAAGTGCAGAATATGCAAACAAAAATTAACTACTTACCTCTCTGAATATCTTGTTGGTAACATCAGGACATTTTTAGCTGAAGGGCAAAAGTTTGTCACATCTGGAGCCACAGGAACATTAGCAAGCATGGTTGTCACAAAAAATGAGGGTCCATATTTGTGGTCAGTTATAGAATCACGTGTAGATGAATCAGACACTAGACTCTGGCTACATATGAAACATTTGGCAGGTAGAAGAAAGTTTATTTTGTCTCCAGATACTGATGTTTATCATATCGGTCTTCCTTTGGTTTCAGCAGGGGATTCTGTTATCATTCAACTCAGTAAACCCAGTGATAAGGATCTAAAGTTAATTAATCTAAATATCCTGATTGACCTGCTGAAACGAGATCCAGATTTAGTTCACATTCATGATTCCCACATTCCAAGAGTTCTTCAGACACTGTTTGTTTGCACTGGTTGCGATTATATATCCTTTTTTTCTGGGATAGGCATGAGGCGTTTTTCTACAAAGTATTCTTTCAATATGCAAAATTCATTGCAGCTGATCTTTCTGGACCATTTGTGGAAGTCATTTCACATACAAACTTGTTAGAACAAGCCAAAGCATGCCAATTTCCGTTCATTAGACTAGTTGGTTGTGCTTACTTCAAAAAGCATGCAAATGCTTTCTTGGGGGAAACTCCATCTTCTCTCATGAATTCAATTGAACCTTCAACTGCTATAGAAGAGAGACACAAGAAGTGGCTTGATTTGATACGCCAGACCATTTGGGATAGAATATCCACAGAAAATGAGAGTATACCATCTTTTGATGCTCTTCATTACCACTGGCTAAGGAGTTGTTGGGTACTTCATATGTGGCAGCAGGAAGAATGCAACGAAATGATGCTTGCTTCCCTGAATGGCAATGGTTGGATTGTAGGACATCAGAGCATTGAAATACTTTGGGATACAGCGGAAAACATCCAATCAGTGAGGCAAAATGTGAAACTACTCATGAATGGATGTGGTTGCAAGTCAGGATGTAGAACTGGAAGATGTGGCTGTAAAAAAAGTTCCAGACTTTGTGGTGCTGGATGTCGCTGTACCAATTGCCAAAACACACAAGATATTGTACACCAAGAAGAAGATGAACTGGTCAGAATTGAAAGGTAATTTTTTGATGTGTGTATACAATATAATTATTTTACTATAAAATTATTTTATACAATCATATTAAAACTAATCTATATTAAAATAAAATTAAGTTTCAATGGTGAACAAATAAATCAGTGGAACACACATATAAAATCTATTTATTGTGTAGATACACTACCTTAGATGAAGAAATTGACCTTCTGATGGAAGACATATTTGGAGTTGATCAAATTGAGGATCAAGCAGATGATGACAGCAGTGAAGGTGAAAGCGACTGTGACAGTGTTGAAGATGTGGCAAGTGTCAATTTTTTCGATAGCATCACCGATGGTGAAGATGAAACCAGTAGTGATGATGACTAAACACCATAATTTTCTCCCATTTTTCTTTCTTACTTTTGTGATTTTATTTGTTTTTGTCTTTTTTTTTAGTTATTATTTCACGGTCACATCACTTACTCAACAGAATTAATCCTTCAGTTACATTTTTATTTAATGTCAAAGAACTGTTATTTAATATAGTCATGTTATGATAACCTTATAACATTTTTAGTATGACCATAACTTCTTTATATTAGACATGTGTTCATTTAATATCTTTATGAAGCTGTCTCATTATAGTCTATATTTACACCTCTACAAAATAACCTTACATTCTAAGAACATGCTTTAAATTCTCAGATATGATAGTTCTACCTTAAATAGACAAGCACTTAAATTATGAGAGCAAAAGAGAGGTCAGGAACGCTGTTTAATAGTGACTAGTTGAGGCTATTCACATTTACTGATCGAAACGAGGTTCAGAAAGAGCCATCTAAATAGCAGTAGATAATGGATACTTAAGTAGCAAAAGGTGGATATTAATATGTAAGAGTTATTCTTTAAAATAATGCTTAGTTGAGGGCTTACTAGGAATATTTTCACAAAATATTAGCCTTGAAAATCGGCTTACAATTCTCTTTATTCCCGGGTCAGCTTACCAGATGACGTAATCCTAGTACGCGGTGCAATAAAAACCGGCGTTTTCTGGTGGGTGGCGTAACGACTGGAGAAACTACCGGAACCCACAATGGCTGACTTCACGCAATTTATTGAACAAAGACTTCTTTGGGCTGACACACAACACTCCATGACTACGTTTACGCCTTCGTCGTCATCTACTACTTCGCCGTTTCAACCCAAGCAAGCCTCGAGACCTTCTTCTCCACGTACACGTGCTAACCCCAAGTGTCCACTCTGTTTTGAGACACATTGGCTGGGTCGTTGTCCAGCATTCATTGCTATGGATGTGGACGACCGCAATAAACTAGTGAGAGAGAAAAGGCTGTGCCTAAACTGTTTCTCCAACAGCCACGACATGAAGAACTGCTTTAACAAGCATTCGTGCAGAAATTGCAATCAACGTCACCACACTTACCTGCACAGAGAGCAGAAGCCTAGTAACTCCACCATCCCAGCCACTCCAACTCCTGACACCGCCATGTCAGTTATCACGAAGACCGAGGACGACACCCCAGCTACTCTACTTCAGCTACGACATGAAAGCAAAGGCAACTTCGTGTGCACAGTCGTCGCCTCCATTCAGAACAGAGAATTCAATGTGAAAGCTCGTGTACTTCTCGACCACGGCAGCGGCGCAACCTTCATGTCTGAAGAACTTGCCTCCACTCTCAAACTGAAAAGATATCCTCAAGACAGACTCTTTGAGGGATTCAACCCAGGCACTATTCGCTCAAGGTTCTACGTCATCGCCTCACTTCAGTCCATCAACTCCGACTTCGTCTCTCCACCTATTGAATTTTCAGTAGTCTCACACGGTCTCCGCACTACGTCTCCGGAAGACAAAGAAGTTGTAGCTGCCTACGCAGCTGAGAAAGGGCTCATACTGTCAGACCCCGACATGGGCGGATATATCGACATTCTACTGGGACAAGAATACCCCTGGGACTTCTGTGGATGAGTTCAAAAGATCGAAAGACACCGCTACATCGACACCTGCTTAGGCATAGGCGTGATTGGACCTGTGCATGGACGAGTCAACGTCCTGTCAGTATCCTCCGCCTCTCCACCTTTGGCTCAGTGCCTGAGTCGCCTTTGGGAACTAGATAAAGTTCCCGAGGCTTCTGTTCTCAGCCCGGTGGACCAGAGCGTGGTGCAACACTATCACAACAACGTTCAAGTCGTCAACAACCGTATCTCAGTTTCTCTACCAGTTAAGGACAATGCCCCACCATTGGAGAACTCCCGCAAGCAGGCCATAAGCAGACTCTATGCTAACGAACGTTCGCTTTCAGCAAAGGACAAGTTGGATGCATTCAACACAGCCTTGAGGGAATACTTATCTTTGGGACACGCCCATATCATACCTTCAAATGAACTCAAACTCAATGATTTTCAATGCTACTACATGCCTGTTCACGGAGTTTTTAAAGACTCTTCAACGACTACGAAAGTTCGGCCGGTATTCGATGCCTCTGCCAAGACCACGTCTGGCTTCTCTCTGAATGAGACACTCGACATCGGACCCAACCTCTACCCTCCTCTGGCCGACATACTTGTGAAATTCAGACGACATGCCATTGGGTTCTCAGCAGACATTAGCAAAATGTTTAGAGAGATCCTGCTCAACCCAGAACACAGGGACCTCCACCGCTTCGTCCTCAGGGAGCCCACTGGTTGTATAGTCGATTGTAGGATGGAAAGGGTCACCTTCGGTGTAAATTGTTCACCCTACCTTGCCACGCAGTCGTTACATTTCATCGCGGATCTACATCAAGAGACTCGTCCCAACACAGCCAAAGCCATACGTTCAGAGTTCTATGTGGACGACTACGTTTCAGGAGCTGATTCAGTAGTAGAAGCAAACAAGATAAGGACAGAACTATGTAATCTCCTTGACAAAGCTGGCATGACCTTGTGGAAATGGAGGTCTAACTCAGAAGACTTCCTAGCTCTCACACCCCCAAGTCTGCGCGAGGAGACCGGGTCATCTCTCAACCTGTCTGATTCTCAAACGCCCAAGGCTCTAGGTGTACATTGGAACATACACACTGACACTCTTCACGTTTCGACACCTGCCATCAACATCGACGGAAACACCAAAGTCACCAAACGAATTATGGCATCAGTCACTGCAGGCGTATTTGACATACTGGGTCTCTTTTCCCCAGCAATCATTACAGCCCGCATTCTACTCCAAGACACTTGGAAAAAGAACATACCCTGGGACAACCTGTACCTCAAGAGATCAGAGACAAATGGGAAACTTGGATCGAAGACCTCCACAAGATCGTCGAACATCCAATACCATGAAGAATCACAGCACTATCTGGCAAATCAATATTCATCTCACTACATGGCTTCTCCGATGCTTCCTCCGTGGCATATGGAGCTGCCATCTACTACCGCTCTGTACAAGAGGATGGATCTATTCACACATCACTGGTCACGGCCAAGTCACGGGTCTTGCCAGTAAAACACACAACCATCCCCAAAGCGGAACTACTCGGTGCCCACCTTCTGGCCAAACTTCTATCACATACGGGTCAGATACTGGACATCCCACCTGACCATCTACACGCTTGGACAGACAGTGCAATTATCTTACATTGGCTACCAAAACATCCGTCTCAACTCACCAAGGGCCGTTTTGTGGCGAACCGTGTTCAACATATTCAGGATCTACTACCCTCTACAAAATGGAGACACGTTCCCACAGCGGAAAATCCAGCGGATTTAGCCAGCAGGGGGGTTACGACTTCAGATCTGATCACATCCACTCTATGGTGGTCAGGACTTACCTGGCTCTCCCTGCCTCCTCACAAATGGCCAGTCACCATGATCAACCGTCCTAAAGAAGCCGTTACTGTACTCACAGTTGCAGTATCTATGGACATAGAAACCCAACAATCTCGATTCCTTGGACTACCTCTGGGAGAAATTCTCATCAGCCAACACTTTAGTACGAGTCGTAGCTTGGATATTACGCTTCATCAACAACGCCAGACGAGGCTCTACCAAGACCACATCAAACGTCATCTCTCACTCGGAAATACATCAGAGCAAAACTTTACTGTTCACGTTAGCCCAACGACAATCGTTTCCAGAAGTCTTCGCGGCTATCAAGACCAACAAGAGTCTCCACAAGATCCACCCACTTTACAAGACGATCCTCACACTGGACAATGGATTGATTAAAGTTCAGAGCAGAGTTCGGGACACGGTGAATACATCCGAACCTCGCCTACTCATCCCACTCAACGCAAAGTCGAAATTCACAAAACTCTTCATCAGGACACTTCACGTGACACACAGTCATGCGGGAGTATCAATACTCCACTCCATCATCGTCTCCACCTACTTCATGCCTGGCCTGCGCAATTTGTTGAAGTTAATTAGCAGGACTTGTGCGAATTGTCAACGTGCCTACGCACGCCCTCTCACCCAGCAGATGGGACTTCTACCAATGTCACGAACTACCCCGACTCCGCCCTTCATGAAGACTGGTGTTGACTTCGCGGGTCCCTTCACGGTACGACAGGGCTAACCCGTAAGCCCATCCACTTGAAATGTTACGCAGCTGTCTTTGTCTATCGACGAAAGCTGTACATCTGGATCTGTGTTCCTCGCTCTCGATGGTCGACTTCCGGGCTGCCCTACGCCGCTTCGTAGCTCGACGGGGATGCCCCTCTGACATATACTGTGACAATGGCACAAACTTTGTGGGCGCCCGGGAGGAGATTCGAGAGTTGCAGGAACTTCTCGAATCAAGAGAAAATAAGCAGTCAATCACCATCTTTGCTCAGGAAAACAATATAAGGTATCACATCCCTCCTAGGGCACCCCACTTTGGGGAGGTCTGGGAAGCGGCTGTGAATGCAATGAAGCTTCTACTCAGAAAGAATCTGAAACCCCACTCGTTAAGATACGAAGAACTCTACACCATCGTAATAGAAGCAGAGTCTATACTTAACTCCAGACCGATCACGACGAGACTCAACAAGGACTGTACCTGACTGCTGGACACTTTCTGGTGGGAAGACCTTTACGAGCACCACCCACACCTCAACCGCCAACAGGGAAGATCGCCTCACTCCGCAGATGGAGACTGGTAGCCCGACTCAGGAAGGATCTGTGGGACCAATGGCTAACAAGCTATCTAGCCATCCAAACACAAAGGACAAAATGGCTCAAGAAGAAACTCCAACTCAAGGAAGGAGACTTGGTTTATATCAAGGATGAAACACTGAAGGAAAGGACTTGGCCCATAGCACGAATCATCGAAACAATGCCCGGCAGCGACGGACAAGTACGTGCAGTCAAGCTACAATGCAGAGACAAACGATACATCAGGGCAGTCACACAACTTATCCCATTCTCGCCGGACGAGAACGAGGACGACCCCGCAGCTTCAGCTAAGCCCGGGAGTCTGTCTGGGACCACCCAGACATAGAAGATTCAAAAAGAAGAACTTTGTTATCCTTTAACATTTCTCTATGTTTACATACCACAATTGTCATGCTCCGACTTAATGATATTCATATTTGCCTGTAACCACAGTCATCTAGCTCTAAGTCATACCTATATATTGTACCATGTCTGAATGATAAAAGGGTTGCTTACCTCTGAAAACTCTAGCGAGTACCACTGTTAGAGAGTGCGCACTTTTACTACTGCCCAAGACTGCAAGCTCACGCCAGCGGTTGCGGGTAGATATAGTTGCGCCAGATCAAGTGAGCACCTGGTCCTTCACCAAACGGTGACTCCTCCCACGTACGTACGCCAGAGACTAACACTGTCTCACACTCACACTCATACAACCCATTCAATACACAGGGGAGTCCCGTTCAGCAACCCAGCCAACTCAAGAAGGGAAAGGACGAACAAGAAGAAGGGAAGACGCTCTAAGGGAATTAAGTTGAGGAAATGATCTGATGAATCAATGCTGGGCGCAATTCAGGCCGTTCGGGAGGGAACTTTCGGAGTAAATAGAGCTGCTCTTGAGTATGGAGTCCCCAAGACAACTTTGAACGACAGGATAAGTGGAAGGGTAGTGCACAGAGTATGGGAGCTCAGCCTTACTTGTCAAGGGAAGAAGAAGATGAACTAGTGAATTTTTTAGTCTTGTTGCAAAATGGGATATGGAAAAAAACAGAAAGGAAATTTTAGTGCTAGTATACAAGCCATACTAAAGAAGAAAGGGTGTGATTTAGGTATCCCATATCTAATGGTTTGTGGCAAAGATTTTTGGAGAGATGGCCTTCATTGAGCCTTAGAACGGGAGATGCTTTTTCTGTAGCCAGAGATAGAATGACTGATCATGAAGTTTTTGTGAGCTACTTCAAATTGCTTACACAAACTTTAGAAAAAAATTGAATATTACATAATCCTGGTCAAATCTATAATGGCGATGTGTCTGGCATGCCATTAGAGCATAAACTTCCTTGCATTATATCACAAAAAGGTGCGAAAAAAATTCGTCAAATAACATCTGGTAATAAAACACAAATATCAATACTTGCATGTGCGAATGCAATTGGCCAGGCTTTACCACCCATGGTAATCTTTACAGGAAAGAGGTTCAATCACGAATTGAGTGTGGGTGAAGTCCCCGGAACATTGTACAGCACATCAGGATCAGGGTGGATGGATAATGAGTTATTTATTGAGTGGTTTAGCAAGCATTTTCTTAAGCACGCTTCTACTTGTCGTCCACTTTTGTTACTCCTGGATGGCCACTCTTCACATTATACTTTAGATTTGATAAAAGAAGCTCGACAGCATGGTGTGATTATTTTTTGTTTGCCACCTCATACTACGGCTGACAGTCAACCGCTTGATACCAGTGTATTTGGACCTCTTAAGATTCACTGGAGCAACGAGTATAGTCAGTATATATTTGATCATCCAGGACGTGTAATAACCAAATTTCAATTTTCTACTCTTTTCAGTCGTGCATGGACCAAAGGCATGCGTATGGATAATATTGTTGCAGGATTTCGATCTACTGGTGTATATCCATTTAATCCTAATGCACTACTGCATAAAATAGAGAACACTACAGTACAAGAGACAGTTATATCATCTAATGTTTTCACAGTGCTCTCAGACAATACTTGCATTGATACGTGCTCAACTGATCCAGAGGTGTCTGCTCCTCCTAGTAATAATGCAATACATAGTTTGCCTGTATCAACCTCTAATGTAGAATTTACTGCGGAAGAAATTGCTACTTTCGAACGTCAATTTGATGAGCATGATGACATTTTCTCTGATTCGAAATATATCTTGGTTACATCAGCACCATCCAGATGAGGCTCCTTCCAAGGAACATATGAATTTCTCTTATCAAAACACATCAGGTAATTTTTAAGTACATACTAGTATAATTGTTATTCAAAATTGGTATGGTTAAGAAGTTATTTGTATAGTTTTTATTTACCAGGGAATGTTTTAATTTTTTTGCCAGACAAATTGGGGGGGGGGGGGGGGGGGAGTAAACACAATGAATTCTACATTATACCTAAACTTACTTGTTTTCTTGCAATTTCATTCTTTAGTTAATTCCTTTTTTTGTTTATTTATTTATTTATTTATTTTTTACTATTAGGTAAGAATGTTAAGTGGAAACGGAGGTAGAAACTCATATTTTTTATAACAAGATTTTTTGCTAGGTGGGTGGAAGGGAGTTGGGAAATTGTCATACAGAAAAAATTGTTAGTTTGATTGCTATTATTATTCAACAGAATCATTACACACACACTGAACTTGCACACATTATACATGAACTTACTGACTTGTTTTCTTGCAGTTTCATTGTTTATTTTTATTATTATTATTATTATTAGGTTAGAATTACTAGGGGAGATGAGGCTGGCAACTCAGCGTGGGAGATGGGGGGAAGAATCCCATGGGTCTCTCTTTCTGTATTGACCCAGATTACACTGGTGATAGCTAACTTAAAGTGGTCAATAGTTGAAAAAAGAAGTATTATCTTAATTAATTCATGAAAATGTACAGTAGCTTGTATTTTCTTTCAGACTGCTTGTCAGAAGTTAGTCCTCCATCATCACCAGCAGTCGATACTTCATCTGAGCATTATTGCGCCAATTTCCTTGCAGTGTCTTTGGCCGTTAGTCCTGCTCCGACGCATTCAGTAATAAGTGTTGGAATTCCTCTGGTGGTCAGTATATCAGGTAAAATAAAATTTATTTTCCCTTTGTGTGTCACTGAGCATAATTTTTTTTATAGCACCTACTGCAGTCAATCAACTTCCAACGTTTTGCTATTCGGAGCCCATTTTGAGTCCTCGTTCAGAGCCAATGTTGAATTCTCGTGTAGAGCCGACATTCAATGCGGAGCCGACATTCAGTCCTTGTGCGGAGCCGACATTCAGTCCTCATGCAGAGCCAACATTCAATCCTCGTGCGGAGCCGACATTCAGTCCTCGTGCGGAGCCGACATTCAGTCCTTGTGCGGAGCCGACATTCAGTCCTCGTGCGGAGCCGACATTCAATCCTCGTGCGGAGCCGACATTCAGTCCTTGTGCGGAGCCGACATTCAGACCTCATGCAGAGCCGACATTCAGTCCTCGTGCGGAGCCAACATTCAGTCATCATGCAGAGCCGAATTTCAGTCTTCATGCGGAGCCGACATTCAGTCCTCGTGCGGAGCCGACATTCAGTCCTCATGCAGAGCCGACATTCAGCCCTCGTGCGGAGCCGACATTCAGTCCTCGTGCGGAGCCGACATTCAGTCCTTGTGCGGAGCCGACATTCAGTCCTCATGCACACTCATGCAGAGCCGACATTCAATCCTCATGCAAAGCCGACATTCAATCCTCGTGCGGAGCCGACATTCAGTCCTCGTGCAGAGCCGACATTCAGTCCTCATGCAGAGCCGACATTCAATCCTCATGCAGAGCCGACATTCAGTCCTCGTGCGGAGCCGACATTCAGTCCTCATGCAGAGCCGACGTTCAGTCCTCATGCAGAGCCGACATTCAATCCTCATGCAGAGCCGACATTCAATCCTCATGCGGAGCCGACATTCAGTCCTCGTGCAGAGCCGACATTCAGTCCTCATGCAGAGCCGACATTCAATCCTCATGCAGAGCCGACATTCAGTCCTCGTGCGGAGCCGACATTCAGTCCCCGTGCAGAGCCAACATTCAGTCCTCATGCAGAGCCGAAATTCAATCCTCGTGCAGAGCCGACATTCAATTTTTGTGCGGAGCCAACATTCAGTCCTCGTGCAGAGCCGACATTCAATCCTCATGTGGAGCCGACATTCAGTCCTCGTGCGGAGCCGACATTCAATTTTAGTGCGGAGCCAACATTCAGTCCTCGTGCAGAGCCAACATTCAGTCCTCGTGCAGAGCCGACATTCAGTCCTCGTGCAGAGCCGACATTCAGTCCTCGTGCGGAGCCGACATTCAGTCCTCGTGTGGAGCCGACATTCAGTCCTTGTGCGGAGCCGACATTCAGTCCTCATGCAGAGCCGACTATCAATCCTCATGTGGAGCCGACATTCAATTTTTGTGCGGAGCCAACATTCAGTCCTCATGCAGAGCCAACATTCAGTCCTCGTGCAGAGCCAACATTCAGTCCTCATGCGGAGCCGACATTCAGTCCTTATGCGGAGCCGACATTCAGCCATCGTGCTGAGCAGACATTCAATTTTCGTGCGGAGCCAACATTCAACATTGCCTATGACCCCAATGCTAAATGCATTAGGCTAGCATACAAACTTGTACGCTAACATCCGAAGTGGCTATAACTACTACATACCCAATGATTACAGCTTGCCATCTAAAAAATATATGCAAAACCACAGTACTCCCTAATTTAAAACTTGTATATATGTATGTGTACACATTTTACAATGATATATTTTTAGGTGGCCCACATTTAGCATGTAAGAATCTATTGTCTTAAAGCATTTAGCCAGTTCAAGCAAAAAAAAAAAGATGTGTGGGAGCTTAGCAAATAATTTTGACATTACTAATGTGGAGTTACACATAATAACCTCGAAGACGATGGGTGTGTGTACATTTGTGTGTACGTACACTCAGGGCAGTGTATGTATGTGTGTGTGGGGGGGGGGGGGGGGGGGGGGGTGGGGAGGGGGGGGTGGGACGAAAGAGTATCTCTGTCATGATTATTATTCAAAATGGTAAAAATAATGACATGGAGGCAATCAAATGATATAAAATTAATAATAATTTTAAAAAAACTTTATTGATTGTCTTTGCTAGAGGCCAATTTAGGTACCTTTGAAACCTGTGGTAGCAAAGTGCAATTTTTTTTCATAAAGGGAGGAGGGAGTGAGAAAGCGTCTATAGAGCACAAATGTTGCTAATCATTATTATCAATAAGGTTTTATTTTAACTTTTTTGTTTTTTGTTTTTTTATTATTGATTGTTCATTATTTATTTATTTATTTATTTATTTATTTATTTATTTATTTATTTATGTATTTATTTATTTTGTAGTGAATTCAACACCTCAAGCTGCAGAACAATTGTCTTCCACTTCATGTTCCGTGAAACTACAATTTCCACACCGGTGCAAATTCTAACCACACAATCTCCGATCTCTGAAATATTGAAATATCCAATGTTACTCCAAGCCATAAAAAAGGCACTGGGATTAAATCTTGTGCTCGTGTACTAACTAGCATGGAGTCTTTACAAATATTGAACCAGAAAGAGCAAAAAAAAAGAGGAACAAGAACTTAGAGAAAAAAAGAAGGAACGAGAGGATAGAAGAGCGCAGAGACTCGAAGAGGAGCAGCGTAAGAAAAATGAACGAGAAGAGAAGAAATTGCAGAGAGAACGTGAGAAATTGAGAAAGGAAGAGGAACGGAAGCCTAAGGCAGCAACAAGAGAAAAACAAAGAGAAGATCAAGACAGAGTAAAGAGAGGCAGAGAATGTCCACAAATAGTATCCCACACGCAAGGCAATGAAAGCTAACGATCATACAGATCCTAAGGTTGCAAGTGATGTGTGTATGGGTGCTTATATTGATGATGTGGATGACGATGGTGAAGTCACAGCGGACTGGATCCAGTGCTGACTCTACTTGTGGGGTTTAGAGCCATATTGACTGTCTTGATAGACGTGCTATGACTATGTTTGTGCTATTTGCTTTAATGTTTCAACTAATAACAATTTTCTCTGATTCACAATAAAAATTGACAATTATAGTTCAAGTATAAATGCTGGGTCGACTAAGTTATCATTAGATTCAATGTCCGGTCGAGGATAATATCATTGAACTCAATTCCCGGTCGACTGGACTGGGTGGTCGACACTTACAGGGTAACACAATCGAAAATCGGGGATGTTTGTTTATTGGCGAGCGAGCGAAGCGAGCGAGACAGTATTAGGGGTGGATAATGCAAAATCGGGTATATGTTATTGGCGAGCGAGCGTAGCGAGCGAGACAGTATTAGGGGTGGATAATGCAAAATCGGGTATATGTTATATGTATAATATGTATGTGGGATGGTACGTATGCCCTTTAAACGCGCGCGGGGAACTCTTTTCTCCTAAAAACACGGCTTTTTAGGCTTGACCCCAGTTTATTCTGAAACTACAGCATTAAGCAAGCCTTACTTTATACTTAAGCTCCAAAGTGTGAGAAAATTCCTGCGAAAATACTTGCTTTTCAAGAAACAAAAAGTTGATTCGACCGGTTACTATGGCATTGAAGACCCTTTTCCAGACTCAATTTCAAAACTTCGCCGTTTTATGGGGGGATACGGAGTGCTGGTTGTTGGTTGTCAAGAGCTGTTGGTAGTCAGAATGCCGTAGTATTAATGCTAAGGAAGCTACTACTTCTGAGGGAAGCTGAGGTAATACGTAATTCCATATTTGTTAGCTAAATATGCAAAATTAACTCTGGCCTTTCTTTTTTGTAGCTAAGAGCTTGTCAACAGTGACTTGTAAATTCAAATAGTCAGATTGGCTCAAATTTGGTACTACAAAAGTTACCACTGCTCAAGAATATGAGGTAAGAAAGTAATTTTGTATTTGTGTGCTAAAATTGATTGTCTTTTGTTTTTGTAGGTGAGAGCTTGTCAAGAATTCAAGGTAATTCAGATGGTCAAAGTAACTTCAATTTGATACTACAGAAGTTATCAATACTCAGGAAATTGAGGTAAGTAGTAATTCCATATTTGTTGGCTAAAATTACAAGTAATAACACTGGTATATATTTTATCGTAGCTGAGAGCTTGTTCAAGAGTTACTGGTGATTGAAATTATCAGAATGGTTGATGTTTGATACCACAAAAGTTACCACTAATCGGTAAGTGATTTTATATTTGTTTGCTGAAATCAAATGTCATAACTGCTATTATAGTGTTTGCATGAAGTAAGCTAAAAATAGTAACATTTTATGTTACCTAACTATCAGGCTCGCTCGCCATTTGTGCTCAAGCACACCACTAGTATATATATATATATGTATGTATGTATGGATGGTACGTATGCTCTTTAAACGCGTGCGCGGGGAACTTTTTTCTCCTAAAAACACGGCTATTTAGGCTTGACTCCAGTTTATTCTGAAACTACAGCATTAAGCAAACCTTACTTTATACTTAAGCTCCAAAGTATGAGAAAATTCCTGCTAAAACGCTTGTTTTCAAGACACAAAGTTGATTCGGCAGGTTACTATGGCATTGAAGACCCTTCCAGACTTAATTTCAAAACTTCGCCGTTTTATGGGGGATACGGAGTGCCGGTTGTTGGTTGTCAAGAGCCGTTGGTAGTCAGAATGCCGTAGTATTAATGCTATGGAAGCTACTACTTCTCGAGGGAAGCTGAGATAAGTACCAATTCCATATTTGTTAGTTAAATATGCAAAATTAACTCTGGCCTTTCTTTTTTGTAGCTAAGAGCTAGTCAACAGTGACTGGTAAATTCAAATAGTCAGATTGGCTAAAGTTTGGTACTACAAAAGTTACCACTGCTCAAGAAAATGGGGTAAGAAAGTAATTTTGTATTTGTGTGCTAAAATTGATTGTCTTTTGTTTTTGTAGGTGAGAGCTTGTTGTCAAGAATTCAAGGTAATTCAGATGGTCAAAGTAACTTCAATTTGATACTACAGAAGTTATCAATACTCAAGAATGATGTAAGTAGTAATTCCATATTTGTTGGCTAAAATTACAAATAATAACACTGGTTTATTTTTTATCGTAGCTGAGAGCTTGTTCAAGAGTTACTGGTGATTGAGATTATCAGAATGGTTGATGTTTGATACTACAAAAGTTACCATTAATAAGGTAAGAGAGTGTGGATTTTGTATTTTTTGCTGAAATCAAATGTCATAACTGCTAAATTATAGTGTTGGCATGAAGTAAGCAAAACATAGTAACATTTTATGTTACCTAACTATCAGGCTCGCTCGCCATTTGTGCTCAAGCACACCACTAGTTTAGATATAATGTATGGACGTATGTATGTCATTTTGTACTTTGACCCTCGCGTTTTTGTGTTAGTTATGTGGTCGACCCCGTCCCAAATTGCACTAAACAGAATCCTCTGGTTTATCGATCAGTACCCGTGTCACCCTAGAAATTGAATTGTTTACCGTTTTGAATTCTTTTGCGGGTGCAGTTAAAACTTGAAAACTTAAGGGACTTCCATTTCTATTCGAGTTAGTGGCGGTGGTAAGTCAATGCGCTCTTTGTCATGGTTATAAGCCGTGCGCAACAGTATTTACTTGAAAATACATTGTCCACTAGACTACCGCGAAGGTAAGTCTGTGTAGGTGCATTTCCAGTTGTGTCAAAGCATTGTGTGTTACAACCACTACTTAGCTAAAGAATATCACAAAGAAAAACTTTTAAATAACGTGTATTGTTTTGTTGTTGTTTTTTTCCTTCAATTCAAGCAGTTGCAGAGACTTGTTACTATGGCACTGAAATCCCTTTACCCTGTATGCGAAATTTAAAAACTGGACCTTATTTTCAGTAGCTTCAGTGTTAGAAGTCAAAATCATTCATATAAAAATAGTATAGTCTTTAGGCTCGCTCGCCATTTGTGCTCAAGCACATCACTAGTTTAATTAATCTTTTCGTGTGGTCGAAGAAGGGTACTGGCGGCTGTATACAATCTCTATGGGGCGGTCGATCTAACGTAGCCATGGTCGACTTATTATCTGGGGAGGTAGTCCAGTTCAGCCTTTTCCTAAGATTGGAATGGAACACTGCTGTCGCCATCGGTTATGAAGGCCGCTTCAGTTGCAATGGGCCCAGCCTTGACTCCTCATCTGTGATACGGAAAAAAAACAGCGGTAAGAAAGTCAGTGGTCGATGATTGATGACTTACGCTATTACAAGTGCAACATATGTAGTATTCTTCTAAATATTTATGTAAAGATGGTTCTGATGTTTCGTACTGCTTAGAAAAGTTTAGTAGAATCTTTTGCAATCTATCTTTATTTTGCTCTCTGTTAAATTCCCAGATTAAGCAAAACTGTGACAGTACTTGGGAAAAGGGACCAATTACGTAAAATTTAAAATGTACAGTAGAGCCCGAACACCGACAAAAAAATTTATTTTTTATTTTTTTTTTATTGGCCCACTCGTATCTCCTACACTTTAGCTACACTGACACCAAATTGGAGTGGCTGAAACCGTTGTTAAAGGTCCAAGAGCCCCGTTTAAACACAGCCACCTTTTATTCTCTTTTTTGACCTTCCCTGCGTGCACGGAAATCCCACGAGTAGTGGATGAATTCAATTTGTTGCCTAGCAACGAATTACCTCGACCTCAGAAAATCATGGGTAAATTCTTATAAGTTTTTGTTACAGCATTGCAGCAACAGAATAGAAATAATAAACTGAATAATCAAGCTATACATTTTGTGTTAGTTATGTGGTCGACCCCGTCCCAAATTGCACTAAACAGAATCCTCTGGTTTATCGATCAGTACCCGTGTCACCCTGACCGGTGCCAACAACCTCCAGGAAGCTGTGGCCATTAGAGAGTCTGTTTGCTCTCTCCTCTCTGAGGCAAACATGACTTTGAGGAAGTGGAGGACAAACAACGACTCCTTCCGCAACACTATCCCACCGGAACTAGTGGAAACAGCTGACTTGGAGATTCCAGCTGCCCAGGACTCTATCAAGGCACTCGGCATCCACTGGGAGGTTTCCTGTGACTGTTTACATGTTTCTTCACCTAAGCTGCCACAGTCTAGCACAGTCACCAAACATATCATCTCTTCCATTGCTGCTCAAATCTATGATGTGTTGGGATTCTTTGCGCCCTTTGTAGTCATAGCCAAGGCTCTTCTTCAGGAACTTTGGCTCAAGAAGTTAGGCTGGGATGATGAGGTTCCTGATGACATTCTTCAACGCTGGCTCTCCTGGACCAAGGAACTTCCTCTCATCACAGACCATGCCATCCAAAGAAAGTACTTTGACATTACTGCCAAGGTTGCCTCCACCTCTCTACAAGGCTTCTCTGATGCCAGTGAGGTGGCCTATGGTGCAGTCATCTATCTACGTTATGTGTTTGAGGATGGCACTATCTCCACTGCTTTTGTCATGGCAAAGGCCAGAGTCAGACCACTGAAGGTTACTACTAACCCGAAGTTGGAGCTCCAAGCGGCAACACTAATGACGGAATTGCTCGTCTACTCGGCAAGAATCTTTAACATCCCTCTGTCAAATGTGCAGCCCTGGACTGACTCAACTATTGTCATCGGCTGGCTCAGGATGATGCCTCACGCCATCACTGAGGTTTTCGTCAGGAACCGAGTTGCTGCTATCCAGGAAGCCCTGCCAGATGCTTTCTGGAGGCATGTGCCTTCCAGCTCCAACCCAGCAGATCTTGCCAGTCGTGGCTGCAACGTTTCTGAGATCATCAACTCCTCACTGTGGTGGTTGGGCCCTACATGGCTCAGCTGCCCTGAACACAGCTGGCCTGCTACCAAGGCCACACCTCTGCCAAGGTCTTTGCCAGGGGTGAAGGCAGCAGTGCTTTCCACAGCATTGTTGCCTGTGGAGGTGTGGGACCTGTGGTCCAGGTATAGCAGCTACACTGCTCTGGTCCGGGTACTGAGCTGGTTACGAAGGTTCATACACAACTGCAGATCTACTTCTCCTCCAATCAAAGCACCCATTCTCACTTCTGAAGAGCTAGCAAGCAGCAGAAAACTTCTCATCCTGCAGCAACAGCACCAGTCGTTTCCAGAAGGTTTTCAATGGCTTAAGAAAGGGAAGTCCATCCCTGGTTCACACTGCCTGGCCGGGATGGTCGTCTTCCTAGACGAAACCACCAAAGACGAAACCTCCAACATCATTAAGGTCACTGGCAGAGTTAGAGCTGAAGCTTCTTCTAAGCCCCGAGAGCTCACTCCCCTTTCTCTCAAGTGCAACCTCACCAAATTGCTGGTCACCACAGAACATCAGAAACAATAGCATCCGGGCACTCCTATCTTCATCAGCATCCTGGGCCACTCCTTCTTCATTCCTTGTCTGAGGGCATTCCTAAAGAAGTTGTCCAAGAAGTGTGCCACCTGCCAGCAAGTCAATGCCAGGCCAATCTCCCAGCAGATGGGCTTGCTTCCATCAGCAAGGACTTCTCCTAGCCCACCATTCTCAGTGGTTGGAATTGACTTTGCTGGCCCCTTCATTCTGAAGAGAGGCCACACCAGAAAGCCAGTCAAGTTCAAGGCATACAGCTGCCTCTTTATCTGCCTATCTACGAAAGCTGTCCATTTGGAAGTTTGCTCATCCCTAGAGACGGAAGAGTTTTTGGCAGCCTTCAGACGCTTTGCTAACCGCAGGGGCACCCCCCCATACAGTTTATTCCGACAACGGCAGCCAAGGCCGAACTTAAAGCAACACAACGTCTGTTTAAGTCTTCAAATGCAATCTCCCACCTCTCTGCCGCCAAGGAAATTGAATGGCACACAATTCCCCCTCGCTCTCCACACTTTGGAGGATTATGGGAATCTGGGGTTCGGGAAATGAAGAGGCTGATGAAGAAGATCATCTCACCTCACCCATTGCGTTTTGAGGAGTTTGAATCGGTGCTAATCGAAGTCGAGGCTTCCCTCAACAGCAGACCTCTTGTTGCCATGGGAACTACAGAGTCTGATACTGATTTGACTCTCACTCCTGGCCATTTCCTCATCGGCAGGCCTCTGCGAGCCCTGCCATCCAAACCTGTAAGTACAGCACAGCTGCCTCACCTCAGACGTTGGCAGCTGATCCAGCGTCTTCAACAGGACTTATGGAGCGCCTGGAAAGGTTTCTACCTGAGTCATCTACAATTAAGAAGAAGGTGGAAAGGAGGGAAGACAGACATCTCTGTCGGCGACATAGTCTTTGTAAAGGACGAAACCCTCGCGAAAGGACGCTGGCCACTAGCCAGAGTTACAACCATCTATCCAGGCAGAAACGGGAAGACTCGAGTGGTCGACATCCAGTGCAATGGTTCTACATACAAGAGGAGCATACATTGCTTGGTGAAACTCCACCTGGAGGATGACACAACTCCGACCACTACTACTACATCCAGCTCTCCAGCTGCTACTACTCAAGCTGCGCCTGGCCCCCCAGCATGTTCGGGACCAGAGGGACCAGATGCACCACCGAACAACCGCCAGTAAAGTGCATGGATTGAACTGTGAACCTTGTTTGCTGTGTGTGTGCATTTCTGTGTGTGAGTGTGCATGCTCATGCTCCCCGTGTCATTCCACTCATTAACCGATTACTGGCCGAATTATTACTTAACCGCGGTGCCGCGAGCCGCCGTATTTTTTTCCGCCGGAAGTAACCCTTACTGGAGAAGCAACTTTCTGACTTTGTAGTGGAGAAACTAACGGGCCTGGACATAAAGTTTCTATTGATCAGCCGCTGGTAAAAGCTTGCTCTTGCTATTGCTCAATGGATCGAAAGTCCTGCGCGCTCTAGTTTTCGACACTGGATGGGAGGACGCCTAAGGCTACGAAAATTTTTAGTATCTCGTAGCGTCCTTGGGGTGCCACTTCGCGTTGCTTAGTTTCACTACGCTAGTTATGAGCTTACAATAGAAGACAAGTTCAGAGATTTGAGTAATGGTTATTGTGGGGGCGTACGGGGCAAAGAGAGAGATACACACACACCAAGCCTCAGAGGAGACGCAGTTTACTCATACGCTGGTGTGGTGCGGTACACTGCCACCAGAGTTCTTCCCCAACTCAACCTAATCACCTTGACCAATAGAATTTTAAATCTATTTATCGAAAAATATAAGGAGCACGAGGTAGAACTGAAACTTAAAATGAAGCACAATGCTTATAAAGAAAATTGGGAACACGCCCACAAAATGACACTCTATTACATGACTTCCTGCATTGCAGCGCGAAGTTCGTGTGCAAAATGCAGGCACAACAACACGTGGCACGAGAACAGACAATCACGACTAAGTCATATGATGATACACAAATAAGGTAGACGAACACAAGCTAAATATAGAACAAATGTAATAAATGCATAAAGTAAAATAAAGATAGTTCTAAGTTCGGCGAATTAGGAGGTGGGGCTGATGCCTCACCTCTCATGTCCGACCCACAGTTATGAAGACGCAAGAATGGACACTAACAGCAACTTTTAAAGGTGAATTGTTAGGAAACAAAACACACGCCATTCTCAGATTTATATTAGTAAGAATGAAAACTTCTAAATCTAGCCAATGATATCAACTTTAATTCATTAATAAGTCAGTCTGTGACATTCTTGTGTTTTTTTTATATATTGCAGGTATATTATGAACTTTACAATACTACTAATATTCCAAAGTTATGGATCAGCTTGGAAATTGAAGATACTCTTGTGTTTCCTGCATCTTTGGAGTCCTGAATCCACAGTAGAATCAATAAACTTCTCCAGAAGACTTAAGCTATCATTGCAGCATAACTCAAAGTATCAAATAATCATGAATTATAGTTCTTGTTATAAAATTTTATATGAGAATATTTGATAAACTTGAAGTGTTTTGTAGTAAGGTTTATCTGATAAATTTTATATTGTAACCACACATATAGATATGCTGTACTGATAGCTATACTACATTACAAACCTGAGATGAAATGATAGATAACTGGTAGATTCAGGTATGCAGCTGTAGGCAGATAGCTATTACCCCCTTTCTTGTACGCAGAATTGCGTATTTGGCCTTTCGGGGACAAAATACGGAGGTACGCAATTTTGCGTATTTGGCCAGTAATCGGTTAACACTTCTATTCACTCATTAACACTTCTATTCAGTCAGTTGTCAGTTCACTCAGTTCACTCTGTTCAGTTGCAGTTCAGTTGCTGTTCAGTTGCTATTAAAAATATACAGTGGAACCTCTCTACAAAGGCCATGCTTGGGGTCAAGTCTTTTGACCCTTGTAGAGAGTTTGGCTGCTTTCAGAGTTTATCTTTTATTGTAGTAGATCACTGTGGTCCATTTACGCTGGCTGTTGTTAAGAGTCAAGTTGTTCTTCGGAGTCCCTTTGTAGAGAGGTTCCACACTGTAGCTAGCTATTCTAGCTACTACTCGCACTGTGCCTGTGCATGCTAGTTCTCCACAGGCTGGTCCTTCGGATTCTCCTGCTAACCCCGAGCTCAGGGACTTACAACCCCTGATCAAAGATTATCAGTTATATCTCTATGAACATGTAATATCATAAGATTATTCAATCTCTCTTGTCCCATTGTACTTCTTAAGTAATTTTTTACTTTATGCAGTGCACTAAATGGGTGCTCGGATGATGCATTGGTTGCAGGCACAATTAACACTAGTTTCATTACAGTACACACTTCACATAGTAAGTCACATTGCATCCTTTGATAAAATGTCATTACAAAGTCAAATTCTTGCTTAAAATCCTTTCCTGTTGCTGCTTTCAAAAGTAGTCTTTCCAAATTTTGATATATATTTCATATCCGGGCTTCTTAAATCTGTCTCGTATTGTATTTATTGCCAGATCAACTCCTTCAAAGTATTCTTTCTTGTAATAGTTTCATTATAATAACTTTTAGTGCTTCCAGTATCTGAAACTTTGCGACGGCTAGGAAGACGTGGCTCAATATCCAAAGGTTGTGAAAAGATATCAGCTTTTGCCAGAATAAGTCAAATGACTCATCATTTCGTACAATTAACAAAGTGTCAACAACCAATCTCGAAATTTGCTGTCCTTCAGCTGCCAAATATGTCTTTTTTTGTAATGTTCGACTGAAATTGTCTCAACATTGCAGCAAACAAAAAATCAAAAGTACTCATTAGCGAACTCACTCCTTGAATTCTAGACTTTGTCTCAACATCTTTCACTACATCCACTGCTTCATCCCAGGTATCCAATAACACTTTGTAATTGTTTAGGATACTGAGCATAGAGTCAGCCCATACTGTCCAACGAGTAGGGCATAAGAGACAAATGGCTGGACTTTTACTACCTGTCACTAAATAATCATGGTCTGATTTCAACTCTTCAAAAATAGCATCACGTCTTGGTGACAATTGAATCAACTTTGTGATTTCACTGGCAGTTTACAATGAACCTTTTATGAATTTGGATTTTTTTACAGAGTCATTTGCAGCAAGGTTGAGGGAATGGCTATAACAATGGGTAAATTCAGCAGGTGGCTCCATTTCATGAACTCTCTTCGCCAAACCATTTCTATGACCACTCATGGTGCTGCAACCATCGTAACATTGTCCCCTTAACCTGCTCCATGACAAATTAAGCCTAGTAAGAACATCACTTACCACTGAGAAAAGGGAAGAAGCATCTATTGAAGAAACAATGTAGAGACCCAAATAATCTTCGGACACTTCTAACTCCTCATTGATAGAACGAATCGCAATTGTAACTTGTTCCTTGTGATATCATTTGTCTCATCTATCATAATACAAATAAACGAATTTTGGAAACAAGGTCTCTAAGAACCTGATAAGCCATAATTTATATTAGCTTGTTTTGTATTTCATAAGAAGTATATTTGTTATTCTTTCTCTGCAACAAATCACTTAGATCAGGCTCTTCTTGTTCATGATGCTTCAAAATCGGACTAAAATTCCCATCACTATCATCATCATGTCCACGAAAGGTAAACCCTGGTGAGCTAAAAATTTCATGCAAGCTAAAATTTTGAGAAACATTTTTCTATTAGTAGCATTTCCTGAGCATGTTGCCTACACAATAATGTGCCTATTATTGTGGTTGTGGATGGTACAGTAATTACCATATCTACAGCTTCTCGATGGCAAGAACTATTCTCGTGTGACTTAAAGGCCAATGTAGCATCCTTCCAGTTTGCATATATTCTATTAATCTATACAAAATATCACTTAATGTAGCTAAAAAGAAAGTAAAAATTGAACTTACAAATGCTGCCTCAGCCTTAGAACTGGTTGTTGTTGTTTTTCCTCTTTAAACATCTTCAGGCAAGTAAAACAGAACACGCTGCTTCAATGGTTTAATCACTGGGCATATAAGTTTGGAGTTATACTCAATAGTTTTCCTTTTCTCAATAATTACTCTGATAAATCGATAGAAACAGCTATAATTGGTGTTCTCTCTGGTCCACCCAACGATTCCAGAGAATCTGTTTTCTCAAGGAACCATACCACTAACCAGTCCTTTTTACAAGATTGCAACTCAGTTTGCCAATTTTCTGAACAGTCTCATAAACCCAAGTTTAATTCCCACCAGCCTCAGCCTAGATTTCATTCTGGTAACCATCACCATGGCAGCAATGACTACAACAGATCTCCTAGGTCCCATTCCAATTCCCTTCAACCTCATAGGCATTCCTATCATTCTCATTCCAATTCCCATCCTAACTCTCAGCCTCAACACTCTTCCCATCAGCATCATCAGTCGCCTCCCAGGCATGAACTAAGCTCGGTTACCTGTTTTAAGTGCAACCAGTTAGGGCACTATGCCAATAATTGCCCCATGGCTTCTGTTCCAGCCCAACCAGCCAGATCTTCCCATTCTCAAACCAGCCATTCCAATTCTGTTACAACTCAGCATTCCAATTCCACTCCACAGCAATCAGCTCCCATTCCAGTACCAAGGACCAATTCCAGACCAGTCAGAAGAATAGAATTTGCCATTCCTGATCCATTCCTAACTGATTCTGATTCCATTCCAGTACCTGAACTAGAACCTATGCACTTGAATTGTTTTGAAGATGAATTTGTTACTGAAGGCACAATTAATGGCATTCCTACTTCAATTGTATTTGATTCTGGTGCTAGAATTTCCTTTATCTTTACTGATTTTGTTGATTCATCTATATGTCCTGTTTCTTATAAAACAATCTTAGGCATTTCTCAAGTCCCCAAATCAGTTCCAATTAATGAGTTACCTGTTACTTTTCCCACACTTGATGGCATTTGTCGTTTGGCAGTTGATTCAAGGCTACCAACCAAGACTGCAATTGTTGCAACTCCTTGAATTTGTGAAGACTAACCCCTTACCAGTTCTATCAGTCACAAGAGCTATGCATGCAAATGACACTTTGGCTACTCAAGTTTCAGAAGCACTCCATGCCTCTGAAGGTGCCACACCCATTGCTCTGGATGATATTCCTGATGTTTCTGATTCTGTTGAATCTGCAGTTGACCATGTAGCAGCACAGCATAATGCCGTTAGCAGTACTGGTGTCACATCTCACAGCCTTGCTCCTGTTTCCTTGCCACATTTGCAATTTGACGGTGGTATCACAAGAGACAAGTTTATAGCATTGCAAAAAAGCGATCCTTCTCTAGCTCCTCTTCTATGGCAACATGCTCACAACAATGACAAGTCATTCTTTGTGATTAATGACATGCTCATGTGTTTTACATCTACAGCTAATCATGCATGTTTCTAATGCTCTGGTAGTTCCTCAAGAATTAAGGCATAAAGTTTTGGTAGCAGTACATGAAGGTTTGGGTCATGGTGGAGTAAACTCCGCCAGAGGCCTCATAAACAAGCATTTTTCATGGCCAAAAAATGGCAGCTGACATTAGAGCTCACATTCAGTCTTGTGCCAAGTTCAGCAAATTTAACAAATCTGGTAGAACAAAAGTTCCCATGGTAGAACCTGAAATAATTTCCGAACATTGCGAAAAGCTTGCAGTGGACATTGTAGGTCCTTTACCACTTTCTAAGAATAAACTCAGGTACATATTTACCTGTATGGAATTGTCCTCGGGATTTCCATTTGCATTAGCACTTAAGTTATACACTGCTGAGGAAACAGCTAAAGCTATACTCTCAGTTATTTCTAATTTGGGCACTCCTCTTCAAATCCTTTCAGACCAAGGCTCCAACTTTTTGTCTCTAATACTCTTTCTACTCTATAAGCATTTTGGTATAGGTAAGATTAAAACCTCGCCATATCACCCTCAATCTAACGGCCATTTGGAGAGATTTCACTCCACTTTAAAGAATATGCTCTCCAATTGTGTTGAGAATAAGCAAGACTGGCCGGTAGCACTTGACCTTGCAATGTACTTCGCAAGGAATTTGTTTCATTCTGGCATGGTTTCACCCCACATGAATTATTATTTCTGAAGCCCACTCCTTTTGTTTTATTATCAACTCTAAAGTCTCAGACTCAGCTCCCGCTGTTAATCTTTCACATTCATACGTGATTTGGACAACCAACTGGCACGCCAATCCCATCATGTCAAAAGTGCCCAGAGCTCTATGCACCACAAGACTCTCTGAAGAATCCAATTTGGCAGCTGAATTTAAGATTAGTAACTTAGTTTACAAAAGAGAACCTGGCATAAACAAATGTTTAGAGGCATCCTGGGATGGACCATTTGACAATACCCAACTACTGCCACCTGTGAATTGTGCTATCATTCCCAAGAAAACCAAGTCAAAGGTTGTCCATCTCTCTCAGGTTAAAAGAGCCACTCCTGTTTTCAGAACTCTCATCATTCCAGATGAGGAGGTTGAAGATCCCATCCCCATAAACATTACTCAGCCTGTGATCCTTGAACCCCAGCAGCAGTTGCAGCTTGACAATGTTTTATCTTCATATCCCTCGGTGTTTAGTGACAAACCTGGTCTCACTTCACTTGTATCTCACTCTATTTCTGTAACATCTACCACACCTTTTTGGTCTCCACCCTATTCTGTCCCTTTGGCACATCAAGAAGCATTCAGGCAAGAGATTGAAAACCTCTTATAGCCTTGGGAATCATTGAACCATCCACTTCCCTCTGGTCGAGCTCACCAATGCCAGTAAAGAAGAAAGACGGTGGCATTAGAATAGTCATAAGATTATAGGAAACTGAACGATGTTACTGTGCACAACCCTTTCTCAATGCCTTCAATTGATGACATACTAGCTCACATACAAAGTTTTTATCAAAGATGGACCTTTTAAAGGGGTTCCATCAGGTTCCCATGACTGAAGAAAACCCCTAACAGCATTCACCTGCTTGCAGGGTAAATTCCAGTATAGAGTTATGCCATTTGGCCTTACCAATGCCTCTTCTACTTTTCAGTTACTAATGCAGTCTGTTTTACTTGGCTTAGAACACTTATGTCTACCCTACATTGACGATATTATCATCTATTCTGTGGCATTTGATGAGCATCTTTCCCACATTTCATCTGTTCTTTCCAGACTTGATCATGTCGGCCTTACTGTTAAAGCTTCCAAGTGTGCTTGGTGTTTTCAGTCTTTCAATTTTCTCGGTTTTCATGTTGGGAAGGGAAAACTTTCCATTCCTGAAGCTAAAGTGGCTCACATTAGAAACTTTATCATCCCTCCAACCAAATCAGATTTGAGATCATTTTTGGGCCTTTTTATTCAAGATGTATACCCTCTATGGCCAATTATACTTCTGTTCTATCTTTCACCTTCGACATAGTGGCTCTGACCCTGTACAGACGACTACATTACAAATTTTAATTGCATTATCAGTTCTGTATCATCACATGCTTCACTTGTAATCCCCATTAGTGATGATGCATGGTGTTTGTACACTGATGCACAAGATACATACATAGATGATGTATTATGCGGTTACAGGAACAGTTCCTGGACACCCTGTTCATTTTATTCTAGGCAACTGCAGCCCCGGGAAAATAAATATGCAGCAGTTGACCTGGAGGCCCTGGCTCAACTAGACTCTGTCAGATATTTTCACTTCTATTTATTTGGACGCTTCTTCAAGGTGTTCACCGACCACAAAGCATTAGTGGATATTATTGCTGGCAACCCTCCATCATCCAGATTTGCCAGATGGAAGGAGAAACTAGCTGAATATCGCTTTGACTTGATTCATGTTAGTGGAAAGAATAATCCTGTAGCAGATGCCCTCTCCAGGCAGTCCTGGCCTCCATTGCAGCAGTCTCCACCTGCAGCCACACCCTCTCTGCAGCCTAATCTGCAGCAGCAGTCTCATTCTACTTAGTAGCTCCATTTCCGAAGGAGGGAGAGATGTGGTGTAGTGACCACTCCCCCCACATTAATGGCCACACCCCTTCAGACACTTTCCGTAGAGCCTTATATTATTTCTACTTAGTTAGTCACATTTCCATTTACAGTTCACCTGACCCTCATTCTTTTATTATTTCATGCCTTATTTTCACTATTCTATATTTGGTTCAATCACCTGATCACCCAGCGCATGCCCAGCTGGTTCTCTATATATTGGCCGGTTGAGCACGTGTACCCCTCAGTGTCCATCTTGAGTCTTGCATTACACTTAGCCTAAGATAAACCTCCTCTACTCTGTCTACTCCCACTTCCACCACACACACACTCTATGAATCAAGGTCTGAGTCTTATTCAGGTTCTTCTTTGTCCTCAATGCATTTTTGCATGTAATTCCTTTGCAATTTCCACATGCTGAGATGCATTCTTCCTACAGCAGTGTCTATTGCTGCTATCACCTCTGCAATTACAGCTAGTAAACTCTAGCAACTCCTCAGGGACTGTAGGCTGTAGAGTATAAACTGGTCATAACCTTGACTTCCTACATCCTTCAATAGCTGCTGGTATCCAAGGACATGATTTCAAGCAGCATCCAGTCCCAGGTTTGCAGGTAGGCATGCAAAGAGTGCTGCTGCACCTTCTGTGGGAAGAAGAATTTCTGGTTTTATTACCCCAGCTGCAGCCTTTCTCAGAAACATGTTGTACCAAATATAAGCTAATAGTGTTCATAATGCATGATAGATGGAAGATTGCAATACCATTCCCAATGACATCATCCTTTGTTGTTCTCACATGTGTTTGTTGACATCCCCTACACACAGTCTGTCATACAGAGTGGCTATGTCATTATAAATTAACTTAAGTGCAGCTTTTATCATTATTGACTTTCTCTTCACCTGACTGAAGATGTGCTTGATGCTCTCATAAAATAGTGTTTGTTCTATTTTTAAAACAAATCACATTCTGCTACACTTTTTTTGAAGTTTTTTCTTCAGCCATTTCCTTGAATATGCAAGATTTTTATCTGGTGTTGGATCTAATTGTTGTAATTACTTCATGAACTTGAGCAAGTGTCATTACCCCATGCTCAACTTCCAATTCTAAATATATATTCACAAGTTTTTCCTCAACTATGTTTCACCCACCTGTGAAATGAAGTTGATGAATGTTACAATCTCTACCTATTACATTTCTAGTCTTGGATTGGTGACAACCAGTCTCGTAATTAACTTTGCAGCACAAGTGATAAAGAGTTTTTTTCCCACCACAAGATCATTCATACCTTCCAGGCAGCCTGCAACTTCAATGCCGTAACATCTTTACGGTTTTTAGCATTTTTCAGTGGGGATGTCTTCAACCCATCAGCTGACAAGTTGTCAGGAACTCGATACCTTTTCCTAGCAATCTCTGTAGAGAACAGAGTTTACTAAGCATGCAAGGTGTTTGATGATAGCTATACCTTACATGGATAATTTGGAATAAGATCAACAACTTGGTTGCCAAGAATTGAGTACATTTTTTGTATACAAGTTAAACTGTAGAATGTGTGCTACTGAAACTGCATGCAACTGATGCAGATGAACTGTGTCTCCTCTAGCTATGTGCTGACTCTTTATTTACCTTTGCTGCAACTATAGAGTGACAAATTAGATTCTGAGTTAGCAAAAACAGTTTGTACTTACCACTTGCCTCTATGGTAACTTTGACAATTGTACAGATTTACACCTGCACTGTCTGTGATACCTCACACTTTCATGTCAATGTGCTTCATTGAAATGCTTCAAAATTTCTGCATTTCCAGCATTTTCTGCATACCCTTAGGCAATGATAAACTTTGGGAGTTGCCTATACCAGATATTGAGTTGCTATCTTAGGCCCACCATAGATAGAACAAGATGCAGACCTAGAACCATCCATGGTGCCACTAAAGGAGGCACTAGCTATAAGCAGACAATACTTACTAGCTGGTAACAGTTGCTGCAGATCATTATGAACACCAAAATATGAAGTATAGTTTGGGATTACTTTATCACAACTGTAGAAGCATGTACAAACATAGCTATGATGTTTACAGTTAGTAGGCTGCATTCACTGATTGCCATATAAGGTATTGAATAGCAAATCTTCAAGCAGCTGTAGCAAGCAAGTTCCCCTAGGGAAATTGGATTTCAAACTTTTGAGTTGGCATCATTACCAGCATCCTGATGTACAAATTTCTTGGTAAGGAATTATTTTATTCCCAGTTCTGACTATATAAGACCTTGTTGCATTATGTGTCATAATAATAATTGTCTTTCATATCAAGATCTACAATTAGGCATACAAAATATACCAATGTAGGACGTTACCTAGAACACTTTAATCTTGCCTCTCTTCATGTTTTTGAGTTTTTACAAAACCTGCTAACCTTCAATGTGACCATAACCAAGAGTAGCCTATTATTACAATTGAGCAAAAACAATACTAATACTTTAGCTTCATGAATGCAGCGTAAAATCAGATAATCATATATGGTATATTATTAATGGGGAGTAATTGACTGAACAAATGCGGGTAGATTTCATTGCAATTCTGCAGTTTAAACTAGGGTACTTTTTTCAAAAGACGAATCATTAAATTTAAATTCTATCAAATTTTCCTGCTAAGGGTTCTGTTCCAGTACCTCTTCTTGTGTTAGATCATGCTAGATATAGCACGAAGCAAAACTTCTGGAAGCACAACGTCAACAATATTGTGACTAAAACTGAAATTAGAAATTTAATACCATAGCTGAGTCATTTTCCAATACAAAAAAAGTGTGGTATTATTTTGAAGTATCATGGCAGTGGTGAACTGAAAAAAATGATCTGAGTAGTCAAAATGATCTATCTAAGTCCTCGCCGCACTTTATCCACTAGGGCCTTGTTACAACAAAGTACGCTAGCAACATTATTTTTAGTGTATTTAAAATGGCAGAAACAGAGTGGGAGAATTTTTTGACAAAAATATAATACGAGATTATGATTTCTTAACTTCAGAAATAAATTAATATATTTGGCTGTAGCATTAACATTATGATAGCATGAAAAAACCGAGGTATTTGGATAATAGCATTTGATCCTGTAGCGAGAAATTTTACTCAACTTTGCCTCGTGAAATTGTCTCACACTACTTGTGCTGCTATTAATTTTAAATGTTGCAGTTGCCCATACTATTATAATATATCTCCACATAATCTTGCGAGCGAGACCCTTTACCTAATCACTTAAAGGGTCTGGTCTGCTGGACTAATCTCCATACACAGCCTTCACTAACTGTATCCATTTTAGACTTTGATCTAGATCTACTGTACTTTATTATTTTCTTTCATGGACAAATGCTGCTGAAGATCATCTAACTGCAAACTTAAATAATAAATTTAAACTCCTGTGACAATTCATTGTGGTGAATTATTATGTACTAAAATACATGACGCTATAATAACATTGTGATTGTCATTGAGGTGAGCAACAATAAAGAATGTTAATACAGTGTAATAAAGATCTGCATTCATACACAGTTATTGACTTTGTCTTATATTATTGTTACTGTAGGATCCAGCAGATATAGCAAGAGAGAGTCCACACGCACAGCCTCTGGTAGCAGTGGAACTACAAAACCAAACCATCACCAATATATACACAGTGGCTGAACGAAAAACTGTGTACAAGATAAACATACACAACATTCCTTTTACATTGTTATCTATCTTTTATGTTTTCAATTTGGAATATCCAAGTGGATGTACCAATTTTTATTTTTTTTAGAGCATTTTTTTAGACAAAGTATATCAAAGAAGCAAGTTACAACATTTTATTGTAAGCATAAATAACATATGATTTTTTTGTAACATTTTATTCAATTATGAAATTTGTATAATATAGTATATAAATCATTCTTTTTTTGGTATGGATTTTAAACTAATAGGTATGTAAAACATACTATGGCAAAAAAGTATGGGTATCACACCAAGTTTTGGGATGCAATTGGTGACATGCAGTATCATACCAATTTTGGTATGTAAGTCATACTTCGATTTTAGCTGTGTAGCTGCAGATCATTATCATTATGAACACCAAAATAAGAAGTTTACACAAAACCAGTTTGGGATTACTTATCACAACTGTAGAAGCATGTACAAACATAGCTATGGTGTTTACAGTTAGTAGGCTGCGTTCACTGATTGCCATATAAGGTATTGAATAGCAATACTTCAAGCAGCTGTAACTAGCAAGTTCCCCTAGGGGAATTGGATTTCAAACTTTGAGGGGTCATTATTGGCATCATTACCAGCATCCTGATGTACACATTTCCTGGTAAGGAATTTATGCCCAGTTCTGACTATAAGACCTTGTTGCATTATGTGTCATAATCATAATTGCCTCATCTACAATTTGAGGCATACAAATTAATAACCAATGTAGGATGCTTTAATCTCTTCCTGTTTTTGAGCTTTTACAAAACCTGCTAACCTACAATGTGATTATAACCAAATGAGCAGCCTATTATTACAATTGAGAAATCAATACTAGTACTTTAGCTTCATGAATGCAGCGTAAAATCAGATAATCATACATGCTATATTTAATGGGGAGTGATTGACTGAACAAATGCAAGCAGATTTCATTGCAATGCAGCTTAAACTAGGCTACTTTTTTTCAAAAGACCAATCATTAAATTAAAATTCTATCAAATTTTCCTGCTAAGGTTTCTGTTCCAGTACCTCTTCTTGTGTAGGATCAAATATGCTAGATATAGCACGAAGCTGGAAGTACAACGTCAACAATATTGTGATTAAAGCTGAAATTAGAAATTTAATACCATGGTAATATCCACACATATTTTAGTGTGTTGAGCACACCAGATTTGGTGTGCTGTGCACTCCAAAACTGGTGTGCGTATTGAGACTTCATCAGCACACCTTATTTGGTGTGCTATGCACACTTCCTTTTTTACAGTGCATAGCTGAGTCATTTTTCAATACAAAAAAAGTGTGGTATTATTTTGAAGTATCATGGCAGTGGTGAACTGAAAAAAATGATCTGAGTAGTCAAAATTATCTATCGAATTCCTCGCTGCACTTTATCCACTAGGGCCTTGTTACAACAAAGTACGCTAGCAACGTTATTTTTAGTGTATTTAAAATGGCAGAAACAGAGTCAAATATATGAGATTATGATTTCTTAACTTCAGAAATAAATTAATATATTTGGCTGTAGCATTAACATATGATAGCATGAAAAAACCAAGGTATTTGGATAATAGCACTTGATCCTGTAGCGAGAAATTTTACTCAACTTTGCCTCGTGAAATTGTTCTCACACTACTTGTGCTGCTATTAATTTTAAATGTTGCAGTTTCCCATACTATTATATATCTCCACATAGTCTTGCGAGCCAGACCCTTTACCTAATCACTTAAAGGGTCTGGTCCGCTAGACTAATCTCCATACACAGCCTTCACTAACTGTGTCCATTTTAGACTACTTTGATCTAGATATACTGTACTTTATTAGCATCTTTCTCTGTATTTTCTTCTTTCATGGACAAATGCTGCTGAAGATCATCTAACTGCAAACTTAAATAATAAATTTAAACTCCTATGACAATTCATTGTGGTGAATTATTATGTACTAAAATACATGATGCAAATTTCAATCTATGTAGCTTGCATGGCTTTAATTCTTGCTAAACTTCTCTCTGTATGGTTTGTACAAAGTCAGTAAACGAGTGTATTTACATGTTGCTTTCAAAACACGACCTCAGAAGATTGTTATGCTACACCCATAATTGGACGGATCAGAAAGTGGTTCCTTCAAACTTGTCATTACATTCCTTTACATTATTTCATTTCTCTGATTCTCCAGTTTTGTTGATCATGTGGAGTGAAAAAAAAAAGTTTTATATTTTTTATTTTCAATGTCCCAAGGAAGCCAATATAATGATTTTATTTGTCTGTTTGTTTGTTTATTTTTGTACAGATAGTAAAGATGACCTAGAACTTTCCATACTTTGCTGCTGAGGAGGACATTGGGGGTAGGGGGTGGGGGGGGGGGGGGGGGTTAGGGGGAGCAAGAACTGCATATTGTAGCAACTTTGCTCATTTTTTTTTCATTGCTTGCTTGCTCCATGCAGTAGCATTTAATAATTAATTATTGAATTGTTCCTTTTTATTCATACTTGGATTCACAGAGGTGTAATTAATAATATTTATAGCTAAAAAGCAAGAAAGAAGAAAAGCAAGAAAGGAGTAAGAAAGGTAATTAAAGGTGAGATAGTGCATATCCTGAAACTACCACCATTTTATTGCTGCAGGCCATAAACAGCCTTAACAAATCGCTATTAGGTAAATCATAATTTATAACTTCTCATTCAAACATCATACACAAAAATATTAGCCTTTTGCCATAACATTTACCACCCTTTTTGTGTTACTTGATCATCCAAGTGATGAAAACTTCATCATAATATTTTAATGGCAATTATGATTGATTCTTTATCCCCTCAATAAATGCAATGGCTCAAGAGACTGTAACTCACACTATGTATGAAATTAGCTATTGTTTGGCAGATTTATCAGCAAGAGCTGTACCTTCTAGCTAGTCATGCTTCAGCCATACAATCAGGACATCTCACTAAGTTCTTATTTCTCTGTGAGTTATGGGCAATGGCTTTATTAAATCCACCCCTACTTGACGCAACAGCTTAGATATCACAGGACAGGATACAGCTGCATGTTAGTGCTGCTTGAATGCAGGTTTTCCAGCAATAAATGTTTGTAGAGCTTTTCACAATAACCACATGTTCTAATTTTTTTCTCCACAGCCATAATTGGTGATACTTGAACCATGTGATATGTTGGTGAACTCCCTAGATGATCGCTGTCACTAACTGCAGAGGAAACAATTTTCTTGAGCTTCATAACCATCAGTAGCTAACTAGCCTTGGAAAATAGCCATTTGTATGTATACCAGCAATACGTTCTTTTAAGTGCTAACCTGTGCACCTGCAATCTTTGCACCAACACGATAAAAAGAAAGTTCTCACTAATAATGATTCGCTCTTTTCGTAGTGCTATGGTTGTCCATTTTTTTGATAACTATCTCGCGTCCTCACTGTACTTATTTGTATCTATTATATCTTATTAGCAATATGTTTCTGACAGTGTGGAAAGGGAAAGAGAGTGTCTCATTTACAAGGGGTCCCTGTATTTATCATAAATAGAAAAGGGGACCCGCGGAGCCCCAATTTTGGGAAAATCCCCGTATTTACAAGCCGTACATTTTCTTTGGGAAATATCGGAGTATCTCTGATCACTTATTGCTACCCGGTGCGTGTTCGGTTGCGTGAAACGTCTTACTATACTTTTCCTATTATAGCTAATCTGATTATCACTTGAAGTTCGTGAAAATGGAGACTAAAAAGTTAACTTTGATAGCCATGGTTTTCGCTGTGTGTTTGGGTCCAGCAGTATGTCTTAGTTCTGGTCCCCCTCCAGAGGAATCTACGTGTTTGAACATGAGGCCTGAGAGTAGATCACCTCATAAGTTACAACCGGGCAATGGAACGTACGACCTAACAGTGGAATTCTTAGGAGATGCTAGCAGCAATGGCTATTTCTCGTACATGGCTTCTACCTCGTACACTGGTGAGTGTCAATTAATACCCTATTTGTATAATCTTACATCTAGCTAATGCTTTTGGTAGAAACAAACCAAGTTGAATTAGACAACTTGATACCAAATAAGGATAATGCATGTATCACAACAAGTCAACACGGGATATTGCTACATTCAATTTGGTTTCAAAAACATCTCCTGTGGTGTTTACCTGTGGGACAGAGTTTGTGTTGTACTTCTAACTGGCTAAAAGCTTTTTCTTTTTCTTAATTCACTTCATTTTATGGATAAATTAAATGAAGTAAGAGCTCATATATAGGATATTATAGTTACACCTGGTAGAAAATGCAAATGAAGTGGTAATAATGCAATTGAAGCCGGTTCATTAAACAACTACACTAGTTAAGCATGCACATTAAATGGAGTTGATCAATTTCATCCAGCATGTTCAGAAATTTTTTTAGAGACATTAAATCATTAATTTTGAAATACCTGGGGATATCAGCGTGCATGCTCTAGAGGGTTACAGTAGTCATCCTGTCTGTTTGTCTGTCTGTTTGTCTGTCTGTCAGCCTGTCACGCTCTGATTTTTGGGATTACTGACAATTAACCATTGACTTATGTATGAACTTACTCAGGACAAAGATTTAGGACCTTTTATTGTGCTACTGTTTTAATTTCAAGCTAATTGTTGAGAAAACGCGAAGCTTTCAGCTCCGTGTAGGTACCAGCTTTTCGGTAACATCCCCTAGCATCACATCATAATCACATGGGCAAATAATTTCTTGCAGCCAGCTGTGTAGTTTGATTTATGCTCAGGGAAGTTAACGGAGTTGAAAAAATTGAAGTTGCACTGAAAATGTATATCAGTGAGTGTTTCTGGCCTGTTTTAGCTTTTTCTCTTATCAAGACAGCGTGTCCATGTACCATTTTCATTGCTCGAGCTATATTGATGCCTCATTAAAATAGCTAACAGATTGCTTGTTTTACAATGTAATATACCTAGGTAGTGTTTAATAGCGCTGAGGGTTTGTACCTTTTTGGTGCTTCATTGTCACAGGTATTATATTAATGGTAATAATAAATATCAGGACAGAGAGAATTCCATGAGATCTGTGATGTATGATAGTCAATTCACAGCAGTGTGTTTTGTTTATCCTTTGCTGCATGCTGCCTATATAAAACAGTGCTTTGGGGCTGGATAGAGGGCTTCCAAAGTGAAGCACAGTTTCTCTCTGTGCACTATGACATTTTATTTACTTATTATTATTAGTATTATTATTGTTGTGGTTTGCTTTGTTGTTCTAATAATAATAATAATATTAATATAATAATAATAATAATAATAATAATAATAAATTATTATTATTTATTACATCATCATCATTTAAAAGATGAAATGTGTATGCATAATTTTTTTTAATTATTGTTTCCATTTTACATAAATACATAATAATAATACACGAAAGGTTCAATTTCTTCTGCTCCTGGAATGAATATTCGGGGGTACTTAGTTCAAGCAGTAGATCCTTCTGGTGCCAGAATTGGTCAGTTTGGAACTCAAACTGGTCAACAGAAGCACCTGGCATGTAGCAGCGTCAGTGCTGCTATACCTGATGAAGTAAGTACTGTGTTAAAACATACAGCATAGACTTCTATGTTGATATAATCTTAATTTACTGCTTGATCTTCTTCCTTCCCCTGTGTTTAGGCTACTCTAATTCACAGTACCCCAAACACAGGCAGTGTGTCCTTCACTTGGAATGCTCCTGCTACTGCTGGCTTGGTGGACTTCAGGTATGGTACACAAGGCACTCGAGGTGCAATTACATGTAACTTCTGGTGCTGACAACTTTTGGTTATGTACTCGTACATTAAATATGAAATTGCAAGTATTAAATTTTGTGTATTATGGTATAAGAGGTATAATGATGTTATGTACTGTAGTAACTCTTATTTTTATCGTTTATGTAATGTGAGGTTTTGACCAAGTTTCTTCAAGCATAGAATGTGATTTACATGTAAACACTGGTTAATGTATAATATTAACTTTTTGACAGCTAGTAAAATCAACTGGGAGACATAAACAGGCATAGATTGACACAATCCTTCCATTACACTTATACTAAATTCAATAGGCAACAAGACTGAACTTTCTTGTGAGTGTGTGTGTTTTATGTTAGTATCTGTGCTCGCTTCAAATCTTTCCTTCAATTTGGAGACCAACTTTTTTCCTTGACAGACCAATCATTTTAGTATTTTTCTTTAAATTGTCATTGAGAAATGCCATTATCAGTTTGTTGAAGTTAATGGTAGTATTAGCACATGGCATCCAATAATTTTGCTGAGAACAAGCGTCATTGAGCAATCTCCAGCTTCACATAAGCCCCCATAATGAGGAGCTTTGGCAGGTGAAAAGTGACATCTCACAGAGTGGGAGGTAATGAGCTTGTTTGCCTTATCACGTAGTTCATGGGATTGAAGGCACTTCTGGACTTCACCCAGGTACCAACAAAGTTTTGTCCATCGTCAGCAGATATTACATCAAGATGGAAGACCTCTCCTGATAGAAAAGCGGGCGGATGAAGCAAGAAATGAATCTGAAGACAAGTCAGAGCATACTTCAATTTTATTGGCTTTCGTTGCCACACACACAAAAAAGCAAGCATAGGACTTACTTGACATAGCCCATAGGCTTTCTGGTATTGTCTCTCTTGGTGGTCAATATGCTAACAGATGAATTAGGAGTGCTGGTTGAATACGATTGAGTGGTAACTCGCCCATTTGCTGCTGAAGTGGCTTCACGTATGCTCGTGGTGGATTATGGTTAGCTACTCTAGGTAAACACTCTTTTCCAACTCAGTTCAGCAAGATTGATGAAGAATACAGACATCTAGTGTTCCTTTTTTATAGAGTGGGAGATTGGCATAAAGGATTCAGTCATTTACATCAAACATGGATCTACTAAACTTTTGTGAGCCAATAAATAGCTATAAGTTTTGTGAAAAAACAGAAATAATATGTAAAGTTCTTTTTGAAACATCTAAATGACAATCTTAATTTTTTACATAAATAATTCCTGGCATTTCATTTTCATTGTAACTGTATTATTAGTCACTTCTGTAGTGTTGAGTTTTACTCTGTTCATGTCTCCTCAATGTTTGCAAGTATTCAATTGTACCAAAACTAACGGAAAGGATAACATTCACTTACATCTAAACAAATTGGTCAACTTAACTGTATGTTCATTCTTGGGTTAGTTTTACTATTACACTACCTTTGCACTAACTATTTACACTTCCCTCAAGTTATTTAGCCATGAAAAATTACAAACAAATTTTATCCGTTCTGATTATCCTCTACTACTAGATTTAATTACATCAGTTTCCTCTTCTGCTCCTTTCTTTCTGAGTCATCTCAGCTCTTCTTAACATTTTCTCTATTCAGCTCTTTCTTCTTCTCTTATTGATTTTTTTCTATCTTTCCTGCTTCCCAGGCTCTCTATCCTTCTATTCGTGATGTCATTTTGAAGCTATTGCCTTCTCCATCCATTATTCACTGATTTCACTTGCTTTTAGCTACTGTAAGTCGTCGTTTCTAATTGCCTTCATTACAATAATCACTTTCTACATAATGTGAAGACACTTTGCCCATTCAGTTCAAGGTGACACTTTACCAACCATGCACAGCTCAGGAATTATTCATGAATACACACAGAATCATCATTGTTAATCATCATGTCAATATTGTACTAACCCGGATCAATTAATGAATTATTCATCAATACACACACTGTTGTCATCATGGTTTACTGACACACAAGCATAATTAAAACTAGCATTTTACTGCTTGCTGCTCAATAGTCAACAGTGCATACTTGCTAACTGTCCCCAAAGATTCAGATAGTCCCAGATTTATTACTGAGCTACTGTCCTGCCATGTATTGTTTGTCCTGGAATGCATGATCTGATAAAACGTTACTTAGCAATCCACTGATAGTTGCTGGTGGCGTGTAGCTTGAGAATGCTCATGTTTGTATTTCTTATATTGTGTAGTTTTTGGTGTTGTCTAGAGGTGTGGCTTAGTGTTCCTGAACTAAGTTAGATACTCTGACAGCTAAATAATGTCCACATTGATTCTATGACAGAGCCATATCAATGTGATGTTCTGCCATAGAAACATCTCTTGTGGACATTGTTTTACTTCACTGAAATATCATCCATACACCGATGATGGCCATTGGAAATGGTTGTAACGTTTGTATTAAATCTTTTAATGACTGGTGAAAGTACAATATTTTGAAAGTAATGTCTAATATACCTAGTCACTGAAGATAATTCACAATATTAAAGATTGTTTAAATATATATAATATGTTAGGCATTTTTTTGAGGCCTATAATGATCACTTAAGTTTATTTGCTGAGTATGTTTGCTGTAGCCCAGGTATAATCTATAGCATGTTGAAGTCACTGTTTACTCACCATTTCTGTTCTCCAGTCTGTCATTCAATTTCATTTCTGCACTGTAACTGATATTATAGTATAGCTACTCACATAAGGAATAGGTCTTTTGACATATATAACATTTTCTCATTTTTTTTCTCTCATCCTGCAGGTTTACAATTGTGAGAGAACTAACAATGTACTTTGGCCCACTTAGTGCTGCTGTGAGTTAAAATTGAGGGAAATCACTGATTAACATTAATTCATTATTATTTGTTTAGTCATCAGATGGACTTTTGACTACTAAGGCAGTAAGTTCATTTATGTACAGTTACTCTTAAGCGTTTTAAATTAAATTTATTAAGTGTACTGCTTGTTGAATTTTTTAATAATCATTAAGCAAGAGTTAAAATTGAGTAAAAAATTATTTGTTTAGTCATCAGAAGGACTTTTGACTACTATGGCAGTAAGTTCATTTATGTAGCATAAGCCCTCAATTGTCGGCCACAAAACTTTGACCGCTTGGTATTTTCTTACCGTAGTAGATCTGGATTCCAAACAAGCGCAAATTAAGAAACTCATAATACTTCGACCAGTACCCAGATTGTCAGCTACTGCCAGCAATAGTCCATTGGAAAAGATCGTCGCAGAAAAAATCTCTATTCCCCGAATGTCAGCCATGCGTATTTGAAGTTGGCCTTCCGTAGGCTCTTATTATTGCATTGTTGGCCACCGTCTGCTAAATTCTGTATTTGTCATTTCTCACAGAAATTTCAAGGACGATATTATAGCATGCCAAGTTGTACATAGATATACTTTTTTTTAATTACAGCGCGGATAATATCATATTAATTAACATTATGCTCTGCTAGAAAAAAAATCATCAAATTTTAAACTAGTAAAGAAACTACAACTTTCTTCCACCTGCTATAATGTAATTCCAAGCAACACAGTAATTTTCTGAAGCTTGGGTCTGGTATTGCAATCCAAAACAGATAGTGAGCATGCCATAGAGAAACCCTGTACCCACTGTAATCACTCAGGCCAGCTGGGAATAATAGGTAAAGGGTTTAATCGTCGACTTTCTACTCTACTAACTAAATACGAATAAAAATTCAATAGAAGCGTGGTATAAGCAAACATTTGTTCATAAGAACTTTAAACAATCATTGTATACACTAAATGAAATGAAACTGAGTGAAATGAGAGAGAGGGGATAGGGTCACTCCTTGATTTAATCGTGAAGTTAACGCTCAATATATTCTTGAAATCAATCAGATCACGGGTCAGGAAGCCATGATTCTGCTCTTTGATGGGTACTATCCAGACATCCTATTATATTCATGCCAAAACGTGTCCGCAAGTTCTGTTGACACCTACATACCATACAAACACACAAACACATATACAAAAGAGAGCATAAACCCTGAAGTCAACTTTAATTAGATAGGTAATTGGAAAAATGAATTTCTTTACAGAGTCACTCAAAAAATGCACACATGTTAACACTAACTATACTGACAATCTTTAACTAATATTTAAAAAAAAACAGCAACAAAAAACAAAAACAAAAAAACACTCACAAACATGTTATTTCTTAACTGCATTTAATGTGTGCAACAAAGATGTGTGTGACAGGGTGAGTGCATGAGTGTGTGTATGTCAGAGGGTGTGTGTGTGTGTGTGACAGGGTGTGTGTTTGTGTGTGTGTGTGTCAGAGGGTGTGTGTGTGTGTGTGACAGGGTGTGTGTTTGTGTGTGTGTGTTAGAGGGTGTGTGTGTGTGTGTCAGAGAGTGTGTGAGAGGGTGTGTTTGTGTGTGTGTGTCAGAGGGTGTATGTGTGTGAGAGAGTGTATGTGTGTTTGTGTGTGTAAGGGTGTGTGTTTGTGTGTGTCAGAGGGTGAGTGCATGTCTTTGTGGTGTGCGTGTGTGTGAGAGGGTGAGTATGTGTGTGTGTTGGAGGGTAGTGTGTGTGTGTGTCAGAAGGTGTGTGTGTGTGTGAGGGTGGGTGTGTGTGTTTGTGTGTGAGGGCGTGTGTGTGTGTGTGTGTCAGAGGGTGTGTGTGTGTGTCAGAGGTTGAGTGTGTGTCAGTGTCAGTGTGTGTGTACACATTACAGGGATTCATACAGAATTTTTTGCTAGGGTGGGAGATTTTGTAGAGTCACAAAAACCGTTTAGCCACATGAATATGGTGACTTCAGCACTATGTAACAGATTGTCAGATGAAAACTTAGACAAACTATTATGAATCGAAGATGTTTGGGACATTTTTAAAGAAACTAGCAGTAGAGTAATGAAGCTATAATTTTTCATACTCATATTGATCATCATATTTTTTTTTTATATAATAGTTCAGTCAGGATAAGAAAAATTTAGTGGGAGGGAGGGGGAAGGGGGGGAATCCCAGGGCTCCCATAGTCTGTATGAAACCCTGTATTAAATAATAATGTATACATTACTCAATAAAAAATATTTATTTATTTACTTACTCGTTCATTTGGTAGTTAGCTTTTTGTTTACCCATTGATGTCATTTTATTAATTTTGCAATTGTATGATCACTTGCCTTGCTAAAAATCAAATAAATAATAAAAACAAGTAAATAACAAAAATAAATAATAAACAAAATAACAAAAAGTAAGTAAACAATTAAAATAAACTACGAAATAACAAAAGTAGTAAATAAATAAATAAAAAGTAAATAATAAAAAGTAAATAAATAAAAAACAATAGTAAATAATATATCATTAAACAAATATAACTAAATAAACAAGATGTGCAAAAAATAAAAATAATAAAGTAAATAAATTTAGAAAGTAAATAAAACAATAAATCAAAAATCAATAATTAAATTATAAACATTAATAAAATTGTAAGTAAACAAATAACTGATAGAATAACGGAATAAACATAATACACAAATAACATATACATAAATATATAAATAAATAATAAATCAACAATTTAACATAAGAAACCTGGCTAATTAAATGTACTTGGCTGAAACTTACATAAACATGTCCATTTATATCAGAGGATGAATCATTGCCCCATAACTATAAACCCAGGAACAAATACTGAAATCTGTCATTTTGGCAATAACTAAAAGTATTATTGATATGTACTAACCAGTGTAACCATAACTCCTAACCAAACACATCTTGAGGCCACTGATAGTGGTTACTGCTGTCTAGGCAATGTACCACATGTAGTTGGTACCCATGTTTCAGGATAGCTAAAGATGTATGATAAAAGAGAGCACATTCTCATACCAAGTTGGATTGAAAAGTACATATGCAATTGACTGAAATTGCACATAGTCAATATTATAAACAAAGTAAGATTATTTACATAATTTAAGACAATTTCTTTAGTTTACACATGTTAATTTGCTAACCACAACAGAGTAGGCTGGCTTTCCTGCTAACTGAACGTGTGTGCGACTAGTGATGACTAGAGGCCACTACAAGCCCATGCAAACAGGTCATTTCTTTCAAATCAGTAGTACCAGCACATTCACTTTAAACAAGATTAATGAAGGAATCCAATTGAAATAACAGTGTCCAAAGTAACACGTCCACAGTACAACAAACCATGTTCCGCTAGAAAAATACGTGACAAATGGCACACACATAGCCACCCTGTTGTTCCTCCAGATAATTGACATGACTCCAGGCAGCACAGTCTTTATTGGTGGACTGAATCCAATCCAAAAACAACCCAGTTCCGCTATTAATATCGTCTTTGTAGATACCAAAACACACGGAACAAGTATGTTGACTTGATTCGTGAACATTTTTCATTTCAAGACGTCTTCTCTTGGGGCATGTTTTTAGAGAAGACTCACCAGGCAAACTTCTTTTGACTCTGCATTCACTTACTATAGATTCTACTTTTCTTGCTTGGCTTGCTCCTCTTTCCTTATGGCCTGCTCTTCTTTCTTCCCAGCTTGTTCAGCCCTCTTTGCCTCTTTCTCCTCAATTTTCTGTTTCCTCTCTTCTTCCTTCATCAATTTTTTTTGTTCTCTCTCTATTTTTACTTTCTCTTATCTTCCTCTTCTTCTTCCTTCTTCCTGTTCTTTTCTTGTAATGGTGCAATCAATTCTGCACTAGTCAAAACACGAGCTGATTTGCATGTTGGTTGATGTTCTGACTTACTGATGGCCATTGGATACACAAGAAAATCGGAAATAGATTAATCACCTGACTCACAATTATTACTGGTGAGAGTAGAATTGATCGGACGATCAGTCAGACAAGTGACAGGAGCAGAATTGACAGGATGATCAGTCTGACAAGTGACAGGCAGAATTGACAGGACGATCAGTCTGACAAGTGACAGGAGCAGAATTGACAGGATGATCAGTCTGACAAGTGACAGGCAGAATTGACAGGACGATCAGTCTGACAAGTGACAGGAGCTGAATTGACAGGATGATCAGTCTGACAAGTGACAGGCAGAATTGACAGGACAGAGAGTCAGAAAACTGGCAGAAGTACATGTCTCATGGGCAACATACGAAGAACCAATTACTCCTGCAATATTATTATGGTACACATAACAAGCTTTTCTATTTATACAATACATAAAGTATTTCCTAGAAATGGGGTTGATAGGAGAGACAATCGGACAACTGGTAGCTGCAAAGTCGACCAAACAGAGAGTCTGACTACTGACAGGAGTACAAGCCACACTGGAAATATTTTACAAAACCAGCATCTCCTGTAATATTATTAATTGTTAGAATAGAATGCACATAATGTATGAATTACTAAGAGAAAAGTTAACAGTCTTCTCCACCCATAGCTGCTAATGCACAGTTTTCGACCACTGGTGAAACACACTCAAAAAGAGCAGCCACATTGGATTCATTCTCAGGATGAACAGCTTGAACAGGAAGCAAATCTTGAACAGAGCTATAGATAAATCATCACCTTCAGGTTGGAGGGTATGACTGCTGCTATTAAGCAAGTCATTATCATCTAACTCGGTAGTTGAACTGTCACCATCAGGCTGAGCGACATTATTACTTTTGGACTCGCCTTCACTTGATGCTGGTAGATTACCAAGAATAACTTTGGGATAGTGAAGTAGGAACCCCACCAGTTCTTCTTCTTCCTCTCTCATTAGGTACGGCTTAGGGCCAAAGTTAGTTCCATGGATTATCCTGCCAGATAATCTATCCTGGAGAGTGGTTCTAGATACTTTGTGCTCCAATGCAGCCCTGTTTGTACCCATACCATCCTTCACAGCCGCCACCGCCTTCAGTATAGACTCATTGGACAACTTGACAGGCCCGTTGGAACTTTCCAGAGACCGTTTTTCCATATTTTTACTTTTGGGGCGCTCAATATCATCTCAACAGCTGCTTCAGTTCTGGTCGCATAAATAAAGATGTCGCGTGATTCAGTCCGTGTAGCGATACTCCTTACCGAACCACTAGGCAAAGTTGATAAGGTAAAGGGTTCCACGGTGTAGTGGCCGACAATACGGTTGCTAGGGGCCGACTTTAAGTGGTGGCCGAGAATTGAGGGCTTACACTACAGTTACTCTTAAGCTTTTACATTAAATTTATTAAGTGTACAGCTTGTTGGATATTATTGAACAATCATTAAGCTATTCATTTAGTGCAATTCTGTAAATTTTGGTGAATAATGTTCTTGAAATTCTTGTCAGTTATATTGAACCTTTATTTTAGATGACTGCGGATGGTGCTATCACTTATACCAGCAAAGCATCTGCTTTATTGGTATGCATCACATTGACATTGCTTCAGCTTCTATAAGACTTTCTGTTAAAAGAATTAGACTTATGTTTTGACACTACCTCAGCTTTTATTGTTCATTTTGCTTCTTTATTAATGTGTTATATGCATGTTTTGGGGTTTATGTAGCAATTTTCTATAAAATAAAAATAAAAAATTCATAATTGACTAATTAACCCTCAGCATGCTTGCGTGAGAGGGTTCCAGTACTCAGTTTGTCTGTTAGTCAGTTAGTCTGTAAGTCACTCTGTCGCACAACAAAAAGCGGATCTTAAAGATGGCAGCCTCCAGAAGATTGAAACAGGAATCAAATTGTTGCACTGGATATTATGAGTCCCTTTAAATTGCTAGAAATTTTTGTTTGGACTTTTTTCAGAAAAAAGTAGTTAGTTATAGGCCATATGGCTGAATGCAATTGTTGGTACCACCCCTTACCGTCACACAGTACTCGCGTGAACAAATATTTTCTTCCCCCAGTTCATGGTAGTTCTGCTTTATAGTTCTCGGTGGTTTGCCTGTTGGAGTTCCCTGTTGAAACTTAGCATTTAGTCTACTGTTTCACTGCACGAGCCACATATCGACTTGCAAGTGCCACATATCGACTTGTACGAGCCACATATTAATATACATGAACTACATATTGACATATTAATACTTATACCAAATAAATTATTTTTTATAACATTGTAATGACTAACTTTATTATAACACCAAAGATTCGACCTTTGGTGCTCATTATAACAGTAGCTACAGAGATTAGTTACTTTAATAATACTTAATAAAAATGATAATAATAGTAATAAACATTTTTTATTATTATTTTTATTAATACTATCATTAATATAATAATTTTTTTTTTTTTTTAATATTAATAGCAAATTTTCTGTGTTCTAACAGCCAATATATGTTTAATTAAAACTTAAAAACGAAATAATATTTCTATTATTCATTATTTTATTACTATTATAGTTGTTGTTATTATTATTATGTTATTGTTATTATTATTATTGTGGAACCTCTGATAGTGAAGTCTCTAACAAGCTAATCACCTCTATTTAGCTAATATTCCATTAAAATGAGTGCTTATCACCTCTATCATCAGATTTATGAGCTAGAAACTGGTCCCAAATTATTCTCTTCTCTTTTTTTTGCATGCAGTGTTCTTTTTTAGTTAACTAAAACTAAAATCAAGACCGCTTAATATTGAGATTTTGCTTTGAGTAAGAAAAACTAAAACTAAGCCATTATAGACTGCCTAAAAAATAAAACTAAGTACTTTAGATGACAGTCGATCTCATTACAACCAAAACTACTGATAGAGTGGGTGATTAAAACTAAAATTATGTAATTATTTTATTGCTACCAATTCACTTTGAATAATACAATATTAAGTGAAGATTCAAAAGCATATTTAATTAAGCACTGTTTCTCCTTTACATACTCAAGATTATACTATTATTAAGTTTGTTAGGGAATATTACATAAGCTATTTTCTCAAGGAGCACATCATAAGTGTTTGAGAAATCATACAAGCTAACTTTAAGTCAATTGATAGTAAAACTAACTAATTTTTTTACACATTATTGAAGAAATAGTTTAAATAGATAAAACTTTTTGGTAGCAATATAAGAAAACTAAACCTAAGCATAGAGCTTGTCTATCAGTATAAAAACTAAACTTAAATGTCTGAAATTTCTATACCAAAACTAAGCTGCTTTCACGAGTAATAAGAATTCAAGGTTTGACAGTGTTACTTGAAGATGCCTTTTGACCATTCAAAATAAATAGTGCTCAAACTCCGAGATTGCAGTCATGCTTAAGTAACAGTAATGAACTAGATCATGTAGAAAGATTTCATAAATGCTAGATCATAATCATGACGGTAATTAAAAATATAATAGTATATTAATATTCATTGGTTTTGTTGTTGTTTTTTGTATGTGAGTAGTGTATGTGTGCATGAGTGTAACAAAACAAAGTTCCTATGCAATTTATTGATAGCCTGGGTGTCCAGCCTGAATCCCAGACTAAGTGGATGATGAGACTTTTGAATTTTAATGGACATGAGTGTAAGAATCAGAGCAATTGACTCTACAGTTATTAAATGTAATGTAACCACTTCACCCACATTATCACCATTTCACACTTTGATTGTAACCCAACCCTTCCACATTATGCACTTGGGAGAGGTTCAATGGCATTTTTTCACAAGTGTGATTTATCACTTAAGCTTATCTGACTCAAATTCAATTTTTTTCCTTCAACAGATCTAGCTTTGAAGAATTTGGGTGCAATTTTGGCATTTCCTTGTTTCAGAAACAAATTACCACGAATGACCCATTATCAATACAACTATGACAGACGAATACTGCAGCATCACTGTATAATGTTAACACACATTATAACACAAGATAGTCTCAATTCAAACTGTGTATGGGAAGAAGTGAGTCATTTTTTGCACAATAGGGGATTTGCATGATGACATCACGTAACATCCTACCACGCCCACCGATGGTATCACTGCACACCGTGTCCCATTGAAAATGTATTAGTTTTGCTGACCGCCTGGTCTATTTTTTGCTGTAGCACCAGCGCCAGGCTGCACAGAGCTTCCAAATTACAGGAATAGCTTTATTATGAAATTTACTAACTGCTGATAGCAAAAGTTTAGGATTTTCAGCCCTGGCTATTGGAATTCCTGGGAGTGAAATTTGGTGATGGTTATCTAACCACCCTACTACTTCTATTTTAGTTGAACTAGACAGTTTACCCGGCGCAGTAAATGGGCTGGCTATTTTGTGTAAAAGTCAGAAATTTTGATTTAACTTGACTTATAAAGCAAATAGACTTGCACCTTTTTGTATTACTTTAGATGGTCAGAGTTGTATCCAGGATTTTGGCTGGAGTGGGGAGACTTTTAGTGTTTAGCCAGACTCATGTTTGTAGCTAATATATGATACACATAAACAATATTCACTTCACACTGATTATTGTGTGGTCCTATGCACTAAATGGTTAACTTCAGGTGGGAGCATTGGGGGAAATTTTTAATCAAATTAATGAAAAAAATTCTGAGAGGGTAAACTTAGCTGGGGGATAGAGATTCAAGAGACTGCCCTCTCTGCGAAACTGTGATGTTTAGATATTTCCTCTTACTATGCTTGTGTCTAAGTTGATTGATTTTTTTTTATTTTATTTTTTTTTTATTTTTTTTTTTATAGAATGGCCAATAAGAAATACAAAGTATTCAGGCGACGACAACTTTAATCTAGGTCAAGCCCGTCCACACAGGTCAACCGAAACAGCAAAAGAAAAAAAATGGTCAGATGATCAGATAGTGGGAGCTATTCAGGCTGTTATAAATGATGGGCTTTCAATTAATCAAGCAGCTGATAACTACCAGGTTCCTCGTAGTACTCTTAAGGACAGACTTAGTGAAAGAGTGACGCATGGCGTCAACCCCGGTCCAAAGTTATACTTGACAAAAGATGAACAGCAAGGTCTTGCAGATTATCTTATAAGTGCTGCTAACATTGGGTATGGTAAAGACTCGTAGAGATGTCCTTTGCTTAGTTGAGATATACCTTCGGCAAAAAGGGTCTCTGAAAGCACTGTCAGTCAGTAGGGGCTGGTGGCATAATTTTATGAAACGTAACTCATCCCTTCGACTTCGCATGGGTGATTCTACAGCTGGAGTAAGGATGGATGCCATGAATGAAGAAAACATGAAAAACTACTTCGAATTGCTGAAGAAAACACTGGATGACCATGGTTTTGACAAGCACTCTGAATCTGTCTATAACATGGATGAAACAGGTATGCCTCTTTGTCCTCCTCCACCTAGAATAGTAGCAAAAAAGGGACAGAAAAAGGTTCTCTATCGTACATCAGGCCAGAAGTCACAAGTAACAGTGATTGGATGTGGTAGCGCTACAGGACAAGTCATACCACCCTTCATTATTTTTTCTGGAAAACAAATAAATTTATTATGGATTCTGAATGGTGTGAATGGTTCGCGTTTTGCTGTTAGTGACAATGGCTGGATAGATCAAGAATTTGTTCAAGTTCTGGCTCAGTGATCATTTTCTACCCAATGCATACCACACCCCTGGGATCAAGTTCGCACGTCACAGCTGATGTAGCAGGTACCACACCCCTGGGATCAAGTTCGCACGTCACAGCAGATGTCTTAGCAGGTACCACACCTCTGGGATCAAGTTCGCAAGTCACAACATATGTCTTAGCAGGTACCACACCCCTAGGATCAAGTTCGCAAGTCACAACAGATGTCGTAGCATGTACCACACCCTTGGGATCTAGTTTGCTCGTCACAGCAGATGTCCTAGCAGGTACCACACCCTTGGATCCCTTTCTCACATCACAGTCCCTATGGCCTCTGGATCCACTACTCAGGTTTCAGGTAAGAATTAAATGGTGTTTTGCAGTAACATATTTTTTCATTAAGTGATAAGAACTCTCCATAATTTCTTTTCTGAAGACCAAAATTTTGTTCAGAAAACTTTTTTTTTGGTAGCATGAAGTCTGTACATGTAATTTTTAAATGATTTTTTGGCAGATCTCATTTTTGTTAATCCGAGATAATTCGAGAGAAAGATATAATTATCTATAGTAACTTAGGCATAGCTATGATTTTTCATTTGCATACAATGTTACCTATGTTATCGTGTGAGACTGTCTACGATAAAATTGAGCTCAATGCAGCACACGTGAATGTTGGGGAATAATGATCAATTGAATCACCAATAAGCCTACCAAGGGGAATTTGATTAGGTCATATATTGTGAACGGCTAAGGCAATCAAACTCGATGCTGATAAAATGTGTTAGTTCAAAAACAGATGGAGGCCGCGTTGTGCCCTATTTACCTGTAAATGGTTTCATATAGAAAAAGTTTGTCCCAACGTCCCCAAACTAAGTGCTGTCTAATGAACAATAGAACTTCAAATCTATGGACTGACTATAAACAAAAAAAAAAAACAGGAAACAAAATTCACTCATTTGTCTTTGTAACTGATATTTCAGGGTTCAAACTTTTCAAGTTACGCCTCCATTTCAGTTTGACTCCTGCCATTCTACTAAAATATCCTTCAATATTTGTGGTAGTAATAATTTATTTATTTATTTATTTTGGGAGGGGGGGGGGGGGGGGAATTTCACTTTACATGCCTAATTTGTATTTGTGATGTTACATACCTGTATTGTTTAACTTTCTAGGTACCACACCCACTGGATCACCTCTTCAGTCAGAGTCACTGCTCAACGATGGATTATTGATTCCTGGTGCAGTTACCACATGTACTGGAGTTGCGGTTACCATGCCGGTTCCATGGTCTCCTTCAGTTGCAAGTTCGAGTACTGTATCACTCACCAAAGTTACACCTCCTGTTGCTTCCTCAAATTTACGTTCACCATTCCCAATCTATTGAATTTACCTGTGGTAAGGGATGTTACTACGATATCATCAAAGACGGGGTTCAGCACGTGTTCTCACTAGCGATGAGTGTTGGTCACTTTATAAAGTGAAGGAAGAGAAAAAGAAGTGTGAAGCTGAGGAGAAGGAAAAGCGAAAACAGGAAAGAGAAAGGAAAAAAGGGAAAAAAATAGAACAAAGAAGAAAGGCTGAGGAAAGAATTCAACGAACTGAGGAGAAGGAAAAGAAACGAAAGCAGGCAGAGGAGGAGAAAGAAAAGAAGCGTAAGCAGCAGACCGAAAGCTAAGAAAAGTTTACAACACAAAGCTGTGACAGGCAAGAAACGCTCTCGAGAGGTCACTACTGAAACTTCAACAAATGAAGGACATTTGAATTTAGTTGAAGGTGGGAGCAAGATTACAAGTAGACGTACTCTGCACAAGAGATCAAAAGTTACAATGGACAGTAGCATATTCACAGATTTATGTTGTGTCTGCTTCAGTTCTTTTGAAGAGGACGAAGGAACGGGCAGAGAATGGCTTCAGTGCATCTGTTCAAGGTGGATTCATGAAGACTGTGTCGTACCAAACCCCAATGGTGAAAATAAACTTTGTCCCATATGTTGAACTCTGAACTTTGATTTGTAGCATTTGATCTTTTCATTTTTTTGTAAGTCATGATTTTTTTTTTCTTGTTGGCATTCCAATGAAAATGAAGTAAACTCCATTGGCAGTAGCACATTGTGGTAATGCTGGTCAAGGGTTGTTGTTTTTTGTTTTTGTTTTGTTTTCAGATTGAGAAGGGGGGGTGCTTGCCTTCTTTTTACAGTAAACACTTCCAATAAACAATACAGTGAAACCTCTCTTAATGGACATTCTATGTAAAAGACATCTCTCTGTAATGGACAATAGTAAAAGCACTGATGGGAGTTACCATAACTGAATAAGAACCTCTATGTAAAGGACACCTCTGTATAATGGACAAATCAGGTTGTTCCTATAGTGTCCGTTATTTGGAGGTTCCACTGTATTTCTATACAGTCCCCTAAAATTCATATACTGCCCCCCCCCCCCCACCTCTTCAATCAGAAACAATTGAAGTAAATGGGCAATTTAGTTGAAGCTAAGTATGGTCATAGGTTGAACAGAAAATAAATAGTGTAGTTTTGTGATGGGAGTGAGTTGGGGTTGAATGTTTGTTCGCCGGCCTATAACCGATGCATTGGACACTACGACGGGCCGATATTTGGTGGTCCTGGGCGATAATCGAGGCCTGACTGCTTCTGCACTGCCTCTGCACAGCGACCTGCAAATTGTGTTTTAAAAATATGAGTATTGCAAGGCGATAGAATGTGAAATAACCTCATGATTGGTCAAAACAATAAATTTTTAAATCATTCAGCTAATGAGTTATGGTTCGTGGGGCAAACTTGGTCCGATAAATGAGGTCTTACGCTATTGGAAGAGGGGAATGCCCCCTTTTAGAAGTATTGGAGGAGCCACTGGTTCCCCTGGCCCCCCACTTCCTACTTAACTGTGTGATATTGTTTGTGATAAATTGATTTTGAAAGTGCCAACAGTTTACCAATAAAATAATAATATGAAAGCAAATTAGGATTATCTTAAAACTTCCTTTGTGCCAGCAGTATGTATTTTTCACGTTAATTAAGATTTGTGAGTAGAGGGAGATTCATTCTTATAATGTTATCTGCACAAGCTCACCTAACAACTGTTATGACTTAGTAAGAATTCCATAAAGTAAACCATTAATTAGAACGGGCTACACCATCTATAAATAGAACAGATATAGCTTCCTTAAGTTTAATTTAGAATGTACCAGTGACAAAAGTAATATAAATAATATGCTTATTAATTAGCAGTGTACAGTTATCATGTTAAGACAAATACACTGCTGCTCTATTGACACACCACAGTGAACGAATTAAGAGAAAACAATTTGAGTTAAATTAATACCCTTTTCTTATACATTTTAGTTAATCAAAATTATATACGTTTAATTTATCTTGAAACTTAAAAAATTCATGATATTAGGCTGTAGTATTGGTCATCTCTCTTTAATGACTGCAATACATAATAGTGGGCTTTAATTTTTTTCTTTCTTTTTTCTTTTTTTTCTTTTGTTGACATAGGTATATACTTCAACATAAAAAACACTGCATAACTAGCTATACTCTCTCTGTACATGTTCTATCCAAGTTCAGCTTCATATAATGTTAATAAATTTAAACAATAACTATTTAGTGGGATTCAGTATAAGCTTTCAATAGGTGTAGCTACTGCTTGCCTTCTTTTAAGTTCACGAAGACTTAAAAAAACACCGACAGAAACTTTAGGTTGCTTATTTTACACCAAAAGAAACTTTAGGTTGCTTATTTTACAGTGCAAGAAACTTTAGCTTGCTGTGCTATTGTTAGAGTTGAAATGAAAAGTGAATGAGTACAGTTGTAATTCTGTATCAGCAGATCACGTACTCTAGAGGCTATATTGACACAGGACATATTAAAATGAGGCATAGTTATGTATTGCATATACATGTCACAGGGGCAGATTCCAGCGCTAGGGACAGGTAGGTATGAAATACATACATATATCAAATATTAATGATGATAATTTAAAAGTGAGGAGCATAAGTTAGCATGTAGTTGTCCTGTGTATTCTATTGCTTGTATTGGTATATTTGTACTTATAATTTTTTCCAATGAACTTGATTGGGAGGGGGGAGGGTGATAGGCCTTCTTGGGATGCCCCACCCCCTGGATCCTCCCCCTGCACGTATTCCTGCTAGAATGGTTACCCCAACCAAAAACTATTCTTCCTTGTTAAATTATTGTGATCACTTTCTATTGTATGGTTGTTATAATAGCTACTAAATGCCATACTTAGTCGAATCGATGTGTGCCTTGGTTAGTGCACAAGAATCTCGAATGTGACCATATGCATGCATGCATGCATGCTAAATCTCTAGACATACCAACTCACAAATGAAATCTATTATACTTGAACTAGATGCTTGTCATCTATAATCTATTCACGTTTCTCAGATGATGAAACTTCAAGGTGTGACAGTGTTATTCTAAAGTTAGAATCATCTAGAATTAGTCTACTCAAAGTCATTTTGCATCATATGTATGTAAGAGAAATGCCATAGCTGAGCTCAGATTGAACATTTGATACTTGCAAATTAATTCATTTAGTGATAGATATGTCTGCAGTTTGAAGGTCATTCTTGACAATGCTTCCTAGATAGCTATTTTCTTACATAATAAAACATTTTACCACTCAATCCTGCTAGACATGCGAGTTCTGCACAGGTTTTAATTATTTGTGGTCTAAACAGTTAGTCACGATCCAGACGGAATATTGAATTTTTTCCCGTCACACTCAGCGCAAGGCGCTGATACACAAAACAAAAATAGTGCGCTTGCGCAAATAGTATGGAGTGTAAATTGGGTGTGGTCATTGTGTAGAGGTGCCTGGGCGGCGGTCTGGTTGACTGAAAAAAAAAAATACAACCTTTTTCTAGATTTGTGAAGTTAAAGTCACTAGCTAGTCTAGTCTAGTCAGTCCGGTTTTCGTCTTTAACTTTCGCCAGAATGGAGACTAAAAAGTTGGCTTTGACTACTTTGTCCTTCACTCTCTGTTTGGGTCTAGCAGTATGTTTTAGTTCTGGTCCCCCTCCAGAGGAGTCTACGTGTGTGAACATGAGGCCTGGGAGTAGAGCACCCCATAAGTTACAATCCGGCAATGGCACGTACAACCTGACAGTGGAATTCTTAAGAGATTCTAACAGTGATGGCTATTTCTCGTACATGGCTTCTGTCTCGTACACTGGTGAGTGTCGTGTAATCTTCGGGAATAAGTATATACATTTGGTGCGAGAAGAAAGAGAGGGAGAGCCATTGATAGACAGGAGTTATAGTGTCAACTGTAAATGTGGAATGTTATATTCACCCATATGCCAACATTAAAGATGCACTTTACATGTCAGTTGCTATATGATTGCACAATATGAGCAATATCTAGGAATGCTGATTTTTTGGCAATGGAAGAAATACGTGTAATTGACAAATTCTATACTCCTTTCCTGTACTATTTACCCAAACCGCTATGCTTCATGGAATACTCTTAGGTTAATGGTTGAGCATGTACTTTTGCTAGTATCTACTTTCGGGGGCGGCAGACGACTGATACATTGATGATGCTATCAATAAAATTGCTAACTTGCCAAGATAATATTTATAAAGGGCACAATTTTACCCATTAAACTAAGTGCTTTGCAGTGAAACTAGCCAGCACCTAACCTCATGTGGTTGGGTGAAAGAGTCAAACTCCACGGAAAGTGGTGCATTCCTTTTATACAATTTACAGAACTGTTGATATACTCGTTGATGTGGAAACGCTTTTGAAATTTTCATCACTGGTGTAATCATCTCCCCTCTTGAGACGTGCACACACACATGCGTTTTGCAAATAGTCAGTAGCAAGCTTGTATTCGTTCCCACTGAAGGTTTAGCGAGCTGCTTGTTGAAGTTATGTATACAAACAATCTCTCCCCCCCCCTCTCTCTCTCTCTGCATAGCTTCTTTAGCATGTAAAGCAGGCACAATATTATTTATATCTTATTATCTCTAACTAGAGCCATTCAGGTATTCATTTTTTTAAAAGCATTCTTGCATTTTCAATTATGTACGTACAATAAATAATCAGCTCGGCTACCCAAAAAGAATGAACTTCAGGGGGAAGGAGCAAAGCAAATCTCCCACCCAACCCCTCCCTCCCCTCCCCCCTAAAAGCTCTAACAATAATTATTCTCATTTGTGGACTTTCCATAGTATCTATCTGAGTCAGAGTGAGATATCTGTATTCTATATCTAGCTATTAACACTTGGGTGCATTACATTCTTGTATACACAGCTTTTAAATTATCTTTGTTTTTGCCTACATACATCAGTTGTTGTTTTTTTCCTGTTATTATTAATACTAGGATAATTGAAAGGATGAATGTGTGTGCATATATAGCTATATATAAAAGTATTGTTTTAATTTTTACATGTTTATCTTAATTCTCACATATGTAGGTTCAATTTCTTCTGCTCCTGGAATAAATATTCGGGGGTACTTAGTTCAAGCAGTAGATCCTTCTGGTGCCAGAATTGGTCAGTTTGGAACTCAAACTGGTCAACAGAAGCACCTGGCATGTAGCAGCGTCAGTGCTGCTATACCTGATGAAGTAAGTACTGTGTTAAAACATACAGCATAGACTTCTATGTTGATATAATCTTAATTTACTGCTTGATCTTCTTCCTTCCACTGTGTTTAGGCTACTCTAATTCACAGTACCCCAAACACAGGCAATGTGTCCTTCTCTTGGAATGCTCCTGCTACTGATGGCTTGGTGGACTTCAGGTATGGTACACAAGGCACTCGAGGTGCAATTACATGTAACTTCTGGTGCTGACTACTTTAGGTTATGTACTCGTACATTAAATATGAAATTGCAAGTATTAAATTTTGTGTATTATGGTAT
>WLWD01000429.1_pt1 | contig 206880 bp, 113 predicted proteins | sample 6712731 | NCBI WGS metagenome assembly WLWD01 (sample SAMN12718690, study PRJNA576275) | sponge metagenome | isolation source: marine sponge | host: Mycale hentscheli | place: New Zealand: South Island, Marlborough, Capsize Point | collected 2014-11-01
AGTTCACTAACCCAATGGATCACACATAGTTCACTAACCCTATGGATCACACATAGTTCACTAACCCAATGGATCACACATAGTTCACTAACCCTATGGATCACACATAGTTCACTAACCCTATGGATACATAGTTCACTAACCCAATATATCACACATAGTTCACTAACCCTATGGATCGCACATAGTTCACTAACCCAATAGATCACACATAGTTCACTAACCCTATGGATCACACATAGTTCACTAACCATATGGATTATATATAGATCACTAGCCCAATGGATCACACATAGTTCACTAACCCAATAGATCACACATAGTTCACTAACCCTATGGATCGCACATAGTTCACTAACCATATGGATTTTACATAGATCGCTAGCCCAATGGATCACACATAGTTCACTAACCCTATGGATCACACATAGTTCACTAACCTAATGGATCTCACATAGTTTATTGTACTTCGAGAATGAGAGAAAAAAAAAGTAGCTTGTCATTTCACAGCACGCTTGGGGTCTTTTAAGTCATTTTGACATTTGAAATTTTGCATAGACGTAGAGTAAGGGTTACTAAGACTAATTCTACAAAAATCAAAAATAGGATTAAGAACGAATTTTTCCGATGACTTACTTCTGGAGCCTATATCTCAATTTTTGTGCCGTAAGGTCCCTTTTCCCAGACCCGCTCACATTATATAATATAATATTATATATAATTATGATTATACAAGTCTTGGATGATGAGGAAACAGGTGTTTGCTGTAGTATAATTAATAATAACTTCATTCTTGCAGTTCTCACTCAATCTTTAAGTATACCTTGTGATTGATCACAATGGTGTTTATCTAATTCAATGGATGTCTCCCATACACATGATTTCCCAAACTTTGTGTTATCATTGTGGCAAAGTTCTATTCAGACTGTTTTGATACATCTATAGGTTATTTATTATTATGGGTTTAAAAGTCAAAATCTGTCATCTTACAAACAAGTTTAACATTTTTAACTGGTATCTAAACTCAATTTACTTTATGAGGACAGATGTAATGATGTTTTCATGGACCTCAACTTCATCTTGGTCTTTAGATTACTTGATAGCAACCTGACAGTAAAAACCTTTAATGATGATTTTTTTAAACTATTCTCTGCGGACAATTATGTGGCCTGGTTTACCATTATTGAACACCTTCCTAGGTACGGATGTGAACAATGATTTATTGAGTTTTTGTTGTCTTACCTAATGAATACTACTGGCACAAATCAAAACATCTATTTGACCTCCAACAATACATAGCTACTAGAATATCCTCAAATAGGAATGGACACCCCAAACAATAGAGCTACACAAGTAAAACTTTTATCACAGGCATCACTAACTGGATAATTTTCAGGGTCATAAAAATTCAATGCCTTATCCCACTAGGTTGCAAAATTAAACAAATAGACTATACCCACGACCCTCGTTATACAAATAGCGTTGCTAAGCTGTTGCTATAATATAATGCAAACACATCACTTACATTATTTTTGTACGATATCTGTGCCCTGGAGAGTTGACTACACAGCAGTAGTGAGGCCGTGAGTACTTCGGAAGCGAAATTGATTCAGTTGATTAAAAATTCGAAGCTTTACGGAGAGGCTGGATTAAAATTCCGAAATCAATGGTGAGTGCAACGGTTTTGCTTAACCGTGGGTGGAGCTATTGATTCAGTGCAAAAGCAGTCGGCCAGTAATTGTTATTAAGTTACTAAACTATGACTTACTTCACCAGGGCCTATGCCACCTTGTAATTTATAATGTAAATGTAGTATTCATTCGAAATCGAAATTAGACCTTATGGCAATAGGAGAAATGAAAAAAAAAGTCTTTTAACAACCTGTACTACTGTGGTCAAGTTGTTATGAGACGTAAATTAGGAGCTTTTGGGAATCTCCCTGTTTAAGCTTTGTGCAAATCACATTATAACATACTCATAAAACTTGAGAAATTTATTTATATAACCAGTGATATGCTCGAGCACAATTGGTGAGTGAGACAGTCGTTTTAATTCCAATTAGGTCCTTCTCATAAAGTATCAGAAGTGTCATTCCTAAATTGTTAAGTAGAAAGCAATTAGCAATAGATTTTATCTATCTTGCTACGAACAAAATATATTGATAATGGTAGCTTCTACAATTCAAATTTCCTGTATTTACTACATGACAAGTACAAGTAATTCTCGGAGATTAACTCCATTATTTCCCTAGAGTTATAGCTCTACAGCAGTTGACCATTAATCTCAATGCAAATACAGATTCCCATTTCTTAGGCAATTTTCTCTAAATAGTAGCTCCTGCGGTGGTATCAATAATATTCCAGCCTTGATGTCAACTTGCTGCAGCTTATTTACCAGTATCTCTTTATAAGGGCTACTATAATAAAAGACCTGAGTTTATATATGGTTTTCAGTACCCTAGAAACCTTATTTTACAGCAGCTTTTTAAACTCCAAAACGGAGAGAAAGTGCTATTCCAAAACTCAATACAAAAGTCTATGGGAATAGAAAAAACCACAGATTTCCCGCTCAAAACGCGCCCGCTTTTAGTCACGCGGTATGGCTCAATTTATCACGCGGACTGTCTTCATTAAGAATTTTGTAAACAATGAGCGGCTTCTTCTCAGATTGCTGTGTTTCTAGCTTTATATCGCGATTAGCTTAGGTTGCGAGTGTGGAAACAGGATAGACGGAGTGTTCTGTTGTTGCAGAGGGTATAGGACCACCTGATAGGATGTTGGTATGATTATTTGCCTACCTGTTCAATAACAAATGTCATAATAGCCAATATATTTCAGTGATATAGCTATCAATTAGCTAGCAACTTGTAATACAGCCACTCTTACGCTGTTTGCCGTTAAATTGTGTGCTTGTCAAAGCCGTGTTTATGCCAATTCCTTTTCTTCACTATTATAGATGCCGTTTATTGTAAGAATTAGGACCAACTCAGGCAGAACTCCACCTTCAACTCGGATCACAACTATTTTTTGTATGTGTACTACTTAAATTCTATCATTTCATCAATTTTCATACCTATTATAAATAAATGAAAGAATTGATAATTTTATTTAACATGAAAGTCTAGTAACTTTAGCTACAAGTTTACAGTGCTGTACTGTATTTTTCCTATACTTTGGGGATTAAGTACATAATATAGTGACTGGTCCAGAAATATTTACAGTGGTAATTTTTTATTATTGTGTGCCACATGAACAATTAACATTTGCAACTTTATCCACTTTTTTCTGAAGATGCATTGCTAAGCAGCTAAGTTTAGATAATCATGTGTAAAAAAAATTCACTTGTGAATTTCCTTCTGTTTGTGACCCAAGCATCCTGGTGAGCTAATACGATTTGTCCAAGAAATTATTTCATAAAAGGTTAAGGAAATTTTGTTATAAGCTGATTTTTGAGTGAAAATGAAATAGTGTTTGCTAGTGACTAGTATGAGTGCATATTATTTATGTTCTCATGCCCAAAGAAGTAGGTACCATTACAATTTGTGTAGGAGGAGGTGACACATTTGCCCTCTTCACCACCCTTTATTCCATGTTAATAAATTCAAAATGTTATATTTCAGGTACGTGGCTCGTGTGTTTTGCTATCACATTCCCTAAATTGTGCAAGCTCTTTGTCCTTTGATAATCTTGGAGTTATAATAACTAGCCAAACTTATCATTTTTCTAAGTTTTTGCAGCTACCTTTCTCTAATGATCCTCTTGAAGTATCTGCATTATACTCTAACTCGTACAATAAGCATTATGTATATTTACAGATTGAGATGGTATTATAGTGGCTGATATGGTATTATTAATGATGTGATGTTCATAATTATTATTAACATACAAGCCTATACTGCACAGTATAATAATATTACAACACAAAACTAACCAATAACTTTTGTCATACTAACAAAACGCATCTTCAGATTATCGCTTGTAGCAGTGATTTCCAAGAAGTAACGGTCATATACACAATATTCTGGCACTGAAATTTCCTCTGTACATTGCATGTAACTGAAACAGCTGCTATTCAATAGACTAATATCATTAAGTCTATCACTCTTTAATCGTATGGTATATACAATATCCAATCCAGGACATTGTTCAGGATCCTAAAAATATTATTTACACAATAGTAAGGAGCAAGAATGCATTAAACTAAGGCACTAACAGTGGTGTAAAAATTCCAACAAGTTGTAAATAAACTGTATAATTGCCTGCAAATTGCAAGTGTGTGGCAAAAAAATTAAAATCATGTGATTGAATACTGAAGATGTCCATGTGAATGGATATGTTAAATTAGTTTATTATTATTTATTCTATTGTTTGTATATTGCTTGTTTAGCTTACTTTCGTTAGCTATATGATTCTGTAATGTCAATTCTCATAACTCAAAAGGCTTCCTTATTAGTAGCTATAAACAAAGTCAAATGTTGTTTTCACAAAACGTTCTGAGATAAAAACCATAGGGCAATAAATAAAATTCTAACTTAAGTAAGAAGTACAACTTATAATCAAACAAAGATAACACTGATTATTTGTTCAATTACAACAAACACCATATTAATCGTTCTATTAATTTTGGTAATCAAAACATGTACATGACCAAATGGCCTACTTATAAATTAAAAAAAGTAAATAAATATTTTTCATGAAGCTGGAAACTGATTTATACATGCAATCCAAATATTTGGTCAGCACTGAATATGTATTTGTACTATAATTTGGACAAATTGTAAGCCTCGTTCATTTAAAACACTGTCCAAATCATTGATAATTGTACTTACTAACATGTTCCAGGATACAATGATCTGAGTGAGTTGAAGTGTTTGATCATAAACTGTTTTCACTGATGTAATATTTATACCTGTAATATCTAATAATTAATCAACATAATAATAAGAATCTTATTTATTCCATAACATTACACTATAGGTGCACAAACAATAGTTTGCTGCTTAGTTGCAAAAAAAAATCTATTTTGAGATAAAACAATTTGTAAATGAGTTCGATTTTTGACAAAGCATCGTAAAATATAATTACATGAACATGACATAAATCTAAAGGACTGTCTCAGGAATAATATAGTAGTGCAGAAATAGATTGCATGAATTTTTGCAACCACAAATGGCATTGCCAAAGATTCCATCTCAATAACAAATTATTTGGATTCTCATAATATTGTCAACTGCATTGAATACAACTAGCATTCATAGGTCATATCGCACTCACAAATAATGCCACATGGATGACTTGAGCTGTAGGAACTCATCGATATTCTTCTGTGAGAATATATGGGAGCCACAAAAAAGCGTATTGCAGTTGACTTGTATTAATGTGTAAACAGAAGTATGTGACATATTATTTTTTAAAGGGCCAAAAGTTCATGTCTAGAAAAGCATTTATTGACAATAGGCAGGAAAGAAACATAACAGTTCAAATAAGACTGTTACTCTCTATGGGATTATCAAAATCATCCTATCAGCCATAACAGTCAACATAGTGACCATAATATTGTCCTCTTGAGCAAGTTAACAAGTACAAATTTGCTTGTTTGTGAACAAAAATATTTACTTCGGAGAGGTTTTAAAAAAGTATAAGAAAATAAGAAGAAAAAGAGAATTTGATCGCATTACCTGAATCACAAATTATTTCTTGACATTGTAATTATAACTCTATAAATTTCATTTCTATATACTGAGTTTAGCAAGTATAGTCTCACACTTCCAGTAATACTCATGAAACTTTTCAAAAATACTCAAGAAATAATTCTTAATTATTATTAACTTATTATTTCAAGCACCAACATCATCTTTACTAAACCTGTCAATTTTAAAACTTTTTTTATAAAAAGGACACAATGAAATCAAATAAAGAAATTTGTACTTTTGTCAATTATATGCAATTGCTCACCGCAATCCAAATACATGTTTCAAATTGTGATGTTGATAGAGGTAAGTATACTTATTTTGGTCCATACATGCATTATTTCTTTATATTGTATATAATTATTTAAAACTTACTATAGCTTTTTACCACAATGTTATCACTTATAATAGAATCTCTTCCACACTGAATAAAAGCTCCTCTTAAATAGCTAAAGTTACCAGACAAAGTTAATACACTAGATGATTTGCTGGTAACATTAACTATGGCAATATTAATTGAAGAGTCCATTATATTTATATGACTGTCCACTTGATTGAATGTATATTGTGCCACTGATGATCCATTGATGAACCAATTTAATATCCTAGGAGCATTTTGACTAATACAAGTGAGCTCAATATTGCCTGGACAAAATGATCCATTGGAATTTGGTGGACTAACTCGCAACTCATAACTTGCCCTAACACCACCTGGAATACAAGATAAATAAAACTCAGAGATAGATAAATGCTGACAGAAAGATGTCAATAGGTAAATACTTTAATTGTGTTTCTTTTTTCTTTCTTACAACCAAACTATTAACATTAATCACAGATGATCAATGTTGTCCAAAAATTCACAAAACATTATTATATTAAATCTTGATTATTTTGTTTCAGTTAAAAGAAAGCTAAATACTAAAAATTAACTACAATCCTCAACCTTCCAAGGATCTTTCAATTTATATGATACATCAGTAGTACTTTAATTGACAAGCCATAAACAGCTGTTGTTTCAATAGTTCTAGGTGGTTAGAGAATAGCCAAGTCATGTGTCAATCAGACCCTAAGGCTCAAGCTTAGTGAGTATGAACTCAATACTAGGTGTAGTAGTCCAACTCATGATAAAGATGTTATTTATTGATCAACGTAGCTATCTACCTGATGTTTACATCACTGGCAAAAGGCCTACATCATGATTATAAATTGGTAATAATTTGAATGGTCAAAAATATGACAAAACTTGATACAATTGTTGCTTTTCATAATTTTTGTTGCTGTGTGGTCAATCCATCTGGTTTGTGAGTAGTAAAGTCACTCTAGTTGCCATAACCTGGCCAACAGTAATGTATGGCTGTTAGTTAAACCAGTAAACTTTAAGACTTTGACAAAATAATTATTACTTTGTTATGTAATTTTCAGGACTGTGTTTCCACTGCTTTGATCTAAGAAAAAAACACATTTAAGTGGAAGTTTCAAGTCCATTTTTAACATAGTGGTGGGTTATGGTCTGGCACATGAAACTAGAATTTACGGTGTGATCAAATGAAGGATGAAATGTATTGTTACGGACTTGCATTGTTATTTTCACAACTTTTTAGAATTCCTCAGTCTTGTGGAACACAGGTTTATAATTCAGTATGAGTTTGAATATAGCATTTCTACTGTGATGATAGCACAGAGATAAATTTGGGCATTGTAAACTGTTTAATCATTTGCGCTTTTTTTTTTGTACACAATTACTATAATTTCCTTTGGTTCTTTTCTGGTATTTGTTACAATGACTTTGTTTCACTCTAAGATTTTGTAAGCTGAAAGATACTTTATACTATGTTTAAGTTGTCTACTTAAATATAATTATATTAAATCTCAACTTATACAAATGAAATAGATAATCCATCAGTAACTAGATTAAAGTTATGAAGCATGAAATTGGTATATGTAGTCAAATGGCAAGGAACTAACCAATTGCTTCCGTCCTGTTAAGAAAGCTTGTTCCTATATTGCTAGTAGCGTTGATTTCTAAGAAGTACTGGTCATACACTGGTTGATCTGGAATTAGAATCACTTCAATGCACTGTATCTGTTTTATACAACTACTATTCACTTGACTAATCACATTCATTGATGAGTCACTCATTAGTCGTATGATATACATAAACTCCAATTCTGGACATTGTGTTGCTGGACACTAAAAACATATAAAATTGGTTATTTATTACTTCAATTTTTTATAACCATCACTGTTTAATGTATTAATTAACTTGAACTCAATTGTACAAGAAATAACTTTTTAGTTTGAATTAAAAATGTTACATATTTTTGAAAATCTTGTTTAATTATTTACTCAAATGCATTTACTGTAATAATAATAAACTTGTTAGCAACAAAATTCTAAATAATTTTTGACAATTGCCAACTTCAATTATTTTAAAACAAAGGCCACGTTATCATGACCTACAAGAAAGAATATAAACTAGGTATGAAATTTGTTTCAAATATTATCAAAAAGATTACTAAAGCTGTGGTATCAGTGATCAAAAAATGAAAATTTGGATGTTGTTTATCAGCAAGTCACATGAAAATTTTGATAAAACCATAATAAATATTATAATACGTGCAGAGTTATTTTTTATCAGTGTTTGGAAATAATACCATGAAAGTTATGAAACCAGCTAGAATTCTAACTAAAACCATCCTGCATAAATTATATGTATTTACATACTGGTTTGGATATATCTATTAAATCATGAATTCTTCAATCGTACTGCTCACTTACAATAATTTTATGTTAATACTTACTAACGTCTTCAAAATTACAATGATTCTTGATATTCGTAAATCATGACCATATATTGGTTCCACTGATTCAATGTCAATAATTCCTAATTTAATATAATAATCATTAAATAAAAAGTCACCAGTATAGAATGACAAAAACAAAAAGAATAATAAAATACTATACCTAGGTGAATACGCCTCATTATAGCTTAGTTGAATGACGTGCTGATACAAGCCATTGAGTTCAAAGGGGAATAACCTATAAATATTTTTATATTAGTTTTTTTCTATAGATAGTTGTTTTTTTTAATTTTATTAATATTATTTTATTTACTAAATGATACTGCTATAACTAAATTAAAGTTTTGGCCTGTGGTGTCTTCCACAAACATAGCGAGAAGAGTCACAAGAACAGAAGATATTTTGTGTGTGCAGCCAGTAATCTTATCTTATCTATTTCATCATTTTTGTAATTTGTGATATGTGCATTCCTCACCTCAGAGTGGTAATGGACTCTGACATCATCCAGTCATTAACTTACCACATTTTTCCATGATTCAACTCTTTTTTCTATGTCATATTTTGTCAATACTGCAAGTTATTCTATAATAAAAGTGGCTGCTTGACTTTAATTCAAAACACACCAAAGGCCTTTCAAAAAAATAATGTGAACAATTTTATGTTTTCAAATATTTTAGGTTTCATGCTTTTTAAGCTTTAGTCTGATTAACAATACATTTCGTCTTTGATTTTTACTGTACCATGAGAACTTTAAGTTTTAGTTATAGAACTGCAATTTTCATCATAGCACTAATTATAGTTTTTGTTTTATTGGTTATCTCGACCTACACAAATTTTACTATTTTAGTTAATATACGCTGCTATAATTGGTTTCAGTGGCTATGCAGCAGATGTGATCCCACTTTGCAATGTTTCATATTTTGTTTAAAGTGTAAAGGGTGAAGAGGTACAGGAAAGTCCCACAAACTAAGGGACAAAACATGTAACTATAAATAAATAAATAGACTATTATTAAAATGCAGAAATTATACTTGCATGTTTAGCCTTCACAGTTTTAGTAAAATACCACTAAACAAGTACCATGTTTTGTATTAAGATAACAACAAGATGGTTACTATAACCTTAATTCACATGATTACAGCATTTATTAGTGATATAATTAACTCAAAATATTGAACAATTCTGACATTTGGCCAACAGCTAGCTATAATAATATAGACGTTTTATTCAGTGTTTTGCTTATGAGAAAGGGGTGATAAAATTCTCTGATAGACACTAATTATGAGTAATTTGTGAGTGTGCTGAGAGAGCAAGTAATTATTGTTTCTAGATAAGGACTTTCCATAACTTTCTGATACTATGTGATTACTCAAAATAGATCCTATTCAACATTGAATTAAACCTCCTCTGAAGTAATTTAAATTACTTGACAAAGTAGAATTAATATCAACAATAAATGAGCCAGTAGCATTAAATATAGTAATACTAACTGGAAAGTCAATTATACAGTTAAATAGTCGCTTTTTCCAAATACATATTCAGCCACTGATGATTTATTTGTTAACATTTTAATAGGAACACATCCACCAATACAAGTTAACTCAATGATAGCCAGACAAAATGATGCATTAAAATTAGAGAGCAAACTAATTTTTTTTCAAGGCTGGACAACTTACCATTTCCTTCTACTACTGTAGAATAACTCATAATAGAACCTCTTCCACAACGAATAGAAGCTCCTCTTAAGTGGCTGAAATTGCTTGACAAAGTTGATACAATATCAATGGTTAATGAGCCAGTAGCACTAACTATTGTAACATTAACTGGAGAAACCATTACATTCATAGGAAGCATGTCTGTTTGGTCATATAAATATTGAGCCACTGATGATTCATTGATGAACCAATTAAACGCAATGGAAGCACCTCGACCAATACAAGTTAACTCAATGTTGCCTGGACAAAATGATCCATTAGAATTAGGTGGACTAACTTGTAATTCATAAGTTGCACTTTCACTACCTGAAATATGAAGGAAGAATAAAACAAATAGAGATCATTGACTGGTTTTGCAGTTATAAGAACAAGCAACATTGATTCTAATATAATCATAAATATTGAAATTTTATCGTTTAATTGTACACATTATGTAATGTTATAGCCTTTTCTTTTCAGTCTTAAGTGAAATGTGAAAAGCTAACTATGCTAAGGGAGTTCTTCAAAATGACAATAGAAATCAAATTAAAACATTTCTTTTCTATTAAGATATACCTGCTAAGCTTGAATGCATACTATAAACACAATTTCAATATGCTAATCAAGCCGATGATATTTACGACCCCTAGACAATATAAATTAGAGCTATTAAAGTGGTTGTCCAGGATATTATTGAGCTATTACTATGCTAAATAGGTTTTTTCGCAAAACTACTTTTATAGAGTTAGTCATAATTATATATCATGGGTCTGACAGTTCCCCCCATTAATCAAGAGTGGATGATGAAGTTGTATTTTGAAGTTACAAAGCAGCATATACTTGATATTTTTTCCAGGGTCATTTCAAGACATGTCAGTTGTGTGCAGCATAGGCAAACTTTTATTATTATATATTATTATGATAAATATATTCCACATTAGATATCTTCACAATGATATCTTTAGGTATGAGACCCAGTGAAATAACTCATCATAATTTCATGATGTTATTTCACTCTACTGCTCAAGCTCATTACCCTTGTAGTTATAGCAACTGGCCAAACTTTTCAATTTTCTCAGGTTTTTACAGCTACATTTCTCTGGTGTACCCTACTCAACAGGGTTAGAGCAGCTACTAAAATATCAGCTGGGGGTGTGGGTAGCCCCTACAGCCAACCTTATCTGTGAGTTACCCTTCCTCTAGTACTAACTACAGTAGTAAAGATATCTAATGTGGAATAAACCACTTATCACACTTGTCAGAGTGATATGGTTAGTTATTTCACTCTCAGGCTTTATTTTCGCTCACCTCTGGCTCTTGAAAATAGTTAGCCTGCTCATAAAATATTTCGCCATATCACACTCTAAGTAATGATGTTGATGTTTCCATAACAACATTAGGTTTAGTAACTCCTGATGAATGAAAACAATTTCTTCTAGGGGGTGAGGTAATAGTAAAGGCCATTACATATGAATATTATGGCTCTATTATATATATTATTATTTATACCATATTAAAACCAAGCTACTAGTTGGCATTTGCTGTTTGAAATATATAAATATATGTATATATAAATACATAAATATGCATATATTATTATTAATAGTATAGCGCGTAAGTTGCCCATTAAAAAATGTATGGGAAAAATCGCTGTCCAATTTGAAATCGCACGGGTAAAGTGAAATAGCGCGTAACTAATTGAAATACCTCGGTAACCAAGTGGAAACTAAGTGAAATACCTCGGTAGCTAAGTGAAATAGTACAGGTAAGTGCGCACGCATGCAGTGTTAACCTTGGAAATGTACAGCTCGAGTAGTTTTTAGTTGGAGACGATGTCATTCTTTACCACAGAAGCTCTACCCGTATTAGACGAAATGTTTTTTAACAGATCAGGAGGAGCCGCACGTTGAAAACGAAGTTCCAGCGGAAGTTAATCCTGAATAAGGAGATAGTGAGTGAACAATATGATATAGCTACAATTGCAAATGACTTTTTAAAAAGATGGCCTACAATTAGCGAGTGATAGCACGGGTAACCTGTGCTATTAGGGATCAATAGCACTCGTAAAGCAATTGAAATAGCACTTGGCTTTACCTCGTACTATTTCAATCACGTTACTCGTGCTATTAATCCCGAATAGCATGGTTACCCATGCTATTACTCATACATAATATATGAGTCAGTTGCTACTATTACACACGACATGATAAAAGTGTAGGACATCTACAATTACATGAAAGTTTTTTTCAGCAAGAGTAACAGTAAAAAACAATACAAATGACTTTAATATACAACAAATGATATGAAAATGTCACACCATGAATGGCCTTTAATTAACCATACAAATGATTTTTTTTAATTAAGTAAGAACCACATTCAAATTTTATTCCTTGAATAAGAAGTTATATAATAATTATATACATTATATATAATGGTGATAATACAGCTCTACTGAAACAAATGTGTAGTCTTGTCAAACTGTAATGACCAGTATAGGTCAAAGTATAGGATGAATGAAACAGGTCTTTGATTAATAAAAATCAGATTTTGCAGTTAGCTATGAATAATTGCTTTTTTCAAATCTTGGATCAAACTTTGCATTAAGATAATCATATTATGATGATGCTGACTTAAACACCATGTTTATACTCATGTTCACATACGTAATGTAAAAACTTTTCCATGCATACGATTCCCAAACATATTCTATTGCAACTAAAGTTATATTATACAAGCTTTGAGTCTGTTGTGTGTCGATAACGTATAAAAAAAAACAGAAAAAGTTATTTAAAGACACTGTCTCAGAAAAAGGTAAAATATAGAATTGAGGTTTCCATGAATAAATACCAGAAGTTACGATAAATTATAGAAATAAGCACTCAGATAGAAACAAAGACTCCTATTCTTATACACACCCTCACAGAATCAGGTTATGTCTCCCATAGTGGGTGATATTTACACTCTTAAAGCCTTTGTATCTCACAGGTACCCCAGTAGCCTCTGCCTGACTGTCTTACTACCAATTATTGTTTTAAAGTTGCTATCTATATTATAAATATACACACACTTCTTACGTTTTAGGGTACTTCAACCCTTGGTAGTTGAGGTGACGGCGAAAAGAGGTACCCAAAGTGAAGATGGTTCTCGATTCTGTTTATTGAGTTTCCAAAGCTTCGTCCAACGATGATCGCTACCACGGTGTCACGTTAAATAGGCGGAGCTACAGACGTTCTATTTGTTGATCTGCTTATGGTTGTAGCGAAGTATGTTATTGTTTAAATTAAGGCCTTTTTTGATAAGTACATGTATAGAGTATAGACCCCTTGCAGTAGGCGTGGTCAAATCTCGGGCCGCCTACGCGCCGCCGTATTAGTGCACCTCGAGTCTTTCTGTTTGTAGCCAGAAAACCCACTGTCGTGGTTGAGGAGATGGTAATTTGTGCTGTTGTCAGCTGTCATAATCATAGTGATAGAGGAGAGAAGGTGAGGTTTTTCAGACTACTGGCAGTTATAACTCATCAAGGAACTCAAGCACAACAGCTTGGTTCTGAGAGGCAACAAAAATGGATAACAAAAAATCAATACAAAAGACCTTACACCAGAAAAATACCCTAATGTTAAAATTTGCTCACAATCTGGCTCTCCTGCTCCATTATTTGACAAAGCTAATCCTGACTGGGCTCCTACATTGACAATACTGATGAGTGTGCTGGCTCAACTTCCAGGTATTTTAGAGCTAAAGATTGATCAATGTGAAAGAGAAGGCGTTCAGAGACCCACCAAGCTTCGTATTGTAATACATCAGTAGAGACTGAGGATCAAGAGCCATCACGAGAAAACGTCCCGGGGATTGAAGCACAAACCGAAGTATCAGCTCAAGATTTAGACAATGTGGCAAAGAAAATGAAGGGATTAGAAGAGCAAGTGTTAACAGCAGCATGAGAACACACGGAAAATGGAAGTGATTAATCATCTCAAGACTGAATGTCGGTCCCTTTTACTGACGGAGGAGTTTTTAAAGGATGATGATGGGAAAGTATATATTGGGCTTGGGTCAATGAAAGTGTTTCGGCATTACTTACGTATGTTGAGCCTTACCTCAAGGACCACTCATCACTCACTAAATTCCAGCAGTTACTACTTATTCTGATGAGACTTCGTTTGAGCCTCAGTTGGCAAGACTTAGGCTATAAATTTCTAATTCATCAGTCAAGTGTAAGCATAGTTTTTGAGTATGTCATCGGGGTTCTCTTTTCTAAATTGAAGCCGCTAATTAAATGGCCTGACAGAGATATATTGAAGAAATCTATGCCTATACTATTCAGAAAACATGATCCGAATTGCGTTGTCATTATTGACTGTTTTGCCTCCTTGCATGTGCCCAGACTTATTCTCAGTACAAGCACCACAACACTGTGAAATCTTTAATTGGAATTACACCCCAGGGCAGTGTAAGTTATATTTCAACAGGTTGGGGTGGTAGAACTAGTGATAAACACATCACTGAAAACAGTTTGTTTTTTATTAATCTTGTTCCTGACGATCTGATACTGGCTGACAGAGGATTTGACATTCGTGACACATTGGGTACTTACAGTTCCACCCTTGAAATGCCAGAATTTACCAGAGGAAAATCACAACTCTCTGGAATAGAGGTTGAACAAACCAAGACAAATAGCAAATGTTAGAATCCATGTCGAGAGAGTTATTGGAAATATAAGGAAGAAATTTAGCATCTTGGGTGACACTCAGCCTATTAACTTTCTTGTATCACCTGATGATTCCTATTCTTTATTGGACAAAATTGTCAATGTGTGTTATGCGCTAAATAATATTTGTGACTCTGTAATTTCATTAGACTGAATTTTGATTGTCTCCCATTATTAATTCATTCAGAAAAAACAGTTCATATGTGAATGTTGTGCGTGTAATTTTAAATACAATTTTGAAAACATTTTAAGGAAGATTATAATGACATTACAGTATATGTAGTGAAACCTAAGAAGCATGTAAATAATAATAATGTTATCCATCATATGCTAGTCCCCGCAGTTGCAAATACTTTTTGAATGTTTTCTTCTGAATTGGGGAAGCTTGGCAGAGTCTGGGCAGTACCATAATGTAGACTTTGGTTTTGACAATAACTTTAGGAGCTAAAATGAAACCATTCCAGACACTCTGGATTATCACACCCTATCATTTGGTCTTCTTTATCTTCATGACAATAGCAATACTGGTATGCTACCACAAGTTCTTCTCTATCCGCTGAAATGGTTAACTTGTGGTATATGTTTTGCCAAAATGAGTTGTTTGGTTATATCCTCTCTATATGAATGACCTTTTTGTACAAACTACAAAGTCACAATAATGTTCTCTGTGTGCAAAACAACTGGCATTGAACCTAAACACGTGTACAAATAGAAACAGTATATCAATTATGTAATTGTATATTTTTCAGTGACCAATTACCTGATAATAACATGCATGGTCATGCTTTAAATTGTATTCTTCCTTAGTATCTGCAAGACAAAATGTTGACTGTTTGGTAGCCTTCATCAAGCATGCTATCTTTGTGGTAGTAAGGGCACTGCATTTAAACCATGTGGATTATGATATATATTTTTGTCATGGAGTCCCTAATTTGTACACCAGCTTCTATAGCCCATAGTAATGCAGCAACAGGAGAAGAACTTTCCCCAAGTCCTGCCATACAGTCACAATTGCATGCAATAAATTTTTCCCTCTGGTTTAACCCAAAGAGTTAAAGGCTTTTTGCTGACTCCCTGGGAATATTCACCTAATACACGCAAGTATTAAATTCAACCATAACTGCTATTAAATCCCTTACCTTTGCAACCATGATCACTTTCTTAGAGACATCCAGGTTTGTTATACATTTCACCAGTTTATATCTCACCCAGCCAGCAAGGAAGCTTCTGTATGACTCCATACTTTTATAATAAGTCATCACCAATATAAATGCTTGGAGTAAGGAGGAGAAACATGCACACGTGAATATGGGTTGTACTAGGCCAAAGATCAACGTTATCATCCCAAAGCTTTTCTGTCAGTTTCATATGGGTCCAAGTGTTCTATCAGATTTAGTTTTTCCTTATATCTACTTCTAGCTACCTCATCTTTCAATGACAAAAGTAACCTCCAAGCAAGACTTTTTTCCTACTACTCCTTCTAGTGCACCAACATGGCGAACCCAACGCGTGCCAAAAATTAACCTCACCTAGTGCAAGGGGTCTATACTTGTCTACACTCATGCTATATCACATATTTAGTAATTACTATGGACAAATAGAACAACATAAGTATTCTAAGGTAGTTGTGTCATAACTAAAAATAGCCAGACCCTACGAGATAGACAGTAGTGTTCTTTAATTTCACCAGCCTAACTCAGTTGACATTGTGTGATTGCTGTCAGGATCAGTAGTAGGATAAATTGGAAATGTGTGAGTCTGACAGTAATTCTACTACGTTTTTCACCACTGAATAAGCTTACTTTCTACATGAAGACAAGTGTATTATACAACACTCATACCATCATCACATGCATCATGAATAGTAAACACAGTAGAAAAAAACACAACTTTGATCTTGTGTTCATAGCATATACACTGTTTGCACAGTGCTTACTTAAGCTAAAGCATTCATGTACGTACATTTGAAAGAAATATGTTATTAAAATTAAAATATTGTGTTTACTCTTTTGGCAAAACATTGTGGCTATATGTTATATATATATATATAATTATATAATAATTAAATTTATTGCAGCTTTGATATTTTTACTTGAATATTTCCGCATCACGCGAGCGTTCTGTATTCTCCCATATTGTACGGTTTATATTGTACGCTCCTTGTAGCGCGCGCGTAGCGAGTAAAATCAATGAAAATTGTATTGTAACCGGTTGAGAAAAATTTCAAAGAAGCAATAAATCACTTATCACACTCGTCGTACAATATGGGAATGATATTTTACTCTCACGCCACATTTTCACTCGCCTTTGGCTCGTGAAAATATTTTGCGTGCTCGTAAAATATTTTCCCATATTGTACTCTGACTCGTGCTATAAGTATTATATATATAATTATTATATATATATATTATGTATATATTATATATTGAGTTTTGAGAAATGACATACAGTATCATACTAGGAGGTAAAACATTGGGGATTTCCTAAGCCTTCATGTGTGCTTGCTGAAATTAGCTATTGTTAGTATTAAAGACAACCCTGGTAATAAGAGAGGCATTAGATGTCTCATAATGTCTCATACTTGCATGCAACTATAAATTATTGCTTTGAATGTTAACTTTGGGCCATAACAATTGTGGTGGAATACACCACATCGAATTGAATAATAAGTTTACTTTGTTCATTCAACCCATGTGAATTGTTATACTGCTGAACACTTATTCATTAGTTAAATAAACATTCATACACACTAAAATACACATTCTCATGCACTGAATACAATTTCACATTCATCTCCATTCATGCTGTCATGTTATCTCATTCCCTTATCTCTCAATAAATACTTTTGTCTGTTCCTTTTCTGTTGAGAGTTCTACCTGGGTCATATGATTAAGCTTAAATTAGATCTGAGCTAATTGCTGGGGCATTAATTCTTAGGTTTGATAGCCTAGCTCTGTGATTGGTGAAGTATAGAGCCTGGTCAAATCAGGAAGACCCAGCAGACTCCTGGTGGCAGCGAAAGTACTAGTCACTCGAGCTGCATCAAAGAAAATTCCAACTTAGTTCTACCACACGTGCATGCAACTATAAATTATTACTTTGAACTTGGGCAATAAAAATATTAAGTAATTTTCTAGTATCACCTCATGTTTTGCTCCATAATAATGTCCCATAAACAGGACTTGCTAGCGACAAGTCAAAAATTAAGCTGTATTCACAGGGAATACTACACATATTATATTTTTAAATGCTGAAATGTAAACTGCATAAATTTTGCCTTGGACGATAGTTTATGTACTAAATAAATGGTTGAGAATGAAAAAAAAACTTAAGGAATTATTTAAAAAAATGTTAAAGGTGGACAAGGTAAGCTTGGTAAATTTGGATATTAGTCCAAACTTTATCACATGCTTACAAATTGTTTAGAACAATTTCTGTAAGCTTCAATTAAGTATTATACTAGACTAAAGTTAAGCTTCTTATACATACGTATGCTCATAGTTATAAGAAAATATTAATTTTTTTATATATTCCAAATTAAAACTTAATTGACCAGTATTACCTTCAATTTGTTACCCATAATAATACTTCAAAAACACCTAATAAAATTTTGGTGTCTCAAATCAGTTGAATAACAGTAAAAATGGTAAGTTAATTTATATACCATAATATTTTTTGTTCTATAATGATGATTAAACCACATTTCTTTCAGTGTTATTGACTATAATGAATCGTGTGTCCAGTCTTCCATCACTACTGGTATAATCATTGTGAACTGATGTAGATCAACTTTTTGGAGTTCAAAAATTAGGCTGTGAGGGGGAAGTTGGCCAAATCTTACTCTATCTCTTCCACTCAAGGTTTCTTTCCTTGGCACTAACTAGTTGCAGCTAGCCCAATGTTCCCTTGCTGACAAAGATTAAGTTTTAAACTAATAATGTCAAACACAGAGAACACATAACAAGTTGCAGGGAATAGGACATACAGAGAGACTGAACAATCAACACTCACACACAAACATTTATATTGTTCTTCAAACACAAACACAACTAACACATTCCACACCAATTACCACAATCAACACATAATTCAGTTCTCACACAAGATGAAACATACATAAAAGTCTTTAATATTCTTCCTTGAAACACCTCCCACTCATGATTTGCTCCTCATCCTTCATCTCCAGCCCCACATCTTATGATATTATTTAAAACTAAAAACTTCTTACTACATGAGTCAAAGTGTGATATGGTGAAATATTTTTTGAGCAGGCTAATTATTTTCAAGAGCCAGAGGTAAGTGAAAATATAGCCTGAGAGAGAAATATCTAACAATAATATATATTATTGAGTTTTTGAGATAAAAAATTATAAGAAAAATATGTACTAGTAAAATGACATACAGTATCATACTAGGAGGTAAAAAATTTTGGATTTTGTAAGCCTTCATGTTTGCTTGCTGAAATTAGCTATTGTTAAGACAAGGCATTAGATGTCTCATAATTGCAAGTACATGCACTATTTACCCAAAATAATGCAAGATAAAGACATAAATTTTGGCGTATCTAATCACTTGAAAAAAAAGACAGTAAATATAGTAAGTAAATTCATATTTTATTAATAATTTTGTAGTTCTTAATGATTTGTTAACCACAATTCTTATAGTATTCTTTTATAATAAATCATGTGTCTAGTCTTCCATCCCTACTGGCATTAATCATTGTGAACTGATGTAGATCGACTTTTTGGGGTTCCAAAATTAGGCTGCAGTGGAAAATAGTTATTATCATCTTGAGAATCCTGAGAATCTTGAGTACTAGACTTAATGCTTTGATCATCAGTTTGATCTTGTTTATAACCCTAAATTGAATTAAAAACAACATTCATGAATATGTTCTCAATAATATAGTTTTAGTTTGCAATATTTGCATAATATGTTTTCAAGTACATTCTGAACTACTAGATATTTAATCAAGGGTGCGTATAATTTTAAAATAATTTCATAAGATGTTATCAATTACCTCATCTTCTTCATACCGAGTAACAGCCATCAACAAAGATTCACCCCTCTTTCGATGACCTTCAGTTGCAAGACCTTTGACGGATGCATCATTAATGATATTGTTCTAAAGCAAAGTATAAGAAAATAATCATACTATTTCAAAATAATGTGTAAAGTTATTAGTCCACAAAGTGTATTGTTTAAGTATTTTAAAAAGGTTGCCACCAGCTTTAGAAAGATAAATATTATAATTACATCTGTAATAACTAAACAGTTGTACTGAGTTGTTGAAAAGAAGTGTGTCCATAACTGCAGTAATTTAAGAATGAAGGAATACTGGCATGGGATCTATATTAAAGATTATATTGATATACTTTCCACTTTAATAATAATTTATTTTTATAGCAAAGGAAGTTACTAATAAAGATATTTTTTTAATATGATTCAATAACTTCAAATGGGTATAGACAAGTAATTTGGAGAGAGGGACTTTAATATAATCACCACCCACAATTATAATTATAATCATATTTCTAGTATATATCTCTAGACGTGAACAAAAGAACTCTAACATCATAGGTTAATAGTTCCCGGACAAAGTATAGTACAGAATAGTTATAGCTACTAGCATTTTAATTCAATGTGTTAAGTTTTCCATTGTTTTTTCAAAAAGTTCTGCAAGAGTTAAATACATAGAAAATTTAACTATTTTAAGTCACGTTTTATAATTTGTTTAGTCTGATAATATTTCTTTTGCCTAAATTGGAGGGAGGGGCTCAAGATCCCATTAGCCCCCACCAGTCAACAACCATGTTTTATCCAAGATCAGGTTTTTAGTGCCATAGGTGAATTTTTCTGAGGCAGTGATTAGGTATTGCACTTGGGTATCACTTTTGGAGTGGGTGGCGCACCTTGGGCCCCAACCAATATTACCAGGTTGACAAGTGCAGTATGGACAACATCATAACACTGTGAAATGATCACTAATATTGATGGCCACTTATATAAGGAAATATTATATTGAAACAAGGATGGAATGGATATAAAGTTGTTGTATAACAGATTTTGATTGACGTGGAAAAAATAAAACTAAAAACCAGGGTTCTAGTTAGGGTAGTTGACAAAGAATTTGTTTTTAGCAGGGGAAATTGGTACAACAAGTCACAGTATAGGATATTGTAGGATAGTTGCATTGAGAATAAAAAAACAACAACAGTTGTTAGATGCAGAGAGGAGGGAGAAACTAGGACTTGTCCTCCCCCCTAAGCTGAGTTTCTGCCCAGATTTACCACATCTCAACGATAATATTTCACTGCCTTGGGATGTGGGATAAAGTAAATACATAAGCATGAATTGCTAGAGATTAATTGATCTCCCATTTTGTGTCCATTTGGATTATACACTTGTGTTTGATCATATTAGAGCAATCTGTAGTGATTAGCAAACACTGTTCTTACTGGTGCTTTAATTGGAGATCTAATGACACGACTTTAATTTTTAGCTAGAACTAATTTTGTTACCTAAAATTGTCATATTCGCATAGAAAATCACATGGCTGTTGAGTATGCAGAGATAGAGTGTTCTAGTCTCTTCCAAAGAGTGTTCCTCAGTTTATAGTCTCTCCCATTTCTGTTACAAAGTTGGGTGCCAGTGTTTGAGACTCATACAGACAGTAAGTTTCACAGTGTGTGCACCTCATAACTTTCTACTATTGTCGTAACATATGCAACAGAGCCAAAACAAGAATACTTTTATTTACTTTTTCAAATTGTAAAATAAAAGTATTAATGCAGTCTATGAGTATTCTAGAGAGCAGCTAAATGCCTTCATTGTGTGCTTTTAGAATGTAAATAATGACTTTGGTGTCTTTTTGTGCCTTCAATAGGTAATACATGTCGGTTTCGGTTAGCATTGAGAGTCATCGAGATACTACTTCACATTGCCGACAGTTACATGTTATGCAACATGGACTGAAGGGATACCTGATGTAACCAGGAAAAGTGCCAGATGGAGTTACAAAGAGCCCAATCTGCTCTCTGTTATATTCATAATGGCTGGAATATACGAAGAGATACAAACTCAATTAAGTGATGTAGAGAATTTGTACAGCAATTGATGGAGAGTGACCGCCAAAGGAGAAATCATACCTCAATTTTGGAGAGCATAATGTCTACAGTAGTGCAAATGTGCCCTCTGTGAACATTCAGATACATACTTTTGATGGCAATTATGCTAACAAGATTTCTGGTCAATGTTCACAACCAGTTTAGAGAATAAGCTGCATCTTACCGAGGCAGACAAAGGATTAATGGTTCAGGCCATAACTGACCCAGCAGCATGTCTAAGGGTTGCTTTGAATATTTTGCTCTTGACCACACACAATTAATATCACCTCAAGATCTATCTAAATTACAAAGTGTGTACTAGTTATCTCCCTATAATGTCAAGAAGTTTGTATTACAACTAAATTACGTATAATGTTTGATGTACCAGCTAAATCATCTACAGGATATTATATCAGTGACAATCTGTCAGCAGATATTTCACTGTACCCTAAGCTAACAAAGCGATTTCTTCTTAAATAAATAAGTAGGTAGAGAGACATATCACAAATCTTTTGAGAAATATTTTTGGATAAGTCTGAGTATGACATACATTGTTTTATTCACTGTGATACCTCGAGGAAGCTACAGGACTAGCAGATGCGTAGATTGAACTTTGGGGTTACGTCTTCTCAGTATCTAGTATCAAAAATTAGCTGATGATCATGAGAATGAATGTCAAAGAGTTGCTATAATCATTCAAAGATGTTTCTACATGGACAACAACCTCACTGAAGATTGCACTGCACCTTGAACATTGGGAAGAATCACAAGGAACAACCAGGTAGCAATGGACCATTAGTTTTAGTAGTCAACATTCTATCAGCAGAAAACATAATGTAGGCCCAATGCAAAATTAATCAAGATTTTAGTGGAATAAGTGCTGGACACGGCTTACCCTAAAAATAAACCCTACAACATCAGCTGCAACAAAATAAATGTATTAATACTTCTAATTTAAGTCAATGTTTACTTCACTGTGCAGTTCAGATATCTTACAATTACTTTCAATATACAATTTAATTTGCAACTGTGTCACTTACTGGCCTGTTTGAATTCAGTTCATATTGATTCAATTGCTTGGATTTAGTCTTCTTCACATAAACTATGCAGTAACATTAGAAAACACAATAAAAATATGTGAGAAAAGTAATGGTATGAGACGCAATATTCGTGCATTTAAATGTCTCAAACTAAGTAACGATTCTCTAGTTAATCTATTACTACCATTAATATTTTCATACAATCAGAATTTAATGTCTATGAATAGAATCTTCAGGTAAATAGTAAACACTGTTTAGGGTTCAAAATTATGTTGCTGAAAATTATCGTATTATTACAGCTGAATTACTGAACTATGTATTGTGTTATTTGATTTATAATGATCATACTGTTATTACAAATAATTGATCAGAATATATTTAGGCCCATCATTGGTGCTGGATCAACCATTGGGCATACACTTAATTTATATACAAAACCTTACTGATTGCTTGTCCCAGGGTAGAACAATTAAAAATAGGGGATAATTTACTTGGTGGTCGACCCCCGTCTCCATACTCCACTAAATGAAATCCTTTGGTTTATTGATCTTTACCTGTATTATCAATCGCTTACAATTTGAATTATATCTAATTTTGTGCTGATGCAGTTACAGTTATAAACTAAGGATATCAGTTTCTATTCAAAGTATCAGTATAGTGGTAAGTTATCTCAGCTAATGCATTGTTTGCTGTAGTTGTAGCTTTGTGCAATAGTAATTGTCCTCACTGCTTGAAAATTGATTGTCCACTAATCAAGTCACGAAGTAAGTCTTGTGTTGGTATATCCAGTGAACAATTGTTGTGTGGCAGTGTACAGTGTTACATCTACTTCTTAGCTGAAGAATAGCACAACTACCAAAAAACATATTTGCTGCATACACAGCTTTTTCGGCTAATGCTGTGGTAAACAAATCACCATTTAGGTTAAGACTATAGAATGTGTGGTAATTCCTTAGAAATCCATGTATTTTTTTGTTGTTGTTTTTTCAAGTCAAATAATTGGGGCGAATAGTTACTATGGCATAAGTCATTTAAAAACTAAATTATTACTATACCTATGATCTGAAATAATATTCGACACTGCTTAAGGAATCTGACACTTTTCCTGTCTGGTATAGCTGTAGTCTGATCTGTACTGGTTACTTTCTTCTGCCTCAGACTCATCGGACATTGCTAGTTAACTAAAACAAGCCCACAGCCATTGGCTTACTAAACAAAACAAGCTCAGCTGTTCCACTATTTACATCATCACTAAGCCCCACCCACAGCAGGAAATAACTAAGGTTTTGGTTATATCTTGAAGGTGAAGGGTTTGAATATTAAACTACCAGATAATAATACAAAAAAGTAGAGAAAATCTTCATTGTGCTCACCCTCTGATGTCACATTAGTTGGAAATAATGATGCGTATAATTTACTTGTGCAAGTGCAAATACAGAATTTATCACATTCACAAGAAATGAAAGCAAACTTCTTAAATATACCATCATTACTGTTATCTAAGTGAAGTACATAGGCTGTCATCATAGCTCAAACTTAATACCTCTTATGAGGACTAAAAGCTTAATAACATTTGCTGATCCAACCAATATTAGGTTAAATGCACCAAATCATTATAAACATATTGTTGTTGCCTTTGGTTTGTACCTGCTACAAAATTCTTTCTTATGTCCTCTGCACTAGCACTCATCCTACTTTATCACATTCTCTTTTACTATACTCCTTCTCTCCACCTATTCCTCCACCACTCCTCCTCTATCTTTTCACTGCCATAACACCTTCGTCTCCCTTTCTCTATAGTATCTCCTTCCTCCACTTTATACATCACTTTCTCATTTCCCCACATGTCTCCTTACTGCACACTTTTATACATAATTGTAATTAAACATTAACCAGTTGTGTGTTTTCTTTTATACGACAATTCTGACTGAAATATCTCATGCTAGGAATGATTACAACCATTGCTATATAGGTGCTTTATGAATAAACAACTTACATAGTACATAAGGTAGGATCACACTGAGGACTGATATGATAAATGATGTTATAATCAGGACATCTTTCGCAGACTGCGCTATAGTGTTGCATGTATCTACATGATAAATAGTAGACTGTCAAGTTAAAGAACACCTTGTGTGAATATGAACGCTGTTGTTCACTACTGCTAAGAGAACATAATTATTGAAATTTTAAATTTTTAAAGTATTGAGAGCAGCACTGGTGGCCCAAAACACAACTCTTGGGCTTATGATTTTTTTAATTTATTTTTGCTTGACTAGAACATTACTATTAATTAAAAGTATTGGCGAGCATGCGAAGCGAGCAAGACACTCTCAGGGGAAACACAATTGACAATCGGGGATATTTGTTTGTTTATATGTGTGGACATATGTGACCGGATTTGGGAAAATCGGCCTAAACGCGGCAAACAATTTATTTCAGTATCACCGGGTAAAGCCTTATGGGTCGATTTTTTTCGAAAAATTTTTTATGGCAGAAGTGGATAGACACCAGTTAGCTCTAGCTTATGACGCAGTTGTAAGCTCTGGCGTGCTCTAGAACTCACACTAGGAGGCTAGAAACACTAGCCGGTTGGACTCGTGTACGGAGAGTTGCTAAGAAATTATTGGCGGGCTTTTCACTAACAGCCGGGAAAAAAATGTAGCTAACTAATTCACTTGCTATTCTACATAATTCACGTACTCACGCAATTCTAGTCATCATAGTTTCTTAAGGAGCCCTGCATTAAGCCTATTAGACTTCTTTCAATCCGCCTGTAACCGATTTATTCCATAGTGTCCAGGAGACACGCAGTAATAGTATACGGACACAAGGCACGCCCCCTGACCTTAGCAACGCCTTTACCGGGCGTCAATAATAAGTTTAGCAAAAATACTGAAGTGTTGTAGTGCGTAGGGCGAAGACGGCTTGTGCTACAGCTTCCAAATTAGGAGGAAGGCATTCCAAGGCCCCGTGCAGCCTACTGGTAGAATAAATTAGAAAACTTTAGATGCCGCGTTTAGCTGGGTTTTCACAAATCCGGTCACATATGTATGTCATTTTGTACTTTGACCATCACATTTTTGTGTTTGCTTTGTGGTCTACCCCTTCCCATACCCCCACTAAACAGAATATTTTTGTTTAGCTATCCTGCATCATTCAAGGAAATTTAGTATTTATCCCTTCGTATTATGTTGTTTCTGAATGCCACAAGATGAACTTAGGTCTTAACAACTTACAGTTATACTCAACACTCAGCAGTATTTCTTCAGAACTTCTGGTTTTTTAGGTCACAAAATGTTATGACGAATAGTTACTATGGTATTGAAACACTTTACCAGACGTAACCACTGTTTGAATTGAAAAACAACAACAACAAAAAACAAGTAACGTTTTCTTTGTGGTATTCATAATAGTAGCTGTAACCCACAATACTTGTACACAACCGGACATACCGACACAAGACTTACCTTCGTGGTTAGTCTAGTGGACAATGAATATTCAAGTAAATACTGACAAATAGTGCGTTAACTTACCACCGCCACTAACTCACATAGAAATGGTACTCAGGCAAGTTTCTGAGTTCAAACTGCACCGCAAAGAACCCAAAGCGGTAAACAATTCAATTTCTAGTATGATACGGGTAATGACAGCTAAACCAGAGGATTCGGTTTAGTGAAGTTTGGGATGGGGTCGAACACCGAGCTAACACAAAAATATGTGAGGGTCAAAGTACAAATTACGTACGTACGTCCCCACATATAAACAAATCCCCGCTTTTCAATTGAGTTACCCCTGATAGTGTCTCGCTCACTTCGCTCGCTCGCCAATAATGGTCATAACGGCCACTTACTTAGCTATACTTTAAGAAATGGAATGATAGATTCTAATGAAATGTTTTATTAGTGCACTGGCTCGCTCACCCGTTGTGCTCAAGCACATTACCAGTAAAAATGATCATCCAGTATTTTCCTAGTTTTAAGTAATTTTTTTATCTGATTATATGAAGTCTCTCATTAATACACTCATTAATAACAATACTAGCTTATAGCTACAATAGTCATTTCTATAGCCTCTATCATAGATAATGCTTAACCTATTCAATTTATGGTGATGCTTTACCAACCTAGCCAAGCTAACTAGTCATTCATGAATACTCACAAAGTCGTTGTTGTTACGGACACACAAGCGTATTTCCATATAGATTATTAAAATAGCCATTGACTAATGACTAAGATAATGGTTTTTGGATTCAAGATACTTTCATACTTAACGTCTCCTATATTATTCTAATGTCTAATATACTAATTACGAATTATCACTTATGTGAGAGTAATACTAAGTATATTATTATTTTTAAAGAAATTGAGATACCAACTAAACTATTTAATAAGATACATACACATGTTTAAAACTAAGATTGATCCTTTCTCAATTAAAGGGGTCTAAAGAAAAGCAATGATAAAAAAAATCTCAAATGTCTCAAGGGAATCATCTCTTGAGTATGAAACAGTACTTCTCAACAATAAAAAACCAGGGATCCTGGGTTCACAAATACTGAGATTTTACATCTTACGTTCGCTTTTTTTTTGCAACTCTTTTATCAATAAAAGATCAATCTAGTTTTTGCAAAGGGTTGATAATTTATTGTGAGGTTTTAAATTGTAAAATTGTATTACCAAAATTTAATTATTATTATTATTACTATGAACAGCAGCAACTACTGCTGTAGTGATCCAGATACATCCAGCTACTAGCATTGCTGTGACTATCACTGTGCACAAATAGACTTTGTCTATAAGAAAACAAGAAAGTATAGTGATGATATAATGAGAAGGGTATTAATGAAACTCACCTTTCATCCGTAGTTTTTTTATTAAGAATAAAGCCACAAAGAACAAGAAACATGATAATATCCACAGAGCCACTCCAATAACAATTAGACCAATATTCCAACCAGAGAGCTTTGCAGGAACTAAAAAGAAAGATGTAAAATGAATTTAGATGCTAATAATGAGCATGTGAGAGTATGTACATAATAAAGTAACAAACATAATGAGCAAACAAATCCATTTCATTAATGTAATAGCCCATATTGTATATGAGATGCTTTATTAAAAACAGTAACTGCTATGCTTGTAATTGATGCTATAATGGTAATAAGCTGCACATCTATGAAATGTATCTGATATAGAGTAAAAAAATGGTATACTATGATTCTCATAATATTTTGACTTATAATTTAACTGAACTTCAGTTGTATTACTAAAAATGTAATTTTAGAGAGTACTTGCGAGATAGTTGAATCAGAAACTCCAATTGTTAGACCTTGGCAGTTTCTTAGTAATGTGAAAATGTAGTACTTAAATTATTAACTTATTCTCAATTTTGAAGTCAAAACATTGTGTAGAGAGTGTTTTATACTGTAAGACCACCCACCTCTTGCCAGACAATAACACATGATAAAAAAGTAAAACATTTGTCATAATATTTTTGCTTTGATTTTATGATCACAGCAAACATATTATTGCTATTCATAAGGAGGGGGGGGAACCTATAAGTTATTGGATAAAATATGGCAGTTCTGTTCTATCTTTTCTGTTTACCATAGTCTCGCTTCTAAAATACATAATAGCTATGTATAAAACGGTGTCCATCCAATATAAACATTAAATGTTGTCATTTATGGGCTTCCTTTTTTTTAACAATTGAAGCGGTTGAATTCTAAGTTGTTTAGCAGAGAATTTTGAGTAGGGCCTTTGTACGTTATCAACATTTTCTCGATATTTCAGTTATCATGGGCTTAGATGTTTACTAATGGAGATACCATTGAGCTGTCCAAAAAGTGCAAACCTCCTTGAAGCAGTATTCACTCAACTCAACTAGCTTAAATGAAGTCTTAAGTCACATTATTATAATTATGACTTGCTTTGCATACTTTTTAATGTTTAGTAAATGATGCTGTTGTTTAGTTAAGATGGTACAGAACAGAATAACTATTGTTATGATTAATAAATCTAGTTTTATTGATATAGAATCCAGAATTGTTTTTTATGCCTGCATATTTATTTCCATTTATATTATACTACAACTTCTGATATATTTTGTCACCATATCATCATCGTAATATTTTATAAACAATAATAATAAAAATATATTTATTAGAATGTATTTTCTCTCTCTCTCTCTTCAACCGGTTTTTTTAAACAATGCAGAAAAATGCCTGTGAAAAGAGAGAAGAAGGCTGAGGAAGAAATTGTGAAGTGATAAATTATTGTTATTATTATTATTATTATTAGTATTATTATTATTATTATTATTATTATTATTATTACTTTTATTATTATTATTATTATAATATTATTTTATTATAATCATTTGTTTTCATTCTGTGAAGTCTCAATTATCGGCCTCATACAACAATGCAGGATTGGCTGGCTAAATAACCTGAATAAAAAATGCTTAAATTTTGTCATTAAAATTTTCCATGAATGGTATCTCTTCCAATACATACTTAATTTGTCAATGTGTGCTACTCTCACTTCCCTGGGTTGTTAAGTTTGAAGTATAATACTGCTCAAAATAGTTGCAAGTTGTGGACATGACACTGTGGGATGATTAATGCCACAAGGTGAGAAATGAACAAGAGGCTCATACACATGATATAGTTGTGTGCATATGAGTTAAAGTTTAGATACTTAGTTTAACAGTTCTTTTGGTTGTCCAGTATACATGAGCAAGTAATAAGATAAGGTAATCTATGGTTTAAAAAAATGTGGCATATTGTACAAATATATAAGGTTTAGTTAATTTAAAATAATGTATTTACCTTCAATCGTTGAAAATACTCCATTAGTTTCAATTAACTGACCGATGTAAAATTGAGCCACATAAAAGGTATCTTTCCTACTCAATAAATTATCTTTAAAAGATATTGATGAGTTAATGGCTCCGGTAGTAGACATCCGTGACAATGCATCAGATTTGTTCCTTCCAATATAAACTACACATGTTCCATTAGTACTTGACACACAAGTGATAGACTCCAGACAAACAGATGGTACGACTTCTATCATTGTAATATTCATGGTGGTGTAGCCAGCTGTGACAAAATGTGAGTACTGAAGTGAGCGAGATACTATCATGGTAACACAATTTGAAAATCAAGGAAATTCATATGTGTGGATATGCATGTGTCATTTTGTGCTTTGACCCTCACATTTTTGTGCTTGCTTGGAGGTCAACCACATCCCCATACTTCACCAAACAAAATCCTTTGGTTTGTCAATTGTTTACCTCTTTGAATTAGGTTGTGTCTGACATATCTGATTTTTTTTTACTCGAAATAGCGGCAGTGGTAAGTTATCCTGGCTAATGCACTGTTTAGTTATAGTTATGTCAAGTGAACATATGTATGTAAACGTGTCGTGTGTTACAAGGACTGCCTTACGATAGAGTAGCATTAAATAAACATTAAATATATATTTTATCTGCCTTAATAAAGCTTTGTCTACAGCAGTATAAGCAAGTTTAATTTAGGGCTAAAACTGCACACTAATTTTTTAAATGCTTGAATTTTTTTTGTCTAAGTTAACAGTTAGGTAATACATAGCTATTACATACTAAAATGACTCACTAAGCTAGAGATAGAAAATACCACATTCAGACATCAGGACTGAAAATAATAAAGCATAAAATCGCTGTCTCTCAACACCAGCATACACTAGCTAATTATTATGCCAATGAAGTATCCACAGGGTGATTTAGAAAGCTTATACAATAATAATGATAGATGTAAATGCAATCTCCATACAGTAGTTTCAAAACGCATTCATTTCTAGTACTAAGTAAATTAAAAACTGCAATCATACAGCTATAATGACTATTTTTTTTTATCTAAATTGTCTAGTAATGCCTTCTTTAATGCTTGGGAGGTCACTATCTTCGAGATTCGTTTCAATGACTGACTACTGGTAGTTAAAGTAAGAAAATATATTTTGAATGTGGCCTGAGGATTTAGTAATAGAATTGGAAGAATATTGCAGGCACACGATACTTTCCAATGCAAATACATTTATTAATCTCAAGCATTACGTTTGATACTTAATTGGCTACTTTTAAACTTGCTCAATATGCATTGCCAGAGGAAAGATATCTTGTAAATATTTACTTTACGCACACACAACTTTAACTAACCTTGCGGAATGGTCAACACATTGCTGCGAATATAAATAGATCCACATGATACTGATGTTCCTGGGAGCAAATCAGATATGTTTTGGAGTTGTGATACTATATTCAAGGTATCATTATGTCTGGGCATGACAGTTGTGTTAATGAAATAAGGAGTTACAATTCTTGAGAACGCTTTTAGCTCTCCAACAATGTAATCATATTGGACTATTGTTGTTCCATTGATAATCCATTGCAGTATATTATTTGTTAAGTTTGATATACAATTTCCAACAGTCAACGTAATTGGAATGTTAAAGCCATAGCACACTATAGAATCGACACTTTTGAATGCTTGATATACACCATATTCTAATAATACAAGTGAAGTAAAAATATTGAATAGCTAAAAAATAGTTTGGTTAATTAACATGCAATAACAACATAAATTTCTTATCTGTGAGGCTATGATATTTCTTGTGATATTGATTTTCTGGGGATAATTTTTTTTATATAGAAAAAATTTCAGGTGATTTTATGGTATGAAGGAGTTACTATAACTTTGAAAATTAACATATTAGGGATTTTTTCTAATAAACTTTAATTTATCAAATACTGACAAAAAGGTCTTGCATAATACATTTATTCTTGCTATAAATGTACTTGAAGTAGACTTCTTCCATTTTGCAAGTGTGTCAAAATTATTTTAAATAATGGATACAAATCAAAATTATATTAATTTTTTTTCAAGAAGGAAGATGGTGATACTTAAGCTATTGTGTGTTTATATAAAACACTACATATGATATAAATACACATACCTACTTATACAGATTAACGTTTTGAATTAAACTTGCAAATTTTTTTTATATAAACGGTATATGATTTTGTATTACTAATTTTACTTAATGTTTTTAGTTTTCAGATAGTTATGCCGAAAGTAGATATAAAACATCATTTATATGAATCTGAAGTAGTATAGAGGGCAAGTGTGGCACAAGCCCTTCCAACTTCTGCAATTTCATTGGGTGCCATGTAATTTCAAGCTTAAGATGTAAATATTAAATTTGTGTATTGTTAATTTTGCTTATGTAATTTAGGGATAGCTAAACCATTAATACCTAATATTTTGAATGACATAGTTATGAGTTATATCTACATTCTAGAAATCTTCGTCATTTAAATACTAATTTAAGTAATACAATAATGACAATAATGTGAGTTGAATTTGCTACAATAATCACAAATTTCTTGGCTTATAAATAGAGCAGCAAAATTAATTCCTGGTTGAGAGTAATATGAGAAATTTGAGGGTCAATATGCTTGTCAGTTTAATTAACCTGAGTGTTGATTGCAATGTTCTTAGCATAACAAAATATATAAATTAATGTAATATGCTTGATTAACACAATCAATTAACATCAACATACAATTCTCACAAATATAGACTTACTATCAATTTGTGGTATTAGAGGAGTAATTTTGCTACTATTAGAATTAACTGATCCACATGATAGAGTAGTTAAGTTGTAGTGTACTAAATTCTTGATACTAAATGCTAAAGTACTATTAAAATTTGTAAAAAGATTGTTATTCATAACTTCACGGGTCACAATTGTTTGATAATCTGTCACACCATCTAGTGTAATTTCATTGTATGGTGGACTAGATTCAGCATTTCCTCCATCATTTCTAGCAAATCTCGCTTCTGATCCATTAGAAAACTGAGCATACCAAAATAAGTTTCCTTGTATAGGGCCTGTTGTACATGTAATGAGTTGCACACAATTTTCTTGGCCATCTTGAACACCTTCTGAAATCAAGACAATATCCACTTCACCTAAACAGAAAAAAATTATAAATAATAAAACCTAATGTGTATAAAAATTTCTACTACTGATACTACCTGATTATTATTATTAGAAATGAACTAATGATTTGACAGGCTCATGTATATAGCCACCAAACGAATTAGCTCAGCTGCGCATAAGCTACTAAAGTCAAGCTTTGGGTAGAGAGTTGATTTAGAGGGGTTGGGGTTGAGGGGGGCGGGGTGGGGGGGGGGGGGGGGGGGGGGTAGAGAGAGAAGGGCAATGCTCCTCAACATGCTGATTGGACAACAAAAAACACCTCTGCCCCCTTGTGAAGATTCCTCTGAGAGCTACTTCTACCGCACCAATTGTTTATTTACTGCTAACTACTAATAAAAAAACAGCTATTTTATGACCCATACTCAATTGTCTATGTAAGACCAAGTTTCATAAATAGGAGATAGCTAGCTTTGTTTGTAGATTCCAAGGTGGAGGAACAAAATAAGCATAAACAGAAGTAGGAAAATATGCTCCTGCATGGTTAAAAAGAGGGCAGCATTGGGACTTCAAAAATAGGTATTTTTGTAATCAGAACCTGCTATGCCAGTTCATAGCTAATATACTACAGTCAGTAACGCCGTAACTACCACACACCACTTACAATTTACAGATGAAAAGAAGGCTGCGATACATAATAATGTTTCCATATAAGACATAGCTCCAGTCTGAAACAAGGGAGCTAGCTTTTTGACTGGGAGGAGAAAAATAATCTTCAAAAAAAACTCTAAGCGGTGACGGGATAGCTAATAAAATTGGGTGGAAAAAGCGGCTACGCCCACAACTTGCGCAATTTGCTAATGAATACTGTTAATACTAGTGGTGTGCTTGAGCACAAATGGCGAGCGAGCCTTAAACTACACTATTGTTAAATGATTGATTTTAACAACTAACACTCAAGCTACTAAAATAAAGTTGAGGTTTTAAATTAAGTTAATGTGGTAAAGGGGTTTCAATTCCATAGTAACTGCTCCCCGCAACTGTTTGAATTGAAAAAGAAGCAACAAAATCAAGTCACGTTATTTAAAATTTTCTTTGTGATATTCTTAATAGTAGTTGTAACGCACAATACTTTCACACAACTGAACATACCTACGCAAGACTTACCTTCGTAGTTCGTCTAGTTATATAACTGTGACAAATAGCGTATTAACTTACCACCGCTACTAACTCGAATAGAAATGGAGCTCCCATAAGTTTTTGCGTTTTAACTGCACCCGCAAAACAATTCAAAGCAGTAAACAATTCAATTTCTAAGGTGATACGGGTAATGGTCGCTAAACCAGAGGATTCTGTTTAGTGAAGTTTGGGACGGGGTCGAACGCCGAGCGAACACAAAAATACGGCAGGTCAAAGTACAAAATGACATACGTACGTCCAACATTATCTACATAAATACACAAACATCCCCCGATTTTCGATTGTGTTACCCCTGTAATTGTCTCGCTCTGCTACGCTCGCTCGCCAATAATAAGTGATATTTCTACAGTTCTTTGCATTTGAGTTTTCCTAGCTTTCCCATTTTCACTCTGAAGGGGAACGTTACAACCTGTAATATTTGGTATGATCTTTAGTCTTTCTATAGCTACACTTAATCAGGGCTTGTAGGAATCGTACCAGCCTCTTAGGCCAGGTTTTTCACCTGGTTTTCTGGCACTATTCTATATGAGGTAAATAACATAACAGTTGATTTTAAAGCTCACTTTTTAATACACAAAGTTCCATAGAGCAACCACAACCAACTCCCTAGCTAGAACTTCTGTCCTTTCCCCTCGCGTAGTGCCATTTTTTGCTTGGAAAACTTAATATACTATGTGTGGATATAGCTATCAGCTGGGATACTGTCGACTTCCGACTTTTGTGATACAGTAGAGTTAGGAAAGGAGGAAACTTTAAGGGTTGCTCTGACTTCCCATTTAATTGCTCTAATATTCAAGAGCTAAGGACTAATGTTTCAGGGAAGCATAAATATGCAAAAGTAGCAGTAAGTTATGAAGATTTGGATTATGTCTGTATTATTCAATCTGGTCTAGATTGTTGAAGAAGAAATAGTACTAGTACAAGATAGAGCCATGCAATAAACTGAAGAAGCATTAAATGTCCGTTTACAAATTTCAACGGAAAATAGGCATGGTTTAATTAATCTAAGATTAACTATTTTTTTGTGGAAGTATGGCATGGTATTGCCATCCTAGACTCCTCTAGAGTTTGTACTACACGAGATTTGTGTTCAGGAAGCTTGAATTACCCACGTGACCCGCATGTCCGATACTTCTGGGTGTCATGCATTGCTATGTCCAGATTTCAATTGTGAGCGGGTCTGGGAAAAGGGACCTTATGGCGCAAAAATTGAAATTGAGATATAGGCTCCAGAAGTAAGTTATCGGAAAAATTCTTTCTTTCTCCTATTTTTGTTTTTTGCAGAATTAGTTTTAGTGACCCTTACTCTAAGTCTATGCCAAATTTCGCATGTCAAAACGACTTAAAAGACCCCAAGCGTGCCGTGAAAAGACAAGCTACTTTTTATTCTCTCTCATTCTCGAAGTACAATAAACGGGGAATGGGCGGAGTTTCTAGTGCTAGCTAAAAAAAACGGCATAGCTTTGAGACTACTGCATGCACTCTACAGCTTACCTTTGGCTTAAAGTTTACCGCTACAGCGAATAGAGCAGCCAAGGATTCCAACAAGACAGGTCGTGAGACGCTCTGAAAGCTAAAAAGAACTCTACGCAAACTTCGTTAGTCGCCGAAAAAGCGGCTGTACGATTTAATTGCGTATGCGGAGTACGCCGTTAAGTATGCGGAAACGTTAATTATACCGGAAGTGGAAATTCAATTTATGTTTTCTCGATTTCTAGCTCAATTGCTTTGCTGAATAGGGCCCAGTTCAACTGCCAGTTTCTCTGCGTGTCGAAGGTTTTACCCTCCAGTATTTTAGCACTAAGTTGAGATATATTGTATCTTTTTATTAGCATAAAAAACTCAATTTTTTTGATTTGCGCCATAAGGTCCCTTTTCCTAGACCCACTCACAGATATTATTTACAATTTGTACACAAAGATCACCATTTTTTTTTGTCTCAGTTTTGATCACTTTTTTTTTTGCTTAACATAGTAATATACTAGAACAACTAACAAGTTGTGAAGTATTTTCAAAAGACTGGCTTAGAAGAAGTTGAAACTATCTATATCAAAATAAATTTACAACATCTGTACCATATCATCGGATTTCTTTTTTTGAACTTTTTGTTTACTTAACTAATGAACTCAATCTTTATTATTGTATGTTTTCTTTCATTACTAATTATTATTAACTTCGACAATTGAGTTATTTTAATGTGATTATAAATGTGTGTGCTATTGTATATTACAGGTCAGATAAATGGTCCTGTACGACTATCTCCTTCTGCTGTATATTTTTCTGTACCTGATAAGTTGACACTGGAAGTGGTTGCTAGTGGAGGTCATGGTGGTATTATTTGGACACGAGATGCTGTGGATGTTGGTACAAGTCAATTATTCTACTTTGATGAGATATATTTCAAAGAAACAACTACCAATGATGATTATGGAGAGTATAATGTTTTTTATTCTGGACAGGGTGGAACTGGAACTACAATTTTTGCAATTGGATTAGGTCAGTCTTAGTGAATATAAATGTTAATTACATATTATTAGTTATCAAATTTGATAATAATAGCAAGTGATAAATGTGTTTGTATTGTACATATGCACTAAAAATGGGCGACACTGTCTGCTTGGCAACCTCAACCAAAATTGTACATTTTGTTTAATTTTATAATTATTTAATGCAGAAACTGCGAGCACTTCAGTTAGCAATCAAGATGTTGTGATTTTAGAAGGAAACAATGTCAACATTAACTGTAGCTCCATTGGAAGTCCAACGCCCACTGTAAGATGGACATTTAACAATTCTATCACATTCAATCAGACTGATGTGGTCACACACCCTCAACGTAGAAGTAATAGAGTTGTAACACCAGGAAGAGTCATATCTACTCTATATATAGTTAATGCTCAATACCCAACAAATGATGGAGTGTATATATGTATTGGAAGTAATTCTCAATTCAACTCTACAAGTGCAGCCAGAGTACATGTACAAGGTATTGTGTTTATTCAGCTTGTATGTCTTAATCTACAGAGTAGCTTATTAAATTCTTAGCATTAATCATCAATTTTTCTTGAGCACAAAAGGTATATGGAAAATACACTTCCTTTCAGATTAAGAATGCTATAGAGGGGTACCACACAAATTAGCTTGAGTTTAATTCATATGTTTCATAAGCTTCCATTATTTTAACCGAATTTATTTAAGCTGCAGTGGTCCCTTCTCCAGCTATAAGCTATAAATTGCAACTCGGTGGTATTTCACTTATGTGTTTTGTTTGAATAAAATTTCTTGCCTTATGTTGCTATAAGCTATAATTATATTTTTTTCACTCATTATAGGATATAATAGCTATTATTAATTTCTATCTATATCACTTGTTTACCAATATTATTTACACCGTAAAGAAATGTGAGACGGTCATGCATAAACCTGGCTTGTTAGATGATACACTCTGAAATACTTGCAGAGCTTATTCAAATTCATTGAATTGTTGTAAGCATTGCTTTTTCTGGCATTATTGGAAAAGTTTAAATACAGAATCAATATACTGCTTTGAAACTAAGAATGGAACATAAACTTCACACACAGGTATTATGTTGACCTTATAGCAATAATTTATTTTAAAATTATTTCTAGAAACAAAACAACACTGCAAAATTAGGTCATGAATATTGGAATATTGATCAATTTGAAAAAAACAATAAAGCAGAAATGAGGAAGTTTTGAAGTTGTAGTGTAGCAATGGGAAAAGAAACTGATTGAGGCTTGAGAAACTTACATTGTAACTAAGAAAAAACAAGATTCTAAAGTTTTATTTTGTTGATGACCAAAGTTAGTTCAATCAATAGTATTATGCTTTAGGTTTAACACATTTGCATAACTTTTACAAAGAGCAAGGGGTGTTATCAAATTGCAATGCATGGTTACTTTTAGTAGCACACTCTAATGTTTTCTACCAGAAGTCGTGCCCTGGTTTAAAAAAAAAAAATTGACATGATGCCTTACTAACCATTGTGCATGTATGGTTGGGGTAGGGCAGAGTCAATTTATAATTAAAATCCTCGCGTAATAAAGTAATGGGTTTATTTTGTGTACTACTCAGGAATGAGAGAATCAAATTGTTTCAGGCTTTGCCAAGGCTTTGAGTCACAAGGGGGTAACACAAAACAATGACATTATATTGAATTTTATAGAAACAAAAATTTGGCTTCTAAACTTGTGCGGCATAGCCGCTCACTAAAGTGAAGTCCTACATGGTGAACGAATGGTCTATCTTAAAATGAGACATACCTCTGGTCATTAATCTTGGCAGGTTCTTTCTTTTAGTAGGACTTGCTAGCCTGCAGTAATAAAATAGCTTCAGGGATAATAAGCAGAAGTAAGTTTATACACCCTAGCATGCTAGGCCTATTTCGCAGGTTTTTTGCACCCAAAGAGTGTGATGCCCTAGCAACCATGATCAATTATCATCCAATAATTATTCATATGCACAGTATATCATGGCTACTAACTAGTTAGCTGATTTTGTAGTTGCAGTGACTTACTCTAATTTTGAAATTAATGTGATGTTACATTTTGTATGTTCTCATATGTAATGTTATTGGGAACATGATAGCAAACTGTCATTGTGTGTAAGCATAGTTTTATTCTAGTTGATATATCAACGAAACTATTTTTATTTACAGTTTTACCTCAGGTGATGTTAGAAGCCATGGATCAACCTAGAGTTAGATTAGGTGAAGTTGTGACTCTTACTTGTACTGTAGTAAGAGGTAATCCTCCAAGTTATTCCTTTCAATGGTATCACAATGGAATGCCAATTAGTTCCACATCAGAAACATCAACTACCTTCACTTTGGGGATAGATTCAGTTATGGAGTCCAACACTGGCAAATATGAGTGTAATGTAACAAATGAGGCTAGTACTGAGTCACAAAGTATATATATATCCATTGGACGTAAGTAGTAGTTTTTATACTAATACATTATTACACCTTGATAATCTTATAATGTCCTGTGTGACTAGGTATTGACATACTTATAGATACAATTATATAGTATTTTCACTAGTCCATGTTAAGTTTTAATTCAGCAAACGTTTCATCAGTGCTATTATGATAGTAACAAAAGTCTTTAGAAAGAAGACTCACACTGACCAGTATTTGCCATTTTGCTCTCACCATCCAACAGAACACAAGTTTGCAGTTGCTAGGACATTATTCAGCAGAGCTGAAGTGATATGTAGTATAACAGATGATAAGCTTGAGGAGGATAGACATATCACATCTGCTTTGATGTCCAATGGCTATCCTCATTGCTTCATTCAAAGAGTATCAAAGAAGATCAAAAGATAAAGATCAGATGAACAACCAGTTGCAACAGTAGTCCTGAGAGTACTTTTCATAATATTGCTGAAAAACAATTTTTCCACCAAAGTTTCCCTTCAATACAATATTTTTCTACAATAGCTGCCAAAATATTAATTTAAATTGACATTTATAGCTAGCAATAATTTTTTTTAAAGGGGATTCTATGTCATAGTAACCACTCTCCACAACTGCTTGAATGAAAAAAAAAAAGCAACAAAAAAAAAGTCCCGTTATGTAAACGTTTTTCTTTCATTATGTAAGTAGTAGTTTGTAAAGCACACACTTAACTGAACATTCCTACAACGTATAAAAATCATATGGAAATTATAGTATTGAAATAAACTCACTACAAAAATTATAGCGTGGAAACCCACCAAAAATCATCCATGCATAGCATGTATCACACGTTTCACCTAGTGTGAACCCATACTTTGCTTGAAATTCACACTCATTAACAAGTGTGAACTTTATGAGCAACCAGCGAATATATTCATGTGAAGACACAAACCAATGCTAATATATCATAGTATTTTCTTTATAAATGTGTTGTACACTTGTGTTCTAGTTATAAGAGTTGACAAAGAGTTTGCTCCTCTTTTTATTGAGCTCTGAGATTCAGGCTAATAACATTCATGCCCCCTGAGGGTTAATGATGATGAACAGACTATAACCTTCTCCTGTGTAGCCTTGAGGGACTCAGTTGTCGTTAAAACTTCACCTTGTAATAGTATCAATACCTAATCTGCATGATTAAATAAATTACTCGTAAATTCATTGTTGTTAAAACTTTGCCTTGTAATTTACCAAACACAGGAACAAGAAGCATATTAATGCAACATACACTAGAGGTTACTTATAGACGTAAAGTTAATGCACAAGTTTCACTTATAGCAACATCGGTGAGTATAGAATTAACACATCACTAAATTGACTCACTTATTTGGTGTATGATGCAAACAAAGTATTGAGGTATAGCTAATTTGTTTTAAGAAAATATAGAGATCAGTCTTGCTGATAGGCTTGTTAAATGGAGAAAATGGTGAAAAATCATGCCGCCACGAATTTACATAAATCTATTGACAAAACATAACAAAAATACATACTGAATTATATGATTTAATTGGCCTATGAATTTCAGCATTATTATTTTCTAGTGGCTAGTCATTGTAGCTAGCTATCGCATGATTCGAAAGGAAACAAAAATTCTAATCTGCTAAATAACATTTTTACTGAGTACTATTATTATTATTATTATTAAAGAAATCTTATTATATAGAATGCAGTGAACGAAGGACATGACGAAGGAGGTTTAGAAAGGTACGAGATAGATTGCTTCCGCTGCAGCTAACAGTAATAACTGCAACTCGCGATATTTTGTCGTTACTGAACCTTACGTCAGCCTGGGTAAATTTAGCTGAGCCTCACAAGTTGTAGCAAACAAAGGTGTGTAGGGAGGAATTTATTTTTTTGCTAGCCTATAGGGTTCTGTCAGTGGACAATGTCTAACTCATATTTTCCTTGCTTATTTGTCTACTATCTTCATTTCTACTTCACAGGTTAGGATGGAATATGTTGTTACAGTTTACTTAAAGGTAGTGTGTAATTAACTGGTGGGCTAGAGGGATAGTCTGTACACTATCAGGGTTCTGTTATAAAATTTCAAGTAAGCTTATAAAATTTCAAATTTTTATTTGAATAGCTATGTTAGATAAAATATATAGCGAGTATTAGCTATGTTCAAGGTAAGATCTGTCTGTCTGTCTGTCTGTCTGTCTGTCTGTCTGTCTGTCTGTCTGTCTGTCTATCTGTCTATGTATGTGTGTGTATGTGTGCCTGTCTGTCTGTCTGTCTGTCTGTCTGTCTGTCTGTCTGTCTGTCTGTCTGTCTGTCTGTCTGTCTGTCTGTCTGTCCGTCCATCCGTCTGTCTTTCTTTAGGTTTGATTAGTTTCTGTTGTTTTTATTTAAATGACAGATTGTAATGTTTTGAAATCTTTTATACTCAAAAAACCATTCTATGACTTCAATTCAATGAATCATTCAGTCATTTGTTGTAGCTTTTGACTGTCACCTGCTAATGTTATTAACAGACATTATGTAGTAATACACATTTGTAGAGAATTGCTAGCTATCCCTACACTTTCTTAGACAATGTGAACCATTTACTATTATCCGAATTGCCTATTCGTTGGGACAAAGTTAAATAAGAAAATATTTTAATATAATATGTCTAATTGTATTGTTTATGTAGGATATGAAGTTCAAGCTCAGCTGTCAATAGTTACACTTCCTAATTCATTGTACACTCAGTCATCTAGAATAGTAGAAGGATCTGTCGTCTGGCTGGTCTGTGAAGTTAACTCAGTATCCAATACACTGTTGGTGACATGGAATAAAGATGGAGGACAACTAGTACAAGATGTTCCTCATATATTTATAAGACGATCTGTAAATTCTAACACCTCCAGCACCAATTTGAAGCTAACAATTGATACAGTAGTTCTTTCTGATGCTGGAATGTATCAATGTACTGCTCAAGATAGGCAAGAAATTGTAAATGGAAACATAATTCCTATTATAGGTAAGTCCAGGTTGACATAACTATTTTACTCCAACAAAATAATTTACTCAGTAGAACTATTATGCCTGCATGAAAAGTAAAAAAAAAATTTAGGAACCGTTTTGGTAAAATAGCTAGAAAATGGCACTTGTTTTGGTTCTCATTGGGGTGAAGTTTTAGCATTTCAAACAATATGCTATAAGTGTATGTCAATTTTTTTATGAACATTAAGAATAATGTATACATGCAATAAATTATGTCAGTGAAAATTCACTGGGTGTGTTTTAAATACTTTAGAATAGCCAGGAATGATATACTATAATATAATAATTCAATTATTCTTAGCTGCAATAATTATAATAGTCGCTAATTTTTCTGATTCTAGCATCCAATATTGTTAATTAAAACTATATTTGAATTAACAATATTGGCAGTTAGAACAAGAAAATTTGTTATATAATAAATAGTGGTGGTATAACAAGTATAAATTCCTAGCTTGCAAACAATTATAGCAAAATAAGATAAGTGGCCTCTCATAGATGAGGCTAGACATACATATTATACTATATATATATATTATATATATATTATATATATAATTTCTCAAGTTTTCACTACTACTATTCATTACACAATGGTGATGAAGTAATAATTATGATGGAAAGAGATACCAGCAAGACGCTCTGAGACACCATTGAGACAGATCTACTGTTGTTGTTGTTTTTCAAAGCTTAGAGATCAATACAAGACTAGTGCATGCTCCTACTACACAATCAGAGAATCTAGCCTTCAACCTTGAATTGCCATCAAAATTACTTATCTACGTCTGGATCGTAGACTTTATGTGACCCATATTAAGAATTGTAATTTTTGTTTTAGTTGCTAGCAAAATAATAAGCTCTGACTTAATAAGAGAAAGACTTTTTACGAAGGTTGGAGTTACAATGAAATAGTCTAGTCATGTCCCACACCAGTCAAGAGAAACCACGATACTTTATACTTGAAGCAACCCTTGATGTTGCAGTCAACATCACTTCTTCATCAACTTCTCTCTCTCTATCTCCATACTTTTTTCCACTGCCCATAATCCCCCTCCCCACAAAAAAATTACATGTACCTAAATAATATATGTATTAATATAGTTTAAAAAAACCCCATCATTACCTGTTAAGCAATCCATAATTTTGAGTCTGGTATGCAAATTTGACAATTTACTGCTAGTATTATTTGTAAACGTGACTCATTATATTGTTACTTTGATTCCAGTTTTGTCCAGTGCTCCAGGAGTATTAACAATAACTAAACAGGATAGTCTAACATCAGCAGAAGTTCCTAATCGAAGAGCATCTTCTGTCAATGATGCTATTACATTATCATTCACTGCTGGCCATGAGGATGATGAAATAAATATGTATTCTGTTGCAACAACACAATGGCTGCACAATGGAGTTCTGGCCAGGACTCCTCCAATGAATGCAACGGAAGCACATGGTCAACTTAAGTCCACTCTGTCCTTCACATTCCAAGAGTCTGATGCTGGAATTTATCAATGTATATTTATGAGTAACAACTCTCAAGTTTATGGCACAATTCTGCTGAGATTAGAAACTGGTTAGTTTGAAATAATTAGGCTGAGTTTAAAAATGCATAATACACATAATTTGGTTTCAACAAATTATTGGTGGTAAGGGATTTTCAAAGTTTGTGTGTGAAAATATTATTAATTCTATTAAAATAGTGCTTTTTGTATATTCATATTTCTTTAACATAATTATTTTTTTCTATTTTGTTTGACTCCTGATCAAATCTTTGCAATACATAAATGGTCCACTTGTGAGCTATATGCATTTATATCTATAAACTAACAAGTGAAAAATTATAAAAGTTCCAATATTAATACTAAATGCAACTTCGGTGACCCCAAAGCACAAGTATTTCCTTAGTGTTATGCTAAAAAATGCTAGATATATTATGTGTATAATAGAGAGTGATGAGTATTATTGTTTATCCCATTATGTTCTTCCTTTTTCTTAAATACTAACTGGCAGTGTTGACGAAGGAAGAACTTTTACTATTTGCAGCCTTCTGTTTAAGTTATTGTTGATGAACCCTTAAAGGATGCATAGGAAAAGATTGTGATTATACTACAGCTTTTATTTTTATAAACAACCTCTTGTACACAATAACATCCAACCCTGTTAACTACACAACCCTAGTCTCAGTTATGGAGTGTAATCATTTTAAATTTCTACTTCACTCATATAATTATTATAATCATCTACAGTGTGACATTGTACTATTTTTCTATAACCAGTTGAACTTGCTCACTCTGTTTTTCAGTTAATGCTGAGTATAAATAGTAACCTATAATTCCAAGCAGTTATAATTAAGCACCACACGTGAAAACATAAATATTCAGTTTAAAAACTGACAATGCATAAACATAAAGCAGTTTTGCCAGCTTGACAGTGTCTTGTGGTAATAATCAAGGGCTAAATGATTATTCTGTTGCTAATTATTCTTGTGTTATTAGAGTGGACATGCCTACAATGTCTACTATTCACAACATGAATCATTTCTCTGGCTCAACTTTGATATATTGCAGTGCACCAAGTCGACACTATGATTATACATGCTCTCATATCTATTTCTCTACAAACAGTAAACATTATGATAAGCAACTTTCTTGTGTCATTTCTCTACAACTATATCAACAAAAATGAGCTATGTTAAGCATGTTTGTAGCAAACAAAAACATAGAATGTATATGGCCTGTGTAAACTGTAACCACAGTTACATTACTGGTCAGAAAGTAAGTGCTAGAGTTCTTTGCTATTATTATGCATTGTGCTATTATTCTGAAGTAGCTTTTTCACAAAAATAGCAAAGAACTCTAACACCTACTCGTTGGCAAGTGATTTAGGTACAGGTACTGTACTTTAATAAATAATGTTAAGCCACAGAAATGATTCTATAACATGTAGATATGTCACCTTGCTAACCACTGCTGATTACACAAAATCTAGCAGTAGAAAAATCATCTAGCCACAGATTATTACTTATCGCAAATTTTTCTCTTTTTAACAGACATATTGTTAATTATAGTTTCACCCAATATGTTACAATTAACAATATCGGCTGTTAAAAAGAGAAGAAATTGATATTATTATAATTATTTCTGCCAAGAATGACTGCATCAAATTATTGTTATAATACAAATGCCAGGTTGGCAAAGGTGAATGATGCTTCTACACAGACAGCACTTCCTTTAAATCAGCATCGTATAGTCACAATTCCTACATCATGATCAACTATTTTTGTACTTTGTCAGAGTAGCTTTTTCACAACAATAGCAAAGAACTCTAACACCTACTCTCTGGCAAATGATTTAAGTACAGGTACTGTTTATACATGCCATGTGTTTGCAGTGGAGGTACATAACGAGCACAAGGAGTCTGTATCACTTTTTAGCCACAGTTTATAATACCCTCAATCAATTGCAAGTACATGTAGAAAGTCACTTTCTGTCTGCTAATATTATGTTAAAATTACTGATATTGATTAAGGATGGATTATTCTATGTAAAGTGTCCAAGCCTAATTATAATGAAAAGGTTGTCTGAATCCTGTTCTTCATCAACAATGCCAGCAAGTATTGGTATTACACCTCTGACGAAGTGCAAAAATAGTTGATCGTGACATAGGAATTGTGACTATACGATGCTGATTTAAAGGAAGTGATTTCTGTGTAGAAGCATAATTCAGCTTTCCCAAACTGACATTTGTATTATAGTAATAAATTGATTCAGTCATTCTCGGCAAAAATAATTATAATAATATCAATTTTTTCTCTTTTTAACAGCCGATATTGTTAATTGTAACATTTATTGGGTTGAACTATAATATTGTCTATTAAAAGATAAATATTTGTGATTAGTAATCATCTGGGGCTAGATGATTTTTCTACTGCTGGATTTTGTGTAATTAGCAGTGGTTAGCAAGATGACATATCCACATGTTATACAATCATTTCTGTGGCTTAACATTGTTTATTACAGTACAATCAGATTGGAGGCCCTCTCATTACAACCAGTTAACAATAATGGTAAAATACTTTCTTATGCAATTTTCTCAAAAATTATATCAACAGTTTTAGCTACTATAAGCAAATTATTGGCAAATAAGAATGTAGTTAGTCCATGGCATTAGTAAGCCACCAATTGGTAATTACTTGCCAAAAAATATGAAAATTCTTCGGTATTATTGTGCCCAATCTTTCTGATGAAGGTGACATTGTTCGCCTGTAATGATGCAATATTTACTTAATTGGTTATGGACAAATTCTTAGTTTTATAGGGTGTTAATGAATAAGATAGAACTCTTCATTTGCCAACACTGCCAGCATGAACAGCTAGGTAATAGTATTCTATATAATCACTCACTGATAATTGTTAGTGAAAATATTCATATTAATGCAACACAAAACCAGGTAATTTTTCCAAAGTGTTTGCCACTTACACAAAACCAATCAGTAAATTGAAGCCTATGTGGTCAGTCAATGATACCTTTAATATTTTGTGGTAAATACAATAGTTGTGGGTTCTGTTTATACATACCACCAGCACAAGTTAAACTACATTCTTAATTTGTCTAAAACTTGCTAAAAATACATTAATGAGTAAAGTACACTACCCATGAACTGTGGGAACTAATTTAAGCACCCCAATATAGCCCAGCCCAGGAGTGGTGGAAGAAAATTTACTTTGCTCAGGCAAATATGACCCACCACTTAATATTGCAATATATGCATGTACTAATGGTATAATGGTTTTTATAAAACAAAGGAGTAGTTCTATATAGGTTAGTTTAATTATATACAAATAGGAAGTTCAATACTGATGGCATAAAACTGATAGTTAACTATGGCTAAACATAATATTTCAGAGCTCTTCTACAAAATATAACAACAATTAACGAAGTAATATTAAAATAATGTAAATAGTCTGATAAAAATAATAAAATAGCTGCAACATTCAAACTTTTTGAATGAATTTACTGTTTCAATTCTAAATAAAAAAATTAAAAACTATGCTTTTTAAAGTTACTAAATTTTAGTTACAACTATACACTGTAACTACTAATAAAATAGGAAAGATTCTAGAATTTAGCATTGTAAAATAATAATTAAAATTAATAATTTTTCTAATATTACATGAAACTTGACTGGTACACTATCAAGCTACCACTACTTTAGCCAGGCGGTAGATATCTCAGACATAGAAAGCCGAAACCAATCGATATCATTTTTGAAATAGAAAGTGCAGATAACTAATTCATAGACAGCAGTATCATATTGGTGAGCGGAGTCATCATTTTACCGCCATTGTTGTGATTTAAAGTAGTAGTGTTCAGTTTTTTGTAAATAAAACTTACTGACACTGTTTTAGTTAATCTTTTAAAGTATCAAAATTTTGTAGCTAAAATATTGGTCCACAATTGCTGGTCTGCTGCCCCATACCTCCAGTCTGGAACCTACATCTGGCCATCTTGCTTACTAACAAGATGTAAAGTAATTTGAAAAGTATGGATTTTAACAGGTTGAAAAAATCTGTAACAAAATATATCTATAACATCTGTCCAACATCTTGTCATTTCCTTTTCATGACCTTTTGTATGTACACCAGTCTTCATTATTGTATGTCATATTTCATTACTACATATTATTAACTTCAACAACTGAGTCATTTAACATGATAATAAAATGCATTGTGCTATTACAGGTGAGGTAGTTGGTCCTGTACGATTATCTCCCTCCATTGTATTTTTTTCTGTTCCTGATAAGTTGACATTGGAAGTAGTTGCCAGTGGAGCTCATGGTGGTATTTCTTGGACACGAGATAGTATTGACTTTGGTACACGTTCACAGTTTGTCTATTTTCATGAGATATATTTCAAAGAATCAACTACCAATGATGATTATGGAGAGTATAGTATATTTTATTCTGGACTGGGAGGAAGTGGAGCTAGAGCTACAATTTTGGCAATTCCATTAGGTCAGTCTTAGTGAATATAAATGTAATCACAGATTATTAGTACTCAAATTTGATAAAAATGGCAAGTAAGAAATGTTTATGTATATACAAATGCACTAGAAAATGTACTACACAATATACTGAAGCCAATCATGTGACATAACTATACAAGTTACTCTGTTTACTTATAGTACAGTGCATTATATCTTATAATCATTTCATAATGTTTGTGTTTAAGACTACTTGTGCTGTAAAGTAATGCAGTAAATGATTACTAATTTTCTCATCACTTCATATAATCTCAATGTAAAGATTACTTGCATTTAATACTGGCTATGAACAAAGTAACACAGTGCACAATACAAAATATAATGATATTAATTTTAATTATTCAAAATTATTTTCCAAAATGATTAATCAACTCAATGACTCATTAGTCTGCAGAATTAAATGTCTTGCAAACTATCTTTTTAATTATGAAAATTACAAGATGAAATAGGATTGGTGTATTTCAATGTCACAATTTAATTCATGTCTGACCACAACATTTAAAATCAGGGCATACAACATAATTGATTGAGGTCATACAACTCCGAGGGAACATAAAAAGCATTGAGCAACTCATCTAAATCAGCTCATTCCCATGCTGGCAGTGGTATTAGTATAGCTTGAAGTAATTTGAGGTCCTAAAGTATCAGTCTTTTTTTATGTCTTTTTTAAAGTTTAACTTGCTTTCTATGTACATTATATACTTCAACTAAGTTCAATAAATATTTTTGGAAGAGAATCATTCACAAGTTTTACTGGTGGTAACTGTAGGAGTATGTAAGGAGGCTTGTAAAGCTAACTTCACCTCGATGATTCCTACAGTTAAGTAGTAATACTATCAACAGGAGAACTATTTTAGACTATGTGTTGCAAATTTCAGTCTGACTTTTAGTAACAATGTCAATACAAAACATATGCAAGAACATAGTAAAACACAAACTCAGTGAAATAGAGTTTTCCATAAATGTTAGAGGCCTAGGTGCGAAAACGATGTTAGAATATTTTATTAGCCATCCCAGTAACCACATGCATGCTCATTTTCTACTTGTTGCTACACCCATCCTAGGCCACATACTTCTGTTTTGTCATGTGGGGGCATGCCCCACAGTATCTTACAAAGCTATTTATTCATGATAAAAACAGGAGAATTGGCCTAAGTCCAGCGTCTCCACATAGTAATTGCAGTCTCTTAGTTTCTTTAAATGCAGTCCACTTATCACTCTGTGATAGTTAAAACTATTCTCTCATGTTTTTAAGTTTCATTTTTGTCATGTTTAACACCCAGTATTGGCAACTTCAACCAAAATTAACTATTTTGTACAATTTTCTAATTAGAAACTGCGAACACTTCAGTTAGCAATCAAAATTTTACTGTTTTAGAAGGAAACAATGTCAACATTAACTGTATTTCCGTTGGAGGTCCAATACCCACTGTAAGGTGGACATTTAATAATTCTATCACATTGAGTCAGACTGATGTGGTCACACCCCCTCAACGTGGAAGTGATAGAGTTGTAACACCAGGAAGAGTAGTATCTACTCTACATATAGTCAATGCTCAATACCCAAGAAATGATGGAGTGTATACATGTACTGGAAGTAATTCTCAATTAAACTCCACTGCAAATGTCATTGTACAAGTAATAGGTACAGTTATAGCATAAATTTGTAGAAAGCTAGATATCTTCATAATGTTATCTTTCTTGACCTGTGTTTGAACTCAAGTTATGACATGGTGTTATCTCATGGCTATATTGAGCAAGCTCATTACCCTAGTAGTTCGGTAATGGGGGGGAGGGGCTGGCTTACCAGTTTTCTGGGTTTTTAAAGCTGGGGGTGTGGGGAGCCACTCACCAAGATTCACCAACAAACAACTTCAGTGAAGATATCTAGCATGGAATAAACCACTTATTACACTTTGTCAGCGTGATATTGCTAGATATTTCACTCTCAGGCTTTATTTTCACTCACCTCTGGCAAGTGAAAATAAATTAGCCTGCTCTTGAAATATTTTGCCATATCATACTCTGACTTTTGTAATAGGTTATATTGTATTGTATACAATATACATATAGGTAAAAATAGTACTATTTTGTTTCTGCAAGCTCTAGTCATGCTTTGGATTACTTTAATAATGTATAGGATGAACTTGTATTCTCATATGTATTATCATAGTAATGTACAAATGCAATGCTATCTTTGTCTTAGTTGCAACAATAACTAAATAATGCCAATAGTAATGAAGCTAGTGTTCTTTACTTCACAAAATGTGACAGTTTTGTTTGGCGTTACGACAAATTCACATTATCTCCCATTTTGCTACATGTACATACTAATTTTTTAAAGCTTTCATTATATAATAATCAGATCAATAATTATAACATTTACTAATTAATTCTTACAGTTTTACCTCAGGTGACCTTAGAAGTCATGGATCAACCTAGAGTTAGATTAGGTGAAGCTGTGACTCTTACTTGTACTGTAGTAAGAGGTAATCCTCCAAGTTATTCCTTTCAATGGTATCACAATAGAACGCTAATTAGTTCAACAGGAGCAATATTAACCATCTCAACTTTAATGATCAATTCAGTTATGGAATCAAGTTTTGGCACATACGAGTGTAATGTGGCGAATGCGGCTGGTAATCAGTCAAAAAGCATTGATATATCTATGATATGTAAGTACATGTATTAACATATCCAGAGTATTATATGGACTAACCAAGAGAGTCTATAATAGTGTTAGGTGTTACTACCATCTTAATAGTGTAGAATTGTACAATAATGTGTATATCAGTCAGTACATAACAATCATCAATTATCGTAATTTTTTACTTTATGTTTTACTTAAGGCCTTAAGTTTAGTACTCAACAGTCTCCTAGCACATAATTATATTAAACATAATTATATGAAAATAGCGAACATTTTGTAAGGTACACTAAAGTTTAAAATTGAAGCCATATTTGAAAGTCTACTAAGCCTATTCTAGTTATTATTAAACCACTGCCAGCATAAATAAAATAAGAATGGTGTAATGATATTAATTGTGTTTAGTTTGTTTGAGTTTGCATTATTCAGAAAATATATTATATAGATCATGAATCTTATAATATACAAGTCAAGTTAAAATTGCGTTATTACTTGTTTTTCAGTGCCTCCACCTACAAGTATAATTATCACAGCTATAAGGGAGACTGATTTAACAATACAATGGAAATCATCTTTGGGATATAACTACTTTCAGGTAGCAACTTTAAGTAATATCCTTGTTTCTGGTTTTTATTAAAGGATATATCATGCTCAGGTTGTTGCTGAACTTAACTCTACTTATTCTGTTAGAGCTATATATAATTCTAGCAATGCTCAGTCCTATGGCAATGGAACTTGGAGTGCCATGCTGACTGGTCTAAGAGAAGGATCTAGATATAATATCTATGTGACATCACTTGATGCAGTATTAAAAGAACCAATTAGTCTGCCTTCTAGTCTTTTCTCCGTTCTTACTGCATCTAGTGAGTATTTGAAACCATAAAATACAAAATGTAAATTAAAAAAACAGTGTATGATAGAATTCATGTTTACGCTATTTTTAAAACATTCAGTACCTGATCAATTTGATTAAATTTAATGTACCAAAACTTTATGCACTCCACCATGATAATATTGTAACACTTTGAAATGTTTAATTTTATTTACATACCTAGAGGTCACATCAAACACTTCTTATAAAAATATTAATTTTATAGCAATTTTGTCTCATTTTTTAGGTGAATTATTTCAGCTTGTGCTCCAAATTAGTACTTTCTGTAATGTCTACATAGTAAGTCAGTTTTATTTAATTCATTTTGCTGATGATTTGAGTATTGTAAATGTCATCAGAATGATAGTCCTTCAGAGAAATCTCAGGACACCACATCTCACATTACATCATTATTAATACAACAGTGTCAGTGCAGTCTTGATATGAATACTGCAATTACGAATGGAGGATTTCAATGTTTTGCTGATACACCTGAACTTGTAACATTTAGAGCACAAATTCATGGCTCATCAGAAATTGCAGCACTGAATCTTGTACAGATAATACAAGAATGGGTTTTAAGTGGACCTTCAATAAATATCAAATCACAAATTTTAAATGTCAAGTCTTCCTGTCCAGTATTAATTACTGCTTTAAGAGAAAATGAGTGTGTTCCTTCTACTATGGTCACAGTAATTCAAACTACACTTGCTATTTCTGATGAATTTATTTCTGCAGCTCCTGGAGTAATCAATTTAACTACAATTATCATAATTTCTCTAATCTGTGTAACTATTATAACTTTAGCTATTACTATTGCAATAATTGTGTATGTTAGAAAGAGATATGGAGTATCATTAAGAAATAAGTCAGACAATAAAATGTGAGTGTTCCCATAGCAGAGTCCATTATTTTATGTCTGCATAGCTGTAGTTATCGAGCAGGTGGCAGTTTATTCAGATAATTATATTTGTATATAACTTTATTTTAGATCTACAGAGGTTCATTTTCAGAATGTTCACCGTCAGCCAGTAGAGTTTCAGGCAGATCAGAATACTGATGTTCGTGAAAATAGCACTATGCAAAATGTGGAAATTACCAAAAGTATTGACGCAGGAAACAACAACAAAGAAGATAAATTTTCATTTTCACAGTGCCAGGCATATGAAACTCACAAATTGCCTGGCAGCAATATAGACAGAGGAAGTAGCTTCAAGAAAACCAGTCCTATGGACAATACAGGAAGTCAAGTACATGGAAGAGGAATGAATCCAATTGATTATGAAGATGGAAGCAATCATCCGGAAAATAATGTAGAGGATACTTATGAAGTCATTCAAGGCAATAAATAACATTTCTTGTGAAAATCTTGGTACTAAATATTATTATTGTAGACTTTAATATTTCTTGTAGATTCGTTATAATTAAAGCAAACTCACAAATAAATACAACTTGATTTTGTCATACTATTTTCAGCATAAACAGCTGCCAAAATCTTTTTGTCCAAGTATTTGAAATATTACATGAATTAATAGAAAATTAATATTAATGCGAAAATTGTTTCGGTATGGAAGAGGTTGACATCAGTCAGGTATCATGCACTTTAACCTGGTAGAAATTTTTTTACTAAGGTTAATTTTGGACAATACTTTAACAGTTCCTACTTTGTTCATGATTTTGTCTAATGTAGGTACCCAACTTCTTATCTGGGGATTTACAGAGTTTAATATCCTGTAATCAATACATGGTGAATATCCCCAGTATGTTTAATCACTAGAACCACCTAGGGCGCTATACCACGGACTGTTGTTCTGTTCCATGATGTTCTGATGTAAATGTAGGCCTATTTCTTGCTTTATGCCATCCTTTGGTTCATAGAGCAATGGCTCCCATTCCCCAGCAGAGTTAGTTTTAAAGGAAGTTAATGCTTTTTAGATTAGCATCTGTAGCAGATATTGTATGCTGAAGACACAAGATATATCACAAACTCGCTAGTACCGGCCATATCAGAATCATGAACAACTTAAAGTAGTCATTGTTTCTTTAGCAAGACAACTACGGACTAGAGTAGTAGCTGATCTCAACATAACATCACACAAACCATACCAAATCAGGAAATACATTCCATGAAGCATGGAATATTGTAAATAGGGCAAACTTTCAGTCCAAGTACTGAAGAAACAAATGACAGGAAGAATCTCAATTTTTTTTGCATCTCTTGTATACCAGAATCTACACTTTCTTAAAAAAACAAAACAATAATGTACTAAAACCACTACAGTCTCTTTTTAAGAGTACTTTCATTTCAATCAAATGAAGTTCGTTTAATAAAACTAGTTTTCTATTAGTTATTACTTTAAAGCATAGTACATAGTTATTACTTAATAAGCAATTCCCAAATCTTTTATAATACCTCTTTCTATTATAAATATACATTATATATATATAAATAAATAGTTGTGTATTATAATAAAAAAATAGTGAGACAATTATCCTTCAAAAGAATTACATCTTCCCACACTGAGTTATAACTATTTTCATGTGTTGTATGGCCTGGGAAAGTCCATCTACAACTTACGTATTGTTTTCTATTATATTCATTCATTCATTGTTTTCTATAGATATATCAGTGTATTCATTTTTGTAGCAGAGTATGTAAATGGTAATTAATCAATTCTTTAAGTTTGTCTGCTAATTGACCTGCCTATTCGGGAAGGTGTCAAATAATTTTTTCCTGAGTGTTGTGTATTAAAGGGTAACTGCGGTGGAAAAAAAAAATTCTGCAAACATCATAAATAATACTCTTATATCATGCTAAAACATGGCCCAAAACCATTTGACCCAAAACTGAGTGGATGCTTCAAAATAGCACCTTTATTTTCAGCTATTTGGTTCATTAATTTTCACTTCCTGTTGTGGGCGTGGCCTCGCGATGACGAGGAATAGGTTTCCTGTCTACCCACATTGGCTGGACTATGGATACTTGAGAGTGCTTCTAGCAGCCATAGCAGTGCAGAGAGTGATCCCAGCAGTTCTGAGGTTAGCTTAGAATATGATTCCTCCTCCTTTACATCTGAAGCTGGAAGTAGTTGTGATCCTGAAGTGCTTACATTTATGTATGAGCCAGTAGTAGCCTCAGCTAGTTCCCATAGTGAAGCTGAAGAATACAGTGAAGACAGTGATGCTGATGAGGGTGTTCACCCCAGGCTTCTTAACTTAGATTGATAAGTTAGTCACTAGCAGCTATTAGTGGATATACCAGTACATGGTATGTGTGTGTTCTCCAAGGTGTTTTCTACCACAGTTGGAGATGTCCCAGTCTTGAGTCCGCCAGCTAGCTCATCCCGGTATCTGGGTCATCGGTAGCCAAAGGACGGATATTTTCCTCGCTGCATGCTCTTTCTTCCATAATAGTCCCGCGATGACCAGATCTGCTTAACTTTTCAGCTTTTCTAAATGGAGACTCATCAGTTCCATCTCGTAGCAGCAAAAAGGTCTCCTGGTGAAAGATTCTGTGCAGAACTCCATCAAATAACTCGTGTGCTGCATCCTCTGGTGTTTTCCATGTGCTCTTTAGTCTGTTTATAGATGTCATCAATTCCTTTGTATACGTCTCCAAATTATCATCAAGTCTAGGCCTCTGAAGCCAAATCACGTTCCTTGCACTCTCAACTGTTGCACTCATCCTCTTCAAAATATCAGACTTTACTTCAGCAAATGAAGATGTGGCTCCCGGAGAGATCTCCCGATATGTGGCCAAGGCTTTTCCTGTAAGAAGCTTCCGTAAGGTTGGAACCCAGTAATCTTCAGGTTGCTTAGCCTCTTCTATAGCCAATTCAAACATTTCCAGGTAAGATTCAGCATCTGTACTATCATCCCATAATGGAATTTGCTGTACAATATCTCTGCTAATTCGATCTTGACGTTCTTTTATCCTGTCATTCTCTCGTCTCTGATTAAAATCCATCTCCAATGCTTCTCTTTTCTTTCTGTTTTCTTTCGATATCTCAAAATGTTTCTCTTCATAATTCCTCCTACTTTCTTCCTCTTTAGCCCAATGCTGTTTCTCAGCTTCATGCTGAGCAAACTGAGCTGTTTTCTGAGCTTCTAACTCCATCTCGGCTAATTTAGCATCTTCTCTAAGTTTATCCAGTTCCTCACGTCTCAATACTGCTTCCTCCTGTCTGTAAGCTTCATTCTTTGCCATAGCTTCCATCATGAGTGCCATTGAAGATTGTAGTAACTCCATTTGCTTAATCTCACTTGTTGGACCAGCTATCGTAGATGCATCTGAAGCCATGGAACCTGAGTCAGACCACTCTTCATCTAATTATTCCCTTTCTTTAACATTCTTTGCTTTGGCACCTCCTTTTTGAGTCTTCTTTTCTTTCCCAGAACCTGACATTTTAATCACTCGAGTGTGGGTACTTTTCTTGCTAGCTGCTGCCACCAAATGTGGGTCTCCTCTGCTGCTCAGGTACTCCCAAGTGCTGAGAAAACCACACTAGGATAATCTTCTCTACCGGTTTGCCCAACCTGACTAATAACCAGAGAAATTTAGGTTTTTGTCTTATCCAAGTGAAGCAATGGTTCATGAGAAAATACTCTGTGACTGAGCTAGACACTAGGGTAAATATATCCAGGGCTCAGCCCATAGAAAAAGTGACAAAAATAACGGAGACACGTAACTAATATACAACACAAATGAACACACAACAGACACTAGTTGCTAAGAGCACACATTACAAAACATGCAACAGTCATAGTGACTGCAGCTAGTTATGTGAAAGTTCATTGGGACTTGACATCCAGGATGAAGCACTATGCATCCAACTCCTTCTGAAGTAGTTTTACCACTATCTTAGAGATTTCTTTACAACAGACGCACTCTACTCCAGTCGGCATTAGTATTATGCAACTTTTACATGAACACCTTGGAGAACACACACACACCATGTAATGGTATATCCACTAATAGCTGGTAGTGACTAACTTACCAATCTAAGTTAAGAAGCCTGGGATGAACACCCTCATCAGAATCACTGTCTTCTTCAGTTTCACTATGGGAACTAGCTGAGGCTACTACTGGCTCATACATAAATGTAAGCACTTCAGGATCACAACTACTTCCAGCTTCAGATGTAAAGGAGGAGGAATTCTAAGCTAACCTCAGAACTGCTGGGATCACTCTCTGCACTGCTATGGCTGCTAGCACTCTCAAGTATCCATAGTCCAGCCAATGTGGGTAGACAGGAAACCTTTTCCTCGTCATCGCGAGGCCACGCCCACAGCAGGAAGTGAAAATTAATGAACCAAATAGCTGAAAATAAAGGTGCTATTTTGAAGCATCCACTCAGTTTTGGGTCAAATGGTTTTGGGCCATGTTTTAGCATGATATAAGAGTATTATTTATGATGTTTGCAGAATTTTTTTTTTTCCACCGCAGTTACCCTTTAAATTAAGATTTTTGTCATTTGTATCCATCCTTTGGTATTGTATCTTTGTGCCCCTTCACCCATCAAACTTTAGTGATAAATAAGAAAACCTATAGATTTGATTAAGTGAGAAGGAACCTGCTGCATAAGCAACAAAAACTGGTGACAGTGTACCATTAAAAAATTAGTCCACCTCAATTTTGACATGTTAAAATAGCACAATATAATAATTATATATATATATATATATATATATAGTACTTATTACATTAGTCAGAGTGTGATATGGTGAAATATTTCATGAGCAGGCTAATATTTTCAAGACCAAAAAGACTACAATATATATGTATTACTTGTTTATTAGCTTGCATCTCCATTACAATTCCTGACTTAGTTCTAACATCAACAAACTCATAATAGTCCCTTATTATAGTATAGCTAACATAATCATGAGCTAGATATTAACATTGGTATGATTATTTGTTGTTCATGTTCAAGAAAATATAATATTTGTTCAAATTAGACTTTATAAGCATCATTTTTGATAAAAGCTTAGCTTTATAATTATAGTTATCTACATAATAAATAAATCAAATTTAATTGATATTGGTATATAGTTTACTCTCACAACATAAACAAACATTGAATGTAGTGACAATTTCCGCATTTACATGTTGACCTACAGACTTCACAACAAATACATGCTGTAAACTCAGTAGGAAGTAAAGAGGTCTCACCAGGTGGAAAGTCACGATATATAATAGAGCATCTGCAAACTGACATCGCCAGTCTAAGTCATGTGGTTGCTTGATGATTAATATGATATAGCTTGTTTTCCATCCCTTCCCAGCCCTGCCACTTTCTTGTACATAGGTTTCAGCATCCTGTGATTCTTTGTTTGTCCTATATAATTTGGTGAATATCTGGGCAGCTCCATGCCCAAACCAAATGCCAAAGTAGCATATTTGCTTGAAAATTGTTCTATAATCTTCTTCTTCACTGATGAATGTGTACAGTGAGTGAACAAGTCCACAACTCGATACTTTACATAATCTGGTGAATCTGGCGGTTCTAGCCAATGATCTCCAAGGGAAATTTTAAAAAATTGATGTATATTTATCTCATCTCTATAGCTGTGGCAAAAAATGAGTGTTCTGTCCATTTTCTTGTTTTTCACTATAGCTTCACAGATAGCCTTAAATGAAGAAGCAATACCATTAGAAGGCTTGTCACCTACATAATATAATTATAATGTTATGTTTGAACGGGGGAACATACACTTATAAGGTCTCTGCATGCACAAACTATAAATAATAATTATACTTCCGAGTGCTAAGGGTGGCTGTGGCAGTGAGTGCCATAAGATGTACTGTATCAGGCACTATGCTCCAAACTTCACTCAAATGGGAGAAATCCTTCCTGAAAGTATTACCCTAATATGTCAAACAAACAATCATTAAAATATAAGATGATATGGATATCTTACCATTTCTTCACGCAATTTGACTCATCTACAATCATTCCTACCTAGTTTTTTCTGAAGATATTGGTAGATAAAATGTGCTTCCAGGTGGAACTTTCCTTCTGATTCTTTGTTTGTCCTTGGTCATCTTCACATCACTTACATACACTGCTGAAGTTCCAAAATAATGTATAGCAGCCACTTGATCTTCCAACGATTAATCGAGATATAACCAGGATCATTGACTTCTTTTTCATACAACGTATAATGTCAGACACACTGGGAAGCAGGATGTAGCATAAGGAAGACCTCTTTCCTTTGGTAAATTGGAGATTACTATCCTCTTGTTCTTGTTTTAGCCAGTATCCAAACCCAGAGGTTACTTCACCAATCACAGCTTTCAATTGCACATCTGACATTTCACTATTCCACTCCACCACTCCCAGTACAGACTTTAACAACTATATGAAAATAGTGCACGCGATTGATTTAGCTCAATGGAATGTAAACAAACCGCGGCAAATGTTCAGATTAATTGCATTCCAGCATTACCAAACGCATACGTTTGAGTCACCTGACCCTCCCGATTTTGTGTAGCTAGAGATATTCTTGTGGCCTGTACAGTCTCTGTCAGTAGACAATGTCTAACTCATATTTTAGTTGCTTATTTGTCTACTATCTTCACTTCTACTTCACAGGTTAGAATATGTTGCTACAGTTTAGGTAAATGTATATATAATTAACTGGTGCCAAGAGAAGAAGTAGTATGCAGGGGCATAGGGGCATAGGAAGATGATTTGCATTGGTGGGTGGAGGGATAGGGTAGGGAGGGAGGGCGGACAGTACTTGGAGCTAAATAACACCCATTACAAATATTTACTCAATGAGCTTTAATCACCATAGCATCATAATTATGGTTATCCACTGATAGATAGTTAACTACTGATGCGCTTCAACCCAAATAAAGGTGATGAGCTAGTTAGCCCAGGCACATGATTTTTTTATTCTTCATTGTATGTACTTAGTTGGGCAAATTATGTGAGGCTCTCACTAACAAGTCTCAATTGAGATTTTGGTAAATATAATGTATTTGATAAAGTATAGAGAACTCAGGGCTAATCCTCAGTAGAAAGTTAAGAGCTTCCTAGTAGTTTCTCTTCTCTAGTTTATTGGAAGCCGAATTTCATGTCTAGCACCACACTGAAGTTGAAATATCAGATGTGTAGTAGTAAGCTGACAAGGGCGGTGGCTGGTTGTTGTAGCCCCTCAGCAGAGCGCTTGTGCATTAAGCGAGCGGTCCTGGGTTCAATTCCCCCATAGCAACCAAAATATTTTTAATTCTGTATTGTTTAATAAAAAGCCTGTGAAAGAGAGAAAATACACCTAATGAGTTATAATATGGATGTCACTATATTAATGGGCCCTTCTCCCAATATTATATTAAAAGTGGAGGACTGAGACTTTACAATGAAATAAAAATATGGGCTAGCTGCTCCTTGTATCGAAACATTGTGGAGAATTCTAAAAGAAAGCTTTCTAACCCTATTCTCTGTTACAACGGGGTGTTTAAATAACACTTTGTGAGGTATTTACCAGGAGGCGCTGTCTGAACACCCAACTTTGAGCCCTAATAACTTACACATCAATACATTATGTACCCAATGAGCATGTACAATTGATAGCTTATATCCTCTAGTTAAAAATATCGTTTAGTAATGACTAGCTATGGAGGCAATATTAGGCTTTAAACTGGGATGTCCAAGCAGCACCTCCTATTTAACACCAAAACTAAGCTCTCCAAACTCCCCATTTTTAACAGTGGTCAAATTGAAATAAACAGTGAACATGATTTTTTCTAAACCATTAGCTACAGGATAACACGAAATGAAAAAAAATGGGAAAGCAGTCACCCTTCCTGTTCCTTTTCTCCTACTGCTCTGAAATTTACAATGAATTTTAAGTACACTTATAATATACTTAACAATAACTGAAGTAGCGTTTTATAATCTCTTACAATCTATTAAGCGGAAGTTGATGTGGTTGACACTCATCATTTAAAGGCACTAAAAAAGAATTGTTTAGATAATGTCTCTAATAGTTGGTTATGCATTGTTAGTTGCTAAAGTAATCAATAGCTTATGTGTTTAGGTTTGCTACAAGTATAGCAATCTTGTTTTCATTTCAATTCACAAAAAAATTATTACCAATGGTTGACAACTTCATTGCTCAGTTCTGTTATGGTTTTTCAGGACTTAAATATATGTAAATTTTACATTCATTGGAAAGAAGAGGTTGGCCATGTACCAAGCATAATATTGAAATCTTTCACTAGCTTCAATGCACAGTCAACCATGTACTAAATCTGTAAACAAAAGGAGGGGCCCTGCCCCCTATCTTGAGACATGGGGGTTGAGGCTGGCCCCTGTGCCCCCATCCCCAACTGTTTCTACACCAGTGGTTTGCACTTTGCTTGGACTCTATCATTGAATTTCAAGTTAGCTTTTAGAATTTCATTTTTGTAATGACTATATTATTATGAACTAAGTAAACAAGTATGTATAGCTAATTGTTAAGTTAAACACAATGCCTGACTGTCTGTCTGTCCATCTGTCTGTACATCTGTCTGTCTGTCTGTCTGTCTGTCTGCCTGCCTGCATGTCTCTTGATTGCACTCTGTCTACTAAATATATAATATTAACAATAACAGATTCAGGTTTTTAAAAAAATACTATTATTTTAAATCAACTAGTATTGATTTTGGTTATAATGTTTAGATAATACCTAAAACAAAGCAAGTATATTGACAAACAAGCCAGCATAGTTAAAATTATATTATTTTTCTGCATAATATCAATACATGATGATGTGGTAAAAACTTTTATGCATAAGCAAAACAGTAGTACGTTACATATGCTACAGAGCCTCAATTACTTAGCTCACTAGTGATCTCTTCTCACAAATAGTTTACAGTCAAACTGCTATTAATACCATTCTGCACATCAACACATTGCCATTTGTTATACCAACCAGCATGATGCATGAGTGTTGATTTTATCATTGCTTGTTTACTACTTAGTGAGCAGTCATAAGACCGACTGTAACAATGATCTTTATGAGAAGAGCAACACTTATTAAACATTTGATAGTTATAATAACTGCATTTCATAAACACTAGATTGGTAAAAACAAAAAGGTTTCTCAGATTGTTTTTACAATAAGATAAATTGCATGGCACCCAAATAAACTTTAATAACTAATTAACATAACCACTACATTAAGATGGTGGTTGAACACTTAATGTTACATGGTATACAGGAAGTTTGGTGGAACTTGATTAACTTAGCCTTCTTCTTGAGATGCATTAATTCTAAATCTGGAAATTATTGAATCAATTTCCTTACCTGATTTATAGTATAAACGTCTATAGGTATTCTACACAGTTATTCTTTTTTCTTTATAACATATAATCATTATCTAGTCAAGTTCTTCTTCTCTCAAAGCATAAAAATGTGATATCTTCGAGATTGGCTTTTTTTCTTTGCAACACGTGTTCATTACTTGTTGCACTGTTCAGTGGTACAACCTGGAAGCGCATTTAGAATCAAGTGCGGTCATGTGAGTATACAAATTTTACAGGGTGGTTCGTATTTGTTGCTTGCATTCTGGAATTCCAGTACTTAACTTCTTTTGTCTGGTGCTGGGATGTCTTTGCTAATGGAGGTGCACTTCTTTCATCAACTGTAAGTATGCCTGCTCTCCCAAAAAATTGCCCTAAGTGTTATTTATTAATATCCAAATCGTCTATTAGTCCAGATATTGTTAAAATGAGCAAATCAATTAATATTTTCCTTATGACGATTATAGTCGCAACAATTAGATGCCTACTTTACATACTTGAATAGCATTAATTGCAAGGTAATGGCTGCAACATTTTTTCCAAAAAAGTTTCAATCATTGAATAAATTGAATATAGGTCATGAAGTTCAAGCTCAGCTGTCTGTAGTTACACTTCCTAATTCATTGTATAATCAGTCTTCTAGAGTAGTGGAAGGATCAGTTATCTGGATGGACTGTGAAATTAACTCAGCATCTAATTCACTGTCAGTGAGATGGAATAAAGATGGAGGACAGCTAATACAAGATGTTCCTCATATATTCATAAGAAGATCTCTCATAACTAACACTTCTTCCACTACTACTTTAATGCTAATAATAGATACAGTAGTGTCTTCTGATGCTGGAATGTATCAATGTACTGCTCAAGATGGACAAGTAACTGCAAATGGAGACATAATTCCCATTACAGGCAAGTCAATGTTAATTAGTATTTTGCTAAAAAAAAACAGTTACTAACTAGCTCGATTTGTAGCATGAAGAGTAGAAAAAATGTATTTTGGGGGGAACCATTTGGACTAGCTAGAAAATGGCACATGTTCAGTTCTCATTGGGTGCAGTTATAGAATTTCAACAATATGCTAAACTTATAATTGTTTATGAACATGAAATGCAATGTATGAACTCCAAACTGAGAACTAATGAATATTGAGGAGCTCAGGTGGTAAATTAGTGTGAATGTAGTATACAAACGAGTTATAGTTAAAGTGATATGACATACTCATATTAAATGAATAAGCAGATAATGATATAAAATGTGCAGAATCTTCGTCTAGAGATAGAACAGGAATTGGTGTTGACAACAACATTTTTATAATGTTTATAAGTTTAGATTCTTAATGTGTACTTACAAATCAGAGCATGCCACTAGTCAAATTGTACTGCTGGTTCATCTGCTTAACGGCTGACTCATATGTCACAAAATATGGGTGTTAATTAAAGAATTTGGTAATCGCAAAATTGTGGCCCTCTTACACTACATATGCAGAGAGTTCTGATTCAAATAAGCTAATCATGTCTATAACAGCAGAACACACTCCCACCAATTTTGTATTTGACACTGCCCCCAATAGCTCACAGGACTCAAAGCTCAACCCAAGTCCAGAATTATTATAAAAGTCCTCCATATAAGTGAGCAGAATTGGGACTAAGTTGCCCAAATTGTAACTGTCACTATGAGTCAATAAGTATGACAGCACCATAATTAATATATATTTGAGTGGTAGTTTACACTTCTGTATTAATGTAGTGAGTGCCTCACTAAGCAACAATTAGTATCTTTGATCCTAATTTCTCAAGTTTTCACTACTAGTATTTTGTTACACGAATGTTGCTAAAAAATAATTGTGATAGTGGATAATACCACAACAATGTACTTGTGACAAATGTACTGTTGTTTTTTCAAATCTTAGAAAGCAATACAAGACCAGTGCATGCGCCTACTATACTATCAAATAATCCAACCTTCCACCTTGTATTGCCATCAAAGTTACTAATCTATCTGTGGCTGGTAGACTTGTACAAATTATGTGACACATACTAAGAATTATAATTCTGTATAATAATAGTAGTAGAATAAATTTTAAAACAAATTTAAAGACAAAAATGCATGTCACAAAAGCACATTAGGGTTCTTCCCTTTTTGTATGTACTATGATAATTATTCTTAAAAAAATGTTTTTTTTGTAGCTAGCAAAATAATAAGCTCTGACTTCGTGAGAGAAAGACTTTTTACAAAGGTTGGAGTTACAATGAAATAGTCTAGTCATGTCTCACACCAGTCAAGAGAAACCACGATACTTTATAGTTAAAGCAACCCTTGATGTTTCAGTCAACATCACTTCTTCATTAGCTTCTTTCTCTGTATCTCCATACTTTTGTACACTGCCCATAATCACCCTCCCCACAAAAATTTTACATGTATATAAATATATGCATTAATATAGTTTAAAAACCCATCATTAACTGTTAAGCAATCCATAATTTTGAGTCTGGTATGCAAATTTGACAATTTACTGCTGGTATTATTTGTAAACGTGACTCATATTGTTACTTTGATTCCAGTTTTGTCCAGTGATCAAGGAGTATTAAGAATAACTGAACAGGATAGTCTAACATCTGTAGAATTTCCCAATCGAAGAGAATCTTATGTCAATGATGCTATTACATTATCATTCACTGCTGGCCATGAGGATGATGAAATGAATATATATTCTGTTACATCAGCACAATGGCTGCATAATGGAGTTCCAGCCAGGACGTCTCCAATGGTTGCAATGGTATCAAATGGTCGACTTAAGTCCACTCTGTCCTTCAGTTTCCAAGAGTCTGATGCTGGAATTTATCAATGTATATTTATGAGTGACAACTCTCAAGTTTATGGCACAGTTCTGCTGAGATTAGAAACTGGTTAGTTTGAAATAAATAGGCTGAGTTTAAAAATGCATAATACACATAATTAGGTTTCAACAAATTATTGGTGGTAAAGGGTTTTCAAAGTTATTGATGGAAGGATATCAATACTTTCTTTAGTCATTGTGTGTGAAAATATTCTTAATTCTATTAAAATAGTGCTTTTGTATATTCATATATCTTTAACATAATTATTTTTTTCTATTTTGTTTGACTGCTGATCAAATCTTTGTAATACATAAATGGTCCACTTGTGAGCTAGGCATTTTTATCTATAAACTAACAAGTGAAAAAAGTATAAAAAGATCCAATATTAATTTGATTTAATACTAAATGCAACTTTGGTGACTCTAAAGCACAAGTATTTCCTTAGTGCTGTGCTGAAAATGCTACATATAATATGTATATAATAGTTAGTGATGAGTATATTGTTTATCCTATCATGCTCTTCCTATTTCTTAGATACTAACTGTCAGTGTTTACCAAGGAAGAACTTTTACTATTTGCAGCCTTCTGTTTAAGTTATTGTTTATAAACCCTAAAATGATATGCATAGGAAAGGATTGTGATTATACTACAGCTTTTATTTTTATAAACAACCGCTTGTACACAATAACATCCAACCCTGTTAACTACACAACCCTAGTCTCAGTTATGGAGTGTAATCTATATAATAATACGCTTGTGTGTCAGTAACGACGACGACGACCGACGATGGTGTGTGTATTTATGAATAATTCATGATCTTTGTACGGTTCGGTAAAGTGTCGTCCCATTATGTTAAGTAAAGTGTCGTCACAGTCAGTAACATGTGCTGGTTACTTCTAAAAAGCGGGTGCAATAGACGATGGAAGGCGACGTAGGTTTCATAATAGAAGGCGAAAGTACCGAAGAGAAGATAAAAGGCGATTAATCGTAACTGATGGAAACGGCGAGGTAAGGCGATTATAGGTTTAAATGGAAGGGAAGAGAAGGCAAAACGGCGAGAGATTAATTACAACTAAAGAGCGGGTGGAATCGACGAGAAAAGGCGGTGGTTAGTTTGCAAAAGAAAGGCTAAAGTAGAAATAGAAGACAAAAGTTTCTCAAAGTAGGACAAAAATTCAGAAGTAGGAGAGATAGACAAAGTAAAAGGGGGTTCCATGACTCAAGAAGAAGAGCTAAAGATAGGAGAGGTGGGTTAGAAGAAAAGCTCAGATGGTTCAGAAAAAAAGAGAGTAGGAGAGGGAAACTTATGTAACCTTAACCAATGGTAGAGAATGATAACTGAGCAAGATAACTTGTGCTACTGCATTCTTACTTTCCAAATACATCAAGCACCACTATGTGGCGGGGTACTTGCTAGTCATTATAAATTTCTACTTCACTTATATATTATAATCATCTACAGTGTGACATTGTACTATTTTTTTCTATATCCAGTTGAACTTGCTCACTCTGTTTTTTCAGTTAATGCTGAATATATAATAGTAACCTATATTCCAAACAGTTATAATTAAGTACCACACGTGAAAACATACATATTCAGTTTAAAAAACTTACAATGCATAAACATAAATTACTTTTTCTAGCTTGACAGTGAGTCTCGTGGTAATAAGCAAGGGCTAAATAATTATTGTTGCTAATTATTTTTGTGTTATTAGAGATGACATGCCGAAAATGTCTTCTATTTAAACATGAATCATTTCTCTGGCTCAACTTTGATTCTTTGCAGTGCACAAAGTAGACACAATGATTAGACACCCTCTCATACGTATTTCTCTACAAACAGTAAACATTATGAGAGGCAACTTTCTTGTGTCATTTTACTACAACTATATCAACAAAAATGATCTATGTTAAGCATGTTTGTAGCAAACAAAAACATAGTATGTGTATGGCCTGTGTAAACAGTAACCACAGATACATTACTGGTCAGAAAGTGCTAGAGTTCTTTGCTATTATTATGCCTTGTGCTATTTTGAAGGTGTAATACCAATACTTGCTGGCATTATTCAGGCAACCTTTTCATTATAATTTAGCTTGGACACTTTACATAGAATAATCCATCCTTAATCAATATCAGTAATTTTATCATAATTAGCAGAAAGTGACTTTCTCCATGTACTTGCAATGGGTTGAGGGTATTATAAACTGTGGCTAAAAAGTGATGCAGACTCCTTGTGCTCGTTATGTACCTCCACTGCAAACACATGGCATGTATAAACAGTACCTGTACCTAAATCATTTGCCAGAGAGTAGGTGTTAGAGTTTTTTTGCTATTGTTGTGAAAAAACTACTCTGATGAAGTGAAAAAATAGTTGATCGTGATAATATATGAATTGTGACTATACGATGCTGATTTAAAGGAAGTGATTTCTGTGTAGAAGCATAATTCACCTTTGCCAACCTGGCATTTGTATTATAATATTAATTTGATTCAGTCATTCTCGGCAGAAATAATTATAATAATATCAATTTTTTTCTCTTTTTAACAGCCGATATTATTAATTGTAACATTATATTCTTATTTATTAAAAAGAGAAAAATTTGCGATTAGTAATCATCTGGGGCTGGACGATTTTTCTACATCTAGATTTTGTGTAATTAGCAGTGGCTAGCAAGATGACATATCGACATGTTATACAATCATTTCTGTGGCTTTACATTATATATTAAAGTACAATCCTGTTGGAGGCCCTCTCATACAATTACCATTACAACCAGTTAACAATAATGGTATAATACTTTCTTTACTATTTACTTTGCTCAGGAAAATATGGCCCACCACTTAATATGGCAATAGTATGCATGCACCAATGGTATAATTATTTTTATAAAACAAAAGAGTAGTTCTATATAGGTACACTATCAAGCTACTACTGCTTTAGCCAGGCAGTAGATATCTCAGACATTAAGCCGAAAACAACCATTGTTGAAATAGAAAGTGTGGATAACTAATTCATAGTCAGCAGTATCATATTGGTGAGCGGAGTCATCATTTTACCGCCATTGTAGTGAGCTAAAGTAGTAGTGTTCAGTTTTTTGTACAGAGAACTTGCTGACAATGTTTTAAGTTAATCGTTTAAAGTATCAAAAATTTATAGCTAAAATATATTGGTCCACAATTGCTGGGTCTGCTGCCGGGTACTACCAGCCTGGAACCCTACATCTGGCTAATACTGAAATATAAGTAGAACCCGTGACGGTAATGAAATAATTATAGACAAGTAAAAATAGCATAGTGCTACTTCGATTTGTATCATAGAATAGATTTAAAGTTAAGTACTGATAACAGTTTTCAAAAACAATTTTCCGTGCTAGCATATACACATTTTGTTCACAAAGAGATCATCCTGTTTTTTTTTTCTTCTCTCTCAGATTTAACCATTTTTTTTTGTTTAACATGGTTATTATATTAAAATAATTTGACTGGTTGCTTACTAACAAGATGTGAAGTAATTGGCAAAGTATGGCTTTTAACAGGTTGAAACAATCTGTAACAAATCAAATCTATAGCATCTGTCCAACATCTTGGCATTTCTTGTCCGTGAAATTTTGTTTACTATTCCACTGATTATGTACACAGTCGTCATTATTGCATGATATATTATTTCATTACTACATATTATTAACTTCAATAACCAAGTCATTTAACATGATTGTACATGCATTGTGCTATTCTATATTCCAGGTCAGGTAGTTGGTCCTGTACGATTATCTCCCTCTGTTGTATTTTTTTCTGTTCCTGATAAGTTGACATTGGAAGTTGTTGCAAGCGGAGCTCATTATGGTATTATTTGGACACAAGATCATCAGGACTTTGGTACACGTTCACAGTTTGTCTACTTTCAAGAGATATATTTCAAAGAACCAACTACCAGTGATGATTATGGAGAGTATGCCATATTTTATGCTGGACAGGGTGGAACCGGAGCTACTATTTTTGCAATTCCATTAGGTCAGTCTTAGTCAGTGAAAATGTCAATTACATATTATTAGTTATTAAATTTGATAATAACAGCAAGTGTGAAATGTTTATGTATTATACAAATGCACTAGAAAATGTACTCTACAATATACTGAAGCAAATCATGGGACATAACTATACACGTGACTGTGTTTACTTACAGTAACAGTGCATTTTATCTTATATTATTTCATAATGTTTGCATTTAAGACAGCTTGTGCTGGAAAGTATTGTAGTATATGATAACTAATTTTCTCATCACTTCATATAATCTCAATGTAAAGATTACTTGCATTTAATACTAGCTATGAATAAAGTAACACAGACCTTTTTCACAATACAAAATTATTATGATATTAATTTCAGTTATTCAAAATTATTTTCCAAAATGATTAATCAATTCAATGACTTATTAGTCTGCTGAATTAAATGTCTTGCAAACTATGTTTTTAATTATGAAAATTACAAGATGAAATAGGATTGGTGTATTTCAATGTCACAATTTAATTCATGTCTGACTACAACATTTAAAATCAGGGCATACAACATAATTGATTGAGGTCATACAACTCCGAGGGAACATAATAAGTATTGAGCAACTCATCTAAATCAGCTCATTCCCATGCTGGCAGTGGTATTAGTATAGCTTGAAGTAATTTGAGGTCCTAAAGTATTCGTCTTTTTTTATGTCTTTTCAAAAGTTTTACTTGCTTTCCATGGACATTTTATATTTCAACTAAGTTCAATATATTATTCTATTTTTGCAAGAGAATTATTCACAAGTTTTACTGGTGGTAACTGTAGGAGTATGTAAGGAGGCTCGTAAAGCTAACTTCACCTCGATGATACCCACAGTTAAGTAGTAATACTATCAACAGTAGAACTATTTTAGACTATGTGTTGCAACTTTCAGTCAGACTTTTAGTAACAATGTCAATACAAAACATATGCAAGCACATAGTAAAACACAAACTCAGTGAAATAGAACTTAAATGAGGGATAGTTTTCCATAAATGTTAGAGGCTTAGCCCTTACAAAGTCAAGGTGTGAAAACGATGTTAGAATATTTTGTCAGCCATCCCAGTAACCACATGCATGCTCATCTTCTACTTGTTTCCACACCCATCCTAGGCCACATACTTCAGTTCTGTTATGTGGGGGCATGCCCCACAGTATCTTACAAAGCTATTTACTCATGATAAAAACAGGAAAATTGGCCAAAGTCCAGGGTCTCCTCATAGTAATTGCAGTCTCTTAGTTTCTTTAAAAGCAGTCCACTTTTCACTATGTGATAGTTAAAACTATTCTCTCATGTTTTTAAGTTATTCTTGTTATGTTTAACACCCAGTATTGGCAACTTTAACCAAAATTAACTATTTTGTATAATTTTCTAATTATTTATTGCAGAAACTGCGAACACTTCAGTTAGCAATCAAAATTTTGCTGTTTTAGAAGGAAACAATGTCAACATTAACTGTACTTCTGTTGGAGGTCCAACACCCACTATAAGATGGACATTTAATAATTCTAACACATTCGATCACACTGATGTGGTCACACCCCCTCAACGTGGAAGCGATAGATATATAACATTAGGAAAAGTCATATCTACTCTACATATAGTCATTGCTCAATACCCAACAAATTATGGAGTGTATACATGTACTGGAAGCAATTCTCAATTAAATTCTACCGCAAATGTCATTGTACAAGTAACAGGTAAAGTTATATAATATATATATATTTAATAGTTCAAATAGTACTATTTTTGTTCCAATAGTGCTTTGAACAACTTCAATAAAGTATTGATTTTTACTTATGTAGAGAAGTAACTTGTATTCTTGCATGTAGTATCACAATGACATACAAATACAATACTAACATTGTTTATAGAATGTTGTACTTCGGCATAAATGGCAAGTGAGCTATATTGTGTACAAGTAATTTACACAAGTAAGAATCTAATAAAATATTGATTACAAAATATGTGTAAATACGGCTACATTAATTTTAATTTGCCTGAAGTTGATGTCTTAGATCCTGTTAATCAAGTATATTAGAAAGCATCATTCAGTCTATTTAGTCCCAAATAGCCATTGATTATAGTACAGATAGCTTCCTCTAAATGACCTAATTCCTGGGAAAAAATATTCTAGCTACTTAAAAATAGTATAGATTTTCTCTCCACATAACTATTTGACTTAAAAAATAAGCATAAATCATGCATTTATAATGAATTTCTGCACAATTTATAATCTTACACTAAATGGTGACATCATTACTACCGCAGAAGACGAATTGGATGAGTAAAGGCAGCTAATATGTTTGTTCGGTAGTTGTTATGTTGTGCTACTCTTTTGCCAAGCAGTAGCTATAACACAATACATTTTCACACACGCTTGTTTTCTGGATATACCAACTTTTGTGTAAGTTTGTGCATTAACCGAGATAACTTACCACCACCACCAATTCCAATAGAAAATGAAGTCCTAAGTTTGTAAGATATTACTGCATAAGCCAAAAAATCAGATATGACAAACACAACCAAATTCAATGGGCTAAACAATTGATGATAGCGAAAAAATTATAAGCCTAAGGATTCTGATTAGTAGAGGGGTTGGGATGAACCACCAAGCAAACACAAAAATGCGAGGATCAAGGTACAAAAATGACATATCGGCACATGTATGTCCACAGATAATAATATATCAAATAATTGTGTGCTTGCACGCAAATGGTAAGTGAGCCTGTGGTAAGTGAACTTGTAGTTATAATGAAGAACCAGTAGCTATTGAAAACAGGTTTTGTTTTAACTATAAGTGGAACACGTATGCAGCAATTGACTATTAATTTTAGCAAACAAATACAAAAGTACATTCTGACTTCAATCAAAATAGAGTATCACCTTTTGTATTGAAGATAATCTGACCATTCAAATAATGACCAGTAGCTATCGATAAAAAAGCACTCTGCTACTAAGAAATGGCTGAGTTTGATTTTTTGTCTGGCAAAGAGTCATCAATAATATAATAACCTTGTGCCGCATGTTAAAAAAAGAGTATTTTGAATGAATTATCCCAGTCTTAGCCTAATTGATATTTTATGTATGTGACACATGAAATATCACATGTTGTCTCATGATATTAATTCATTCTCAGGCTTTATTTTCCCTCGCCTCTGACTTCTAAACGTGCATTAGCCTGCTCATGAAATATTTCGCCATACTATAATCTGACTTATGTAGTAACAGCTATATAAAAACATACTCCAAATTCTCAATTTGACACCACTGTCTCGCTCACTACCCTTACTCAATTAATATATTATATTGTCAATAAAAATACAGCTATTGCACTTTAATTAACAAAATGTAATATTTCTGTTTGGACCTTATGACTAATGCAATATTATCTTCTTTTTTGTTACAAGTTTTATAGTTATTATTATAAGCTCCAGCTTTATTTAATTGCTAATTAATGCTTGCAGTTTTACCTCAGGTGATGTTAGAAGTCATGGATCGACCTAGAGTTAGATTAGGTGAAGCTGTGACTCTTACTTGTACTGTAGTAAGAGGTAATCCTACAAGTTATTCCTTTCAATGGTATCACAATAGAATGCCAACTAACTCAACATCAGAAACATCAACTACCTCCACTTTGGTGATAGATTCAGTTATGGTGTCCAACACTGGCACATATAAGTGTAATGTAACAAATGAGGCTGGTACTGAGTCACAAAGTGTTGATATATCTATTGGACGTAAGTAGTAGTTTTTATACTAAAACATTTATTACACTTTATATCACTTGATCAACGTCAGATGGGATATTATTAGTACCAGGCTAAAATAAGATTTTAATGGCTAATAGAACATAAAGTGTTCATTAGTTGTAACTAATATGTCACTGGATCTTGTTTAGCCCCAGTTTTAAATTTATAGAGAACATTAGCTTTGAATAAAGTGAGAGGTGGCTAAGCCTCACAAAAAATCATTGAAATCATTATAAGCTTTATTTCATCCATTCACTTTCTTTGCCTTTCTTTCAAATATCATAGCATCATTAGAGTTGGAGCATTGATGAGTACAAAGTGCTATATGTCCCTTTAAACTATGAGCAGTTCTTAACATAGCATAGACATGGGTAACTTATGTATTTAAAACATTTAGCTTGTTTGGTATAATATTTCACTAGTACCGCCTCAAGTCTCACTGCCATATACCAGCAGAGTTGTTCTGAGTAATTCTATTGTAACACTAGTTTGTAATTCTACTCAAGGAGACTATCCTATCACTTTCATGTGGACTGGACCTGATGGCAATATGTTAGATATGATGATAATTTCCAGTAATAATTACTCTAGTGAAGTTACCATTTCAACTTCTAAAACATCAGTCTTTGGAAGCTATACTTGCATGGCTACAAATTCCTTTGGATCTTCCAATGGAACTCTGACATTAATTCAAGCAAGTAAGTTAGGATATATTATTATAGTTGTACACCTGATTATTTTTATTATAAGGATGTTATTTATTCATACTGGGATAAATACGCATGCATAGTTAGCATTGTTGTTTTCTTATTTTTTTTTTTTAATCTCTTCACTCTTTAAACTATTATATGCATGAGGCCTATGGAATAATGCATGGTACTATGTGTTGATCACCTACATATGGATGCTTGTTGTGCAACAAATCACATGAATGAACATGAGTTCTTCATCTAAGATGTGTTTCAATAGTTAGTTTAATCAGAGTGCAATCTCATTCTTTATAGTATATTTTGTAATGTTTACCAATTAACATAGCATTTGTTATAATTATCTTAATAATAGCTAATATCTTTCAGTTGCTACACGTTTAGTCTTTCATTAAGTAATTCACAGATCCCTCTTTGTTCTAATGGTAAATAGTGGATTAGTACAGTCTTTCTTTGAAATTTTTTGACATTGATAATTTTGACAGTATTGTAAACCTTTCATGAGAGCTTTCAATGTATTTACAAGTATATAAATTATTAATATTTTATTGTAAATGTTATCAGTGCCTCCAACATTTCAAGTTCATAGTACTACTGTTGGCGTTGAAGTAAACCAAACATTGATGTTGTCAGTAACAATAGATTATAATTACCCTCTCAGTGGAATCTCTTGGATATTCAATGGCAGCAGTTTAATGGGACAATCACGAGTCAGTGTTACTATTCCACCTGTATTTGAAGTTCCATCAGTAAACACGAGTCTACAAATAAACTCTGTTATTCCACGTGATGCAGGAGTATATGTTGTCATGGTAACAAATGCTGCAGGAGATGTCAATACCTCGATTACTGTGGATGTAACTGGTACGATAATTGTAGTTTTATATTCATCATATGTATGTGTACACATATCACATATACATATTTACTATTTCCTTGTTCTCTTTTGTAGCTGTTGCTACTATTATGCAGCCAACTGGAGCTAGTAGTAGTCTGGAATATGATGTTCATACAACGGTGATATTGAACTGTTCTGCCAGAGGATTACCAGCCCCTGCCTTTACATGGATACTACTATCAGGAATGTATCAAGTTTCTTCAAGTACAAGTATGGATCCAGAAGGCTATGCTGTAGTCACTTCCTCTCTCATAATAACTAATGTTATGAGAGGAGACGCTACTTCATACACCTGCTCTGCTAGTAATTCTGATGAAACGGATAGTCACAGTTTCACACTGACCATTTATTGTAAGTAGTTTAAAATCTGTAACTTTGACTGCTGTATTTATGCTTATTAACAGTGTTTCTATGAAGTTTAATTGTGTAGAACCGTCTCTAAGATAGGAGTTTGGGTTCTCTAATATTTGTACTGCACATGTGTTTAACATGAGGAATATAACCCGCCATTTTAAATTTTTATTATTAAATAAATTGCTTAAATCTACTGCACTGCAGCCAGCATTATGTTGAATTAGACTCTAATTAATGTTGGTGCATAATATAATAACTATAATGCATTCCAGTTAGTGATTTCTTTATTTTTAGTTCCTCCTACTAATACTATGTCTCCATCTACTACAATGCAATCTTTAAGTCCACAGTCTGCAACTCTATCATGTACAGCAGAAGGTCTACCACTTCCCACATTTACCTGGAATAGAGTCAGAGATAGTAACATTGAACTTACATTTAATTTAAGCACTACACCACTTAATTCCAAGACCTATTCTATATCTACTTCAATGGGAGCCAGCAACTTCACCATAGCTCCTACCTCTGCTGCGGATTCTGGTACTTACAGTTGTGTAGCTATGAACCGATTAGGAACAGATGCAGGCAGTGTAAACCTCATAGTGTATGGTGAGTTGTTTAATCAACAAGAATGTTATATACAGTAGATCCTCACTAGTACAAAGCCATAGGGTCTTCATACTAGAAGTATTCAAATTGGAAAAAAAAACCATTACATTATTTATTACAATGGAATGAATTTAATATAATTTTTATCTCTTATTTATCCTTGTCTACCGTCATAGTATTCCACCATGACTGCAACTCATCTCAGTCTGCTTATGTTTTAAAGCTCTTGTACCTTATCGCCATTTTCTTGCCTAATATTCCAGTGCTTGTTGTTTGTGAGTATAAGAGCTATTTTTCCCTACATTCTATGTACAGGATGGGTTTATGTGTTCTTTATTGTAACATTCTGCTGAAAAAATAAGTAAATGATAGTTGACCATCTGGGTAGATACCGTGCTGCTATGTGCTCTCTGTCAGCTATTTTTAGATGGTTATGTCAAGGAATGGCGAGTGCTGAATGTTTTAACTGACAAAGTTTAAATTAGTGAGGTTCAGATAATTGAAAGTCTACTGTCAAGTATAAATTAATGTGTTGTTCCATACATGACATATTTTGTGTACACAGAAATACCAGTAGTAATTGAGCCTTCTGATATGCAGCAGTTTATTGTGAATGAACAATCGGAAGTTATCATCACCTGCACAGCATCTGGTTCCCCTGCTCCTGATATTGCCTTCTATGATAATAATCAGATGATTTCCAATGAGAGGGTGACAGTAGGGACAGTGTCACAAGTTTTGAATTCTACCACTAATCTGTATATGGCTTCAAGAAATTTAACACTCACCAATGCTATGGACAGTGATTCTGGTAGTCTGGTTTGCTCAGCTTCATCAGATATTCCAATGTATGGGATGAGAATAAGGAATGTATCATTCAGTATTCTGGTTCACAGTGAGTTTTAGCTTTTTTGTATTAGTAAAAATGATTAATATCTTCTTTTTACTCTAGTTGCTGCAAACATTACCAACTCCCCTTCTTCTCAAGTCGTGACATCGCCAGGCACAGCTACTTTTAGTTGCAATGCATCAGGTCTTCCTACACCTAATATCACATGGACTAGTCCAGGTGGAACAGAACTACTATCATATCAAAATAATATTGAAATTGCTAACACGGTGGTAGACAGAACAGTAATGAGTGCATTGAGAATACCCAACACATCTCCATCAGTTAGTGGCAGGTATCAGTTCAGTGCAAGCAATGGAGTGGTCATACCAGAGGCAGTCACCAGTGTCACAGCTGATCTGACTGTTCATGGTAAGTTTGGTATTTTTTTTTGGTTTGGAATTAATTCAATGTATTATTATACATAGCTAGTATTGATAAAGTCAGTTTGAATATTGCACAGGTTACACTATGCTGCTATTCTGTTTTGTCACCTTTTCTTAAAGAAATATTCTATTTTCCCTCCTTTTCTATTTATTTATTTCTGACATTATTAATTTTATGGAATCGTAATATAGAGTAATAATTACTTTACAAACTGCAGTTGTCCCTAACATCACTTCTTATCTTCCTGAGCGATCCACTCGCTATGTTGTGAATGTGACTGATGCCATCACCTTCCAGTGTAAAGCTACTGGAGTACCTCCACCTGACATCCAGTGGTATAGAGGAAGTGTCATGCTCAACTCCAGTAGTGATAGCAGAGTTACTATTAGAAGTCCTATTATTAATGAGCCCGAGAGGGCCCTAGCAACAGTTACTAGAGAGTTAGTTTTCACAGAAACCTCTACCAGTGATGCTGGGAGTGATTATAGTTGTAGAGCTACTAATGCAGCTATGGGAGGAGAGGATTCTTAAGGGTTTGAACTTTACGTTCAGGGTAAGTGTCTTTATAATATTCAATGTTTATGAAATTAGTCTTGCCCAAGTAAAGACTAAATAGTGGAAGCATAACTTTGGATGCATTGAAGTATATACTGTGGACAGTAGAGGCACAATTTCTTTATCTGAAATTAATAGTGCTAATTTTGAATATTATAAAATAAGTATAATTTTCAGCTTTACTTTCACTAAATTAGCTATTTAACTTTGCGAGATAATTTCACTGTTGATTAGCTAAGGGAAGAGTTAGTTGACTCAAAATGGAATAATTGAGTGTTGTTTTTTTGTACATGATAATAATAATGAAGTCAGTGTATTTTGTTACAGTATGGTCTCAACTTGTGTTTATTTGCAAAATTCATTCTAGTTCTAAGCTAGGATTAATCGATGCTTTTAGTATGTCATTCTGAGCTGATACACAATAGCTGTATTTTTCTGCAATAGCACTTAAAATATATTTTAAACTTGACATTTAACTTACCAAAGTTATTTTACAGTATTTACTGGTAGATGGAGAAATGCTGTTTTAGCTTTTTCTGTCCGTTATTTTTTTTTGCAGCTGGTAATTATTCATGCATCCATTTCTTTAAATTTTATTTAAAATATGTTGTAACAATTAACATCATTATTTGTGTCTTTAGTTCCTCCTCATATTACACGTCAAACTGTACAAACAATACTTGCCACTGAATGTGGATCTGCCAACCTTACTTTTATGATTAGTAATGCTATTCCAATGGTTAAAACAAGCAATATTCTATGGTACTATACCACCAGTGCACCTGCTGGAATACCAAACTTCAATTCTACTGATTTTCTAGAAATCACTGCTTTAATGAATAGGACAGCTAACTCCAGATTGAGTTTATCAATAGACAGACTCACATTAACCATTACTAACATTGTTCAGGTTATAGGAGGCTCCTTGGAGACAGATCAAGGGAGATACTTTATTCGAGCATCTAATCCTGCAGGAGATGTTAGTAATTTCATTAATTTAGTTGTCAGTGGTAAGTTAACAAGAGCATTGGTTGTTGTTGATTTTTAAATATTTTTCACTTCTAATTGTAGGGCCTCCTCAGATTGTGGGTGGTCCAGAGGACAGAGAGGTGCTAGGGGGGAGTGGCTTTAGTGTGAATTTTTCTTGTGAGGCCATAGCCAACCCAGAGCATAATATATCTTGGTCATATGAAGATGCTAATGGAACTATTCTTAGTAACATCATCACAACTTCTAGTATGAACACATTCAAGTACCAAATATTTGCCGAAGGAATGAACTTTGGACAATTAACAGTTTTGAATGTGATATATAATGATCGTGGGACTTACACCTGCACTGCTACTAATACAGTTGGGAGTGTAGTTGATAGCGGACGTCTAACTGTGCAAGGTAAGTGTGTTATATACATTTTTACTTTTATGGATGTTTATTTGCGCCTTTCTTTTTAGTTGCTCCTTCATTTGTTAATGGAGGAATTACATCTCCAATGGATACTTCCCTGAACATGTCTGTTGCCATATTCTGTCATGCCATGGGGTTTCCTCCTCCTAATATAGCATGGGAGAAGAATGGAGTGAGTCTGAATAGGATTAACATCACTATGTTTACATTTGCACCAAGACTTGTTGCTTTGGAGAATGATACGACAGATTTTGTGAGCAAGTACTATGATGGAAGTGTGGTAGAACTCATTGAGGATAATGGCTTAAACCCAGATATGTATAATACAATGAACAACCAGAGTACAGTGGGAGTCCTTCTGTTTGAGCAGGTGACTCGAGAAAACAATGGCAACTACAGATGTATAGCATATAATCAATTGCCACAGACAAGTGTTGCTAATGTCATAACTGGTTCTGTTCCATTGCGTGTCTTGGGTGAGTCTTAGTTTTGGTAAAGTGGGTATTATAAGGAATGAAATACTTTTTGTTATTTTTTTATCAGAGCGACCAGATCCTCCTGTGAATGTGTCCTTATTTGATGCTAGTCCACTTCGTATATCGGCAAGATGGACACCAACTTATAATGGCAACCGACCTGTTCTTACGTTCATGGTGTATGTTAGAGATGTCAATGAAAGCTCACAGTTTACATTTCTTGAAAGTGTTATGGCATCGTCTGTGACACCATCCATGGGCGTGTATTCTAAGGATTTTATGAACAGCTCGCTAATATTTCCATTCAGTCACTATTCACTGCGTATTAAGTCCTGTAATGCCATTGGCTGCAGTGATGAGAGTGCAGCATCTGATGCAGTCAGGACTGATGAATACAGTGAGTAAAGTTTAATTAAGTATATAAGTTTAGAGTTGGAGAAATACTGCTTTTGGTTCCATTTGCCTTTTGCACATTAATTTTTTTTTATTTTTCATTAAACTCTACATGGATTGCTGATAAATTAACAGACAAGTTGTATGATATTTACTACGTAATTCTTTTCTTTTTCATTGAACTATTTCTAGTTTACTTTTGTAGAGAGTACATAACGGAAGTATATTACGATGTTTAGAATTGGATAGAATGTCTGACTATCTGGATGTTCATCTGGATAGATACAGATTGGTATTTGGATGTGATTCTATTTAACAGGATATCCCATATTGACCAATTGGGTAGTTTTTCAGAGAAAGGTGTAGCTGTCAAACCCACCTGGACCAGTTTAATTAGCTAGGCTACAATTGATTTTATGTAACTCCTGTATGCTGTATGTAACAGCTGATTGATGGATAGGCCAGGATATCTGGATAGCAGTTTTTGATATTCTATATAGCTTTATATGACATTTATAGTTACATTGATATTCCAATAATTACAAGCCAATATACTTTACAGTTTAGTAATGAGAAAACAATGACATTATTATTATATTAACATAATTGTTTATGCTAGCATCTTCACCACCACTGCAAGTCTCTGTGCCACTAGCTGCTAGCACTAATTTAACTGTGAGGTGGGCAATGCCCAGCACTCCTAATGGCATAATCACTCATTATATGGTAAGATACTACTACTGTGGTACACAATAGAGAAATACTTTGATAATTGTGTAAAGTGGGAGTAAATAGAATAGGTAAGAGTACACAAACGACCAACAAGGGTATAATTGCCATTTATTTATGCATTTTGATTTTTCTCACCATAAGCAATCCAGCAATATACTACTGAAGATTAATGAATTAAAATCAATACTACCTACTCATTTGAATATAATTATATATATATTATATTTTTTCTTAGTGTTGGTGCAATTATAAAATCGTTTCTGCCTTGTGAAGTCTTTATGAATTGTGTGCAATACATTTTTTTGGATGTATAGCAATACTTTTATTTGAGCAATTATTTAACGTAGTTGACTTTTGAAATAATAAGAATGTTTCAAACTCGAAGTCCTTCATCAGCTCACTATAAAATGAACAAAGTGAAAGTATTGCTATACACCATTCCTCAACGTAGTAATGAGCCTTTACTCTACAATGTATAAGATATTTTTTATTGTAATGTTAAAGTATTATATTCTTCACACCACAGCTATTTTATATTCAATAGATGCATTATTATTTTTCGTTTACAGGTGTTGTTGTTTTTAACAACACAGAATTTAAAAAAAAATTAAAAAAAATTTTTTGGTTCTGTTGTTAAAAAACGCCTGTGAAAGAAAATACACGTAATATTATTTTTCTTTTACATTATATTGCATACATTTGATATAATAGGTATCTTACACGGGATCTAAACCATACAATGCAAGCTTCTCTGATAATGGAGTGGTATCTTCTAATTTATCATTACCTTCAGGACTTTGGGAAGTTTTATTATTGAGGTTAACTCCAGGGTCAGTGTATTTGATTCGAGTGGCAGCTGTCAATGGCGCAGAGAAAAATAATGGCATAAGTCAATATTCCATGAGTGAGGAAGGCAGTACTTCATCAGGTAAGTATCTTATTCCAGAATTATTAGCAGTATGTAGCATGTGTCTCTCCTCCTGTAAATATTTGTAATCTTATAGATTGCACTGCACATTTTATTATGTAACAATCTTGAGATTTGCGATATGCTAATAAATTGGTTGCATTTGAAATAAGTGATTAACTTAAATAGTATCAATTATATATCATTTGATACAGGGGAATATCACGAGTCTGTCTTTGGTGCTGCTATTCTGTTTCATCATCTTTCCTTAAGTAATATTCTATTTTCCCACCTTTTCTATTTATTTATTCCTGAAATTATTAATATTATGGAATCATAATAGAGTAATAATTACTTTACAAACTGCAGTTGTCCCTAACATCACTTCTTATCTTCCTGAGCGATCCACTCACTATGTTGTTAATGTGACTGATGCCATCACCTTCCAGTGTACAGCTACTGGAGTACCTCCACCTGACATCCAGTGGTATAGAGGAAATGTCACACTAAACTCCAGCAGTGATAGCAGAGTTATTATTAGAAGTCCTATTACTAATGAGCCAGAGAGGGCCCTAGCAACAGTTACTAGAGAGTTAATACTCACACAAGCATCAGCAAGTGATGCTGGGAGTGATTATAGTTGTAGAGCTACTAATGCAGCTATGGGAGGAGAGGATTCTGAAGGGTTTGAACTTTATGTTCAGGGTAAGTGCATTTATATATTCCACGTTTATGAAATTAGTCTTGCCCAAGTAAGGACTAAATAGTGGAAGCATAACTTTGGATGCATTGAAGTATATACTGTGGACAGTAGAGGCACAATTTCTTTGTATGAAATTAATAGTGCTAATTTAGAATATTTTGAAATAAGTATATTTGCAGCTTTACTTTCACTAAATTAGCTATTTAACTTTGCGAGATAATTTCACTGTTGATTAGCTATGGGAAAAGTTAGTTGACTCAAAATGGAAGAATTAAGTGTTTTTTTTTGTAAATGATAAGAATTGGTCTCAACTTGTGTTTATTTGCAAAATTCATTCAAGTTCTAAGCTAGGATCAACCGATGCTTTTATTATGCCATTCTTAGCTGATACACAATAGCTGTATATTTCTGCAATAGCACTTAAAATATATTTTAAACTTGACAATGAACTTACCAAAATTATTTTACAGTATCCACTGGTAGATGGAGAAATGCTGTTTCAGCTTTTTCTGTCCGCTATTTTTTATTGCAGCATGTAATTATTCATGCATTCATTTCTTTGAATATTATTGCTTTTTTGTAGAATATGTTGTAACAATTAACATCGTTGTTTTTAGTTCCTCCTCATATTACACGTCAAAGTGAACAAACACTTGCCACTGAAGGGGAAACTGCCAACCTTACTTTTATGATTAGTAATGCTATTCCAGTGGTTGATGCAAGCAATACCAAACTTCAATTCTACTGATTTTCAAGAAATTACTAACTTAATGAACAGAACGGCTAATGGAAACATTGTGAATAACATCATCACAACTTCTAGTATGAACACATTCAAGTACCAAATATTTGCCAAAGGAATGAACTTTGGACAATTAACAGTTTTAAATGTGGTATATAATGATCGTGGGACTTACACCTGCACTGCTACTAATACAGTTGGGAGTGTAGTTGATAGTGGAAGTCTAACTGTGCAAGGTAGAAATCTATTTTCTTTGTTAGATTATACAATTTAAACACAATGAGATTCATTCATGCACTAAAAGTAATTCTCATAAAAAAACTTCATCAACACTAATTTAGTCTAGCAAGCACTAGTTAAAGTTTAATGGTTTTACGATCTTCTTTGCGGTTTGACAGAATAATTGTCACAAATAATGCTATAAAGTTATAATAAAATTAATACTATATCTTTTAAACTTTTCTACATTAATTTGTAATAAAATGTTTAAATAATTAGCTATGTCTATATTTTTTTAATGATATATCTTTAAGAGCACTCTTAAAGAATAGATTAATGTAAAACATTTAAATAGTTTATTATTGTATTGTTTGTGTGATAATATATAAATTAAAGGATCTTTTTATTGAGTATTTCCGCATCACGGAGTGTTTAATGTTTTTCTATATTGTATGTTTTGGCAAGCCACCACCCCAGGACAAAGTAGCTTCTTCAAATATCAGCTGGGAGTATAAAATACTCATTTTGAACTACACTCTAATGTTACAGTTAATTTTACAAGCTCAGCTACCAACCCTAGTATAAACATCTGCAGTCAAAATATACCACATAAATAAACCACTTATTAAGTTTATCATAAATTATATAGTAAAAAAAAATTTCAGGCACTAAATCCACTCTTCTTTGTCTCATGAAAGTATATAAAATATACTAGCCTGCTCATGAAAATTAAACAACGTGCCATATCACATTAGATTTTTCAATAAAATATTTTATGATATAATATAATACATTATTGAGTAAGTCTGCATACAATATGGAAAGATATTTCGCAAACATGATAATATTAGCATAAGAGTGAAATATAAGGTTCACATGAGGGTACCAATGATGATATTTATTCTTATAGTTTCTCCTACTCTTGTTGGCAACATGATTACTACTCCACAAGCCACTCTACTGGGTGAATCAGTCGCTATATTCTGTCAGACTAATGGATTTCCTATACCCAGCATCGCCTGGCAGAGAAATGGAGTATTACTAATAAATACTGACAACAGATTCACAATATTTAGCTTCTCTCCAAGACGCAGTGCTGACTTTGCCAGTGACACATACAATGGCAATATTACTGAAATAATTATCAGAAATGGATTAAATGTGTCTTCATTTGACACTAGAGATGACTTGGGTGAAGTAGGAGTACTTCTAATTCCAAATGTGACACTTGAAGACTCCAACACATATAGCTGCTTACTTTATAATCAACTGCCACAGACAATGACAATTTCTATCAAATCCGAAGTAGTTTCTTTGATAGTGCAAAGTAAGTAATAAGTTTAAACCATTGCTTCAAGGAATTATTGCTAATAACCTTCTCAGTACTGAGGGCGGTTGTCTAGAGACAATTCTGAGATTTGCCATGGTTTAACTATACCACCGTTACCTTTTACAACAGAGTGACAGCAACAACAGGGGTGATTAAGATGTTACCAAGACAAGGCTTTATGCTCAAATAAATAAATAATTCTCTGAGCCAGTGCTTTATAGGGTTGGGTTAACAGTTCCCAAAGAAAGCTTCGTACCAGTAAATATACTAGATTTTAATCTGTACCTAAATAACATGATACAAAAATCATTTTTTAACATGATTACATGTGCATCTCACTGTATTTTGTCCACATAAATTTATTATTTCACGTGGAACATTAAAACTCTTTTTATGGTACAAATATTCTTCCCCAAGTAATTGGGGGGAAATAATATTATTAATCCATGGCTGCTACTACAGCAACTATGTTCTAAGTTATCAGGAATAATTCCTAAAACCCAAGGTTTAACTATTACTTAATGTCACCAAATCAACTAGAATGCTGAATGATGTACTTATTTACATTATGTATTTCATTTTAGGAAGTGTAAATTATATTATTGATTTTACCACAATTAATGAGGTAGTTAATATTTTTTGTCCAAATTTTATATGTACAGTTTAAATAGTTCACTTAAGCCATGTATGCATGAGGTTATAATACATACTTTGTCACAATGTCCAATACAAAGTCTTAAGGTGGCCATTTTTCTAGAGTGAACTATGTTTAGACAACCATGCAAACATTTGTAAATTAGTAAGGCAAAAAATATATCAGTGTTTAAGAGCATGTAAGCATTTTGATCGTAACACTTTCTATACCACCTAAATTCATGTCATTTCTATAAATCTAGCCAATGTGTAATTGTCATTGCTCATTAATAAACATAATAACAAGACAAAATGTGGTATATTATTTAAACTTAGTGAATCTAATCCTAATAGACTACAACCTTGTATTCTGACCATAATAATTTTTTTCTTTGCAGTACCTCCACCAACCAATATTATTATCACTGCCATATTGGAAACTAGTCTAGCAATAGCGTGGAACTCTCCCTTTGGAAACAACTATTTTCAGGTACGAATAGTGGAATTTTTGTTCTGGTTATTAAATTATTCACATTCATACAGGTTGTTGCTGAACTAAACTCTACTTATTCTGTTAGAACTATATTTAATTCTAGCAATGCTCAATCTTATGCTAATGGAACTTGGAGTGCCACATTGACTGGTCTAAGAGAAGGCACTAGATATAAAATCTATGTGACAATACTAGATGCAGCTTTACAAGATCCAATTATATTACGTTCTAGCATTGTCTCCATTCTTACAGCATCCAGTACGTATGTTTATCAACTTTATTGTTCCTTATCTAACACTGTTGGAAGCAATTTCAATATTATTAGGCTCGCCAAACTGTAAATGTTAGAATTTTTATAATATTATTTATAAATTTCCATTAATATAAACATATCTTTTCTCATGAACTACAATGGATTCAATATAACTGTATATAAAACATCAATTAAAGTGTTGTTTTTATTAATTAAACTTAATTCTAATTTTACATATGCACAGGCTAAGTAGCTAGTCAACATTTTCGACATCGATTACATTATATCCAGTGATATCAAGTGTGTATATTTTTTAGGTGAATTGTTTCAGATCGTCATTCATATTGGTACCTCCTGTAATATATACACAGTAAGTCAGTATTATTTAAATTAATCATTTATTATGTTATGTTTGATCAGAATGATAATCCATCAGAAAAGTCTCAGGACATCATTTCTCACATTACATCATTATTAATAGAACAGTGCCACTGTAAAATTGATATGAATACTGGAATTATAAATGGAGGATTTCAATGCTTTGCCAACTCACCTGAAATTGTTACATACAGAGCACAAATTCAGGGCATATCAGAAGTGGCAGCACTCGATCTTGTACAAATATTACAGCAATGGGTGTCAACAAAGCCTTCAATAAATATTAAAGCGCAAATTTTAAATGTTAAATCTTCTTGTCCAGTGTTAATTGCTTCTTTAAGGGAAGAGGAGTGTGGCTCTTCTACTATTACAACCATTATTACTAATACTCCTATTACAAAAACAATTACTAATGCTACTATTATTATCATGTCTCTTGTTGGTGTAACTATATTAACTTTATTCATTATGTTTGCAGTAATTGTATACGTTAGAATAAAATGTAGAGATTCATTAAGAAAGAATCCAGCTCGAAACATGTGAGTATTTGTGAATTAACTGCATAAAAGCTATAATAACAGTTAAAATTAATATTATTAAGCAAGAAACACTCAATTTAAATAATTGCTGTTTGTTATTAGATCTTCACAAGTGAAATTACAGAATTTTCAGCATCAACCAATGAAAAGTGAGGCAGTTCAGAGTAATGATCTCCATGAATATGACACTATTGATAATGTGGCAATAACAAGAAGTAACAATGTAGAAAATAACAAAGAAGAGATTTCATTTACACCATGTCAGGCATATGAAACTCACAAATTTCCAGACCGTGATGCAACAAAAGCAAGTAACTTGAGTAAAATGAAGCCTATGGACAGTACAAATAGCCGAGTGCATGGAAGAGAAATAAACCATAGTTATGAAGGTGTCACCGATCATGTGACAGAAACGTAGAGGATGCTTATGAAATTATTCAGAGCAGTATGTAACAATTTCATTTGAGAGGTTTATTATAATTGAATTGTTTTAAGAAGTAATTTTTGTATCAGAATGTAGATCATATTAGGATGTAGACTTTGTATTTGCTTTAAACTTTGAACTTTTACTACTATTAATCATTGATCAATTTGTCATATAACAATTGTTGTAAAAAGATCAATGTTTGTAAAATGTGAACAGTTATGCAACTAAAGCTACATAATTAAAAATACAACAACATAATAGTGATATTGTTGTTTAAAGTTTTTACATAATAAATTTGGCCAACAACATAGAAGCTATGCCTATTAAAAAGCGTGTTCTCAAAAGCAGTCTAGTATTGTTGTTTATTTGTTTCTTCGACTTTTGCATCTGGATTATTTAAATATGTTGAAAAACTTGTCTTCTGTATGGATTTCTATGATTTACAGCTGATTTTCTCTACAAATATATAATTCGACATGTCTAAAATACACCTTACTGTCATATGCCATAAATGCTAAATAATAACATTATAATGCATAATTACACTCTTCAGTAATGCTACAACAGGAATATACCATATACCACTTTCATTGCTCGAGCAATGAAAGTGGTATATGGAAACACTATCATAAGAGAAGAAGCTAAACAGGCCAGAAAAGCTAACCTATACATTTTCAACTTGAAACTTCACTTCTTTCAACTCTGTTAACTTCCCTGAGCATAAGCAAACTACTCTGCCGGCTGCAAGAAATTATTTCTTCACGTGATTGTGACGTGTCACGTCTTGGGGGCGCTACCTAAAAAACGGTACCTAGGCGGAACTGAAAGCTTCGCATTTTCTCAACAAAATAGACCGAAATTCCGAATAAAGTAGCACAATGAAAGGTCCTATATCCTGCTTCTGAGTAATTTCATACCTTAATAAACAGTTAATTGTCAGTAATCTCCAAAATCGGAGCGTGACAGACAGACAGACAGACAGACAGACAGACAGACCGACAAACGAACGGACCGGACTGCAACTAAAACCCTCTCAAGCGTGCGCCATTGGGGTTAATATTGGTTTATAATACCCAACATAGTGTAACCCCAGGAGTTAGCTAATAAGGAAGTGCAGCAATAAAGTATCAATTAAGGTGGTAACAGGTCAGCCATCTGCCTACTGAGCCTGATGGAGGTGAGAGGGAGCTGCTATGCACTCTAGAGCAACCTTAAAAAGAGCTAGGCACATGCCTTTGGACTAATTAAACAGTTTTGTGTGTTTGTATGTAGTGAGTGTTAATTAGTGTGTGTGCCCTTATTTGGTTTTTGTAAGTCATGGTGTTAGTGTTATTTGTTGGCCAATCAGATTTAAAAGTGTGGGTTAAACATAAGGTTTTACATACTGTGGCCTGTCTCACCCACCTCAGATTTTTTTTACAGTTGAGGCTTTGAATTAAAAACATTGATTCCAGTAGAGTCTGGTGAATCTAGGTTGGGGCATGATTTGGGTTGCCTGCATAACAAGGGACTACCAGCTTGCTGTGGAACCTCCTTCAACAGCCTGTGCTTTATAGTGGTAGTGGGATGCTAACTACAGCTCTTTGGTATTCTGATGACAGAGATCACAGAGTGAAGAATTCAGACGACTCCATATTCTGCATAACTAATTTTTATTCTTGAAGAATCAATGAGGAGTTGGCTGTTGAGAATGCTAAATTGATAAGCTTGTTATGCAGTAATATTATTGTGTGAGAGACCTTATGAACAAGATTATATGCATATTTAGTATTTGTGCCTATGAAGAAAACCCTCTAATCTTCTTAGTCACAGAAGGTACTATAGAGCATGTTCCAGATGCTTAGTGGCTATTTGACTTGAGAACGAAATACTTACTTGGAATGTGAAGTCACATATAGGCTAACCACTTCCAGCACCATGTGGTACTTGGGTGCAAGAAGGTGAGGTAGTAATTCCCTGAACTCAAAGAAGAAGGATCAAGAAATTCCTTGTAAGAAAGGAATGGAAAGATAGCAATACCTCCACACGTTTATATTACGAAAGTAAATTAGCAGTGATGTAGCTAACTGGTTATTGATGAAAAAGAAAAGACGAAACAAGTCACCATAGTGATAGTGGTCATGTATTGGCATGTGATATTGCAAGTAAGTCTACATTATTTCATTAAATTTACTTTTATTGTTATTATTGAACCACTTATTTCTCAATTAATAATACTATATAAGCCCTTATCATACTACTATAAATAATGTTATTTGTTTATGAATTTATAGTAATACTATTTTGTCAAGTTATACCATTAAAGATAAAATTTCAATTAACTAACTGGTCTTTTAGGTGAAATGTCTTCTGATAATAATTTATCATCTTTACTATACATTGAGATAGTCTTGCCATTGATATCTGGATTATCTATGTTTATAATTTTTTGATAATATTGAAAAGCCAATAATGATGTAAGAATGTAAAATGAGCTCTTATCTTTCTTATCAGTGCAGACTTTAGCTATTGGATTAACTAATCAATGTTCTTTAGAATTTTTTAAACTGAATGTGTGAATTGTAATTTTTTTTTAATAGTTACTAATAATATTCACACTGGCTATAAACACTATTAGCTATTGACCTAACTAATATTATTGCTTCAGCGCTCAAAAATAGTCATGATAGCAGTTACGACAGAAAATCGCGACTCACTCGTCTTTGACTGAATAAAAATTATAACATAAACAACTCTGAAGCGGGCTGTAATAAAAGAGGTATAATATAGGCGAAATAGTACGGAGTAGGCTTACGAAACCGTGAGCTTCGAAATAATTAGTAGTGAAGGTCATCATCGCATATACACTGACCCATATTTTAGTTTGGCCACCCAGCCAGCGGTGTCAGAATTACTATATTCAACGGACAAGAAATCTTTGTAAGTGGGAGTTCAACAAATTTTTTCTGTAGTGACCAACAAAAGCTATTATAGTTTGAGTGAATGAACTAGCAAACACCAGCTTATTGACAGCTTGAAGGCCAACTGACACTTTATCAGCACGAGCGGATTGAAGAGTGATGACCTGATGCTCAAATAGGATACACTAGCCCACAGCACTTGATTAATTTAACTCTTTTAAATGAAAAATTGCTTGCAAGAAGATAGGTGTTTATATTTTGGTAGGATTTGTAGATCAATTATTAATAGCTATACCTATTACTTCACTATTAAGTCATTTTCCTGTATTTAGTGGTGTAAGGCAATAATGTTATGATTATATTGACTTATTGCAGTGTTCTAGTCATATTGATGAAGTCATAAGTCAAATATTTAGCTCTCTCTTAATATTCCCCACCACATTTAGTAACGTTATGTTTAGTCTGGTCTTTGTAAACCATGATTTGAAAGGAAAGAAAACTTCTAATCTAGCTAAATTTGTAACATTTTTTTACTGAGAACTATTATTATTATTATTAAAGAAATCTCATTATATAATAGAATGCAGTGACTACAACTAAACACTGCAGTGAACGCAGGACGTGACGAAGGAGATTTAGAAAGGTATGCGATAGGTCACTTCCGCTGCAGCTAACAGTAATAACTGCAACTCACGATATTTTGTCCTATACTGAACATTACGTCAGTTTGGGTAAATTTAGCTGTGTCTCACAAGTTGTAGCAAACAAAGGTGTGTAGCTAGGATTTTTTTTCCTGGCCTGTAAGGTTCTGTCAGTGGACAATGCCTAACTCATATTTTTCTTGCTTATTTGTCTACTATCTTCATTTCTACTTCACAGGTTAGAATGGAATATGTTGTTACAGTTTAGATAAAGGTAATGTGTAATTAACTGGTGGACTAGAGGGTAAATAATCTGTACTCTATCAGGGCTCTGTTATTGAATCTCAAGTGAGTTTATAAAATTTCAAAGTTTTATTTGAAAACATTAGATAGCTAAGATGAATACCCAGTATTAACTATGTTCCAGGTAAGATCTGTCTGTCTGTCTGTCAAATCTTTTATTCTCAAAAACCATTCTATGACGTCAGTATTGCTAATTACGATACCAATCAGCAGGATGCATCAATATTGATTTCATTATTATATTATTTAACTAAATATCTTTGCATTGGCTTACAATATTTAAACCTTCTTTATTATTCCTCTTAATCAGTGAACAATACCAAACCGCAGTTATAATGACCTATATGTGAAAAGCAAACTTTTGATAGTTTATAAAACTGCCTTTTAAATAGATCAACTGAAATGCCAATACTGTACTTAACAATGAGATTAGTTGCACAATGCTCAAAATAGTATGAATAACTGAATTACGTAACCAATACATTGAGCTCATCATTATGTACAAATGTTTGAGATAGAGTAAAATTATTTCTATTGTTTACTTAATGCCCCACAATGAACCGTAAACCTATTGGAACTTGATAATTAGAGCCTTCTTAATCAGAAAGTCAATGTACTTTTATTCATTACCTGATCAATAAGAGTTGCAATGTCAACAGAATTATTTATAGCCATTTTTTACATGTATTCATCACATGTTCATGAAAATCACTTTACTTAAAAAGGGTGGGGAGTTTTTATTCTAATTTATACTCTCCATTCATAGATCCTGTGAACACACATAGAGGGGGGATATTTTTTTTAATCATGTCTGAATCAATCAGTCATTATTGTAGCTCTTGATCATCCCCTGCTAATATTAGTAACTGACATTTTGTAGTGATAATACCTGTAGAGAATTACTAACTACATATTTACCCTTTCTCAGATAATGTGAACCATTTATTATTATACAAATCATCTATTAGTCAAGGTAATGTTAAATTAGAGAATTTAAATATAGGTCTAAATATATTATTGATGCAGATTATGAAGTTCAAGCTCAGCTGTCTGTAACTACACTTCCTAATTCATTGTACACTCAGTCATCTAGAGTAGTAGAAGGATCAGTATCTGGCTTTGGGACTTTTTAATCAATCTTTGAGTTTACTAAATACCCTTTATGATGGTAATTCTTCTTGAAGATTCCATATCACTTTCTGTAAGAAAAAATTTCAGATTCAGCACCGTTCCCAATCAGGATGCAGATCAACAACTCACTTATAAACAGTGATTCAGATCAGTCATGTGTAAAGAGATTCTTATAGTTGTAAATGTTGTTGAGGTGACTTTTGAACTATGTCCCAAGTAGATTAATTATTTTACCCCTTGAAAAGAAACCCCCCATAGCAAATCCTAGATCCACCCTTGTGTCTATAACAGCTTGACTCTCTCATGCCAAATTGTATTTGACCCTGCCTCCAAACATCTAGAGGACTTACAGCTCAACCCAAGTCCAGAATTTTTGCTGTGACTTATACCACGTAGATGTGTGTCTTCTGTTTAGGTGATCTAATAACAGTTTTCCAGCATATTCTATCTTGTTGCAGTGACTATATGGTCCTGCTTTAGGTTTCAGCCATAGCATTTAACAAAACATTCTGTATACTTGAGCAGTTAGCACGATAAAACATACTAACACAATAATAGCATTTGAAACACTGTTTAGCGTGCTAATTGAGCAGTTAATATCCAGTTATTTACATGTTTTTTTTAGTAATGCAGCACAAGATCAGTAATCATGTCAACTATTAAAAAAGTCCTCTATATAAGTGAGCTGAATTGAGAAACAATCTTCTACATTATAACCGTCCTGCTCATATACAGATAATTGATACTTATCTGTCAATAATTAAGACAGCACCAAAACAATTTTTGAGCTGCATTTGACACCTCTTTATTTTACAACTTTTTATATAATAGCCTTGATCCTCATTTCTCAAGTTTTCAATACTACTTTATCACAAATGGTGATAAAAAAATGATTGTGATAGTAAGTGATATCATCAAGATGCTCTAAGGCATTATTGAGACATATCTATTGACAATTTACTGCTAATGTTAGCTATTTGTAAAAGTGACTCATGTATTGTTACTTTGATTCCAGTTTTGTCCAATGCTCCAGGAGTACTAATAATAGCTAAACAGGATAATCTAATATCTGGAGAATTTCCCAATCGAAGAGCCTCTTATGTCAATGATGCTATTACATTATCATTCACTGCTGGCCATGAGGATGATGAAATGAATATGTATTCTGTTACATCAGTACAATGGCTGCTTAACAGAATTCTGGCCAGGACATCTCCAATGAATGCAATGGAAACAAATGGTCGACTTAAGTCCACTCTGTCCTTCAGTTTCCAAGAGTGCATATTTACGAATGACAACTCTCAAGTTTATGGCACAGTTCTGCTGAGATTAGAAACTGGTTAGTTTGAAATAAATAGGCTGAGTTAAAAAATGCATAATACACATAATTTGGTTTCAACAAAATTATTGGTGGTAAACGGTTTTCAAAGTTATTGATGGAAGGATATCAGTACTTTCTTTAGTCATTGGTGTGTGAAAATATTCTCAACTAGCAAGTACCCCGCCACATAGTGGCACTTGACGTATTGCAAAGTAAGAATGCAGTAGCGCAAGTTATCTTACTCAGTTATCATTCTCACCATTAAGGTTACATAAGTTTCCCTCTCCTACTCTCTTTTATCTGAACTATCTGAGCTTTTCTTCTACCCACCTCTCCTAACTTAAGCTCTTTTTGTCGAGTCATGGACCCCTTTTACTTTATCTATCTCTCCTGCTTCTGAATTTCTGTATTGAGAAACTTTTGTCTTCTATTTCGTACTTTAGCCTTTCTTTTTAGTTATAATTAATCGCTCGCCTTTTTGCCTTCTCTTCCTTCCATTTTAAACCTACACCCCTTAGCTACCTCGCCGATTCCACCCGCTCAGTTACGATTAATCGCCTTTACCTTCTCTTCCGTACTTCCGCCTTCCTTTTTGAAACCTACGCGGCCTTCCATCTTTTTAGAAGTAACCAGCACGTTCTACTGATTGTGATGATACTTTACCTACCATAAATAACGATGCTTTACCGAACCATACAAAGCTCATGAATTATTTATGAATACACACACCGTCGGTCGCCGTCGTCGCCGTCGTTACTGACATACAAGCGTATTATTACTAGTGATGTGCTTGAGCACAAATGGCGAGCGAGCCTAAAGACTATACTATTTTTATATGAATGATTTTGACTTCTAACACTGAAGCTACTGAAAATAAGGTCCAGTTTTTTAATTTCGCATACACGGTAAAGGGATTTCAGTGCCATAGTAACAACTCTCTGCAACTGCTTGAATTGAAGGGAAAAAACAACAACAAAACAATACACGTCATTTAAACGTTTTCTTTGTGATATTCTTTAGCCAAGTAGTGGTTGTAACACACAATGTTTTGACACAACTGGACATGCACCTACACAGACTTACCTTTGCGGTAGTCTAGTGGACAATGTATTTTCAAGTAAATACTGTTGCGCACGGCTTATAACCATGACAAAGAGCGCATTGACTTACCACCACCACTAACTCGAATAGAAATGGAAGTCCCTTAAGTTTTCAAGTTTGAACTGCACCCGCAAAAGAATTCAAAACGGTAAACAATTCAATTTCTAGGGTGATACGGGTACTGATCGATAAAAAGACGGATTCTTTTCTGTTTGGCAATTTGGATGGGGTCGACCACATACTACACAAAACGCGAGGGTCAAGTACAAAAATGCCTTACGTAGTCCATACTATATACAAATAAATAAATTAAATAAAATAAACTAGTGGTGTGCTTGAGCACAAATGGCGAGCGAGCCTTAAACTACACATGATTGATTTAACAACTAACACTCAAGCTACTAAAATAAAGTCGGGTTTTTTAAATTAAGTATATGCGGTAAAAGGGGTTTCAATACCATAGTAACCGCTCCCCGTAACTGTTTGAATTTGAAAAAGAAGTAACAAAATCAAGTCACGTTATTTAAAATTTTCTTTGTGATATTCTTAATAGTAGTTGTAACGCACAATACTTTCACACAACTGAACATACCTACGCAAGACTTACCTTCGTGGTTCGTCTAGTGGACAATGAATTTTCAAGTAAATGCTGTTTAGTAGAGCTTATAACTGTGACAAATAGCGTATAACTACCACCGCCACTAACTCGAATAAAAATGGAGCTCCCATAAGTTTTTGTGTTTTAACTGCACCCGCAAAACAATTCAAAGCAGGTAAACAATTCAATTTTTCTAAGGTGAACGGGTAATGGTCGCTAAACTAGAGGATTCTGTTTAGTGAAGTTTGGGACGGGGTCGAACGCCGAGCGAACACAAAAATACGGAGGGTCAAAGTACAAAATGACATACATACGTCCAAACATATATATAAATAAACAAACATCCCCGATTTTCGATTGTGTTACCCCTGTAAGTGTCTCGCTCGCTACGCTCGCTCGCCAATTATAGATTCTATTAAAACAGGGGCGGCGCAAGAGGTCCGGCCAGTCAGGCCATTGCCTGACCAATATTCTATGGGTGGCATTAGGCATGAATTGATTCACGTGGAGGATACTGTGTAATGGCAGGCATTGATTTCTCTTCCTTGTATGACCTTCGACAAGCCTAATCAACCAGGACCTGAATTTAAATTTCCCTAACGCTCTTTTTGTAAAAAGAATATAGTACAGAGGTGCTTTCAGCACTCCTTGTTTGAAAAGTGGCCATTTCTCCACTACAAGGAAGACACTGACACTGTGTTCTGTTTTACTTGCCTGAAGATGTTTAACCGTATCGCCGAATTACGCGTTTCTGCGTCAAGCACGAGGGTGCTTCACTGCGCGGGTTACGCATTTTTGCGTAACCGCCATAGTACCCGCTTCAATTAGCTACCAGCAGCAATCGCAAGTGTTTCAAGAGCTCCCACAACGCCGTAGCGATTCTCCTGTGAGGTAAGTGTAAGGGAGGCAAGGTTTTAATGACCCTTACCATAGAATTTTTTTTATTATTTGTAGATTGAAATTGTAGCACTGTTTGTGTATAAAGAAAATCAAAGTTACAAAAAAAAAATATGAATAGCTATAACTAATAGACAAAAATATTTATCAATTATTAATATGATATAAAGTTGTCAATAAAATTTAAAGACTGCCAAGAAGTCATCATAGAGGGCAGTGATGAAGAATTTTATGATCTCAAAGAAATAGAGATAGAATAAGGGAGAAGACTTCTCAGGTGTAGAGGTCCGTGGCCAAGAAGTCTTCATGGAGGGCAGCAATGAAGAATTTGATGACCTGGAGGAAGTAAAGGTTGAAAAAGGCAAGCTATTTTAGCTTCGTTTGTTCATACACAGAGGGTTACATAGATTTTGAACAACACTAACCACAAAAAGGTCAAGTTATTATTGCATGAGGATACAGACTTTCTTCCTCCCAGTTCTCCCCTACTTGAAGGTGCCCATAAAATGGATTTCTTAGGAGAAAGTTTCTCAGGTATGAAGAGAAGGAAGTGCAATCTATGTCAAGAACAGTAACAACAGACACATCATGGTACGGTACAGAGGTGATTATGGGGTGTGGCTTTGTCACCATGGGAGTTCAATCAGACTGCTTCATAGTATTATCAGAAAAAAATCCTAGAATTGCAAACACAGTAGTCTATATAATTGCTTGTTATGTTATAATATTATATTATTCTAGTATATGGCTCACACAAAAAAAAAATAAACAGCCAAAATCCATAGTTGCTGAATTATTTCAAAGCAAGCGGCTGGTGAACAACAATATATAGCTATGAAACATGAGGTCTTAGCCTAAACTTTTACAATACTGATGCTAACAATGGTATACTTACCTTGAAGCTTGTAGTTTCCAATGAGTGCGCACTTCATACACTTCAAACGCCTAGAAACTAAACAAAACTTAGCCCGCGGGTAGAGGAGGGCTTTAGCTTCAATCAGTTAATACATCGCCGTCGGTTACTTCGAAGCGTATTGCCTCTAGACAAGAAAAAGCTCAGGCGGTTCAAGCCTCGAGGTGACGGTCACGATTTCTTGTAAACAATTTCGGAGTACGCGCACGTAATCGCGAATTTAATTTCCGGCGTTAATCGGTTAAAGAGGAAAAAAATCTTGTTCTAAGGCTGATGCAGCATTTGTAAGTTCACTTAATTCAATTTTTACTTTCTTTTTAGCTACATTAAATAATATTTTGTATAGATTAATAGAGGATATGCAAACAGGAAGGATGCTACATTGAATTTGTTAGTGATTCCGAACACAGAATGCAAATATTTGGTACATTAACTTCCTGAAACTTTTTTCATGAATCAGTCATCTTCATTTATTTCCTGAAATATAATTATTATTACTTATTAATTTAATGGTTATATCATTAATACATGCAATGTCCTACTAATTTAGTCTTACAGACGAACTTTGCCACAGACAAGTGATGTGAATGGCCTGACCAATCTAAAATATGCTGCTCCTCCCCTGTAAAATAGTGCTTTTTGTATATTCATATCTCCTTAACATAATTAATTTTTTCTATTTTGTTTGCCTCCTGATCATCATTTGTTTTATATCTATAAAACAAATGACATTATAATAATTCCAATATTGATTTGATTTAATACTAAATGCAATTTAGGTGACCCTAAAGCACAAGTATTACCTTAGTGTCTAGCTGAAAAATGCTACATATAATGATTCACATATTATGTGAATCATAGAGAGTGATGAGTACTGTTTATCCTATCATGCTCTTCCTATTTCTTAAATACTTACTAGCAGTGTTGACGAAGGAAGAACTTTTACTATTTGCAGCCTTCAGGTTATGTTATTATTTATAAATCCTAAAATGATGCATAGGGAAGGATGTGACTTTACTACAGCTGTTTTTTTATAAACAACATCTTGTACACAATATCATCCAACTCTGTTAACTGCACAATCCTAGTCTCAGTTATTGGAGTGTAATCATTTCAGATTTGCAATATCCAGTTTAACTCGCTCACACTGTTTATCAGTATATCATAAGCTATATTCCAAACAGTTGAAATTAAGTACCACACGTGAAAACATATAATACTCGGTTAAAAAAACTAACAATGCAAAAACATACTGCAGTTTTGCCAGCTTGACAGTGTGTCTTGTGGTAATAATCAAGGGCTAAATGATTATTCTGTTGCTATTAGTTCTGGTGTTATTAAAGAGGACATGTCCACAATGTCTACTATTCAAAACATAAATAATTTCTCCGGCTCAACTTTGATTTTTTGCAGTGCACCAAGTAGACACTATGATTAGACATGCTCTTATACATATTTCTCTACAAACAGTAAACATTATGAGAAGCAACGTTCCTTTGTCATTTCTCTAAGACTATATCAACAAAAATAATCTATGTTAAGCATGTTTTTAACAAACAAAAACATAGTATGTGTATGGCCTGTGTAAACAGTAACCACAGTTACATTACCGGTCAGAAAGTAAGTGTTAGAGTTCTTTGCTATTATTGTGCATTGTTCTATTCTGAAGGTGTATTACCAATATACTTGCAGTCATTGTTGATGAAAAGGATTCAGGCAGCATTTTATTATAGTTAGGCTTGGACACTTTACAATAGAATAATCCATCCTTAATCAATATCAGTAATTTTATCATAATTTCAATATTAGCAGAAAGTGACTTTCTCCATGTACTTGCAATGCATTAGGTATTATAAACTGTGGCTAAAAAGTAATACAGAAAATTAATGAAATAGCTGCAATGTTTAAACTTTTTGAATGAATTTAGCGATTAGTGTTTCAATTCTAAATAAAAAAAATAAAAACTTTATTTTAAAGTTACTAAATTTTAGTTACAACTATACACTGTAACTACTAATAAAATAGGAAAGATTCTAGAATTACGTAAGCATTGTAAAATAATAATATTTAAAAGTAATCTTTTTCTAAAATACATGAAAGTTGACTGGTACACTATCAAGCTCTGCTTTAGCTCAGACACAGAGTATTTCATTTAATGAGGCAGACTTGGTATTTTTGATAAATTACCAGTGAAGTTTTAACAACAATGAATTTACGAGTAATTTACCCTCAGCGCACATGAGCGAGAGGTTTAACGTAGTCATTGTATCTTATCATTGATAAACGCATTTACCTGGGATTGGAAATGGATCAACTGCCCCATAGAAACTGTACAAAACGCTAATCTGAGGGGTGTAACATTTACTACCATTGTTCACTGTTCCACAAAGCCGGTTTACCTACTGCATGAGCCTCATAATTATCTATTTCTATGTTACTTGATATTTTCTATGAAAAATAATCAGTGATTCAAATAATACCTACTCCCTGCAGCTAGTCGCACGTAAACGTAAGGTGCACATTATTTCTGTAAAAATTATAAGAAATATATTTAGTGAAGTGTATGGAGATTTTGGGGCGCTGTACAGCTCATCTCGTCTGTTTTCTTATGTGCAGATAATGTGCAGCAGATTGAAAACGCAAACTGAGTATAATCTTCAGAAATGAGTTAAATTAGTCTATTCTACCTACTGTGTCCCGAGAAATATTCTGACATTCACAGGATTCAGCAGTACAGTACTGTTAACTTGTAGCTAAAGGTACTAAAAAATATTTTTAATAAAATTATCATTGTTTCATTTATTTATAATATTTATATGAAAGTTGTTGAGATGATCGAGGAGATGATAGAATTTTAAGTAGTACACATATACAAAATATAGTTGTTATTCGAGTTAAAGGTGGAGTGCAGCCTGAGTTGGTCATAATCCTTATAATAAAAGGCATCTAGTAGTGAAGAAAAGAAATTGAAATAAACACAGCTTTCACAAGCACAAAATTTTAATTTAACAGCAAAAAGCTTACGTGTGGCCGTATTACAAGTTGCTAGCTTAATGACAGCTATATCACTCTGAAATATAATATTGTCTATACAGCATTTGTTATTGAACAGGTAGACAAATAATCTTATCTACGTCCTATCGGGTGGTCCTGTACCACCCTCCACCACAATAGGACACTCCTTCTATCCTGTTTCCACACTCGCAACCTAAGCTAATCGCCATACAAAGCTAGAAACGCAGCAATCTGAGAAGAAGCCACTCATTGTTTATTGGCGAGCGAGCGTAGCGAGCGTGACACTTACAGGGGTAACACAATTGAAAATCGGGGATGTTTGTTTATTGGCGAGCGAGCGAAACGAGCGAGACACTCTCAGGGGTAACGCAATCGAGATTTCGCTATATTTATTTGGCGATCGAGCGCAGCTAGCGAGACACTATCAGGGGTAACTCAATCGAGATTTCGCTATATTTATTGGCGAGCGAGCGTAGCGAGCGAGACACTTACAGGGGTAACACAATCGAAAATCGGGGATGTCAGTTTATTTATTTATTTATTTGTATATATTTATGGACGTACGTAAGGCATTTTTGTACTTTGACCCTCGAGTTTTTGTGTTAGTTCAGTTGTCGACCCCGTCCCAAATTGCACTAAACAGAATCCTCTGGTTTCGATCAGTACCCGTATCACCCTAGAAATTGAATTGTTTACCGTTTTGAATTCTTTTGCCCGTACAGTTAAAACTTGACAACTTAAGGGACTTCCATTTCTATTCGAGTTAGTGGTGGTGGTAAGTCAATGCGCTCTTTGTCATGGTTATAAGCCGTGCGCACAGTATTTACCTGAAAATACATTGTCCACTAGACTATTGCGAAGGTAAGTCTGTGTAGGTGCATGTCCAGCTGTGTCAAAGCATTGTGTGTTACAACCACTACTTAGCTAAAGAATATCACAAAGAAAACTTTTAAATAACGTGTATTGTTTTGTTGTTGTTGTTTTTTCCTTCAATTCAAGCAGTTGCAGAGAGTTGTTACTATGGCACTGAAATCCCTTTACCCTGTATGCTGAATTTAAAAACTTGACCTTATTTTCAGTAGCTTCAGTGTTAGAAGTCAATAAAAATAGTATAGTCTTTAGGCTCGCTCGCCATTTGTGCTCAAGCACACCACTAATTTATTTATTTATCTGTTTATGGGGTACGTGAGACCTCTGTTTTCGCCCGCGCTTCTAATTACGTAAGTTAGGTAAAGCGTTCACAGTTCCAGTATTTTTCAATTAACGAGCGCGGAGAATCCTGCTGCAGACGCAACTTTGTTTCAACCAAAACGTTTACAGCTACTCTCTTCTTGAAACAATTGTGAAGTCTTTGTCAAGCTGCGCTTCTTTGCCACTGCTTTCGAAGTTTATTCAGGTAATTCTGTTAGTTTAGTCTGGGATCAGAGACTTTAAATTCTGTGATGCTAACTGAGAATGGAAAGGGTACTGTGCACTACAGTTAGATGTAATTTCTGTCCTATTTTTCTGTAAAAAGAGTCGCTCGCTCGCCATGCATTTGCTCTATTCGAGCGCACCACTAGTTTATTTATTGGCGAGCGAGCGTAGCGAGCGAGACACTTACAGGGGTAACACAATCGAAAATCGGGGATGTCAGTTTATTGGCGAGCGAGCGAAGCGAGCTAGACAGTATTAGGGGTGGATAATGCAAAATCGGGTATATGTTATTGGCGAGCGAGCGTAGCGAGCGAGACACTTACAGGGGTAAAAATGAAAAAATCGGGGATGTTTGTTTATTTATTTATATATATGGACGTACGTATGTCATTTTGTACTTTAACCCTCCGTATTTTTGTGTTCGCTCCGCGTTCGACCCCGTCCCAAACTTCACTAAACAGAATCCTCCGGTTTAGCGACCATTACCCGTATCACCTTAGAAATTGAATTGTTTACGGCTTTGAATTGTTCTGCTGGTGCAGTTAAAACTCAAAATCTTATGGGAGCTCCATTTCTATTCAAGTTAGTGGCGGTGGTAAGTTAATGCGCTATTTGTCACAGTTATAAGCCCTACTCAACAGTATTTACTTAAAAATGCATTGTCTACTAGACGAACCACGAAGGTAAGTCTTGCGTAGGTATGCTCAGTTGTGTGAAAGTATAGTGCGTTAAAACTACTATTAAGAATATCACAAAGAAAATTTTAAATAACGTGATTTGATTTTGTTGCTTCTTTTTCAATTCAAACTGTTGCGGGAGCGGTTACTATGACATTGAAGTCCCTTTACCTCATACGTAATTTAAAAACTCGACTTTATTTTAATAGCTTGAGTCTATTAGTTGTTAAATCAAATTTAACAATAGTGTAGTTTAAGGCTCGCTCGCCATTTGTGCTCAAGCACACCACTAGTATATATATATGTAGGTATGTATGTATGGATTGTACGTATGCTCTTTAAACGCGCGCGCGGGGAACGTTTTTTCTTAAAAAAACACGGCTTTTTAGGCTTGACCCCAGTTTATTCTGAAACTACAGCATTAAGCAAGTCTTACTTTATACTTAATCTCCAAAGTGTGAGAAAATTCCTGCGAAAACGATTGCTTTTCAAGAAACAAAAAGTTTATTCGATTGGTTACTATGACATTGAAGACCCTTTACCAGATTTAAATTCAAAACTTCGCCTTTTTTCCGGCTAAGTGCGGCTTGTTACTAGTTGTCAAGAGCCACCTGTAGTCAGTACTAAGAGAGCTATCACTACTTCTGAAAAGTGTATGTAAGTACATAAAGTATTAATGCTAAGGAAGCTACTACTACTCGAGGGATGCCGAGGTAAGTACGCAATTCCATATTTGTTAGCAGCTTAATATGCAAAATAACTCTGGCCTTTCTTTTTTATAGCTAAGAGCTTGTTGTCAACAGTGACTGGTAAATTCAAATAGTCAGAAGGACTCAAATTTGGTACTACAAAAGTTACCACTGCTCAAGAAAATGAGGTAAGAAAGTAATTTTGTATTTGTGTGCTAAAATTGATTGTCTTTTGTTTTTGTAGGTGAGAGCTTGTTGTCAAGAATTCAAGGTAATTCAGATGGTCAAAGTAACTTCAATTTGGAACTACAGAAGTTATCAATACTCAAGAATGATGTAAGTAGTAATTCCATATTTGTTGGCTAAAATTACAAATAATAACACTGGTTTATTTTTTATCTTAGCTGAGAGCTTGTTCAAGAGTTACTGGTGATTGAGATTATCAGAATGGTTGATGTTCGATACTACAAAGTTACCATTAATTAGGTAAGAGAGTGATTTTGTATTTGTTTGCTGAAATCAAATGTCATAACTGCTATTATAGTGTTTGCATGAAGTAAGCTATAACATAGTAACATTTTATGTTACCTAACTATCAGGCTCGCTCGCCATTTGTGCTCAAGCACACCACTAGTTTATTTGTATATTGTTTGGACGTACGTATGTCATTTTGTACTTTGACCCTCGCGTTTTTGTGTTAGTTATGTGGTCGACCCCGTTCCAAATTGCACTAAACAGAATCCTCGTGTTTATCGATCAGTACCCATATCACCCTAGAAATTGAATCGTTTACAGTTTTGAATTCTTTTGCGGGTGCAGTTAAAACTTGAAAACTTAAGGGACTTCCATTTCTATTTGAGTTAGTGGCGGTGGTAAGTCAATGCGCTCTTTGTCATGATTATAAGCTGTGCGCACAGTATTTACCTGAAAATACATTGTCCACTAGACTACTGCGAAGGTAAGTCTGTGTAGGTGCATGTCCAGCTGTGTCAAAGCATTGTGTGTTACAACCACTACTTAGCTAAAGAATATCACAAAGAAACTTTTAAATAACGTGTATTGTTTTGTTGTTGTTGTTTTTTCCTTCAATTCAAGCAGTTGCAGAGAGTTGTTACTATGGCACTGAAATCCCTTTACCCTGTATGCTAAATTTAAAAACTTGACCTTATTTTCAGTAGCTTCAGTGTTAGAAGTCAATAAAAATAGTATAGTCTTTAGGCTCGCTCGCCATTTGTGCTCAAGCACACCACTAGTTTATTTATTTATTTATTTATTTATTTATTTATCTGTTTATGGGGTACGTGAGACTTCTGTTTTCGCCCGCGCCTCTAATTACGTAAGTTAGGTAAAGCGTTCACAGTTCCAGTATTTTCAATTAACGAGCGCGGAGAATCATCCTGCTGCACTGCCTTACGCAACTTTGTTTCAACCAAAAAGTTTACAGCTACTCTCTTCTTGAAACAATTGTGAAGTCTTTGTCAAGCTGCGCTTCTTTGCCACTGCTTTCGAAGTTTATTCAGGTAATACTGTTAGTTTAGTCTGGGATCAGAGACTTTAGATTCCCTGATGCTAACTGAGAATGGAAAGGGTTACACTGTGCACTACAGTTAGATGTTGTTTTTTTCCTTCCAAGCAGTTGCAGAGAGTTATTACTATGGCACTGAAATCCCTTTACCGTGTATGCTAAATTTAAAAACTGGACCTTATTTTCAGTAGCTTCAGTGTTAGAAGTCAAATATAAAAATAGTATAGTCTTTAGGCTCGCTCGCCATTTGTGCTCAAGCACATCACTAGTTTATTTATTTGTATATATGTATGGACGTACGTAAGGCATTTTTGTACTTTGACCCTCGCGTTTTTGTGTTAGTATGGTTGTCGACCCCGTCCCAAACTTCACTAAACAGAATCCTCTGGTTTATCGATCAGTACCCGTATCACCCTAGAAATTGAATTGTTTACCGTTTTGAATTCTTTTGCGGGTGCAGTTAAAACTTGAAAACTTGACTTCCATTTCTATTCGAGTTAGTGGCGGCGGTAAGTCAATGCGCTCTTTGTCATGGTTATAAGCCGTGCGCAACAGTATTTACTTGAAAATACATTGTCCACTAGACTACTGCGAAGGTAAGTCTGTGTAGGTGCATGTCCAGTTGTGTCAAAGCATTGTGTGTTACAACCACTACTTAGCTAAAGAATATCACAAAGAAAGCTTTTAAATAACGTGTATTGTTTTGTTGTTGTTTTTTTCCTTCAATTCAAGCAGTTGCAGAGAGTTGTTACTATGGCACTGAAATCCCTTTACCCTGTATGCTGAATTTAAAAACTTGACCTTATTTTCAGTAGCTTCAGTGTTAGAAGTCAATAAAAATAGTATAGTCTTTAGGCTCGCTCGCCATTTGTGCTCAAGCACACCACTAATTTATTTATTTATCTGTTTATGGGGTACGTGAGACCTCTGTTTTCGCCCGCGCTTCTAACAGTAACATTTTTAACCGCTTTGGCTGAGCTTTTTAATGGTGCAAACCAGGGAAGCGTAGCTGCTTCTGTTCAAAAGTTGTTCAATTTTTTTTCTGGCCTACTCAACTTGAACAGACTATAGTCGTAAATAAGCAGTGTTGCGAATTTATTTAATGGACATTATGAGAATAGCATGTTCAATTTGTGTGTTTGCTGTTGTGTTAAGATCCCTTTGACAGAGAACTAACTGATACTGATCTAATAATAGCAGTTCAATCTTGTGTGCAATGTACCAGTAAATTCTATAAGCATTATAATTATGATTATTATTATAGTTTAAGAATATGCTTAGAAAGTTTACTCTGACAAAGCCAAAAAATTGGATTCAGAAGAAGCATGCTTTATTCAGTGTAAGAAAAATCTTTTTTTATATTATATTGTAATATATATTATATAATATGTATATATATATATAAGACAATGTAGTTGAGCAGCCTTGAGCGTTTATTATTTTAGCATAATTTTGTGGTAGGATGCACCACGCACCCCAGGGCAAAAGACAGTCTATCAACTCCCACCAAAACAGCCATACAAAGTGAAGCAGAGGTCTCTTCTGTATCTAGTCCCATCAGCAATGCCACCATCTACTTCCCACAAACAAAAGCAAATTCTTTAGTGACATCTATACCAGGTCTCCTCCCACAACTTCCATCAGGCTGGTACAACAATGCGGTGAGTTGAACACAAATTTATGACAAAGTAATTATTACAAATGGAATGCTGGATATTAGTTTGAGGGGGTTTGGGATCAAGACTAAGTAATTGAACCCAAGTTTATAGCTGGAGCCAGGAGACGTCCAGTCCTAGCAGGCATGCTGCCACTAGAATTACTCTATGGAATTGCTAAGGCATGTTCCTTTCATTGTTATCCCGAAACTTTATCTACTACCCATAACTAAGCATGAATCGGTTCATAGTAGTTGGAGTAGTTAAATATAGTAGTCAAAGGTACACAATATGTGCAGGGTAGGATGCAACAAAGGACTAACTGACAAGGAGGTTGGACTATATGTGAAGTTATAGCAAACCTCCCACATACTGATACATAAAAACAGTGAATGTTAATGCCCATGCTCAGTAGGCAACCATGTGTATGTAAAATGTTCTAGAATGATCTTTCAGTTATGTGCATGTGATCAATATGTGTTGCTGGCTAGGCGTGAACCACTAGTTAATGATATGGATTAGGTCAGTGCTGCCATGCAATAAAGTACGTAAATGAACCAATAAATAAAGTACTGTAATGAACATGTTCTTCCTTGTGGGTGGCCCCACAATTAGTTACAGCTTCAATATTTTGATTGTATACTAATCGGGCGCGCTGCAACGAGGACCAGCTTTGCAGGCACTACGGAGAAGTAGTGTTGTTTTGAAGCGACACTTCTGGTTTCCTTTGTGTTGTTAGGAAGATGACAAAATAAACATAAGTTCAAGTGATTAGGTATGCCTCTGCAGTCAAAAATTGAATTTATATTGAGAATGTAAATTAAGCTAATTAATAACTAATCCTTATATAACTTAACTCCCCATTGATTCTGCAAGACTACAAAGTAGTGTTGCATATGACTGACCTTTTACGTAATTGATATTTCTACCTAATGCTGCACTTTCTTATTAGCTAACTCCTGATGCTACATTATATTAGCTATTATAAACCAATTACTCCTGTTGTAGTGATTTACGGTTGCTACAATCATGGATGAGTGTTAATTTTATATTAAAGATTATTATTATTTATGGCATATTGCAGTAAGGTGTGGATTAGTTCTAAAGTTATTCAAGTTTTTTTTTGCATCCAACTCAACTTGGACATACTATAGTAATGTCATGTGTCCCCAAGTAGGTAATAATTTTTCGCACAATCAAAATTTATTAAGCAATGATGGCCTGAGTTATGCAAACAAGTGTGGCATTAGTTAACATCAATATAGTAATAAGCTCCTTTTACTACAGGAAACAAACTAATCATGCTCCAAGTGAACAAGCTTTATCATTATAGTAAGTTTTAATAGTATTAGTTATGAAATTATAGCTACTAACTTTTGAAACTACAAATTATTTAGATCTTTTTTTTATCACAAATTTATATTATATGGAATTTTTTAAATTGTTATCATTTACGATGAAGTTTGTGGCATGTAGCTATGTTTTTTTGTCACATTGTTATACATTTTTATAGATGAAACACATTTTAATTATACAATAGTGACTGTATGTCTTGAATATTGAGACCATAACATTCCAATATAAAAATAATAAGCTCTTTAACACAAGCAACAATTGGATTCTCACCAATATGTGCGTGATAATTACAGTTCAAACACTCCCACAAACATGTTGCAATTTGTCATTCTATGGTTATACAATCCTAACTAAAATTAATAAAGTTTAAAACATGATTTTAATTTTTTTTATGTTAAAAATTGTAATTTTTTGTACAAATATTATAGTCTCTAGCTAAACCACTGGTATAAGCACCTTCATCTGCATGAATTGTACACAAAACAGTGTACAAGATTAACATATTCTTAGTATAGACAGACCACATGCACAAAATGATTAACCATACCCATGTAATCATGACCACACCCTTTTCTGGCCATACACCCTGAAATTTCTATCTAAAGCGCCCTGGTAAATGTTACACAGTAATAATAGGTATAGCTCTAAAATTATTTTATTATAGCAACATGTTGAGCAGAGTAATACTTGCCATAAAATTGTTATATAGCTTATCTAAATGTAAAATTGAACAAAAAATTACTTTTCAGTGGAGGTTGCGTTTATGTATATTATCTGCACCGTATAATAAAGTTCTAGCTTAGCTTGATTATGCAAGGGAGAAAGTTATTACTCCAGAATATATATTGCTATCATATTATGTACAAATGTTGTTATTTGGGGCAAGTATGTTTTCAGTTTGTTACAATGCTGATTTGAGTAGTATTGGCAATGATTGTAATTTTTCTCATAATAATATAGTACTAGGTGCATGTTGGACATAATGATACAGACACTGTAAGGATATGTTTACAAGTAAAGCTACATATTCGGATATGGACTTATTACGTGGTATTAATATGTATTTTGTGATACATAATCAATTCTATATAAGTGATTACATATAGCTAAATAGAAATTCAATTTTATGGCCACTTATTCAGTGTAATAAATTACAGTGCATCAAGTTTCGTACTATCCTATAGTTTGGGAATCTCCAACTGGTCCATTATTGATCTGTGGATATGAAAACTTGTATTGAGATTGTGATACTGACTGTATCTGTATAATTTTTGGGAGTGTTCAAAACTAACCTGCACCTGTTTACTGTTGCACTGTACTAGTTTTTAACTTCAATGTTGTGGTTTGGGATACAGTTAGTTTTCTTAGGCCACCTTGCGTAAGCTCTGGCTGATAGGTACTTTTTAAAACTATTTGCATAAACCATCTTATGCTTAATTGAAGTAGATGATGCAGCAAAAATGGGAGTATTATATGTAGTGCTACTTATTCTGGGGACCACAGGTGAGTAACTTATTTGTACCATATTTAAAAAGCCAAAAAAACTGTGTCTTCTAGAAATGTTGAAAAAGTTTTATGTTTAAGTTCAACTAATCTTAGTGCATTTGCATAAGGTTTTGCGGTAGTTTACAGTTTGGTAGTGGAATAGTTTAACTCCCCCTGTTAGCATTTGATAGTGGTAGGTATATAAAAGGCTAATCTTTGAAATAGAAAAATCACAGACAGTCTTAGAGCATTATATTTGCTGCACAGATTTTGATAGTAGTAGGTATATAAAAGGAATAATCGCAAACAATTTTAGAGCATTGTATTTGCAGCCCACTTATGAAAAATATGTAAGCTTCAATACACTTGTTGCAATTAATTTTTAGTAACTTGGAATAGCTATTACTGCACTTGTTAAGCATATTTTGAGTTTGATATTAAATATGATACCATTCTTCATTAATAAACCTGTTAATGGCAATGTAGTAAGCAGTAATGCAGTGCTTTATATTATTAATTTATATGTTAGATAAGTGTTCACTGTCAGGTTTTAGTGAACATTTGATTTATTACACTTTTTTATAAATTAATGGGAAACAACTGTTACTTTGACATGTGCTACTTTAATATATCACTTTCTTATAATTGATAATATGGTGAATATTATTTGACTGCAGTGATTGTGATAATTAATAGAAACTATTGAATAGACCTATGATGAAAACTGCACTTCGTTCATTTGTAAAACATGGCAAACTTACCCAATAGCTCAGGAAAGGGATAGCTGTGTATACATTAAGCAACTTTAAAGAGTTGATATCAAAACATTACATTAATTAACATATGATTTTTCTTTGCGTAATATTATTGCAGGCATTACAGTTCACACGCATATATCAGTAACATCATTCCCTGATTTACTATTCAGTGAACATAAGAGTATTGTAGAGGGATCAGTTCTCTGGCTCTATTGTGAGGTCAGCTCCATTTCTGATACTCTGTCAGTAACTTGGAATAAAGATGAAGGACAACTAGTACAAGATGTTCCTCATATTCGTTTGAGAACTTCTAACACCTCCTCCTCCACTACCTTACTACTAGTGATAGATAATGTAGTGTCTTCAGATGCTGGTGTCTATCAGTGTGCTGCTAGGGATGGACAGAATTATGTTAGAGGAGAATCATTGAATATGACAGGTATAGTTAGCTTATCAAATTCAAAAATGTTAATATTATTACACATTTATTGTTTCAGTTTTATCTTCCACAACACCTGGAATGTTGAGAATTATATCTAAAGATCCCCTTACAACTGGACTTAATGCGAACAGAACAGGGACTCATAGTGGGAGTGGTATTTCTCTATCCTTCACTGCAGGTCATGTTGGAGATAATGAAATGAATTATTTGATTCCTACAGTACAATGGCTGAAAGATGGGAGGAATCATTCTACTTTAGTTCCCACTGATGCTTTAGTTGGCACAAATGGTCGATTAAATTCTACTCTTTCATTTACTTTAACTACTTCTGATGCTGGTGTGTATCAGTGCATCTTTATTGATAGAAATTCACAAATTTATGGATCATTTCCACTCAAAATTGATACTGGTAAGTATAATTGAACCCGCACAACATATTTAGTAGATCAAGAGCACTTCTTGTATCGAAACATACTGATTGAACAAGCAATTATTATTATTAATATCAATACATCATACAATGCAGTAATATTGCCAAAATTAAGCTTTGTAGTATTGTTTATAGTTTCATAGCGGTGTCTGTATATTGACTTAAAATTATGTATAAATAACTAAAATATGCATTATATTGGGCTTAGTTTAATTATTGGTATCTTAATTCTATTCTAGGTAATGCTACTATTCCTACAAGGGTATCACCACAAGTTGTCTTTCATACTGTACCTAATAAATTAGTGTTGGAAGTTTCTAGTGAGGGAGAATATGATGACATTGTTTGGAATAGAGATGCTGCAACATTGGGTGCAAGTTTATCAGCTCCTGCTGAACTCAGCGAATTTGTTAATTTTTTTGAAATATTTGTTCGTGAACCAACCAGTACATCTGACCATGGTTTATATGATATCTTCTATTCTGGTGCTGGAGCACTTGGTACTACAATTGCAGTTGTCTCCCCAGGTAAATTAATATTTCATTTTATGACAATTAAATTAATTATGTGTATTTCATTAATATCAATCTTAAGATTTATTTTTAACAAAGTTTAATTGTTTTCATTTAGTATTACCTAACACCACAACTGAGCAAGTTGAAAAATTGTCCATACTGCAAGGAGGTAATATTGCTATCTGCTGCTGTTCCATTGGAGGACCAGTACCAGTTATCACATGGACTCTTAACAATCATAACACTGAATTTAACCAAACAGACATTATTAATGAAGCTTCCTTATCATCTACTGATCATGTTACTATTGGTAATATAATTTCTACACTGCACATAGCAGAGGCCCAGTATCCTACACATGATGGAGTATACACATGTACTGGAAGGAATACTGCATCAGATTCTCATAATACCAGTAGTGTGAATATTACTGTTATGATAAAAGGTAATTCAAGCATAGCATAAAATTGTATGCTGAGATATATTTTATTTGTTTTATTTGACTTTTGTCTTCATTCATGATAGAGGGCCATATATATTTTCATTATGCTTCTTGATATAATGTTTAATCTCAAAAATAGTTACAATTATAACATTTAAATTATTATACTTATATTATATTATAATATTTGAATTTTTTTTTGCATGTGAGATGTTCATGTTTATTCTATTTGTACACAATAATGTATACATTTAAATTTTGCTATATGTATTGTCAGCACAGACAATAATTATTATAGCTATGAATGTTTGTGATACTATACACAAAAGTACTACTTGTGTTCCTGCAAGCTCCAATAGTGCATTGAACAATTTCAATACAGTATTGATTTTTACTTATGTAGAGAAGTAACTTGTATCATTGCCTGAAAAGTGTCCATTGACAACCAAAACAAAATCATAAAATAGTGTATAATGTGTTGATAACTAGTTTGTTAGCCTCTACAGCCTTGTAAATCTTTTGTTAACTCTAATTACCAAGACAGTTTACGGATTTTGTTATGGTTGTAAATAGACACTTTTCACCCTGTGATTCTTGCATGCGTAGTATCACAATGACATACAAATGCAATACTAACATTGTTTATAGTTTTAGCAATAACGAATGATGTACATCGGCATAAATGGCAAGTGAGCAATATTGTGTACAAGTAATTCACACAAGTAAGAATCTAATAAAAGATTGATTACAAAATAATGTGTAAATACGGCTACATTCATTTTAATTTGCCTGAAGTTGATGTCTTAGAACCTGTTAACCAATTCTAATAGAAAATGAAGTCCTAAGTTTGTAAGATATTACTGCATAAGCCAAAAAATCAGGTATGACAGACACAACCTAATTCAAAGGGCTAAACAATTGATGATAGCGAAAAATTATAAGCTTAAGGATTCTGAGTAGTGGAGGGTTGGGGTGAACCACCAAGCAAACACAAAAATGTGAGGATCAAGGTGCAAAAATGACATATGTGCACATGTATGTCCACACATAATATAATCAAATAATTGTGTGCTTGCGCGCAAATGGTAAGTGATCCTGTAGTTGTAAGCAGAATTCAAATTTAAAATGTAATAGTTGAGTTTTACTATGCTTGAGGCTAGAATACTAGTTAGCATGAAAAAAATACATTTATTAATATACGCTTTAACCTACTATGTTCAGTAATTATATTTTAACATTGTAGGTATGTAGCCATCCCTTGCCTCTATTTTAAGGAATAATGATAACTCGTGCAATACAACTTTAGATGTTCTCAAATGAAGAACCAGTAGCTATTGAAAACAGGTTTTGTTTAACTATAAGTGGAACATGTATGCAGCCATTGACTATTAATTTTAGCAAACAAAATACGAAAGTACATTCTTACTTCAATCAATAAACAGTAACACCTTTTGTATTGAAGATAACCTGACCATCCAAACAATGACCAGTAGCTGTCGATACAAAAAGCATTCTGCTACTAATAAAGGGCTGAGTTTGATTTTCTGTCTGGCAAAGTCATCAATAACATAATAGCCTTGTGCCACATGTTATAAAAAGAGCATATTGAATGAATTATCCCAGTCTTAGCCGAATTGATATTTTTATGTATGTGACACATGAAATATTACATGTTGTCTCATGATATTATTTCACTCTCAGGCTTCGTTTTCACTCGCCTCTGACTTCTAAAGGTTCATTAGCCTGCTCATGAAAGTATGTAGTAACAGCTATATAAAAACATACTCCGAATATTATTGCTTTTTTCTAGAATATGTTGTAATAATTAACATCATTATTTGTTTTTTTTAGTTCCTCCTCATATTACATGTCAAAGTAAACAAACACTTGCCACCGAAGGGGAAACTGCCAACCTTACTTTTATGATTAGTAATGCTATTCCAATGGTTGACACAAGCAATATTCGATGGTACTATACCACCAGTGCACCTGCTGGAATACCAAACTTCAATTCTACTGATTTTCAAGAAATTACTAACTTAATGAACAGAACATCAAACTCCAGATTGAGATTATCAACAGAGAGACTCACATTATTCATTAGTAACATAGTTCAGGCTATAGGAGGCTCCATGGAGACAGATCAAGGGAGATACTTTATTCGAGCATCTAATCCTGCAGGAGATGTTAGTAATTTCATTGATTTAGTTGTCAGTGGTAAGTTAGCAAGAGCATTGGTTGGTTTTCTTTAATATTGTTCACATCTTAATAGGGCCTCCTCAGATTGTGGGTGGTCCAGAGGACAGAGAGTTGCTAGGGGAGAGTGGCTTTAGTGTGAATTTCTCTTGTGAGACCATAGCCAACCCAGAGCATAATATATCTTGGTCATATGAAGATGCTAATGGAACTATTCTTAGTAACATCATCACAACTTCCAGTATGAGCACATCCAAGTACAGAATATTAGCACAAGGAATGAACTTTGGACAATTAACAGTTTTAAATGTGGTATATAAGGATCGTGGGACTTACACCTGCACTGCTACTAATACAGTTGGGAGTGCAGTTGATAGTGGAAGTCTAACTGTGCAAGGTAGGCATTTATTTTCTGTATTAGATATATGTTAATTTAAGAGCAATGCACTAGGTAATATTTAGAATCAGTTTTTGAAAAGTTTGACAGAATAATTACCACAAAATATTATAAAAGTTATTAAAATTAATTCATATTATATCTTTAAAGCTTGTCCACATAAATGTGTACTAAAAATATTTCAATAATCTTCTAGTACTATATACGTCTATGCTTGTTAATAATCATCTTTGAGAGCACTCTCAAAGGATAGACTACTGTTACCCATTTAAAATAATTTCATTTACATGTGATAATACATACTGTATGTATTATATTATTGATTAGATATTTTTCTTTAGTATTCCCACATACTGTACGTTTCGGTGAGACTCAACCCCATGTCTAAGGAACTTCTTAAAATATCAGCTGGGGGTGTAAAATACCCATTTTGAACTACACTCTAATGCTACAGCCAATTTTAAAAGCTTAGCTACCAACCCAGTATCCCACATATAATAAACTACTTATAAAGTTTATCAGAAATAATATAGTGAGATGTATTATTTTCAGGTAGTCATTTCACTCTCCTTTGTCTCATGAAAATATATTTAATATTATTATCCTGCTCATGAAAATTAAGCATCTTGTCAAATAACATTAAATTCAGTAATAAATATATGATATTTTTGTTTTAATATAATATATACTGCGCAAATCAGCATACAATATGGAAAAATAATTTGTGAACATGCTTAGTTATATACATGAGCTGAAGCAAGTGATAATAATATTAGCATAAGAGTGTAATATGTGGTTCATAACATGGTTCCGCTGGTGATATTTATTCCTATAGTTTCTCCTACTCTTGTTGGCAACATGATTACTTCTCCACAAGCCACTCTACTGGGTGAATCAGTAGCTATATTCTGTCAGACTAATGGATTTCCTATTCCCAGCATCACCTGGCAGAGAAATGGACTATCAATAACAAATACTGACAACAGATTCACAATATTTAGCTTCTCTCCAAGACGCAGTGCTGACTTTGCCAGTGACACATACAATGGCAATATTACCGAAATAATTCTCAGAAATGGATTAAACGTGTCTTCATTTGACACCAGAGATGACTTGGGTGCAGTAGGAGTACTTCTAATTCCAAATGTGACACTTGAAGACTCCAACACATATAGCTGCTTACTTTATAATCGACTGCCTCAGACAATGAAAGTCTCTATTAAATCCAAAGTAGTTTCTTTAATAGTCCGAAGTAAGTAATCAAGTTAAACCATGGGTTCGAGGAATTATTGCTGATAACTGTCCCGATACCGAGGGTGGTTATCTAGTGATCCTTCCAAGATTTGCCATCACTTAACTATTATATACCATCGCTACCTTTTATAACAGAGTGACAACAAAAACTAGGGTGATTAAGATGTTACCAAGAATAGGCTTTATACTTAAATAAATAAACAATTATCCGCGCCAGTGCTTTATAGGGATGGATTAACAGTTCCCAAAGAAAGCTTCATACCAGTAAATAAGTATCTAAAAACATGATACAAACATCACTTTTACCATCATTACATGTGCATCTCACTGTATTTTGTCTACATAAATACATTTCCATGTGCGATATAAACACTCTTTGTGGTATAAATATTATTCCCGCAGGTGATTGGAGGGTTATTATATTTTTAATCTGTGGCTGCTACTACAGCAACTATGGTTTAAGTTATCAGGAATAATTCCTAAAACCCAAAGTTAAATTATTACTGAATGTCACTAAACCAACTAGCATGCTGAATAATGTACTTATTTACATTGTGTATCTCATTTAGGAAGTGTAAATAATTATTATATTGATCACATATTTTACCACAATTAACGAGAAAGTTACAAATTTTTTAACAAAATTATAATATATTATGTACAGTATATAAATACTTCACTTAAGCCATGTATGCATGAGGTTATAATACATACTTTGTCACAATGTCCATCAAAAATACAAAGTCTTAATGTGGCCATTTTTCAAGAGTGAACTATGCAAACATTAGTGAACTAATAAGGCTAAAAATAATATATCAGTTTTCAAGAGTATGTAACCATTTGATCGCAACACTTTCTATACCAGATTACACACCTTAATTCATGTTATTTCTATAAATCTTACCAATCTGTAATGATCATAATTCCTATTTTTTGTGATTCTCTAAAGTATATTTAATTAAACTGATTGATCAGAGGCCAAACTAGGCACAGTGTTAAATATACAGATAATTAATAAATTGCTCATTAAGAAACATACACACAAGTAAATCTAATCCTAATAAACTACAACCTTGTATTCTGACCGTAATAAAATCTTTCTTTGCAGTACCTCCACCAACCAATATTATTATCACTGCCATATTGGAAACTAGTCTAACAATAACGTGGAACTCTCCCTTTGGAAACAACTATTTTCAGGTACGAATAGTGGAATTTTTGTTCTGGTTATTAAAATATTCACATTGATGCAGGTTGTTGCTGAACTAAACTCTACTTATTCTGTTAGAGCTATATTTAATTCTAGCAATGCTCAATCTTATGCTAATGGAACTTGGAGTGCCACATTGACTGGTCTAAGAGAAGGCACTAGATATAAAATCTATGTGACAATACTAGATGCAGCTTTACAAGATCCAATTATTATATTACGTTCTAGCATGGTCTCCATTCTTACAGCATCCAGTACGTATGTTTATCAACTTTTTTGTTCCTTTTCAACACTGTAGGAAGCAATTTCAATGTTATTAGGCTAGCCAAACTGTAAATGTTAGAATTTTTATATATGTATAAATTTCCATTAATATCAACATATCTTTTCTCATGAACTACAATGGATTCAATATAAATGTATATAAAACATCAATTAAAGTGTTGTTTTTATTAATTAAACTTAATTCTATTTTTTTTTATGCACAGGCTAAGTAGCTAGTCAACATTTTTTGACATCGATTACATTATATCCAGTGATGTCAAGTGTGTACATTTTTTAGGTGAATTGTTTCAGATCGTCATTCATATTGGTACATCCTGTAATATATACACAGTAAGTCAGTATTATTGAAATAAATTATTTATTATATGTTATGTTTGATCAGAATGATAATCCATCAGAAAAGTCTCAGGACATCATTTCTCACATTACATCATTATTAATAGAACAGTGCCACTGTAAAATTGATATGAATACTGCAATTAAAAATGGAGGATTTCAATGCTTTGCCAACTCACCTGAAATTGTTACATACAGAGCACAAATTCAGGGCACATCAGAAGTGGCAGCACTCGATCTTGTACAAATATTACAGCAATGGGTGTCGACAAAACCTTCAATAAATATTAAAGCGCAAATTTTAAATGTTAAATCTTCTTGTCCAGTGTTAATTGCTTCTTTAAGGGAAGAGGAGTGTGGCTCTTCTAATATTACAACCATTATTACTAATACTCCTATTACAAAAACAATTACTAATGCAACTATTATTATCGTGTCTCTTGTTGGTGTTACTATATTAACTTTATTCATTATGTTTGCAGTAATTGTATACGTTAGAATAAAATGTAGAGATTCATTAAGAAAGAATCCAGCTCGAAACATGTGAGTATTTGTGTATAACTTCATTAAAGCTATAATAACGGTTAAATTTAATATTATTAAGCAAGAAACACTCAATTCAAATAATTGTTGTTTGTTTTTAGATCTTCACAAGTGAAATTACAGAATTTTCAGCATCTACCAATGGAAAGTGAGGCAGTTCAGAGTAATGATCTCCATGTATATGACACTATTGATAATGTGGCAATAACAAGAAGTAACAATGTAGAAAATAACAAAGAAGAAGAGATTTCATTTACACCATGTCAGGCATATGAAACTCACAAATTTCCAGACAGTGATGCAACAATAGCTAATAACTTGAGTAAAATGAAGACTATGGACAGTTCAGATAGCCGAGTGCATGGAAGAGAAATAAACCAAAGTTATGAAGGTGTCACCGATCATGTGGACAGAAACGTAGAGGATGCTTATGAAATTATTCAGAGCAATATGTAACAATTTCATTTGTGAGGTTTATTTTAATTGAATTTTTTAAAGAAGTAATTTTTGTATCAGAACGTAGATCATATTAGGATGTAGACTTTGTATTAGCTTTAAACTTTGAACTTTACTGCTATTAATCACGGATCAATTTGTCATATAACAATTGTTGTAAAAAGATCAATGTTTGTAAAATGCGAAGTTATACATCAGAAGTATAGCAGATATAGCTACATAATTAATAATACAACAGCATAATAGTGATATTTTTGTTTACAGTTTTACATAATAAATTTGGCCTACAACATAGAAGCTATGCATATTAAAAAGTGTGTTCTCAAAAGCAGTCTAGTGTTGTTGTTTATTTGTTTCTTCAACTTATGAATTCCACTGAACTGCATCTGGATTATTAAAAGATGTTGAAACTTGTCTTCTGTATGGCTTTCTATGATTTACAGCTGATTCTATCTACAAATATATAATTCAACATGTCTAATAATACGCCTTACTGCCATATGCCATTAATGCTAAATAATAACATTATAATACATAATAACACTCTTCAGTAATGCTACAACAGGAATAAATAAAGCACCAAAGGTGAAAACCCTCAGCGCTACTTGTGGAAATTCGATTATTTTGGTGGTGCCACCTTTGATAGCTCTAATGAAGGATCAAGTTGGAACAATCCAAAAAAATGGGTATCAGAGCTACACACGTCTCACACAAGGAATCCATGACTTCTGCTGTTAGGCAAGGAATAGAGAAAGGCGACTATCAAATTGTTTTTATATCTCTTGAGGCACTTTTTTTTTTAAACTGAGTGGAGACGAATTCTATCATCTAGAATTTACCACTTGAAATTGGTTGGGTTTATTGTGGATGAAGCCCACTGCATAAAGAAATGGTATGTTTAATGTCAGTAATTACAGCTTGTTCTAATCAGCCCAGTTTTTATTACAAGTATTTTTTTGATATTTATGTGTACTATATTTTCAATTAGGGGAGAGAAATTTAGGACAGAATTTTCACATCTAAACGAAGTTCGAAGCATTATACCAGAGTCACAACATTCTGCACACACTTCGTAGCAAACGACTGGTAGTTTCTTCGAACTAAGGATTTACAAATGTGCCTTCTTCTGGGAGTCACATGATATGACAATGGCTTAGACTTGTAGTGTATAGTAGCCTGTAAATAGGATTGCACTATGAATTATAATTACAAAATATTCAGCGACTTACCGTAATTGCAGGTGAACCTGAAGCAGTGGGTGGTGCAGTTCTCAGCTTTTTGGGTACAGTTCTCAGCTTCTTGGGTGCAGACACTACATGCTTCGAGGGTGTTGAAACAGTTTCCGATACAAAGTTGAAACTTGTCCTGAAAGTGATGGAGAACACTGAAGGTGCTAGACTCATGGGTGGAAGAACTGCAGAACGTAAACTTGATGTAGAAAATGCAATGTTGGGAGTCAGTGCTGTTGTGGTTGAGAGTATGGAGTGGGATAATGCAGGCGAGACTAGCAAATTATTGGAAGATATAGAGGTTATGGGTGCAAAGCTAAAGTCTTGAGGTACACTGGTACTCTGTGGCATCAACAATGCTGAGGAGACAGAGATTAGTGCTTCAGCTGATGCAGGGTACTGACGTGGAATAGCTGTTCCTCCAGCACTCATAGACAAAAGTGGTAATACTTTTCTTACATTGCCTGCTACTTCTTCATGCAATACAACAAACTTCTCTATGAGCCTCATTCTTGAATAATCAATGAGTTGGCTGTTGAGAATGCTCAATTGACATTTTGCAAAGAAAAGAACACATAGCTTGATAAGCTTGTTATGCAGTAACATTATTGTGTGAGAGACCTTATGAACAAGATTATATGCATATTTAGTATTTGTGCCTATGAAGAAAACCCTCTAATCGTCTTAGTCACAGAAGGTACTATAGAGCATGTTCCAGATGCTTAGTGGCTATTTGACATGAAAATGAAATACTTAATTGGAATGTGAAGTCACATATAGGATAATCACTTCCAGCACCATGTGGTACTGGGTGCAAGAAGGTGAGGTAGTAATTCCCTGAACCCAAAGAAGAAGGATCAAGAAATTCCTTGTAAGAAAGGAATGGAAAAATAGCAATACCCCCACACATTTATATTACAAAAGTAAATTAGCAGTGATGTAGCTAACTGGTTATTGATGGAGAAAAAAAAAAGACGAAACAAGTCACCATAGTGATAATGGTCATGTATTGGCATGTGATATTGCAGGCAAGTCTACATTATTTCATTAAATTTGTTATTATTGAACCACTTATTTCTCAATTAATACTACTATATTAAGCCCATGTCATACTACTATAAATAATGTTATTTGTTTATGAATTTATAGTAATACTATTTTGCCAAGTTATACAATTAAAGATTAAATTGCAATTAACTAACAGGTCTTTTAGGTTGAAATGTCTTCTGTTAATAATTTATCATCGTTACTACACATTGAGATAGTCTTTTCATTGATATCTGGATTATTTATGTTTATAATTTTTTGATTATATTGAAAAGCCAATAATGATGTAAGAGTGTAAAATGAGCTCTTATCTTTCTTATCAGTGCAGACTTTAGCTATTGGATTAACTAATCAATGTTCTTTAGAATTTTCCAACTGAATGTGTGAATTGTAATTTTTTTAATAGTTATTAATAATAATCACACTCTGTTGAGGAGAAGAAAAGAAGAAAGGCGCTTCATGGAACTGCCTGTACGGGAGCTAGAGAAGTGTTGAATGCTGTAGCAGAGGATGCAACGGGCTTACACTTGGAAGATTTTGAGGACACCTCAGCTGCTGTCTGCTTCCTCTGCAGAAGTTGTGATAAAACCCTGACAACATTTTGGAGCTGGAAGAACGTCTTTCTCATATGAAAGAGAAGGTGAAGAGTTTCATTTCCTCTTTTAAGTCCTTAATACAGAAGTCCAGGGAAAAAACCGCAACAGCAAAACGAACGGTACATTCCTCTCTTTGCAATGCCTCCTTTCCGAAACGTATCTGTTTGGATCCTACACAGTAAAATACATTTCAGTCATCTTCTCCAGCAGTTAAGGTTGTTGCACTAGATAGGATTTATTATCTTTATTTTATTTTTTGTTATGTTTCTTTTTGTATTTATATTTACCGTAACACTTTATACAGGTTAAAATAAATTATCCTTCAGGGCCTCAAGTATTCACAATAAATACTCCTAGCCACAAGGCAGGTATCAAGCAGTATGCACGAAGGAGCTATAAATCGCTTGCATCAACGGTTGTTGCATCACCTATAACTTCAGACAAGGTATTGCGAGAAATGGCAAGGACAATAAGAGAGGAAATGAAGACTTTAGGATCTATGGAGCATGACTCTATTCTTAGAGATAACATTGAAGCAGTTAAGCAATTCAGCTGGGAAACCATCTTCATGGAGCTAAGCCAGATAGTTCCAACTCTAATTCGACTTCTAAGGTAATGACTTAATTATGATATTAATAATGTTAATTTGATTGGAGTGAAATATAATTTGTTTCTAGCCTTCTCATAAGACACCCTACCCAATCTAAACCTTTTATTGCTTGTGTGGCCTCTCAAATCCTGAAAGATAGGCATCCAAAACTTGGACTTGCACAGCGAGCTATTTCAGTGTTTCTTTATGGAAATGGTGTATGCAAGCAGGTATGTAGCTAATATAAAAAGTTCAATTATGCATTGTTTAGGTTTTCTTTACAGGTGTATACAGGACTCAGTCATCTGAATGTATGCCTATCTCACTCTGGAACTCAGAAGACATTGAAGAGGCTTTCAGAAGATCATGACATAGAAGTTCAATATTGGAGTGATACTCTTAAATCAACACATTTGGAGAAGGTATTGCAATAATAATCATGGCTGTAGACAGGGGGGGCTAGAAGGGGGGAGGCTTCAGCCCCCCCCCCCCTAATTTTTGCAAAATATTTTCATAGTCCAATTGGACAAACTATACATACAAAATAATAGTCATGTGGTTTCATTTTTCACCTTCTTATACAGTTTCTCAAAATCACAATTCTTATTTTTAATTTTTTCCAAGTTTAAACTTCATTTATACAATATATTGAAGTTGTATTAATACTCAACTGTGAAATATAATGGTAACAAAGCAATATGAAAATAATTAAAAAACAAAATATTTAATTAGATATGTGGGCGGGTGTGCCAGCACCCTTCAGCCCCCTATCGAAACTACTTATCTACACCCATGATGATGGTAATAATTTTTATAGCTGTAATATTGATATTGATTGCAGAAATTGCCAGGCACATCACCTCAAACAGTAATAGTACCATGCAGTGACTCATATTCTTCTTCTGTATGTCCTCCCTCTTTCAGTCCTGTCTCTGACTGGGAAGAAACCCTGGCATCTATCCACAGCACTCAAAGTGGAAATGGTAGTTCCAGTGGTGAAGCTGAAGAACCAGGTATTGGGTCACATAATAGTGCAAGTTCCAGCGAGACTTGCGAGCAGTCTAATCCTACACCACAAGAAATTTCTCCTGCACCACAGGAGATTTCATTGTCACCAGATTTACAATGGCCTGGTTTAAAGATAGTTGGTGACAATGTGGACAAAAACATAAAACCATCTCTGCAAAGAATCACCCACCAGACAAAATCATTGCATTATTTCCTTTCTTGTGCTGTGAAAGACCGAGTCAACCTTAGTACTGTTTCAGATGTCAGCAGGCCTTTAACCTCAGACTTGAACCACTTCGTGATGTCAGTACAAGATTGGAACCAGTTCAAAGATATATGTCAAGTAATCACATCAAGATAATGGTAATGTGGCTTGTGTGAAAGCATACATGTGAATTTGGGAATAACAGTTTGAGTATGGAAACAGGTTTGAAGATTTTTCATCAGGGTACACTTTGTTTGATTGTAATTAATAAAAGGAATATGCTTGCTAGCTAAGTCTTCGTGTGCAGAAAACAGTGATGATCACACATATTTTAAAGTAATTTTTTGAAGAGCTCTCCTTGGTAAAATTATTATTATGTATGCCTTTAAATGTGACCGTCTATGGGAAAACCGGGCACAACGCGGCGTGCGTAATATCGAGAAAAGATCGATCGATTTCTTAAAAATGTATTGTTTCAAGCCGACGGAAGGGAACGGTTAGGTCTATTATAGCGGGAACGACTTAAGCTACGACGATAAAACTTGGAGAGCTCAATATCTGGACGCCAACAACTCCGTAAGTGCAAAAAAAAAAATTTCGAAGGGTGCCGCGTTGTGCCTGGTTTTCCTATAGACGGTCACAAATATAAAATGCAGTATGTTGTTTGCGGGTGATAGGACTGGCTATTGTGGGATGAAGACGTAATAGGATATACAAAACTGGGAGTATGCATATCTGCAATTGTTACAACTATCTGGTTTTGTAATTTGTAATTGAACATTTTTCCAGGTCTGTATCTAGATACTAACTCACATGCAGCATTCATTTGAGAATATTCTAATAAATTGAATTGTCTCTATTTCTGTCTACAGAATTCTCGTCAAGCACATGCCTCAGTTTAAAGGTTGTGCTAAATGAGTTGTCTGGCGTATTCCATCTCAACATTCAGAGGAAATGTCAATGAAGTCTGATGTAGTAAGTTGTTAGGTTAAATAACACATGTAGGAATGCAAAGGGACTGTGAGATTTTTTTAGAATTCCGAACTCAACCATACAAATCCTCTACATTAATTTTTTTAGGTTCCACTTGGAGTACAATTATGGAATGAAAACAAGCTGGATCAGATGGCCAAGATACTAGAAGAATTTTATTTCATTCCAAGTATGTGCCAATGGAATTGAATGAAGAGACAGTGGTGCTTCAAAATGGAAGTACAAGATTAGTAGATGACCCCCTCTTCCATAAACTTTTTCTTGGTGGTGACCAACTCACAGTTGCGAGGGTGAGGGGAATTCAGTCTCTACGTGTAACACATGATGACTCTGTGGAGCCTCTAGCTGGTATAGTGCCTGTCATTGAAGATGGGACATTACTATTATCAATAACATAATTATTTTTTACTTACTATCCCTGTTCTCACAAATAACAACTAAATGATGCTACATTATTTTTGGTGTGTTAGTGGAGTATTAAGCATTATGAATATTGCTGGTGTTAAAGGTGAAATTACAAATAAGAGTGCTGAAGTTATGGCTTTCAGTCATTAAGTTTATTTAATCAAAACACACTTTGGGTGGCATAATTGGCCCAACAAAACCTGGGAGCCTTAGTTCATTTTTAAATACTGTTGTTAATGAGATTATCAATACAATATGCTTCTAAACATACAGATCATATTACATTCAGCCCTGAGGTATAATTTTTTTTTGAGTTTGGAAGTTAGAACTGAAGCTAGGGCTGTCCCATTTTGTTTTAATTTTTTGGCCTTTTTTCTATTAAGAATTACCCCAAAAGAGTTTTAACATCAAATCAGTGAAATAATGCTTTCCAATGCTTAAAACAACATAATTGCTAAGACCTGATTGCTCCTTGACACAAACTACATACTTTCAAAAGGCTTGGGAGTTGAAATTGGGGTTGAATGGAACAGTAAGTTAAAGAATTGAATACAACCACTCTACTCGATGGCTGTTCCAACTCTATAGCAGGATCATTTCATGATCAGTCTCCCATCTTACAACTGAATATGCACCCCCCCCCCATACAAATAATATTGGCTGTATTTTACCTATTTGTCATAAACCCATACATTTATTATAGGTAGTGTGGTCTAGACTGTATACCAAAGATTCTCTAGCTGATCAGGGAACCATGTACCAGCTTCGAAACCTCTTGAATGGGACTAATATCCCTACTAATCCTGAGAAAAACATGAAAGCTGTGGAAGACTTCCTCATGCTTTTGCTTCACAGTTAAGTTATCGCTGCTTCAGAAAAGCTCTTGGAGTACGACTTGGAAGGTATTTCAGTGGGAGATGTAGCCAAATCAATTGTCAATACCCATCTTCTGCTTCCATCATTACCGGAAGTACGCGATGGTGTTACATTGTACGCTAGAGAATTGCTTACTCTGGGATTTATATGGTTGCAATTTTACGATGCAACAAGGGAAGGTGATGGTGACAGGATCCTGCTAGCATGGAAGATGATGATTCCGGTGTTCAAAGCAACAAATCACACAAACTACCTAAAAGAGGCTGTGAATTTACTATATCAGGCAGCAACATTTTCGGAACGAAAGACCAAGCAACTACTATGGTCACGGTGTATTAATACCAAAGGCCGAAATGGGCACAATTTGCCATGTGATTTACATATGGAGCACCTGAATAGGCGCTTGAAAAATGTACTTCACTCACTAGGGGCTAATATTACACCACAAGCAGTAGTTCAAGCTGGTAAGTTACTTGCTACAGTGGACAAGGTGTGCAACAATTTTGAAACGCAAACGTCGTCGACTACAAGAGATGCAGGAATACATAACTCTCCAGCTTTTGACCAAGATTTAACTAAGATATTTGATGTCTTGAAAGAAGTGGATGTGTTTGAGCCCAAGCAAGATAGAAAATACCAAGCCTTTTCTTTTAAAAAAGGTCTTTTGCAAACATCAGTTGCATCAGACAGTGAGGTACTGAAGAAAGTGAAAGCACTTCTTAACACATTTAAAATGACATAATGATTTTATTGCCTCTGTATTACAAACAATTTCCATTAATTTATGTTTAATTATAGTATTTAATACAACTTAAGTGTAAATAATTAGTATTTGTGATACAATAAATTAATTAAAAGCAATCATCACTACAGACAGAACACTTACAAGAAGTTTTTGCACACACATCACAACACAAACATAACTCAGTTCTTTCTATAATACTATAACCAATAAAATCATGAAATAATAAATGTCTTCTTCATATATCTTTGTTGTTCATGTATGCCACCATCTCTTCAGTAGCATGATGTCCTTTCTTCCCTTCATGGAGAAGTGCAACTGCATTCACTCCATCACGTCCAGCCCTGCCCATTTCTTGTGCATATTCCTCTAAATTGTTTGGTAAACCCCAGTGAATTATGCGGTAAATGTTCGGACAATCGATGCCCATTCCAAAAGAAATTGTGGCAATAACAAGTCTCAAAATACTCGGAACACTGCTAAATTTTTCTATTATTGCTTCTCTCTTAGCAGGTGTAGATACTCGAGTGTATAACTCCACCATACGAAATTCAGATATGTCTGGATATCCTGGAGGTTCAGTTAGCTCCTTACCAAGCTTTTGTCGCAATGATAAAAAAAGCTTAGAGCAGTCCTCATATCTACGACAAAAAATCAGTTTTGGGAAATGCTATGCGTTTTTCCTCAAGTTCTTCTTTTATAAATGCTGTGAGTTCGTCAAGATCAACTGGAGGTGACACCTTGAAAAAAATATTGTCCCGTTGAGGTGAAACAGATATTAGTGCCAATCTCTCTAGAATTGTTTTAAATGTTTTTTGTGTCACAGTAGCAGTTAGGGCCATAATATTAACCTCTGAAGGGATTATGCTACGCAGATTTCCAATTTCAGCAAAGGCAATACGGAAAGATTCACCCCATGTCTGAACACAGTGGGCTTCATCAATAACAAGAGCTACAAGATTTTCTTTGTAGACCTGTCGAAGTAACATTTTTCTATATCTTGGATTGTTGATAAGATTTTCGGGACTTATATAAACCAGCTGATATTCTCCCTTTAGATATAGGAGTTGATAAATATATGATGACACACCTACATAAAAATTAATGAAATAAAATAATGATTGGCTTAGGAAGCCCCCCAAATTCAATAATTTTCCAAATACTTGATCAATTAAATTATATATCATTTTATAGAAATAAAAAAAAAATTGGCAGATCAATTCACATAACAATGCAATTACCAGATAGACTTCACTAATTAATCTTAATTCAAGATATGGCCTAAGTAATTAAAACTCAATAAGGACACATTGAACAATCTAGTCATTTGTAAGGCTTTCTAATTTATGAATTAATCGGTATATATTATAAATAAGCATTTATAGCTATGAGAAATTACTTAATGAAGTATACTATTTTATAATCATCTTATTCAACAGCATCAATCATTAATATATAGTTTTTACATTATTGTATTATTTCCAATATTAATTTTTTATTGGCTTACTATGTCAAATGCAAGTAACCATATAGACACAAATCTATTCTTGCTTTGTAACGAATAAACACTGCATGAAAAGAGTCCATTGACAACCATAACAAATCTGTAAACTGTCTTGATAATTAGAGTTGACAAAGAATTGACAAGAATGTAGGGAGTATCAAGCATCTACCGATTATATACTAATACGATTGTGTTATGATTGTCGATGGACACTTTTTGTGCAGTGAAACATGATAAAAATACTTAATTTTAACCAGTGCTTGTAAAATAAAATAGATATACAGCAGTACTATTCTTAAATTAGCCTAGGCAAAACTAGAGATTATCTCAAGCTATTCATAGTTGCAGAAATTATATTTTTGGTGCAGAGTAAACTTAATATTATTCAAATTAAATTTTTTTGCATATATTAAAAAAAAGCTATCAACATTATTGATTCAAATATGTTAATTGCAATTTTTTATTCATGATAAAAAATCTTTGTGTACAGGAAGCACAGATTATCTCACCACAGATGGTGAAAATTCCATTAAATTCAATTTAACTACAATAACAATCATAATAGCAATAGCATGTGGAACTCTAACATCTTGGGGAGCAGTACTTGCAATAGTGTTATTCATTAAATTTAAATGTAGAAAGAGCACAAGAACTAATATGTAAGTTGTTTTTTTTTTTATAAAATTGGTTGGATTAAACATAATTTTAAAACATTAGCTTATATATATCCGTTTGTCATGTTTAAGGTCTTCTGAAGTACGATCACAACATATCCAAACTCAGCCAGCTAACAACCCTATTCCTCAGAACAATAATTCAATTGAAAGTCTTCCAATAAATCCTACTGATATACTAAATCCTGACAAAAAGGTATATTTACTAACACATTGCTTGGCATATAACATTCACAAGCTACAAAAGAGCCGACCTGAAGCTGAAGAGAGAATGACAATGAGTGAAGAATCATATGTATCTGTGGACATTCCAACAAACATAGTAATAAAAAATAGTGCAATATAAGTTATGAAAATAAAATTATTAAAGTCAATTTTCACGACTTTATTAATACATTTCAACAATTTGATGTATTGTCACTATGTTTATTTATTAAATGTATAAGTTACCAATTTAAATTTAATATTTTGAAACCATTTATTATTGCATTACAATAATTTTGTTGCTTATTCAGTTATTTTTGATATCTTTCATCATTTAGTCACTCATCCAACCATTGATGCATTTTTTGCTAGCACCATGCTTTTTTCAAGTGTCAAACCAGCAAGATAAAATTCTTACCAAGCTAACCTTGAAAATGTCTACTGGGGGGTATTCACAATCTTAGTGCAATATGAACATTAGAAGTTTCCCAGAAGGCATCATTTGTTAAGATTCTGCATGTATAAGTGAGCTTATTCCTAAATGTCTGTAAAATGTACAATTTTTCATCAATAACAAGCATCACCAATAATACAATAAACTGTGCTTAGTTACATTGTGCCTTATAGTGGTGACAAAAAAAGCTGTGGTTTTTTCAGTTTCTATCATTAATATTATGGCCAGGAAAGTGAAGGTGCTTAGATGATGTGGTTTTGTAAAAAAAATTGATATATTTAATATATATTTTGGTTATGTGTTTTTATGTATAAGCAATTTCATAATCCCCCCCTCTGTTGCCCCACCCCTTGTGTCTCGCTGTAATGAGTATAACACAGTAGTGACTACTGAAAGCAACGTTTCTGTAATTCAGTTTCAAGCATAAGATACACATAAGTTTCTTGGTGGCAAAAATGAATAGGATACAAAGCAATTATCTCATGAACCAAGAATCACTATGAAGCTTCATGCAGATAGCAGAGAAGGCAGTCTACATTACGAAGCAGTAGCAACTGTTTCACATAAGCAGAAGATTCAAGAAGTGATTTACCAGAATACATAATGGCTAAATTGTTTCACACATGAAAATATTAGTTTTTGACACAAATTTTCATTTAAAAATTAGCTATATTCTATGAAATTCTAGTATACAGGAACTCATAAACTATAAATTTTTGGTGAGGCTAAATTCATTGTATTGAATTTGGATGTATTTTTACAATATTTGATGCAGATAGCTTTCATTGGTTGCATAAGTTTTACAGATGAAGTGTCAAAATTTTTAATAAGGCATTCAGTATAATATTATGATTAAAAAGAGGACTTTTGATTTTGTTGACCACTTTTGAATACTTTGTTTACCTTCTAAAGTACATGTTCTATAAGTTCAAAACAAGGTACATGCATATAATGAAGACATCACTATTATATCAAATATAAGGTGGTTTCAAACCAATTTTCCAAAGTAAAATACACATTTTAAATACCTTATCAATGAGGCGCGTTTAACGTACTTAAAAGGTAATTAAAATGTAATATTTTGCCAAACATAGACAAATTCATCAAGTCACGTGCATTTTTTGGAGTCAGTAGTTCATGCATATGAAATAATTAAGATATTTTGAAAATGAATTAAGTATTAATAGACTAATTTTGGTCTTGACTAATACAGTGAAATCGATGGAAGGTGTTGCTTCACGTATTGCAATCAACATTTGTAGCAGTTATACTTAAGAAAATTTCCCTCGCATCCTGATAATAATATTTTGCTTTCGACATCAGAGATGCTGACTCAGCAAAAGTAAGAAATGTATCTAATGCTAATAGCCAGTAATCTTCACTTATTGTTGCCTTGTACCAGAAAGAAACAGTTAGCACAAGATCAATTACTGTCCTGCCACGTGATGTTTTATCTTGTCATATGTTTCACTGAATTGGCATACAGTTGTTTAATTTGTTTGGCAATACAGACTGACAGCAAAGCCAATATTTAGCTCTTTATATAGCATGCACTGCTTTATGAAATTCAGCTATTGATGACTTATTTATTGTTCAGATTAATATATTTAGTTGAGAGGTAAGTAAGATAGGGAAGGAGATGATGACCATGTTTATCTTCTGGGAATTCCCGGTAAGGTAAACCACAAACACTAAACTTATTATTCATTGATCACATGATGACAATAGTATTTTATTTCTTGTGAATTGAAAAACAAAAAAATGGCTGTTAGAGAGCATGGTGATATTGTTTTCAATGGAGATGGGCATGAGGCTGACAGAAGGGGGGAAGAGCTTGTAAATAATAAGTTACCAGGGAAGACCCAAAATGCTAAGAAGTCTGAAGCCGTTGTTGTAATAGCTGGTTTATCAAGGAGTGGAAAGTCTACTGCTTTGAACAATATATTTCACACTGATTTTAACAATGTGTATTCAAGCTATTCTGTGACCAAGGAAGTAGCTATGAGGCGACTGTTGGGAGTTGAGAGTGATCTGATACTAGTAGATACACCAGGATTTGGAGCCACTGACATTCCTATCAGTAAAGTCAAGAAAGAGTTTCTTGACTCCATTGGTTCTCTGAATTTTGTTCTCATCTACTGCTATTCAGTAGGTCCAGGTAATGCCCAGTGCGATACACACATAACTTTAGCAAAGAATCTCCAATAAGTTTTAGGAAAAAATATTTGGGAGAAGTGTGTCGTATTTTTCACATTTAGTGATCAAATTAGATCTCAAATTTGTGAAAGATTAGAGGACAGAAAAGCATATAAAGAAATAATTAACACTCATGCTAGCAGGCTGTCAAAGCTGTTTAAAGATGTATGAGGTAAGCATGTTCCTGAAGTCAAAAGTGTGTTTCAAGTGGACTTGAATCAAGAGACTATTAGCGAAATAGTAGCTGTTCCAGTTGGATTGAAGACAAGCAAGACTAAAGAAAAGTATGAGCTGCTTCCTAACATCCAGGGTGTAAATTGGCTAACCCTTGCTCAGACAGAAGTTATCAGAAAAGCTGAAAAGATGGAGAGGGAAACATATTTGCACCATGTTCATGTAGCTCCGTCAAAGATTGGCACTACAGCAGGGGCAGTCATAGGAGGAGTGATTGGTGCGGCAGGTGGGGGTGTGCTGGGTGCTGCCACACTGGGTTTAGCTTTAGCTCCAGCTGTAGCAGCAGGTACAGCAGTGGGTGTGGCCATAGGTGGAGTAGCAGGAGGAGCCATAGGTACTACCGGAGGTCTGACTATGGGGGAGGTCAAATATCGACTTTACTCTAACAAGAACAAAAAAATGATAGAAGATGCTCCAGTAATTGGGTATGTTCCAAAACAAGAAAATGATGAGACTACTGCTGCAATTCCAGCCCAGGCAATGCCCATGGATATTGCACAAGCCCAGCAACTTGAAAGGCCTAGAGGAGAAACACCTAATTCATTTCATGACCAAGAGATTCAAAGACGTCGCACTGCATCTTCTCAAATTGTAGTTTCAAAAGAAATTCCTGAAGAGTTAGAAGAAGAAAACTAATTACTTAACTGTAACTCACTATAGCATAAAAAAAACAATATCAAAGTAACAATTTGAGAAAGTACACTTACTCATACAGACAAATATATACCAATAAATGTGTATTTAGTTAAAAATAATTTTATCATGTTTCTTGACATAAACCATGTTATATGCTTTTATAATTTTCTACAGCTAGCTTTGTGATAGTATATAACGAGGCAAAAAGTGGCCAACATGTTTACTTGAACTATACTATAAGATAATTTTAAAATAATAAACCACAATAACCATACTTGCAAACAAAATACACTTGGTTAAGTTAAACTTAGTTGTGGTTTCTACTGACAAATTGGGAAGTTGTGAGGTAACTTATGAGTTCTCACTATATAAGGAGAAATAGTGGTTGATTGAAGTGTGGATAATATAAAGAGGTGCTTATCTATGTTCTTAATTATGAACTGCTTGAATTCAAGATATATACACTTGAATCTAAAGTGGTAAAATGTGTGTAGGACATGAAGTAGACCTTTCACATGAAAACAGACTGTAGGTGCTGAAGAGAGCATGTTCTTTGTTTTTTATTTCAATTTCTTCATTCTGACATTATTAAAACATTCATTTTGATGAAGTAATGATTAAACAAAGTAAGGGATACTCCCTTATTCTCAGCAATATTCCCTTATACAGGGCTTATCTTGTTTAAAAAAAGTTTTACTTTCTTTAATTGCTAAGTGGACTGCACTGATAGAATTTATTATTAGAGTACTATCAATCTCTATTGAAGTAGTTAAAGTACTATAATTATAGTTCAACTATAGTTGTAAGTGATCTAGACTATACATTGCTATGAGTTTAGAGTATTGAAGTGGGTACAGTACTTTAAACTCTACTAAAGTTGTAAGTGATCTAGATAATACATTGCTATGAATTTTAGTGAATGTATTGCTATGAACTTTATTGAACATAAAGTAGTGTAGAAGAGTGCAATAACTACTTCTCATACAATAAGGAACCCTCTAAACTTTCTTACTGGCCATAAATAATATATATGCACAGATGTTGTTTTTTTTGTCATCCAGTAAAGAAAGTTTTGAGTTGCTTCTGCTAAATGCACCATTAGACATATGCTTTGGTTAGCCACAAAATACTCACACACATACACACATATTGTGGCTAACCAAAGCATATGTCTGTTGTGAGGGACAATTTATCAACTCTGGGAATCTACAATAACCAACACATACATTATATTGATGCCTTGGCACTACAAGATATCACAATAATGGCAGCTAATGTAGAATTTATCATTGAAAGTAATAACCACACTGAAGATGAGCAAGAAGCAGGGAAACAAGATGAAGACCCACCAAAAAATGAGAAAAACGCTAGCAGATCTCAAAATGGGAAGAAACCTGAGGTAGTAGTTGTTATTGCAGGCTCGTCAAGGAGTGGAAAATCTACAGCTTTGAATAATATCTTCCACACTGACTTTGACAACATCTATTCTAATTACTCAGTGACAAGAGAAGTTGACTTGAGGCGTTTTACAAAGTAATTATGAAATAACAAACAAACTAGTGGTTGGTGGCTAATATACTTAAACTTGCTACATCTCTCTTTGGTGGAACATTCTGCAGTAAAAATACGAACTATCAGTTGTCAAGGTTAAGATTTTAGAGATTACCATACACATACACAAAGTTACAGTTAACATACTTACAAAGTTGAAAATATGTAATGTATGATAAAGCATGCTCAGTTATTGTTGGCTCATTAGCAGTAAAAGTAATTGCTATTGAGAGCATTTGACAGCTCGCACTTTAAAAAGGAGCATCACAATCAAATGGAATTGAGTTTTTATAATTTTTACCTGTAGACTTTTTCATGCTATTGCATAGTTGTGTGATAAAAATGGACTTATACCCATAAACTTCTATGATGCTTTCTTAAATTAATGACTTTCATGAAACATATTACGAAGACAAACCATAGCTATTAAATTCAGAATGAGTTCTCTAAGTTGTGGCATATGAAATTAAGCAACAATAGTGTGTTATGTACTAATTTACATTATGATACTGTTACAGATGCAATAGTAGGAAAAACAAGTAGTTATTTGTTGTTCTCTGGGCGAGTGATGCAAACAGACAAGATGAAGATTTTATCATTTCTAGATTTATAGCTGAAATGTTTTTTGCTGTGTATAAGATATACATCATCTACATTTTGCATCAATTTTAATCTTGGGCAAATGATGCTTTTAAGCTAGTTGTATCCAGAAATTGTTTAGCTATTAAATTTCTGGAAGAGAAGAGCAGACACATAAGCATAGTCTCTATGTGGTTGCATCAAATTTAGTTGAACAGTGTAAGCTGAAGCTTGTGAAATGCACTCAAGAGAGAAATGTAGGAGATATCTGTGGGAAATTAAACTTAAAACATGATTTAGTTTTTTGTTCACCCTTTACCTGTTATTCTCTGTCTCAATCATGCTTAGTTGTTTGACTCATTTTCTTTACTTTCTCAGCATAAAGCATCCAACCAATCAAATCATTTCATGTTAGAGGTAGCTAAATCACTCTATAATTACTCAGACAGGGTTATTATAGCTTCATTGAGCCTCCAAATTTTTAATCAGTTCTAAAATGGTCAAAGATACTGTGCAATTTGCAATGATTGAAAAGCTGTATTGGGACTCTAGTTCTAGATTAATGTATGAATCTGGAGACAGTTATAAGTCCATCTCTAGACAATGACAATTAGCAAAGGATAGATTTACAATGCATGGACCCACTTCACAATTAACATACATCATAATTATAATATCCATACAAATTTAAAATAATAAATATTTTTACTAGTACTTGTATATATATATATATATATATAATGGTAGATCTCATTACAGTTGTATTTAGAAAAAATGTTCAAAATCATTTACTAATACAAATCTACATTAAATCTTAACAAAAATATCGACATAAAATTCTGCACAGCTTTTAGTTCACTTGAGGTTAGAGTAGTTGTCTAATGACTCCACGTAATCACGAATGGCATGATAGCAGAAACTATATTGATCCTAAATGGCAGCAATAACATAAGAATGATCAGTTGTACTTTTATCAAGATAAGGGCACAGAACATAATGCCAAATGATAAGACAAACAATGTAAAAAATTCAGATGCAATGTGTATTGCATAATTCCTTTACAAAAAAAAAAGTGTTTAAACTTCATTTAACAAAGTCAGCTATGAGAATATTTACCACATTTTGAATTAAGTGGGGGCGTTGTGAACGCAGATGCTTAATTGTGTGAAAGATATCCACAACACCTTCTGACTGCACACGCTCGATAGCAATGCTGAGACAGCAGAATGCTCCAGTTCTACCAACACCAGCACTACATAAAAATGTATGGTTTGATAACAAATGAAAGTGTAGTTCCTATACTCTAATCATTATTCACAAACATCCATGTAGAAAAATTAAAGTGTATTGAAAACATATACTGTAAAGAAAAACATAAAGTTGTCATATAATATGCATTCAACATTATTATACAGAACTTGATGAAACGTGTCAGTGTGAAGTATTACATTAAATGTTATGTCTAAATCTGGAACAAGCAGACGCTTACCTGCAGTGCACCACTATGTGATTATCTCCGGTTTGTCGCTGTCTCCTAGTAACCTGATCGATGAGGTCAACCATTCCTGCACCTGACTCAGGTGCTCCATGTTCTGGCCATGTAGTGAAATGGAATTGACGTATCTGGCAACTTTTCCCAGACTGAATAACTTTTAAAATAATATTCCAATAAATTTAATAAAATGGTATATCGAAGTCATCTCTGCATGTTTGAGATCAAAAATTAATAAACTTTATTATTATCCAATTAAATAATATTTTTGGTGTAATTATAAACTTATTATATATCTATAGTACTCTCTTTTGAATAGGAAAACCTGAATCCATTAAAATTATTTTTTTTTAAATCATTTCTGTTTACAACACTCTCAAAATTCTTTATTTCTCTGGTGCAATAATCCATCATATTGGTCTTCACTCAACAGCTTTAGTTTGAAGTCACCAATGTCAATGGTAATACCTTTCCTTTTGGGCCAGTAATAGTAGCACATCTTTTAAAGTAAATGCAACATGAGTTTAACCCTCTCGTTCCTGAATTGTTTGGACGCGCGCGGAAAAATCTAATCGTCGACCCGGAATAGAGTATTACCGTTTTATTTTTTTAACTCGATGCTGGCTGGGAAAACCCCATAGCAACCATATATCACTAAACAGACCAAGAGTTTGGGATTCCCCTCATTTTTTGATTGAGAAAATTGAATAATATTTAGGCCATCTAATAACCCTTTCGTTCCGGATCCCGCTTCGAAGCGAGTGAAGACCGATTGACTTCTCCGAATTTAAAAAAATAGTTACTTTATAGCTAGAACCTTCAGATTGCATACACAGGTGCCCAATGCATTGGAGAAGCATCTAAAATAGCTTTCAGCCAGGACTGCTTCGACAGTACCTCACAGCAGTTGCGTTTATTCTTCCTCGGCAAAAAAAAAACCCATCGGTTCTTTTAATTTGATTTGCTCTAGAAATATGACTTATTATTCACAGTGAGGGGACTGCAGAAATTATAAGGTTCTATTTGCTAGAATATGTTTAAGTCCAGCAATCCATCTAAGTACTCACCTTATCTTTTTCTACTAGCTGTGTAAGCATCACTATGACATTCACCGATTTCTCCCATATCATCCTCCAGAAGTCTTCCACAGTATTGGACAGTGGTCCTTGAGTAGCTAAGTATGCTGCTTTCTTAGAGTATCCAAATAAAGAAACAGCAAATGGCACATGTGTTAAAAGAAATAGATCGACAGATTATTGTATTGTAATTGTATATGTGACCGTCTACAGGAAAATCGGGCACAACGCGGCCCCGACAAAAAATTTTTTTTTTGCACTGACAGACTCCTCGGCAAGCAGATATTAAGCTCTCCAAGTTTTATCGCCGTAGCTTTAGCCATTCCCGCTATATATCGCCTAACCGTTCCCTTCGTTAGGCTTATTTAATACAAATTTAAGAACTAAATCGATCTTTTTGCGACATCTACGCATGCCGCGTTGTGCCCGATTTTCCCGTAGACGGTCACATATTATTATATAAACATGTACGTAATACACTCAACATGAACTAACAGGCCTACCTCTTTGGCCAGCAGCAATTTATCATAGGCATAGAAGCATTTTCTGCACATGAAACTTGGTCCAGGACACAGAAGTTCATTTACATCAATCTGTGGTTGGGTCTTTTCTAGTTCTTGAGATATAATCTCTTTCCAATAAATGGTAACTCTCCCTGAAATATCCAGGAGTCTTCTGTCTTTCTTTGCAGCGAGTTCTCCACAAGCCAGACAAATCGGAGATGCAGAACTTGCAGCCATGGTTTGTATAGACGTTCCACTTAAAATTTCAGCGCAATCTATACTAAGAAAACCACTAGACCGCAAAATGATGGCGAATGACGTTTCTACATTCCATTCGAACAACTACTATACGTTCATGACACCAGACCCTTTTCTTCCTCCCCCGCCCACCAATAACGGAAGGTAAAGGGTCGGCTACGCCAGACTACCCTGATACAGGGCCTCCTATAGCCCTAGATGTCGTCTCCCTCCTCTTCGCTTGATCCTGAGTTGCTAAGTCAGTATCAAGCAAGTCTAAAACTTCCACAGCACTGTAACTGGTAGACGCCATCTTTCCAAACTGACTTCGAAAAAAATAATTTTTTTTACAGTTACCTGGATCACACAACACGCTCACTTTTTTCCTATGATGTAATAAGCATTACCTAAGACTGTACGTAATGGGGAGGCCCCCAGTTGAACTGGCGATTTTATAAAAAAAGGAGAAGACAGTAAGTCAAACCGCAAAGTCTTGGTCGGCAAAAAAGCGGTTGTTTCAATGTGTTATGGAAGGCTACATCCATAAATGAAGCTGCTGTGAAGAAGGTAACTTTTTTTTTAATTCGACGGTGAACCGATGTTGTTGTTTTTTGCCGAGGAAGAAATAAACGCAACTGCTGTGAGGTACTGTCGAAGCAGTCCTGGCAGAAAGCTATTTTAGATGCTTTTCCAATGCATTGGGCACCTGTGTATGCAATCTGAAGGTTCTAGCTATAAAGTAACTATTTTAAAAAATGCGGAGAAGCCAACCGGTCTTCACCCGCTTTAAAGCGGGATTGGGAACAAAGGGTTAATGAAAGTGATTGGTGACATAGTAGACAGGCACCAAAGGTTTTTTCTTGTTTCTTAGGAAATCTAGCACAAAACATACACGAAAAAACAAACAATACACACCAACTACTAAACTGGTGATATATCATAAATATTTCTACAATTTACCACTAGATCTGATTCGGGGTTGACATGGCACTATGAAGTAATTCCAGAGAGTGAGTTGTAGCTGAAACTTGGTGGGGACAAGGGTCATGGTAGCTTTAAGCTGAACCTTCAGCTTGTGAACACCAGTACTCCGAACTCCATGAAGAACACAAGAGTTCTTTCTGTGTTTAAAGCAGGAGACTCCACCTTGAACTTGCACACAGCCCTGTGCCTACTTGCATGCTGAATCTAGCTGTAGCTCCTATACTGGTTGAAAATCTGGTTGAGAGTATGAAATCACATCCATTCTCTATATTCTCTATTGGAAAAAATGAATCCGGCAACTGTACGTATATACAATTTAGAAAGCAGTTGTGTATCCACTCGTTTTATGGACATGTGCGAGTCTTCCTCTTCTACAGCTCATTCCTTATACAGTTCACTTAATGGTAAGCTTGAAGAGCTTCTTCAGTGTTCCAACATCTGGGCTTATGCACATCAGTTGGTGTGGACAACACATCCGTGAATATCGGGATTCGTAATTCTATTAAATCAAGAGTACTTGAGCGTAATTCTGCAATATTCTTTAATGGCTGTCCATGTCATATAATACATAATGCTGCTCGTAAAGCAAGTGACAAGCTGTGCTCATATTGTGGCTTTGATGTGGAAGAGTTATGTATCGACATATATTTCTGGTTTGGTCCACTAAAAGGAAAAATGGCCTAAATGAATATTGCACTTTTTGTGACCAAGAGTATAGAGCCATGATTAAACATGGTACCACTTGTTGGCTTAGCTTGGAACAGGCTGTTGAACGAGTTTTAAAGCAGTTTGAAAGCTTGAAGTCGTACTTTAGATCAGAGAATGAAGTGCAGCCAAGATTCAAGCGACTTCATGATCTGTTCGAAGATCCTATAACTGAAGTATATTTGCTCTTTTTTCAGAGTGTATTACCATGCCTTACCCACACCAACCACCAATTCTTGCAAAGGGAAGAGCCTTTAGTTCACTGTTTGCAGCCCCAACTTCTATCCTTGTATAAGAAAATTTTGGAGAAGTTTGTGAAACCATCTGTTTTTTTTGAAAATGTCGATGCTGATAAAATGACATCAATTGATTTTTATATTACTTCCAATCAGGTACCTGATAAAGACTTAACAATAGGATTCCTTACTAAACAGACTGTCAATAGACTTCATGAAATGGGGGACATTTCCGATACACAAAAAAAGAAATTATTCAGTTCTGCAAGAGCATTTTTTATGTATGTAACCGAGTACTTACTTATGGTGTCCTTTCAATGAAGAATTGCTAATTCATGCTACTTGGCTGGACTTTGAAAGGAGACTCGAAAAAAGTTTTAACTCTGTTGAATACTTTGTTCGCAGATTTAGTGCTTTTTTGATGGTATCAACATAGACAAACTAAACGAAGAGTTCATTGACTACCAGTTGCTATCATCAAATGATATACCTTCCTCTATTAAGAAGAGTGCCAATCTTTGTGAAGAAGATCCCCATAGAATAGACATTCTCTGGGGGTATCTTCGAGGTGTCAAGGATCCTGGAACATCTCAAACCAAATTTGGATTATTATTATTCATGTAGCTGAAGTGGTAATGACCAAATGCTTCAAATGCTGGTGAGGAGAGAATATTTTCCCATATAAACAAAAACAAAACACCTAGTCGAAGTTCACTTAAAATTGAAGGTACTCTTTCATCACTAATCCTTGTCAAGACCCACATCAGTGATCCACTCACCTGGAACTCATCAGAAGCCATGTTGGAAAAAGCTAAAAGGGCTACAAGAGCCTACAATCAAGAGCACAGATAAAACTTCAACTTTAGACAATTGATACTTTCTTTTTTCTATTATTGTCAGTAATGATACCCTTACTGTTATCCTATTTCCAAATGTGGTATAGGTACAAGCATATCTCACTATGAGACACCAAATCTCAATTTTTTTGAACCTTGGTCTCAACATTTTCTGATTTTAAGGTTGAGAGGTCTGGACTATGAGTATCTCTGCAAAATGTATGGACTGAGTGGTGTGAGTGGTATGTCTGTCACTTATTGCTTTGTACATAAATCAGTAACTTACATTTGGAACTAGGACGTCACAACTGCCTTTGGTGTTTGATTCCCAGCTCTAAGTTGGTTGAGTCACCAAGTTCCAGAGGCTCCTTTCCGCTAAGGACACTGGAAAGTTTAAAAGATGACCAACAAAGAACTATGACGGCTGGAAAAGGAAATTTAAAGGTGGCTAAGAACTACAACAATGTCATTGGTGACATACTATTAAACATTCCCCTCACTCACGTAAGCCGATAAATCTTGACAAAATTAAGATAAAATTTATCACCTCGTTTTTACATTATGATCTTTAAGGTATGCATACCTCGATTGCACATCTCCCTGGGTATATTCAACAGAATTTGGAAGCTTCTGGAAAACAGTTGCCAAGAATTGGATTTCAAGCGTTCCTTGGAAGTCTGTGGTGCTAGCCATTCTGTTGGTGGTCACTGTAGTAATATCCAAAAGTTGTCTTCTGTGAGAGCAGAAATTGAGGTTCAAAAGAAGTATAGCTCTGTTCTCTCAGAAATGCGCACTTACTGCGTATTGACCTCAAACTCTGGTGGCACTAACGAGCTTGAGGACAGTCTGAAGAAAGAGTTAGCTGAAATAGAGAAGAATATTCAGATCAAGGTAAATATAAGCTTATTTATTTGTCACACAGTATAGACTCACTATGTCCAATACGATAGATGACTGAAGCATCTAAACTGGAAGGCACAATCAGACACAACTTTGACGTTTCTAGTGGAGAACTGTTTTCTTCACTGGATATAGGCCTCCAATCTCTTAATGTCAAGCGGCAAGCATACCAGGGGGGAACATTTGTGGGTATCATGTCCATAAGCTATTGCAGGTATTATTTAATTTTCATGTAATGCTAAAAAATCTGTAACACACCTGTAATCTTCATGTTAATCGCCGAAAAGCATCAAGATATTGTTTCACAATTTGAAACAAATCTGCTCCACATTCCCTCAGACACTCCAGCCTACTGTAGATGACACAATCACCACATTCACCACCACTTTCTCTCTCTTCCATGAATGCCATAAAGGATATAATTCCTCATCTTACATGAGCGACTCTGACATAAACCATATTGGTAAGGCAATATATCATATTAATAATATAAATTCTACCTTTTATTTTTAAATTAGAATGCAGCATCGACAACTTTATGAAGTTCTATTGTGAAAAGTTCCCCACTGTGGGTTGGCGGTCACAGGCCACGGAGAACCTGAATTAGCTTAATCGGTAAAGGCTATAAGCCTGAAGGTAAGTCGCCAGAGGTAGAGGAGAAGTTCGACACACACTTACCCATACGCTCTGGTGACCTGCTGCCACCAGAGTTCGCCCTCCCACCCTTTGACAGAGTATTAATCTGTAACTAACAGAATGGGAATATAGGGGGAACTGAGGATACGCATGCGTGTCCTGGCTTATATGTCAGAAGACACGCATGCGCACAAATAATGTGGGGTGTGGTCACGGGACATCCGGACACAAAATAAGCACAACACGACATACGCATACACTAAAGATTACAAACACTAAAGATTACAAACACGCACTGCGATTCACTATGCTAATAAATAATTACACACACAACTGTCTTTCAATGACACAACATCAATGTTCATGCATTCCTCTTCTCTTTGTTCTTCTTCTTTGACTTCATCTCTTTCTCATTCTCTCTCGGCTCTGTCTCTGTCTCCAGCACTCTATCCTCTCCGCCCACACCCACAGCTACTGTGCTCCCTAAAATGCACATCATGGAAGAGCATGTTATTCCGTGGGTGAAACGCTGGCGTGTTGGAGCAGGTCTTATGGGAGAACAAGGCGCATAATCTATTCATCAGCATTTTATGAAATTGGAGCGGACTCACCAGGAAATTCCTAGTGAAGTGGATAGGCTGAAATACATAATGAAGGAGCACCAATTGGCATCAGATCCCTCCTTGGTTTGCCTAAGACCAGCTCCTAAGTATTACCAGAATAGAAGGAAACTTATGGCAGCTGAACCAGAAGACTCTTCTTCTGGCACATTTTTTAATTCATGAGCACTGAATGTAGTACTGCAAGTCTTCTTCATTTACCACAAACCAATGAGCGGTTGTTGAAAAATTGAATGTAGCTACAAATAAAAAAACAGTAGCGCTTGGAGAATTAGTATAGTAATTAACATATACCTATTAAAGCCATACCTGGTTCCAGCTTCTCCTAAAGCACCGCTAAACTGCTGCAACAATCGGTTAAAGACGGTGAAATAACCAGCGCTATAGCTCCTCCTCGGCGCCTCTCACCAAATTTTTCTTTCAACTGTTTACATAATCGCTATCCTCCTTTCCCGTGATAAGACTGTGATGCACGTGATAAGCTACTTGGTGTGTTAAAAATCTATTTTTTTCTGATTATTAGTCAGTTGCTACCTTGGTTGCTAGGAAGTCTGGTGAGAGGAAAAAAAATTTGTGGGCGGGTCGCGGTGGCACGTACTGGGTGAGACTAAAACAACTGTGTATGCAGTCCATTCATAAAGTCGTACTCATTGCGAGGGTGGGACTTATATCAGATCGGGTAAATTTAGTGAGCCACAAAACTGTACAGCAAATAAGGGTGTGTAGCTCGGAATTTTTTTTCTGTGGTTTAAAGGTTCTCTGCCAGTGGACATGCATAACTCTTGTTTCTCTTGCTTATTTGTCTGCTATCTTCATTTCTACTTCACAGGTTAAAATATATTGTTACAGTTATAGGTACATGTATGTGTAAACTAACTAACTAGTTTGCAAGACAAGAGAATAAATATCCTGCACTATACCATTACTCTATATTTGAATCACAAACCTGTTATTAAGATTTCATGAAAAATATTAGTTAAAAGTATACATAACTTTAAGGTTAGATCTGTCTGTCTGTCTGCTTGTGTGCCTGTCTGCCTGCCTATCTGTCTGTCTGTCTATGTGCATGTCTATCTACCTGTCGGTCTGTCTGTCTGTCTGTTTGTCTGTCTGTCTGTCTGTCTGTCTGTCTCTCTCTCTGTCTCTCTGTCTGTCTGTGTGTCCATCTCTCTGTCTGCCTGCCTGTCTGTCTGTCTACCAGTCTGTCTGTCTGTCTGTGTGTATTTATAGTTTTGAAATAATATACTGTATCTGAATTATTGTTTTTGATTACATAGCTTAGATAAAGCTAGTAATAGAGAAATATTATAATATAATGATAAGCAAGCTAGCATCAGACTAAATTAATATGCTATTATTGTTCATCTTAATGTTAACACATATTATGTAGCAATTAATAATTGATACACTTAGCCAGTAAGTAAAGTGAGTTGAACACTGCAGGGCCCCACCTACTTTGTCAACAATCATAAGACTGGGCTGTAACAGTGACCTTTATGTAAAAATAAAGAACTTCTCTAAACATTTGATAGTTATAAAAACTGCATTTACAAATACATCTACTGAAATGAAAAACACTGAAAGGTTTCTCAACCACAACTCTTTTTAAACCATCAGATATTTGCTTTGAAAACTGGATGACATAACAACTACGGTTATAGATAATACAAAAGAGGGAATACATTTATTTTGCTTAATTAATGCCACATGATATACCACAAGCTTGTTGGAACATGATTTACTCTTATGATAAGTTAGCAATGCCTAATTAGAAAGTCATTGAGCCTATTTTGTATTAACTGAACAGAAAAACCAATGGAAAACTGCCATTGATTCAGAGGTTTTAGCTCCACTAGGAAGTTAGTGGATATAATTAGGCTTTAGCACAATGAATAACATTAGCAGTATCACAACTGTAACCACTCTTTCTGCGAGCTGCAATTTCGTGGGTGGACAGTCGTGAGTGACGAGACTGCGTTAGATGCTGTGCACAAATCTTTTGCCATCTGGGTTGCTCGTGTCTAATGAAATAATGAATACATTTTGACTGCAAAGACAGGATTAATTCATTTCGCTGAATAAAAGTTTTCGTTCCAAGTTGATTGTATACACAAAATTTAAATTTATTTTTATCTAATTTCACCTGTTCTTTTCTTGAAGCGCAAAATAATTGGTCCTCACCCACAGCTACTATTACCAGATTCTTCATCTGTCTGATATATTTTCATCTTCTTGGTTTTACAGTATGCAATGATCATAATAATGCTAGCAATGATGAGTAATATTCCTGTAACGAGTAGGGTGGCTGTAATAATTATGTGAAGTCTCAGGTTTATTGGTGTAGGCTCTGTTTCTTGCTCAATAATCTGACCTCTCCGTACTATCTTTCTATTTTTGTAATTGGAAAACTTTTCTGAAAAGATCGAAATTAAATCAAACGACAGAGTGAATTTGTAAATTTTAATGAAAGTTTATGTTTGGGAGCAAATGATTCACGACTGTATCTTCACGAATGTCTTCACTGTTTAGATTATTAGAGTCCATGTACTCTTGTAGACTATTAGTAGAACCTGATGAGCTATGAATTCTATTCCTTACTGCATTTGAGAACTCCTTGCCCAGATATTTCAACACTTTGTGAATCATATCTGGCAATTCTGGTGCATATTGTACAATTGTTTTAAAACTTTGGCGTAAAACCCATCTACTGTATTGGTCCCTCTCTCACACTTTGCAGTTTTGTATCTATAAAACATGTGAAAAATATAGATACTTTATACTTTTATAACCTATATAGCTAAGTAGTGATGTGCTTGAACACAAAAAGTGAAACTAAAACTATACTATTGTTAAACGATATTCTAAAGTCTCATACTCAAGCTGCTAACAAAATGTCTAGTTTTTAAATTAAGTATTATACCGTAAAGGGGATTCAATGTCATAGTAACCACTCTCCACAACTGCTTGAATGCAAAAAAGAAAGCTACAAAAAAAAGGTCCCGTTATTTAAACGTTTTTCTTTCATTATGTAAGTAGTAGTTTGTAAAGCGCACACTTAACTGAACATTCCTACAACGTACAAAATCATATGGAAATTATAGTATTGAAATAAACTCCCTACAAAAATTATAGCGTGGAAACCCACCAAAAATCATCCATGCATAGCATGTATCACACGTTTCACCTAGTGTGAACCCATACTTTGCTTGAAATTCACACTCATAACCAGTGTGAACTTTATGAGCAACCAGCGAATTATATTCCCAATGCTAATATATAGTATTTTCTATATAAATAACATTTGTGTTCTAGTTATAAGAGTTGACAAAGATTTTGCTCCTCTTTTTATTGAGCTCTGAGATTCAGGCTAATAACATTCATGCCCCCCCTGAGGATTAATGAATGATGAACAGACTATTCTTCTCCTGTGTAGCCCTGAGGGACTCAGTTGTCGTTAAAACGTCACCTAGTAATAATACCAATACCTAATCTGCATCATTTAATAAATTACTCGTAAATGCATTGTTGTTAAAACTTTGCCTTGTAATTTACCAAACACAGGAACAAGAAGCATATTAATGCAACATACACTAGAGGTTACTTATAGACGTAAAGTTAATGCACAAGTTTCACTTATAGCAACATCGGTGAGTATAGAATTAACACATCACTAAATTGACTCACTTATTTGGTGTATGATGCAAACAAAGTATTGAGGTACAGCTAATTGTTTAAAGAAAATATATCAGTCTTGCTGATAGGCTGATTAAATGGAGAAAATGGTTAAAAAATCATGCCGCCACGAATTTACATAAATCTATTGACAAAACATAACAAAAATTCATACTGAATTATATGATTTAATTGGCCTTTGAATTTCAGCATTATTATTTTCTAGTGGCTAGTCATTGTATCGCATGATTCGAAAGGAAACAAAAATTCTAATCTGCTAAATAACATTTTTACTGAATACTATTATTATTAAGAAATCTTATTATATAGAATGCAGTGAACCAAGGACATGACGAAGGAGGTTTAGAAAGGCACGAAATAGATTGCTTCCGCTGCAGCTAACAGTAATAACTGCAACTCGAGATATTTTGTCGTATACTGAACCTTACGTCAGTCTGGGTAAATTTAGCTGAGCCTCACAAGTTGTAGCAAACAAAGGTGTGTAGGGAGGAATTTATTTTTTTGCTGGCCTATAAGGTTCTGTCAGTGGACAATGCCTACCTCATATTTTTCTTGCTTATTTGTCTACTATCTTCATTTCTACTTCACAGGTTAGGATGGAATATGTTGTTACAGTTTACTTAAGGTAGTGTGTAATTAACTGGTGGGCTAGAGGGATAGTCTGTACACTGTCAGGGTTCTGTTATTAAATTTCAAGTAAGCTTTTAAAATTTCAAATTTTTATTTGAATATGTTAGATAAAATATATAGCGAGTATTAGCTATGTTCAAGGTAAGATCTGTCTGTCTGTCTGTCTGTCTGTCTGTCTGTATGTCTGTCTGTCTGTCTGTCTGTCTGTCTGTCTGTCTGTCTGTCTGTCTGTCTGTCTGTCTATCTGTCTATGTGTGTGTGTGTATGTGTGCCTGTCTGTCTGTCTGTCTGTCTGTCTGTCATTCTATGACTTCAATTCAATGAATCATTCAGTCATTTGTTGTAGCTTTTGACTGTCACCTGCTAATGTTATTAACAGACATTATGTAGTAATACACACTTGTAGAGAATTGCTAGCTATCCCTACACTTTCTTAGACAATGTGAACCATTTACTATTATCCAAATTGCCTATTAGTCGGGACAAAGTTAAATAAGAAAATATTATAATATAGGTCTAATTGTATTATTTTATGTAGGACATGAAGTTCAAGCTCAGCTGTCAATAGTTACACTTCCTAATTCGTTGTACACTCAGTCATCTAGAATAGTAGAAGGATCTGTCGTCTGGCTTGTCTGTGAAGTTAACTCAGTATCCAATACACTGTTGGTGACATGGAATAAAGATGGAGGACAACTAGTACAAGATGTTCCTCATATATTTATAAGACGATCTGTAAATTCTAACACCTCCAGCACCAATTTGATGCTAACAATTGATACTGTAGTTCTTTCTGATGCTGGAATGTATCAATGTACTGCTCACGATACACAAGAAATTGCAAATGGAAACATAATTCCTATTATAGGTAAGTCCAGGTTGACATAATTATTTTACTCAAAATAGTTTACTCAATAGGACTGTAATATTAGACCTGCATTAAAAGTTTAAAAAAGTTTTTTGGGGGAACCATTTTGGTAAAATAGCAAATAAATTACACATTTGGTTCTCATTGGGTGCAGTTTTAGCATATCGAACAATACTCTAAGCTAATAAATATATGTCAATTTTTTTATGAACATAAAGAACAATGTATACAAAAGGTTATGTCAGTGAAAATTCACTGGATGTATTTTAAGTACTTTTCATAGAAGAATAAGTTAGAACAGCCAGGAATGATGAAAGTCTTTGATACCGTATTATACATTTTGTTATAATAATTCAATTATTCTCAGTTGCAATAATTATAATAGTAGTAAATTTTTGTCATTTTAACAGTCAATGTTAATTAAAATTTAGTGTGAATTAACAATATTGACTGTTAGAACGAGAAAAATCTATTACAGTATTATGAAATAATTAGTGGTATAACAAAATATTCCTAGCTTGCAAATAATATAGCAATAAAAAAGTAAAGTTGCCTCCGTTAGCCTTGATCATCATTCTCAAGTTTTCACCACTAGTATTTATTACACAAATGTTGAAAAAGTTATAATTATGCATGGTAAGATATGACAGCAAGATGCTCTGAGACATGATTGAGACAGATCTACTGTTTTTATTTTTTCAAAGCTTAGAAATCAATACAAGACTAGTGTATGCTCCTACTACACAATCAGAGAATCTAGCCTTCCACCTTGTATTGCCATCAAAATTACTTATCAATGTGTGGCTGGTAGACTTGTACAAATTATGTGACTCATATTAAAAATTGTACTTCTATATAACAATATTCTACAAAAGCACATCAGGAAATCTTCCATTTGTTATATGGACTTATGAAAAAAATTTAGTTGCTAGCAATATAATAAGTTCCGATTTGAGAGTAAGACTTTTTTTACAAATGTTGAAGTTACAATGGCATAGTCTAGACATGTCCCACACCAATCAAGAGAAACTTACTTTATACTTAAACCTACCTTTGATGCTACAGTCAATACCACTTCTGTGTAAGCTTCCCCCTCCCAAATTCCATATTATTTTCCTCTTCCCCTAGCCCCGCTCCTCACAAAATTTTACATGTACCCAAATAAATAGGTATAAAACAATCAATAAATATCTTTTTGATTCATGTATTGTTACTTTGATTCCAGTTTTGTCCAGTGCTCCAGGATTGTTGAGAATAACTGAACAGGATTCTCTAACAACTGGACTAAATGCAAACCGAAGAGCAACTTCTGTCAATGATGCTATTACATTATCATTCACTGCAGGCCAGGAGGATGATGAAATGAATATGTATTCTGTTGCATCAGCACAATGGCTGCATAATGGAGTTCTGGCCAGGACATCTCCAATGAATGCAATGGAAGCAAATGGTCGACTTATGTCCACTATCTCCTTCAGTTTCCAAGAATCTGATGCAGGAATTTATCAATGTATATTTATGAATGACAACTCTCAAGTTTATGGCACAGTTCTGCTGAGATTAGATACTGGTTAGTTGTAAATAATTTGGCTGAGTTAGAAAATGCATAATACTCATAACATTATTGGTTTCATTATTCTGATGGTAAAATGTTTGCAACATTATGGATGAATGGATATGAAAACTTTCTTTAATAATTGTGTACAAAAGATAATTGCTCTCAATTCTATTAAAATAGCGCTTTTTACACAATTAATATTTTCCTTTTTGTTTTACTCCTGATTAATTTTTATAATATGTAACTGGTCCACTTGTGAGCTATACGCATTTATATCTATAAAGTAACAAGTGACAAACTTGTAAAAAAAATTCCAGTATTAATTTGACGAAACACTAAAGAGAATGGTTCTGTTATTAAATTTCAAGTAAGCATGAGAACATATAGCATATTTAGATTAGATCTTCTCGCAGTACAAAGGAGTCTAGGCCTTTGCTTCGTAGTACTCCGATGCACTTAGGATCTTACTCTCTGAGCTACCAAGGATTTTTATCAAGAACTTAACTTTGACTTTGTCAAGATCTAAATATACGAGAACTGCTTGACGCATGTGCAACCTTGCTTTATAAGTTGTCTGCCACACACACGAAGTGATTTATGTTCACCGGAAGTCCGGGATAAAACTCAACATAACTACATACACTCATACAATGAACTCTGACTCTGCTTACAAACAAAACACTGTTCTAAATGACCATGCATACATCTATTAATTATTCTGTCTCTTTATCTTCTCTTTGCTCTTCTCCTTCTGATCTTCCTTCTTCACTTTGTTTGTATCTTTATCTCTTTCGTTCTGTTCTTCCTTCATCACTCTCTTTGTATCTTTATCTTTCTTCTCTTTCCTGTCTTCCTCCGTCACTCTCTCTCTATCTTCACATCCCGGCCTCACAGACATGCTCTTAGCTAAACATATTTCTCTACGAACAGTAAACATTATCATAAGCCCTTGTGCTATTTCTCTACAACTACATCAACACAAATGTTCTATATTAAGCACGTTGAGACACACACTCATATGTATTTCTCTACAAACAGTGAACATTATGACAAGCAACTTTGTTATGATATTTCTCTACTAATATATCTACAAGCATGAGCTATGTTAAGCTTCATTGTAGCAAACAAAAACATTGTTTGTGCATGGCAAGAGAAACAGTAAATACAGCTACATTGCTGGCCAAAAAAAAAGTGTTTGAGTTCTTTGCTATTATTGTGCAAAGCTATTCTGGTGAAGGTGTAATACCAATACTTGCTGGTATTGGTGATGAAGAATGTGATTCAGGCAGTGTGGGCTTTTGTGGGTCGCCGTTCACTTTACTCATGGACTCGAGGAGGGCGCAAGGTACGCTGCCACCAGAGTTCTTCCCCAGCCCCAACAATTGACTGAATAGAGTTTTAAATCTATGTCTAAAAAGTGTAAGGCACGAGGTAGAACTAAACTTAAAATGATGCACAATGCTTATATAGAGAATTGGGAACACGCCCACAATATGACACACGATGACGTGACTTCCTGCACTACAGCGTTTCGTTCTCACTGCAGCGCAGGCACAAACAACACATGACTCTGTGAACAAACAATCAAAATTTAATCAACAAAACAAGTGATTGCACAAACAACGGACATATGGAAAACCTGTTTACAACATAAGATAATACAACAATAAAATATAGCAATAACATAAAAGTTCTAAGTTAACTTGAGCGATGAGGTGGGGCAGATACCACACCTCTCTTATGCCCGACCCACAGGCAGCCTTTCTTTATAATTAGGTTTAGACACACTTACAATAGAATAATCAGTCCTTATCATCACTAACAATTTTTTTCTATATTGTAGTATTAGTAGATAGTGATTTCTCCATGTACCTGCAATTGATTAAGGGTATTATAAATGGTAGATAAACAAGTGAAACAGACTCATACTGTCCATTATGTACCTCCACTACAACAGCGCAATAGGTAATTGTGACATAAGAATGCTGGCATCACGATGCAGTGTTAGCAGTTTCTGTAATTGGAAACAGCTTTGGACAAATTCTTAATTTTATGGGGTGTTAATGATTGAGTCAGAGCTCTATTTGCTAACACTGTCAGTGTGAACAACTAATTTATATAATTATTTAGACTACTTACCTTTACCCATCACTCACTGATATTTTTAGTGAAAGTATTCATATTAATGCCATACAAAAAACAGAAAATTTCCAAAGTGTTGCCAGTTGTATAATAATATCAGTAAAATTAAGCCTATAATTATAACCTGACAATTGTATCTTAAATTTTGCATCACAATAGCATGGAACTCTATATTCTTCTGTTAATAATAATAACTGTGGGTTCTGTTTATACATGCCATATTGAACTACATATTTGTTTATCAAAAACTGCTTAAGATAAGTGAATGAGTAATATGCAAAACCCATCTGCTGTGGGCACAAATTATGACACCCAATAGCATAGATATTGTAGTGTAGATATCAATAGCACCTGGGATAGTAATGAAATAATGATAGACAAGCTTAATAACAGAAAACGTGCATAATATCATCTCAGATTTGTATCATGGAATGAATTGATAGTGAAGTTTTGATAGTTTTTCAAAAATAATTCCTTACTAACTTAATTTAAGCAAACCATGCACCATACATATTTTGTACACAAAATATCACCAGCTTTTTTTTTTTCTGTCTCAGTTTTGATTATTTTTTTGTTTAACAGAGTTATATACCAGAACAATTGAACTTGTTGACAACTAAGAAGTTGTGAAGTAATTTGAAAAGACTGGCTTATAGCAGGTTATAACCATGTGTAACAAAATACATTTACATCTGTCCCACATCTTGAAATTTCTTTTCTTGAACTTTTATTTAGTTGAACTAATTATGTATGGTCTTCATTATAGTATGTTATATTTCATTACTAGAATACTATTAACTTCAACAACTGAGTCATTTGACATAAATATACATGTGTTGTGCTATTGTATTACAGATCAGGCAGTTGATCCTGTACGACTATCTCCTTCTGTTGTATTTTTTTCTGTACCTGATAAGTTGACACTGGAAGTGGTTGCCAGTGGAGCTCATGATGGCATTAGTTGGACCCTAGATGCTGTGGACATCAGTATAAGTCAGTTAGTCTATTTCTATGAGATATATTTCAAAGAACCAACTACCAATGATGATTATGGAGAGTATAATGTATTTTATTCTGGCCAGGCAGGAACTGGAGCTACAATTTTGGCAATTCCATTAGGTTAGTCCTAGTGAATATAAATGTAATTACTATCAGTACTTAAATTTGATAGTAATAGCCAGATAGGAAGTGTTTATGTATTGTGCATATGCACTAAAAAATGTGCTACACTATATTATACTGAAGTCAATCATAGGACATAACCACACAAGTAACTTTGTTCACATACAGTACAGTGCATTATAACTTAATATATTAATTCATAGTGTTGGCAAGATCGCTTGTGCTGTAAAATGATGCAATAATTAATTACACATTTTCTCATCACTTCCCATAATCTCAATTCAAAGATTGTTTACTTAAATACTTGCTATGACTACAGTACATTTGTTTTTTCACAACACAAAATATGCTATATTGTGATTTTAGCGATTCAAACTTAGTTTCCAATAATGATTAATGTTTAATTTGATGGTTCACTTCAGAATTAAATGTCTTGCAAACTTTTTTTTAATCATAAAATTAGAAGATTAAAGTAAAATTGATGTATTTCAATGCCATAGGGTTCATTTCATGTCTGACCACAACATTTAACATGAGAACATAATAATTTCATATTTAGATTAAGGGCATACCACTTTCTAGGAACAAACAAAAATGTTAAGCAAGCTCTATTTATCTGAAACAGTTCTTTCCCATGCTGGCAAAAGTACTAGTTAAATAGATGTAATTTCAGTCCCTAATGTATTGGTCAATCTTTTAGATATTCTTTAATGTTTTACTGGTATGATGATTCCTGTGGATGTTTTAATTTTAATATCTATTATTTTTTCAAGAGAGCCACTATGAATTTCACTGATGGTAACAACGCTACTAATGATGAAAACATGAGAATTGGTTTAAGTCCAGGGTCTCCTAATAGTCAGTCTTAGTGAATATAAATGTAATCACAGATTATTAGTACTCAAATTTGATAAACATGGCAAGTAAGAAATGTTCATGTATTATACAAATGCACTAGTAAATGTACTATACAATAATATACTGAAGCAAATCATGGGACATAACTATACAAGTGACTTACAGTACAGTGCATTTTATCTTATATTAGTTCATAATGTTTGCATTTAAGACAGTTTGTACTGGAAAGTAATCACTTCATAAATAATCTCAATGTAAAGATTACTTGCATTTAATACTGGCTATGAATAAAGTAACACAGACCTTTTTGCACAATACAAAATATTATGATATTAATATTAATTATTCAAATTATTTTCCTAAATGATTAATCAATTCAATGAATCATTAGTCTGCTGAATTAAATGTCTTGCGAACTATGTTTTTAATTATGAAAATTACAAGATGAAATAGGATTGGTGTATTTCAATATCACAATTTAATTCATGTTTGACCACAACATTTTAAATAGGGCATACAACATAATTGATTGAGGTCATACAACACCCAGGGAACATAATAAGTATTGAGCAACTCATCTAAATCAGCTCATTCCCATATTGGCAGTGGTATTGGTTTAGCTAGAAGTAATTTAAGGTCCTAAAGTATTAGTCCTTTTTTATGTCTTTTTTTAAATTTTACTTGCTTTCCATGGACACTTTATACTTCAACTAAGTTCAATATATATTTTTGCAAGAGAATCATTCACAAGTTTTACTGGTGGTAACTGTAGGAGTATGTAAGGAGGCTCGTAAAGCTAACTTCACCTCGATGATACCCACAGTTAAGTAGTAATACTATCAACAGGAGAACTATTTTAGACTATGTGTTGGAATTTTCAGTCTGACTTTTAGTAACAATGTCAATACAAAACATATACAAGAACATAGTAAAACACAAACTCAGTGAAATAGAACTTAAATAAGGGGTAATTTTCCATAAACGTTAGAGGCTTAGCCTTTACAAAATCAAGGTCTGAAAACGATGTTAGAATATTTTGTCAGCTATCCCCCAGTAACCACATGCATGCTCATTTTCGACTTGTTGCCACACCAATCCTAGGCCACGTACTTCAGTTCTGTCATGTGGGGGCATGTCCCACAGTATCTTACAAAGCTATTGGCCTAAGTCCAGGGTCACCTCATAGTAATTGCAGTCTCTTAGTTTCTTTAAACGCAGTCCACTAATCACTATATGATAGTTAAAACTATTCTCTCATGTTTTTAAGTTCATTCACCCAGTATTGGCAACTTCAACCAAAATTAACTATTTTGTATAATTTTCTAATTATTTATTGCAGAAACTGCGAACACTTCAGTTAGCAATCAAAATTTTGCTGTTTTAGAAGGAAACAATGTCAACATTAGCTGTACTTCTGTTGGAGGTCCAACACCCACTGTAAGATGGACATTTAATAATTCTAACACATTCAATCAGACTGATGTGGTCACACCTCCTCGACGTGGAACTGATAGAGATATAACTTTAGGAAGAGTCATATCTACTCTACATATAGTCAATGCACAATACCCAACAAATGATGGAGTGTATACATGTATTGGAAAGAATTCTCAATTCAACTCTACCACAAACATCATTGTACAAGTAACAGGTAAAGTTATATAATAATATTATTTAATAGTTCAAATAGTACTATTTGTGTTCCTGCAAGCTCCAATAGTGTTTTGAACAACTTCAATAAAGTATTGATTTTTACTTATGTAGAGAAGTAACTTGTATCATTGCTTGAAAAGTGTCCATTGACTACCAAAACAAAATCGTAAAATAGTGTATAATGTGTTGATAACTAGTTTGTTAGCCTCTACAGCCTTGTAAATGTTTTGTTAACTCTAATTACCAAGACAGTTTACGGATTTTGTTATGGTTGTAAATAGACACTTATCACCCTGTGTATTCTTGCATGTAGTATCACAATGACATACAAATGCAATACTAACATTGTTTATAGTTGTAGCAGTAACGAATGATGTACTTCGGCATAAATGGCAAGTGAATTATATTGTGTACAAGTAATTTACACAAGGAAGAATCTAATAAAAGATTGATTACAAAATATGTGTAAATACAGCTACATTCATTTTAATTTGCCTGAAGTTAATGTCTTATATCCTGTTAGCCAAGTATATTAGAAAGCATCATTCAGTCTATTTAGTCCCAAATAGCCATTGATTATAGTACAGATAGCTTCCTCTAAATTACCTTGTTCCTGAAAAAAAACATTCTAGCTACTTAAAAATAGTAGATTTTATAAAAATAATATCACATAGTAAAGGTTTCAATTCCATATTCAAAATTAGCTGTATCTCCGTTGGAGGTCCAATACCCACTGTAAGGTGGACATTTATTAATTCTAATGCATTTAATCAGACTGATGTAGTCACACCCCCTTAACGTGAGCTGATATAGATGTAATATTAGGAATAGTCACATCGACTCTACATATAGTTAATGCTCAATACCCAGCAAATGATGGAGTATATACATGTACTGGAAGTAATTCTCAGTTAAATTCCACTGCAAATGTCATTGTACAAGTAATAGGTACAGTTATAGCATAAATTTGTTTCAAGCTAGATAACTTCACAATGTTATCTTTCTTGACCTGTGTTTTAACTACAGTTATGACATAGTGTTATCTCATGGCTATATTGAGCAAGCTCATTCCCCTAGTAGTTTGGTAATGGGGGGAGGGGCTGGCTTACCAGTTTTCAGGGTTTTTAAAGGCTGCCTTACTCTGTGGAGTCTACCCAACCAGGTTAGAGCAGCTGCTAAAGTATCAGCTGGGGGTGTGGGGAGCCACTCACTAAGATACACCAACAAACTACTTCAGTGAAGATAACTAGCATGGAATAAACCATTTATTACACTTTGTCAGAGTGATATTGCAAGATACTTCACTCTCAGGCTTTATTTTCACTCACCTCTGGCAAGTGAAAATAAATTAGCCAGCTCTTGAAATATTTCGCCATATCACACTCTGACTTGTGTAATAATTATGTTATATTGTATTGTATACAATATATAGGTAAAAATAGTACTATTTTGTTTCTGCAAGCTCTAGTCGTGCTTTGAATTACTTAAATAATGTATAGGATGAACTTGTATTCTCATATGTATTATCATAGTAATGTACAAATGCAATGCTATCTTTGTCTTAGTTGCAACAATAACTAAATATTGCCAATAGTAATGAAGCTAGTGTACTTTACTTCACAAAATGTGACAGTTTTGTTTGGCGTTACGACAAATTCACATTATCTCCCATTTTGCTACATGTACATACTAATTTTTTAAAGCTTTCATTATGTAATAATCAGATCAATATTATAACATTTACTAATTAATTCTTACAGTTTTACCTCAGGTGACCTTAGAAGTCATGGATCGATCTAGAGTTCGATTAGGTGAAGCTGTGACTCTTACTTGTACTGTAGTAAGAGGTAATCCTCCAAGTTATTCCTTTAAATGGTATCACAATAGAACGCTAATTAGTTCAACAGGAGCAATATCAACCATCTCAATTTTGATGATAAATTCAGTTATGGAATCAAGTTTTGGCACTTACGAGTGTAATGTGGCGAATGTGGCTGGTAATCAGTCAAAAAGCATTGATATATCTATGATATGTAAGTACATGTATTTACATATTATCCAGATTATTATATGGACTAACAAGAGAGTCTATAATAGTGTTAGGTGTTACTACCATCTTAATAGTGTAGAAGATTGTACAATAATGTGTATATCAGTCAGTACATTGCAATCATCAATTATCGTAATTTTTCACTTTATATTTTACTTGAGGCCTTAAATTTAGTACTCAAAAGTCTCCTAGCACATACTTATAATATTAAACATAATTATATGAAAATAGAGAACATTTTGTAAGGTATACTAAAGTTTAAAATTAAAGCCATATTTGAAAGTCTACTGAGCCTATGCTAGTTATTATTAAACCACTGCCAGCATAAATAAAATAAGAATGATTAATTGTGTTTAGTTTGTTTGAGTTTGCATTATTCATGTTAAAGTTGCGTTATTACTTGTTTTTCAGTGCCTCCACCTACAAGTATAATTATCACAGCTATAGGGGAGACTGATTTAACAATACAATGGAAATCATCTTCGGGATATAACTACTTTCAGGTACTTCAAGTTATATCCTTGTTTCTGGTTTTTATTAAAGGATATATCATGCTCAGGTTGTTGCTGAACTTAACTCTACTTATTCTGTTAGAGCTATATATAATTCTAGCAATGCTCAATCCTATGGCAATGGAACTTGGAGTGCCATGCTGACTGGTCTAAGTGAAGGATCTAGATATAATGTCTATGTGACATCACTTGATGCAGTATTAAAAGAACCAGTTAGTCTGCCTTCTAGTCGTTTCTCAGTTCTTACTGCATCTAGTGAGTATACTTTGAAACCGTATGTTTAGCAGACATTTACAAAGAGCAAAAACCATAAAATACAAAATGTTAATTAAAAAAACAGTGTATGATAGAATTCAAGTGTACGCTATTTTTAAAACATTCAGTACCTGATCAATTTGATTAAAGTTAATGTACAAAAACTAAATGCACTCCACCATGATACTGTAGCACTTTGAATTCATACCTAGAGGTCATATCAAACACTTCTTATAATAATATTAATTTTATAGCAATTTTGTCTCATTTTTTAGGTGAATTATTTCAGCTTGTGCTCCAAATTAGTACTTTCTGTAATGTCTACATAGTAAGTCAGTTTTATTTAATTCATTTTGCTGATGATTTCAGTATTGTAAATGTCTTCAGAATGATAGTCCTTCAGAGAAATCTCAGGACCTCACTTCTCACATTACATCATTATTAATACAACAGTGTCAGTGCAGTCTTGATATGAATACTGCAATTACAAATGGAGGATTTCAATGTTTTGCTGATACACCTGAACTTGTAACATTTAGAGCACAAATTCATGGCTCATCAGAAGTTGCAGCACTGAATCTTGTACAGATAATACAGCAATGGGTGTTAAGTGGACCTTCAATAAATATCAAATCACAAATTTTAAATGTCAAGTCTTCCTGTCTGGTGTTAATTACTGCTTTAAGAGAATACGAGTGTGTTCATTCTACTATGGTCACAGTAATTCAAACTACACTTGCTATTTCTGATGAATATGTTTCTGCAGCTCCTGGAGTAATCAATTTAACTACAATTATCATAATTTCTCTAATCTGTGTAACTATTATAACTTTAGCTATTACTATTGCAATAATTGTGTATGTTAGAAAGAGATATGGAGTATCATTAAGAAATAAGTCAGATAATAAAATGTGAGTGTTCCCATAGCAGAGTCCATTATGTTATGTCTGCATAGCTGTAGTTATCGAGCAGGTGGCAGTTTATTCAGATAATTGTATTTGCATATAATTTTATTTTAGATCTACAGAGGTTCATTTGCAAAATGTTCAACGTAAGCCAGCAGAGTTTCAGGCAGATTTTAATAGTGATGTTCATGAAAATAGCACTATGCAAAATGTGGAAATTACCAAAAGTAATGATGCAGGAAGCAACAACAAAGAAGATAAATTTTCATTTTCAGAGTGCCAGGCATATGAAACTCACAAATTGCCTGGCAGCAATATAGACAGAGGAAATAGCTTCAAGAAAACCAGTCCTATGGAAAATACAGGAAGTCAAGTACATGGAAGAGGAATGAATCCAATTGATTGTGAAGATGGAAGCAATCATCCGGAAAATAATGTAGAGGATACTTATGAAGTCATTCAAGGCAATAAATAACATTTTTTGTGAAAATCTTGGTCCTTAAATATTATTATTGTAGACTTTAATATTTTTTGTAGATTCGTTATAATTAAGCAAACTCGCAAATAAATACAACTGGTTCTTGTCATACTATTTTCAGCATAAACATCTGCCGAAATCGTTTTGTCCAAGTATTTGAAATATTACATGAATTAATAGAAATGTGAAAATTGTTGTGGTATGGAAGAGGTTGACATCAGTCAGGCATCATGCGCTTTAACCGGGTAGAATTTTTTTACTAAGGTTATTTGGACAATATACTTAAGCAGTTCCTACTTTGTTCATGATTTTGTCTAATGTAGGTACCCAACCTCTTATCTGGGGATTTACAGAGTTTAATATCCTGTAGTGAATACATGGTGAATATCCGCAGTATGTTTAATCACTAGAACCACCTAGGGCTACATGACGGACTGTTGTTCTCTTCCATGATGTTCTGATGTAAATTTAGGCCTATTTCTTGCTTTATGCAATCCTTTGGTTTATAGAGCAATGGCTCCCATTCCCCAGAACAAGATATATCTGCGCTACTGATTTCTATATCATAAACTCACTAGTACTGGACATATCAAAGTGGTTATGGTTTCTTTAGCAAGACAACTACGGACTAGAGTAGTAGCTGATCTCAACATAACACACAAACCATACCAATCAGGAAATACATTTCCATGAAGCATGGAATATTGTAAATAGGGCAAACTTTCAGTCCAAGTACTGAAGAAACAAATGACAGGAAGAATCTCAATTTTTTTTGCATCTCTTGTATACCAGAATCTACACTTTAATAAAAAAAAAAAACAATAATGTATTAAAACCACTGCAGTCTCTTTTTAAGAGTACTTTAACTTCAATCAAATGAAGTTCTTTTAATAAAACTAGTTTTCTATAAATAATAGTAGTTATTACTTTAAAGCATAGTAGTTATTACTTAATAAGTAATTCCCAACTCTTTTTTAATACCTCTTTCTATTATAAATATACATATTGTATATATAAATAAATAGTTGCATATTATAATTAAAAAATAGTTTGAGACCATTATCCTTCAAAAGGATTACATCTTCCCCCACTGAGTTATAACTATTTTCATGTGTTGTATGGCCTGGAAAGGTCCATGTACAACTTATGTATTTGTGTTTTCTATTATATTAATTCATTCATTGTTTTCTATAGATATATCAGTGTATTCATTTTTGTAGCAGAGTATGTACATGTAAATGGTAATTAATCAATTCTTTAAGTTTGTGTGCTAATTGACCTGCCTATTCGGGGAAGGTGTCAAATAATTTTTCCTGAGTGTTGTGTATTAAATTAAAATTATTTTCATTTATATCCATTATTTGGTATTGTATCTTTGTGCCCTTTCACCCATCAAACTTTAGTAATAAATAAGAAAGCCTATAGATTTGATTAAGCGAGAAGGAACCTGCTGCATAAGCAACAAAAACTGGTGGCAGTGTACCATTAAAAATTAGTATTTGTGAGTCCACCTCAATCTTGACATGTTAAAATACCACAATATATATAATTATATATATTATATATAATTATATATAGTACTTATTACATGAGTTAGAGTGTGATATGGTGAAATATTTCATGAGCAGGCTAATATTTTCAAGACCATAAAGACTACAATATATAATATGTATTATTTGTTTATTAGCTTGCATCTCCATTACAATTCCTGACTTACTTCTAACATCAACAAACTCATGAAGTCCTTTATTATAGTATAGCTAACATAATCATGAATTAGATCTTAACATTGGTATGATTATCTTGTTGTTCATGTTCTAAGAAAATATAATTTTCTTGTTCAAATTAGACTTTATAAGCATCATTTTATATAAAAGCTTAGCTTTATAATTATAGTTATCTACATAATAAATAAATCAAAATGATATTGGTATAGTTTACTCTCACAACATAAACGAACATTGAATGTAGTGACAATTTCCGCATTTACATGTTGACCTACAGACTTCACAACAAATACATGCTATAAACTCAGTAGGAAGTAAAGAGGTCTCACCAGGTGGAAAGTCACGATATAAAATAGAGCGTCTGCAAACTGACTTGTTCTGACAGTACTCTATCATTTGTTCTGAAGTGAATCGCCTGTCTAAGTCATGTGGTTGCTTGATGATTAATATGATATAGCTTGTTTTCCATCCCTTCCCAGCCCTGCCATTTTCTTGTACATAGGTTTCAGCATCCTGTGTAAGACCGCAGTATATAACTTGGTGAATATCTGGGCAGTTCCATGCCCAAACCAAATGCCCCAGTAGCAATTAACGCATTATTTGCTTGAAAATTGTTCTATAATCTACTTCACTGATGAGTGTGTACAGTGAGTGAACAAGTCCACAACTCGACACTTGACATAATCTGGTGAATCTGGCGGTTCTAGCCAATGATCTCCATGGGTTATTTAACAAAATTGATGTACAGTGCTTATTTATCTCATCTCTATAGCTGCGGCAAAAAATGAGTGTTCTGTCCATTTTCTTGTTTTTCACTATAGCTTCACAGATAGCCTTAAATGAAGAAGCAATACCATTAGAAGGCTCGTCACCTACACAATATATAATGTTATGTTTGAACGGGGGAATATGCACTTATAAGACCTTTGCATGCACAAACTATTAATAACTTCCGTGTGCTAAGGGTGGCTGGGGCAGTGAGTGCCATAAGATGTACTGTATCAGACACTATGCTCCGAACTTCACTCAAATGTCAAACAAACAATCATTCAAATCTAAGATGATATGGATATCTTACCAATTCTTCACGTAATGTGACTCATCCACAATAATTCCTACCTAGTTTTTCCTAAAGATATTGGTGATAAAATGTGCTTCCAGGTTGTACCACTGAACAGTGCCTCTGAACTCATCAGTATCACTTGGAACTTACCTTCTCTGATTCTTTGTTTGTCTTTGATCATCTTCACATCGCTTACATACACTGCTGAAGTTCCAAAAGAATATATAGTAGCCACTTGATCTTCCATTAATACGATTAATAGAGATATAACCAGGATAATTGACTTCTTTTTCACACCACGTATAATGTCAGACACACTGGGAAGCAGGATGTAGCATAAAGATTTTCCAAACCCTGCTAGAAGGGAGATGAAGACCTCTTTCCTTTGGTAAATTGGATATTACTATCCCCTCGTTCTTGTTTTAGTGGTATCCAAACCCAGAGGCTACTTCACCAATAACAGCTTTCAATTGCACATCTGACATTTCACTATTCCACTCCACACTCCCAGTACAGACTTTAACACCGTTATGCAGGGTAAATGAACTATACGAAAATAGTGCACGCGATTGATTTAGCTCAATGGAATGTAAACAAACCGTGGCAATGTTCAGATTAATTGCATTCCAGCATCACCGAACGCATACGTTCAGGTCACCAGACCCTCCCGATTTTGTGTAGCTAGAGATATTTCTTCTGTGGCCTGTACAGTCTCTGTCAGTGGACAATGTCTAACTCATATTTTAGTTGCTTATTGGTGTACTATCTTCATTTCTACTTCACAGGTTAGAATATGTTGCTACAGTAGTTTAGGTAAATGTATGTATAATTAACTGGTGCCAAGAGAAGAAATAGTCTGCAGGGGCATAGGGCATAGGAAGATGATTTGCATTGGTGGGTGGAGGGATAGGGTAGGGAGGGAGGGCGGGGCACAGCACTTGGAGCTAATTAATGACACCCATTAAAAATATTTACTCAATGAGCTTTAATCACCATATGGTTGTTCACTGATAGATAGTTAACTACTGATGCTCTTCAACCCAAATAAAGATGATGAGCTAGTTAGCCCAGGTACATGATTTTTTTTATCCTTCATTGTATGTGCTTATAGTTGGGCAAATGATGTCAGGCTCTCACTAACAAGTCTCACTTGAGATTTTGGTATAATATTATATGATAAAGTAAAGAGAACTCGGGGCTACTTCTCAGTAGAAAGTTAAGAGCTTTCTAGCAGTTTCTCTTCTCTAGTTAATTGGAAGCCAAATTTCATGTCTAGCACCACACTGAAGTTGAAATATCAGATGTGTAGTAGTAAGCTGACAAGGGCGGTGGCTGGTTGTTGTAGCTCCTTAGCAGAGTGCTTGTGCGTTAAGCAAGCTGTCCTGGGTTCAATTCCCCGTAGCAACCAAATATTTTTAATTGTGTATTGTTTAATAAAGAGCCTGTGAAAGAGATAAAATACATCTATTGAGTTATAATATGGATGTCGCTAATTAATGGGCCCTTCCCCCAATATATTAAGAATAAAAGTGGAGGGCTGAGACCATTACAATGAAAATAAAATATGGGGCTAGCTGCTCCTTGTATGGATACATTGTGGAGAATTCTAAAAGAAAGCTTTCTAACCCTATTCTCTGTTAAAACGGGGTGTTTAAATAACACTTTGTGAGGTATTTACAAGGAGGCGCTGTCTGAACACCCCCCACTTTGAGCCCTAATAACTTACACATCAATACATTATATACCCAATGAGCATGTACAATTGATAGCTTATATCCTCTAGTTTCTTCATTAAAAATATCTTCTAGTAATGACTAGCTATGGAGGCAATATTAGGCTTTAAACTGGGATGTCCAAGCAGCACCTCCTATTTAACACCAAAACTAAACTCTCCAAACTCCCCATTTTTAACAGTGGTCAAATTTAAATAAACAGTAAACATGCTTTTTTCTAAACCATTAGCTACATGATAACACAAAATGTAAAAAAAGGGGGAAAGCAGTCACGCTCCTGTCCCTTTTCTCCTACTGCTCTGAAATTTACAATGAATTTCAAGTACACTTACATAACAATAACTAAAGTAGCCTTTTAAAAACTCTTACAATCCATTAAGCGAAAGTTGATGTGGTTGACACTCATCATCTAAAGGCACTAAAAAAGAATTGTTCTCTAACAGTTGGTTATGCATTGTTAGTTGCTAAACTAATCCATAGCTTATGTGTTTAAGTTTGCTACACTAATAGCAATCTTCTTTTCATTTCAATTCACAAAAAAATTATTACCAATGGTTGACAATTTCATTGCTCAGTTCTGTTATGGTTTTTCAGGACCTAAATGTATGTAATTTTACACTCATTGGAAAGAAGAGGTTGGCCATGTACCAAGCATAATATTGAAATCTTTCACTAGCTTCAATGCATAGTCACCCATGTACTAAATCTGTAAACAAAAGGAGGGACCCTGCCTCCTATCTTGAGACACGGGGGGTGAGGCTGGCTCCTGTGCCCCCCATCCCCAACTGTTTCTACACCAGTGGTTTGCACTTTGCTTGGACTCTATCATTGAATTTCAAGTTAGCTTTTAGAATTTCATTTTTGACTATATGAACTAAGTAGACAAGTATGTATAGCTAATTGTTAAGTTAAAGACAATGCCTGTCTGTCTGTCTGTCAATCTGTTAGTCCATCTGTCTGTCTGTCTGTCTGCCTGTATGCATGCCCCTTGATTGCACTCTGTTTACTAAAAATATATAATATTAAAAATAACAGATTTCAGGTTAAAAAAAATAAAATATTATTTTAAATCGTCAACTAGTATTGTTTTTGGTTATATGTTTAGGCATCAATACGTGATGATGTGGTAATAACATTTATGCATTAGCAAAGCAGTAGTACGTTACATATGCTACAGAGCCTCATTACTTAGCTCACTAGTGATCTCTTCTCACAAATAGTTTACAGTCAAACTGCTATTAATACCATTCTGCACATCAACACATTGCCATTTGTTATACCAACTAGCGTGATGCATGAGTATTGATTTTATCATTGCTTGTTTACTACTTAGTGAGCAGTCATAAGACCAACTGTAACAATGATCTTTATGAGAAGAGCAACACTTATTTAAACATTTGACAGTTATAATAACTGCATTTCATAAACACTAGATTGGTAAAAACAAAAACGTTTCTCAAATTGTTTTTACAATAAGATAAATTGCATGGCACCCAAATAAACTTTAATAACTAAATGACATAACCACTACATTAAGATGGTGGTTGAAGATCACTTAATGTTACACAGAATACAGCAAGTTTGGTGGAACTTGATAATCTTAGCTTTCCTCTTGAGATACATTAATGCTAAATCTGGAATTTATTGAATCAATTTCCTTAGTCTAAACATCTATGTATTCTTCACAGTTATTCTTTTTTTCTTTATAACATGTGTTCATTACTTGTTTATGCTAGTCACTATGCAAATTGATTGAAATTTCTTTATGCTCTTCATTGATAATAAATATAAAAATTATTTATAATAATATAAATAGAACTTCACACATTCTGACTTAATTATATCTTTGAATCCCTCCCTTTCATTATAGTGCTAGTTCTGCCCAGCTAATAATGTAATTAAACCTCAGAGTGCATGCACAGGAGGGTTTTGTCTGCTTGTCATTCATTCATTCATTCATCCATTCCTTCATTTATTTATTCACTCTGTCAACAGCCAATCTCGAAGATAGCAGACTTTTATGCTTTAAGATAAGAAGAACTTTGACTACATAATGATTTTAAGTCACTTTATTTTGACACTTTTTGGAATTTCGGCTTAGCTTGCGAAAACGAGAGAAAGGGCAGACTATAGTGAGTACTGCTATAATGGCCATGCCTATTCAATTGTCTAGCTGCCATTTAGAATCAAGTGCGGTCATGTGAGTATACAATTTTACAGGGTGGTTCGTATTTGTTGCTTGCGTTCTGGAATTCCAGTGCTTAACCTCTTTTGTCTGGTGCTGAGATGTCTTTGCTAATGGAGGTTCACTTCTTTCATCAACTGTAAGTATACCTGCTCACCCAAAAAATTGCCCTAAGTGTTTACTATTACAGTTATAAGCTGAATATTTAAGAACTTGGTTATTCAACAATAGGATGTTGTTGTTTTTTGTGAATTAGTGCAGTTTTTAACTAAACCTCAGGATTTGCACTATTAGTGCTGTAGTTTCCACTTTGTAGTCATAAAAACTTCTAGGAATTGCTAGGTACATGCATACTATCAGTAAGACAATGAGAATTATTTATTAATATCCAAATCGTCTATTAGTCCAGGTAATGTTAAATGAGCGAATCAATTAATATTATCCTTATGACGATTATAGTCGCAACAATTAGATGTCTACTTTACATACTTGTGTAGCATTAATTGCAGGATAATAGCGGCAACATGTTTTCCAAAAAAATTTAAATCATTGAATAAATTGAATACAGGTCATGAAGTTCAAGCTCAGCTGTCTGTAGTTACACTTCCTAATTCATTGTATGATCAGTCTTCTAGAGTAGTGGAAGGATCAGTTATCTGGATGGACTGTGAAACTAACTCAGCATCTAATACACTGTCAGTGAGATGGAATAAAGATGGAGGACAGCTAGTACAAGATGTTCCTCACACAGTTATAAGAAGATCTCTCATGACTAACACTTCTTCCACCACTACTTTAATGCTAATAATAGATACAGTAGTGTCTTCTGATGCTGGAATGTATCAATGTACTGCTCAAGATGGACAAGTAACTGCAAATGGAGACGTAATTCCTATTACAGGCAAGTCAATGTTAATTAGTTTTTTTGCTCAAAAAAATAAGTTACTAAGTAGCTAGATTTGTAGCATGAATAGTAGAAAAAATGTATTTTGGGGGGAACCATTTTGACTAGCTAGAAAATGGCACATGTTTAGTTCTCATTGGGTGCAGTTATATAATTTCAACAATATGCTAAACTAATAAAAATTGTTTATGAACATGAAAAGCAATGTATGAACTCCGAACTGAGAACTATTGAATATTGAGGAGTTCAGGTGGTAAATTAGTGTGAATGTAGTATACAAACGAGGTATAGTTAAAGAGAAGTGACATTCTCATATTAAATGAAACAGATAATGATACAAAATGTGCAGAATCTTCGTCTAGAGATAGGGCAGGAATTGATGTGTTGACAACAATATTTTTATAAAGTTTAGATTCTTAATGTGTACTTACAAATCAGAGCATGCCACTAGTCAAATTGTACTGCTGGTTCATCTGCTTAAGGGATGACTCATATGTCACAAAATTTGGGTGTTAATTAAATTATTGTTTTACTACCACTTGATTGGCTGCAACAATTTCAAACCTTATAATAAAGTCAATTATATAAGCTGTAAAGTATTCAGACTTTAAATAGCAAGATAGGTTGAGCAAGTATAAGTGCAAAAACTGACTACACCCAGTTACAATTTTAGGCAATTTCGTCCCAATTCTACTCACTTATATGGAGGACTTTTATAATAGTTGACCTGATTACCGATCTTGGGCTGAATTTACTAAAAACATATAAATTTTTAGTAAATTCAGCCCAAGATCGGTAATCAGGTCAACTATTATAAAAGTCCTCCATATAAGTCAGCAGAATTGGGACGTAATTGCCTAAATTGTAACTGTCCTTCTCGTATCGAGAAAATTGATACTATGAGTCAATAAGTACGACAGCACCATAAAAATTTGAGCAGTATTTGACATTTCTGTATTTAATGCAGTAAGTGCCTCACTAAGCAATAATTAATATCTTTGATCCTAATTTCTCAAGTTTTCACTACTAGTATTTGTTACACAAATGGTGCTAAAAAATAATTGTGATGGTGAATAATACCACAAGAATGTACTTGTGACAAATATACTGTTGTTGTTTTTTTCAAATCTTAGAAAGCAATACAAGACCAGTGCATGTGCCTACTATACAATCAAAGAATCCAGCCTTCCACCTTGTATTGCCATCAAAGTTACTAATCTATCTGCGGCTGGTAGACTTGTACAAATTATGTGACCCACACTAAGAATTATAATTCTGTATAATAATGGTAGTATAATAAATTTTAAAACAAATTTGAAGACAAAAAATGCATGTCACAAAAGCACATCAGGGTTCTTCCCTTTTTGTATGTACTATGATATTCTTAAAAAAATGTTTTTTTGGTTGCTAGCAAAATAATAAGCTCTGACTTAATGAGAGAAAGACATTTTACAAAGGTTGGAGTTACAATGAAATAGTCTAGTCATGTCCCACACCAGTCAAAAGAAACCACGATACTTTATACTTAAAGCGACCCTTGATGTTGCAGTCAACATCACTTCTTCATCAGCTTCTCTTTCTCTATCTCCATACTTTTTTCCACTGCCCATAATCCCCCTCCCCACAAAAATTTTACATGTACAGCATTCATATTGTTAAAAAAAACCCATCATTACCTGTTAAGCAATCCTCCATAATTTTGAGTCTGGTATGCAAATTTGATCATTTACTGCTAGTAATATCTGTAAAAGTGACTCATTATATTGCTACTTTGATTCCAGTTTTGTCCAGTGCTCCAGGAGTGTTGAGAATAACTAAACAAGATAGTCTAACATCTGTAGAATTTCCTAATCGAAGAGCATCTTCTGTCAATGATGCTATTACATTATCATTCACTGCTGGCCATGAGGATGATGAAATGAATATGTAACATCAGCATCATGGCTGCATAATGGAGTTCCGACCAGGACGTCTCCTATGAATGAAATGGAAGCACATGGTCGACTGAAGTCCACTCTCTCCTTCAGTTTCCAAGAGTCTGATGCTGGAATTTATCAATGTATATTTAGGAGTAACAACTCTCAAGTTTATGGCACAATTCTGCTGAGATTAGAAACTGGTTAGTTTGAAATAAATAGGCTGAGTTTAAAAATGCATAATACACATAATTTGGTTTCAACAAATTATTGGTGGTTAAGGGTTTTCAAAGTTATTGATGGAAGGATATCAATACTTTCTTTAGTCATTGTGTGTGTGAAAATATTCTTATTTCTATTAAAATAGTGCTTTTTGTATATTGATATCTCTTTAACATAATTATTTTTTTCTATTTTGTTTGACTCCTGATCAAATCTTTGTAATACATAAAATGGTCCACTTGTGAGCTATTCATTTTTATCTATAAACTAACAAGTCAATAAATTATAAAAAGATCCAATATTAATTTGATTTAATACTAAATGCAACTTCAGTGACCCTAAAGCACAAGTATTTTCTTAGTGTTATGCTGAAAAATGCTACATATAATATGTGTATAATAGAGAGTGATGAGTGTATTGTGTATCATCCTATCATGCTCTTCCTATTTCTTAAATACTAACTGGCAGTGTTGATGAAGGAAGAACTTTTACTATTTGCAGCCCTTCTGTTTAATCAATTGCTTATAAACCCTACAATGATGCATAGGAAAGGATTGTGATTATCCTAAAGCTTTTATTTTTATAAACAACCTCTTGTACACAATAACATCCAACCCTGTTAACTACACAACTCTAGTCTCAGTTATGGAGTGTTATTGGCGAGCGAGACTAGGGGTGGATAATGCAAAATTGGGTATATGTTATATGTATATGTATGTATGTATGGATGGATGGTACGCATGCCCTTGAAACGCGCGCGCGGGCAACTTTTTTTCTCCTAAAAACACGGCTTTTAGGCTTGACCCCAGTTTATTCTGAAACTACAGCTTTAAGCAAGCCTTACTTTATACTTAAGCTCCGAAGTGTGAGAAAATTCCTGCGCAAACCCTTCTTTTCAAGAAACAAAAAGTTGATTCGACCGGTTACTATGGCATTGAAGACCCTTTTCCAGACTTAATTTCAAAACTTCTCCGTTTTCGGGGGATACGGAGTGCCGATTGTTGGTTGTCAAGAGCCATTGGTAGTCAGAATGCCGTAGTATTAATGCTAAAGAAGGTACTACTACTCGAGGGAAGTTGAGGTAAGTACGTAATTCCATATTTGTTAGCTAAATATGCAAAATAACTCTGGCCTTTCTTTTTTGTAGCTAAGAGCTTGTTGTCAACAGTGACTGGTAAATTCAAACAGTTTGAATGGCTCAAATTTGGTACTACAAAAGTTACCACTGCTCAAGAAAGTGAGGTAAGAAAGTAATTTTGTATTTGTGTGCTAAAATTGATTGTCTTTTGTTTTTGTAGCTGAGAGCTTGTCGTCAAGAATTCGAGGTAATTCAGATAGTCAAAGTAACTTAAATTTGATACTACAGAAGTTATCAATAGGAAATTGAGGCAAGTAGTACATAATTCCTTATTTGTGGGCTAATAATAACACTGGTTTATTTTTTAATTATTATTAACTGAGATTATCAGTATGGTTGATGTTTGACACTACAAAAGTTACCATTAATCAGGTAAGAGAGTGATTTTGTATTTGTTTGCTGCAATAAAATGTCATTACTGCTATTATAGTGTTTGCATGAAGTAAGCTAAAACATAGTAACATTTTATGTTACCTAACTATCAGGCTCGCTCGACATTTGTGCACTCAAATATTATAATCATCTACAGTGTGACATTGTACTATTTTTCTATATCCAGTTGAACTTGCTCACTCTGTTTTTTCAGTAAATGCAGAATATATAATAGTAACCTATATTCCAAACAGTTATAATTAAGTACCACACGTGAAAACATACATATTCAGTTAAAAATACTTACAATGCATAAACATAAATTAGTTTTGCCAGCTTGGCAGTGAGTCTTGTGGTAATAAGCAAGGGCTAAATAATTATTCTGTTGCTAATTATTCTCGTGTTATTAGAGAGGACATGCCTACAATGTCTTCTATTCAAAACATGAATCATTTCTCTGGCTCAACTTTGATTCATTGCAGTGCCCAAAGTAGACATTATGCATTATGATTAGACACACTCTCATAATTATTGGCAAATAAGAATGTAGTTAGTACATGGCAGTAGTAAGCCACCAATGGGTAATTACTTGCCAGAAAATATTAAAACTGTTCGGCATTATTATGCCAAAATTTTCTGTTGAAGGTGACACTGTTCACCTGTATGGATGCAATATTTACTTAATTGGTTATGGACAAATTCTTAGTTTAGGGTGTTAATGAATAAGACAGAACTCTTATGCCATCACTGCCAGCATGAACAGCTAGGTTATAGTATTCTATAGACTATACAATCACTCACTGATATTGTTAGTGAAAAAATTCACATTTATGCAACACAAAACCAGGAAATTTTTCCAAAGTGTTTGTCAGTTACACATAACCAATCAGTAAATTGAAGCCTATGTGGTTTTGTGGTAAATACAGTAGTTGTGGGTTCTGTTTATACATTCCACAGGCTAAACTACATTCTTATTTGTCTAAAACTTGCTAAAAATAATTTAATGAGTAAAGTACACTACCAATGAACTGTTATAACAAATTTAAACCCCCAATATTATATTTTTCTGTAAGCAGCCTTAACATAGCCCAGGAGTGGTGGAAGAAAATATACTTTGCTCAGGCAAATATGGCCCACCACTTCATATGGCAATATTATGCATGCACTAATGGTATAATGGTTTTTATAAAACCATGGAGTAGTTCTATATAGGTTAGTTTAATTATATACAAATAGGAAGTGCAATACTGATGGCATAAAACGAATAGTTAACTATGGCTAAACATAATATTTCAGAGCTCTTCTACAAAAAATAACATAAAAAATATAACAAAAACAAACTAAGTGGTATTAAAATAATGTAAATGGTCTGATAAAAAATCATGAAATAGCTGCAATGTTCAAACTTTTTGAATGAATTTAGCTATTAGTGTTTTAATTCTAAATAAAAAACTAAAAAACTATACTTTTTAAAGTTACTAAATTTTAGTTACAACTATACAGTGTAACTACTAATAAAATAGGAAGATTCTAGAATTTAAGCATTGTAAAATAATAATTAAAATTAATCTTTTTTCTAATATTACATGAAACTTGACTGGTACACTATCAAGCTACCACTGCTTTAGCCAGGCGGTAGATATCTCAGATACAGAAAGCCGAAACCAATCGATGTCATTGTTAAATAGAAAGTGCAGATAACCAATTCATAGACAGCAGTATCATATTGGTGAGCGGAGTCATCATTTTACCGCCATTGTTGTGATCTAAAGTAGTAGTGTTCAGTTTTTACAGAAAACTTGCTGACACTGTTTTTATTAATCTTTTAAAGTATCAAAAATTTGTAGCTAAAATTTTGGTCCACAATTGCTGGGTCTGCTGCCCCATACTACCAGTCTGGAACCTACATCTGGCCATTTGCTTACAAACAAGATGTAAAGTAATCTGAAAAGTATGAATTTTAACAGGTTGAAACTGTCTGTAACAAAACATATCTATAACATCTGTCCAACATCTTGGCATTTCTTTTTCGTAAACTTTTGTATGTATACAGTCTTCATTATTGTATGTCATAATATTTCATTACTACATATTATTAACATCAATAACCGAGTCATTTAACGTGATAATAAATGCATTGTGCTATTCTATATTCCAGGTCAGTTAGTTGGTCCTGTACGATTATCTCCCTCTGTTTTGTTTTTTTCTGTTCCTGATAAGTTGACATTGGAAGTTGTTTCAAGTGGAGCTCATGGTGGTATTACTTGGACACAAGATGCTATGTATTTTGGTACACGCTCACAGTTTGTCTACTTTTATGAGATATATTTCAAAGAACCAACTACCAGTGATGATTATGGAGAGTATGACATATTTTATTCTGGACAGGCTGGAACTGGAGCTACAATTTTTGCAATTCCATTAGGTCAGTCTTAGTGAATATAAATGTAATCACAGATTATCAGTACTCAAATTTGATAATAATGGCAAGTAAGAAATGATTATGTATATACAAATGCACTAGAAAATGTACTACACAATATACTGAAGCCAGTCATGGGACATAACTATACAAGTGACTCTGTTTACTTACATTACAGTGCATTATATCTTATAATCATTTCGTAATGTTTGTGTTTAAGACCACTTGTGCTGGAAAGTAATGCAGTAAATGATCACTAATTTTCTCATCACTTCATATAATCTCAGTGTAAAGATTACTTGCATTAAATACTGGCTATGAATACAGTAACACGGACCTTTTTGCACAATACAAAATATAATGAAATAATATAATTTTAATTGTTCAAAATTATTTTCCAAAATGATGAATCAATTCAATGACTCATTAGTCTGCTGAATTAAATGTCTTGCAAACTATGTTTTTAATTATTAAAATTACAAGATGAATTATGATTGGTGTAGTTCAATGTCACAATTTAATTCATGTCATAATTGATTGAGGTCATAAAACACCCAGGGAACATAATGAGTATTGAGTAACTCATCTAAATTAGCTCATTCCCATGCTGGCAGTAGTATTGGTTTAGCTAGAAGTAATTTGAGGTCCTAAAGTATTAGTCTTTTTTTTATGTCTTTTTTTAAGTTTTACTTGTATTCTATGTACATATATATTTTTGCAAGAGAGTCATCCACAAGTTTTACTTACAAAGTCATGGTGTAAATTCGACGTTAGAATATTTTGTCAGCCATCACAGTAACCACATGCAGGCACATCTTCTACTTGTTTCCCCACCGATCCTAGGCAATATACTTCAGTTCTGTCATATGGGGGCGGCATGCCCCATAGTAACATACAAAGCTATTTACTCATGATAAAAACAGGAGAAATCGCCAAAGTCCAGGTTCTCCTCATAGTAATTGCAGTCTCTTAGTTCCTTTAAAAACAGTCCACTTTTCACTATGTGATAGTTAAAACTATTCTCTCATGTTTTTAAGTTCATTCTTGTTATGTTTAACACCCAGTATTGGCAACTTCAACCAAAATTAACTATTTTGTATAATTTTCTAATTATTTAATGCAGAAACTGCGAACACTTCAGTTAGCAATCAAAATTTTGCTGTTTTAGAAGGAAACAATGTCAACATTAGCTGTACTTCTGTTGGAGGTCCAACACCCACTGTAAGATAGACATTTAATAATTCTAATACATTCAATCAGACTGATGTGGTCACACCCCCTCAACGTGGAAGTGATAGAGATATAACATTAGGAAAAGTCATATCTACTCTACATATAGTCAATGCTCAATACCCAACAAATGATGGAGTGTATACATGTACTGGAAGTAATTCTCAATTAAACTCTACCGCAATTAATGTCATTGTACAAGTAACAGGTAAAGTTATATAATATATATATATATATATATATATTTAATAATTCCAACAGTACTATTTGTGTTCCTGCAAGCTCCAATAGTTCTTTGAACAACTTCAATAAAGTATTGATTTTCACTTATGTAGAGAAGTAACTTGTATTCTTGCATGTAGTATCACAATGACATACAAATGCAATACTAACATTGTTTATAGAATGTTGTACTTCGGCATAAATGGCAAGTGAGCAATATTGTGTACAAGTAATTCACACAAGGAAGAATCTAATAAAATATTGATTACAAAATATGTGTAAATATGGCTACATTCATTGTAATTTGCCTGAAGTTGACGTCTTACATTAGATAACCAAGTATTAGAAAGCATCACTCAGTATATTCAGTCCCAAATAGCTATTGAGTATAGTAGAGATAGCTTCCTCTAAATTACCTAGTTCCTGAAAAAAAAATTCTAGCTACTTAAAAATAGTTGAGTTTATAAAATAATATCACATAGTAAGGTTTTCAATTCCATAGTAAGTACTCCCCGCATAACTATTTGACTTAAAAAATAAGCATAAATCATGCATTTATAATGAATTTCTGCAGTTTATAATCTTACACTAAATGGTGACATCATTACTGCCACAGAAGACGAATAGGACGTGTGAAAGCAGCTAATATGTTTGTTTGGTAGTTGTTATTTGTGCTACTCTTTTGCCCAGCAGTAGCTATAGCACTATACACTTTCACACACACTTGTTTGCTGGATATACCAACTTTTGTGTAGGGTTATCACTGTGACCAACAGCGCATTAGCCGCGATTACTTACCACCACCACCAATTCTAATAGGAAATGAAGTCCTAAGTTTGTAAGATATTACTGCATAAGCCAAACAATCAGGTATGACATACACAACCTAATTCAAAGGGCTAAACAATTGATGATAGCGAAAATATTATAAGCCTAATAATTCTGATTAGTGGAGGGTTTGGGGTGAACCACCAAGCAAACACAAAAATGCGAGGATCAAGGTACAAAAATGAAATATATGCACATGTATGTCCACACAAATGATTGTGTGCTTGCGCGCAAATAGTAAGTGAGCTTGTAGTTGTAAGTAGGATTCAATTTTAAAATCTGTTAATGGTTGAGATTTACTATACTTGAGGCTAAAATACTAGCTAGTATGACAAAAAATACATTTATTAATATACTTGTTTACCCTACTAAGTTCAGTAATTATATTATAACATTAAGTTTGTAGTCATCCCTTGCCTCTATTTTCAGGAATAATGATAGCTTGTGCAATACAAATAAGCTGTTCTCAAATGAAGAACCAGTAGCTATTGAAAACAGGTTTATTTTTAACTATAAGTTGAACGCGTATGCAGCCATTGACTATTAATTTTAGCAAACAAATACAAAAGAACATTCTGACTTCAATCAATAAATAGTGTCACCTTTTGTATTGAAGATAATCTGACCATTCAAATAATGACCAGTAGCTATCGATAAAAAAGCAAGAGTATATTGAATGAATTATCCCAGTCTTAGCCTAATTTATATTTTTATGTATGTGACACATGAAATATCACATGTTGTCTCATGATATCATTTCACTCTCAGTCTTTATTTTCACTCGCCTCTGACAGCTAAGGGTGCATTAGCCTGCTCATGAAATATTTCGCTATACTATAATCTGACTTATGTAGTAACAGCTATATAATAACATGCTCTGAATTTTCAATTTGACACCACTGTATATGAGTCTCACTCACTCCCCTTACTCAATTGATATTGTCATTAAAAACAGCTATTGCACTTTAATTAACAAAACGTAACATTTTTGTTTGGACATTATATGCAATATTATCTCCTTTTTTGTTACATGTTTTATAATTATTATTTTAAGCTCAAGCTTTATTTAATTGCTAATTAATGTTTACAGCTTTACCTCAGGTAATGTTAGAAGTCATGGATCGAGGGGCGCCCACTCGCGGACTGAGGTCCCTAGGTCGAAGGTACGAGGTTTCCGGTTTTAGGTCGAAGGTATCCGGTACGCATGCGCACACTCGCGGGGCAACTAGGTCCTATGTCGAAGGTAAATAAACGCGCGCGCACCACCCACTCGCGGACTGAGGTCCCTAGGTCAAAGGTACGAGGTTTCCGGTTTTAGGTCGAAGGTATCCGGTACGCATGCGCACATTCGCGGGGCAACTAGGTCCTAGGTCGAAGGTAAATAAACACGCGCGCACCTCTGCAGCACTCTTGGTCCAAGGTCAGAGGTAAATAGAAGCGCGTGCAGTGCAAATGCAGCTGCGTTTTACTTCCGCAAAGAAGCATTTCGTTGCATTTGGCGTACATACGGTTTCTTACTAAGCGTTCCGATAGCGATTATTCCATTTCTTCAATGGCTCAGAAGCGAACCCACCATTTCAGAGGCTTAAGCCAGTACTCTGAGCAGCTCATGGACCTTGCAGAAGGTGGTCGAGTGTTCGAAGGGAGAGGTCAGCAGCCAAGAAACAAGGATGTCTTGAAGCAGATCGCTGCCATCAAGGCCTGCAAGAAAGGATCCTTTTTTGGCAAGGACAAGCCCTGCACTTGTGGCTGGCACGACAGAGCTGCTGCCAGAAAGGAGGCCAGGCAAAAGGCAGCATCAGGTAAATACAAAAATATATTCATAAATAAATAAATAAGGTGTTGGTAAATAAAATAAACAAAAAAAAGTTAAATGTTTATATAACAAGTGACTGAAATACAAATTGAATATTCATGAAATAAATGATATCATTATTCAATAATTATGAGTAAGCAATCTATTAACTAATAACTATAAAGAAGCTGTTTATTACTAAATGATAAAGTATTAAATTAAAAAAAATCTATTAATGCACGCTTACAAATATCAATTGCATGTACCTAAATGAAAGAAAGCATAATATCCATTCCGTTAATTAAAAATAATAATAAATAATTACAAGAAAGAATGCAATGCATTAATGAATGAACGCTTCAAATACGAACTGATTAAAGTAAAGTATAAATGAATACATAAAACATGTACAAATATATACATTATTACACATAATGTAAAATGCATAAGCAAATCAGTGAAGGAATGAATAAATAAGCAAATAAATTTATTACAGGATTACAGAAGTGCATTCATAGTATGCCAACATGAAATCATTTTGCACAGATTCTTGGTCCAAGGTCAGAGGTAAATAGAAGCGCGTGCAGTGCAAATGCAGCTGCGTTTTACTTCCGCAAAGAAGCATTTCGTTGCATTTGGCGTACATACGGTTTCTTACTAAGCGTTCCGATAGCGATTATTCCATTTCTTCAATGGCTCAGAAGCGAACCCACCATTTCAGAGGCTTAAGCCAGTACTCTGAGCAGCTCATGGACATTGCAGAAGGCGGTTGAGTGTTCGAAGGGAGAGGTCAGCAGCCAAGAAACAAGGATGTCTTGAAGCAGATCGCTGCCATCAAGGCCTGCAAGAAAGGATCCTTTTTTGGCAAGGACAAGCCCTGCACTTGTGGCTGGCACGACAGAGCTGCTGCCAGAAAGGAGGCCAGGCAAAAGGCAGCATCAGGTAAATACAAAAATATATTCATAAATAAATAAATAAGGTGTTGGTAAATAAAATAAACAAAAAAAAGTTAAATGTTTATATAACAAGTGACTGAAATACAAATTGAATATTCATGAAATAAATGATATCATTATTCAATAATTATGAGTAAGCAATCTATTAACTAATAACTATAAAGAAGCAGTTTATTACTAAATGATAAAGTATTAAATTTAAAAAAATCTATTAATGCACGCTTACAAATATCAATTGCATGTACCTAAATGAAAGAAAGCATAATATCCATTCCGTTAATTAAAAATAATAATAAATAATTACAAGAAAGAATGCAATGCATTAATGAATGAACGCTTCAAATACGAACTGATTAAAGTAAAGTATAAATGAATACATAAAACATGTACAAATATATACATTATTACACATAATGTAAAATGCATAAGCAAATCAGTGAAGGAATGAATAAATAAGCAAATAAATTTATTACAGGATTACAGAAGTGCATTCATAGTATGCCAACATGAAATCATTTTGCACAGGTTCATCTTCTGCTAGTGCTTCGCAGGTCTCTCCTGGACCAGCACCATCAGATGAACTTTCATCTTCCCTAGCAGGTGTGTATTGTTTGTATTTGATGTACACTTGCACCATTGTGTACTGTATTGTCTCATTTGAGAAAATAGTTTGCTTAGCATACTCGTAAATGATGAGGTATCAATTGAGTAAATGCACAGTCGGCTGGTCAACAACGCGAAAATTCTACATATCACCTAGTAGTTAATTGTATGAATTCCTTCAACAATTCAGTCTCAGTTGTATATACGAGTGACCTAGTGGATAGACTTCTACATTATTGTGCATAGGGTATTATTTACAATAGTGTACATTATAGAACAAATCTTCAATAAATTTGCAGATCAGCACATTCGATCATCAGACTGTTCAATGTCTTCACTTGCTAGTTAACGCTGGCAGTGTTAAACTATTATTATTATGACTGTAACTATTACCAGTACAATTTTGGCCAGAGTCAGTTTTAATTGGAGTTGAGCTCAGAGATGAGTGTGTAACCTGAGCAGCAGATGTGGTGGGAGGTTGTACATGTAATTAGTAGCCATGAATGGTGAATGGGCTAAATGTACACTAAATGATTTGGAAAAGGAGAAGGGAGGGTTATTAATGTTTTGTTGAGCTGGTCCAGCAAATTCAACTGAGTCAGTACCATGATGACTTGAAATGGATTGATTGTATTAGGATAGGTTAATATTAATGTGTATACGTGGATCTGTTAACATGTACTAATAGTATTTCGATCATTAATCTGTTCGCATTAATTTGTCTGTTGCATTGATTTTAATATCATGTTCTTTTTTTCTTATTTTTTTCCTTGCGTAGGTTCATCTGCTCATATTACTTTGCTCTCTTCTGAGCCAGCAACTTCAGAACCACTTCAACGTCGTTCTCAAGCAGGTAAATATCATTTTTGAATCATGTACATGATTTTGCAACTGCCTTGTCTCGCGGTTAAATCTCCATTCAGTAAAGGTATTAAGTCTTCCTTCTCATGTTGTTTCAGGTTCCATTCCTGCAACCACCGTACTGATGCCTTCGTCAGTAACTCGTTCACAAATGGAGTGCTCAACTCCAACAGGTACAGTTCATTTGTTGTAATATAATATGATTAAGTTTATTCACGAGTTAATCGTGGTAGGACTATATACATTATTTAATAGGATGATACATGTCCGTCACCGTCATGTGATAATATCTGCATGTACACTATAGTGTTCAAACTTTAATCGACCTGATCAAGTAATGTGGTACTGACTCAGTTCTATTTGTGAAACAAGTTGGAATATCCAGCTCAAGCTCTGATGCAGTCTTTAATCTATTAACATCAATTAATTATACACCTCCAGTTGACACCTGAACTGCAGCTCTGGTTACACAGCATTTTAAGAGCTCATTCCTAGTCAGTTTAGTACTGACAAATTTGTAACCCTTAACCAAAGACTATAACAAATTTTAATGCTGATTTATGGGTAAAGGAGGCATGCATAGAATAGCAAGTGACAACCCAGTATTTATTCCCAATCAAAACCAAGTACCCCTTGCAGGCTCCCTAATCACTTATTGCACAATAGAAATGGTGATGCACTCTCTACCAAAGAGACTAAATATGATGGTCAAGAAGCAATGAGCAGTAATAAATATTTAAAGAGGCTCATTGTAATCTCCTCAAACAGCATGCAGCAACTTCAGCAAGCCGAATTTAAATTTATTTTATTTTTATAATGTTTTTCAGTTCAACACAAGCACTGGCAACTGGTGGTGTGGCCAACACCATTGTATATTCAGTCACACTAGGCATTTATGCAATTGCAAGCCCAGGATCTGCCCATTTCACTTAGGCATTTATGCAATTGCAAGCCCAGGATCTGCCCATTTCACTTAGGCATTTATGCAATTGCAAACCCAGGATCTGCCCATGCAGCCATTAACACTAATAAATGTCATTGTGGCTGTAACCTGAGGAGTGGTTTATTCATAAGCAAACCACCAACTTGAGAACAACAAGGTGATGACAATGACAATTTCCTGATGCTTATTTCTTTAGATGCTGCATACCATTATTATTATTATTATTATTATTATTACTATTACTATTATTATTGCTGTTGTTGCTGTTATTGTTATTATTATACTATTACTTAATGCTTTCAGCTTCAAGTGTTGGTGCAGTTTCTACTGCCAGTGTTCAGCCATCCACCAGCACAAGCACACGATCAGACTAACCCAAGACTGCAACTGGACCAGCACCTCCCAAATTCGACAAAAGCAACTTCCAGTCACCTACTATTGCTGAACTGAGGGCCATTGGAATTGGTCTTAAGAAGTCTCCAGGCAAGTTGGACCTGATAGTGTACTGCCCTATGAGCGGCCGCTGTCCTCATTGTAATTCGATGATGATATCAGCAAATTCAGTGGGGAGTCGCAAGCTCATTTATGCCATACCTTGGCCTAAGTCTCTCGTTGGCATAGACATGCGCTGTGGAAAGTGCAAGAAGCATTGGCTGACGCACGATCCGAAATATGTCAGCACTCTGCCAATGTCAGTTCAGCTCCAGCAAACGCGCATTTCAACAAAGGGCAATGGAACCAACTTGTCCTTGATCCGTATGCTGAGATCAGGCGTGACAGTGGCACAGGTGGAGAGACTTGTGCAGGAGGAAGTTACACAGCACTATCTCCACCTCAAGTCTGAATATATCACTCTTTGGGATAAGGTAACGTTTAATCTCCCTCAAAATTGTTTTATTATTAATAATGATATTATTAATAATAGTAATAATAGTAGTAATGATGATGATGATTGTAATGATAATGGTAATGATAATAATAATGATGATGATAATAATAATAATAATAAAAATCATTATAATAATAATTATGATAACGATGAATAATAATGATGATAATGATAATAGCTAATGATAGTATAGTAATGATAATGATGATAATAATAGCAACAGTTCAATAATACTATGATAGTAACTATGTCGTCTCTTCCCTCAGCACTGTAGTAAGCTCTCATTAATGTATTACTTTAGGTTGCGGCCATGAGTGGTATTGGAAGAGTCAGTGTGGCATCTCGTGATGCTTTCCCTCCACTACCTTCCCATTACATCCCTTGCCGACCTCATCTCACATTGTTGTTCATCAGGGACTACTTGGACAACAAGCCTTACATCATGAGGGAGTTGCGTACCGTCCTCAGTAGTCTCAGTCTTGCAGTGGATCACCAACGCAAGGTCATTAAGAGAACCCTTGGTGGTGGAGTGGTAGGCCATGGTAGACAGACATTCACTATTTGTGGAGATTTTGGTCTTGTGTGTGGAGTTTATGCTGTTCCAGACACCTCCTTCAACTGGGGTAGGCAGGCCATGGCTGAAATAGTCGAGAGGCACGAGTCAGCGGGAGTAGAGTTGCCTCGTTCGTTGTACATGGACTGTTCTTGCTGCAATGGCAAGCCAGGATTTCGTCGGTTGCCTCTACAGCCCCCAAGCACAAGTGCATTGGCTTTGTGGCGCTCAAAGTTCACCATCAAACTGGATGTCATGCATCTGATGCTGCGCATTGGAAGAGAAATGAATGCCGAGCATCCACGCCGGAAGAAGTTTTTAGTGGACCTCAGTCGAGCAATTTTCTTCCAACACGAGGGAGATTACCAGAGTTTGATGGAGGCAAAGAAGGCAGCTGGGCTTGATGGGCCTCCAACGCGGACAGAGAGGGTCAAGTTCATCCGTAGAATAGTCGGAGATCCAGACAGCGTGGCTGACAGGATGATGTTAGTGCTTCAAGGACACAGGGAACTGGATAATCAGTGCAGGATTCAGGCTGAAGCAGCAGGGATGAAGATATCAGACTTGTCAGTCGCAGATGTGGCATATCCCCTCATCACAAAGAGGGTGATAGAGGTGTTCAAGCTCCAGCTGATTCATGTGCGAAATGGATGCATTTCCGATGAGATGGATCATTTGCCATATGTGAGAGTTGGTACCATCAACTTTCATTCCACAAGTCACCAGTTGGAGCATTATCGATCGTTGCGTGGCACCAGCAAACTTGAAGCAGTCCATTCCGTGCTGGACAGAAACTTCTACACCCAGCGTGGCATTGGAATGGAAATCTTCGATGCACGCCTGGGATGGTGGATTCTTTCCTACAACCGTCGTCGCCTGCGCGCTCTTGGAAAGAAGATTCCACCAGATACCATGCCACCTAAGGTATGCCTATAAAAGCAAGATTGTTGCATTGCTGCACATGTTCATGGTCATGCTCACAACAGCTGTTAACAACAACTAGGTGGAATCAAATTACCACTTATTCTATTTATCTCATTAGCTATGGCCTGGTCTGTCATACTATATTTTTTAAATTTGTTACTACAGGTTTGCGAGCACTACATTGGGCAAGGGATCACCTCCAGCTATCCAGACTGGACAATAGCAGCAGCAGGTACAGAGACCAATCTCAAGATTGGGTACGAGTATGGATGCTCTGTGGCAGGAGTTGCTCACATTGAGGTTGATTTCAATGAAGAAATGGCTGCTAATGAGACTGTGCCCGATATAATTGATGAATCGTCAATAGTGGCTACGTCAGCTGAGGTAAGACTTTCAATAAATAATTAAATCAAAGATAACTAAATTGAAATGAATAACTCTGCCAGTTAACGCACTAGAGACAGCTAACAATATTATTTACTTAATCTTATTTGAACACCAACATTATATTGTGCCTTTGTTCATGTTTCAGGTAATGGAGGAACTTGGGCTTGAGGAAGCTGACTTGCACGAGCCTGATGAAGGTGAAGATCAGCATGGATCGACTCTATCCAGCTCCACCCATACCAGCACTACCACCCACACCAGCGCTACCACCCATACCAGCACTTCCTGCACTAGCACCACCCCCAGCTCTGCTACAGCTAGCACCTCATCTTCTGCTGGCTCCACCTTCAGCTCTGCTGCAGCTAGCACCAGCTCCGACACACGTGACTGGAGAAATGTGCCACTGCCCGAAGCCACACCTCGACGTCATCGTAACGTTCCACGACTTCGTGCAATGGGAGGACAGATTGTGTGTGTGCCTCCAGACTTCAATGAAGCAATGCTGGCTATTTGGGAGGAACTGTGGTGTGCAATGCCAGAGACCGGTAATACGTCGCCTATGGTGCATGAGCTCCTAAAATTGTACAAGGAGCGATGCAAGGAGGAGTTGGATCGACCGAGGCCTTCCTCTGAACCTCCTCCAGCATTGTTACCAGTCTCATTTGCCCAAGCAAAAAACTGGATTTTAAAACAACAGAGATCTCGATCACAGGCTATCGAAAGTGGAGCTGTCAATGAGGAAGCTCGCTCAGTAGTTACTGAATTGAGTTTCTCCTTGTCTGAACAGGCATCAGCAGCTATGGAGCTCTTGGAACAACCTGTGCAGCAAGCCACTCCAGTCTTTATTTCACCAGCACTGTCACTTGGACCAGAGCCAGTCACTGCTGAAGAGAGAGCACAGGAAAGGAGGGAGGAACAGGCATGCAAGAGGACAGAATTGACCCCAAGGACTGGTGGTAAGGAAAAGGCAAAAGCACCCAAGCGGAAGAGGGCCCTTTCTCCAGAATCGCAGCAGAGGAGAGAGAAAGCATTGGCTCGCCTACAGGAATTGGGTGTCCAGCCACTTCCGGTCAGTTTAAAGTTTTATTAATAATCTAAATTATACACCTTGGCTAATAACAATGATAACAGCAACAACAGTAATAATAATGTTAGTTGTATTCATAATAATAATGGTGAATAATAGTATTTGGTGTAATACTAGTTAGCAATAATAACAGTAATATATATATACTAATAGGAGTAATAATAGTAGTAGTAATAATAGTAGTGATAATAGCGGTATTAGTAATAATGGTTATAATAGTATTAACTATATTATTAGTAGTAGTATTAACCCTTACGTTCCCAATCCCGCTTTGAAGCGGGTGAAGACCGGTTGGCTTCTCCGAATTTTTAAAAATAGTTACTTTATAGCTAGAACCTTCAGATTGCATACACAGGTGCCCAATGCATTGGAGAAGCATCTAAAATAGCTTTCAGCCAGGACTGCTTCGACAGTACCTCACAGCAGTTGCGTTTATTTCTTCCTCGGCAAAAAAAACAAACATAGGTTCTCTGTCGAATTTTAAAAAAAGTTACCTTCTTCACAGCAGCTTCATTTATGGATCCAGTCATCTCCAGAGCTTTGTAGAAGCAGCGAAAAATTGCTTGAGCTCAGTAGCCGTCCATAACACATTGAAACAACTGCTTCTTTGCCGACCAAGACTTTGCGGTTTGACTTACTGTCTTCTCCATTTTTTATAAAATCGCCAGTTCAACTGGGGACCTCCCTATTACGTACAGTCTTAGGTAATGCTTATTACATCATAGGAAAAAAGTGAGCGTGTCGTGTGACCCCGGTAACTATGCAAAAAAAATTTTTTTTCAAAGTCATTTTTGGGAAGATGGCGTCTACAAGTTACAATGCGGAGCAAGTTTTAGACTGGCTTGATGCTGACTCTAGCGACTCAGGATCAAGCGGAGAGAAGGGAGACGACATCTAGGGCTATAGGAGGCCCTGTATCAGGGTTGGTGGACCAGACCCCGTCAACTCTGATACTGAAAATGGGAGTCAAGAAGATGATCGAGGTAAGCTTGTCTTTCTCTTGTCTTTCTCTTGAAAAATAGCAAGCTTCTGTTGTGGAAAGGACTTATTTATAGCTATATTGAGATAGAGTAAGCTGTTTAGCTATAATATATATATATTTCATTGAGTTTTGAGATTTGAAAGTGGCTTGTGGTTTTTTGAACAAATTCAAATTTTCAAAAAAATTAAAAAAATTTTTTACCACATATACTACTAGGACCAGATGTGAATGCAGTCACCGACCCCGATTACGCAGATGAGGCGACAGGAGCAGAGTCTTCCAGTGATGAAGGAGAGGATACCGGACCTGAGTCTTCCAATGATGAAACACGAATAGGCAGCAGGTTCCAGTGATGAAGAAGAGGAAGTGGCTCCTCCTGCTGGACGTCCTCGCGGTCGGAGAAGGCGGGAACCGAAGAACAAGAGTCGGGTGGATGAGGTAGGGGGAGAGTGGCACACCCATTGATATTCCATAATCTTTTGTGTGAAGGACCACAGACTTTGATATTTGTGGCTGCTCCCCCCCCCTGAACATCCCAAAAGTTGTAATATGTATTGTTATTGTCGTTGTCGTTGTCTGTGTTTTTGTGGTGTTGTAGTGGAGCTTCACACTCGATGTATATGTGTGTGCGTGGAGTTGAAATGTTATTCTGGCGCTTCCAGATCTAACCGGGGAGGGAACGAACTCGGGGGGGGGGGGAGGTCTTTTCCAATCGGGGCTACTATGCCCATGTAAGTTGAATTTCATGTATGTGTGTGTGTGTACACCAGTCAATTTATATTATACATTTATTTTTATGATCTGTATTCACCTGTATCTTCTTTTTTCTAGTGTGTGTGTGTGTGTGTGTATGTGTGTGCGTGCATTTGTGGAATGAGAGAGAGCAACCGTGGACAAACAGTATGTGGCACTTCCATATACAACCTGGGAGGGAACTCTGGATCTTTTTGGATCGTGACTACTATGCCCATGTAAGTTGAATTTCATGTGTGTGTGTGTGTACACCAGTCAATTTATGTATAATAAATTATACATTTATTTTTATGATCTGTATTCACCTGTAGCTTCTTTTTTCTTGTGTGTGTGTGTGTGTGTGTGTATGTGTGTGCGTGCATTTGTGGAAAGAGAGAGAGAGCAACCATGAACAAACAGTATGTGGCGTTTCCGGATCCAACCTGAGAGAGAACAAACTCGGTGGTCTTTTTCGGTCTGTGACATCATCCATGCCTGGTAAGTTGAATTTCATTTTTTCAACTTACTGATATTTGGGTGTCCAGCTAGGGCTGGGGGGGGGAGGGGGGGGGGGGGGTTATGGTACAAGAATGTCAGTGAAAAGTAATGACGGGGGAGGGAGGGCAATTCAGCGAGGCCAGCTGTTATGTTACAAATATCATTTTTTGATATTGTATGGAGGTTCCGGATCCTAACCTGGGAGGGATCGTTCAGTCTGTGACACCATCCATGCCGGGTAAGTTGAATTCCACGTGTGTGCTTGTACTGCTTTTCATTTTCAAATTACACTTTCTCAATACAACGATATACATACCAGGGGTTCATACAGTGGGAGGCTAGCCCTGGGTTCCCGCCTGAATTTTAGGTGTTGAATAGAAATGAACATTTTGGAAGCATTTATTTTTAGTCTGATATTGTATCCCCTTATGTTCCTATCATAACTGAGCCATTTAGTGCATAGGACGAACACTGATCGTCAGTGTGAAGTATAGACTCTTATGCAAAGCTGTGCATCAAAGTAGTGTAGGTTAAAAAAAATGGGTGTGGCGAAGTACACTCGGAGCCCCCACCCCAAACAAAAATCCTGTATGAAACCGCATACAATACATCATAAAGTTGCAATTATATAGGATCATGAATAATTTGTTGTTTGTATTACAAATATCTTTGTTGTTTGTGTTTTTGTGTATATGAAATTGTTATGTAGTGGAGCTCGACGTCCGATGGCATACGTTCCTTGTGGACACTCATAGATGTCTCCTACATGATCACAATCAGCACCACACACAACAAACAACATATTTTATTGTTGAACTAATATAATATTGGTATAAAATGCATCAAACAATATTATTTCTATTTTTTATTATATTTTTATTGATGGGAAAAAGTGGAATTTTTGGGGGGAAAATTTTTTTTTTTTTTAAGTATTAGTAGAGGGCCTAAATATTATTCAATTTTCTCAATCAAAAAATGAGGGGAATCCCAAACTCTTGGTCTATTTAGTGATATACGGTTGCTATGGGGTTTTCCCAGCCAGCATCGAGTAAAAAAAATAAAACGGTAATGCTCTATTCCGCGGTAGAAGATTAGATTTTTCCGCGCGCGTCCAAACAATTTGGGAACGAGAGGGTTAATAATAATAGGGATAGTAGTAATTGGTAATAATAGTATCAATAGTGGTAGAAATAATAATATTAATAATTATAACAATAATAATAATAATAATAATAATGATAATAATAGTAATAACACTTGTGTTTCCTGTATTGAAGTCATGGAAGAATTCTTACATCAAAAATGAAAATAAGTATTGATTGTGGGTTTAAGCATTAGGTCATGTCCCCAAACCAAGATAGCGAGGTTAGACAATGTGTACAAAAACTTTTGTCATTTTAATTACAATATTTTTTTCATAATTTATAGGAATCTGATATAGTAGGAAAGCGTCCTTGTCACATTTGTGGACAATTTCGTACATCTAAAGATGTTACACCAGATGGAGAAGTCCACCGAGTACTTGGACGATCGAACAAAATTTGGTGCCCTTACGCTGATGGCAAAGAGGTATTACTGCAGTTTGAGAAAGAGAAGAAGGAAAGAACATTGGCTACATGGAGGAAAGCCAATGAGGCAAAAAGGATGAAACGACAACCTGAGTAATACCAACTGCCATGGCACCAAATCACATCATTTTGCTCACTTCACTTCGTTCTACTGCTAGTCCACTTCGTGCCACCCTACAACACTTCCAACCAAGAACACTCCACAGCACTTCTAAGCAGCAACACTCCACAGCACTTCAACATTTCCACAGCACTTCCACAGCACTTCTTAGCAGCAAAGACTCCACAACACATTCCACAGCACTTCCACAACACTTCAACATTTCCACAGCACTTCACTCCACAGCACTTCACTCCACAGCACTTCACTCCACAGCACTTCACTCCACAGCACTTCACTCCACAGCACTTCACTCCACAGCACTTCACTCCACAGCACTTCACTCCACAGCAGCAAAGACTCCACAACACATTCCACAGCACTCCCACAACACTCCCACAGCACTTCAACATTTCCACAACACTTCTACAGCACTTCCACAGTACTAATAAGCAGCAACATTCTACAGCACTGCAAAAGATAAGTTCATGTTTCTATATTATTCATCCCCTTGAATATCCTCACATCATAGCTTGGTACAACATAAATAAATCTCACATGAGAAAGGATCATCACTGGAAGCCATAGTGTTGAATCAACACTATGGCTTCCAGTGATGATCCGATACAGGTGAAGAAAAGTCCAGCAGGTGAAGAAGAAGTCTTGCAGGTGAATAAAAGAAGCTAAATCCTGCAAGTGAAGGAAGCAAGGAAGCAAGGAAGCAAGGAAGCAAGGAAGCAAGGAAGCAAGGAAGCAGGGAAGCAAGGAAGCAAGGAAGCAAGGAAGCAAGGAAGCAAGGAAGCAAGGAAGCAGGGAAGCAAGGAAGCAAGGAAGCAAGGAAGCAAGGAAGCAAGGAAGCAAGGAAGCAAGGAAGCAGGGAAGCAGGGAAGCAAGGAAGCAAGGAAGCAAGGAAAATAAATCTTGCAGGTGAAGAATAAGTCCTGCAAGTGAAGAAAAGCAATGAAGTCCTGCTGGTGAAGATGACCTGCTGGTCACATTGGCAAGGAGATCGCAGCTTTAAATGTACCAAGCTATTTTGTGGTGTATGCCATTAACCTCAATCTATACAGCTTAATTTCAGAGTCTACTATTTAATTAGGCATTTAAATATTTTTATGTTCTTTGCTATTATTATTTTATTGTTGATATGTTTATCTTTTAGATGAAAGCACTCTTGTTTCAATGAAGCCAGCCATGGAGACTGAGGAGATGTGTGCAGTACTACCTGTTCGTGATGGTGTTGGCTGAGAACTCGACTATGCCAGGTTGCTGACAGTACTGCCTACAGTTTGTCCACATCTGCTGAATACAACCGAACTTCCATGCTTGTTTCATAGTCCATCTTCAACTTATTAATTTAATGTACCCTCAATCATTCAAATACCCTTCAATCTACTTTTATATTGATTAAAATAATCATGAAAATTTGAATATTAAAGATTAGTTGAAAAATAAAAATTAGTTGATAAAGATTAGAAAGATTGAAGTAAGTTGAAAGAAAATAATAATAAATAAAAATTAGAAAATTAGTTGAAATAAATTAGAAATTAGAAATAAATTAGAAATTAGAAATAAATTAGAAATTAAAAAAATTAGTTCGATCGAATAATATCTTTTATTTTTTTTTCCTCCTTTTATTTTTTTTATTTTTTCAAACATTTCCTCAAGTATTTCTCGTATTTTTTTTCTTTTTCTTCTTTTCTTTTTTTTTTTTCATTCTGGTTGATCCGTTCCAGTTCTGCCTTGATTCTTCTCTCCAACTCTTTCTCCCTCCTCTCTTCTTAATCCTTCTTTCTCTTTCCATCACTCTCTCTCTGCCACCTCTGTCTTCTCTCTTGTTCCCTTCTTCTTGAGTCTCTTTCTCTCTGCCTTGGCCTTTGTCTTATCTCTTTATAGCGTCTTTCCCTCTCTCTTCTCTCCCTCTCTCTCTCCCTCTGCGTTCTTTCAAACGCAATCCTCCTCCTCCTTCTCTCCACTTCTCTTTCTGAGGGGGAAGAGGGAGCCGGCAGGGAGGGGGCAGAGGGAGCCGGCAGGGCAGAGGGAGCCGGCAGGGCTGAGGGGGCAGAGGGAGCCGGCAGGGAGGGGGCAGAGGGAGCCGGCGGGGCAGAGGGAGCCGGCAGGGCTGAGGGGGCAGAGGGAGCTGGCGGGGCTGGCAGGGCAAAGGGAGCCGGCGGGCTGAGGGAGCCGAGGGAGCCAGGGATCCACCCTCCAAACTACATTTATTGAAAGAATATCGTGTAAAAAAAGACCAATGCACTCCACAGACAACTGCATGCTAACTTGTGCTCTTCATTCACAAGTAAATAGTCAAAAATCATATATAATAAATCTTAATGTTTCGTTAAATGGTTTAAGCATAGGTATATTAATCACAGTTTTTTTTTAAAAATGCACACAGTTGCTCATGAAAAACTGAGACTCTTGAGTGCATGCTGCTAATTACACAACTAACAAGCCTCGTTAATATCAAGATTAGCTTAACCTTCAAACATGTCTATTTATGGCACTGGACAGCAGCAAGTGAATGCACTACAAGCATTAACTATGTTGCTGGTTCACAACTGACAAGTCTTCCTAATATCTGAATCAAGATTAGCTTGACATAATACTGCTAATGACTCTAGACAGCATGCTGCTATTTCACAACTGGCCAGCCCCACTAAAGATAGGCTTTATATATGCAGGAATATCTTAACAGTGTTGTGCTCACCTTCCTTCCCTGGCAGAAAAAAACCTTGAGTAGAGTTGCTGCATAAAGCTGAACATCGTTGCTACTACAAGACTGCGAGTGCTGCGTCTGGACCTGCTTTTCTAGCGTAGTGAGCGCTTGCGCTGCGTATTGAGCGCTTGCGCTGCGGACAATGGGCGTTGGGAACTAGATAATTGGCCACAAAAATGTTACACACCCGAAGGCTAGGCTGCACGGGGCTTGTCATGGTAACAAGTGCTGCAGGCGATATCAATACCTCGATTACTGGGGATGTAACTGGTACGATAATTGTAGTTTTATATTAATCATATATAATGTGTACACATATCACATACATATAAATACTATTTCCTTGTTCCCTTTTGTAGCTGTTGCTACTATTATACAGCCAACTGAAGCTAGTATTAGTCTGGGATATGATGTTCATACAACGGTGATATTGAACTGTACTGCCAGAGGATTACCAGCCCCTGGCGTTACATGGATACTACTTTCAGGAATGTATCAAGTGTCTTCAAGTACAAGTATGGATGCAGAAGGCTATGCTGTAGTCACTTCCTCTCTCATAATAACTAATGTTATGAGAGGAGACGCTACTTCATATACCTGCTCTACTAGTAATTCTGATGAAACGGATAGTCACAGTTTCACACTGACCATTTATTGTAAGTAGTTTAAAATCTGTAACTTTGAATGCTGCATTTATGCTTATTAACAGTGTTTCTATGGAGTCTAATGTTATAGAACCAGCTCTAAGGTAGGAGTTTTGGTTCTCTAATATTTGTACTGCACATGTGTTTAACACGAGACATATAACCCGCCATTTTAAATTTTTATTATTAAATAAATTGCTTAAATCTATTGCACTGCAACTGGCATTATGTTGAATTAGATTCTAATTAATGTTGGTGCATAATTATAATAACTATGATGCATTTCAATTAGTTATTTCTTTATTTGTGACCGTCTATGGGAAAATCGGGCACAACGCGGCATGCGTAGACGTCGCAAAAAGATCGATTTAGTTCTTAAAATTGTATTAAATAAGCCTAACAAAGGGAACGGTTAGGCGATATATAGCGGGAATGGCTAAAGCTACGGCGATAAAACTTGGAGAGCTTAATATCTGCTTGCCGAGGAGTGTGTAAGTGCAAAAAAAAAATTTTTTCGGCGGGGCCGCGTTGTGCCCGATTTTCCTGTAGACGGTCACATTTTTAGTTCCTCCTACTAATACTATGTCTCCATCTACTACAGTGCAAGCTTTAAGTCCACAATCTTCCACTCTATCATGTACAACTGAAGGTCTACCACTTCCCACATTTACCTGGAATAGAGTCAGAGATAGTAATATTGAACTTACATTTTAATTCAAACACTACAACACTTAATTCCAAGACCTATTCTATATCTACTTCAATGGGAGCCAGCAACTTCACCATAGCTCCTACCTCTGCTGTGGATTCTGGTACTTACAGTTGTGTAGCTATGAACCGGTTAGGAACAGATGCAGGCAGTGTAAGCCTCACTGTGTATGGTGAGTTGTTTAATCAACAAGAATGTTATATACAGTAGATCCTCACTGGTACAAAGTCATAGGATCTTCATACTGGAAGTATTCAAATTGAAAATCTATTACATTATTTATTACAATGGAATGAATATAATTTAATTTTTATCTCTTATTTATCCTTGTCTACCATCATGGTATTCCACCATGACTGCAACTCATCTCAGTCAGCTTATGTTTTAATGCTCTTGTACCTTATCACCATTTTCTTGCCTAATATTCCTATGCTAGTTGTTTGTGAGTATAAGAGCTATTTTCCCCCTACATTCTATGTACAGAATGGGTTTATGTGGTTCTTTATGGTAACATTCTGCTGAAAAATAGGTAAAGGATAGTTGACCATCTGGGTCGATACCGTGCTGCTATGTGCTCTCTGTCAGCTATTTTTAGATGGTTATGTCAAGGAATGGCGAGTGCTGAATGTTTTAACTGACAAAGTTTAAATTAGTGAGGTTCAGATAATTGAAGGTCTACTGTCAAGTATAAATTAATGTGTTGTTCCATACATGACATAATTTGTGTACACAGAAATACCAGTAGTAATTGAGCCTTCTGATCAGCAGCAGTTTATTGTGAATGAACAATCAGAAGTTATCATCACCTGCACAGCATCTGGTTCCCCTGCTCCTGATATTGCCTTCTATGATAATCAGATGATTTCCAATGAGAGGGTGATAGTAGGGACAGTGTCACAAGTTTTGAATTCTACCACTAATCTGTATATGGCTTCAAGAAATTTAACACTCACCAATGCTATGGACAGTGATTCTGGTAGTCTGGTTTGCTCAGCTTCATCAGATATTCCAATGTATGGGATGAGAATAAGGAATGTATCATTCAGTATTCTGGTTCACAGTGAGTTTTAGCTTTTTAAGTATTAGTAAAAATGATTAATATCTTCTTTATACTCTAGTTGCTGCAAACATTACCAACTCCCCTTCTTCTCAAGTCGTGACATCGCCAGACACAGCTACTTTTAATTGCATTGCATCAGGTCTTCCTACACCTAATATCACATGGACTAGTCCAAGTGGAACAGAACTACTATCAGATCAAAATAATATTGAAATAACTAACGTGGTGGTAGACAGAACAGTGATGAGTACATTGACCATATCCAACACATCTCCATCAGTTAGTGGCAGGTATCAGTGCAGTGCAAGCAATGGAGTGGTCATACCAGAGGCAGTCACCAATGCCACAGCTGATCTGACTGTTCATGGTAAGTTTGGTATTTTTTTTTTGGTTTGGAAATAATTCATTGTATTATTATACATAGCTAGTATTGATAAAGTCAGTTTGAATATTGCACAGGTTACACTATGTTGCTATTCTGTTTCGTCACCTTTCCTTAGGTAATATTCTATTTTCCCACCTTTTCTATTTATTTATTCCTGACATTATTAATAATTATGGAATCATAATTATAGAGTAATAATTACTTTACAAACTGCAGTTGTTCCTAACATCACTTCTTATCTTCCTGAGGGATCCACTCGCTATGTTGTTTATGTGACTGATGCCATCACCTTCCAGTGTATAGCTACTGGAGTACCTCCACCTGACATCCAGTGGTATAGAGGAAATGTCACGCTAAACTCCAGTAGTGATAGCAGAGTTACTATTAGAAGTCCTATTATTGATGAGCCAGAGAGGGACCTAGCAACAGTTACTAGAGAGTTAATACTCACACAAGCATCAACAAGTGATGCTGGGAGTGATTATAGTTGTAGAGCTACTAATGCAGCTATGGGAGGAGAGGATTCTGAAGGGTTTGAACTTTACGTTCAGGGTAAGTGCCTTTATCATTCCATGTTTATGAAATTAGTCTTGCCCAAGTAAAGACTAAATAGTGGAAGCATAACTTGGATGCATTGAAGTATATACTGTGGACAGTAGAGGCACAATTTCTTTATACAAAATTAATAGTGCTAATTTTGAAATAAGTATATTTCCTTGTTCCCCTTTGTAGCTGTTGCTACTATTATGAAGCCAATTGGAGCTATTAGTAGTCTGGAATATGATGTTAAATGCTTGGTGTTCATTAACTGTAACTGTTAATAGTTACAAGAATCATAGCTTATATTACATGGACTATAGTTCAGTATAAAAACAACATGATTTTCTGTTACTGCTATAATAGTGTTCAGTATAAAAATAACATGATTTTCTGTTACTGCTATAATAGTGTGGACAAGAAAACATAAGATATACGAGAAAAGATATACTGTGTTTGAATAGCAAAAGAATGAACTTGTTCTTATCAAAGATTTAATGAAAATTACTCCTTCACACTTACAACATAACAATAAAAATCTTAAATTCACTCATTTTATTATACTTCTAAAAATTATTATGTGAACAGTTTTGATGCAATTAATGTCTATGTCCATAATAGTGTTTTTCAAAAGCTATGATTCAAAGTACCTCTATAACTTTTAAAAGAATGTTGAAATTATATAGTACTCATCAATGTGCTTTCAATTAAATTATGAGCAGTTTAAGTTGCATGCTGTAGCTTTAGTTGCTAAGCAATAAATGCACACATGGTTGTTAAAAATTAACAACATTTTCTCATAGAGCACTTTCAGTACCAAATTTCCTTCATTTTATTAGTTACATGCTACTTTTTGACTGCGATTAGATGGTGACATCAATACTTTTCAAGAACTTCAAGTTTTCCCGAGCTCAACAAATAGAGATGAAATCACTAAAAATACTGTGAACTTATTGATCAACAGATTTGGATTTCAACCCATTGGTCAGCTACCATATTATGCAGCCAATTCCTGTAATGAACTGAAAAACATTCGCTCAGGAATTAAATCAGGATATTACTGGATATCCTCAAGCGAATTTTCTAGCAGGCAATACTGTAGCTTCAATTGAAGTCTGTTTTCTTGTAACATCCTTTAACAAAAGTTTAATACTTTATCATATAATAGATTTTTTTAGTTATTGTTGTCATTTTTGTATCATAAGCTGTTTTCTTAGTTATATATTAAATATATATATGTGTCACATTGGGGGATATGTGGATTAGTTTATATAATTTAATTAAAGAAAGGAAATTAAAGGAGGATATGTGGGGATAAAGAGGGAGTGTGGCAGTTGGGTGACAACACAACCTCTGATATATAGTAGGTTGCCACCAGAGTTGTGGCTCTTACTGTGTTCGCAGCAGTCATCCAGTCAGTGAATCCCCAATAGAAGAACTTCAATCTGGGATATCACAAGATACTAGGGGTTGAGAATACATCTAATGAGTAAGAGAAGGTTGACAAAGAAATTATGAAATATTAAAATAGTGGAGTAAAAAAATTCAATGAATAAAAATAATCTTTGAAAATTTAGAAATGTCATTGGTCTGTTCAGAGTGAGACTGTAGCATAGCAGGACCCCTTAACAGTATAAATACAGCATTGAAGTTTTTGTTTGCAGGCTGGTTGTCATAGCTCAGTGATAGAACGTTGGTGCATTAATTCCTGGCTTCGATTCCTGGTAATTGCTAATACCAAAATAATACAGTGTATTTGTGTTTAGGTTCTGTTTTAGCTCTGTCTCACAGTAGGTTTGGCTACTTCTTTAGCTTCTTCTCCAGATCAAGCATCATTATTGACATTGTCCTTGTCAGATTTGCGTACAAATGTTACACAAAAAAATAATATTTTTCAATTGAATTCCTCTAAGCCTTCTAGAAAATGTTGGGTATAAATACAGATATTATTATAAAGCGTATAGTATGCATATTCTTTGGAAATATGCCCATGTAAGAAGTAAAAAAATGATTAGTGAAATATACTACAGCAAGTAACTCTAGTTCCGTTGCAGAGTAGTTTTTCCAAGCTTTGCACAGTTAACAACTACTAAGTGCCACAGGTATCTCCTTCATGTCTCTGACCACACATGGAATACATCCGGGGCATGCACCTGATGCATCTGTACAAAGTCTATAAACATCTGTAGAAATTGATACACCAAGGGGTATGGGCTGCCGTTGACTCAATTAATCTTCAGTTAACCACAACTTAATGTTGTCAACACACAAAATACTACTCTTTCCTCTGTAGCATATTTTCACACATAAAATTTTCTGTGCAAGTGGCTGTTATCAGAATATGGATGTGATACAATAGTTCCACCTGATCTTAACATATCATTATTGGCCATTTGATTAGTTCCTTCTTGTATGCACAGATTCTAATTTTTTATAAATTTCTCCATAGCTAGAACTGTACAATTGCAATGGAGTTGAGATTGCAGATTTTGAGTGCAAAAAAATTGAAAAATGCAAGTTTGTTCCAGAGGATCAAATAACTTGCGCAATATTAATTTTTTATACTTTGATAAAAATGTAGAATTGAGTTCTTTTTCTAACATTCTCAAAATGTTTGCCACCTGTTTGTGTTAAACTGCAAGCAGACTTCTTATTAATAAGAGTTACTTTAACATTGGTCACAGATTGATTTCATGGACAAAATTGTACTACTGACTTGTTATGTGTACCATAATACTGATCCTGAAGCATATTATTTGAAATATGAATGACTTTTATATTACAATAATGGTCCATGGGTGTATGGACTAACTATTTCCTAATGACTTAAATCATTATTTTCTAAATAATTTAGTGTAATTTAACAATAATAATTCTAGCGTCATTCTTCCTGTAGAAGTTGTGCGGCAGTATTTTTATATAAGTAACTGGAGGATTTTAGAATGCCAATAATAAATCATAGCCCAAAAAAATATTAATATTATCTATAGTCAACTCCACCCCTTCACCACTCTCCCAACATATATTATGTAACTGATTATTAATTAGCACCTACCATCACATTTTGAACTTTGTATTAATTGTTAGTCATGAGACTTAAGTATTGTTACTTTCTGAATGCAGTTTTGTCTAGTGGTCCAGGAGTATTGAGAATAACTATGTCAGATTACTTAACAACAAGACTAAACTTCAATAGAGGAGCAGCTAATGTAGGTGACAATATTACATTCACTGCTTGTAGTGTAAAAAATGATGAGGCCATCATGTATTCGGTGGCATCAGCACAATGGCTGCATAATGGAATTCTGTCCAGGACAACTCCTAATAATACAATGGTAGCAAATGGTCGACTTAAGTCCACTCTCTTCTTCAGTATTCAAGAGTCTGATGCAGGAATTTAACAATGTATATTTATGAGTGACAACTCTCAAGTTTATGGCACAGTTCTGCTGAGATTAGATACTGGTTGGTTACAAATAATGAACTCATAGTCTTAACCTGGTTCCAAAAGTTTGATTGTTTTTCATTTTTGTTCAGAACAGCTTTATATTATAATATGGTGTTAAAATTTTCAAGTGGGTAAAATTAATATATCATTTTGTTTACAATATTCTTACTATGGATATATTATTTTCATACAAAAATAATATTACATTTACAATACTCAATAGCTAGATGTTACTCTATTCAGTTCTAAATTTTGTTTAGGTATGAAATGATGAGGTAAAAATAAAATTGGTTTACTTGTAGACTAATAGCATTAAAGCTAACCAAGTGAGCAAATAAAAAAAAACTTCAAAATTTGAACAAATTTATTGAACATGTAATTGTACCAATAAGCAAAAATGCACAATGCTCTGTATATATTTTCCCATTTAATTGCAACATCACTTTAATGGATAATCAAAATGTCATCTATCGCCATCTGATTAAGAGTATATTCAGTGTCTTATTCATTACTCACAAATTAGCATCATAATGTAAAAGCCATAATAATGTGTGGTGAGTATATTATTCTATAATTTAATATCCTCCCAATGTCCATCTGCGTAATTTGTGTCACTAATGTCAACCTACATCAAGAAGAAATGATAGCACCACCTACAATGTCAACTTAAGCAGTGAATTTTTATGAGTAGGAATTTAGTTTTGTAGTAAAAATATACAGATAATTTGCCCTTATAGGTCAGGCAATAGCCCCAGTACGACTATCTCCTTCTATTGTATTTTTATCTGTACCTAATAAATTGACACTGGAAGTGGCTGCAGGTATGGTATTATTTGGACTCAGGATGCTAAACATTTTGGTACACTTTCACAGTTTGTCTATTTCATGAGATATATTTCAAAGAACCAACTACCAATGATGATTATGGAGAGTATAATGTATTTTATTCAGGACAGGGAAGAATTGGAACAATATTTGGGTATTTCCATTAGGTCAGTTTGTGGTTTTATATATAGAAATTATTATGACATTATGTGTGAAAAAATATATTGGAAAAAGAGTGATTAGAATATTTTTCTCTCTTCTAAAAAACAACCGTATATTCCAGTGTCACACTCTTCATGTCTCATGTCTCTATTCCTGTTGCTTTCCCACATTTAAGAAATATTATGCACAAGCGGAAAATTTTCCCAACTAGAAAACCAGAGAAAATTGCTATTCCAAAATTCAGTATAACTGTCTATCAGTATAGAATAAACCACAACTTTCCCACCCTAAATGCGCCTGAATTTTGTCACATGATTGAACTTGTTTTTGGATCGTTATTTTTCAAGCTATATATTCTGTAGGAGGGTGAGAGTGGAGCTTGATGCCCCACAATGAAGTACTAGAAGTAGGGGTCCAGCTGAACCCCATAAAAATTGTAATAAATCCAAGGCTGCAATTGTTGCGTTGCTGTAGTTGTAGCATCATAGATAACTTGAACCATATTTACAGACAGGTCATATCAAATTACACTTAACATATTATTAATTTACTAGAAAAAATTTATTTAGAAAATTATTAACATAAGACCTGACATTTACTTCTAGCTCCCTACATATTTGAAAATTTGACCACCCTATGTAATTACTAGATAAGCTTTGTAAATACAGTTTTGAGGTAGCACATGCCCTCTTGTTCTTGGAAATACCAGGTAAATGTTTTTAACTGACTAGGCATAACATTTCTATTATTTTCTACCTGATGCATATAGCTCCTTTTGTTTAAAAGCTATTCAAGATTTTGTGAGTTTTAACTTGGACAGGATCATAGTGCTCTAACACAAGCGTGCATTTTTTGTTGAAGCTACTTTCTCTTAGATTTAAGGAATGAAAGTTAGTTTCTTATTCACATCCAATATTTAATTAAACTGTAGTCTGTACCAATTCAAACCTGAGAGAAAGTGCTCTTTCAACTTATAACAACAGTCGATGAGCATAAAATTAACCACAACTTTCCAGTTCTACAAGCACCATATATTAAGTCTTGTATTTCATTTTAAGGACTACTCTGAGTGTGAAAACATGCTATGCCCAGTCTTTTGTTGTTGTATCAATGGTTGAGAGTGTCTGATATGGATAGGTATTTGTTAAATGCAAATGCTGAGCAATAAATAGAAATATAATCATCATAGTAGATATCAATGAAGATGCAGTTTTGTATTATCTAAGGTATATGAAACATTACCAGTTTGTTTTGTTGGAACAATTTTATGCAGATTTTTTTCCCTTTTCTCTACTTTTGTTTTCTAGATATATAGAGAGTATTCTAACTCATGTGGTCATTTCCTTCTTCAATACTTTAATATAATATTGTTACATTTTTACTACTGTACTATATTCTATGAACACATGAATAGCCTGAATGAGTAGTTATTGCTCACATTGCTGCCTACCACACTACCTGGCTTTAACACTGTTAAAACAGAGTGCTTAAATAACACTTTGTGAGGTATTTGCCAGGAGGCGCTGCCTGGACACCCTCCACTTTTAGCCCTTATAGCTTCCACAACACATACATACTTTACTAAATGGGCATATATAATAATAGCTTATATCCTTTGGTTTTCCTATTTCAAATATTTTTTAGTTGTGATAACGGAGGCTTTAAACTGGAGTGTCCAGGCAGTGCCTCCAAAATAACATCAAAACTAAGTTATCCAAACATCCCATTTTTAACAGCGAAGAAGCTACCAACTATTTGACTTATGCAGAGAAGAATACCACACTTTTTTTGGGACTACAATACATTTTATGAAACTCTAGCAATTATTGTAGCATTAATGTGCACCTTTTTAATCACCCATTTTTTACGTGAACATTAATTTACATGCGTGACATTGGTTAGATTATAACTAAACTGCTTCCAATTTTGTATGTGTCAACTAATAATTGTTAAGTGCTGCATTTATAGGTGTGGTGGAGTACCCCCACATAACAGCACCACAGCACTGAACCCTTATTTCCTAATAATCGTTACTTATCAGAACATCTGAACTCATTAATACTATTCCATTAATAAATGTTCTATTCAGTAGCACTATTCCATTAATGTATGTTCTGAACCCATTAGCACAGCACACACTTATTTGTCATCCCATTAACACAGGGCCAAAAGCCCGAGTTTACAAGGGTAGTTTACAAATTGTGAACTTGTAGTTTCCACTAAGTTAACAAATGTTTGAGGTTTACAAGTGGTTGCCAATATATACACAATTGGTTCACAATGACAGTCTTGCAAACTACTTGTAAACTTTTTGAGTAGGAGTACACATGGTAGTTAACAAAGTGTTCATGAACTGAACTGTGAACTATTTGCAAACTTCTTGTACCCAAATTTGAAAACTGTTTGTGGACCAACTCAGTATTAATTCTTTCTTATTCGATTACAAAGTCAGTTTATTTATTCATTAATTATTTATTTTACATGTTTATGTTTTATTTATGAACATTTTACTTATTTATACATTTATTTATTTATTATTTATTTATTTATTTATTACAGTATTTAATTGACAAAATCAAGTTTTTTATTATAATTTCCAAATAAGTATTAGTTAACAACAATAAAAACTTAGTTAGCATTAAACATTTGACTGTTAATTTGTACAATTACAACAATAATAAATATTTATTTATTTATTTATTTATTTATTCATTTATTTATTTTTATTTATTTAGTTATTTATTTATCTATGTTCATATAATTATTTATTATCTATTTATTTATTTGTTTATTCACATAGGTATTCATTAATTAATTAATTAATTTACTTATTTATTTACGTATTTATTTATTTATTTACTTATTTATTGATTGATTGATTTATTTTGTTCAATAAGCTAACTAATCATAATAATAATATAATAGCAATACTAGTAATAGTAATAGTAATAATAATAGTAATAATAATTAATAATAATAATATTAATAATAATAATATTAATAATAGTAATAACAATAATAAGAATAGTAATAATAATAATAATAGTAATAATAATAATATTAATAATAGTAATAGTAATAAGAATAGTAATAATAATAATAATAGTAATAATAATAATAATTATAGTAATAATAATAATTATAGTAATAATAATAATTATAGTAATAATAATAATAATTATAGTAATAATAATAATAGTAATAATAATAATAACAATAACAGTTTATTTTTTATTTGTTTATTTGTTTATTCATTTGTTATTTTATTGCTTCCTTTCTTTATTTCTTTATTTACTTACTTGTTTATCTTTGTTTATTTATTTATTGATTAGTTCATTCATATTTATTTAGTTATTTATTTATTTATTTTATGTGTGTATTTATTTTAATTATTTCTTTATTTCTTTATTTATTTATGTATGTGTATTTATTTTATTTATTTCTTTATCTATTTATATTTATTTATTTATTTATATACTCAATTTATTTATTCATTTGTATATTTCATTAATTAATTAATTTTAGTTATTATTTTACATTGTCGATGAAATAATGAAAATTATGAGTGAAAAATATTTAAATCAAAAATTAATTAAATAGGAGAAGTAAAATGTATAATCGCACTCAAGAGATATCTACATAGCACAGGGCTGGAAATTTATTTATTTATTGTTATTTAATTAATTTAGTTATTATTTTACGTTGTTGATGAATAATGAAAATTACAAGTGAAAAGTATTTAAATCAAAAATTAATTAAATTAATTAAATAGTTAATAACGGAGAAATATAATTAATAATCACACTCAAAAGATGTCTAGCAAAGGGCTGGAAATTTTATTTATTTATTGTTATTTGTATTCATTTACTTGTTTATATATATATTTATATTAAAATGAATAATTGATTCTTTATTATATGAAATGAAATAAATTAATTAAAATCATTAACTTATTTATCTATTTCAGTGGCTTGTTAGCCTCAACTCGCTGCCTTTTTTTTTAGAGTGGGAAAATTGCCTGACACACGAATCAGGTGATAAAAATTTCACCAGCCATCTCTTCCAGAGGCTTTCTGTAGAAGTGCAGGGAAGAAGGCAGTGGCAATTTTTAACTACACCAGCAAACAATAATTGCTTGGATTTTTTTATTTATTCACTTTTAGATATTTTACTCAATTGCTTTTCATTGTCTTTATTGTCTAGATTAGTGGTGAGAAAACTTGTCATCTTTCCATTTATCATAACAATAAAACATGAAATAATCAATGATTGAATAAATAAATAAATACAGCAATACAATAGATGAATTAATTTTATTTGCGACCCGTACCAATGGTTGCTGCGAAAGTGGTACAGTGTCACCATGACATCGCCGTTTGGCTGGAAAACCCCTTACCGAATGACAATGGGTAAGGTTTCGCTATTGTTTAGTATAGTTCGCTATTGTTTAATAGCAAGTGAGAAGAATTTGAATTCTCTTGGAGCACTTTTTAGAAACGACTACTCTTCTGGTGGTGAGTTGTTTTTTTTATTTCTATAGTCGTAGGGTATAGTACTCTAGATATAGAATATAGCTATATACATAGCCAATCTTCATTTTTACGAATTGCTGTGGATTCATTGAGAAAAAAGTTATAGAATGTTTAAAATTAATGTGCATATCATTATGCTGGTCTTATGTGGTTCACAATTTAGTGGGCAAGATTCTATAAAGCACACTTTATGCGTCATTGTGCAAGCTATATTCATAGTGGCTAGCTTTACTAAATTTTAATGTTTTTATTCACAGCACTAACAACGAGGAAGCTGAAGAGCTTAAAGTTCTAATGAAGAATTTCCAGGCATGCTTGATAGCTAAGTTTGAGAACAAGACAGCTAAATATGTATATGTGGTTATTTCTAATAATTATTAAAATTATATTATGACATTAACATTAACCTGAGTCTCATTGGTTTCATGCCAGGGATAGTCTTGGCTTTAAAAAAAAATAGGAGACAATTAAATAAAACCTGAGATTGCAGCTTACATCTTAATATGGTAAAAGTGTCAACGCAATTCAAGAAAGTAAAAACAGCATTTGTCTTTGCACAAATCAACTTACCATAGTAATTGAAAAGGTGACGCTTTACCAAACCACTTTGAGAAGCCGTTAAGTAGTTGTAAATCCCTTTGCCCAATTAATTGATTAGCACAGGTGCGTACAAAAACCCTTGAATATGAACTCGAAACAAACTATATATTAGTTGTAAGACACAAGGATCATCCGTGCATTGGGTAAGAAGCTGTAAATTTAAATCAACCGCTTTTGGTTTGTGTAGGCTTTACTCACTGTTCTGTCACGGTTGCTACCAAGACTGAGTTCAGTAATCTAGCTAGTAGCCCCGTAACCGCCCCGTGGCTCAACGCAAAAAAGCTAGATAATAAAGCGAGGGGAGGGCGAGACCCTTTACCAACCTGGAACCTCTACACTCGATTAGCGATTGGTAAAGTGAATCGGTACATGAGACTAACTTTTCATTATGGCGGTTCGGTTAAATGAAAGTATCACACTCAGCTTTCAAGAGTAAGTTAAAAGCTTTGCCCCTTAAAAAATAGTAATGCCAATCTAGTAATACTCTAGTGATGTGGGAGAGGAGGACTGTCTAATAATTCTGTACACTAGTTTCTTAAGTAGTTTGAGACAAATAGTGTGTACAAGGTGCCTGTTTGAGTTTGCTAGTATGTAAGTCTGACAAAAAATGGAAACCGGTTGTTTGCTATGTAAACTTGACATATATATCTTAGAGTCATCTTCAGTGGTTTCACAAGACAGCTGCATTAGGCTTGTATGTTTGTCCCTCCATCTAATCCTATCATTAGTTAGCAAGTGTCTAAAGGGTACTACTTGTCACTTACTCGTAATAATATCAGTGAATTTAAAAATTCGCTCACCTAATAGCTAGTTGGGCGGAGCCCGACCTCGGCTGAAGGGAGAGGTCGGGTAACAAGCCTATACCCGGGTTTGTTCCCTGCTGCAACGTACGTTGCAGTCCAATCAGATTGCAGTGTGGTTAAATGCTAAGGGAATGGGTGGGCGGACAGGAATACGCCTACGCAGAAATATACGTACACACAAGGAGCAAAAGGAGCAAGAAATGTGCGTGGGTGAAAAGAATGGCCACAAATCGTAAATCCCACACAATCGGCTCATGACGTCATGATTAGCTGACTCAGCAGGAACAAACCCGGATATAGGCTTGTTACCCGACCTCTCCCTTCAGCAGAGGTCGGGCTCCGCCCAACTACCTAATAGCTAGACTAGAGTAGCTAAATGGAATGGCGGCACAACTATAAAAATTGAATGGAATCATATAGCTATTATATCCATGTAATTTTTATACAGCAGGACCTCAACTGTATTATCTTGTCCAGTAGTGATGGCATTTCCCATTGGCTTATTTTGCAGGTAGCAACATACTGCTGATGTATCAAGGCTAGTCAATACAAGATGTTGGCGAAGCAAGTGTCATGAAGTAAGTTGATAACGGGTGTGAACATAACCAGGCCTCATCCCTAATAGTGATAATGTTGGTGGCCCTGCCTCTTTTATTGTCTAGGTACAAATCTTTCCAGAGTTTTTTTGTTTGTTTGTTTGTTTGTTTTTGTTTTGGGGCATGACTTAGGTTCACCTGCATTGAGTCTACCACACTGGATTTATGTCCAACCAAAAAGTTGAAGACTTACTGATATTCTCCTATTACTTGTTACAGGGTGGGCATTATTAGGGTAAACTTGTAGTGGTGCGTTCCCTTGGCTGCTTTGGCTGTCTCTTTAGACTATGGCTTTGACCCATTCTTGGTTGATGCTCACACTTTGCTGGCAAGTCTATACATGCTTTATTAGTGACAGTCTCATTGCACTGCTCATCTGCTGATGCTATCCCTTACCTTATGACCTTACCATGCACCCTTCACTTGGCTATTCTTTTGTACTAGACCTTCCCTAGCATCCTCAAGTTGTCCTCCAGCTCCCACTCTTTGGGCCCTTATAACACTAGAGTTGAAACAAGTATGAAAGTGTTGGGTGGCCTGTGCTGTTGCATATAGAACAGAGATATATATTTATAAAGTATCAAGTATCATCTGAGGCTAGTGGTTCTGTAGTATGCAATGATATTGGTGCCGTTGGCCAGATTGTTATTATTAGCCCTCAGCGCGCATGCGCAAGTGGGTTATAGTAGTCGTCCCATCTATTTGTCTGTCTGTCAGCTGATTTTGGAGATTACTGACAATTAACTGTTGATTTAAGTATGATCTTGCTCAGGATGATGATTTAACAAGCTGTCTGCTCCGTGTAGGTTCAAATTTTTGTAGGTAATGTCCCCTATCGTCATGTCGCAATCACATGGGCAAATAATTTCTTTTCTTCCCACGTTAGTTTTTGCTTCATACTGAAAAGTAAATGAGAGCTGGAATTCAGGTGTTTTACGTTGAAACTATATACCGGTGAGAGTCTCCTGCATGTTTAGCTACTTCTTTAGACAGCAATTAGCTACATCTATGTTTTCATTGCTTGAGCTGTATTGATACCTGATTAGGAATAGCTAAATATATTATTTTTTCGGTCTGAGAAATTATTTTGTTATAGCTAGCTAGTGTATAGTAGCGCTGAGGGTTCACACCTTTGGTGCTTCATTTGCTTGGCTTGATAACTAATTTTCTTTTCCATTAGAATTAATATTGCCATAACCTTTTTTTTCCATTTCCTAGATTTCATGGTGCTTGGGCTGCTGCTATCTGTGCTGAGGTTCTGGTGTTCTTGATTGAAGAAGAGAATAATGGTAAGTCTCTAGGCATGCACTACTGTTATCATTGTACATACACATACTAATACTAACACTGCATTCACGAAGTAGTACTGCACACGAAGTGCTAACACTGTGCACACACACATAGTGCTAACACTCTGCACACACATAGTACTAACACTGTGCACGCACATAGTGCTAGCACTGTGCACACACATAGTACTAACACTGTGCACACACATAGTGCTAGCACTGTGCACACACGTAGTACTATTACTGTGCATGCACGTAGTACTAACACTGTGCACGCACATAGTGCTAACACTGTGCACACACATAGTGCTAACACTGTGCACACACATAGTACTATTACTGTGCATGCACATAGTGCTAACACTGTGCACACACATAGTACTAACACTGTGCATGCACGTAGTACTAACACTGTGCACGCACATAATGCTAACACTGTGCACACACATAGTGTTAACACTGTGCACACACGTAGTACTATTACTGTGCACGCACATAGTGCTATCACTGTGCACACACATAGTGCTATCACTGTGCGCACACATAGTGCTAACACTGTGCACACACATAGTGCTAACACTGTGCACACACATAGTACTAACACTGTGCACACACATAGTGCTAACACTGTGCACACACGTAGTACTATCACTGTGCACACACATAGTGCTATCACTGTGCACACACATAGTGCTAGCACTGTGCACACACGTAGTACTAACACTGTGCACGCACATAGTGCTAACACTGTGCACACACATAGTACTAACACTGTGCATGCACGTAGTACTAACACTGTGCATGCACGTAGTACTAACACTGTGCACGCACATAGTGCTATCACTGCATGCACGTAGTACTATTAATACTGTGCACGCACATAGTGCTAGCACTGTGCACACACATAGTACTAACACTGTGCACACACATAGTGCTAGCACTGTGCACACACGTAGTACTATTACTGTGCATGCACGTAGTACTAACACTGTGCACGCACATAGTGCTAACACTGTGCACACACATAGTGCTAACACTGTGCTACTGTGCACGCACATAGTGCTATCACTGTGCACACACATAGTGCTAGCACTGTGCACACACATAGTGCTATCACTGTGCACACACATAGTACTAACACTGTGCATGCACGTAGTACTAACACTGTGCACACACATAGTACTAACACTGTGCATGCACGTAGTACTAACACTGTGCACGCACATAGTGCTAGCACTGTGCATGCACGTAGTACTAACGCTATGCACGTAGTACTAACGCTGTGCACGCACATAGTGCTAGCACTGTGCACACACGTAGTACTAACACTGTGCACGCACATAGTGCTAACACTGTGCACACACATAGTGCTAACACTGTGCACACACGTAGTACTATTATTGTGCACACACGTAGTCCTATTACTGTGCATGCACATAGTACTAACACTGTGCATGCACATAGTGCTAACACTGTGCACACAC